>ERZ779889.61-NODE-61-length-131962-cov-10.625683_pt1 | contig 131962 bp, 104 predicted proteins | sample MGYA00511030_ERZ779889 | MGnify/ENA primary metagenome ERZ779889 (study PRJEB29588, sample SAMEA2160616) | human gut metagenome | biome: human gut; feature: human-associated habitat; material: faeces | place: Denmark | collected 2008/2010 ...
ACCAGGTGGGAGAGTAGGTCGCCGCCGCCCTTCGGGGAGCCCGTCAGAGAAGCAGGAGACTGCGTATCCGGCGGGCTCCCTTCTTTTTATCCTGTTCTGACTAAAAATCTTAGTTGAAGATCCCGTCGGCCAAATCCAGCCTTTATCGCACAGGATTTGTAATCCAGCCACGTCGTTGCAGATTTGCAAACTGGCACAACTTACACGTAAAAGCCTGCCGCTGGCGAGCTCGGTCTCCGGCAGTAAGAACCACCGCACAGCCCTATACTGCCGGCAGACCGACATCGCCGCGGCAGGGATGTCGGCAGGCCTTTTCCGGATGAAGTTGGCGTACTGTTGCCAGATTGCAAATCAGTCGCAACAAGGCAGCGCCGCCGGAGGGCCATATCATCCACGAGCAGGCTCTTTTTGCCTGCGAGGGATGCTTATGGCCGCAGGCGGCAAGTTGAAATGTAACTCGTTCTGTGATTGATGGTAGCACTAACCGTGATAGCCGTAATCGCTATTATCAATAACTATCGCTATAGCGTTGGTTTGGTATTTGCTAATTTGTAAAAGTCATTTTAGGCAGCAGAAAAATCAAGTCAAACCAATGTCAGAGACAAAAACAAAGGGACATATCTCGCAGATCATCGGACCGGTGGTCGACGTCTTCTTCGAAGTCAGCCGCAACGACGAGGTCAGGGTTCTGCCTTCAATACACGACGCCCTCAAGGTCGTCCGCCCCGACGGCAAGGAGCTGATACTTGAGGTTCAGCAGCACATAGGCGAAGACACCGTGCGCTGCGTGGCCATGGACTCGACCGACGGGCTCAGCCGCGGTCTCGAAGTGTCGCTCACGGGTTCACCCATCAGGATGCCCGTCGGCGCCCAGGTCCGCGGAAGAGTGATGAACGTCACGGGCGATTCGATCGACGGCCTTGGTGGATTCGAGACCGACGACGCCCTTCCCATCCACCGCGAGCCCCCCAAGTTCGAAGACCTGACCACCTCCCAGGAGGTGCTCTATACCGGAATCAAGGTCATCGACCTGCTGGAACCTTATCTCAAGGGCGGCAAGATCGGCCTGTTCGGCGGCGCCGGAGTCGGAAAGACCGTGCTCATCAAGGAGCTGATCAACAACATAGCCAAGAGACACAACGGATTCTCAGTGTTCGCGGGAGTGGGCGAGCGCACCCGTGAGGGCAACGACCTGCTGCGCGAGATGATAGAGTCCGGAGTGATAAAATACGGCGACGAATTCGCCAAATCCATGGAAGAGGGCCACTGGGACCTCTCCAAGGTCGACCGCAAGGCGCTTGCCGATTCGCAGGTGGCCATGGTCTTCGGCCAGATGAACGAGCCTCCCGGAGCGCGCAGCTCCGTGGCCCTTTCGGGACTGACCATCGCCGAGTCCTTCCGCGACAGCGGCGGCCAGGGCGGCCCCCGCGACATCCTGTTCTTCATCGACAACATCTTCCGTTTCACGCAGGCCGGCTCCGAGGTGTCGGCGCTGCTTGGCCGAATGCCCTCGGCAGTGGGCTACCAGCCTACGCTGGCCACCGAGATGGGACAGATGCAGGAGCGCATCACCTCCACCAAGAACGGGTCCATCACTTCGGTGCAGGCCGTCTACGTGCCCGCCGACGACCTCACGGACCCCGCCCCCGCCACCACCTTCACCCATCTGGACGCGACCACGGTGCTGAGCCGCAAGATTACGGCCCTCGGCATCTATCCGGCTGTCGACCCCCTCGAGTCGACCTCCCGCATCCTCGACCCCAACGTGGTGGGCGAAGACCACTACAACACGGCCCAGAGAGTCAAGCAGATACTCCAGCGCAACAAGGAGCTGCAGGACATCATAGCCATACTCGGAATGGACGAGCTCTCCGACGAGGACAAGCTCACGGTGAACCGCGCCCGCAAGGTTCAGCGCTTCCTCTCGCAGCCATTCTCGGTGGCCGAACAGTTCACCGGAGTCCCCGGCGTGATGGTTGACATCGAGGACACCATACGCGGATTCAACATGATACTCGACGGCGAAGTCGACGACATCCCCGAGCAGGCCTTCCTCAACGTGGGCACTATCGAGGACGCCATAGCCAAGGGCAAGGAGATACTGGCCCAGGCGGCATAAGGAAGGAGGTTTCATCATGGCGGACAAACAGCTTTCAGTAAGGATAGTCTCTTTGCAGAAGACGCTTTTTGACGGCCCTGCGCAGTCGGTTTCCCTGCCCGGAACGGTGGGGGCCTTCGAGGTGCTTCCCGGCCACGCCCCGATCATATCCTCCCTCGAACCGGGGACCATAGAAGTGCGCGACACGGACGGAACGCCGCACAGTTTCGGCATACGCTTCGGCGTCGTCAAGGTAAGGAACAACGAGGTGACGATATGCGCGGCAAACTGAAGTTCATATTGCTTGCCTTTCTGTCGCTTCTCCCGCTTTCGCTGCATGCGGCCGGGCAGGAGGAGGGCGGACTGGACATGCAGTCGTATCTCTTCGGCCACGTGGGCGACTCCTACGAATGGCATATCACGAAGGTGGGCGACACCGACATCACCATCCCGCTGCCGTGCATTGTCATCGACGACGGGCTGCACGTGTTCTCCTCGAAGCACATGGCCGAACACGGCTACACGCTCAACGCCGACGGCAAGCTCGTGAACGCCGCGACCATGGAGCGGCCGCTCGACATCTCCATCACCAAGAACGTGCTCGCGCTTATGATAAACGCGGCCCTGCTGCTGGGAATCATACTCGGCTGCGCCCGCTGGTACAGGAAGCACGACGTGCTCAAGGAGAAGCCCAGGGGGCTCGTGGCCCTGATGGAGCCGGTCATCATGTTCGTGGAGAGCGACCTGATCCGCGACGTGATCGGACCCGGATACAAGAAGTACGCGCCCTATCTGATGACCGCGTTCTTCTTCATCCTTGTCAACAACCTGATGGGAATATTCCCGTTCTTCCCCGGAGGCGCCAACACCACCGGCAACATAGCCGTGACCCTGGTGCTCGCGGTGTTCACCTTCATCATGGTCAACCTCTTCGGCACCCGCAACTACTTCAAGGAGATTTTCTGGCCCGACGTGCCCGTCTTCCTGAAGGCGATACCGCTGATGCCCATAATCGGGATCATCGGAGTGTTCACCAAGCCGTTCTCGCTGATGATACGACTCTTCGCGAACACCCTCGGCGGGCATATCATGATACTGAGCATGGTCGGCCTGATATTCATATCGGCGGGCATGGGCGCCGTGGTGAACGGCTCGTTCACCCTGGTGTCACTTCTCCTGGGAGTCTTCCTCGACTGCCTCGAGATACTCGTGGCCTTCATCCAGGCCTACGTGTTCACCCTGCTCTCGGCGGTGTTCATCTCCTTGGCCCATCCGGCCGACGAACATGCCGCCGAAACGGTAAAGACAGAATAATCAATGATAAAATAAAAGCAATATGTTACTGATTTCAACACTTCTTCAGGCAGTTTCGCTCTCAGCCCTGGGCGGAGCAGTAGGTGTGGGCCTCGTGGCTCTCGGAGCCGGCGTGGGCATAGGCCTGATAGGCAAGGGCCTCATGGAGGCGTCAGCACGCCAGCCCGAGATGGCCGGCAGCCTCCGCACCACCGCGATCATCATCAGCGCGCTCATCGAGGGCGTCTGCTTCTTCGGCGCGATTATCTGCCTGCTGACCGTAATATAGTCCGCCATGTCTCTAGTAACACCGGATTTCGGCCTCCTGTTCTGGATGGTCATCATCTTCGGAGTCGTGTTCTTCCTGCTTGCGAAGTTCGGCTTCCCCGTCATCACCAGCATGGTGAGGAAGCGTTCCGACCACATCGAAGAATCTCTGAAGAAGGCTCAGGCCGCCCAGACGGCTCTCGAGAACCTGACCGAGGAAGGCCGGAAGATAATTGAGGAGGCGAGGGCCGAACAGGGCCGCATCCTCAAGGACGCCACCCGGACCAGAGACCAGATAATCTCCCAGGCCAGGCAGAAGGCCCAGGAGGAGGCCGACAAGATAGTCGAACACACCAAGATACAGCTGGCAGCCGAGCGTGAGAGCGCCATGCGCGACATCTGCCGCCAGGTCTCGCTGATATCCGTCAAGGTGGCGGAGAAGATAGTGAAGAAGGAACTCGACAGCTCCGAACAGCAGCTGGCCCTGATCGACCGGCTGGTGGAGGAGTGCTCGAATACGGAACTGAAGAACTGACATCCTGCCTATGAACGCCGGAATCCTCTCAGTAAGATACGCCAAGGCCTTTCTTGAGTACACTCAGGAAACGGGCCATGCCGACAGGGTGTTCCACCAGGTCAACACCCTGCTCAAGCATCCGGAAGTGACCCCCGACAAGCTGGAACCCGAGCTGGAGCGCTTTGTGGAACTGCTTGTCAGGAACCGCCGCATGGAGTGGCTGCGCTTTATCCTGCGCACCTACGAGCGTATGTACTACCAGTCCAAGGGGATCAAGGCGGTTCACCTGACCTCGGCCGTGCAGTCTGAGGCCCTGGAGCAGCGGCTCATCCGCATGCTGGAGAATAGATTCAGCTGCAAGGTGGTGCTGGAGTCGGTCGTGGACCCTTCGCTCATAGGCGGTTTCGTGGTCAGTATCGATGACTACATGCTCGACGCCAGCGTCCGCAGCAAGATAGAGTCGATACGCCGTCAATTCATAATCCAAAACAACAGAATAGTGTAATGTCGCAGAATCAGATAAAGGCAAGTGAAATTTCGGAGATACTCCTGAACGAGCTCAGGGGCATTGACAGTTCGCTGAAGTATCAGGAGGTCGGTTCCGTGCTGATGGTCAGCGACGGAGTCGCGCGCATCTTCGGCCTCGTCAACGCCGAGGCGGGCGAGCTCCTCGAATTCGACAGCGGAGTGAAGGGAGTGGTGATGAACCTTGAAGCCGACAACGTGGGCGCCGTGCTTCTCGGACCCACCGACAGGGTCAAGGAGGGCATGAAGGTGCGTCGTCTCGGACGCATCGCCGGAATCCCCGTCGGGGAGGGCCTGATCGGCAGGGTGGTGGATCCCATAGGCACGCCGCTCGACGGAATGGGCCCCATCAAGGGAGAGTCTGTGCGCATGCCCCTCGAAAGGAAGGCTCCCGGAGTGATTTTCCGCGAACCCGTCACTACGCCTCTGCAGACCGGACTGAAGGCCATTGACGCGATGATTCCCATAGGAAGGGGCCAGCGCGAGCTGATCATCGGCGACCGCCAGACCGGCAAGACCGCGATAGCCATCGACACCATCATCAACCAGCGCTCCGAGTACCTCAAGGGCAAGCCCGTCTACTGCATCTACGTGGCGGTGGGACAGAAGGGCTCCACGGTGGCGTCGATAGTCCAGACCCTGCGCTCCAAGGGCGCGATGGACTACACCGTCGTGGTGGCTTCGACCGCCTCCGACCCGGCCGCCCTGCAGTACTACGCCCCCTTCGCCGGAGCGGCCATCGGCGAATACTTCCGCGACACCGGCCGCGACGCGCTAGTGGTCTACGACGACCTGTCCAAGCAGGCGGTCGCCTATCGCGAGGTCTCGCTGATTCTGCGCCGCCCTTCCGGACGTGAGGCCTATCCGGGTGACGTGTTCTACCTGCACTCCAGGCTGCTGGAGCGCGCGGCCAAGATAATCAGCCAGCAGGAAGTCGCCGAGCAGATGAACGACCTGCCGGAGTGTCTGAAGGGCAAGGTGAAGGCCGGCGGCTCGCTCACCGCGCTGCCCATCATCGAAACCCAGGCCGGTGACGTTTCGGCCTATATTCCGACCAACGTGATATCCATCACCGACGGCCAGATATATCTGGAGACCTCGCTGTTCAACGCAGGCTCCCGCCCGGCGATCAACGTGGGCATCTCGGTGTCGCGAGTCGGCGGCGCCGCCCAGGTGAAATCGATGAAGAAGGTCGCCGGAACCCTCAAGATAGACCAGGCCCAGTACGCCGAGCTCGAGTCCTTCACCAAGTTCTCGTCCGACATGGACAAGGTGACGGCGATGACCCTCGACAAGGGTCGCAAGAACGAGCAGCTGCTGATACAGCCGCAGTACAGCCCCATGCCCGTGGGCGAGCAGGTGGCCATACTCTACTGCGGTACGCGCGGACTGATGGCCGACATCAGGGTCGACCAGGTGATTGAGTTCCAGAAGCTCTTCCTCAGCAAGATGAAGGCCGACCACCAGGAGGTGCTCGACGCCCTCGGAGAGGGGAAGGTGAGCGCCGATGCCGAGAGCGTGATCAGAACGGAGGCATCCTCCATCTGCAGCATGCTGGCTGGGAAGGCATAAAATCGAGAAGCCGTGTCTGCACTGAACGAAATAAAGGAGAGGATAGGTTCCGTCAGGAGCACGCTGAAGATCACTTCGGCGATGAAGCTGGTGGCCTCGTCCAAACTGCACAAGGCGGAAGCCGACATCGAGGCGGTGCGCCCCTATGAGCGGACGCTCGAGGAGATCCTTTCGGTCGTGGAGAGCTACCGGTCCGACGAGGAGGGCTACATCAAGGCTTCCGACGCTCCCGTGGCTGTGGTGGCGTTCTCGTCGAACAGTTCGCTCTGCGGCGCGTTCAACTCCAACGCCGTCCACAAGGTGCTGGACACCTGTGCGGAGTGCGCTTCGGTGAAGGTCATACCCGTGGGGCGCAAGATGGCCGAGGCTATCAGGAAGACCGGCCTTGAGCTGGAGAATGACGACCACGGCGACATCATCGGCAAGCCGGACTATTATAAGAGCCGGACCCTGGCGCGCGAACTGCGTAAGCGCTTCGCCGACGGGGAGTTCTCAAAGGTGCTGCTGGTCTACAACAAGTACGTCTCGTCTTCGTCGCAGGTCCCGGTGGTCGAGCAGTATCTGCCCTATGTCACGCCGACGATCGCTTCGCCGGAGAGAAAGCCGGATTCATTGAGCGAGGACTACATCTTCGAACCGAACCCCGTGGAGCTCGCCGCGCAGCTGGTGCCCTATCTTCTTACCATGAAATTCCATGCGGCGGTGCTGGATTCGGCCGCTGCCGAGCATGCGGCGCGTACCATAGCGATGCAGACGGCTTCGGAGAATGCCGAGCGCCTGCTGGCTGAACTGACGCTGGAATACAACAAGGGGCGCCAGGAGAAGATCACTTCCGAGATTCTCGACCTCGAGAGCGGCGAGGCATAAAGTTGGCCTGGATTGCAAATTAAAGTCGGCCGGGATTTCAAATCCCGGCCGACTTCCTTTAATCCCGGCCGACTGAATTTAGAAGCTGTAGCCGAGGCTGAAGAGCAGGGAGTTGCCGAGGGTGGGGGAGGCGGTCAGCCAGGCGGCTGAGAGCTCGACGCCCGCGAACTGCACTCCCGCGCCGAGTGAGGCGAAGGATGCCAGTCCCTGGCTCTTGTCGCCGTAGTGGTAGCCGGCGCGCAGGAATCCGATGTCGAAGAGATTGTATTCCAGTCCGAGACCGGCGGCGAAGGCTCCGCTGAACAGATAGTCGGCCTCCACGCTCGCCGTGAGCCCGAAGTCAGCCGAGTATGCCGCTCCGGCCTTCACGAGCATGGGCATGGAATAGCTGCTGTCGCCGTACTTGAGCTTCGAGCCCAGGTTGCAGACCGCGGCTCCGGCCGAAAGACCGTCTTTCCTCCAGGCCACGGAGACGTCGGCTCCGAATGCCGAGCCGGAGAGCTCCTCGCCTATCGACGACCTGACGAACTTGCCGGTCACACCGACAGAAAGCCCGTCGATCACCTTCACCGACACGGCCAGATTCGCTCCGAGCTCCGAGGGGGTGAAAGTGCCGAGGATTCCGCCTGCCGCGGAGCTGATGTTCATGGGCTTCTCCATGGTGTAGCGGCCGCTGAAGCCGATTCCAACCCTCTCACCCACACGGGCGAAGGCTCCGAGCCCTGCCAGCTGGCTGCCGGCGGTCTCGGGAGCCCAGAGGCCATAGCCAGCCGCCACGGCGAAGCTGTCGTCGGAGAGCGACATGGCGGCCGCATTGTTCTCGGCCGCGAAGGCTCCGGCCTCCAGCGCGACTGACGCTCCGCCCATCGCGGCATATTCAGGCGCGGAAGGAATCAGCAGGGAAGACAGGGCCTGTGCGGAAGCCGACAGCGCAGGCATCGCGCACGCGACCAGTATGCTGAGTATTATCTTTTTCATGTTTTACTACTGTTTTGCGATTGAACTGCTTGAATTGATTCCTTCTCCGCTGACGCTCACATAATAGACGCCTCCGGGCAGCCCGCTCATGTCCACCTTGACCGGGGCGAAGGGGTCGATGCTCGCGCCGTCCTGGCTGAATACCACGGCTCCGGCAGCGTTGGATATGGTGATGTCGGCGGAAACTGCCGCTCCGGTGCGGATGTTGAGCATGTCAACCACGGGGTTGGGGTAGAGGTCGATCTCACTGGAGCCGTCGCGCACGAGCACCTGGAAACTGCAGGTGGCGGACTCGCCGCGGGCGTCCGTGGCGCTTACCGTGACCTCAGTGGTGCCGTAGGCGTTGCCGTCGATGTTGAGATTGCCGTCGGACACGCTGCATCTCACGATGATGTTGGTCGTGGAGATGCTGCAGGTGTAGCTGAGGGACTCGCCGTCCTCGTCGCTGAAGAGTTCGGAGAGAGGTATGCTCAGGCTTTCGGTCCTGGAGTTGAGCACCACGTTGTCGGGAGTGCCAGCCGCGGGAGCGTGGTTCACTCCGACGGAATAGCTGAAGTTCTGCGCGACGGTGGTGTAGGAGTCGCTGACCAGCAGGATTCCATTGTAGGTCTCGCCTTCGGCGGCCGCGAGAGCGTCGACCGTAAGGGTCAGCACGCCGTCGTCAGACATCGAATCGTAGATTCCCTTGAGTGCGGGGGAGCCGTCGGCGGCCCGCAGGGCGTAACTGAGCTGATGCCCGTCGGCGTCGCTGAGGCTGAAGCGCAGGGTTCCGCTTTCGTGGGACTTGAGGTTCAGGGAAGTGCCGTCGAGAGCCGTGATTTCCGGTGCGGTGTTGCCGCCCGTGCTCACCTCGACCTGCTCCGACAGCTCGGAAGCCTGTCCGAATATGTTGCGGGAGCGGATGCGGAAGAAGTAGCCGGTGTTGAAGTCGAGGCCGCTGACGGTGTAGTTCAGCACTGTCCCGTCGGGGGTGTCGTTCGCGGGTGTCATCTCCACGCTGGTGACGTTTGCGGCGGGGCTGTCGGGATCGAGGCCTTCGAGCGAAGAAGTGGACCAGTAGATGTCGTAGGCGTAGGGGACCGAGCCTCTGTTGTCGGCACGGGCCGTCCAGCTCAGCCTGACGCTGTTGCTCGTGGTTTCGGCCTTCAGGTCATCCACCGGCTCGGGCTCCATGTCGCTCCCTGAGAGCGCTGCATAAGCGTCGACGAGTCCGGCGCCGAGCTTGTCGGATAACATGGGATTGTAGTCATAAATCACGGGATTCGCGCTGCCCTTGAGGATGTCGATCAGCTGCTGGCGGGTGAAGCCGGGGCCGCCGTAGTGCGAAACCACCAGAGCCGCCACTCCGACCACGTGGGGGCAGGCCATCGAGGTGCCCTGCATGTTGCCGTACTTGCCGCTGGCGTTGGTGACGGTGGAATAGATCTGGAAACCCTTCTGGGCATCTCCGCCCGGGGCTGCGATGTCCACCCACCTGCCGTAGTTGGTGTAGTAGGCGGCCTCATAGTCGGCGCCGATGGAGGCCACGGCGAACACGTTGTCGTTCATCGCGGGATATGAGACGGTAGTGCCATCATTGCCTGCCGCGAAGATGCAGAGACCTCCTGCCATGGGGCCGGTCTGGTTGCCGTCCTCGTCGAAGCCCGCGTATGTGTTGAAATAGTCGATGGCTTCATTGATGAACTGGGTGTCTGCGGCTATGCTCCAGCTGCAGTTCATGATCACCGCGCCGTTGTCGGCAGCATAGACGATGGCATTTCCGATATAGGCGGACTCATTGTTGTTGCTGGTCTGCACGCTCATCATGCGGACTCCGTTGCCTTCGTGACTGTCGCCTCCCGCGATTCCGCTGATTCCGATGCCGTTGTTGTTGACGGCGCCGATGGTGCCGGCGATGTGGGTGCCGTGGTCACCGGGAACGAGCTCGGGACCATAGTAGGGTTCAACCACGAAGTTGTAGCCGTGGATGTCGTCGATGTAGCCGTTGTCGTCGTCGTCGACTCCGGGAGTTCCGTTGGCCTCGGCCTCGTTGACCCACATGTTGCCGGCAAGGTCTTCGTGCTCATACTCCGGAGCGGAGTCGCAGATGGCCACTATCACGTTGCTGGAGCCGGTGGTGACCTCCCAGGCGGGGAGAAGGTTGATGTCGGAGCCGGCTATCGTGCCGCTCTGGGTTCCGGGATTGTAGAAGTCCCACTGCTTCCCGAAGTCAGGGTCGTTGAAGCCAGTGGAAGCGGACTTGGTCGTCATCACATAGGAGATGCCGGAGATTCCGGGAGTGGAGGACAGGTCGCCGGCCGCCTTGGTCAGCGGGAGTTCGGGGGCGAAGCTGACGTTGTACCAGCGGTTCAGGCCGGCTTCGCGGTGGCGGGCGTCGAACCTGCCGCCCTCGGGCAGTGACCGGGTGATGGTGTAGTCGCCGAGGAAGGAGAGGTCCACTGCCTCGGGGTCGTCGGCTATCTCCGCGTCGAGCTTGACCATGATGATGCCGGGCGCGGCGCTTTCAGGCGCAGGTGCGACCTGGCTGCCGTCCAGCCCGTCGGGCTTCTGGACCGGGTCGACGCTGCAGGAGAGCATTCCCAGCAGCAGGGGAAGGAGCAGTGTTGCTTTGTGTTTCATAATTAGACAAAAATACTGTTTTATCGCTTTCTTTCAAAAGAGGCGCGGTCTGTGCCGCGCCTCGATCATATCGTCCGTAGGAATGATCTATTATTGGAAAAGATCCTCAAGGTTTCCTTCGAATGCGGGGAGAGCCAGGTAGCTGCTTGAAACGTAACCTGATCCGCCTGAGCCGTTAGAGAATACTCCGTAGTTGAAGCACAGGAGGTTCTCCATTATTACACCGGTTTCATCGGGCTGTCCGAATACGTCGGTGGGAGATGTGTACCAGACATAATCATTCCAATCGGCATACTGGTATCCTGTGTTCACGGCTGCGAATTCGTACTGGCCGCCATATACTAAGACATCGTTTCTCCAGTCGATGCTTCCATCTTCGTTGATGGTGAACTGCAGATACTCGGGGACGTCGTTGGTGGCGCTCATCGCGTCTCCCCAAGCTTCAGCCACTTCGGCAGCGGGCCAAGGGTTGTAGAGACGATAGATTTCGAATCCTTCTGCCTTGGTCATGCGGCATCTCTGAATGTTCAGGTTGTCATTGGATACTGCCAGCATGAATCCGTCATACCACTGAGCTTCTCCGAGCTCCACCCAGTTGTAGTCCATGGCAAGGCGCACGGCGGTCGAAGTGGTCGCGGTGTTGGGGTTGAAGCACTCCTGACCCTCGCTGAGGGAAATGGTTCCACTATAGGTTACTCCAACTTCCATCTTGCTGACGTCGAGTGTGATTTTGGCAAGATACTCGCCAGGTTCGAATGTAACTGATTCAGGCATCTTGAAGTCTGCGGCCAAGTCGGTCTCCGGGTCAGTGCTTGCGTAGATTGAGCCGGTCAGATTGACTGTAAGAGCCTCATCTGCCGAACTGCGGGCAAGGTCAATGCTGTAGGAGGTTGTTCCGGATACGAGCGACGTTGCGCTGACTGCGGTCTGCAGGAAAGTCACTCCGTCTCCTTCGGGAACGTAGGTAGGCCTGGGATCCGTGACGTTGCATCCTGCAGCGACAAGCGCAAGGGCTGCGAGCCCGAATATTGTCTTAACTGTGTTTTTCATTTTTGCAAGATTTAATCGTTATTCAGCAGGCTTATTCTGCAACTCCGGCTGCGGGCTTGGGTGCCTTTGCGGGGTCGTCACCTTCATAGTCGTTCTTAGGATAGCTTCCAACGGGGTTCTGAAGGATCAGGGGGTTGGCGTCGATCTCGGTCTGGGGGATGGTGAGCACCCAGTCGAAGGACTCGGGGTCGTCGGTGTGCAGGCTGTTGAGGGCCGCTATGGCGTCGACGGGGTGTCCCATCTCCGCTGTCCTCTCGAAGCCCTGGCGCAGACGCTTGATGTCATAGATTCTGCCGTACTCGCCCCAGAGTTCGATTCGGCGCTGGAGGAGGATTTCCTCGAGCAGTGAGCCGGTCTCGTCGGTGGTGAGTTTTCCGAGCTCGGTGCCGGTCAGGCTCGAGCAGTCGTAGCCGGGCTCGCGGCTTGACATCAGCTCGTTGAGGTACTGATGGGCCTCATCCTCGTTGTCGAGGCGGCAGGCGGTCTCAGCCACGATGAGCATCATCTCGGGAGCGCGCATGAAGATGTGGTCTGCCTTAGTCGTCGGGTCTGTCACAGAAGAACCCCAGCCCTGTTTATTGCCGAACTGGAACTTGGTCTGCTGGAGAGCCATGGTCACGCCATCGGGCATGAGCTCTTCAACCCACCAGCCGCGCCTTGCGTCGTTGTCGCCTATCCTGGAGTAGAGCCACTCTGAGCAGCACTTGCGGGCGTCATCGCCATAACCGCCGAAATCAGGGTCCATGTGGGCGAGGAACTGGGGGTTGGTAGTTCCCTGAGTTGCAATGATTTCTGCGCCCCAAAGGACACTGGCGTCGCTAGCGCTGTTGAAGTGGTAGTCGGGGTCGAAGGTGTAGGAAGCGCCTCCCTTGAGGGCCTCCACGGCGGCGTCGTGCGCGGTCTGGTATTCACCCATGTAGAGGGCGATACGGGCCTTCAGACCGTTGGCAGAGTACTGGTCGAAGTGGGACACATGCTGCCTGGCCGCGCCCTGGAGCAGGTCGACTGCGTTGTTGATGTCGCTCATAGCCTGGCCGAACACCACCTTGTTGGTCTCGCGGGCCTTTCCGGGAGTTCCGGAAACGGTGTTCTCGGTGTAGACGGGCACGCAGAGCCTGTCCTCGTGGCCGATGTAGCTGCGGGCGAAGATCATTCCAAGGTAGGCGTAGCAGTATGCGCGGATCGCGTAGGCGTTGCCGATGATGTAGTTCACGTCAGCCTCGGTGCCTTCCATCGTGTCCTTGGCGTTGATGATGTAGTTGACGTTTGAAATCAGGGTGTAGTAGTAGTTCCACATATCGTATGAGCGGAATGCAGAACTGGTGAAATCCGACTTCACGTCGTAGAGGTAGTCAAACCAGAACCAGCCGTTGCCTTTTGCGGCCATCACCATGTCCTCTCCCATGAGGTCGGCCGTGAGGTTGTAGCCCTGGGGACCGACGCACTGGTGCTGGTTGCCTGAGGTCGTCCATCCCCACTGCCAGAGCATGCGGATGGTTCCGTTGAGGGCCTGGTAGCCTCCGTCGGTGGTGTTGAGCATCGTTGTTCCCGATACTTTGTCCGTGGGGTTGGTGTCGAGCATCTCCGGGTTGCAGGAGGTAAGGCTCAGACCTGCCACGGCAAGGAATATATAAAGTAATTTTTTCATTTCTCCGTAAGTTTAGAAGTTGATGTCGATACCTACAGAAATGGCCCTGGTGGGAGCATAGACGAAGTCGGTGCCGCCTGAGGTGCTGTACTGAGGGTTCATTCCGTTCAGCTTGCTGAAGAGGGCGATGTTGTCGCCGGTAGCGAAGATCCTGAGAGACTGGATGCCCGCCTTCTCGGTCCATCTGGCGGGAAGGGTGTATCCGAGCTGCACTGACTTGATCGCGAAGTAGGATGCGTCGATCAGCCAGCGGTCTGCTGCGAGGCGGCCGGAGTTGAGCATCACTGCAGGCACGTCGGTCACGTCGCCGGGCTTCTGCCAGCGGCGCAGGATGTTGGTGCTGAAGTTGGTTCCAACATACTGAGGCTCCATGGTGGTGGCGTAGACAGAGTCGTAGACTTTGCCGCCCACTGAGAATGAGGTCAGGAAGCTGAAGTCGAAGTTGCCGAAGTAGAACTCGGAACCGAAGGAGCCCTGGAACAGGGGCTGGCGGCTGCCGACGTAGTACCTGCTGTTGTTGGCCGCGGTCTGATCGGAGGTCACGTATTCCGAACCGGGAACCATCTCGCCGTTCTCGTCCTTCTCGTAGGCGTAGTAGAGGAGCTGTCCGTTGGCGGGGTCAACTCCTGCCACCTTGGATACGTAGTAGGTGTAGATGGGCATTCCGACCTTGACAACCTGCGAGCCGTAGGTGATTTCGTCGGTCTCGGTCAGGGCGGTCACCTTGTTCCTGTTGAAGTAGCCCATGAGGGTGGAGTTCGCGCGGAAGTTGGACTTGTTGGCCCAGTTGACTCTGATCGAAGCCTCGACACCCTGGTTGGTCATGGAGCCGACGTTAGCGTTGTAGCCGGTGAAACCGGTGGACATGGCCATAGGGTAGCTCAGGAGCATGTCGCTGGTCCTTGAGAAGTAGTACTCGGCGGTCAGGTCGACGAGACGGTCGAAGAAGGTTCCTTCGATGCCGACGTTCCAGCTGCCCTTGGTCTCCCAGGAGATTCCGGTGCTCTCAAGGGTGGCGAGCACAGCTCCGGCGAGGGAGGCGTTGGGGTAGGTCAGGTCGTAGAATGACTGCCAGAGGTAGAAGTTGCTGGCGCCTGTGGAGGTGAGAATGTCGTCGTTTCCGAGCTCACCGTATGAGAGCCTGAGGGTCAGGTTGTTGACCCATGAAGCATCCTCCATGAAGCCTTCCTCGGAGAGTCTCCAGGATCCTCCGAGCGACCAGAACTGGCCCCAGCGGTGGTCTCTGTGGAAACGTGAGGAACCGTCGGTACGCCAGGTGGCCTCCAGGTAGTACTTGTCGGCGAAGTCGGCGGCAATACGTCCGAAGTAAGACTCGATGCGGTAGGTCTCGGAGTAGGAGTTGTTGGTGGAGGTGGCGTCGGAAGCTGGAGCAAGCTCGAAGATTCCGGGATATACGCCGGTCCTGCCGCCGTAGAGGTACTGATACTCGTAGTTGTAGAACTCATGTCCGAGCTGGCCGAGGAAGTGGAAGTCTCCGAAGGTGCGCTCATACTTGAGAATCTGGTTCCAGGTGTATGAGAAGGTGCGGGTCGAATACTTGTCGATGCTTCCCTGGGTTGAGAGGCCGTCGCCGTGGTAGGGGTTGGTGTAGGTGGAAACCCTGCGGTTGGCGATGTCGGCACCGAAGTTGGTGGTGAAACTCAGGCCCCTGAAGATGCCCATGGAGTCGTTGTCTCCGCCGAGCACGGCGTAGGCGCGGACGCTGGAGTTGTCGTAGAGGGTCTCGTAGTTGTTCTCCTCAAGGTCTCCGAGGGTGTTGAACCTGGAGGCGGTGGGACGGTTGTTGCCCACGGTGCCGTCGCCGTAGTCATACTGCTTCTGGCCGTTGTCGTCGAGCAGGTCGGCTCCGTTGGCGTCCTTCAGGTAGACAGGGTAGATGGGTGCCATGAACTGGGCGGTGTACCAGGCGTTGCTGGTGTAGGTTCCGTCCTCGATGGACGTGCTGGCCTGGTCGGTGTAGGAGTAGCTTGCGCTGGCGCCGAGCTGCATCCACTCGTTGACGTTGTGGTCAACGTTGGCGCGCAGGGAGTAGCGCTTGAATCCGGTGGTGGTGAGCACTCCCTTGTCGTCGAGATAGCCGACTGAGAATGCGTACTTGGTCTTCTCGTCGCCGCCGCTCACGCTGAGGTTGTAGTCCTGGCGGATGGCTGACTTGTTGGTGATGGCGTCCATCCAGTCCTCGTTCCATGCTGAAACGGCGTCGGGCTGGATCATTCCGGTCTCAGGGTCGATGAGTGTCGCCCACGTGTAGTTCTTGTAGGGGTTGTAGTACTCACCGCCGAGAGTGGCTCCGAGCTGCGCTGAAGCAAGTGACTTGGCCTCATCGAGAGAGTAGCCTCCGTTGAGGTAGTAGTTGTTCTTCAGAGCCTCCCAGGTCAGCTCGACATACTGGTCCTGTGAGACGAGGTCGTAGCGGTTCACTGAGCGTGACTGCAGTCCGACCTGTCCGCGGAAGTTGACCACCGCACGTCCCTCGGAACCGCGCTTGGTGGTGATCATGATCACGCCGTTTGCCGCACGCGCACCATAGAGTGCTGCTGCGGAAGCGTCCTTGAGCACGGTCATCGAAGCGATGTCGTTGGGGTTGATGGAAGCGATAGTTCCGTCGAAAGGTATGCCGTCAACCACATAGAGAGGGCTGGAGCTTGCGTTGATGGAACCGGTACCGCGGATGGTGATTCCTGAGCTGGATCCGGGCTGGCCGGAGCCGGAGGTCACGGTGATACCGGCGACCATGCCTTCGAGGGCCTTGGTCACGTTGGAAACCGAACGCCTGGAGATGCTTTCTCCGCCGACGGTGCCGGCTGAACCGGTGAATGATGACTTCTTGGCGGTTCCGTAGGCCACGACGATGGTCTCGTCGAGGAACTCGCTGTCGGGTTCGAGAGCCACGTCAATCCTTGCGCGGCTGTCTACATTTTCCTCGATGGTCACATATCCCACTGCGGAGAACACGAGCACTCCGTCGGAGGGAACGTTGATCGAGTAGTTTCCTTCTGCATCTGAGGAAGTGCCGTTGAGCGTGCCCTTCAACATGAGGGATGCATAAGGAACCGCTTCGCCTGTCGATGCGTCAGTGACGGTACCCGTTACTCTCATGTTCTGAGCGAATACGCCAACTGCCATGAACAGCGACAAGGCGCTGAGAAACAGTTTCGCTTTTTTCATAAGCATTTACTTTGATTAAACATTATACTAACTACACGTTATTCTTCTAACCTACGCACTTTTATATGGGCATTTTCATAAGCGAATTTCCCGCAAAACTATCATTTTATTTGAGATATGCAAATCTTCTAAGTGCCGACAGACAGTGCATTGTAAACCGGATTAAAATTATTTCCCTCGGAAATGATTACGATTTGTTTGAAATACGGGCGAAATAATTACAAATCTTAATCAACAATCGGGGGAATGCGCCGATTTACTTATTATGCACTTTCAGGCATTTGTTTAAAGTGTTACGGTGAATCTTGTACATGCGCGCCATCGCGGTCTTGGTGGCGCCGCCATCGAGCATCGCGCTGATTCTGGGCAGGTCCTCCATGACGCGGTTCAGTTTTCCCGACGGCCCCGGAGGGCGTCCCAGATGGACTCCGGCCTGCTTTCTGGCGGCCAGAGCCTCCCGGGTGCGCTGGGAGATCAGGTTTCTTTCGATTTCGGCCGCGAGGGCGAACGCGAAGGCGATGATCTTGGAGTTGATGCTGTCGGAAAGGTTGAAGTTGTCCTTGATGGTCCGGATGAACACCCCTTTCTGCGAGCAGGCGTTCAGCACCGACATCACCATGAGCATGCTGCGCCCCAGGCGGGAGATTTCGGTGCACACCAGCAGGTCGGTCTTCTTCATTCTGCGCAGCAGACGGCCCAGCTTGCGCTTCTCCCAGCCCACCGTGCCGGAGACCGTCTCGGTGACCCAGAAGTCGATGCGGACCCCCTGGCGCCGGCTCCACTGCTCGATTTCGAATTTCTGATTTTCAAGCGTCTGCGTCTGCGTGCTGACTCTGATGTATGCGTATGTTGCCATTTGAACTGTGTTTTTGAAGGTTTTTTCGCGGTGCACAAAATAACGCCCGTTTAAGAGTGCACAAGGTTAGAACGCAAACGTGTAGTTAGTATAATGTTTAATCAAAGAAAATGCTTATGAAAAAAGCGAAACTGTTTCTTGCCGCCCTGTCGGCATTGCTGTCGCTTGCCGCATCGGCCCAGGACATCACTGTGACCGGTACGGTGACCGAGGCGTCGACAGGCGAGGGCGTTCCGTTCGCATCCGTCATGGTCAAGGGTACCATGAACGGCGTGGCTTCCAACGTCGACGGTGTCTACTCCATCGTCGCTCCGGAAAACGGAACTCTCGTATTCTCCGCAGTAGGCTATACGACCGTGGAAGTGGCCGTGAACTCCATGGCGGAGATCAACGTCGAACTCGATGTCGACACCCAGTTCCTCGACGAGACCATCGTCGTGGCCTACGGTACCGCGACCAGGGAGTCGTTCACCGGTTCAGCCACCATGGTCGACAGCGAGGAGATCTCGAAGCGCGTGACGAGCTCAGTCACCACCGCGCTTGCCGGAACGACCCCCGGCGTGCAGATCATCTCATCTTCAGGCGACCCCTCATCTTCGGGCGGAAGCATCCGAATCCGCGGTATCGGCTCGATGAGCGCCAGCAATAACCCTCTGTACGTGGTCGACGGCATGCCTTATGAAGGTTCTATGTCCGACATCAACCCCAACGACGTTGAGTCCATCTCCGTGCTCAAGGATGCGTCCGCGAGCGCGATCTACGGAGCCCGCGGCGCCAACGGAGTCGTGCTCATCACCACCAAGAAGGCGAGCGGTTCGCAGCCCAGCGTCAAGTTCGACGCACGTTTCGGCGTGAACTCCAGGCTCATCCCCCAGTACGACGTGATCGACGACCCCGGACAGTACTATGAGACCTGGTACAAGCTGCTCTACAACTCCCAGTACTATGCCGGAGCTTCAGTGGCTGATGCCTACGCCTTCGCCGACAACAACCTCTTCAATGCCAACAACGGAGGTCTCGGATACAACGTCTACACCGTTCCCGAGGGCCAGAGTCTCGTGGGCCACAACTTCAAGCTCAACCCCAACGCCACCCTCGGCTACGACGACGGCGAATACTACTATTACCCTGACAACTGGTACGACGAGGCTTTCCACAACTCGTTCCGCCAGGAGTACAACCTCTCCACCAGCGGAAGCAAGGGCGGCCTGACCTACTACGGCAGCGTCGGCTACCTCGATGACGGAGGCGTCGTAAGCAATTCACGCTATCAGCGCTACACCGCCCGCATCAACGCCGACTACCAGGCCAAGAGCTGGCTGAAGTTCAACACCAGCATGAGCTATTCCCACAGCGACTCGCAGTCTCCCGGAGACTACAGCGACCAGTACGGCTCATCCGGCAACATCTTCTACATCGCCAACATGATCGGACCCATCTATCCTCTCTATGTCCGTGCCTCAGGTACGCATGAGATCATGTATGAGAACGGCCGCCCTGTATACGACGCCAACCAGACCAACTTCTCGCGTCCTTCTATCGTGGGCAACGCAGTGCGTGACAACGAGTACGACCGCAGGCAGAACTATGCCGACGTTCTCACCGGCCAGTGGGGAGTGACCATCACTCCGGTACACGGCCTTGACATCTCCGCCAACGTCGGACTGCTCAACGACAACACCCGCTACAATGCGCTTTACAGCCAGTTCGGCTCCGCCAGCTCCGTTGACGGACAGGCTTACGTGGTACATAAGAGGAGGTTCGCAGTGAACACCCAGTTCCTCGCGAACTACAAGACCGACTTCGGTGCCACCCGCCACACTCTCGAAGTTCTTGCCGGATATGAGAGCTACAACAGCACCTATCAGCAGCTCGAAGGTGTCAACGACCACCTCCATGATCCCTACATCGGAGAACTTAACAATGCCCATGGAACTTCGTCAAGGCGGGTAGCTTCTTACACCTTGCCCTATATGACCCAGGGATTCCTTTCAAGGGTGCAGTATGACTACGCAGGCAAGTACTTCCTCAGCGCTTCATACCGTCGCGACGCTTCCTCACGCTTCCATCCCGACCACAGGTGGGGTAACTTCGGCAGCATCGGAGGCGCATGGCTGATCTCATCCGAGAACTTCATGAGCAATGCCGACTGGGTTGACATGCTGAAGCTGAAAGTAAGCTACGGCGTGCAGGGTAACGACAACCTCGGTTCTTCTCAGAGCTACTACTTCCCCTACACCGACCAGTACAGCGTGTCCTACAACGAGGAGACCGGAGAATATTCAGTCAACCTCTCGTTCAAGGGTAACGAGGACCTGACCTGGGAGTCCTCACACTCCATCAATGCCGGCGTAGAGTTCGAACTCTTCGGAGGATACCTCAACGGATCAGTGGAGTTCTTCGACCGAATCACCTCCGACCTGCTCTATAACAGGTCAGTTCCTCTTTCTTCGGGCAATCCTACCGGCGTGATTCCCGTTAACGTGGGCTCCATCAGCAACATGGGAGTGGAGGCCGTGCTGAGCGGCGACATCATCCGCACCCAGAACGTGAACTGGAACTGGAACATCAACCTGAGCAGCTACAAGAACACCATCCTTGCCCTCGACGAGACCGTTCCCGCAGAAGGACTCCGCGGTTCGAACTACATCTACAGAGTCGGCGGCTCTCTCTACAACGCTTATGTATATAGGTATGCCGGCGTAGACCAGACCAACGGTAAGGCGATGTACTATAAGAAGGTGCTCGATGCGGACGGCAACTGGACTGGAGAGGATGAAATCACCTACAACTTCTCCGAGGCTGACCAGTACGATATAGGAACGACTCTCCCCAAGGTTTACGGAGGATTCGGAACCTCACTGAACGCCTACGGCTTCGACTTCTCCGTGCAGTGCTCCTTCCAGCTCGGCGGAAAGTACTACGACGGTACCTACCAGTCGATGATGCTCACCCAGGCCAGCGCAGGAAACGCTATCCACAAGGACCTGCTTGACTCCTGGACCCCCGAGAACACCAACACCAACGTTCCCCGTCTCGACGGAGACTATTCAGTGGCCCAGTCACCCGTGGATCGTTTCTTCGTAAGTTCGAACTATCTGAGCCTCAACAATGTGACCCTCGGATACACCTTCCCCAAGAGGTGGACCGACAAGCTCGACATCGCAGGCCTCAGGATCTATGTCTCAGGCGACAATCTCGCGGTTCTTACAGCCCGTAAGGGAGTCGACCCTCGCTTCTCTTTGGGTATCGGTTCCTTCACCTCAGGTTCCGGTCTGAACTCAGGCGCATATTCTACGATGCGCAACGTCACCGCAGGTATCAGCCTTACATTCTAATTTAAATGCATGGTACAATGAAAAATTCAAGATATATCACTGTCCTCGCGTTTGCAGGTTCACTGCTTCTGGGCGGCTGCGTTGCAATGGACGATATCAAGCCGCAAAGCGGCACCCTGCTCAAGGGCCAGCTGGACGAGACTACCGAGGCGGTTCCTTCAAGGGCCGACGCACAGTATGTCGGAATGTATACCAAGCTCGGCGACCCTCTTTCCTTCGGCAGGTTCACTTCTGACCGTCCCGATGACTTCAGCTTCATTATGATGGCCATCTCCAACGACCTGGAGGCTGCCGACGTAGTGACCGCGAACAACAACTACAACTGGTTCTCCCCCTGCATGGAGCTTTCTTCCAGGAACGCGGACTACGCGAATCCCTATATCCGTTACCGTGGAATCTACGATGAGATTTCCCGCGCCCACGATGTGATGAACCTCTACGGAGAGATTACCGAGGAAACGGATCCGGAGATCAGGTACAGGGTTGCACAGGCGTATGCCATAAGGGCTTTCAGCTACCTTAACATCGCTCCATACTTCCAGTTCAACTACCAGTATGGCGACAACAAGAACCTGCCCTGCGTACCTATCGTGACTCTGGAGACCACCGACTTCGCAAACAACCCCCGCGCTACCGTGGAGAAGGTCTACAACCAGATCGTGAGCGACCTCACCTATGCCATCGAGAATCTTGAGGGCTACGACCGCGCTGGCGACAAATCAAAGATCGACCAGCAGGTGGCTTACGGACTGCGCGCCAGGGCTTACCTCGACATGGGCATGTATGCAGAGGCGGCTGCCGACGCCGAGAAAGCTATGGCAGGTTATACTCCGGCCAGCATCGATGAGGTTTCCAAGCCTTCATTCTACAGCCTCAGCGAGCACAACTGGATCTGGGGCTACGACATGACCCTCGACGTGGCCAACAAGTTCTCCGTCGCTACCGCTTCTGCCTGGATACGCTCGTTCTCATCCAACGGCTATTCCACCGGCACCGGCACCTACTGGAGAATCAACAACCTGCTTTACGATAAGATTCCCGACTCTGATGTCCGCAAGGGCTGGTGGCTCGACGAGACCATGTACTCTCCTCTCCTTGACGGTCTGACCTGGACTATCGGCGGAGTCTCCGTCAGCGGCCAGGACATCGCCACCGAGCAGATCGTGGTCGAGAACAGCGTGGTGAAGATGCCGTTCGACACCTATACCAATGTCAAGTTCGGAATGAACACGATCGGCGGAGTCAACAACGATGAGGACTGGCCCTTCATGCGCGTGGAAGAGATGATTCTCATCCGTGCCGAGGGTCTTGTGAAGAGCGGACAGGTTGACGCCGGCGTCCAGGTTCTCAACGACTTCGTGCGCAACTACCGCAATCCTGAATACAATGCCACTGCATCCGGCTATGGCGGACGTTCACTCGAGGATGAAATCTGGTTCCAGAGGAGAATCGAACTTTGGGGCGAAGGTCTTTCAAATGCCGATACGAGGCGTCTGAACAAGCCTCTGGTGCGTTTCCACGAAGGTGCTACCAGCAACTTCCCCGAGGCATACAGAATCAACATGCCTGCTGACGACACATGGTGGCTGCTCAGCTTCTGCACCGACGAGCTCGACACCAATATGGGAATTGTCGACAATGAACATGGCGCCGCTCCCAAGGCCGGCCAGTATGGTAACCTTCGTGATGGTGTCACTGACTAATTTAAACCCGATCAGCAATGAAAAACATATTTAGATACATCTTGGCTTTAGCCGCCGTATCGCTCACAGTAGTCGCCTGCGTGAAGGAAACCCCTTTCCAGCCCGGTGACCCCGAGGAGGAAGGATGCTACGGCGTATACTTCCCCGCACAGGAGAGCGATCTCGTCCGTGACCCTGCGGACGCGAAGACCGCGACCATCTCCGTGATGCGTACCAACACCGAGGGTGCCATCACCGTGCCCGTCACGGTGGTCGACACTGCCGGAATCTTCACCGTCAGCCCGCTCGTTTTCGAAGACGGACAGACCGAGAGCTCCATCTCCCTCGAGTTCCCCGATGCCGAGGTTGGAGTGACCTACGAGCTGTCGCTCAGTATCGATGACTGGCAGTATGCTTCGAAATACAGCTCCAATCCCAATACTCTGAGCTTCTCCATTCTTTTCGAGAAGTGGAACGACCTGGGAGTGGGCACTTTCACGGATGTTGTAGCTAGTCAGGTCCTCACCAATTTTGATGTGATCAGTACAGACGTACATATCTATCAGAATGATGCTGACAAAACACAGTATCGTATACCCATGAGCGGAATCTACTCTGACAGTTGTGACGAATATCTTTATCTGACTCTCATGAATCCCGGTAATTCGGTCGGTGACGTCGTGGTGACGCAGGATGGACTTGTATGGTTTGATCCCTTCGATACGGGAATCAGCGTTAATACAGATGGTGGAGTAGGAAATATGCTTTATTATCATGTGGGCGCTACTGGGGCTGAGGAGAGTCTTTGGGCTTATAGTTATGTGGCGCAGTATGCTGAAGATGGCACGACTCCTGAGGTAATTCGCCTTGCGCCTTACGTCCTGATTGGCGATACCGGTTACGGCGCTGATATGACACAGGAGGCAAATGCGATAACCATAGTGTTCCCTGGTGGAGAGCTCGTGGACTACAGCCTCTCCGTGCTCACAGGACTGACAACTGACGGCGTGCTTCCCGTGCAGTTCACCGTCGGTGCCGACGTGGACGAAGTCCGATATCAGCTATACGAAGGAACTCTGACCGCAGGTGAGGTTGCGAACTACACCTCGCTGATCGGCCTCGGTGATACCGAGTATGAGGTCGCCCCCGTGCTTGGTTCTCCCTTCGGCATCAGCTGCAGCGCGACGGGTCTCTACACCCTCGTGGCCGTAAGCATGGACGCCGAGGGTGAGGCTCAGCAGAGCGCCAGCACTCAGGTCTACTATCTTGCAGAAGGCGATGAGAAACCCGTGAAGGTGTTCGCCGGCATCGAGGCCACCAACAAGTACGGCGGCAAGGGATGGACCTCTGACAACACGATGGAGTACTATATCTACGGCTCCGATCTCGTGTCAGTCAAGACCTATCTTGCCAGGTACGATGCCTTCCTGCAGAACCAGCAGGCCGTCATCAATTCTCTCCTGAGCCAGCCTGACGTTGACGCCGAGATTCTCGAGCAAATCAACGGCACAGGAACTATAGGAGTCTACAGCGACCAGACTCCCGGGACAGAATACGTCTTCCTTGTATATGCCTCCAACGGCTACGAGAGCACCGCTATCTATGCCACGACAAAGACCACGGGAGTGCTCGACGTGACCCTTGAAGATATGCTTGGAACATACGACGTTACCTACACCTCATACTTCAACGGCTCCGGTCTGACCGAATCATGGGTCATCGAAGCCAGTGACGATGAGACCAAGGGCAATATAATGCTGACTTCAATTTCCGGCCTGTCCGGCGGCAATCCCGTCTACGGCAATTTTGACAAAGAGACGGCCACCCTGGCGTTCTTTGACGGCCAGTATATAGGAAACCTTGACGATGCTACAGCTCTTTATTTCATGAATGCTGCATCCTATGATGACGTGTCATTTGACATCGTAGGCGAAGGCAGGTTCACCGGACCGTCCGAGATGTTCGGAATCAATGTCAACGGCGGCAACTCCTGGTATGAAATCTATACCAGTGTGAGTGCGGTCAAGAAGAGTGATGCTTCTGCAGCAGCATCAGGTGTCTTCTCCGTAGCAGATAAGACGGTCAATGAAGTTGTCAAGATTGAAGGCGCTGCCGGATACCAGCCCGAGGCTATACTCTGCGGCCCCAGGAAGGTCACCAAGGCCGAGTTCTCAGTCGAACTTACTCCTGGAGCAGCCCCCATCGAGCGCGGCTTCGACAGGACCTCGGTGGAAAGCTATGCGACTCTTGTAAATGAATAGTCCGTATAGATAGATGTTCCGACGGAGGCCCGACCTGCAAGAAAGGCCGGGCCTCCTTTTTATCAATCTGTTTTTATGAAAGAAAGAAAGACAATTTTCATTTCAGCGCTTTCGCTGGCGGCAGTGCTGCTGGCGGGATGCACCCGGGAGGTGCTTCAGCCCGAGGGCCCTGTCGCTACGGTGGCCGGAGGAAAGATAGTGAACACCAAGGCCCCGGATTTCAAGAATGACGTGCTGCTCGTCAAGTTCGCCTCTGTCCCCGATGAGGCGGAGCTTGCCGCGCTGATGCATGACGGGGTGGTTTCGGTCGAGAGGGCTCTGCCTTCGACTCCCGGAAAGGAGGAGATGGAGGCCCGTTTCGGACTGGACCGCTGGTTCTGCGTGAATCTTGCGGAGGACGCTGATGCGTCAGTTCTTGCCGAAAGCTTTGCCGGCATGGAGGCAGTCGGCGCCGTGCAGTACAGTATGAACTACAACAAGGCTTCGGACTGCAAGACCTATCCCTGGAGACCTTCGGGTGAGACGGCCGTGCTCGCTCCTGCCGCCGTGTCGGCGGGGTTCAACGACCCTCTTCTCAAGGACCAGTGGCATTATTCCAACGGCGGTGCGGCGACGATAGCCAGCAGCGCCTATCGCGGTGCTGACATCAACGTGAAGGACGTCTGGTCGGAACTCACCTGCGGTGACTCCGACATCATAGTCGCGGTCGTGGACGAGGGCGTGAAATACTCCCACCCCGACCTTGCCGCGAACATGTGGACTAACCCGAAGGAGACCTCCGACGGTCTCGACAACGACGACAACGGCCTCGTGGACGACGTCCACGGCTGGAATTTCGTTGCCGACGGCCCGATTACCTGGGACAGGCCGGGTGACAGCGGTCATGGAACTCATTGCGCCGGCACAATCGCCGCGGTGAACAACAACGGCACGGGCGTCTCCGGAGTGGCCGGCGGCAGCGGCAAGGGCGACGGAGTGAAAATCATGTCCTGCCAGGTTTTCGACAGCGAGAGCGGCGGAACCTCGACTGTAGTGAGCCGCGCGATCAAATATGCCGCCGACAACGGCGCTTCGGTGATTTCCTGCTCTTTCGGCTATCAGGGAGGAGCGTTCATGTCGGATTCCGCCTACAAGAACGGTAACCGGGGCACCAATCTGATGGAGTACGACGCCATAAAGTATTTCGAGGCCACCAAAAACAACGACGTGCTCGACGGAGGCGTCGCGGTCTTCGCGGCCGGCAACGACGCGCTGCCTTATTCCGGCTATCCCGGGGCGCTGAACGACATCATCAGCGTGTCGGCTTTCGGCCCCGACTATCTTCCCGCCTATTACACCAACTACGGGCCGGGATGCAACATCACGGCTCCCGGCGGAGAAGCATATCTGAATCCCTGGACCGAGAAGTCCATGGTGTTGTCGACCCTGCCTTCCGAACTCAACGAGGGCGAGGACTACGGCTACATGCAGGGCACCTCGATGGCCTGTCCGCACGTGAGCGGCGTGGTGGCTCTGGGAATCGCCTATGCCCGCCAGCTCGGTAAGACCTTTACGGTGAAGGAGTTCAAGGAGATGCTGCTCGCCTCGACGAATGATTTCGAGACCCGTCTCGCCTCGGCGAAGAAGGACTATGCGAGCGGTTCCACTGGCTATTTCACCCAGGTTCCGCTCGGCAACTACCGCAAGCAGATGGGCACCGGCTCCATCGATGCGTGGAGGCTCATGATGAAGATTGAGGGCACGCCGTGTCTGACGGCGGAAGCCGGCGAAAACCAGTGGCTGGACCTGTCGGACTATTTCGGCTCGGCTTCGACCAATCTCACCTATCTCGGGGTTGAATGTCTGGGCGACGGCGACGAGGCTGTCGGTCTTGCCGAGGAACCCTACATCCGCTACGGGCGTCTGTACATCCATCCGACCAAGTGCGGTTCGGCCAAATTCAGGGTCACCGCGGTCGGCGGAGGCTCTGCCGTGGGCGGTGACGACGCCATCGGAGGCATGGAGATCAGCCAGGTGGTTTCAGTCGTGGTGCGTTCTGTCAAAAGTTCAAACGGAGGATGGTTATGATGAAGAGAACAACTTTGATTTTCGCGGCGGCGCTCCTGATTTCCGGGCTCGCCGGATGCAACAAGAACAATCCGGACGACCTGGCGGCGAAGATAGTCGGCCAGTGGGAGCTCGCCGGAGCGGAATTCCCCACCAGGAGCGTGACCGTGGGCGATGAGGTGCTGACCGTATATGTCGATTTCCAGGCCGGGGGAGTGTTCACTCTCTACCAGCAGCTCGGCGAGGGCCGCTTCGAGGTCTTCGACGGCAGCTGGTCGCTGGCCGGAGACCTGCTGAGCGGAAGGTATTCCGACAACAGCGCCTGGGCTTCGGACTACCAGGTCAGCGTCGAGGGCGACGTCCTCACGATGACCGTGTCGCCCGACGGCACCGACGTCTACCGCTACCAGCGCTGCACTATTCCGCTGTAGTCTGTAGTTGCAGCAGATTGCAATCTGCTGCTTGCGCTGCATGCGTTGCGGCAGTTAAGTTGCAGCAGATTATACGTTTCAGAAGATTTGCAATCTGCTGAAACGGTATGAGGTTCAGCCGGATTTGTAATCTGGCTGAACCTTTGTGCTGAACCTGCGCCACGGAGCCGCCTTGTTGCGATGGATTTGCAATCCGCCGCCGGCCTTGTCTGCACCTGTTCACCCCAGTCATGCTGGATTTGCAATCCAGCGCAATTACGGCCCACGTTCTGGTTGATTGAAAATCTATCAAGCTGGAAAGAGAAGTGTGGCTACCAGCCGCAGTCAGAGCTCGCCCTCCGGCAGTAAGAACCACCGCACAGCCCTATACTGCCGATAGGCCGACTCCGCCTGCGACCGGAAAGCAGCAGAGGCGATGGATTTGCAATCCGCCGCTGATTTCTGAAATTCACCTGCGCCCCAGAATGGCTCTGCAGGCCGTTCCAAGGCATGTGCTCCGCGCAGGTGTGACCATTCTCCTTACACCTCGGCGCCCGACAGCCCTTCAGGACACCTGCAGGGCACATAAGGGGCGCAGGTGAATTGCTCGAAGGAGCGTAACCGCTGTGGCAGCCACTCTTTGCTGATGAGAAACACCTGACTCAAGGAGCTGCCTCTTGCGAGAACGGATGGAGAACCGGCGAGTCAGGTCTACCGGATTTCGGGTGGCTGGACTCCTGCTGAGCCCTTGGACGCACACCGTGCAGGTGTGGTCCGGAGCCAGGTGTCTCGCAGGAAGGCAAAGTTGAAATTCAGTAGCCCCAACGGGACAGTGCTGAAACCATTCCAGGGCATGTGGCTGGTCCTGCTGGCCCCAAATTGGTTCCATCAGGACCATCAGGCGACCACCCACCGCCGCAGAACGGCTGCATCCGGTACCAATGAATTTCAAATCCAACAGAACAGCCAGTTACAACACAAGTAAGCACGAATTAATCGGGCACCGGAAAAGACTGTTGAGGGACACACAGGGCAACTTTGCAAGTTGACGCAGATTTGCAATCCACTGCAAGTTGACGCAGGTTTATTATCTGCTGCCGTGCGCTTGGCACGCGCTGCGGGGAGCTCCGCGGAGGGCTCTCCTCGCGCGAGCCCGGCGTGCGACCTGCAATCCAGCGCAATTACTGACCCATGTTCCGGCGGATTGCAAATCATGCCTGAACATAAAAAATGGCCACGCTGAAACACCAAAGCCAACCATGCCGAGACGCAGAAGCCTGCTGCGGCGGAGTCGGCCTCAGGCAGTATAGGGTTGTGCGGTGGTTCTTACTGCCTGAGGTCGAGCTCCGCCTGCGGCTGGGCGGCAGAATGCAAATCTGCTGAAACAACGAGACAGGTTGCAGATTGCAAATCTGCAACAACTTGGATTACAAATCTGCAACAACAAATATTCTGCAACGACGAATACGCAAAAAAGAAGCCGTCCGGCGTACCGGGCGGCTTCGATTATGGTCTGCTGAAGAATTCTTCAGCTTCGGCTCTATCGATTGAGCGAGTAGATGTAGCCGTTGGTGATCTCGAAGGTGCCGTTGTAGTCCTGCATGTTACCGCGGACGACTACCTCGTCGCCGACCTGGAGCTGGTCCTCAGAAGTGAACTTCTCTTCATCGAGATACTTGCTGCGGAAGATGTAGAGCCGGTCTCCGTCGTTGGAACCGTCAGCCGAGATGTAGAAGGTGGCGTTGCCGTAGCTGGTCGACAGATCCTCGATCTCAGAGACGATACCCTTGAAGTAAGCAGTCTCGCTTGAGTATACAGTCCATGCGCCGACTTCGAAAATCTTCAGAGCGGAAGCCACGCTGTAGGGATCATCCGCAGTTCCCTTCTCGGCAAGATCATCAGGAAGCTCGACAGCCTTCTTGTCAACCTTCACGAAGAACGCGTCGGCAACCTGGGCCTCGCCCTTGTATGAAGAACGACGTCCCACGAGGGTGAGGGTGTCGCCTGCAGCAACCTCAAGAGAAGCGAACTGTCCCTGTGAGCTTGCGCCGTCATATCCGTATCCGGTCTCAAGGCCGTAGGTGTAGACGGAGCCTGTCTCGTCAACCAGGTCGAAGTTGCCGTACTTGGTGTTGGTGAGGTCGGAAACCTCGCCGCGCAGGAGATACCAGGTGTCATCCTCGGCAGCTGCGAGGAACTCGGCCACGGTGGCAGCGGTAGGCTTGATCACCACTTCCTCCACCCTGGCGGCCACGAGCTGAGGGTCATTCTTGTAAGAGCTCTTGCGGGCTACGAGTGAAACCACGTCGCCAACCTCGACTCCGAGGCTCTCCCATGCGTCGAGCTCCTCACCGTCCTCGTCGAGGGCGGGAACAACCTCGTATACGAGAGCGTTTCCGGTATAGTCGGTGAGATAGATGTCGCCTTCCTCATCCTGAGAAAGAGTTCCCTGCAGACGGTACCTTGCAAGGCCGTCGGCGAGAGCGTCGAGATCCTCAACCTTCACGTCGGTGATCACGCCGTCCTGGGTGAAATCAGCGGAGATTGAGTACTCCTTGGGCTCACCCTCTTCGGGAGAATCGTGGGTGATGAAGGTCAGGGTGGCGGGACGGTCGATGCCGGGATTGGCCTCGGCCCTGAAGGTCACGACAGGATTAGAGGTGGTTCCTCCGATTGAAACCAGGGAAATCCAGCTCTTCACATCCTCGGGAACCTCCACTGAGATTCCGTCTCCCTTGTTCTCGAGGGTCACTGAGAACTCTCCGCCATCCATGGGAATGACAGCGTCCTCAGGCTGGGTGGAAGCCACCTTGATCAAAGACTTGTTGGTGCTGATCCAGAGAGCGTCGATGAACTCGAGGGTGGCGCCCTCCGCAAGGGAGGAACCTCCATAGAGCACACTGCGACCCTCGACGGTAACTTCATCACCGACTTCGATGTCGAATGACTCCCAGTCGTTTGAACCGCTGGCGTTCACGGTACCGTAGATGTAGATCTCGCCGGTGCCGTCGTTGAGATACCAGTTACCGTATGAGGTGTTGGTGATTGCAGTCGCGATACCGGTCACACGATAGAGCTTGCCCACGGTGCCGTTGTTCACGTCCTCGATAACCTGAGAAACAGGCACGGTCTGAGCGGTCACGAGTCCCTGGATCAGGTTGATGACCTGCTGCTGGTTGCCCACGTTGATGTAGATTGAACCCTGACGGCCAGAATCGTTGGCCTCAGCGCTGAAGGTCAGGACGATGTCCTCGCCTGCCTGGCCTGACATGGGAGTGACTGTCACCCAGTCGATCTCCTTGTCACCGGTGCCCACGCCCGTGATGTTCCAGTCGCCGGTGGCATTGAGAGTGATCTCGACGGAACCGCCTTCCTCGGGAATGGCCACGTATGAAGAGCTCACCTTGATAGCGTCAAGATAGGTAGGCTCGAAAGGCTGCTCGCAAGAAGTAACGAGTGCTGCGCCTGCCACGAGAGCTGCGAATAATGCTTTGAATTTCATATTGTTGCGGCAGAATTAGTTAAACATGTATTTGATGCCGATGGAAGCGTACCAGCACTGGCCGAGCGAGTGGTTGGGAGTGAAGGTCTCGGTGCTTCCGCTGATGTAGGAAGGTGTTGAGAACACCGCGTAGCCGTCCTGGTCAACATTGCTGTAGGTGAGGATGCGGGCCTCTGAACCGATTTCGGGGTTCAGATACTTGGCCACTCCCCATGAAGAGTTGAACAGGTTGAGAAGGTTTTTGATGTCGAGGCTGAGCTGCAGGGTGTTGGTGCTGTTGCCGGTCCTTACCTTGAAGTCATGCTTGTAGCTGAAGTCCACACGGTGTACCCAGGGTGAGTATACGCTGTAGGGCTCTGCATACTGGCCCTGATGCTTGCTCAGGTAGGGGTCGTTGTGCACGAAGTCCATGAAGCGGGCCTGGTCGTCGGGTGAAGCGAACCTGAAGTCTCCGTTGGCCACCTGCTCGTCGGTGGGGATGTAGATGGAGTCGTAGTTGTAGCCGTCACCGTTGATGTCGTTGGTGGTCATGTAAGAGTAGCTGTAGCCGCCCCTCCAGGTCTCGTAGATGAAGCTGAAGTGGTTGCCGCTCTTGTCGCTGTGGCTGAGTGACGCAACGAAACGGTCAGGGGTCACGTACTGAGAGTTGTGGAGCCTGATGTTGTTGGGACCCTCGACGGTGGGAACGTATGTGAAGGCGGACTCGGCGTTGGAACCGGGCATACCGGTGAGCTCCTTGCTTACGGTGTGGGTGTAGGCCGCCATGAAGTTCAGACCCTCGACGGGCTGCATGTTGAGAGAGAGGCTGGCGGAGTAGCCGTAGCCCTTGTTGGTGTTCTCAAGCACGAAGGCGGGGGTGCCGTTGCGCATGTTGCCTTCGGGGTAGATGGGACGGTTGTCAACTCCGTTGAACCTTGCGAATCCGCCCACGGGCTTGATGCTCCAGTCGGAGATGGTCACGCCGTTGACGGTCTTGTTGTAGATGAACTCACCGCTTACAGAGAAGGGGAATGAGGTCGGGAAGTTGTAATCGAGGGCGATTGAGGTCTTCCATACCTGAGGCATCTTGAACTTGGGATCCACGGCCGAGATGGTCGAAGGAACGGTTCCGTCCTCGGGAGATACGGTGGCAGGATATCCGAGCTCTCCTGTCAGATAGCTGAGGAGTCCGTTGATGTTGGCCTTGCCGTTCTCGTCGGTGACCAGGCCCTTGAATTTGCCGAAGTAGTAGTCCATCGCGCTGCCGCGGGGGTCGTCGTCAGCCCAACCCATCTGCTTCCTGAGGTTGGCCTCGTTGATCTGGGCCTGGTACTGAACCATACCGCCGTTGGTAGGCATGTTGGTGAAGAACACGAGAGGCAGACGTCCTGAGAACAGACCGGTACCTCCGCGCACCGTCAGGCTGTTGTCGCCGAATACGTTCCAGCTGAAGCCCACGCGGGGAGAGACGGTGAGATTGGAGTTGGGCCACTTGCCGGTGTCGATGTGACGAACGTTGCCGTTCTCGTCATAGTAGTCGAGGGCGAGGATGGCCGCGTTGGTCATCAGGTCGGAGTTGTCGAAGAAGAGTCCGTCGAGACGAAGACCTGCGGTCAGGGTGAAGTTGTCGCTTGCCTGCCACTCGTCCTGAGCGTAGATGCCGGCCTTGTAGAACTGAACCCTTGCTGCAGGATTCAACTCTCCGTCATAACCATAGGTGAGGTTGACGATCTCGGGAGCGGATCCGTTGATGAAGTCGTCGACGCTGGCATAACGGTAGTATCCGGTACCGTTTCTCATGTAGGCGTTGTCGGCGAGCTGGTACTCGAAGTTGAGGCCTCCGGTGATCTTGTGGTTGCCGAAGAAGTAGGTGAGGTCGTCCTTCACGCTGAAGTGGGTGTTGTGAACCGCGTTGTTCCAGGTGAAGAGCTCATATCCGAGAGCCATGTAGTTTCCGTTGGTTCCGGTTCCGTCGAGGATGTCGATGAAGGGGAACTCGTCGGAGGTGCTTCCGCGCACGTCGTCAAGCTTCGAGTAGGTGACGAGCAGCTGGTTCGACAGGTTGTCGGAGAAGCGGCTGTTGAGGTCGAGGGAGACGGTGCTCACGATGTTGTTCATCGAATACATCGAGTTGACGTAGCTCATGGAGTACTGCGACATACGTGAGTATGCGGAGCGGGTGCCGCCGTCCATTGAGTTGGCGTTGGGAGAGCTCCAGTACTTGTTGAGGGTGTAGTTGTACCTCAGGGCGAGCCTGTGGTTGTCGTTGATGTTCCAGTCGATGCGGCCGAGGAACTTCATGTTGCTCTCGTCGGCGGGGAAGTCGGTGAAGGAGCCGGTGTCGTAGCCGTACTTCTCCTTCACGAAGTTGGAGACTCTCTGGAGGTCGGCCACGGTGGTGCGGGACACATAGTTGTCAGCATCAGCCTCAATTCCGTTGGCAGGATCCGAAGCCCTCCAGCGGTTAACCACGGTAGGGGTCTTGATGTACTCGGCGTTCAGGAAGAAGAACAGCTTGTTCTTCACGATGGGTCCGCCGAGGGTGAAGCCGTAGGTGGTCTTGCGGTCTACTGCGCGGGCGCCGGAGATCTGCTCGCCATACACGCTGTCACCCTGAAGGTTCTCGTTCTGGTGATATACGTAGGCGCTTCCCTTGAAGGTGTTGGTACCTGACTTGGTGATGGCGTTCACACCACCTCCGATGAAGTTGGTCTGACGTACGTCATAGGGGGAGATCACAACCTGGAGCTCCTCGATGGCGTCGAGGGAGATGGGGTTTCCGCCTCCGGGGAGACCGTCGCTCAGACCGAAGTTGTTGTTGAAGTTGGCACCGTCCACGGTGAAGTTGGCGGTACGGCCGTCAGCTCCGGCGAAGGTCATGCCGTTTCCTCCATAGGGGGAGAGTCTGGTCACGTCCTCGATGCTCCTGCTTACGGTAGGGAGGGCGATTATCTGATCATTGGAGATGTTCGTGGCTGCGCCCGCCCTCTCGTTGGAGAGTCTGGACGCTGCGGTAGACACCACGATGGCCTCTGACAGCATTTCGTTGTCCTCGGCAAGATTCGCCGTCAACTGGTAGGAATCAGCGAGCTGGAGAGTGATGTCCGTGTAGGTCACGGTCTGATATCCGAGGCAGCTCACCTCTACAGAATAAGGACCGCCGGTACGCATACCGTTGATTGCATAACGACCCTCTGCGTTAGCCACCGCATAATAGGTGGTACCTGAGGGGGTGTGCACGGCTACTACCGTCGCTCCCGGGATTGCCTCTCCGTTCTGGTCGGCCACGATGCCGTTCAGTGCGGAGGTTGTTACCTGCGCTGAGGCTGAGATAACAAAAAGCATTGCCGAAAATGACAGCAAAAGGCTTTTAATTACTTTGTTCATAAAAATTTGAATAAGAAAATAGATTTTTCGGATACAAATATAAATAATATATCGACAAATCGTTTCAAATTCGCATTCAAGCACTACTAACTTCCGGCCGCAAAGATACTGCGACAAAACGTTCCTCGCAACTTCTGATTTGTTAACTTTTAATTAATTTTTGCTAATTTTGCGGCCGAATACACCTACGAGGACAGATTTGCATGCTTGCAACCTCGTAAAAAAATGCTAAAAATATGAACTATCTCTTTACATCGGAGTCAGTCTCCGAAGGTCACCCCGACAAAGTCGCTGACCAGATTTCAGACGCAATTCTCGACGAATTCCTCCGCCAGGACCCCGAATCGAAGGTGGCCTGCGAGACTTTCTGCACCTCCGGCCTCGTGATAGTGGGCGGAGAGGTGCGCTCTGAACACGCCTACGTGGACATTCCCGCCACCGCGCGCCGCGTGATACGCCGCATCGGCTACACCAAGGCCGAATACGGCTTCGACGCCTCCTCCTGCGGAATCATCTCCACCATACACGAGCAGAGCCCCGACATCAACCGCGGAGTGGTGCGCGGCGACCCCATGGAACAGGGCGCCGGCGACCAGGGAATGATGTTCGGCTATGCGAGCATCGACGGCGACGAGTACATGCCCCTCGCCCTCTCGCTCTCACACCGGCTGCTCCAGGTCCTCGCCGGCATACGGCACGACGAACCTGAGCTCATGCCCTACCTGCGCCCCGACTCGAAGGCGCAGTTCACGGTGGAGTTCTCCGCCATCCACCGCCCCGAGCGCATCCACACCATAGTGCTCAGCACCCAGCACGACGAGTTCGACACCGACGAGAGGATGCACGCGCGCATCGAGAAGGACGTGCGCGAGATCGTGATACCCCGCCTCATCGCCTCGCTGCCCGAAAGGACCGCGCGTCTCTTCGACGACCGCTTCATCCTTCACGTGAACCCCACTGGCAAGTTCGTGATCGGCGGACCTGCCGGCGACACCGGGCTCACCGGACGCAAGATCATCGTCGACACCTACGGCGGACGCGGAGCCCACGGCGGCGGAGCCTTCTCCGGCAAGGACCCCTCCAAGGTGGACCGCTCGGCAGCCTACGCCGCCCGCCACATAGCCAAGAACCTCGTAGCGGCGGGAGTCGCCGAGGAATGCCTGGTCCAGGTGGCCTACGCCATCGGAGTGGCCCGCCCGGTGAGCGTCTTCGTGAACACCTACGGCACCGCCGCCATCGGAGGACGCCGGGGCGAGGACGCCGACTCGCTGATAGCCTCCCGCATACCTGAGATGTTCGACCTGCGCCCCGCGGCCATAATCTCCCGCTTCAGCCTCAAGAACCCCATCTACGAGCCTTGCGCCGCCTACGGCCACATTGGCCGCGCCCCCTACGTCAAGGACGGCATGCAGTTCTTCGGCTGGGAGAAGCTCGACGCCGTGGATCTGGTCAAGGCCGAGTTCGGACTGTAACTTTCCATCCCCATGGCGAAGGAGAAACAGCACAGAGTGCAGATAAACAACAAGAAGGCGTCGTTCGAATACGAGTTTCTCGAGCAGTACGACGCCGGGATAGTGCTGGTCGGCACCGAAATCAAGTCGCTGCGCGCGGGAAAGGCCTCGCTGCAGGACGCCTACTGCTATTTCTCCGGCGGCGAACTCTACCTGCGCGGCATGAACATCGCCACCTATTTCTGGGCGTCCGCCTGGAGCAGCCATGAACCCATGCGCGACCGCAAGCTGCTGCTCACCTCGCGCGAGCTGCGCCATCTGGCCCAGGCCGTCAAGACCAAGGGCCTCACGATAGTGGCCACCCGCGTCTACATCGCCGACAACGGCTATGCGAAGGTGCACATCGCCCTCGCCAGGGGAAAGAAGGAATACGACAAGCGCGCCAGCATCAAGGAAAAGGACATAAGGCGCGAGATGGAGCGCGAATAGCGATGCCTGCGAGAAAGTCCATACCAGCGGAGCTCCCCTCCCCCGAAATCATCGACGTCGCCGCCCTCAGGCAGGCCTGCCGCAGCGGAGAGACAGACCTCGTGGTGGTGCTCGGCCCCACCGCCTCCGGCAAGACGCGCTACGCAGTGGAGCTGGCCCGCGAGCTGGCCCCGGCTGAGATCATCTCGGCCGACTCCCGCCAGGTCTACCGCGGCATGGACATAGGCACAGGCAAGGACCTCGGCGAGTACGGCGAAGTCCCCCACCACCTCATAGACATACTCCCCGCAGGCGCGCAATACAACGTCTACGAATTCCAGAAGGACTTCATGCGCGCATACGCCGACATACGCGGACGCGGAGCGACGCCGATACTCTGCGGCGGCACCGGAATGTACATCAGCGCGGTGACTTCGGGCTACGACTTCGTGAACCGCACGGCCCACAGCAGCGCCAGAACGCCGGCAGTCCGCGAGGGGCTGCCTTCCAGACCCTTCTTCATCGGGACCCTGGTCTCGCGCGAAGTCCGCAACACCCGGATCGACCGGCGGCTCGACGCGAGGCTGCAGGAGGGCATGGTCGACGAGATACGCGGCCTGCTCGACGGCGGAGTGCCCGCCGGGACTCTCATATCATACGGTCTGGAATACAAATTCGTGACTCTCCACCTCACCGGACAGCTGTCCTACGACGAGATGCGGCAGAAGCTCGCCGTCGCAATCCACCAGTTCGCCAAGCGCCAGATGACCTGGTTCCGCGGCATGGAACGCAGCGGAGTCAGAATCCACTGGACCGAAGTCCGCTAAGGTTATTTCTTGAGTTTCTGACGCCTGGTCTCGGCCGTGTCGCGGCCGAAGAGCACCCTCGGGCCCTCGACGGAGCGCCAATGGTCCGAATCGAAGTCTTCGGGGTCGCGCGGCGCGGCGAAAGGGCCGTCGTGATCGAGACGGAAGGCCATGTAGGTGATGGGGTACCCCTGCTCCAGGAACATCTTCTCGTAGAAAGTCTGCACCGCCGTCGCCTCGGTCATTGCCGTTGTTGCCGTAGCGGCAGATTTGAAACCTGCCTCTACACGAGAATCTGCCGCTACACGAGCTGCACCGTACAGGTCCGCTGTGCAGGCCGTCAGCTCCAGCCCGTTGACCTTGCAGACGGCCTTCGTGTATTCGTGCAGGAAGCGCGAGTCTGTCTTCAGATGCACCAACCCTCCCGGCCTCAGGAAGGAGCGGTAGCGCTCAAGGAAAACGGGAGAGCTCAGCCTGGAGTTCTCGCTGCGGAACTGGGGGTCCGAGAAGGTCAGCCATATTTCAGAGACCTCGCCGGGAGCGAAGAAGGCCGAGATGAACTCCACACGGGTCCGCAGGAAGGCGACGTTGGGCAGGCTGTGCTGCGTGGCGTACTTCGCCCCCTTCCAGAGCCTCGCCCCCTTGATGTCCACCCCGACATAATTCCGGGAGGGGTCGCGCAGCGCGAGGTCTATGGTATACTCACCCTTGCCGCAGCCGAGTTCCAGCACGATTCCGCTGTCGGCCGGCGCCTGGGAATGCGGGAACATGCGCTCCCTCCAGCGCCCCTTGACCTCATGGTCGCGCAGATTGGCGTAGCCGTCGGCGAGCAGCTCCTTCGAAGAAGGCTGCAGCAGGCAGCTGAAAGTCTCGTTTTCGGCGAATTTCCTGAGCTTATCGTGTCCCATGTCGTTCCTTGCATATTACCCCGAGACCGCAGAAATCCTCGTCGACGCCCAGAGGTCTCACGCTGAGCCGCCACGTACCGCCCTCCGCCGGGACAACCCCGCTGCGGTAGAGCTCCCGCTCCCCGTCCGCGTCCACCGACTTCATGTAGACGGTCTCGGAGAAACGCTTTCCGGAAGGCGCCAGCCACTGCACATTGAGCGGAAGGCCCGTCAGTTCGGGGCCGAGGGTGCGGCTGTAGAACCAGAAGTCATAGACCGCCGACGAATCCCGGAGCTCCAGGTCGAAAATGTAGACCCCGGCCTCGGCGCGGTCGCTGCGCACGAAAATCTCCGTCGAAAGCGGCCTTGAGCAGCCCGACAGCAGCACGGCGGCAAACAGCGCCGGCAAAAAGGATATGGACCTACTTCTCGCCATTCTTCGGCGCCGGACGGCCTCCGTTCCTCGCCCCCGGCTTGCGCGAACGTCCTCCGCCCCTGCGGTTCTGGGATTTCTTCCTGCGCCTGGGGCTGTCGAAGCGGCTGATGCTGTCGTCGCCGACCGCGGAGACGAACTCCGGCGTACGCTGCACCGGCTCGGGTCTCAGCGATTCAGCCTTCTCGCCGTCGCGGTTCATCTCGATGATCTCCCTGACCTCCTCGGCGCTGAGGGGGAAGAGGGTCGCGTCGGAGGATTTCTCGTAGGAGAAATACATGGTCTCGCGTAGGATGTCGGTCTTGCGGAGGTAGGCCGGTCCGTCCTCGAACTCCAGCGGCCCGTTCACCTTGGGTATGCGGGAGAGGGCGTCGAGGTAGACGGGGACTTCGTAGTTGAGGCAGCACTTGAGCTTGCCGCACTGCCCGGCAAGTTTCAGAGGATTGAGCGAAAGGTCCTGGCAGCGTGCGGCGGAAGTCGAGATGCTCTGGAAGGATGAGATGTAGTTGGAGCAGCAGAGCTCGCGGCCGCAGACTCCGAGGCCGCCTATGAGCCCCGCCTCCTGCCTCGCGCCGATCTGCTTCATCTCGATGCGGATGCGGAATTCCTCTGCGTAGGCCTTGATGAGCTGGCGGAAATCGACCCTGCCGTCGGCGATATAGTAGAATATGGCCTTGGAGCCGTCGCCCTGGAACTCCACGTCGCCTATCTTCATCTCGAGCCCCATCATCGCGGCGATCTTGCGGGCGCGGATCATCGTGTCCTGCTCGCGGGCTATGGCCTCCTGCCACTTCTCGATGTCGGTCTGACGGGCCTTGCGGTATATCTTCTTGAAAGTGGCAGTCTCCGGGTCCACGCCACGACATTTCATCTGACGACCCACCGAGGGCCCCTCGAGAGTCACTATGCCCAGGTCCAACCCGGTCACCGCCTCCACCACCACGAGGTCGCCGATGCGGATGTTCTGTGCCGAATCATTGACATAGAAACCCTTGCGCGTATTCTTGAAACGCACTTCGAAGATTCCGGGAAAACTGCCGTCCCTGGCGTCCTTGAGCCAGTCCCTCGCCCCCATCTTGCAGCAGCCGGCGCGATAGGAGCACGAAGTCTGCCCGGTGGCCTCGTCGTGGGTCACGACGCAGCCCCTGAAACAATCATATTGAATTGATTCACTGCTCATAACAAATTATATAGCCTGTCGACCATATCGGTGGCCGCGAGTTTCAGGTTCACGTTTCTGTCGACCAGCGACAGCATCTTGTCGAGCACCGCGAGCGCCTTGCGGGGAAAAGTGCCCGCGAGCGACGCCGCATACCGGTCAAGACGCGCCTGAACGTCGGCGTCACACCCTCCGTCCGCCTCCGCTTCGCTCAGGAGACGGCCGAGCCCCTGCTGGCGCAGGAAGATATGCCGTATGTTCTCTGCCGCATATCTGCAGAAAGCCTTCACGCTTTCCCGGGACGGAAGTGCGGCTATCTTCTCGCCCGTTTCCAGACAAGATAGCAAATTCTTCGACACGAGGGCGTCCATAAGTTCAAAAAACAGCGCGGCGTCCTCGGAATCCGCAGTCTGGCTGCGGCGCCCGTCGGAATGCACCCTGATGTGCTGGCAGCGCGAAGCTATGGTGGGAAGCACCTTCTCAGGGTTGTGGGTGATAAGCAGGAACTGCGTGCGGGCGGGCGGTTCCTCTATGAGTTTCAGCAGTTTGTTGGCCGCCTCGGCGTTCATCTTCTCCGGCAGGTAGATCAGCACCGAGCGGTAGCCGCCCTCGAGCGCGGTCATCGAGAGCGCTTCGAGCAGATGCTTGGAGTCGGCCACGGTGATCGAGGTGTTCTTTCCGTCGACCTTGAGGGCAGCGTTCAGGTCAGCCTCCCGGAAATACGGGTCGGAGGTCGCCAGCGCGCGGAATTCCGGCAGGAAGTTGAACGACGGCTTCGACGCCGACGCGGGAAAGACCGGATGCACGTCCAGATGGATGAATTTGGCTATCCTGTTGCAGGACGGGCACTCCCCGCAGGAGTCGCCGTCCCTGCGGTTCTGGCAGTAGAGGTACTGGAGGAACGCGATGCTGAGCGCGAACGCTCCGCCGCCGTCGTCTTCGCTGAACATTATGGCATGCGGGACGCGGCCGGAATCCACCATCTCCGGAAGCACGCGCTTCAGCGCATCGTTTCCCTTCAGGTCGGCGAACCTCATATCTGTCTGAATGCGTTGTAGTGCGCGATGTCGGCAAGATACCTTCTGGCAGGAGAGTCCGGCAGCACTTCCAGAGCCCTGCAGGCCCTGGCTATATACTCGTCGAGCCTGGCCGCCGCATACTCGACTCCGCCATTCTCCAGAACGAATGCGTGTATCTCCCCGCAATATTCGGGGTGCACGTGGATGTCCCGTATCTTCTCGCGTATCTCCTGCTCGCGGTCTGAAGCGCGCAGGGCTCCGAGCAGAGGGAGAGTTATCTTCTGTTCGCTGATGTCCATGCCGAGAGGCTTGCCGAGCTTGGAGTCCCCCGCATAGTCCAGTATATCGTCCTTTATCTGGAAGGCCATGCCGAAATCGGAGGCGAACTCCCTGGCCGCCTCGAAGCACTGGCCGTCGGCGCCTGCCGACTCCGCACCGGACATGCCGGCGGTCTCGAACAGCGACGCGGTCTTGTTGTGGATTATGCGGTAGTACGCCTCTTCGTCGGTATCTGCCGAAGCCGCCTTCTCCATCTGGAGCATCTCCCCCTCGGCAAGGTCGGTGAGAGTCTTGGAGAACATGGGTGCGACCTTCTCGTGGGTCTCGGCGCCCATGATCAGCTCGACGGCCCTGGAAAGCCAGAAATCGCCCAGCAGCACAGCGGCGGTGGAGCCGAAAAGCGCGCTGACCGTAGGGCGGCCGCGGCGCTCCGGACTCGCGTCGGCCACGTCGTCGTGCATCAGGGTCGCGTTGTGCAGCAGTTCGCAGGCGGCAGCATAGCGCAGGCTGTCGGAGTTGAGAGTGCCCAGAGCCTTGGCCACGAGCAGGCATATCATCGGACGCAGGCGCTTGCCCGACGTGGAGAGAATGCTGCCGTTGATGGTCTCCAGCAACTTCACGTCGGTGCTGAGACTCGAACGTATCACTTCGTCGAGCCTCGTCCAGTCGCTTCCGAGATATTCCTTGACCTGCTCCATTCTCACAGCAGGGACTCCAGCTCCTCCATGGTTTCGGGGAAAGAGATCAGCCGGAGAGATTCCTCATAGAGGAATCCTCCGTCCACGAAGGTCTTCAGCTGCTCCTTCAGGGGGTCGTAGAAGCCTTCCATGTTGTAGGCGACGACCCTGCCCCCGTAGAGGCCCATCTTGGCGAGACAGTAGGTTTCTGCCAGTTCGTCGAGAGTGCCTATCCCTCCCGGGAGGGCTATGGCGAGGCTCGTGCCTTCGCGCATGCCGTCCTTGCGCTGCGACATGGTGTCGGTCCAGACGCACTCGGTGAGAGCCGGATGCTCCAGCCCCTTCATGAAACGGGGAATCACTCCTATGACCTCCGCGCCGCACTGCGCGGCCTCGTCGCAGACATGGCCCATGAGGCCCTTCACGGTGCCTCCGGACACTATGTCATATCCAGCCAAACAAGCCGCACGGACAATCGTCCGTGCAGCCTGAATGTACTTTTGTTCCAGATCGTGCGACGAGCAGAAAATTACTGCCTTCTTGTCCGCCATAATTCTTTTAGAACAGGAAAGCCACTGACGCCGCGATTCCGTTGCACTTGCTGGAAGCTACGTCCGCAGCCACGTCGCCGATCTTGATGTCAGCTCCGTAGACGTCGCCGAGGTTCCAGAAATACTTCACGGACACCTGGAGATGCCTGAAAAGTTCCACTCCAGCACCGAGTCCGACACCGTATTCGAAATTCTGGGCGAGATTGTCAAATCCCTTGTCCACAACATCACCGAACTTGGTCTTGTTGGTGATGGCATAGCCTATGAAAGGCTCCGCGAAGCCGTAGACACGGGCGAGGCTTCCTACTCCGAAGCCGAGCTGAACCTGCACGGGAAGCTCGAGATAACCGGTCTTGAAGTCGATGTTCACGTCGTCGATTCCGGCGATGTCGCCTACCTGCGAGCCCTTGACGTTGTAGATCAGGGCGGGCTGCACGGCGAGCATGTTGCCGATTCCTATCTTGTAGGTGATACCCACGTGGTACATGTTCACGTTCTTGACATCCGCGATGGCGGACTCAAGATTGGTGGAGGACGATGTGAGTCCGGCTACGACGCCGAACTGCGCGTTGGCTGAGGTGAATGCGATGAAGAGGGCCGCAATCGCGATGATAGCTTTTTTCATGACTTTTGATAAGTTAAATTAATTTGGTGAGTCTGTCCGCAATGTCTTGCTTGGACACGACACCCACGGTTCTGTCCACCAGCTCGCCTCCCTTGAAGTAGAGCAGAGTGGGGATGTTGCGGATGCCGTACTTCATAGAGATGTCCTCGCAGTCGTCAACGTTGCATTTGGCGACCACGGCACGTCCTTCGAACTCCTCGGCTATCTCGTCCACGGTGGGGGCGAGCACCCTGCAGGGGCCGCACCAGGTAGCCCAGAAATCTATGAGGACAGGCTCCTTCGAAGCCAGTATCTCGGCGATGTTCGAATCGTTTATAACTTTTGCCATAGTAACTTGATGTTAAAAAATATCCGCCGGGCCACTGCGGCTCGGCGGATACAAAGTTAGCAAATTAATAATAAGATTCAACATTCCAGACGAACGCCCGGAGTCCCAGGTCCGGCGCGGCCTCGTCCTTGGCCTTGAGCACCGCGAGCACCGGCTGCACCTTGTCGTCGGGCATCACCGCGAGGACTCCCTGGTTCATCTCGGGCCAGGCGTGGCTTCCGAGCCTGGGCTGGCCGTTGAAGTGGCCGCGTCCCTCCACGTTCTGCCAGCGGGTGAAGCCCTTCTGGCCGAGCTCCTTCAGCGCCTCCACGATTTCCTCGTTGTACGCCTGGTTATATGCTATGAACATTGCTTTCATTTCTTTTTCCTCCTTTCCATTCTATATGAGAGTGAGCAGTAAAGCGTAGGAATCAGCACGAGGGTGATGAGGGTCGATATCGACAGACCCCAGCAGACCGTGATACCCAGAGGTCTCCACATCTCGGCGCCCTCGCCCTGGCTGATGGCCAGAGGCAGCATACCGAGCACGGTGGTCAGCGTGGTCATGAGGATAGGACGCAGACGGCTGCGGGCGGCTGTCGTGGACGCGTCGCGGATGTTCATTCCCCTCTCGCGGCAGAGTATCGTGTAGTCGATGAGCACGATACCGTTCTTCACCACGATACCGATCAGCATGATGATACCGATGAGGGCCATGACTCCGAGCGCCTCGCCTGAAAGTTCCAGGCCGAGGAACACTCCGACGAGCGCGAACGGCAGCGAGAACATGATCACGAAAGGTGCCATGAGAGCCTCGAACTGCGAAGCCATCACCATGTAGACCAGAACGATCATCAGCACCATCAGCACGAGCAGGTCGCCGAACATGTCCTGCTGGTCCTCGTAGTCACCGGCGATCACAACCGAAAGCTCGGTAGGAATATCGGTGGCGTCGATGGCCTGCTGGGCGGTGGCCACGGCCTCGCTCAACGCGGCTCCGTCGGCCACGATACCGCTCACGGTAACCAGACGCTCGCGGTCCTTACGCTCGATGGTGGGAGGCACGAGGGTCTCGATCACGTTGCCGAGGTCCTTCATCCTCACCTGCCGACCGAAGCCGTTGGTCACCATTATGTTCTCGAGGTCCTCGATTCTTGTACGGTACTCGGGTGAGTAGCGCACGCGGATGTCGTATTCCTCACCGTCCTCGCGGTAGTAGGAGCTCAGCGAACCGCTCATCGCGGCGCTGAACGCGGCTCCCGCGGTGGTGGAGTTGAGTCCGTTGAGCGCGAGCTTGGTACGGTCGAAGTCCATCTGGAGTTCGGGAGAGTACTCGTCGCGGCTCAGGGTCACCTGAGTGTACATGGGGCTCTCGAGCATCTTCTCCTGGAGGGCGCGCGCGATGCGGTCGGTCTCGTCGAAGTCGTAGCCGTAGACCTCCACGTCCACGGTGGACGCTCCGCCCATTCCGCCGCCGCCTTCGGAGACGGTGGCCCTGCGGACTTCGGGATACTGCCCGATCACGCCTCTGACCACGTCGGCTATCTGGGCCGAAGTGCGGTCACGGTCGCCGCTCGATCCGATGTTGATGGTGAAGGATATGAGCTGGGTACCGTTGGACTGCATGCTCGCGAAGGTGTTGTCGGAGTCGGCCTGTCCGAAGGTGTAGTTGATGATCTCGGCCTCGGGAACCGCGGCCACGATGTCGTCGTTGATGTGCTTGGCGAAGTCGGCGGTCACCTCCTGGGCCGTACCCATGGGCAGCTCGATGGTTGCGGAGATACGGTCAGAGTCGGAGTGAGGGAAGTACTCGGTGGTGAGTCTCGGGATGAAGATCACCATCGCGATCACGAACACGCCGGCGAAGGTCAGGATGGTCACCCTCCTGCGCTTGGTGCACCAGTGGATCACATGGGCGTAGCCCCTTGAAATCCAGTCGAGGAAGCGGTTGATGGGGACGAAGATCAGATTGTATGCCTTTCCGTGCTTGACGTCAACCTTGAGCCAGCGTGAGCAGAGCATGGGCACGAAGGTAAGCGCCGCGGCCACGGAGATTATCATGATGATGCTGACTATCCATCCGAGCTGCTGGAACATGATTCCGGCCATGCCGCTGATCATGGTCAGGGGCAGGAACACGCAGAGCATCGTGAGGGTGGAGGCCATTACGGAGATGCCCACCTCGGAAGTTCCGTGGACGGCGGCCTCTTTCGGCTTCTCGCCTCGCGACATGTGCGTCGTGATGTTCTCCAGCACCACGATGGAGTCGTCGACCACCATTCCGATCGCGATGGAGAGCGCGGACATAGAGATGATGTTCAGCGTGTTGCCCGTCGCGAACAGATAGATCAGCGAAGCCAGCAGTGCCAGAGGGATGGAAAGTATGATTATGAACGTCGACTTCCAGTTGCCCAGGAAGACGAACACCACGAGAGCCACGATTATGAAAGTGGTGATGATGGTCTCGACGAGGGTGTTGATGGAATCGATGATCTCGGTGGAGCCGTCGTAGACGGTGGTTATCTTGATGTCGGAAGGCAGGGTCTCCTCGATTTCGGCGAGGCGCTCCTTGACTCCCTTGATCACGTTCACGGTGTTGGCGCCGGACTGCTTCTGGATGATGATTCGGGCCGAACGCTCGCCGTTGGTGTAAGACTCCTGCTCGCGCTCCTCCTGTCCGTCGTTGACCGTGGCCACGTCCCTGAGGTAGATGGCCCTGCCGTCGACGGTGCCGACGACGATGTCAAGCAGTTCGGAAGGATCTTCGAACTCCTTCTGCACGCGCAGGGTGTAGGTCTCGGAACCTATGTCGATGTAGCCGGAAGGAAGGTTCTTGTTCTCGGACGAGATCACGGAGGATATTCCGCTGATGCTGAGTCCGTATGCCTCCAGCTTGTTGGGATCGCAGTAGACCTGGATCTCGCGGGTGGGGGCTCCCGCAACCGACACGGTACCTACTCCGTTCACACGGGCGAGAGGAGTGGTGACCTTGTCCTCAAGTATCTTGTCGAGGCCCGCGAGGCTCACGTCCGCGGTTGCGGAGAGCATCATGACAGGCATGTCGTCGGCGCTGAACTTGAAGATCACGGGCATGGTCGCGCCGTCGGGCAGGCTCGAATTGACCATGTCCAGTTTGTCGCGCACGTTGTTCGTCGCCTCTTCGATGTCGACGCCGTACTCGAACTCGAGAGTCAGCATGGAGATATTCTCCTTTGACTGGGAAGTAAGGTCCTTGAGGTCTTCCACACCGTTGAGGGCGTTCTCCAGCACCTTCGTAAGGTTGGTCTCGATATCCTGGGCGTTGGCTCCGGGATACGAAGACATGACCATCAGCACATTTGAGTCAAACTCCGGGAACTGGGCGATCGATGTCCTCACGAGGGAGAAGACTCCCAGGATCGCGAACGCGATGAAGACAAGAGTCGTGGTTACCGGCTTGTTGACCGCCGAACGTATTATACTCATTCTACTACCTCCACTTTATCGCCCTCGTTCAGGCTGGAGTTGCCGGTCACGACCACGGTCTCGCCCTCCTCAAGGCCTGAAAGAATCTCATAATTTCCGTCGAAGTGCAGACCAAGGGTGACTATCCTGGCCTCCACGGTGTTGTCGCTGCCAAGCACGAACACGGTGCGCACGCCGGAGCCCTGCTGCTTGAGCACGGCGGTGTCAGGCAGCACCACGCTGTTGTTGTGGCCGAAGGTCACGGTCACGCGGGCGTACATGCCGGGACGGATGACCCTGTCGGTGTTGGCAACATGAACCTCCACGTTGAAGGTGTGGGAGCTGGGGTCGATCACGGGATACACCCTGACCACGGAGCCGCTGAAGGTCCTTCCGGGGATGGCGTCGACGGTCAGGCTGACCTTGTCGCCCTGCTTGACCTTGGTGTAGTCCATCTCGGAAATCGGCACGAGCAGCTTCACGGGGGTTATCTGCTGGAGGGTGTAGATGGGCGATGACATCGCATACATGTCGCCGCTGTCGTAGTTGCGGGCGGTGATCACGCCGCTGACGGGCGCGCGGAGTATGGTGTTCTCGAGAAGATTGTCGTAGGTGCTCTTGGACACGTTGTAGCTGAGTTCTGCGGTCTCGTAGTCAGACTGTGAGACTCCGCCCTCGTCGTAGAGGGCCTTGAGACGCTCGAGCTCGGTCTCGTTGTTCTTGAGGGTGAGGGCGGCCTGGTCAAGCTGGGCCTGGTCCATCTCTGCCAGGATCTGTCCCTGCTCGACGAAATCGCCCACCTCGACGTTCAGCTTGCGTATACGTCCAGCAGCCTGCGAGGCGATGTTGTTGACCACGTTCGCCTGTACGGTGGAAGAATAAACTCCTGTCTGAGGCACATCCTGCTTCGAAGTCACGATCACGGTGACCTTGTGGGCCTCCTGTGCGACTACTGCTTCCTGTTCGTCGCCCTTGTTTCCGGCACAGCCGGTCAGTACGAGGGCCAGCATGCCCCCTGCTAACATTAACCTTCTATTCATTATCATAAGTATTATTCAGTTGAACATTGCCTTCGCCGTCGATGAAATCGGCACCGATGGTGCTCTCAAGGCTGGACTTGGCTATCACGAAATCGTATATCGCCTGTGAGACCGCGAGCTGCGACTGGGTGTACGCGAGCTGGGCGTCGTTGAGGTCGGTCAGCGTGCTGCTTCCCACCTCGTAGGACTTCGCGGTGATGTTGTAGGCCTTCTCGGCCGACTCGAGCGCGGTGAGGGAGGCGCCGTAGCTCTTCATTGCGGTCTCCATCTGGTTGAGGTTCTGCCTGATGGATATTCTCAGCTGGCGCTCGGTGTCCGCTCTCTGCACGTCCAGCTCGGCAGCCTGCACCTTGGCCTGGCGTATGGCGTTGTGCCTCTGTCCGCCAGCGAAGATGGGAATCTGCAGGGTCAGTCCGACATATGAATACGGAGACCAGCGGTACTCGCTGAAGTTGAAGTCGTTGGTCATCGCGTTGAAGTTGTACGCGAATGAGAGCGAGAGTGTGGGGATGTTCGCGAACTGCTGCATCTTGATGGTGTTCGCAAGCTGTTCCGCCTGGATGGCGAGCTGCCTCATCGTGCTGTTGTTCTCGAGTGAGAGTGAGTCGCTTGCCGAATCGGCCATGTCGCCGAGCATGCGGTTGGCGTAGTCGCCGAGCTTCTCGGACACGTCGATGTTCTCGTCGAGGTCAACTCCCATCACAGCCTTGAGCTGCCACAGAGAGAGGATTACTGAACTTTCGGCATTGTAGACGTCGGGGACGGCGTTGGCGAGGGTGGTCTTGGCCCTGGTGAGCTCAAGTTCGGACGCCTTGCGCGCGTTGTACTTCATCTCCACGAGCTTGTAGTTCTCGAGAGCGTTCTCGTAGACCGACTTGTAGACCTCGAAGGCCTCCTTGGCGAGCAGGCAGGCGAAATAGGCCTGCTTCACCTGGTTGACCATTTCGAGACGGGAGCTCCTTGCGGCCTCCACCGCGAGTTCCACGTCCTGGTCGGAGATTTTCAGGCTCTTCCAGAGCTGGGCGTTGACCAGGGGCATCGAAGCGGAGATTCCGGCCGACCAGGTGTTCCAGCGTCCCACCTCGATTCCGTTGTTAGAGGTCGCGGGAGCAGATTCAGCGCCGGAAGCGGAGCCGTCGCCTTCAGATGAAGAGCCGCCCCCCATGGAACCCATGTCGAAGTCCATGTACATCACCTGCTTCTCAATGGTTCTCTGATAGGAGGCGTTGCCGTCGATCTTGGGGAAAAGGGAGGCATAGGTGCCCTTTCTGGCGTAGCCTGTTCTTTCGATTTCCATGTCCGCCACCTTGACGGATGCGTTCTCGCTGAGTGCGATCTGAAGCGCCTGTTCCAGATTGATCAACTTCGGCGCTGTGCTTGTGTCCTGCTGCGGTACGGTTTCCCGGGCCTGTGCATGTAGGCCTCCGAAGAGCGCGGCAGCAACCAACAAAATTGCTTTTCTATTCATACACTATCAAAATATCGGTCGCTACAATTAGCAAATATTATACCAAATGCGGCGAAAGTTACACCCGCGACTGCCGGCGGACAAATTTTGCGGCAGCCCGGGTCAAAATGTCACGGACGGGGGTTATTTCCTGACCGAATGCGCCCTTACGGGATGGACAATCTCCGCCGGCTCCCTGCGCACATAGGAATACACCAGCAGGGCAACTCCGAGCAGCACAAAGGGGATCGAGAGCAGCTGGCCCATGTTCAGCACCATGTTCTCCTCGAATCCGACCTGGGGCTCCTTGATGAACTCTATCAGGAACCTCATCCCGAAGCAGACGATGAAGAAGAAGCCGATGAAGAAGCCCCTGTAGACCTTGTCGAGCCTGTACTTGTAGACCCACACGAGAATCAGGCCCAGTATCAGATACGACAGGGCCTCGTAGATCTGCGTGGGGTGCTTGGGCTCGGTCTCGCCGTTGCGGTCGAATATGAAGCCCCACGGGAGGGAGGTCACGTCGCCGTATATCTCCGAATTGAAAAGATTTCCGAGCCTTATCATGCAGCCGGCGAAGGCCACCGCGATGCACAGCCTGTCGAGTATCCAGAGGAAGTCGAAGTCGTTCCTTCGACCGTAGTGCCTGGCGAACCACCACATCGCCAACAGCAGCGCTATGGCGCCGCCGTGGCTTGCAAGCCCGCCCTTCCAGGGCATGAAAATCTCCCAGAAACCCTTCCACGAGCCGAGATAGTAGTCCGGCTGATAGAAGAGGCAGTGTCCGAGACGGGCGCCCACTATGGTCGCGACTATCAGGGTCACGAGCAGGGAGTCCATCAGTCCGAGGTCGACCTTCTCGCGCTTGAAGAACCATTTGAAAAGGAACCAGCCGATCACGAAGCCGGAGGCGAACAGCACGGAGTACCACCTCAGCTGAAAACCTCCGATGTGCAGCAGCATCGGATCGACGTTCCAATGTATGGCGAGCAATGACAACATCTGCATGCAGTTTATTTACAATCTGCAAAGATAAAAAAAAACCGGCTTCGGCAACTGCCGCTGCAGAAAAAGCTGAAGGCCGCAGCCATCTTCTCGCAGGCGGAAGAGCCTGTTCGAAGACGCTGCGGCCTTCAATCTAAGGAATGCTCCGACTACTCGCGGATAGCGGCGATGCCGGGAAGTTCCTTGCCCTCGAGAGCCTCGAGCATGGCGCCGCCGCCGGTGGAAACGTAGCTTACCTTGTCGGCATAGCCCATCTGGGTGACAGCGGCCACGGAGTCGCCGCCTCCGACGAGGGTGTAGGCTCCCTTGGCGGTAGCCTCAGCGAGGTCCTCGGCGATCTGGAGGGTTCCCTTGGCGAAGTTAGGCATCTCAAACACGCCCACGGGGCCGTTCCAGAGGATGGTCTTGGAAGACAGGATGATGTTCCTCCAGTTCTCGAGAGACTTGGGGCCTGCGTCCATTCCCTCCCATCCGTCGGGAATCTCGTGAGAAGGCACGATCTGCACGTTGGCGTCGTTGTTGAAATCGTCGGCGACGCGGGTCTGGACAGAAAGCGAGATGGTCACTCCCTTCTCCTTGGCCTTCGCCATGATTTCCTGGGCCTGGGGGATGAGGTCGTCCTCGTGGAGGGAGTTGCCTATCTTTCCGCCCTCGGCCTTGATGAAGGTGTAGCCCATTCCGCCGCAGATGATGAGGTTGTCAACCTTGTCGAGCATGTTCTCGAGCACTGCGAGCTTGGAAGACACCTTCGCGCCTCCGATGATGGCGGTGAAGGGGTGCTGGGCGTTCTTGAGCACGTTGTCGATGGCCTTGATCTCGCCCTCCATCAGGTAGCCGAACATCTTGTCGTTGGGGAAGTACTTCGCGATCAGCGCGGTGGACGCATGTGCGCGGTGAGCGGTTCCGAAAGCGTCGTTGATATAGCAGTCGGCGTAGGATGCCAGGGTCTTCACGAACTCCTTCTGGCTCTCCTTCACTGCGGCCTTGGCAGCCTTCTTCTCCTCTTCTGTGGCATCGTCGGCAAGTCCGCGGGGCTTGCCCTCCTCCTCGGCGTAGAAGCGGAGGTTCTCGAGCAGGAGAGCCTCGCCGGGCTTGAGGGCCGCAACTTCGGCCTGGGCCTTCTGGCAGTCGGGGGCGAACTTCACGGGAACGCCGAGGCACTCGGACACATGGTCCACGATATGCCTGAGGGAGAACTTGTCCTCAACCTTCTTGGGGCGTCCGAGGTGAGACATGATGATGAGCGCTCCGCCGCCTGCAAGAACCTTCTTGAGGGTGGGGATGGCCGCACGGATGCGGGTGTCATCGGTGATTTCAAACTTGTCGTTGAGAGGAACGTTGAAATCCACACGCACAATGGCCTTCTTGCCATTGAAATCGTAAGAGTCGATGTGTTGCTGCATAGTGTTATATTAAGGTTTAATCATTTCAAATCATACAAAGTTAACATTTTTTCATAAGTTGTTCAGTATTTTATCGAATTATAAAAATTTTTCTAATTTTGGCGCTGACAAACTTCAGGACCGACATGATAGAATATCCCGGAAAATATTGGAAGGACTACGAACTGCTCGACAGCGGGGCCGGAGAGAAGCTCGAGCGCTTCGGCGGCTACGTGCTCGCACGCCCGGAGCCGAAGGCGCTCTGGGACAAGAGCCTGCCCGAAAGTGAATGGAAGAGGCGCGCCCACACCGAATTCGTGCCCGGAGCGGGCTTCGGAAGGGCCGGGAAGGAGGACAGCGGCACCTGGAGACAGCTCAGGAAGATGGACGAGCAGTGGTATCTGGACTACCGCAGCCCGCAGGGCCTGGAGATGAAGCTGCGGCTCGGCATGACCTCGTTCAAGCATGTGGGGGTCTTCCCGGAGCAGGCCCCCAACTGGGAATACATCTACTCGAAGACCCGGGAGCTCGCCGCAGGAGAACGCACGCCCAGGGTGCTCAACCTCTTCGCCTACACCGGCGCGGCCTCGCTGGCCGCAAGGGCGGCTGGCGCTGATGTCACCCATCTCGACTCGGTGAGGCAGGTGGTCACCTGGGCCCGCGGCAACATGGAGAATTCCGGCCTCGACGGCATCCGCTGGGTGGTGGAGGACGCGATGAAGTTCGCAAGGAGGGAGGCCCGCCGCGGCAACCTCTACGACGGAATCATCCTTGACCCTCCGGCCTACGGACACGGTCCCGACGGCGAGAAATGGAAGCTCGACGAATGTCTGTTCGAGATGCTCAGGACGGTCGACTCGATACTGCGCCCGGAGCGCTCCTTCGTGGTGCTCAATCTCTATTCCAACGGCTATTCCGCCCTGCTCGGCGAGACACTGGTGCACCAGGCCTTCAGGAGCGGCGGCCTGAAGACGGAAAGCGGGGAGCTCGCCCTGATCGACAGTTTCGGCAAAGCTCTCCCGCTCTCAATAGTCGTGCGCGCCGAGCGTCAGCCCTGAGACTTGTAGGCCTGGACCGTCGCGTCAAGTATCTCAAGCAGGCCGTCGGTCAGCTGTTTCGCCTGCTCGGCGTCGCCGCCCTTGGTCATTTCGTCGGCCAGCAGGTACACCAGACTTCCGATTATGTCGACCTCGTCGGGCGCCCAGTCGTAGAACCTGGCGTAGAACCTCAGGCTTTCGAGCAGCTCGGCCCCCATCTCGGAAGCCAGAGCGAGAGCCTTGTCGGCGGCTCCGAGCTCGTAGTACAGACCCACCATGTCCACCACCATCACGTCGTTGCCGGAGAACCCGAGAGGCACCGCCTCCAGAGGGTAGTTCTTCATGATCTCCTCGCAGCGGTCGAGCATCTCCAGCGCCCTGTCGTCCTCGCCGACCCTGTGGAAGGCGTCGGCGCAGGTCGTGAAGAGATTCCTTATCGAAATCACTCCCAGGTGGGTGTACATGTTCTGGTAGTCGATGAAGTAGTCGTCGGCGGACACGGCGTCCCAGCTGTAGACCTCGGTCATCAGGCGGTACAGTTCGTCGGTGTCCACGAAGCCGGCCCTCGAGGTGGTCGTCTTGTTCTTGATGGGCACGAGCTTGAATGAGTAGCCCTGGTATTCGAGATACTCCTTGATGCCTATGTTCAGGTCGCCACCCATGCTGAGCACGTTGATCGGCCTGTCCCACTCGTAGTTGGAGAGCAGGTCGAGCACGAAGAGCTCGGCTTTGGTGACGAAGTTCTTGTCCTGGGACATGCTGAGCACTATGGAGTCGGGTATCTGGTCGGCGAACCTGGCGTCGACGATGCCCGCCTTTATCACGTTCTCCTTGTTCACCGGCACCGAAATGCGTCGCGAGGCGATGTAGTCCACCTTCGTTCCGTCACTCAGCGAGGCCTTGACGTCGGGATGCTTGAAGAGCGTCATCACGTCGTCGATGCTCATTACCTCGTCGCGCATGTCGAGTATGGGAATGAACTCGTTGGTGCCGTAGAGATACTGCTCATGGGGCACCGTGAGCGGGAGCGGCGCCGACTCGTTGACCGCCCACTTCATCTGGTCGATGTGCCAGTCGGTTCCGAGCAGCGAGGTATTGCAGATACGCACGTCGGTGCGGACCTCCTCGACCTCCTGGGCATACCAGAGCGGGAAGGTGTCGTTGTCGCCGTGGGTGATCAGGATGCCGTTCTCCCCCACCGAGTTGAGATAGTTGCGGGCCATCTCGACGGCGGTGCGGCGGTTCGACCTGTCGTGGTCATCCCAGTTCTGAGCGCCCATGAGCACGGGCACGCAGAGGCAGACGGCGGTCACGGCAACGGCGGAAGCCAGCTGTCCGCGTCCCTTCGACCAGCGGCGCACCAGCGACCAGATTCCGGCTACGGCCATGCCTATCCACACGCTGAAGAAGTAGAACGAACCCGCGTATGCGTAGTCCCTCTCGCGCACCTGATAGGGCGGCTGGTTGAGGTAGAGGACTATGGCTATTCCGGTCATGAAGAACATGAGGAAGTTCAGCCAGCAGCCGCGCTTGTCCTTGTCGAACTGGAAGAAGAGGCCGATGAGGCCGAGCAGCAGCGGCAGGAAGAAATAGTGGTTCTTGCCCTTGTCGTGCGCAAGCACCGCGGGGGCGTCGCTCTGGTCGCCCAGGCGGAATTCGTCGATGAACTTTATGCCGCTCTCCCAGTTGCCGTGGAAGATGTCGTCGGGCGAGGGGGCGTGAACCTGGTTCTGACGGCCGACGAAGTTCCACATGAAGTAGCGCCAGTACATCCAGTTCATCTGGTAGTCGAAGAAATAGCTGAGGTTGGCGCCCATCGTGGGCTTGAGGGCCGAGGCTCCGGGCACGTTCTTTCCCTTGCCATGGGTGTAGTTTTCATAGAAGGCTTCGTACTGGCCGTTGTCGCTCGGCTGCCACATCCTCGGGAAGAGCATCTTTCCGGAAGACAGATACCTGGCGTTGATGGGCGTCTCGACTTTCTTGTACTTTCCGTCGAGCGGGGCCCAGTAGGTCGAAGTCTCGAGCTCGTAGGGCGCTCCGTAGTACTGGCCGTACACCAGAGGCGCGCTGCCGTACTGCTCGCGGGAGAGGTATCTCACGAGGGTGAAGGCGTTGTCGGGCTGGTATTCGTTGGTCGGGGTCTTGGCGCAGGAGCGTATCACGTCGATGCTGAACACGGAGAAGCCGATGACTATCGCAGTGAAGCAGAGCAGGGCCGTGTTGAGGAAGGCCTTCTTTTTCTTGAGCGTCACGAATATGCCCCAGAAGCACAGGCCGAAGAGCAGCAGCATGAAGAACACCGCTCCGGAGTTGAAGGGCAGGCCGAACACGTTGACGAACAGGAGGTCGGTGTAGGCGGCGAGCTTGGGCAGCAGGGGGATGATTCCGTAGAGCACGAGGGCGAGTATGACCACTCCGACCAGGAATATCTTCACGAGTTCCCAGAACCTGTAGGGGCTGTCCTCCCTGAGCCTGTAGTAGTAGACGAACACTATGGCCGGGATCATCAGCAGGTTGAGCAGGTGGATTCCTATGCTGAAGCCCATGATCAGCGCGATCAGCACTATCCACTTGTTGGAATTGGGCCTGTCGGCCCTGTCGTACCACATGGTCATGGCCCAGAACACCATCGCCGTCACGAGCGAGGACATCGCATAGACCTCTCCTTCCACCGCGGAGAACCAGAAGGTGTCGGAGAAGCAGTATGCGAGCGCGCCCACGAGGGAGGAGCCGCAGATTGCCAATGCCACGCCGGCTGAATAGGAGCCGTCGGCCGCGGGCTTGAAGATGCGGCGCACGAACCATGCGATGGTCAGATACAGGAAGAATATCGTGAGTCCCGAGCAGAGCGCGCTCATCGCGTTGATGAGCACCGCGGCGTGCATGTTGTCGCCGAAGATGGTGAAGATGCGCGCGATCAGCTGGAACATCGGGTTTCCGGGAGGGTGTCCCACCTCAAGCTTGTATGACGAGGCTATGAACTCGCCACAGTCCCAGAAGGAGGCGGTGGGTTCGATCGTAAGCAGATAAGTCACAGTGGATATCACCAGAGCCAGCAGGGCGCCGGCGCGATGCATCAACAAATACTTGTTCCTGTTCATAGAGGGCAAAGATACTATCAAAATCCTTATCTTTGCAAAAATATGTCCATTATGGCAGAACAGGACTGGAAAAAACGGCTCGGGGTGGTCTACTCCACCAACCCAGACTTCCAATATCAGACAGTGCAGGAAGCCGAGGCCGAGACCCTGCCTCCGCAGAAGCAGAGGCTGACCGTGCGCATCGACCGCCGCCACAGGGCCGGGAAGCAGGTCACTCTCGTGGAAGGGTTCGTCGGCACCTCGGCCGACCTCGCCGCGCTCGCCAAGACCCTGAAGACCCGGTGCGGCGTCGGAGGTTCGGCGAAGGACGGAGAGATCACGGTCCAGGGCGACCTGCGCGACAAGGTCACGGCTCTGCTCAGAGAGATGGGCTACAACGCCTCACGCGGAAACTGAAATGCCTCCTTCCGACATTTTCATACAGGGGAAGCTCGAAATGTCCGCCGTTCCCGTGCAGGAAGCGGCGCCGGCTATGCTTTGGGACGATTTCCTGCTGAACCGCGTGCTCGTGGTCGCGGCGGTGCTGATAGGAATAGCCGGCCTGCGCGACCTGCTCAGGCTGCTGCCGGAGCTCCTCTACTGCTTCAGCCGCCCGAGAGCCAGCGTCTCGCTGGAATACAACACGAGCGTGGTGCGGATGCGCAACACCGCCGCCCTGATCTCCATCCTCCCCTTCTGCCTGCTGGCCGACCGTTTCGGACTCTTCCGCCCGGAGCTGTGGTCGGCGGTTCCGGAAGAGTGGAGCGCGCCCGCCACCGTGGGGGTGTTCCTCGCCTACCTGCTGCTGCGCACCGTCTGCTCAGCGCTCATCCGCCCGCCAAGGCTCAGCGGCACCGCCGCAGACGCCGTCAGGCGAAGTCCCTGGAACTACTTCATCCTGCTGACCCTGCTGATGCTGCTCACGGTGGGGCTGCTCTACATCTTCCGGCCTTCGGACACGGTGGTCCGAATCACCCTCTACGCCGAAACCGCCCTGTTCTTCCTGCTCTCCCTGCTGCGCTCGGGACAGATTCTGGCGTCCGGTTTTTCCGGTTTGACAACTATTTTGTATCTTTGCGGCCTTGAACTTTTGCCGGCCGCCGCGCTGGCGGCATACGCAGTTTTTTTATAGTGTATTATGAAGGTACTCGTTTCGCAGCATACTCCGACCAACATGGCACCGTTTGAGATGCTGCAGGAAAAATTCGGCGCCGAGGTGGAATTCCACCCCTTCTTCGTGATGGAGGCTCTCAGCGGCAAGGAATTCCGCGCAAAGAAGATAAACCTGCCCGACTACACCGCGGTGGTGTTCTCGTCGAGGCTCGCCATAGACGCGTATTTCAAGCTCTGCGAGGAGATGCGCTTCAAGGTGCCCGAGACCATGAAATACTTCTGCACCACCGAGGCGGTGGCCATGTACCTGCAGAAACACATAGTCTACCGCAAGCGCAAGATCTTCTACGGCACCGGCACGCCCGAGTCGGTGGTGGCGCTCATCGGCCCCAAGCACAAGGGCGAGAAATTCCTGATCGCGGCCTCCGACGGCTCCAACTCCGGCCCCATCACCGCAGTCTTCGACAAGGCGGGACTGGACTACACCCTCGGCACCATCGTGAAGGCCGTGCCCCAGGACATCAGCGGACTGGACATCCACTCCTACGGGATAGTGGTGCTCTACAGCCCCTTCGACGTCGCCTCCCTCAAGGAAAGCTTCCCTGATTTCGAGCAGGGCGACATCAGGTTCATCTCCTTCGGCAGGTCTGTCGTGGGCGCCATGGAGGAGGCCGGGCTCAGCATAGCCCTCAAGGCCCCCACCCCCGAGGCCCCCTCTGCCGGAAAGGCCATCGAAATCTGCCTCGAATCCCTTAAATAGATGGAGACCGCGGCGGCCCATACCCTCCGCAAGGCCGAAAGGCTGTGCGGCAAAAAGGACATTTCCAGACTGTTCTCCGAGGGGAAATGGGGCGTTTGCGGGCATCTGCGCTACTGCTGGACGCACCATGAAGCAGCGGAAGAAGGCTCCGAGGATGATTCCGGGGAGGCTCTCTGCCGCGAAGGCCTTCCGAACCGGATGCTGGTCTCCGTATCCAAGAAATTCTTCAAGCGCGCGGTGAAGCGCAACCTGCTCAAGCGCCGCATGCGCGAGGCATACCGCCTGCAGAAGGGTCTGCTGGGTTGCGACGGCGTAGACTTCCTGCTGGCGTGGTCATCGAAAGAAGTCGGCGACTGGCCGACGGTGCGCGACGAGGTTGCGACGGCGCTGACCCGCATAGACAAGGCGGTCGCAAGACAGCGCGGGGCGGTTTCCTCCGCCGACGGAGCAAGGTCCGCCGCAGAGCAGCCTTCCGGGAGACCGGACGAGGCGGCGGCGCATAACGATTCCGGAAAATGAGCGGCACGGCAAGAATATGGAGCGTCGTGCGCCGCGTGCTCGCGCTCCCCTTCATCCTGCTGATAAAATTCTATCAGCTCTGCATCTCCCCTCTCAAGCCGCCCACCTGCCGCTTCACCCCCACCTGCTCCCAGTACGCCCTGGAAGCCTTCCGCAAATACGGCCCCTTCAAGGGTTTCTGGCTGAGTCTGAAGCGCATCCTGCGCTGCAACCCCTGGGGCGGCAGCGGCTACGACCCCGTGCCGTAGCGAAGGAAGATTCGTTATTACTCATACCATTCCGGATGCTAAGGTAAAGTCCAAAAGTACACATGCCCTAGCCAATCTTTCACGATTAGCTCATAGCTGTCCTGCTGCGGCATCACATCCTCCATCCAATCAACTTTATAGTCATGTTCATCTGGGCCGAGTGACAATTCTATAGTGCCGCTGAATCTGTTTCCGTTCAAATGGAGCTCGGATAAAACATCATTATATTCCGAACTATAACTAATCCTAAAGAATTCCGAAGGGCAACCGGTCATATTATTGTTGGAAAAGTTAACGGCCAATACGTCATCCCTGCCTATATCACTACTCGCTTTAAGTACTGCATAAAACGGAGCAACTTCTCCTGAAAGAAGATTATCGCCGACATCGAACAATTCCAGCTTTGTCATGTCTGACCAAGCGAAAGGAGATTGATCTGGCTTTTTTATATCCAACCCTCCAGAAATCTGATTACCATGCAAATCAATCGAAACTAATTCGGCCTCTTGAAAACATCCTAGTATATCAGAAAGCTCCGCCGATAACCAGTTGGAACTCAAATCAAGTCGTTGACAAAGTATTGTGTTGCTTCCAGTCCATTCCGTGAAATTATTGTTACTTAAATTAAGATCTGATATTGTAGCCCCGGAGAAATCCGGCATCTTTCCTGTAATCTGAGTATTCGTTATGCGATATGATTCAAAATTACAATTCTTACAGTCCAACATCTCCTCGGGAAGCGTTCCCGTCAGCCCCCTTCCTTCCAAACGAATCGAGGAAAGACTATTATAGAACTCGGCAAGCTCCGGAGGAACAGTCGCATTCACACTTCCGCTTAACCGCAAACAAAGTGTCCTCAGATGAGGCATGGAAGTTTTCCATTGGCTTATTTCCGGCGGAATCGATGAAAAGTCTCCAGACAGTTTCAACGATTCCAAGTTGGAAAGTCTTCCTATGGTTCCAACCGGAATAGGGCCCGGGGCCTTATCGGCGAATCTAAGATACAATGAAGTCAATGTGGACAGATTTCCTATTTCGTATGGCAGAGGACCTGTGAAGCCCAATATCTGCAGATAACTCAATTTAGGCAGATTTCCTATTCCTTCGGGGACAGGGCCTTCACCGAAGGTATAATTTATAGATAGAGTATTCAGATTAGGCAACTCAATTGCTTCCAGCGACAACGAGAGCTGAGAACAGCTAATTCTCATCTCTTCTAGATTTGTCCAACCCGAAATTTCGGAAGGAAAAGAATAATCACAATCATCCGCAAGATATATAGACTCCAAAGAGGACAGTTTTCCAATCTCAGCCGGGAAAATAAATTTTGAGCCAGGAGCTTGAGTTTGGGAGCCTGTGATCTGGCTATTGATTTCTAAATCTCTCAAACAAGTCAAATCTTCAATTTCCGGAGGGAAGCTTACAGTGACCGGATAGAACTTATCCGGCGACCTCATATCAACACTCGGAAGGCGAAGCCTGACGACATGTCCCATTTCATCCGTAGTGACTCCTTCCCAGTCAGATACGGGAAGGCCAGAAAGCCAATTTTCCCAGTCTTTGCTGTAGATGGTGCTTGTTTGTCCAAAATAGGCTTTATATATAGCCAACAAAGCATCTTTCTCAGTAACTAATGGATTTGCTTCCTGACGGATAGTATATGTCAAGGACAAATTCCCCTCCAAAGACTGGACAATCACTTCACCTTCTCTAACCGAACCCGGATTTTCTTTCACTCTCAAGCTTACTGACTGCGGAGCAAGAGCTTTAGTTGCATCATTTCTGGATATCCATTCATTTGTCGGGAAGGCAATCACTGTTCTATATTCGACATTTGACAGAAAATTCAATTCTATATCACCACCGGAATACCCCACTTCTATCGTATCGGAGTCGGAAACGACCAGTCTAGATGGCTCAATGTGGATAGTCCTCATTATCAGTTGAGTTCCATCGGAGACGAGGACAACAATCTTGCTAAAATCATCGATAGTCTGTCCCGTAATCACGTCAATGCATCCGGTATGACTGCCCGTCTTCCTGACTCTCGCCTTGATGTCGGACGAAGATATCACCTCGACGACTATAGTCTGCGAACCGGACCGCACGGTATACTCTATTGCTCTCGACGAGTTAACATCCATAGCCACCATATCCCAAACATCGAATTCGATGGAAAGCGGCGGGGCTTTGCTTATAGTAAAAGTGCGCCCGTCAGTCAGAATGAATGTCACTTCTTCGTCCGTAACATCGACGCTTTTGAAGAAAGAGTCTCCTTCCACCTTCCCCAAAAGAGTGCGAGAATTCCAATTATCGAAAGACATATACAATGAACCGTCAATGATCTTGAAATCCGGTGTCATTCCTTCCGCTGAAATCCTCTGGCCTTCTTCGTCCAACATCCATTCTCCGTCAAGTGTCCAATAATAATCACCATATAAGTCTTTTTCAATGCTGACAAGAGGAGAATATCCGTCCTTTCCGTTATAGATTTTTATTTCACCGCTCTTGGAAAAAGTAATGACATATCCTACCACGATTTCATTCTCCATAATCGGCTCGACTGACAGAATACAATCACCTTCCTGCACGGCCGATATTATAGTCCGGAGGGACGAAATGTCTTCGCTCATCCGTTCGCAGAGAAGTTCCAGCGCATTCACGCGGTCTTCAAGTGAACTCATTCTGTCTTCAAGTTCTTTTGTACATCCGAAGGACATGAACAAAACAAGAAGAAGCCAAACTATTGTCTTTTTCATACTGCTTATTGTTTAAATGTCATAAGACAACATCATTCTTTTACCCAACAGTGATTCTGTGAATATCTGTTGTGAACATTTCTCGAGAAACTGTTCCGGCCGACTCTGGATATCGGTAATGTTTTTTCCAACACGCCTATTTGCTTGCTGATCCTGCTATGATAATGTCTTGTAGACTCGTCCCCGATACGTCCTGCGCGGTAGTCGTCGCTAAAATCGGAGATAAGAATGTCAATCACCGTATGCGCATTGAAAATCGTTCCAGCAGCGATTCTGCGCATGATAACCTGCTGAATTGCTTGTGATAATCCCGGATCCATGGCTCGTTCAAATTTTTGTATGCCCGGCTCCTGCGGCAGATTGTCGAAAATAAAAGTGTGGAGCCGATTCGTCTGTCCGTTAGAAGGTTGTGGTAGAACCTGTGTCAGAAACAGACGCATATCCAATACTCCACCACACTCGCCGGATATATGGAGAGAGGATAGAAGTCCTCCTAACACATAGCCGTAACGAATGAAAGAGTGTTGTCCGTCGTCCTTCTGACTTAAAAGAAAACTACCACATTTTCTAACAAGGACTACACGAAAACACTTTCGTCAGTATGTATGTTGATCACTCAACGTCACTAATATAGAAAATATTTTTTGAAACGGACAACTCTTTGGGAGTATTGGATAAAAAGTTGCACGGAAGCGGCCTGGGCTGCCATGGCAGAAAAAATACGGGTGCCCGCAATCAGGAGCGCCCGTCTGTTCCATAAGAATACGGAAAATTATTTCTTCCTTGCGATAGCCCTCTTGGCGGCTTACGCGAGGTATGCGGCATAGAGGCCGTAGGCATGTCTTTCAGCAGTCCAGTATCCGGAGCAGCTCTTTCTTGCGCTCCGCGGTGATCACAAAACTCAGGTCGGACCACGGAACGGTGAGACTGACGGCACTGTCGCGCCCGTCGGTCGGGGAAATCTTCCGGATATGGTCAATATTGGCGATGGTCTGCCTGTTGACCCTGAAGAATTCGTCCGGATTCAGCTCGGTCTCCAGTTCCGTCAAGGATTTCTCAGTGACACCCCAGCTGCCGTCCGAGAGCAGAACCTTGGTATAGCCGTGCTCGGTATGTATGCAGCATATCTCGGAAACCCTGCAGACGAGGATGTCGCTTCCATGCTCGATCAGAAGCCTATTCCGTCCGGTATGCCCGGAAACAGTCCCATGTTCTTCCATACTTTCTCACAATAAAAGTAAAACGGCCGACCTGTCCCGTGAGACAGAATCCGCCGTTGAATATAGTGATTAAAAACCGAAATCACTTATGATAATAGGTAAGTCGTACAGGGCCTGACACGGGAAGCCCGATGTTGAAGTCGTAATACGTGAGTCTCATGTCCACGACAATAGTTCCTTGGTCAAAATATGAAATCTCTGCATCCTTGGCCTGGCACCAATGGCTGCCGTCCGACAATACACGGCTGTTATCAAGTTCAGAATAATCCACTTCGGAACCTATTGTGATTTCGCCGGAGACATCGATATTGTACTTGAATCCGACCGCAGGAGTGACAGCCCCGAGCAAAGTATATTTGCCATCCTCATCCATCATCATATCCTGAAGAGGGATTCTCAGCCATATTTCGCCGGAACCGTCCGAATCTGGAGACTCGACAAAACCGGCAAGGGAGAGTCCGAGATTGCTCACATTCGGATAATCGATGAGTTCCTGGCATATGTCGTCTCCGGTGCCGCTGTCTCCGTTCAGATTCAATCCGCTGAACACGCCGGCGCCGAGCCAGTGGGCCAGATGAAGGATATACGGCCCTGACATCTCCTCATTGAAAGTCTCTACAGCTTCACTATACGGCTTTTCGGAGCAGGCGCAAACGGCAAGACTGCAAAGCAGCGTGCAACCAATCAGCAAATGTCTCATATTCGTATCGATATTATTCGAATACAAGATACTCCCGCGCAGGAAATATCCAAATAAAATATCGCCAACATGGCTTTTACGGCCATGAAGGCGACATTTCAGCGCGTGAAACGACTATGCTATTTCTTCCTCGCAATTGCTTTCCGGGCCATCTCGGCGATGTGCTCGCCGGTGAAGCCGTAGGCCTGCATGAGTTCCGCGGGAGAACCGGATCTGCCGAAACGGTCGCCGCCGTTGACGAACTCCACGGGGGCGGGAGCGGATGCTGCAAGCACGCCAGCCACGGCTTCTCCGAGACCTCCGGCATGGTTGTGCTCCTCGGCGACCACCGCGCAGCCTGTCTTCGCCACGGAAGCGGTCACCGCCGCATTGTCGAGAGGCTTGACGGTGGCCACGTTGAGCACCTCGGCGCTTATGCCCTCGGCCTCGAGGATTTCAGCGGCACGGAGCGCCTCCCATACGAGGTGTCCGCAGGCGAAGATGCTCACGTCAGTGCCTTCGTTGAGCACATATATCTTCCCTATCTCGAAGGGTTCGTCGGGGTCGGTGAAATTGGGCATCGCCGGGCGGCCGTAGCGCAGATACACCGGGCCGACGAAGCGCGCCGCGGCGATGGTGGCGTTCCGCGTCTGGTTGAAATCGCAGGGGACCAGCACCGTCATCCCGGGAAGGGCGCGCATCAGGGCGATGTCCTCCATGGTCTGGTGCGTGGCGCCGTCCTCGCCGAGGGTTATACCCGCATGGGAGGAGGCAATCTTCACGTTGGTCCGGCTGTAGGCCACCTCCTGGCGCAGCTGGTCGTAGACGCGTCCCGTCACGAATTCGGCGAAGGAGCCGATGAAGGGTATCTTGCCTCCAATGGCGAGACCCGCGGCCGCACCGACCATGTTGGCTTCGGCTATGCCGCACTGGTAGAACCTGTCGGGGAACTCCTTGGCGAAGGCTCCCATCTTCACCGAGCCTTTAAGGTCGGCCGCGAGGGCCACGATTCTGCTGTCGGCGCGGCCTGCGGTCAGAAGGCCCTCTCCGAAACCGCTGCGGGTGTCGCGCTTGCCCGTATCCGTATACTTTTTCATGCTAATAATCTCCTAAGGTTTCAGGTAACTGCTTCAATGCGGCCTCGCACTGCTCCGCCGAGGGCGCCATGCCGTGCCAGGCGTTGTCGCCGGCCATGAAGTCCACCCCGTGGCCCATTTCCGTGCGGAAGAGTATCATCTTCGGACGGCCGTCGGCGTTGTGGGCGAGGCTGAAGGCGTCGAGTATGCTCCGGAAGTCGTGTCCGTCGGCCACCACCACGTCCCAGCCGAAGGCGGCCCATTTCTCATTGAGTCCCCCGATGCCGGTGATGTCCTCTGTGCGGCCGTCGATCTGAAGTCCGTTCCAGTCGGTGAAGGCTATGAGGTTGTCGAGCCCGAGGTGCGCGGCCCACATGGCGGCCTCCCATATCTGCCCCTCCTCGCTCTCGCCGTCGCCGCAAAGGCAGTAGACGCGCTTGTCGGAGCCGTCGGACTTCTTGCAGAGAGCCATTCCGGCGGCGACTGAAAGCCCCTGCCCGAGCGAACCGGAGGGCTTGAAGACTCCGGGCAGGCCGTCGCTCACCGAAGGGTGGCCCTGCAGCCTGCTGCCGAACTTGCGCAGGGTGCCGAGTTCGGAGGTCGGGAAGTAGCCCGAGCGGGCGAGTACGGAATAATATACAGGGGCGAGGTGTCCTGCGGAGAGGATGAACACGTCCTGGTCCGCGGCCTCCCTGGTCCATGTTCCGGGGTCGTGCCTCATCTCGCTGAAATAGAGGGCCGTCATCACGTCGGCTATGCCGAGGGAGCCGCCGGGGTGGCCGGATTTAGCGGCCGTGACCATCCTGAGGATGTCCCTGCGGACCTGGGTTGAAATCTTCTGGAGTTCTTCAATATTTGCCATATCAGATTCGTCGCGCAATGATGCACGATGGGCAAATATACGCAAAATACTTATATTTGTGCCTGCTTATGAAAGACATCAGGAACTTCTGCATAATAGCGCATATCGACCACGGCAAAAGCACGCTGGCCGACAGGCTGCTGGAACTCACCAGGACGCTCAGCGAGCGCGACATGGAGAACCAGGTCCTCGACGACATGGATCTCGAGAAGGAGAAGGGCATCACTATCAAGAGCCACGCGATACAGATGCTCTACAGCCGCGGAGGACAGACCTACAGGCTGAACCTCATCGACACCCCGGGCCACGTGGACTTCTCCTACGAGGTCTCCCGCTCAATCGCCTCGTGCGAAGGGGCGCTGCTCGTGGTGGACGCAACCCAGGGCGTCCAGGCGCAGACCATCTCCAACCTCTACATGGCCATCGACCACGGACTGGAGATAATCCCCGTGCTCAACAAGATAGACATGGACTCCGCCCAGGTGGAGCTAGTGACCGACGAGGTCTGCGAGCTGCTGGGATGCAAGCCCGAGGAGGTCTACAAGGTCTCCGCCCGCACCGGCGAGGGCGTGGCCCCGCTGCTCGACGCGATAGTGGACAAGATTCCCGCACCTGAAGGCGACCCGGAGGCGCCGCTGCAGGCCCTGATCTTCGACTCGGTGTTCAACCCTTTCCGCGGGGTGATAGCTTACTGCAAGGTCGTGAACGGAAACATACGCAAGGGCGAGAAGGTCAAGTTCTTCGCCACCGGAATGGAATACGAAGTCGAGGAGGTCGGAGTGCTCAAGATGAAGCTCGTGCCCTCGGCCGAGATAGGCTGCGGCGACGTGGGCTACGTGATCACGGGCATAAAGAGCGCCGCCGAGGTCAAGGTCGGCGACACCATAACTCACGTGTCGGCCCCCTGCTCCGAGGCAATCGCCGGCTTCGAGGAGGTGAAGCCCATGGTGTTCGCGGGTATGTACCCCGTGCAGGCCGACAAGTTCGAGGAACTGCGTTCGGTGCTCGAGAAGTTCCAGCTCAACGACGCCTCCTTCGTCTATGAGCCCGAGAGCTCGCTGGCGCTCGGCTCCGGATTCCGCTGCGGCTTTCTGGGCCTGCTGCACCTCGAGATCGTGCAGGAGCGCCTGTTCCGAGAATTCGACATGGACGTGATCACCACGGTGCCCAACGTCTCCTACAAGGTCTACACCACCCAGGGCGAGGTCATCGACGTCCACAACCCCTCGGGACTTCCCGCACCCACCCTCATCGACCACATCGAGGAACCCTACATACGCGCGCAGATCATCTCCAAGTCGGAGTTCTTCGGCCCCATCATGAAGCTCTGCCTCGACCGCCGCGGCACCCTGCGCGGGCAGCACTACATCACCGCCGACCGCGTGGAGCTCAACTACGACATGCCGCTTTCCGAGATAGTCTTCGACTTCTACGACAGGCTCAAGACCATCTCGAAGGGCTACGCCTCCTTCGACTACCATATCACCGACTACCGCCCCGCGAAGCTCGTGAAGCTCGACATCCTGCTCAACGGCGAGCCGGCCGACGCCCTCTCGACGCTGATCCACGAGGACAACGCCTACGACCTCGGCCGCAAGATGTGCGTGAAGCTCAAGGAGCTGATACCCCGCCAGCAGTTCGACATCCCGATCCAGGCGGCAATAGGTGCCAAGATCATCGCCCGCGAGACCGTGAAGCAGGTGCGCAAGGACGTGACCGCCAAGTGCTACGGCGGCGACGTGACCCGCAAGCGCAAACTGCTCGAGAAACAGAAGGAGGGCAAGAAGCGCATGCGCCAGATAGGCACGGTGCAGGTGCCCCAGAGCGCGTTCATGGCGGTTCTGAAGTTAGATTCCTAACTTCAGGACTGCCATATATCATATACAACGCATTCGCGTTGCCCGGCCTGCCGGAGGGCGGGCTCCGGCCGGTGACGAAGGCTGACTGCTGCAGACGAAAAAACCTGGGAGCAGGAAGTTCTACAAAATCGGCCCTGCAACGGCCTGTATGGCCGATTATCCGGAACGCATTGCTCCCAAGTCGCCGCAAAAACCCCGATTTGGGAGCGGCATCCTTTCAGAACAGATTAACAATCAACCTTTTATACTCACGCAATGCTTCCAAGTATTTTCTTTTGCCAGAACATTGCGGCACAATGCTTCCGGCAGATTGCAATTCACGCCGGGACAGAAAAGCCAGCCACGCTGAAACACAGAGACCTGCCCGCGGCGGAGTCGGCCTCACTCTTCAAGATGAAGTCAGCACGCAGTACGGAATATCCGCTGAGGAGGCTAGCCGTCCGCGGCTGTGAGCGGACGATGTCCGGAGCGAAGCGAAGGGCACCGATGCGCAGCAGCGGAGACCGCATCAGCGGTGCGGCGGAGTGTCAGGGAGATTGCGGAGCAATCGAACCAACGAAGCCGCCAACCGGAATGAAATGGAGGTTGAGCATCTTTGAAGTTGCGCTTGCTATTGCAAGCGCGGAGCGGAACCTCCGAAGCGGATTTCCGTACTGCGGCTACCATGAAAGTCGGCCTGCCGGCAGTATAGGGTCGTGCGGTGGTTCTTACTGCCGGAGGACGAGCTCCAACTGCGGCAGACAATTGTATTATGACAGTGGAAAATCCACCGCAACTGCGGTGGTATGACCGGCGGAGCGGAATCAGCTGAAACAACGAAGTGCAACAAGCAGCCAGATTGCAAAACTGGCTGAACGATGAGCAGACAAAGCGCTGCCGCCGGATGGCCATATCATCATCCACGAGCAGGCTTTTCTCGCCTGCGAGGGATGCTTATGGCCCTTACTTCAGAGCCTTGCCGTCGCTGAAGGCGGTGCCGACCTTGGCGCCGAGAGCCAGATAGGCGCTGTTGACGGGGTCGAAGGCCACGAAACCGGCCTTGGAGGGGTCGATACGGCCGTCGTCACCGAGCACCTCTTCGGAAGCCGACACGTTCACGATACGGGCAGTCATATAGCAGCTCTCATGATCGTAGGAGAGCAGTTCGCACTCGAGTGCGACGGGGAGCTCCTCGATCAGAGGCGCGTTCACGAACTCCGACTTCAGCGCATGGAAGCCCGCTTTGGCGAACTTGTCAGGCTCCTTGTTGCCGGACACTATTCCCACATAGTCGCAGGCGGTCAGACAGCCGGCAGTCGCGAAGCTCACGGTGAAAGCGTGGCTCGCGAGGATGTTCTGCGTGGTCTTGTGCCCCTCGGAGAGGCAGATTCCGATAGTGTTGTCGGTGAAAATCCCGCCCCAGGCGGCGTTCATGACGTTGGGCCGGCCCTCGCTGTCGTAGGCGGCTACAATCAGCACCGGCAGCGGGTACATCCAGCTCTTGCTTCCAAAATTCTTTCTCATTGCTTTATAGTTTGAATGTCGTTCCAAAACCACACGGCACCAGGCGAAAACCAACCTACCCGACTACTTCCAGCCCCCTCCCAATGCCTTGTACAGGGTCACCAGCGCGAGATACTCGTCGCGCACGGCCGTCAGATGCGAAATCTGCGCGTCGAAATAGCGTCTCTGGGCGTCCAGAACGTCGAGATAGCTGATTGCGCCGTTGATGTACTGCAGGCTCGCCAATTGGTAGTACCTCAGCGAGGCGTTCAGCAGGTCGGTCTGCAGATTGGTGTTCTCTATGGCCGAATTGTAGGTGACGCTTGCGTCGTAGACCTCCTTGTAGGCCGACATCACGGCCTTCTCATACTCGGCGCGGGTGCTTTCGTAGGCCTCGACCGCAGCCTTGAAATTGGCCCGGTTCCTTCCGAAGTTGAAGACCGGCGACGCCAGGCTTCCCAGAGCGTAGTAGAAGGGCGAACGGAACAGTCCGTTGAAATTGTCGTCCTCGAGTCCGCCGATGAGATTGATCGTGAAGCTCGGATACCTCTCGGCGTTGGCGACCCCGACGGAAGCCTCGGCTGCGCGGAGCTTCAGTTCGGCCTCACGGAGGTCCGGACGCCTCATCACCAGCTGCGAAGGCACTCCCATGGGAAGCCTGTCGCGGTAGTCCAGCTGCAGCAGCGACGAAGAACGCCTCTCCATCTCCTTGGGATAAGAACCCGAAAGGAAGGCGAGCTCGCTCTCCTTGACGGCGATCTGCCGTTCGAGGTCAGGAATCAGCGACGACGCCGTGGCAAGCTCCACTATAGCCTGCTGGTAGGGAATCTCGTTGGTCAGACCGCTCTGGAACCTGAGTTCCGCCTTGGCCACACCCTCCTCACGCGTCTTCACGGTAGCCTTCACTACCGAAAGCTCCTCGTCCAGCGACACGAGTTCGAAATAGCAGCGCGCCACCTCGGCGATCAATGACATCTGGACCGCACGCCGGGCCTCCACGCTCGCCAGATATTCGGCTTCGGCCTCCCGGCTCCCCCAGCGCAGCTTGCCCCAGAGGTCCACCTCCCAGTTCATTTCGGCCTTCAGACCGATTTCCGGGTCGTCCGAAGCGCCGGCGCCGTCGTAGTTGTTCAGTTCGTTGTCGGCGCTCGCCTCCGCCGAAATCGACGGGAACAGGCGCGACTCCTCTATCCTGAAGCGGTACTGCAGTTCCTGCATGCGCCGCGTGGCGATCTCCATGTCCTTGTTGTACTCCAGGGCGTTGCGTATGGTGCGGCAGAGCAGCGTGTCGCCGTAGACTTCGGTCCACTCCAGATCGGCGATGGCCAGCGAATCCGCTTCCATCACCTCCCCGTCGAAGGTCTCGGGAAGATTCAGCTCAGGCTGGGTCAGATACTTCGACGGCGAGCACGAAGTCAGACCGAAGCCGCAGCCCACAAGCAGCAGTACCATAGCAGCGGACTTGCCCTTGCCGAGCTTCAGCGGCCTGCGGTTCTTCATCTTGTTCCTTATCATATCCTTGAGCCTGTAGACCCACACGAAGAAGAAAGGCACGAACACGATGCCCACGGTCACGGCCACTATCATTCCCACGAACACGCCCGTACCGATGTTCTGGCGGCTGGCGGCACCGGGACCGGAAGCCATCACCAGAGGGAGCATGCCGAGGATGAATGCCAGGGAGGTCATCATGATGGGCCTGAACCTGAGCTTGGCGGCGTCGGCGGCGGCCTGCACCACATCCTCCCCCTTCTCCACGTTCTCCTTGGCGAACTCCACGATCAGAATCGCGTTCTTGGCCACCAGACCCACGAGCATCACCAGACCGATCTGGAAATAGATGTTGCTGTCGTAGCCGAATATCAGCACGCCCAGATAGGCGCCCGCAATCGCGATAGGCAGCGAGATCAGCACGGCGATGGGAATGCTCCAGCTCTCATAGAGCGCCGCCAGGAACAGGAACACGAAGAGCACGCAGAGACCGAGCACCACGCCCGTCTTTCCGCCCTCTTTCTGCTCCTGATACGACAGACCGCTCCACTCCACGTCCACGTTGGAAGGCAGATGGTCCTTGACTATCTCCTCCAGCGCATCCATGGCCTGTCCGGAACTGTAGCCCTGGGCGACTTCGGCGTTGATATTCGCAGAATAGAACATGTTGAACCTCTTCACGGTTCCGGGACCGGTGGTATAAGAGGTCGTGCCGAGAGCCGTCACGGGCACCATGGCTCCGTTGGAACTCTTCACGAAGAACAGGTTCAGATTGTCCTTATGCGCCCTGTAGGGGCCCTCCGCCTGCAGGTAGACCCTGTAGATGCGGTTGTACATGTTGAAGTCGTTCACATAGACCGAGCCGGTGAAGGCCTTCAGCGTGGAGAAGATGTCGGCGATCGGCACTCCCAGAAGCTGGGCCTTGTCCCTGTCCACGTCGAAATAGAGCTGGGGGATGTCCTTCTGCATCGCGCTCGAGATGCTGGCGAACTCCTTGCGCTGCGAGGCATAGTAGACGAGGCTGTCGGCTGCGGCCTGAAGCTGCTCGTAGGTGCAGTCGCCGCGGGCTTCCAGAGCCATCTCTATACCGCCGGAAGAGCCGAGTCCCGGGATCACCGCCGGGGTGCTCGTGTAGACCTTGCTCTCGGGATACAGGGAGAGCGTGTCGCTCACGGTCTGCATTATCTTGGCTATGTCCCTGACCTTTCTCTCGTCCCAGGGCTTGAGCATCACCGTGAACTGCGCGTTGGCCTGGCTGGTCCCGATTCGGGGCGAAGAACCCACCACGCTCAGCACGTTCTCGATGTCAGGCTGGCGCATGAAGAACTCCATGGCCCTCTCCGAAACCTTCCTGGTCCTCTCGAGGGTCGAGCCCACGGGGAGTTCGAGCTCCACCGTGAAATAGCCCTGGTCCTCCGCCGGAAGGAAGCTCTGCGGAATCATCCTCGACATCACGAAGATGCCCACGCACACCACTCCGAAGGCGGCGAACATGCGCTTGGAATATCTGAGACTCGTGCGCACCATACGGGCATAGAAGGTGTTGCCGGTATCGTACCACGAGGTTATCTTCCTGAAAATGAAATTCTTCTTCTTTCCGTCGTCGGGACGCAGGAAGGTTGCGCACATCACGGGGCTGAGCGTCAGCGCGACCACCGTGGAGATGATCACAGACACCGCGATCGTGACGCTGAACTGCCTGAACAGCTGGCCGGTGATGCCGGACAGGAAGCTCACGGGCACGAACACCGCGCAGAGCACCAGCGACATCGCTACCAGTGCGCCGCCGATTCCGCTCATGGCCTTCTTGGTCGCCTCCTTCGGCGGCAGGTGCTCCTGCTCCATGATGCGGTCGACGTTCTCCACCACCACTATCGCATCGTCCACGACTATACCGATGGCGAGCACGAGGCCGAGCAGCGTCATGGTGTTGAGCGAGAAGCCGAAGATCAGCATCACGCCGAAAGTACCTATCAGCGAGATGGGCACGGCTATCGCGGGCACCAGGGTGGCCCTCCAGCTCTGGAGGGAGAGGAACACCACGAGAATCACGAGCAGCAGAGCCTCGAACAGGGTCTTGTAAACCTCGTGGATGGACTCCGAGATGTAGTCCGTCATGTCGAACGGAATGTCGTAGGTGATGCCGTCGGGGAAGCTCTCGCTGATTTCGGCCATAGCCTCCTTGACGTTGTCGGCCACCTCCATCGCGTTGGCGCCGGGCAGCATCAGCACGTTGATCACGGCCGCGTTGGCCCCGTCGATTCCGCTCTCGGTATTGTATGACTGCGCCTCAAGCGACACCCTGGCCACATCCCTCATGCGGAGGATGGTGCCGTCGTCGCTCGCGCGCACTATGATGTTCTCGAACTCGTTCTCGCTCGAAAGCCTTCCCGTCGCGGTGATGGGCGTGGTCACGTCCACGTTCTCGATGGGCTGCTGGCCGAGCCCGCCCGCCGCCGACTCTCGGTTCTGGTCCCTGATCGCGCTCTGGAGGTCGCCTACCGTGAGGCCGAGGCTCGCGAGCTTGTCGGGCTGCAGCCAGATCTGCATCGCGTAGTAGCGGCCGCCGACGCTCTGCACGCGGCCGACTCCGGGCACGCGGCGTATCATGTCCACCACGTTGAGCGTGGCGTAGTTGCTGAGGTAGACCTCGTCGAACTTGGGGTCTGTCGACTGGAGGGTAATGGTGAGCAGGCGGTTGGGGGCCTGTTTCTCGATGGAGATACCGTTCTGGACCACCTCGGAGGGCAGTCTGGACTCGGCCTCCTTGACCCTGTTCTGAATCTCCACGGCCGCCAGGTCGGGGTCGGTCGAGCTGTCGAAGGTCACGGTGGCGGTGAAGGAGCCGGTGTTGGTGTTGGAAGACTCCATGTAGAGCATTCCGGGGGTTCCGTTGAGCTCCTGCTCGATGGGGGTCGCCACGGCCTGGGAGACGGCCATCGCGCTCGCGCCCGGGTAGGATGCGGATATCCTGACCTGCGGCGGCACCACGTCGGGGTACTGGTCGATCGGCAGCATCGTCAGGCCGATGACGCCGACGATGACTATGAGCACCGATATGACCGTCGAGAAGACCGGCCTGTCTATGAAGAAATCCGATTTCATACCTTGCGCGCCTTCATTCCATGGATCAGCTTATGCTGGCCCTCGACGACTATCTCCTCGCCGGCCAGCAGTCCCCTCTCGACTATGGTGTTGTTGCCGTTCTCCGGCCCTACTTCTATGAAACGCTTCTCCACGGTGCCGTTCGGGCGGAAGACGAAGATGTAGGAGCCCGTCTTCTCGGTCATTATGGCCTTGGTGGGCACCACCACGGTGTTCTCCCTGACGTCGAGCAGCACGGTCACGTTGGTGAACTGGCCGGGAAGCAGCTCATGCTCGGGGTTGGGCATCTTGGCCCTCACCGAGAAGGTTCCCGACTTGGAGTCCACCTGGGGGTCGGCGAAGTCCACGAGTCCGCTGTAGGGATAGACCGACTTGTCGGCCAGCGTGATCTTCACGAAGGGGGCCCAGGTCCTGGAAGTGTCGGTCTGGCCGAAGTTCACGTTCCTGGCCTTGCTCTTCTGGTAGTCGAGGTCGGTCATCTTGAATTCCACGAACACGGTGTCGCTCTTCACGATGGTCGCCAGCAGCGACTGCCCTCCGGGGCCCACGAGGGTGCCTATGTCCACGTAGCGCTCGCTGATGTAGCCGCTGATGGGAGAACGCACCACGGTGTAGCCGAGAGCGAGCTCGCTCTGGGCAAGGTCGGCCTCGCTCATCTGGACCTCGGCCTTGGCGGTCTCGTAGTTGGCCACGGCGTTGTCGAGGTCGAGCTGGCTGGCCGCCTGCTGCTCATACAGAGGCTGTATCCTCCTGAGAGCGCGCTCGGCCTGCTGTGCCAGGGCCTTGTTCTTCTCCAGCTGGGCCTTGTCCTTGTCGACCGTAGCCTGATACTGCCTCGGGTCGATCACGAACAGCCTCTGGTTCTTCTCCACGTAGGAGCCCTCCTCGAAGAGCATGCTCTCGAGATACCCCTCCACGCGGGCGCGCACCTCCACGAACTGCTGGGCGCGTATGGTTCCGGGATATTCTCCGTATACCTCCACGTCCTGGGTCTGCACGGTCTGCGTCTGCACGACCGGGATGTTCTCCGGTTCGGGGCGCCTGCGGGTAAACACTATTATAAGAGTCAGCGCCACCACTGCCGCCACCGCGGCTCCGGCCCAGACCCTCTTGTCGACGCGGGGCAGCTTTCCTCCCTCCCCGCCTTTCCTGTTGAAATTTCCGATATTCCCTTTCATAGCTGTCAGGACTTGCTTTCACCGAAAAGCCTCCCCGGGCGGAAACCGAAGTCCCTGAAGGCCTTGTCGGTGCTGTAATAATTCTTGATCATCAATATCCGCATGTTCACCGAGCCGAACTCCACCTTGAGTCCGCAGCGCCCGAGCAGGTCGCCCAGGTGTCCGGCCAGCTTCAGCAGCCAGTCGGGCAGGCCGAGGTAGCATCTGCGGAGGCCGAAATGCTCGGCGATCGTGTGGAAAAGCTCCGAATAGCTGTAGTTCGCACCGCATATCAGATACTTCTCGCCGTTCTTTCCGCCTTCGAGCGCCATGACCATACCCCTTGCTGCCTCCTCCACGTTGATCACGTTCTTCCCTCCCGAAGGGCAGGCCACCACCGGGGAGTTGCGGACCATCGAGAACACGCGGTTGGAGCCTTTCTCGCTGCCGTACTTCCCTATCATGAAGGTGGGGTTCACTATGACCACGGCCATCCTGTCCTTCAGCGGCAGGACGCCGTCCTCGCCCTCCTTCTTGCTGCGGGCGTAGAAGGACTCCGAGAAGGGGTACTTCATCGGCTGGTCCTCGTCGCTGCCGAAGCCTATGGTGTTGGCGGTGCTTACATACAAAAACCGCTCCACTCCGCATTCGGCAGCAAGTTCGGCGAGACGACGCGAAGCCTCAGCGTTCACCTGGCGGTACTGCTCGTAGTCGGGGCAGGACTGCGAGGTCATGGCGGCCACGTGGACCACCCGGCTGCAGCGCTCCACCAGCGGGCGCATCGCGGCGGCGTCCTTGAAGTCAGCCTCCACCACCTCGAGGCCGGGACCGGTCTCTCCGCGGTACTTCTTCCCGCGGCGCAGCGTGGCGACCACCGCATAGCCTTCATGCAGCAGCCTTTCGATTATGTTGGTGGCCAGCATGCCGTTGGCGCCGGTCACGAGCACTGTCTTCCTATCTTCCATCTCCTATTTCATTCTTGAGCACCGAACGGCTCATCAGCGAAGACCTGAGCACGTCCGGGACTATCTTCAGCAAATTGAACGACAGGCTGTTCAGGGCGCCCGGCACGATTATGCGCCTGCCGCGCTCAAGCCCGTCGAGACAGATTTCCGCCGCCTTCGCGGGAGACACCGACAGCCAGCGGCCGATGGCGCCCTGCCTCTCGATTCTCGCGATGATCTCCTGCTTCGTGGGCATGGGTCCGAGAAGGGCGAGGCTCACCGATATGCCCATGTGGCGGAACTCCTCGCGTATGCCGAGCGTGAATTGCTTGATGTATGCCTTCGACGCAGGGTAGACCGTCTTGTAGCCGGTCGCAAGCTGGGCGGCCAGCGAGGCTATGTTCAGTATGCGGGAGGGGGCGTTGCGCCGCAGATTCGACAGAAGCTCGTGGGTGAGCACCGTGGTGGCCATCACGTTGAGCTTCATTATGGTGTCGACATAGCCGAGCGGCACCTCATCGAAGCGGCGGCTGCCTCCGGTGCCGGCATTGTTGATCAGGGCGGACAGCTGATAGCCGGAGTTGACCTCGTCTATGAAGGCCATGAGGCTCTCCCTGTCGGTGAGGTCGAGTTCGAATCCGACGCTCCTGACCCCGTAGCCGCGGCATTTCTCGCACACCGCCTCCAGATTCTCTCCGGGAAGGGCCGCAAGCAGGGTGTTCATGCCCCTGGATGCCGCCTGGCACGCGAACTCCCTTCCGAGCCCCTGGCTTGCTCCTGTTATCAGTACGTATCTGTCCATAACCTTGCTTATGTCGTCCGTCCGACTGTCTTATTTTTAAAAGCAGCCCGAGGTTCCGGGGAACTTTCGGGCTGCCGGCAATACATCATAAACTAACCTTTTACGGCGGACCGGCCGCCGTTAATTTCCGATCCTTCCCTGGAGAAGGCGCGTAAATATACGATTTTTATTTTCACTTCCCAGCCTGCTCAGCCGCAAAATCGTAGAATCCCGGCTCGGGGAGATGCATTCCGGCCATCACGCAGCCGTTCTCCCCGGCGTAGCTGATGAACTTCGCGCGGGTGGCCGCAGCAGCGGAGCCGTCCATGTCGAAGCTGGCGTTGACCTCTGGACGTATCATCTGGATGGCAGCTCCGTGCATCAGGTCGCCCACGATCAGCAGCTTGCCGTTCTGGAACACGGTGTGGCCGGGAGTGTGGCCGTAGGCCGCGAGGGCGGTGAAGCCTCCGGGGAGCAGGTCGCCGTCGTTGAACAGGTGGAGCCTGTCGCCGTAGGCCTCCATGGTCCTGATGGCCTGGTCGTGGCCGTCGCCGGGAGTGGTCCATGCGTCGTATTCAACCTTGGAGGCGTAGACCTGCGCGTTGGGGAACACGACGCTGTCGCCGGCCATCATGCCGCCGATGTGGTCGCCGTGGAAATGGGTTATATAAAGGTAGTCTATATCTGAAGGTGCGACGCCGAGCGAGTCGAGGCCGGAGTAGAGTCCGGCACCCTCGCCGCCGTTGCCTGTGTCGAAGAGTATCAGCCCGTCATCGGTGCACACCAGGAAGGTACCTACCGATGAAGGAAGGCCGTCCTGCACCCCGAGGCTGTCGATCAGCGACTGGGGAGCGTCGGGAAACAGGCTCACGGGCATGAGCCTCTCGCCCTGGTTGTCCTTGATCCAGCTGACTTCAAGTCCGCCCACGGTCCTGGTGACCACGGGCCCGTTGTCTGCGACGGCATCTGCCGAACTGCCGTCTTTCTTTCCTCCGCATGCGGCAACCGTCAGGGCCACCGCCGCCATGATCATTATCTTCTTCATTTTCCAAAGGTTTTGTCAAGTGCCTGTGTGATATCCGCGATGATGTCGTCCACGTCCTCGATGCCCACCGAAAGCCTTATGAGGTCCGGAGCGATGCCGGCCTCGCGGAGCTGCTCGTCGCTGAGCTGGCGGTGGGTGTGGCTGGCGGGATGCAGCACGCAGGAGCGTATGTCGGCCACGTGGGTCGCGATCGCGATGAAGTGCAGCGAGTCCATGAAGCTGATCGCGGTGTCGCGGTCGCCCTTGAGGCCGAAGGACATCACGCCGCAGGAGCCGCCGGGCAGGTATTTCTGTCCGAGGGCGTAGTTTCTGTCATCCTCGAGGCCGCAGTAGTGCACCCAGCTGACGCGGGGGTCGTCGTGAAGGAAGCGGGCCACCTTCATGGCGTTCTCGCAGTGGCGCTGCACCCTGAGGTGCAGGGTTTCGAGCCCGAGGTTCAGCAGGAAGGAGTTCATCGGCGAAGGGGTGGCGCCGAGGTCCCTCATGAGCTGCGACACGATCTTGGTGATGTATGCCTTGCGTCCGAAGGCGTCGGCATACACGAGCCCGTGGTAGGATGCGTCGGGGGTCGTGAGCCCGGGGAATTTCTCCGCGCTGGCCTTCCAGTCGAAGTTGCCGCTGTCGACCACGGCTCCGCCAACCTGCGTCGCGTGGCCGTCCATGTATTTGGTGGTGGAATGGGTCACGATGTCGGCGCCCCACTCGAAGGGGCGGCAGTTGACAGGGGTCGCGAAGGTGTTGTCCACTATCAGGGGTATGCCGTTGCGGTGCGCGATGCGTGCGAATTTCTCAATGTCGAACACCGCGCAGCCGGGATTGCTGATGGTCTCTCCGAAGATGGCCTTGGTGTTGGGACGCACCGCGGCCTGGATCTCCTCGTCGGAGGCGTTCTCGTCGATGAAGATGCACTCGATGCCGAGCTTGCGCAGGGTCACGGCGAAGAGGTTGTAGGTGCCTCCGTAGATTTCGGTCGAGGCGATGAAGTGGTCGCCGGCGCCGCAGATGTTCAGAATCGCGAAGAGGTTGGCCGCCTGGCCGGAAGAAGTCAGCACCGCTCCGACTCCGCCCTCCAGTTCGGCTATCTTGGCGGCCACGCAGTCGTTGGTGGGGTTCTGGAGCCTCGTGTAGAAATATCCGTCCTTCTCGAGGTCGAAGAGCATGGCCATCTCCTCGCTGGTGTCGTACTTGAAGGTCGTGCTCTGGATTATGGGGAGGACTCTCGGGCCTCCGTTCTCCGGCTGCCAGCCGCCCTGTACGCAGACGGTGGCGGGTTTATGCTGATTCTTCTTGTCCATCTTTTGCGTTTTACAACCTGCTAAGTTAAGTATAATCCGGCATTCCGCAACCTGCCTGAAGCAAAAATTTGCTGCCGGAAACCTCGCGGGCGCGGTATCTTGCGCGGACGCATTGCATTTATTGAATTTTTTCCTTAAGTTTGAAAGCAGATCAAAACTTAACCGCTATGGAAGAATCCATCCTCTACCTCTGGTGTCTCACGGATACGCGAGACCTGTCTCTGAACAACAAGACGCGCTTCCCCGCCAGGTCCACGCCCTTCAGGGAGCTCTCTTCAGGAATGGAGCTGGCCGGTCTGTTTGAAAACGAGTACCTTCACGAAGCCCTGAGCAGCCTCAAGCTCGAGGAAGTCGGAGAGGATTACGTGACCATAAGCTTCCGCGGCGAGCGTTTCACCCTCCACAAAGGCGAGCGCCACACCACCGCGTCGTACCGCAGCGCCAACACCTACCTTACCGAATATATAGGCGTGGAGGCCGAACTGAGCTGAATCCCTGTCGCAATATCGCCGTCGGCTGAAAGACAGTCGAGAATATCATCGAGGGAGGTATCCTTGAGCAGGACATGCTTGTCGGAAGACATCAGATACAGCACAGGGAGCGACCGGAGGTCGTAGAGGGAGTCGGAGTAGACGGTCCGCCCGCGGTCACAGGCGTCTATCCATCCCGACGGAGAACCAGTATCAAAAGAACCGCCGACGACATTGAGTGAAAGCAGCTTGACGCGCCCCGAAGCAAGCAGACCGCCGAGCTCCGGAGACAAAGCCAGTTCCGACCTGAGGTTGCGGCATTCGACGCAGTCAGGGTCATTGAAAAAGACTATCAGATATTCAGCATCGATGCCGTAGAGGCTGCCGCGGCTGCCGTCCGCGAGTTCAAAGCCGAAATCCGCGGCAGGTTCGCCTGGCCGGTTCTTCAGCGCCATCTCGAGCCGGAAGCGTGCCAGACCTCTCTCCCCCGCCATGAACGAATCGCCGGAAACGAGCACCCGGAGCATGACGACATACAGGTCCTCGTCGCGCATCGGCGACCAGCGCCCCGCAAGATATTTCTCCCCGAGCGAGACAAAATGGGAGAACATCGCCGGACCGGCGCTCGCACGGCGGAACATAGTGTCCAGAGGCACAGAAGCATCGGCGGTGTAGGGCAGCACGCTAAGGAAATCCACGAAGGCCTGCTCGGTGATGCGTGGCCGGGAAATCAGCGTCGTGTCGGAGAAGTCGAAGCCGTCCCACCAATGCAGGCACAGGTATTCCGCCCTCTCTTCCGGAGCGGTCAGGCTGTCGGGAATCTCCGGGAGGGAATAAGACTGACAGCAGGCAGACGGACATGCAGCAGCCAGAAAAGACACAAAAACAAGAATAGAGAGCGCCACACGGCACACTCTATTCTTTATCCAGTCTGATGGCAGGACAGTTCCCGGCATCTGCAACGAATCAGTTTCCGGAAACGGCCTGCCGCTCGAGCACTATATCCGGAGATCCATTCAGGGTATTCAGATTCGGATACGTGGCGGTGTAGACATTGCCTCCGTCGTCCTCATACCTGAGCTCCACTTCGTCGGAGTACCAGTTGAACTCATACTCTTTGCGCAGACGCAGTTCGTATTGTCCCTCACCGTCCACTATGGTCAGCGAACCGATACGGCTGTTGTTCCTGGTACGCTCGAAAGACACGAACCCGTTGGCAGGCACATAGTAGTGCAGACCGTCCTCCGCCCGATACTGGATAGTTCCGGAAATCGGAGTATTGGCAACGCTGAAAGTCTCGGTACTGAACACTACTTTCTCCTGATTTGACGATATCGTTATGTCGCCTGAACTTACAGAGCTTGCAGTACGGAAAGGCAGAGTCTTGCGCTCGCCAGTACCATAAGCACTCTCTGCCTCTCTGGTAGCCTCGACTGTGTAGACGAAGCGTCCGGGAGTCGCCGGGTCTTCCATTAGTTTGTCCGAATCCAGTCCGTACTGGGCCAGGCGCGAGCCGTCTATCTCGAGCATGGGAGCATCGATGTATATTTCGAACTCCTCGCCGAAAGGATCGACCTGGGTACCGTCGGAAGCGGTGAAAGCGGTCACATCGAACTCGATGTCCACCGGCTGGTACGGAACGTATGTAAGAGAAACCTCATTACCCACACCCTGACCTGTCACAGCCGCGTCAAAACGGAAGGGGTCATAGTTGTCAATCTCCAGAATCACGGAACGGTAAGAGTTACCGCAATATAGTCCGTCGGTGCCATTATTTTTGTCTAGAACCGCGGGCGACCCCTTCTGGTTCGAGGCGATACGCACGGTCTCGGCACTCCTTGCCTTGTTGGTTTTCATGTAGATGGAATACCGTCCGATTTCGTTGCCGGACTTATCAGGCTCCCTCGGCATGAACATCATCATTCTGCCTCCTGTCGCGGTCTGCCAGACATTCTCATCTATAGGATAGAATGTACAGTCGAACTCCGTGACACCTGCAAGGTGCTCGTCTCCGTCCACATAATAATCTAGGTTCTGGCTATATAGCAGGAATTCATCGTTACGTCCAACATTCATCGGTTCCGGTTCATAATTAGGCCGCGATCCTTCAAAATCCATCATCACCATGTCAAACTGCACGTTGGCATTACGCTTCTGAGGAACCATACGGCGAAGTATTGCATCCGGATCCTCCTCATCACCTCCTGTAACCCCTCCGTTCAATCCTTCTATCGTAATAGTACATTGATGCTTTGCAAAGGTGTAAGTCTTCTGCATGGTCTTGAAGCATTCCGCCTCGAAGGTCATGGTTCCGCTCGCATCCTGTCCCTGGGTCAGTATGTTCTCGAAATAGACGCTGTAGCTTCCGGGGCCGCTGACGGGATAGACATATTTGTAGCCCGTGTCGAAATCCTCGCCGTACCAGTCTTCGGAACCCTGGATCACGACAGTCAGGTTTGAACGAGCGTCGAGATTCTCTGTCGATATGTACACATTCATCGGGAAGAGCTCTGCAGGACATGTTTCGGGAATCGTAAACATGGCCGTCACGTTGGCACGGCTGTCTTTACCGCCAACTTTACCGTAGACCTGCGTGCTGACCCACGCGGGCACGAACTGCTGCGTCCGCACAAGTATCACCTTGATGGTTCTCTGAAGCTTACCTTTGCGGACAAGTACATCGTATTCGTGCATCTGCTCGTCGTCCGCAAGACGGTTGAGGTCGAAGACGATATTGCCAGTCAGGACATTGCCGTCAACAGAATAAGTCTCCCTATGGTTCATGTCCAGACCTTCGTTGTCGGTAATGCTGACCTCGGCAGCCTCCGAATCCTCTATGCTGGAAGAATTCCGTTTGGTCAAAGTATAGGCTGCAGCAGTAAAACGATAGTCGTGCGCTTCGGCATAGGCCTCGTCTATCACGAAAGAAGTCTCGTTGACAGCAAGAATCCAGTCGCCGTTCTGGACTTCGTTCACGTCCTCGGATATGGAAATCCATACATTGTTGGTGGCGGGGCCCTCCAGGGCGGCCTCGAAAGTCGGCTGTCCATTTGCGAGCTCACCCACGATATTGACGATGTAATGGTGGTTGCGGCGCACCATTATCTGATTTCCGTCTTCCGTCATCAGCAGGACGCGGTAATACAGCTCCGAACCGGAGCCAGAGCCCTTTATTATCACGCTCACGGGATCGTCGGCTCGGTTCTCGGTCTCGAACACATACTGGTTCTCGGCGTCGGTGACATCCACCACGTCGCTGAGCTTGGCGGCGTTGACAGGCAGCGTCACGAAATCTTCGTCTCCCGGCCACACGAAGCCGCTTCCGTCGGTCGGGAAACCGTAGTCAGGATGATAGGGAGCCACAGTGCCGAAGGCGTTGGTGTTGCAGACGGCAAAGCCCGTCAGATTGAATCCGACGCCGGAAGCTACCGACACGGAGAACATCGCATGGTTGCGTATCAGCCGGACAGGATCGCTGTTCTTGAGCTGGGAGACGATATCTCCCTCTCCTCCGGCCTCGAAGCGAGACCAGTATATCATCCTTCCGGACGAACCTTCGAGCAAGGCCATGACCTCGGACTCCGATTTCCCGCGGAAATCGTCCTCTGCAAAGTTCGACATGTTCTGATTGGCCACGAAATGGATGATGCTGGTGTTCTCGGGAATCTCCGCAGTGAAGGTCCCTGATATCCGTGAAGCCGGCGCAAGGCTTGCGGTGGCGGTCGAGATGAACAGTCCGTAGCTGTCGAAGCAGAACAGGGTCATGTTCTGCACCCCTGCCCCGTCGGGATCTACGGCACGCGTGACCACCTCCTGCATTGCAGGGATATCCGTCCTGAAGCTGACGGACACATAGCCCTCAGGCACGACCGTCTGCTCAGTCTTCCAGCCGTTCTCGCTAAGGCAGGAGACCAGCGAGAGTGAAATTGCCGCAAGTGCCGCGACGATATATGATATTCTTCTGAACATTATATAATATATAAGTCATCAATATTTTCAGAATTACATTACTATTCCAGCCTCATCCCCATAAACATCTCGTATACAACGAATATTACCGCTCCTAACGCTACTTGGAAGACCTGTAGAAGTGTTGATAAGACCACTGGCACTCCAATAGTTGTCCCCGGTAAGAACCTCATCCATTACTTCAGAGTCGTTCTGGTAGTGCATAATGATATTGATTTCAGCTGCGGTTGGCAAGCGCCAATCATTCAAATGTCTTGATTGTTCTACACCATTCTCATCTTTGTATTTGAAAACTTCAACATATTCATGACATTGTTCTGCAGCAGTACTACTATTAGAAATCGGCTGGGTTGCACCAAGTTGAGAAGCAATCATAAATGAAGGTGATACTAATTCAGCATTATCATCATGGCCATCAGTTAAACCATTTTCATCAAGACGCGGTCTACCTAATGTGTATTCATCTGAAGTTGCGGTTATCCGCACATGATACATTCTAGAATTATCAAGGCCACTTACCCCCGACGTATTATTATCAGTCAAATAATACTCATAAGTAGTAGGAAAAGGCCAAAAGCCGATTTCATGTACCCAATAATAATTGTAAATATCAACAGACCCGTCATTTTTTTCATTTCTTGCTACTTTTGAACTAAAAATGCCGGTATTCGGAGTAGCAGAAGGTCCTACAGAAACATATCCTTTATATTTCGGCGTCCTGGATTCCTCTCTAAAATCTTTAGAAGCAGGTATCCCATCCAGACTTTCATATGTAGTACCTTCAAAATCGTCCCTGTACGAATACCATCCCTGGACATTCGTGATATACTCCAGCGGGTACTGTCTTATCACCACCGTGCGGTCGATGTAGTCTTCGTTGCTTACCGTCAGTTCGATGTAGCGGATGGTATTGTTGGTCGGAAGATCGCTGTGGATAGTCAGGTTTCCGTTAAGACCGCTCTCAGCCGCAACTGTTATGCATGGAACATTGTCGCTATCGACAACATTTTCATACTGAACATCACTCTCCTGACCGAACTTGTCGATATACCATACCCTGTTCACCGTCACGCTCACAGGCGACGACGAAGCGAAAATCAGGCTCGTCTCGTCGTCCTCGATGTTGTGCAGCTCCAGTTCGTACCGGTTCAGGGACAGATAGGCGGCGTCTTCTGTCTCCCCGCCGACGTTGACGGTCTTTTCGGTCCAGTCTACGACCGCATATTCGATTTTATCCAGGGCTACCGGTTCGCTGGGATTGGTAGCGCCGGGAGTGTTCACGGTCACGCGCACCTCGTAGCAGGTGTTGCGTTCCAGGATCTTGTCGCGGCTCACCGGAATCTGATAATAGCTGTGTTCATATACTACGGCTTCCGCATCGTCGGGCGAGGTTTTATACTCAAGCGGGATGTTCACCACGAGCCGCAACTCGTTCTCGAGCGCGCTCACGTCCGCCCAATCATGGGCGTATGCGTAGGTCGTGACTGTAATCTCGCCGGCAGTCCAGTCATAGAACTGCGTACCTCTTGCAGTGAAAATCTCCGGAGTGTCAAGTTCTGCGGGAGCGTCCACACCGCTGACTACGGAAGTGGTCCACGGCATGTTGCTGAGATAGAAACCGGCATTGCCTTTGTCAGTGAACTCCACCTGCTCGCCTTTTGCAATCTTCACCACAATCTTGGCTGCCGCACGGCGGAGCGTGACCTTGAGTTCCGTATCGTTGGCCGCGACGCCGTCGTTGAGCACCACCGTACCGGGGTTCGCAGGTTCGGCCTCATCACCCGGATAGGCGACACCGTCCATCAGGAAGTTCTTGGGAACTGTCAGCGTCTGTGAGCCCTGCCAGCCGGTGAGATGGATGTATTCGGTCTTCTCCACCATCGAGCGCAGACCGTTCAGGTCGATATTGTCGAAGTCTGCTGCCGCATAGGAGCTGTTGGCGACAAGATAAACCCAATAGCCGGATTTCGCAGTGAAATCCTCGCGCTTCGCAGAGAGCGTCACGGTTCCCTCGCGGCTGCCGTTCAAGGAGGTGATGCGCTCGTGCCATCTGTATGCGCCGTTCTCCTCAAAAATCAGCACATCGAGATGGTCCACGGCAATCTCCGCGCCGCTCGCCTCCGACTTCATCAGAGGCAGAGTCTCCGAAGCTATGTCGAGGATTATGCTGTCGCCCTCGCCGCCGGTCCTGTCCGGAATGTAGGTATCCTTGATGCAGGACGGGAAGGCCAGCATCACAGCTGCGCAGACTATTGATATTCTATGCAATGTGGTTCTCATTTCCATCAAATCATTATGGCTCGACCTGTTCGATGACTATCTTGTATGTGGGATTCTCGGTCCCCTCCGGGACGGGCCAGTACAGGCCAACCTCGCTGCTACCGTTGATCATCAGCAACGAAGTCCCGGCAGGGTCCCACTGAGGAGTATAGGAAATCGCCAACTCGAGAGTCTTTCCTACATTGTCGGGGCGCAGAGCCCGTATGGTAATCTCATAAGGGTCGGTAGAAGCAAGGTACGGAGCAGCGACAGGGCTTCCGTTTTGTGTCACCGTTATCTGATAGTCCGCATCGGTAGCGTTGAGCAGGGTGGGCGTCCATACCTGGCCTACGGGACCGGAAATCCTGAAGTTGATGGAGAAAGTGCCCTCCTGCGCAGCCGGGTCGCCGTTGTAATGAACGGTCGGCTGGTCCGAATACGGCGGTTGTACGGCCACGGCAGGATACGACTGAGTAGGCAGTTCATATTCCGGAGCGGCGAACTCAAGCTTGTAGAGTTCGGCGTCATCCCAGTTGGCGACGCTGTAGTTGACCGTTATCTTGCCGCTGTTGCTCAGCTGGCAGCAGACCATATAATAGGTGTTCCTGACTATGGGAGGCAGATAGACAATGCCGGTGCGTTCCTGACTGTCAGTATTGTACTTATACCTTATTGTAAGTATATTGCCGCGCGGGCTGCCGGCCAGGCTCCAGTTGCTGCTGCCCCAGGGGTTCTCGAAGGGATAGTAGGCCTCGGCCTGAACGGGAGTGTACTTCGAGGCGTCTGTCTCGCCGGAAGCTACTTCTGAAAGAACGGGGTCGTCTACCGTTGCAAGCTCGCGGGTAGCAGAACTGCCTTGATTGCCGTATGCATTCTCAAGATTGTCAGGGCACATCAGGAAATTGACAAATCTCGACCGGGTTACGCTCAGACCAGTGATGGTGAGCGTCCCTTTCTCCCCTTTCGGCTTCGCGGCGAAGACGCCTATCTTGCCGACGGGGCGCTCGAGTTCGAAGGAGAGTTTCTGCGCCAGCAGGGTATGTCCTTCGTGGCTGGGGATGGTCTGTGGGTTGTTCGAATCGTCATCGGCGAAATCGATGGTCTCCGTCTTCTTGCAGCACATCGGAAGACCGAGGGCCATGCCCTTGTCCAGGTTAAGGCTCGTAAAGGTGAATCTGTTCAACTCTGCCTCGGTGGTGTTCTCGTCGAACCCGGCAGGAGCAGAACCGGCGGTGACCATAGCCTCTTCATTCGCGATCACATAGAAATCCACGTCTCTGGAGCCGAGGGAATACATCTTGATATCCATCAGGAAGTGCTTCGCCGCTCCCGATGCCGTGCCTTCGGCATCTTCGAGCGCGGCGTAATCATCGGTATAGAAATGGCCGGCCGCTTGTCCGTCCACGAACGCATACACACGCAGGGTGTGGATAGCCGACTCGGCGTCGGTCTCAGTGACGGCCCTGGTGCCGACGCTCATCTGCAGCAGCACGTTGAGCTCCTCGCCGAGGTCCGGAGCGGAGGCCTTGGTGCAGCCGGCGACATTTGCGGCCGCCAGCGCGAGCAGTGCTATATATTTTATGCTGTTGAATCTCATGGTTCAGATTAGAATTCCGGCTTGACCTCCTGGACATACCACTCGGGCAGCCGCACGAGGACTTCGCCTGACTTGAACTCGATATATATTGGGATAAGTACTTCCTGTCTGGTGCAGTCAACCTCGGGATTGTCGGCGAGGAAGTCCGCCAGGTTGATTTCGGCGAGAGTTTCGCCCGAGGCAGCCACCACGCGGACGTCAACCGCGCTGTGGTCGGTATGCCTCATGATGTTGGCGGTCGCCGAGAGATACTGCCTGGAAACATCGTGCGTCGCCTCGAGGACATAGTTCTCGGGCTCGCCGCAGGCGTCGTTTTCAAAGGTGGTCTGGGGCGATACGCCGCAAACCATGATGGAAGGTGCTCCGGCGGCCTTGCTGTTGGGGTCAGGCACTCCGGCAACCTCTACCGAGAGGTCGTAGTGAGAGCTCTCGAATTCTACAATCCGGCGCTGGTCTTCGCCGCTGACCACCTCATAGTCGATGGCGGCGAAATAGAGCGAGTCGTTGCCGGAGACGACCTCGCCGTTCATATAGTCCTCGTCCATGAATACAATCTGGCCATAGTCGCCGGACGAGATTCTGTCGACTACGGTGCTGTGGGCATTGCCGAGACATACGATATGGTAGGTCCCGGGGTCGAGGGGCGGCAGCTGGGCAACCCTGCAGTCAACCTGCTCCTGCGGCAGCATCGAAGAGCTCACGCAGTTGCCCTCGGAGTCGAAAACATACATGTCCACCCGGCATATCTTGTCGGGGAAGATTTCCTCCGTACCGTCGCCCTTATAGCTCATTTCAAGCAGGTTATCGCTGAAACACTCGCTCAGGTCCTCGCGTATGCAGGACGAAAGCGCAAGACCGAAGGTCAGCATCAGAGGCAAGGCCAGTTTAATGGATTTCATGACTGTATGTTTTCTCAAAAAGTTTAAAAAACGGAGCCGGAGTTCCGGAGCCCGGTGCCGGCTCCATTATGTGTAAGAGGAAATCTATTAGAAGTTAGGGGTTACAGCAACTACATCCCATGAAGTTACCTGTACAGTAACATCAACGCACTTCTCCGGATCACCCATATCTTCATCGTCGAACTCGAAACTTATAGTGTAAATCTTAGCAAAATCGGCCGTAACGGCAGGCGTGAAGCTCTGAGTTGCAAGATAAAGAGGAACCTTATTGCCGCTGGCATCGGTACCCACCATCCTGATAAGGAGCTGAGGGCAAGCCGCATCGCCTATATTAGAAGCATTGGGGAAGAAATGGTATGCAGGACGCACGGCGTCAGTACCATAGGAATGAGTATAGTTGCTTGTCGCATTAAGGCTAACGGGAGTAAGAGTTGCGCCCGTCGCGAACTCATCGTTGAACCAACCAGTCGCAGCACCATCGAGGATGCCGAAAGCGGTACCTTCGTCAACCGCGGTCTTAGGGCGGGTAAGTGCTCCGCTTACAGCACCGCTAACACTGTTGGCTGACTCATAGTAGTTTCCGAGAAGGACCTGGGAAATCTCGATGTCGGTGTACTTACGTGCAGCAGGATCGCCGGAAGTGCTGTATGTGAATGACGCTATCTCGACTCGAGACACGCGGGGAGCAAGAGTTACCGTCGCCGTATAGAGGGGATGTCCCGCATCGTCATAACCGGTAGAGCTCGTAAGAGGCGCCTCCGCATAGAGATAAAGCGCAGCGTCATCCTGCTGCTCAGCAATAGATAGAGTCTCCTGAAGTTCTGCAACAGTTGTGGCCTGTGACTCTCCTCCAAGATTGCCGATCACAATTACCTTGTTCACAGCGGCAGGCAGGAAGTGGAACACCTCATCAGTTCTTCCCTCGTATTCACTCATGGTTGTAAAATAATGTGCAGTCGCGCCACCATCAACGCTTTGACCTTTGTACAAGGTATTTCCATCGGTGAAAAACACCTGGAAATCCTTCAGGGTAACTTGGCTGTTGTCAGCAACTGGAGCATCTGCGCTACGCGTTCCGGGAACGACGTTGGCGAGCTTGATGGTCACGCTCTTGGGCACGCCGGGCTCCTCGGGAGTGACCTCCTTGTTGCAGGCGACGAGCGTCATCGATGCGGCGATTGCCGCAAATGCAAGAAATTTTACGTTCATTTTTTGTGTGTTTTAGATAAGTAAAAAATATTTCAGTCTGTTGTGATCGGTCTGTCTTGGCTATAACTGGTCTATCACTGCGTTCAGTTCGCCGAGGTTGTGCTCCGCGGCCTCGGAGCCCATGTCTGCGGCCCTGCCGAGGCAATCTGCAGCTTCGTCGTACTGTCCTGTCTGTGCGAGGGCTACTCCGAGTATGTTCTGCAGTTCAGCGTTGGAGGCGGTGGCGTTGGAGCCGGAAAGCAAGCGCACCGCTTCGGCACTGTCTCCCCTGCCGATGGCCGCGAGCGCCCTGTCGCCCAGCACCGCCGGAGAGTCGGGATAAAACTCTGCCGCTGCCGCCATGGCTTTCTCGTAGCCGGAAGTGCCCTTTCCGTAGGATTCGGCAACCATGTAGATTTCCTGAAGACTCAGCAGGTCGGGCCTCTCGTCGAGCATCTGGCGGGCCTCCTCGAGAGTGAAGTTCTTCACATTGTATTCGATACGGTATTCAAGGCGGCGCAGAGGAGGATAAACCTCGTTCAGCAGGCGGCGGTAGATTTCGTCGTCGAGCTTTTGGATCTGCAGTTCGGCCCAGTCGTTCCTGTCCTCGTTCTCGCTGATGATGCGCTTTATCCTGTCGAGGCCGGCAAGCATGCGGACGCCGTCGAGAGAGGAGACGAACCCGTTCCAGTCCTCACCCTTGCCCTCCGAATGCACCAGCGAGAGGTCGATGTCCTCGTCAGCGGCTATCCATTCGCGCAGAGCGTCGGCGCGCCTCTGTGAAAGAGCCTTGTTGTAGGCCTCGCTCGCCTCGGGGGAAGCGTAGCCGGTTATGAATATTCCTGTTATCTCGAGGTCGCGGTCGTCGCGCACTGCTTCGATGGAATTCTTCACCGTGTCGAGCTGCGCGCGGTTGTCCTTGTAGTCGGGGCGTATGGTGTGGCTGTCCTGACGGAAGTTGAGCCGCGCCGTGCGGGTCTCCATCCTGGTCTTGACCGGCTCGGGCTCAGGTTCTATGGCAGCAAGGCGGTAGTCGGGTATGTATTCGGGCAGCACGGGGAACATGTCGAGGCTGTCGCGCCCCTCCCGGCAGTTCACGCAGCCGTGGACCTCCTCGCGGATTTCGAGGCGGCCGTCGAGCATCCAGCGCGCATAGGGAATGGCTGCGGCGTAGTCGTAGCTCTGCTGTTCGCCGTTGTCTCTCAGCATTATGGTCTCGGCGCCGCCGTCGTGGTAGGGAGGCAGCTCGACGCTTTCGAGCACCTGCGCCCTGTAGTAGACCTTGCTGCGCGTCTTTCCGTCGATCACAATCGGGGGAAACTCGGCCTCGGAGGCTCCGTCCTTCGACACTATCACGGGAATCAGGGCCACGGTGTGCTGCGTCCCGATTCTCAGTTCAGACACGTCCACAGTCATGGAAAGTTCCACGTTTGCACCGGCCTTTGACACCGACGCCCCGTCGATGTCTATATAGGGAAGATAGCTCACCTCGTCCGCGACTGACGCCATACACGGACAGAACACTGCGAGCACGAGGGATATGATGGTAGTCCTTTTCATCTTACTTCAGCATATAAATCAGAGAGATGCCGGCCTTGGTAGGTCCGAAGTAATGGTTGTTCTCGGGTCCGAGATGGTCGCCGCATGTCCGGCACTCGTACTTGTCGTACTGTGAATAGACGTAGCCGACGCCCAGAGTGAGCTCGAGGTTGAGACGCTTGCCGATGATCCACGAATAGCCGTAAGTCAGACCGACTCCGGTGGCCCAGCCCTGATAGCGGTAGTCGCGGGTCTCCCTGCTGTGGAACGGGATGGGCATTCCGCTGATGTTGAAGAATGTGTATCCGCTGTTGACGCCGAAGAAATGTCCGTTGAAGGCCTCGCAGAGCCAATAACGGAACTCGGGGAGAACCATCCAGTGCTTGAGTTTCCTGTTCTCCTCCTTATTCAAGGTCCAAGGGTTATATCCGCCTTCGAGACTGAATGTCGTCTGGTCGCCTACGGCGAATTCAACGCCGAGATTCGGCGTGGTCGTCAACCAATAGAGCGCATTGGTCTTGACCGCGATGTCCTGGGCCTGAACTTTTTCACCTATCCAACACCAGGAACAGAACGCCATGAACATGGCGAGAAACACTTTTCTCATAGTATATATACCTTGCCTTTCTTGCTTGCCAACCTCTCTTGCCAGGAGAGGTCATACCGCCTTCCAGGCCCTCTTATTTATCATTTATAAAAATAATCGCCCCCCCCCTATTGGCAATCTCATTATAATAGACTATCTTTGGGGTGGCAATTAAGAAAATCGCAAGAAATTTCGGCCTCTCCTGGCAAGAGAGGGACATCGAGTTCTGCAGGCAAACAAGTTTATTGGAATGACACAGCGAATTCTAACCCGGTTCGTCATTACGATTGCGACGATACTGTGTTCACTTCCCTCCCTGCACGCGCAGGAGCTGGCGGTGAAGACCAATCTCCTTTCCGATGCGACAGCCACCATCAATCTGGGTGTGGAGGCTGCGGTCGCGCCCAAATGGACGGTCGACCTCTCCGGGAGCTATAACGCATGGGACTTCCCCGACTACCGCAAGCAAAAACAATGGATGATTCAGCCCGAGGCCAGATTCTGGTTCTGCGAGGCTTTCAACGGCCACTTCGTCGCCGCTCACCTTCTCGGCGGCGAGTTCAACATGGCCAATCCCTATTTCCCCTTCAGCATCATAGAGACTCTCGGGAACTACCGCTATCAGGGCTGGATGTACGGAGCCGGACTGGGCTACGGCTACCAGTGGATACTCTCGCCGCGATGGAGCATCGAGGCCGAAGTCGGCGCCGGCTACGTCGGCACGAAATACGAACAATACGAATGCATACGCTGCGGCGAACTGATCGACGAAGGCTTCTCCAACAAGTTCTCGCTGACCAAGCTCTCGATCAGCCTCATTTTCATGATATTCTAAACTCCGCGCGCCATGAAGAACACCTCTGTTATATATAGCATGCTCGCCCTGCTCTCCGCCGCCTTCATCCCGGACGCGGCCGCCCAGGACGCCTCCTATCTCGACTTCCTGCGCTGGCAGCAGGAGCCCGTCAGCATCGTGACGGAAGAATCGGCTAAGGGTGGGTCAGGAGCAAAGCAGGCCGAACTCAGGTTCACCATTGACTGGAACGGTCTCCAGGTCGCTCCCCAGCAGACCGCGGCCATCGTGCCCGTGCTCGTGACGGCAGACGGCTCGCAGACCTACAGCTTCGCACCCGTCTTCATCGACGGACGCACCCGCGCCAAGGCGGTCGACAGGATGGAGGTGCTCTCCGGCATCGGACGCCCCGAGGGCAGCACCGTCGTGCGCCCCTATGAAAAGGACACCCCCGCGCAGATCGAATACGTGTCCCGGATCGCCTACGACCCCGCCATGCTCGACGGCCGCATCGTATTCTACGAGACGGTGAGCGGCTGCGCCGGGTGCATCGAAGGTGAGGACAGCCTCAGCGTCGGCGACGTGCTCCCGAGGTACGTGCCCGACTGGAGATTCTCGGCCACCCCGGCCGGCGGCGTGAAGCAGCGCGAGATCCGCGAGCGCGCCGACCTCAAGTTCAAGGTCAACCTCCATGGCATCGACCCCGCATTCGCGGACAACGCCTCCGTGCTCGACAAGGTCATGAGTTCCATGCGCATGGCAGCCGACAGCAGCATCTACACGGTCACCGCGGTGCGCTTCATTGGCTACGCCTCCCCCGACGGACCCGAGCAGTTCAACCGTGAACTCGCGCTCAGGCGCGCCAACAGCCTTGCCGACTACGTGAAGAACTCCGGCGAAGCGGTTTCCGGCTCGCTCTTCACGGTCGAGAGCGTGGGAGAGGACTGGGAAGGCCTGTTCGCGGCGGCTGCGGCAGACCCTCAGATTGCCGGCAACGCCACCCTGGACAAGGTGCGCGGAATGCTGACCGAAGGCAACTGGGCCGAATGCGAGCGCCTGCTCAAGAGCGACACCGGACTCTACGGCCACCTGCGCGAGAAGATACTCCCCTCCCTGCGCCGCACCGAGTACTCCATTGAATATAACATACGGCAGTTCAGCGCCGAGGAAGCCGCGCAGCTCTGGAGCAGCCAGCCCGAACTGCTGAGCGTGGACGAATTCAAGGCGGCAGCCGGTCTCTGCGGGAAGGACAGCCCTGAATATCTGGAAATTCTTCTCACCGCTGCGCGCACCTATCCCGACGACCCCGCGGCCCTGAATACGGCAGCCACCGCCCTCTATGAGGCGGGCCGACTCGCCGAGGCGGGCAAGCTGCTCGAGGGACGCGGCGAACCCCTGCTGCAGAACACCCTGGGCGTGATCCGCGCCGGCGAAGGCGACTACGACACCGCCCAGCAGCTCTTCGAGTCGGCCTCAGCCTCCGGCAACTCCGAGGCGGCCCACAACCTCGCGGAACCGAGGAATGTATTATACCAGCTTGAACAATAAGACAGAACAATAATCAATAATTTGTCAGACATGAAAAAATTATCTTTTGTATTTGCAGGCCTGGCGCTCGTAGCGTCGGCGGCATTGACCTCCTGCGAGAAGGATCCCGCTCCTGGCGCAGACGAGGGGCTCAAGTCCATCGCCTTGAGCATCAACTTCGGCCAGACAGGGACAAAGGCCGAAATTAACGGAGAGCTGGAGGATCCCTGGGAAAACGACTACTCTGAATTCGAGCGGCTCGACCTCTATTTCACCAACGCCAACGACCAGATCAAGTACTACTACCACGCCGCACCGGATGCCGGGGACGGCTCCAACGGGAAAATCATCTGGAACAGCCTTTATCCTTCGACAGGCAATCCCGGCGTACGCTTCATAGGAATGGAAGGCATCAGCAAGGTGTTCGTGGTTGCCAACGGACCCAAAATCACCGGGATAGCCACTGATCCGAACGGAACGGTAACCAGCATAACCTACATTTCTGCCCTCAACGACGCAATAAAACTCACTGACTACACCGGAGAACAGAACACGATGCTCTATGCCGGAGCAGCAGTGAATCTCACTCTTGCCGGCACCGTGTCCGGAACAGCAGGGGTAATAACCGTCGGAGAAGAAGGTGGACAGGACTATAAGGCAGACGTGACCATACGTCCCGCTCTCTCCCGCCTTGAGGTACAGCAGGCCGGCGTCGTGACTTCCGGATACGTATATTTCAAGACCGATGGCGGCACCGGCAACTTCATTGAGACCGAAATCGAGGGCGAGGCGGAATACCGCGTCGAATTCAGCGGGTTCGAGCCTTCGCTCGTTGGTGTGTACGCATCCAATGTATACAAGACCTCTCCCCTCTTCCCCGTGCAGACTGGTCCTGCAGCCGGAACACTTTTCGCTACTCCCACCTTCGAGGGCCAGGAAAGCCCGATTAAAGAGGGCAAGTGGGTGGAGCTCGTCAGCGAAACCGAACTCAACGACTACCTGAGCTATGCCAACTATGATGAGGCAGGAACCGGTTACGGCGATCTCGTTTCCGCCGCATATTCCGATGACACTCCCAGCGGCACCAACGAACTCCTTCTGTTCAACGGAAACAAGAACAGCGCAAACAAAGTCATCCCCTTCAATTTCTTCGTCCCCTATGACATCACTTCGACAGCCTCTGATGTCACCGCCCTTTCAGGCAGCGTGATGCCCTCCCTCCACTTCCAGTTCAAGGAACAACCCGCACAGCAGTCCATGACCCTCACGGTAACCCACAGGCAGACTGCCGGAACAGGAACTTGGGAGCCCGTATCGGACCAGAGCATAACCGAAGCCCTCGAGGCCCAGGTCGACTGGCCGACTGCAGTGGGCGGCGAGGACGGCATCGCGTTCGCGAATGTAGTGAGGTACTTCACAAGCGATGCGCTCACCGACGAGACCACCCTCAGGCCCGGCTACATCTACCGCGTCCAGAAAGTCATCGTGGATCCCACCAACATCTCTATCAGCACCAAGGATACCGACGCCTACAATGTATATGTCGTCGTAACCGTCGTGCCGTATAATGAGGATGATGTATATCCCGGATTCGAATAGCAGAAAAGCATGAAAACCATCAGATATATATCGGCACTGCTGTTCCTGACCTGCCTCACCGGCTGCATCAGGGAAAACATCGACGACTGCGAGACCCCGGTAGAGCTGGATTTCCTCTACTTCGGGAACGGAATCGTGGACATTTTCCCGGACAGGGTGGACTCTGTGCTGATGTATATCTACGAGCTGCCCTCCGGCAGGCTCAGCCAATCCAGGAGAATCTCCAAGGAGGAGCTTAGCGCAAGACAGGGCGCCGACCTCAGGCTGAACCCCGGCGACTACCGCATAGTCTGCTGGGGCAACGCCGGGGAAGGCAGCTTCGTCGACCCCGAGGGCCACACCATAACGAGTTCCGAACATGCCGGCGGCGACTTGCCTGCCGGCATAGAGGAACTGTATTTCGGTACGGTTGACCTGAACGTACCGCACACCCTGCGGCCCGTCAAGGAGACTATGGTCTATGAAGCGTCATACATAATGATGAGGGTCGAGCTTCTCGGTTTCGCGAATCTCGGCAATCCGAGTGTCGGGACTTCCGCGCTCTCCTCGAAGGACGCCGGGTCCGACGCCACCGTAACACTCACCCACGGCAACCACTCCGCCGTCATCGACTTTGCAAACAACCCCTCCGACGAGACGACCGACTATGTTCCGACGCTCTCCGGCCACCCCGACGAGGAGGACTCCTACATCGCCGACTATCTGGTGCCCCGCTTCTACAACGACACCGAGGCGCGGATAAGCATAGTCCGCAACGACACCGGCGAGACCATCTACGACAACCCTCTGTCCGATATCATGGACGACCTGGACATCACCGTCGACGAACGCAACGAACAGATGGTCAACATCAGGTTCAGGCTCACGCAGACGGAGACCGGCCTCACCATCGATGTAGTCGGCTGGAACACTGAAATCGTTTTTCCGGATGTTTAGAGAAATGGCAGGAATATCACTGATGCCGGCGTCACCGGCACGCAGGCTCGCGGCTGTCCTCAGGATTCTGGCCGCAGCGGTTCTGTGCATTGTCACGCCGGCAGCCTGCACCAGAGAGAACGTTCCTTCGGACGAAGGGAAATTCAATGTCTCGGTGATGCTCGACACCAGGTCGCTGAACATTGACGAAGTAGGAAGCGCGGTGATTTATGCATTCGCGCAGGCAGCCTCGGGCAGTGGCTATCTCGTCGGATACGTTTACGAAGACCATGTCGGAGAAAGCGGCATATTCCCCATGACTCTCACCGAAGGCGGCGCCGTCGATTTCTATGTGATTCTCAATCCCGACTCCAACTGTTTCGACCTGGTTGACGGCGACGGCCAGCTCGTGAACCCGGGTCCGGACCCGGATACGAGCCTGACGCCCGAAGATCTCCGCTCATGGAGAATAAAATACTCCGACAGCGCCCCGTCCGATCCCAAAAAATGGAGGATGCTGCCGATGAGCAACCTCGACGGCACGGCATTCGGCAACAGGCGGTTCAACATTGACAGCAGACCGGGATGGCAGACCATACCGATTTCAGTGAGACGCGCAGTCTCGAAGGTGGAGGTGTGGTTCAGGTCAAACGAAGACACCAACAACAATTACTGGGCGATCGAGCGCATGAGGTCCGGCGACCCGGTGTCCTCCTGCGGACTGTTCACAGAGACCGTAAGCCACATCGGGCAGGGCGAGAACCCGAAGTCCTTCAAGGACAACACTCCGCATTCACATTTGAACACCAGTTTTCCGGAAAATCCCGACCTTTCCGACTACTACTCCGAAAAGAATTTCGAAAAGATATTCGAATACTACATCCTGCCCAACACTCTCGGAGGGAATACCGCCGGGGAGGCGGCGGAAGGCGAAGTCACTTCGAGCTACAGTTATCTCCATACCGACTACGCCCACATACAACAATGGGACGCTGAAAATCATTACAGCAAAGACATTTTCCTTCCCGCCTGCTCAAGAAATTCCTGCATAAGAATATGGTGTTCCCTGAACGACAACATGGACAGGTCCTTCACCTACACGGTTGTCAATTGGGACGAGACTGTGACCGTCAATATACCTGACTTCAGCTGACACGAACCATGAAAATCCATCCGAGAACAAAGATACTGCTTGCACTGTCCATTATTTTCTCAAGCCTTGCCTGCACCAGAGAACCGTTTCAGACCGGTTCCTCCAGAATATTCATCGACCCGGCGGACTTCGAGCTCGGATGGCAGTACGGCGACCCCGTCAGAATCAACACGCGCTCCGAGCAGTCGGTGGCCGTCGAGAACGCCGTGACCAACCTCTATGTCCTGCTCGCCAATGCGGACGGTGACATAATCGTCAGAAAGACCTACTGGGTCACAAGCGGAAGCACTGTCCCCGACGGCTATGACGACATAATCAACAATTATTCTGTCAAACAGTCCGAAGACGGCGAGGCATCGAGAGGGACCATCCTCAGATTCTTCGGGAACACGGACATGGGGCAGTACCGCGGCAGCGGACCTTTCACCTTCTACGCCGTAGCCAATTATTCCGATGCGGTCGGGAGAGGACTCGCCGATGCCACGACCGTATCCGACATTGAGGGCCTTACTGTGACTTTCTCGACCGCCGGGAATGTCAACCGTACACGCTTTCTCATGGTCGCGAAGGAGGACGGAGTCGCCCTGAACATCAATCAGGACGGGCAGATAGAAAGGACAGGGGTCAATCTTGAACTCAAGCGGATAGACGCCAAGGTCAAGTTCTACCTGTCCGTCGAGATTCCGGAGGCGCTTCAGGGCACTACAAGATTCGAGAATATGACATACAAGGTGCACAGAGTCCCCAATGTTTCCTATCTGTTTCCGAAGGAAAAAGTGAACGGCTCAGGACAGGAATGGGACGCAGCGGCCGTCGAGGAGGCGGACGGCGACGGCACGCCGGGTTATTCCTGCATGCTGGACGACAATTTCCAGACCTTCGACGTCACCGAAAGCGACAACACCGGAGGGACCTTCGCATTCTACCTGCGGGAGAACCGTCCCGTTCCGAAAAGGGAAATAAGCGCGAACGAGCAGGGCGGCTTCTCCAGCCTCTATGCCATGCGCGAGGCATGGAATACAGACAGTTCCGTCAATCCTGCCGATCCGACCGACAACAGGGTCCCCGTGCACGGGAGAAAATTCACCTATGCCCCCGAGAACTCCACCTTTGTTGAAATCAGCGGTAATCTTTCCTATACAAGACGCGGGCAGGAAGGCGATGAGGAAGTCTTCGGCGCCGTGACCTACATAGTCCATCTCGGAGAGACCGGCAATGACCCCAACAATGTCGAGGCCGTCAACAACTACGATGTCCGCCGCAATGTCAACTACATCTACAACATGCGCATAACCGGCATCAACAATTTCGTGGTCGAGGTCACTGAGGAAAAGGAGCTCAGGCCCGGTGCCGAAGGCGATGTCACGGTGTCGACCAACAGACAGGTGACGATGGACGCTCATTACGGACGAGTGCTTTTCCAGCTTGACCGCACGAGCATCGAGGCCGGGGCCGGATGGAGCGTCAGGACACCGATCGGAGAAGTCAGCTACAATCCGGAAACCGGACTCATAAACAGTCCTTACGACTACAAATGGGTGCTGTTCGCGGTGAATGCCGACTTCGGAGTAAGCTCCGATCGAATGGTCAAGTTCCCGGGAGTACAGGCCTACGACGGAGGGGTGCAGTTCTTCGAAGACATGAATGCCGGTGAACTCAAGGAAGCGATTGCAAATGACAGGGGGAATTATTCATATCTCGGCACAACCTATACTTTCAAGGATTACATAGAAAGTCATGACCGCGACAATTACTGGTACCGCTACAGACGTAACCTTACGGACAATGCCTGCCTCCTGGATGTCAACCAGCTTGTACATTATCTCGAATGGTCACTTAGGCATAATCCGGACATATTCGGCGAGGACGGCAAGGTGGCGGTGACAGCCTTCTGCGACGAGTACACCTATATCTATGACCCGCAAATTGAAGACTATATCCATCCCGGACAGTCTGTCGCGAATATGGGAGACAAGGATCGCAGGCTGCTTCTCTGGAAGAATTACGTGGACGCAGACAGCCGTGTGATGAACATCACTCCGATGGCTACTACCGAATACAGCCCGGACGGCAACACTTCGCTGACCAACTCCTACATCACCATAAGCCAGAACTCCATCAAGACCATCTATAACCCAGACAATACCGACACCGCATGGGGGCTGGAGACAACCAATGAGACCGGAAAGCTTACACACGTAACGTCCACCGGGATAGATACCGACAACCGTCGAGAACACGGAAAAAGGACGAACACCCTGTCGGACGGTAGGACCAACTTTCTGAATTTCTGGGTTGAAGGCAACGACAACGACAATGCGCAAGGAAAGATCCGGTGGACAGCCGCAATGACTGTAAGCAAGGATGTCGAAAACGGCAATGACCTTTCGGAGGATTACCGCAACGCCCTGTACGCCTGCATCACGAGGAACAGGGACCTGAACGGCAATGACATCATCGACGCAGATGAAATCTATTGGTATCTCGCAGCCCGCGACCAGCTCACCGGTCTCTGGATAGGACAGGGCGCGCTTGACGATGAAGCATGGATGTACAACGGAGACGGCACCGAACCCAACCACTTCGTTACAAGTTCCCACCGCAATGAAGGCGGTCAGTATTGGATACTATGGGCCGAGGAAGGTGCCTCGCTCGGAGGTCTGCGCATCAGTGGAGATGACAAATACAACGACAGTCAGGGCGAGGCCTTGCCCTATGACTACCGTTGCGTCCGAAACCTGGGAATCGACATTGCCGAAGAAGAAGCTCCGCAACACTTTGCAGAAATCTCGAACAGATTCGATAACGGGAACCGCGACTATTATACGATTGATGTCGGCTTCATCAACTCCCGTGCGCTGCGCTCCTCTCCTGATGACGGAATAAATCTTCCCTTCGACAACGAGAGGAGCCAGAACAACACCCCGTTCATAAGTTTCGATGTCAGGACAGAGAACGACAGATACGAAATGAACTGGATTGAGATGCGAGACAACATAAACAACAACATCAACCCCTGTCCTTCAGGATGGCGCGTACCCAATCAAAGAGAATTCCTGATAATGATGAGTTTCGGCAACAACCTCAGGCTCGGCACCGGGGATTACGATGATCTCGCCATTGCCACCTCCTTCTCGTTCTGCGGCGTTGCCCCGTTCGCGGACAATCGCTATGGCTTTTATTACGACAGTGGGAACCTCCGGCTTGCAGAAGGAAATCCATCACACATAAATATCCGCTGCGTCCGCGACACGCCGAGTGCCTATTAGCAAGACTCCATTACACCCAACAAGCCCGGGACCGCATCCCGGGCTTGTTGTTTCTGCACCGCAGCTTCCATGGCGCCGCCTGCCTTGCCTTTCATCCCACAGCGGAGCTGCCTGCCTTGCCTCTCACCAGCGGCGAAACTGCCTGCCCAGCCGGCAAAATTCAGGCTGGAATCCCTTTCGGGCTGGCAAAAGACTACTTCAGCGCCGCGAGCTGCTCGGCAGTCAGCCCCGTGAACTCGGTTATCTGTTCCGCCGGCATCCCCGCCGCGAGCATCTTCCTGGCGACCTCAGCTTTGCCTTCAGCCCTGCCTTTAGTTTCACCCTCGGCAAGCCCTGCTTCGCGGCCTTCGTCCCTCGCGTAGTCGATTGTGTTCCTGTAGTCGTTCTCCGTCATCATATCGTTCTCGTATTGGTCCCTTTCCTCCTTCGTGTATGCCGCAATCTTCGCCGCCTCGAAAAGCCTTTCGAACACTCGCTCACGCAGTGCCTGCGGACGCTCCTCCAGTCGCGACAGGTTCTTCAGGACGTACATCCACTTGTCCGTGCCCGGACTGCTCCCGCTGATTTCTTTCCTGAACGCCCCGACTTCCAAATATAGAAATTCCAACTTGGAATTCATAATCTCCCCCGTCTCGTCCTCCCGCAGCCGGTAGCGGTGGATCAGTTTCTCCCGCCAGCGCCCTGCTTCCGGCCCGTACTCGTGCTCCATGGCGAAATTCAGTATGCCCACCACGCACACCGGCTTCAGCCGGTAGTTCCAGCTCCCCTTCGGCGCCTGCTCGATGATCGGGTACGCCGCATAGTACAGCGCTCTGTCGCGGAAGTACCGCTGCGTCCGCTTCTGCATCTCCACCACGAACTGCGACCCACTCGGGTCCGTGCACACCACATCGAAAACCGAGTCCCGCTCCCTTTCACTGAGGTTTTGCCGCTCGTTCCTGAGGTACGCGATGTCGCTGATGCCCCGCTCCGGGAAAAGGCTCCTGAGAAACCCCAGCAGCAGATCCTTGTTCATCTCCGTACCGAAAAGCCGCTTGAATCCCCAGTCTGACAGGGGGTTCACGTACTTCGCATTGAAATTCTCCATAGTCTGGTCGTTTTGAAGTTTAACATCATCTCCCGCGAATTTGCCCAACATTTCCCGCATCGGCAACACCTGCCCGCCGGCGTTCGTCACATATTTCTGTTTTTAAGCAAAGAAACACGCTTTTGCCAATTCTTAGGCACACCCGAACATAATATGTTCTATCTTTGCCCCCATGGAAAACTCAAAGCAATACATTCCGGTCCTGCTGCTGACAGGTTACCTCGGCAGCGGAAAGACCACTCTGCTGAACCGCATACTCTCCAACAGAAAAGGAATCAAGTTCGCCGTGATTGTCAATGACCTCGGCGAAGTCAACGTCGACGCCGCCCTGATAGAGAAAGGCGGGGTCGTGGGCCAGAAAGACGACAGCCTCGTCGCATTGCAGAACGGCTGCATCTGCTGCACGCTGAAGATGGACCTCGTGGAGCAGCTCGACGAGCTCACCCGCGACGGGCGCTTCGACTACATCGTGATAGAAGCCAGCGGAATTTGCGAGCCCGCACCCATAGCCCAGACCATCTGCTCCATCCCGAGCCTCGGCTACTGCAACGGCGGCCCGATCGCCAGGATGGACTGCATAGCCACCGTGGTCGACGCCCTGCGCATGCAGAGCGAATTCAACTGCGGCGACGCGCTCCCTCTGCGCAACTTCGACGAAGACGACATCGAGAACCTGCTGATCCAGCAGATAGAGTTCTGCAACATAGTGATTCTCAACAAAGCATCCGAGGTCAGCAGGGCCGATCTCGGACGCATCAGGCAGATCATCCGCAATCTTCAGCCGAAGGCCGAGATCATCGAATGCAACTTCTGCGACTTCGACCTTGAGAAGATACTCGATACCGGGATGTTCGACTTCGACCAGGTGGCCACCTCAGCCGCCTGGATCAACGAAATCGAGGGCGACGGCCACCACGCGCACGAACTCCACGACGAGGAGGAGGGCGAAGCCGAAGAATACGGAATCAGCACCTTCGTCTACTTCCGCCGCGACCCCTTCGACATCAACCGCTTCGACAACTACGTGGCCAAGCACTGGCCGAAGAGCGTGATCCGCGCCAAGGGCATCTGCTACTTCGACGACGAACCCGACAAGTGCTATCTCTTCGAGCAGGCGGGGCTTCAGAAGTCCATCAAGGACGCGGGACTCTGGTTCGCGACCATGCCTGCCGACGAACTCGCCGACATGATGCGCCAGGACCCCAATCTCGCGAGAGACTGGGACCCCCTGTACGGCGACAGGATGATAAAGCTGGTGTTCATCGGACAGCACATGGACAAGGAGGCCATAGCCGCCGAACTCGACAGCTGCATCAGACCGCTGATCCGCTAGCCTGCCCGGCAGTCCGGGCTACTGCAGCTTGCGGTTCTTGTAGGTCTCTATGCACGAAGGAATTATCCTTTCGTATTCGCTGCTGTGGAACAGCGGCGAGGAGATGATGAAGTCGGCTGTGCTGCGGTTGGTGGCGAAAGGCACATTGTAGAGCGATGCGAGGCGCACAAGGCCCATCACGTCGTTCTGGTGGCCCTGCATTATGAGGTTGTCGCAGAAGAAGACGAGCATGTCCACGCTGCCTTCGGCTATCATCGCCCCTATCTGGAAATCACCGCCGAGAGGGCCGCTGAGCTTGCAGACAACTTCCGGGGCTTCGTCTTCCAGAACCTCCTTGAGAGCCTCCCCTATCAAGCGGCCGGTGGTGCCGGTGCAGATGAGCCGGCAGTCCTTGAGAACCCCGGCGTTGTACTTCACCCAGTTCACGAGTTCCGCCTTGCGGGAATCGTGGGCCACGAGAGCGATAGTCCTGATCATGTCTCTGAATTTTTTCTAAAGTTAGTCAATTTCATAATCAATACAAGGGCCGGCGCCCCTCGCGGGATGCCGGCCCTTGCTGCAATGTCTTATGTCGGAATTATTTGACTTCGATGAGCTTGTGAGCCTCCTGCGGCTTCTTCACGATCTTGGGGATGTTGACGGTGAGCACGCCGTTCTCGACCTTTGCGTCGATATGCTCGCGATCTGCGTCCTCAGGCAGAGTCATGATCTGCTGATACTGAGAGTATGAAAACTCCCTGCGCAGATAGTGGCCATGCTTCTTCTCACCATTCTCCTCCTGCTTCTTCTCCATATTGATGGAGAGGTTGCCGTCATGATCGAGGCTTACCTTGAAGTCGTCTTTGGTAAGTCCGGGAGCGGCCAGCTCCAGCTCATATTTGTCGTCGTGTTCTAATACGTTGATGGCGGGAGCCGTAGCGTTTGTCCTGGCCATCCAGTTGGTGTCAAAGAAATCGTTGAAAATGTCAGGAAGCCAAGTTTCTGAGTTTCTTCTTGCGAGTGTCATAATTCAAATCTCCTATTTTTATTTGTTTCACTTTCTTTTCTCGTCCCCTGCGGGACGCCTTAACTAATATCAACTCGCGTACCAATTGGAATTATTATAATTTAGGAGACAAATTGGCATAGAATAAGACTATCTGTCAGCATTCCGTGCCAGATAGTCGCATTTTAGCGTCGACGGACGGCGTTCAGCCCTCCCTGTGCTTTCTGGAGCATTCGGGGCAGAGGCCCTTGACCATGAAATTGACCGAACTGACCTCATAGTCTTCGGGAAGCCCGACGGACGGGATATGCAGGTCCTTGAAACAGATGGTCTTATGGCAGGACTCACAGTAGAAGTGGACATGCATGTCGTCCAGCGTGCACTCCTCCTCCCCGGCGCAGACCTCATACTTCATCATGCCGCTGCCGTCCTCGAGCTCGTGCACCACATGGTGTGCGGCGAAGAGAGTGAGCACCCTGAATATGCTGGAGCGGTCCACGGAACCAAGCTGTATCTCAAGATCCGAGAGCGACACGGGGCGCACAGCCTCGAGCATGGCCCGCAGCACGAGCACCCTGTTGGGTGTCGGTTTCACGCCTTTTTTCTGAAGTATGGTCTCTGTGTTCATGTTCGAGAGCGCAAGCTACGAAATTTTCCGCGATTTTCAGCAGCTTCAGAATTGCTTGATTCGCGGATAAAGCGTACATTTATGCAGAATCAGCATTTTCAGCCCATGTCAACCAGACTTTTCGCGGCAGCCGCCGCACTGCTGCTCTCCGCGGGAATCACCTGCGCCGCAGACCCGACCACCACTACGCTCCGCATAGACTGCATATTCTCCGGCGGGCCCGACGGCCGCCACATCGCGCTTTCCTCCCTCTCGGAGGCCGGCCCCTGGGCAGGCAGGAGCGGCAATATGGACAGGCCGCCCCTGAGAGGCAACGGCCAGGTGTCGGTCAGAGAGAAGGACGGAGGAAGGATGACATACGTCAACTCCTTCTCCACACTGTTCCAGGAATGGCTAAACACCGAAGAGGCCACTCGCACCGACAAGGCCTTCGAGAACGTGTTCCTGGTGCCCATGCCCGAAGATGAAGCCGTGGTGAGGATAGAGCTCTACGGCAACCGTGGAGAAGTCATCGCGGCCAGGGAGTTCCAGGTAAATCCCGACGACATCCTGATCCGCAGGACGAGGCGTCCGGCGGCACCGCACCGGTATATCATGGAGAACGGCAGCCCGGCCGAGAAAATCGACCTCGCCATAGTCGCCGAGGGCTACACGGCCGCCGAAGCCGGACTATTCTACGAAGACGCGGCGAAGGCCGCGGAGAGCATCTTCTCCCACTCCCCCTTCAAGGAGCTTTCGGACAGGTTCAACGTGGTCGCCGTCGCGCTGCCTTCCGACGAGAGCGGGGTGAGCGTGCCGCACGACGGAGCATGGAAGAACACGGCGCTGGGCTCTCACTTCGACACCTTCTACTCCGACCGATACCTCACCACGCTCAACATCTTCAAGCTCCACGACTCCCTCGCCGGAATCCCCTACGAGCACATAATCATCCTCGCCAACACCGACACCTACGGCGGAGGCGGCATCTTCAACTCCTACCTGCTCTCCTCGGCGCACAACGAATGGACGGCGCCTGTGATAGTCCACGAATTCGGCCACAGTTTCGCCGGACTGGCCGACGAGTATTTCTACGACGACCAGTACACCGAATACTACTACCCCGACGCGGAGCCGTGGGAGCAGAACATCACCACCCTCAGGGACTTCTCCCTCAAATGGGCGGACATGGTCCCGGAAGGATGCACACCCGTCGGCAAGGACGCCCAGCAGACCGAAGGCTGGGCCGGAGAGCCAGAAGACTTCGAGGTCGGGCTGTACGAGGGCGCCGGCTACCAGTCGGAAGGGGTCTACCGCGGATTCCCCGAATGCAGGATGAAAATCAACGACTGGCCCTCTTTCTGCCCGGTCTGCGAAAGGGCCATCAGCCGCATTATCGAGTTCTATACTGAATGATTCCCGCCGCCGCGGAAATATTCTGGGACCGCGATGCAACAAAACAGCTGAAGCTCTCATCTATTGACTGAAAACGAACAATAATTTCATATCAATATGAAGAAACTCATCCTTTCGCTCGCCATCGCCGCCATCGCGGCGGGCAGCGCCATGGCTCAGGTATCAGTCGGAGCCGGCTATCTCAATCAGACCAGCAAGTCATCACTTTCAGAGAGCAGCAGCTCCAAGGGCAGTTCAGACGGCTTCTATGTCGGAGCGGCCTTCTCCTGCCCCATAATCGCAGGCCTCTCTGTTGATCCGGGAGTCTACTACGGCTTCCTGACCAGCAGCACCGACGTGAACATTGCAGGATTCGAGCTGGCCAACGGAAAGACCCAGAGCCACTACCTCATGATTCCCATTGACCTCAGGTACAGTTTCCACGCCCTTGACTTCCTGGATGTCTTCGCTCTGGCAGGTCCGAGATTCAATGTCGGACTCGCTTCCACCACCACCGTTTCGGCTCTCGGTGACGCCGTGGAGCAGAAGGTTGACAACTACGGCGAGAACTCCAGCCTCCAGCGCTTCGACTTCGGCCTCGGCGTGGGCATAGGCTTCGACCTGTTCCAGATGGTAAGAATCAAGGTCGGCTACGACTGGGGTCTGCTCGACGTCAACAAGACCGACGCAGTCACCACCAACAACTCAATGCTTCACGCAGGAGTTGCGTTTCTGTTCTAGAATCTCTCACAGGAACATTCAAGGTCCGGCCCCGCACATCAGCGGGAGCCGGACTTTTTTTCAAAACTCCGTCCTGTTTCTGAATATGTAGCCGAGCTGGGTCGTGCTCACGAACAGCTCGTTGATATCGGGATGGCCGGTTATGTCGATGTCGGAGACCCACTCCCCGTCATAGACACGCACTCCGTTCTTGTGGAAGCCCATTCCGTTCAGCCAGAGCGAGCCCGGAGCCATGGACTTGTCCGCCAGGGCGCGCGTCCACGTGCCGACTCCCGGACTCACGAAAGCCACGTCGAAATCGTCGGCCGGCCCGTAGTAGTTCTTCTGGGAGTTCACATGGTACACCTTGTCGTAGAGATAGGCGTTCCTTACAGACACGTGCGACTGCCATTCGTCCGAGCCGAGTATCTCCAGCATGAACTGCACGTCTTCCCAGGGGGCGTCGGAGCCGTACTTCTCGAGATACTTCACGTTCCTCGTCCCTGTGATGTAGACCGTGGCCATCCTTTTGGGCCTGAATATCGCGAACTGCCCGAGAATCAGGTCGTAATCGAAGCTGACTTCGTAGCTGAACTCCAGGCTGCGGCCGTCCCAGCGGTTGGTCACCTTCATGGTCATGGTATGGTCGCCATACGGGACAAGCAACCCTCCGGGAATAAAATCCCCGTTCCGGCTCTTCTCCGGCTGCCTGCTTTCATCGAAAGACAGCTTGAAGCTCGAACCGTCGAGCCCGATGTCCAGCACAGGCTCTATCAGCTCTCCGGACTGGGTGATGTAGTTCACGGTGGGCCCTTCGGTCGAGAACTCTATGACTTCCGGATCGTTGTACGGATATGAGACCAGCACATTGGCCTCGATCGGCCTGCCCGTATCATAATTGAAATAGTCGCTTCCCTTGAGATAAGGACCGCCGAGATGATAGGGCACGGACACATAGCAGTGATACATCTGGGAGCTGACGTAGGTGTACAGGCCGGTGGACGGATTCGGCTTTATCTGCACCGACCCTATGTTCTCGACTCCCCTGATGCTCTCCTCGATTCCTTTTCCGTCGAGCGTGGTCCGGTAGAGATACATCGAAGTCTGGTCGTCGGAGACCTTTATGCAGTCCGCCCACCTCTGTTTGTCGCGCCATTCCAGTTGCAGCGAAAGCAGCCTTCGGTACAGCTCTGGGTCGAACTCCGAAGGCTTGAGACGCGAGCCGCCCGAACTTTCATAGTAGCCTGCGCTGACCGGGACCTCATTGCCGTCGAAGCGGAAATAGACCGACTGGCTCTCGGGCCTCTCCGCCTTGAAATACGGCTGCCGTATCCTGAGCGGAACCGCGATCAGCCCGTCGTTGTGGATGTCGTCGGAGCAGATGTAGATGCGTCCGTCGACCGAACGGTGCCCGCCGGAGTAGAAGTTGTTTGGGAAGAAGGCGTAGACCTTGAGCTCCCCGTCCTTGCCCAGACTCTGGCTTTCATACGCTCCGTAGTCCTGATACGGGTATACCGGATCTCCCGCTGCATCCAGGCGGCAGGACACGAAGGCGTCGGTCTCCCTGTTGCTCGTCTTCCACTGGATGTTGCGCCCGTGCCCAGCGGCAACCCCGTTCCTGACCTCGTCCTGGTCGGCCATATAATAGATCTTCTCCCCCGCGAACCCCTTGAATTTCAGGCCGCGGCTCTGGGCCATGAAGAAATCCTCGTACAGGCTCTTCCCGGAGACCTCTTCCACCGAAATGTCCTCTCCGGTAACTATCACGGCCGTGGTCTCCACGCCGCCGGGAAGCAGGGACAGTTTCAGCGGTATTCTCCTGCCGGTGACGAATTTCGAGGGGTCGGTGACACTGAAGCTGAACTTGCCGTCGGAATACGACACCGAGATGCCCAACTCCGCGAGTTCCGCCCTGCGGGGTTCGTCCACCGCATTGTGGCCGGCGGACCAGAAGTCGCTCGTCCAGGCGAAATCCGCCAGCGACGAAGGCTCATAGCCGCTGTCGACAAGGGTCGCCGAGCCTATCCTGTTGGTTCCGCCGGCCTCGAGCACGAGGTTGAGCCCGAAAGTTCCGGGGCGGTTCTTCCTCACGACTATCTCCTTGCCCTCCGGAAGTCTGCCGGCAAGGTCACCCGAAAGAAAGAACTCCCTGCCGTCCTCCAGCCCGCCGCTGTCCAGTTTCCAGTCCGGCTCGAACACCGACTCCGGATTGAATTTCAGGCTTACGTGAATCTCGCGGTTCCGCTCCACGTCGAAGTCGGAGGTGGCGTCCCGGCCGAGGAAGAAACGGTAAACCACCTCGCCGTCGAAACCCAGCCGCGAGCCGTCCATGTGCCCCTTGAACTCTAGATAGGTCAGCAGCCCGCTGACACCACCGCCGCAGACCCTGTCCACTCCGTCGATATCCTTCTCCGCAGGGTCCCTGTTGTCAGGCATCAGCACTCCCTGCCGGTTTTCCGGAACGTAGAACACGAAATCCTTGAGCAGGCCGTTTTCCATGGTGCTTTCATAGTCGCTGACAGGAATCACGTCCGCCGCAGAAGCCGCCTTCGAACCCTCCGGAGCGAAGGGCTTCAGCAGGCAGTTGGACTGACGTATGTGCACGCTGCCGTTCCTGAAGGCCTCCAGGTCGGTCCCGGCTATGCCCGCGTGGTCTACCGTGAGCACGAGCTTCGCAAACAGGCGCTCCATCCTGATGTCCACAGAACCTTCGGTGAAGGGATCCACGCCCTTGCGGCTCCAGCACATGGGGATACCCCAGCGCGACACCTCCGCGAAGCTCTCCCTCCTGAGGCCGGTATCCGCCTCGCCTCCGTCGAGCCTGTAGCTGAAAGAGTCCATCTCCGCGGAAGTGGCCGGGAACGACGGCAGCACACACGAACCGTCGTCCTCCATCAGACGCAGGTTGCCCAGAAGGTAGAAGTCGTAGGTCCTGCCCATCGGCAGGCTGATCAGCATGCTGCCTCCCAGTTTGTCGGCCGGAATCTCGACTTCGGCCGCCAGCAGCCCCGTCGCGCTGTCATACACTCCGAGAGCCGCGCCGGTGAAGACTTCCTCGATGCCGCTGCCGAGACTGGACTTGAGCCGGTGTCCGCCGTCGGCATCGATGTTTAGCTGCACGCTGCCGTCCCCGCTGCCGACGAACCTGACCGGCAGCGGATTCGGGTCACATGATACGGCCGCCGAGATGCACATGAGGCCCGCCGCAAATAATATCGTTCTGACTTTCATATTTCCTTTCTTAAATTTCAACGTCTCCGAAACTGCCGTCGATATCCCAGTCGACTATGTCGAAGGATATGTCGGCGCTGGCATAGTCCACCACTGCGCTGGCGTCCATCAGATTATGCCTCCCCCAGTCATACCCTGCCCGCCGGAACTCGTCCCCGAGGTCGAGGACCATGGGCTCCGCCGCATTCCTCGTCGGAGGCGGGCTTATCTCCAGCAGCAGCTCGTTCCCCTGCTGGCGCGGTATCCTCACCGCATACACCAGCGGGCCTACGCGCCTTGCCGTCGCATGGTATTTGCCGCCAGCCGGATGCCCGGTATAGAGTTCCACGTCGCTGCTGCCGGCGTAGACCTGCAGCGAGCAGTTGTACTCGCTCTCCTCGTCCATTCCTGTCACGACTATGGTAAGGTTGCAATACTGTTTGCTCGGAGCGGCCAGCAGATACTTGTCGTCGCCCTCGCACTCGAAGTCCTCGAAGTACAGCCACAGCGGGTCCGCTTCGAGGCCGTACGGCACCTTCAGCACCTCTCCCTCCAGGCGGCTGTTCTCCAGGCCTGCCGCCACCGCCGCCCTGGCCTGACTGCGCGGCAGCTGCTTCTCGTAGGAGGAGCCTTCATACGGGGAGAGGTCCAGGGTCTCGCTATGTCCCAGGCCGCCGGAGCTGAACGCCACCATGGCCTCGGAGAGTCCGGCGCGCAGGAACTCGTCGACAATCAGGTGGACGTAGCACGGACATCCGGCCCTTTCCTCCTTGACTGAGCAGGCGGGGAGAACCAGCAGCAATGCCAGGAACACTTCGACCGGCACCGCCCGTATGCCGCGCGCTTTCATATCGTCTCGGTGTATTCAGCTCCGTCTTCCCAGTCCACGACCTCTATCACGCCTGAGAGCCTGTCGAACTCCACCGGTTCGTTGGGATTGTCGGATCCGGGGCGCTTGATGGTCAGCCTGACTCTGTATTGTCTGTTGCCCTCAAGTCCTGTCCCCTCGTCCTCCTTATACAAAGTCACGGGGTAATAGCAGTCGTAGGTGACCCCGTCCACGTCGAACTCCGCCTCCAGCACGAGCACCGTGGCCCTGGGGCTCCAGTTCGCGTCAGTGCTCGGAGGGCAGTCGTTGGGATAGGCGTAGAAGCTGTGTACGGTCTTGTATGTATTATTGGTGTCGAGCACATGGGGCGCCGACTCGTCCAGGATCAGGGCGGATTTCGCGGGGTCGGCCTCCTTGCCGAGCTTCGCATACCAGTCTGACGCGCCGAGCGAAGAGGGGCTGGTGCTCTGTCCGTAGTCGATTCGGGCGGGGACGTTCATCAGATACACGTCCTTGAGCCTGAAAGAGCCAGGTTTCTGGTAAGCGGGAGCCTCCATCGCGTTGGTCACGCTCTCGAGTATCACCGAGGCGCACGCCCTTCTGACGGGAATCTCCACCGAGGAGCTGCCGGCTGCAAGGGTCTGCTCGACGGAACCTATCATGAACAGGCCGTCGGAACTGTTCTCCGACAGAGCCGAAGTCTGCAGAAGCAGTTCGTCCCTGCTCCCCACGGCTCCGGAGCTCACCAGGTCGGACGCTCCGTTGACCACCGCCCATATCTCCCTCTCGCCGGTCGTGCAGGTCAGGTTGAGGCTGGGCCCGGAACCGCTGACGGAGCTGTAGTCCAGAGGCTGGTCGAAGCCTGCCGCCGCGCTGGCGTCGAGGATTCCGCCGTTGTCGGAACGGAACACGAAGATCTGGACATTCCGGACTCTTGACTCGTCGTCCAGGCTCTGTCCTGTCACTCTGGTCGCCGCAGCCTTGTCGGCGAAACGGACTTCAAGCTGGCAGCTGCCTTCCCCGGAGTCTATATCGCGGGGTGTGGAATCGATCATCTCGCACGCCGCAGCCGAAACGAGGGCGGCGAGAATCATAAAACTGACTTTTCTCATAATTCAAAGTTTTTGGTTAAAGCATTTCATCTATTTCATATCTCCTCACAAGTTCCGACACCTCCGGGTCGAGGTTCGCCCTGTGTCTGAACGAGGGGTCCTGGCCGCAGGCGGCTATCAGGCACTCGACCGCGTCCCTGTCGTTTCCCTGACGGGAATACACCATGGCGAGCATATAGTTGACACTCGCGGTCCTGGGGCATTCCAGAAGGATGTCGAGGGCGGAGGCGTTCCTGTCGAGGGCCACGAAGGCGACAGCGGTGTTGTAGTCCCTGTAGGACAGAAGGCTGTCGAGCGCCTGTTCATATTCGTGCTCCCTGAGCAGCCGCACACCTTCCATATAGGTCGAATCCAGGGTGGTGGTGTGCACCGTATCCTTGAGCATTCCCCTGCGGTGGAGGAAGAAGTTGAAGTTGACCGACCTCAACTGCGGGTACAGTTCCTCTCTGATCCGTGAGTATCCTTCGAGCGCGGCCATTCTTCTCTCACGCCTGTCGAGGTCGGCTTCTCCAGCCAGCTCAAGATAGACCCGCTTGTCATCCTCCGAGAGCAGCGAATCCGCTGCCACCAGCCTGTCGAGCTCGAACCAGTTCTCGCCGCCGCTCTTCGAGGAGAAGACGATTTCCGGCAACCGGAGTCCGTGTCCGCCGTCTTCCGGGTCAGGTCCGAGCGACATGAAGACTCCGGCCTCCCTCCTGAGCGAATCCTTGAGCCTGTCCACCCGGGCCGAGAAGAATTCCGAAACCGAGCGCGCACGGGAGAAGCTCAGGGCCAGATTGGATTTCAGACTGCCTTCGGGCGAGGCCGAGGCTATTATCATGATGGAGTCCATCACAAAGGAGTCGTCGGTCAGCAGGGTCCTCAGAGTGGACTCGATTCTCCCTATCTCCGAAGCGTTGCCGCCGAGGCCGGTCTCAATCCTGCTGCTTCCCACACTGAAGTCGATATGGCAGTTCATGTTCGCCTCGACGTTGCGGGAGATTATCCTTGTCAGATATTTCTCCGTCCCGTCGGCGAGCGAGCTCAGTGAGCTCACATAGAAGGTCAGAGGCTCCGAGAGCGGAATGTCGTAAAGCCGCTTGTCCTCACGGAATATCCCTCCAGAGAGCGCCACGTCCACCTTCCTGATGCCGGCCTTCGCCGGGATGACCTGCACGTAGTTGTAGATGAACTCTCCTTCGCCGCCACGCATCACGGTGTCGAGCCTTACGCCCTCCGTGACTATGGGTGCCTTGACATATTTCCTCCACCTGCTGTCCCTGAGCCCGATGAGCCTGCGGTTGCGCCTCACCAGATGTCCGAGGGTGTAATGCTCGGCCGCCTGCCGCGACGTGACCCCGAAGCTGCTCTCGAACTCCTCGTCGGAGACATAGCTGGAATCCGAACGGAAGGCGTAGACCTCCGGGATGTTCCTCGCGATGAAGACCTCGAGGCTCCTCATGTCTATCAGGTCGAGAGTGTCGGTGATGATGCGGGACAGAAAGCGGCGGTACTGCTCATAGCCTCTCAGCTGGGCCCTGCGGTAGTTCTCGCCGGTGATGATGACTTCGTCGAGCCGGCGGCTTTCGCCCTGCACGTTCAGTTCCGGATACAGCCTCAGCTGCCAGTCGGAGTCACGCATGTATTCGGGCACCGTCACCTGGAACTCCAGCCGTATGCTGCCGTTCCTCTCCGCGATATTCCTGAAACGCGCCGTCACCACGGCCGCGTCTATCCTGTCGACCGCCACCATCTCCCCGCTTTCCTCGTCCAGCTCGGCACGCATTATCAGCAGCTCCTCGCCGTTCAGACCTGTGACCCTCAGGGTGTCTCCCCTCGGCGCCACCAGCCCGGTGTCGAGCGTGGGCAGCGAAGAAGGCATGTCCGGAGGCAGCCTCAGACCGGCTGCCGCACCTTCCTTCTCGAGCCTCGAGAGCTTCACCGAAGGGCCGCAGGCATGGAAGATGAGAAGCAGGAATGCAAACGGAGCCAGAAGGCGGACCACAGGAGTGAGGCAGAAACCGGCCCGCCCCCTTGCTCCGGCACCGTGCAGCCTACACTTCATACTGCAGCGGTTCGGGATCATCTATCACCTCGAGCCTGTTCGCGACTATGTCCGTGGACAGGCGTTCAACACCGTCGGACCCCGTGTATTTCTGATATCTGAGACGGCCGGTCACATGGACCTTCGTGCCTCTCGTGATCTTCGAGAGCCCCTGGACGTTCTTTCCCTCCCAGGCCACCACGCTGTGCCAGCTGGTGTCTATCACGGCGGCGCCCTCCCTGTCCTTATAGGCGTAGTTGGTGGCTACCGTCATCCTTGCCATCATGTTGTCGGAGAAAGTCTGGGTCCTGATGCTCCCGACCACTCCCCTTAGTTCGATTCTGTTCAACTGTTCCATAAAGTTCCGATAGTTCAAGTTAATTCTCTTCGAGGCCGCGCGGTCCTCTCGGCAGCAAAGGAAAGCACAAAAAACCAGAGAGGAAAGCCCCGGAAGCAGATATTTATGAATTCGTATGTTTATTTACGTTTCTTATCGGAAATGATAAGAAAGATAAATCTTAGCACATGCCAAGAAAAAGCAATATCTGAATTCAGGCCTTGGAATTACGGCGGACAAATGCAATATTTGAGAAAAAACCTGAACGATGAACTATAAGCTAAAGCACGGAGAGGAAGAGAACTGCTGCCTGGAATGCGGCTGCGGCATCAGCGGGCGCATCAACAAGAAATTCTGCAGCCTGAGCTGCAAGAACGCCTTCAACAACCGCAGGCTGCAGAACATACGGCACTACCGCTCCGACATCATGTCGAGGCTCGCCCGCAACTACAAGATCCTCGAGGGCCTGCTGGCCGACCGGGTCACGAGCGCGCCGCTCGAACAGCTGAAGGGCATAGGATTCGACGACAGCTGCATGACCGGGTTCTGCATAGGATACCGCAGACACCAGGAATGCAGCTGTTACGACATAGTCTATTGCCGGACCAACAGCAAGATTTTCGGAATCCGCAGGCTCGACCTGCAGGACCCGAAAAGGAAGGGGAATCAGTAGACCTTTATCTCCCCCATCTCCACACCGAAGCAACCGTCGGTGATGATGGGCACCTTACGGCCGTCGAGGTCCCTGACATAAAGGAAGTCATCCACGAAGGTGTGGGAGTGACCGCCTATCACGATGTCGAGATAGCGGGTCTGGGGCACGATCTTCTGGTCGGCGTCATATCCGGCATGCGAGAGCAGGATGATGAAGTCACACTTCTCGGTGTCGTGGAGATACTCCGCCCAGCGGTTGGTGACTTCCACGTCGTCGAGCTGAGGTATGCGGGATGACGTGACCGCGCTGACGTTGGCCGAAAGGTTGGACTCCAGCCCGATGACGCCTATCTTCATGCCGCCTCTCTCGAGTATCACGTATGGTTTCACGTAGTCGGCCAGCCCGAACTGCGACACGTCGATGTTCGAGCTCACCACCTTGGTGTTTTCCAGCAGGGCGAGCCTGCCCTCCAGATCCTCGATGCCGTTGTCGAACTCATGGTTGCCCAGAGTCACGCAATCATAGCGCAGGGCGTTGATTATCCTGGGCTCGAGCTGTCCGCCGAGCTCCGAGAAATACGAAGTGCCCTGGCAGAAATCCCCGGCATGAAGCAGCAGTACCTTGTCCTCCCCGACGGCGTTGCGCACGGAGTCGATGAAAGCGGCCCTCTCTATCACCCCGCCTCTGCCGGCGTCGGCGCCGCTGCGTATAGGTTCAAAATGGCTGTGGGTGTCGTTGGTATGGATAATGACCAGCCTGGGCTCCCTCTGGCATGCGCACACGGCCAGGGCGAGCAGGGCTACCGTTAATATTTTCCTAAGCATTTTCATTCCCTCCCTCTGATTACAAGCCTGTCGTCGACAAAATACCTGATGGTGTCGCCGCGCTCGGCATAGCTCATCGCATACGGAAGCATGGAGTCTATGACCTTGACGTCGGTGATTATGAGCTCCTGCGCGTTCTTGCCGATGTTGATGCGGTCGCCGCCGTCGAGCAGGAAGTCGATGGTGGCCACGCCGTAGGTCTTATCAGGGTCCACGGGGGCGCCTCCGACCAGCAGGGTGTCCACCTTGTTGCCGTCGAGCACCAGCCTGGCGCCGCCGAAGCACTGCAGGTGGCCGTCAGTCATATATTCGAAGAGCGCGGCGAGGTCGCTGCCCTTGAGGGCTACATAGCAGAGATAGTTGTTGAACGGGAGCATCGACACGAGGTCGTCCTTGACCACGGTACCCTTGGGCAGGTCGACCCTGATACCGCCGGAGTTGATGATGCTCACGTCCACCTTCTTGCCGGTGAGCCGGGCGACGTCGGTGAGCATGTGGTCCACTATCCAGTTGGAGAGCTTGCAGTTGGGGCCTTCACGCCTCATCTCCTCGGCCGAATAGCCTATGACCTCCTTGAGCGGTGCCATCTGAGGCTGGACCGCGATCATCTCCCTTGCGGCTGCCCAGGTGGCAGTTCCGGCAGGAAACTCCCGTCCGTTGGGAGAAACGTAGCAGCTGTCGTTCACCATACCCAGCGCCTCGGCGACGTTGTCCGCGCTCGGGGCGGTGACCCCGGTGCGATGGCCGTCCATATCGTACTTGGTCCAGGTGAAGGTCTGCGAGCACGAGCAGGCGAGCAGCACGAGAGCCGCCGCTGCAACTACTTTTGTTTGAACCATTTCCAAAGATCTTTCCAAGTTGATTTCTTACCGAACATGAGTATGCCGACCTTGTATATCTTGGCCGAGAACCAGGCGAAGACGGCGAAGGTGGCCACAAGCAGGACTACCGACAGCACTATCTCCCAGACGGGCACTCCGAACGGAAGGCGCGCCAGCATGACTATGGGAGAGGTGAAGGGTATGATGGAGCCCCAGAACACGATTCCGCTGTCAGGGGCCTTGAAGGCATATAGGGCGATGAAGAACGCCAGCAGCAGGGGAACCGTGAGCGGAATCTGCAGCTGCTGCGTGTCCCCCTCGCTCTCCACGGCGGAGCCTATGGCCGCGAAGAGGGATGCGTAGAGCATGTATCCGAACACGAAGAACACGATGAAGCAGATGACTATCTGCCCGAAAGGAATGTTGGCCAGCGACGACAGCAGGATCGAGGCCTCTCCCTGGTCGGAGGCTGCCGCAATCGCGGTCTCTGCCATAGAAGGGTCCATTCCGGCCATCTGGGCCATCTCCGCAGGGTCGGAACCTGCAAAGAGAGAAGGTCCGGCGACTGCGCCGACCACTCCCACTATCGCAACAGTGAGCACCACCCAGAGCAGGAACTGTGTCAGCGCCACCATGGCGATGCCTATTATCTTGCCGAACATGAGTTCGGTCGCCTTGACGGAGCTGATGAGCACCTCCACGACGCGGCTGGACTTCTCCTCAATCACCGACGACATCACCATGCCGCCGAACACCGCGATGAACATGTAGATGATCATTCCGAGCACCATGGATACGACCATGTAGACTCCGGACTCGGCCACCTTGGCCTCCCCGTCATCTTCGATGGTGTAGGAGCGCAGGCGCACGTCGGCCTTGACCTCGTCCATGATCTCCCCGAGCCCCTCTATGTCGTAGGAGCTTATCCTGTATTCCTCGACGGCATAGTCGATGCGGTTGCCGATGTTCTCGGTCATGTCCACGCCGAGCGGCTTGACCGAATAGATGGCGGCCTCGACCGTCCTTGCGGCGGAGTCGAGAGGCGAAATCTGGAGCACGGCGTCGTAGCCGAGCGAGGCGAGGTTCAGCTTCACGCTGTCGGCCTGCATGTCCGAGCAGTCGGCATAGGTGACCGTCTCGGTGTTCTCAAGCACCGGCAGCACTATGCCGGAGGCGTCGCACACCGCCACGGTCTTGCTCTCCTCCTTGGTCGCGAACATGATGAGCGAAGGCAGCAGGCACATCGCCGCGAACAGCACGGGCACCAGGAAGGTGGTGATCAGGAAGCTCTTCTTCTTTACGCGGTTGAGATACTCGCGCCTTATGATTATTCCTATTATCCTTGAGTTCATTTATGCGCCCTCCCCTTCTGTTACGAGTTTGATGAAAATGTCGTTCATCCTGGGCATCAGCTCCTTGTAGGAGTTGATGGTCACGCCCCTGCGGATGTATGACTCGAGAGTGGACGCTCCGTCGGTCTCACGCGGCAGCACTTCGGTGTGCCTGCCCTCGGCGTCGGACCAGACGAGCTCCACGTTGTTGTTGCCGTACCTGCGGCGGATGTCGTCGACGGCCCCGGTGATCACGAGACGCGACTTGTTGATCAGCGCTATCTCGTCGCAGAGTTCCTCGACCGACTCCATGTTGTGGGTGGAGAGGATGATGGTCGCACCCTCTTCCTTGAGTCTCAATATCTCCTGCCTGATGACCTCGGCGTTGACCGGGTCGAAGCCGGAGAACGGCTCGTCGAGTATCATCAGCGAGGGCTTGTGGACCACGGTGGTGATGAACTGCACCTTCTGGGCCATGCCCTTGGAGAGTTCCTCCACCTTCTTGTCCCACCAGCTCTGTATGCCGAAGCGCACGAACCAGTCCTTGAGCCCGTTCATCGCGTCGCGGGTGCTCATTCCCTTGAGCTCCGCCAGGTACATGGCCTGCTCCCCCACCTTCATCTTTCGGTAGAGGCCGCGCTCCTCGGGCATGTAGCCGATCTTCTCGACGTCACGCTGGGTTATGGGATTCCCCTTGAAGAGCACCTGGCCCTCGTTGGGGATGGTTATACGGTTGATGATGCGGATAAGCGTGGTCTTTCCGGCTCCGTTGGGACCCAGCAGACCGAAGATCTTACCCTCGGGGATCGAGAGGTTGATGTCCTTGATGGCCACCTTCTCCCCGAAAGTCTTCGTAATGTGATTACACTCTATTATTGCCATAGCGGGCGCTAATTTAAGAAGAAAAAAACGTATTTTTGCATTGATATGGCTAAGAATTCGTTAAGTATCGACACCCTGTGCAGGCAGATCGCCGAAGATGCCGCGCACGGCAGGTTCAGCCCGATATACCTCCTGATGGGAGACGAACCCTACTACCCGGAGCTCGTCTGCCGGGAGATCCAGCGCCACTGCATCCCCGAAGAGGACAAGGACTTCAACGAAACTGTCTGGTACGGTTCCGACGTCGACGCCGACGAGGTGGTCTCCGAAGCCAGGCGCTACCCCATGATGGCCGAAAGGAGGCTCGTGGTGGTGAAGGAGGCGCAGGCCATGGGCGACATCGACAAGCTCGCCGCCTACTGCAGGGATCCCCTCGACACCACCGTGCTGGTGCTCCTGCTGCGCCGCGCATCGCTCGACAAGCGCAAGTCCCTCTACAAGGAGATTGCCGGGCACGGGGTCATCGTCGACTCCCCGGCCATACGCGACTACGCGATAACCGACTGGATAATAAGCTACTATGCCAGCCGGAAACTCAGCATCGACCCGAAGGCCGCCATGCTGCTCGGCGAATCGGCGGGCACCGACCTCTCCACCATCGCGGTGGAGACCGACAAGCTCGTCAAGAACCTTCCTGAAGGAACCGCCCGCGTGGGCGTGGAGGACATAGAGAAGAACGTGGGCGTCTCCCGCCAGTTCAGCATATTCGAACTCACCAGGGAGCTCTCCTACCACAACTCGTCCAAAGCCCTGGCCATCGCCGCCCACATCGGCAATTCGGCGAGATTCAGCATGCCCATGGCAGTGAGCGCGCTCTACACCCACTTCTACCGCATACTCAAATCCGCGGCCGCGGGCGCCGGCCGCGGCTCGGTGCCTCCCGACCTCAAGGCGAGGGCCCTCGCCGGAGTGAACCCCTACTTCCACCGCGAATACGACACCGCGGTGCGCAACTACCCGCTGCCCGCAGCCATGGCGGCGGTCTCCCTGCTCTGCGAATACGACTGGCTCGGCAAGGGCGGAGGAGGCCAGAGCGCCGACCCGGGCGAACTGATGCGCGAACTCGTGGCTAAACTGCTCGCCCTGCGGGGCTGACGACGGAGGGCACGGAAAAGGCCCGGGGAAACCGGGCCTGAAAAAATATTAAAATGAAAAAATCAGCTCACTGCTGCTACTTTTCGTATTTCTTCTCCTTGGCGCGGGTCAACTTCTCCTTCATTGCATCCACGCACTCCGTAATTGCGTTCTCGAAGGTGTCGGCCGCGCGGTCGATGATGAGACTGTCTCCGGGAATCCTGATCTGAATTTTGGCTCTCTTGCCATCCTTCGTGTCCTCAAGAACCACTTCGGCCTCCTGAGCCACACCATCGAAGAACTTGGACAGACGTGAGACTTTCTTCTCGACGAAGGCGGTGAGTCTTTCACCGGCGTCGAACTTCAGGGATTTGACTTTAATCTCCATGTTTCCTCCGTTTTTTGCCCTTGGGTGGGCGTTGTTATAAACATTCCTGAGCCGCTCAATTGAATTGTGCGTGTAGACCTGGGTCGCCGCGAGGGAGGAATGGCCGAGTAGTTCCTTGATTGAGTTCAAGTCGGCGCCGTTGTCCAGCAGCTCAGTCGCCAGAGTATGCCTGAGGACATGAGGGGACTTCCTGCCGCTTATGCCGGCCACGCCGCCGAGCTCCTTCTTCACAGCCCTGTCCACGAAGACCGGATAGAGCCGGCCACCCCGTTCGGTCTGCAGAAGAGCGGCGTCAGGACGCACATCCGCACATTTCAAAGAGTCAAGTTTCTGTAAATATAATGAAATTTCATCACAAACGGAAGATGTCAGAGGAATTTCACGCATTTTGTTTCCTTTGCCCCTCACGTGCATGACGCGGCGCCCCAGGTCCACCGAATTGCGGTTCAGCGCGATCAGCTCGCTGCGGCGTATCCCGGTGCCGAAGAGCAGGCTGATCACGAGATGGCGCAGGCTCGCGGCATAGTCGCCGAACTCCGGGACTCCGCGGCTGTTCTCGAAATATTCCTGCATGGACTCGCTGCGGTAGAACTCCACGAGCCGCTTGTCCTCCTTCGGCCTTTTCACCAGGTGAACCGGATTGGACTGCAGCACCCCCTGCTTCAGCAGATAGCGGCAATAGCCGCTGAGCACGCTGAGGTGCAGGTTCACGGTGCGGGCGCTCTCCCCCCGCTCGTCGAGCAGATGGACCTCGTAGGCGCGCACCGTCTGCCTGTCGGGAATCTCCTCCCCGCCTGCGAAGGCGACATATTCCTCGAGCACCGCGCGGTAGACCTCGCAGGTGCGCGGCGAATAACGCCGGATGCCGCCAATATATGCTATGTAGTCGTCGAGCATGAGTCTCTGACTTCCTTGAGCCCCATCTCCGCGGCCTTCACGCGCATGTAGGCGTCGGCCTCCTCGAAATTGTTGCCTATCAGTCCGTCGAGTATGGCCTCCTTGACCATCTCCTTGAGCTGCCCTATCTCCCTGCAGGGAGGGATGCCATAAAGCTCCATCACGTATTCTCCGGTGATGGGGTTCTTGAAGTTGCGCAGCGCGTCCTTCTCCTCGACCTGCACGAGCTTCTGCTTCACCAGCTCGAAGTTCGCGCGTATCCTTGCGACCTTGGCCTCGTTCTTCGAAGTGATGTCGGCGTTGCAGAGCAGCATGAGGTCGTCGATGTCGTCGCCGGCGTCGAAGAGCAGGCGGCGCACGGCGGAATCGGTGACCTCGCTGTCGACCAGCGCTATGGGTCTCATGTGGAGCCTCACGAGCTTCTGCACATACTTCATCTCGTCGATAGGGAGCTTCAGGCGGTTGAATATCTTGGGCACCATGCGGGCGCCGATGACTTCGTGGCCGTGGAAGGTCCAGCCCTGGGCGGGGTCGAAACGCTTGCTGGCGGGCTTGCCGATGTCGTGAAGCAGAGCCGCCCAGCGCAGCCAGAGAGGCTTGCTGCCGGGTTCGACGTTGTCGAGGACTGCCATCGTGTGCTCGAAATTGTCCTTGTGACCCCTGCCGTCGATGCTGTCCACGCGCTTGAGGGCGCTGATTTCCGGAAGTATGTGCGGCAGGAGGCCGGCTTCGTCCATGAGCTTGAAAGCCATGGAGGGTCGCTGGCAGGCCATCATCTTGTTGAGCTCGTCGGAGATGCGCTCCATCGAGAGTATGCTGAGCCTGTCGGCCATGCGGCGCATGGACTCCATGGACTCGGGCACTATGCGGAAACTGCGTTCCGGGGTGGAGAGCTTGGCCGCGAAGCGCACCGCCCGCAGCATGCGCAGAGGGTCGTCGGAATAGGTGGTGTCGGGGTCGAGCGGAGTCCGTATTACTCCGTCGGCGAGATCCCTGATGCCCCCGAACGGGTCGACCAGCTCGCCGAAGCTGTCGGGCTGGAGGGAGAAGGCCATCGCATTGATCGTGAAGTCCCTGCGCTTCTGGTCGTCCTCGAGCGTGCCGTTCTCGACTATGGGCTTGCGGGATTCGCGGCGGTAGGATTCACGGCGCGCGCCGACGAACTCGATCTCGTCGGGACCGTAGCGGAGCATCGCAGTGCCGAAATTCTTGAAATAGGACACGTGGCGGCCGGTCTTCGAGCCAAGTTCGAGCGCGAAGTCGATTCCGCTGCCCTCCACCACCACGTCGATGTCGTTGCACTGGCGGCCGAGGAAACAGTCGCGCACATAGCCGCCTATGACGAAGGCGCGCACCCCCTTGGATGCGGCGACTTCCGAAATTATCCGGAATATGGGTTTGTCGAGGAACTGTGAGGTTACTGTCGGCATGATAACATTTCTTCGTAGGTCGGAATGCCCGTGCAAGGCACGAATCTACCGCATTCCAGCCTGTAAAGATAGGTCATTTTTCCGTTAGTCAGAATAAGAAAGTTCACGCCGAGCACCGCATTGTAGCGCATGGCCTGCTCCACCACCTCGGGCGACAGCTCCACCGAAGGCCGCTTGCACTCCACCACCGCCAGCGGGGAGCCCTTCCTGTCGTAGACCAGGATGTCGGCACGGTAGCGCTTCCCGCCGAAGTTCAGCGCGCACTCGCTCATCATCATGTGGGTGGGCACGCCGAAAGTGTCGCGCAGCCGCGCGATGAACCACTGCCGCACCTGCTCCTCAGGCGTCGCAGCCACCTCCTTCCTGCGGAGAGGGTCCCAGACGACGTTGCCCGGATTCACGCCTACTCGTGCCTGGTCCACTCGACGGTCTCCCCGATTCCGAGCACGCTGCCGCGTAGCTTCAGGGTGTTGTTGCCGTCGATCAGCGAGCAGGTCACGTTGGCCCTGATCCCGCGGGTGGGGTCATAGATCTTCGTGCCGCCCCAGTTGTTCTTCTTCTCGTTGAACTCGAGTCCGGTGAACAGCACTATCTCGTCGACCGGAACATTGCGGAGCGACTTGTCGGGGTTCTTCTCGTCGAGGTATTTGGTGCCGTCGGGGGCGGTGCTGTCCTCAACCCAGTAGACCTGGGCCTGGTAGGTGCCGTCGGGCGACTTGGTTATGGCTACGTAGGACCCGATGCCGTCCTGTTCGGCAAACCAGTTCCCGATTATGTCGTCGGCCTTGTTCTGAGCGGATGCAGCCGCCGCGGCAAGTGGCAGGAAGCACAACAATACAAGGAATTTTCTCATGACTTCAAATTTTATAATCTTTCCTAAAAATACTAAATTTTCTATCTTTGACCACCATGGACAGACGGAAATTCATTCGCGACAGCCTGATGGTCACCGCCGGCGCGGTGGCCGCCGGCACCCTCCCCTCCTGCTCCGGAGAGCTTGGCCGCATCGCGGCGCGCACTTCGGGAAGCACTGCCTCCGAAGGCACCCTGGAACTTGAATGGGAGGACTTCACGGCTCAGATGAAGTACACGTTCAACATCTCGGGTTCGTCGCGCGACAGCACTCCCATCGTGCTGACGCGGCTGCACTGGTGCGGGTTCACCGGCTACGGCGAAGCCTCGATGCCGCCCTATTTAGGAGAAAACCATGCCAGCGTGAACGCCTTCCTGCAGAAAGTGCGCGACGAGGTGCTCCCCCGCTTCAGGGACGCCTTTCTCCTGGAGGACATACTGGCTGCGACGGACGCCCTCGCCGAAGGCAACTGCGCCGCCAAGGCTTCGGTCGACATAGCCCTGCACGACCTGCTGGGCAAGGTCATGGGCCAGCCGTGGTGGAGAATCTGGGGCTTCGACCCGGACGACACCCCCTGGACCTGCTACACCATAGGCTACGACGCCTCCGACGACATAGTGAGGCGGAAAACCTCAGAGGCGGCATGGTCAAGATTCCTGAAGGTCAAGCTCGGGCAGAGCGACGCCGAGGACCGCAGGATGATAAGGCTGATACGCGAGGTCTGCCCCGACACGCCTATATACGTCGACGCCAACCAGGGGTGGAAAGACCGGGTCTACGCGGCCGAAATGTGCTGCTGGCTGGCGGAAAACGGCGTCGTGATGGTGGAGCAGCCCATGCCGAAGGCTGACCTTGAGGGCAACGGCTACGTGAACTCGAAGAGCCCGGTGCCGGTGGTCGCCGACGAGTCCTGCCAGCGACTCGCTGACATTCCCCGGCTGCAGGGGGCGTTCAGGGGCGTGAACATCAAGCTAATGAAATGCACCGGCATGCACGAGGCGCGGGAGATGGTCACCCTCGCCCGCTCTCTCGGCATGGACACGATGATAGGCTGCATGACCGAGACCTCGGTGGCCATCTCGGCCGCCGCCCAGCTCGCACCGAAAATGCGCTGGGCCGACCTCGACGGCAACATTCTGATTGCAAACGACTGTTTCAGCGGGATGAAGCTCGACGAGGGCAGGATCATGCTGGACCTTCTGCCGGGCATAGGGGTGAAACCTCTGTGATTATTGCTAAATTTGCCGGCTTAAATTTTCTGAGAATGGACAAGATCAAGAATCCGTATCTGCACCTTCACGACGAAGGCTACAACTGTTTCGCCTGCGCTCCCTGGAATCCGGTCGGGCTCCACATGGAGTTCTTCGAGGACGGAGAGGACATAGTTTCTTTCTGGGAGCCGGGGCTCAACTATCAGAGCTGGCTGAACACCCTGCACGGCGGGATACAGGCGACCCTGCTCGACGAGACGGCGGGGTGGTACATAACCCGGAAGATGCAGACGGCGGGGGTCACTTCCAGCATGAACGTGAGATACCGCCACAACGTGCCTGCGGGGCCGGGGGTGAAGCTTGAAATACGGGCGAGGCTGAAGGAGACGAGGCGCAATCTCGTCGTTCTCGAGGGCAGCATAAGTCACGACGGGCAGGTCTGCACCACGGCCGAGCTGACCTATTTCACCTTCCCTCAGGAAAAGGCGAAGTCCGACTTCTTCTTCTGCGGCTGCGAACTGGAGAAAGACGCGGAGTAAATCTGGCCTCCGCTGCCAAACTGCCTCCGGAAAGGATAGGCCGCGCTGACCGCATCAGCGGTGCAGCGGAGTGTCAGGGAGATTTGCTTTGCAAATCGAACCAACGAAGCTGCCAACCGGAATGAAATGAAGGTTGAGCATCTTTAAAGTTGCGCTTGCTTTGCAAGCAAGCGGAGCCTCTCCGGAGGCAGTATAGCCGCAGGCGGGCAGAAGCTACTTCCAGGAGTTGAACTCCATGTAAAGACGCTCGACAATGCCGTCGGCGAGGCCCAGGGCGGGCACGAGCACATAGTCGGAATGCAGCGCGCCGGCAACGTTGACGAAGATCTCGCCGGCAGGTACTATCACGTCGGCGCGGTCAGGCTTCAGGTCGAAGCGCGCCATGCGCTCCTTCACGTCCATGCCGCGCAGCCGCTCCAGAATCTCCTTAAGCGCGGGCACCGCCAGCCTGCCGTCGCCGCATTCCGGCATCCCGGCGAGCATGGCAAGCTTGTAGAGCTTGTTGATGTTGCCGCCCGAACCGATTATGTTCACCGGCTGGCCGCACTCCCTCCCGAACGCCTGCATGTCGGAGGCTATGCGCTCCAGCTCCGCGTCGTTGACCTCCTCCGGGCGGTGGAGCATCCTCAACGTGCCTATATTGTAGGAGCAGGCGCTCTCCCTGACTCCCTTGCGGATCAGCGTTATCTCCGTGCTGCCGCCGCCCACGTCGACATAGGCGCAGGTGGCCTGCTGGCGCGCCGCCAGTTCTATGTGGTTGCCGTAGACTATCGCCGCCTCTTCGGAGCCGCTGATTATCTCCACGTTGATTCCCGTCTCCTTCCTGATGTCGGAGATCAGCGACTTGCCGTTCGAGGCGTCGCGCATCGCCGAAGTGGCGCAGCAGCGGAAGAGGACCACGTTGTAGAGTTCCATTATCTGCTTGCATGCCTTGATGAAGGTTATGGTCTTCTTGCGGCGCTCCTTGGTTATCTTGCCGTTCACGAACACGTCTTCGCCGAGGCGCAGTGGGTAGCGGAAGAAGTATTCCTTCTTGAAGACGAGCTGTCCTGAAGCATCGCGGTACACGCTCTTGATGAGCAGCCTGGCCGCGTTGGAGCCTATGTCTATCGCTGCGTACATGTGAGTTCCTCCGAATAATGCCTGTAAAGTTCATCCTGAGAGCGGAAAGAGCGCTGCGAGTGGCCCGGAAGGCTTTCGTCGAGGTATTCGGGAAGGTCGGCCGGCGTCCGCAGACGGTTGTCGCCGCTGCCGTCGACCACTCTCGCCTGGACCGTATCCGCAAGCGCGCAGTCCACGATGTAGCGCAGCTCCTCGCGTATGCGGGGGTCGTAGACGGGCGCGAGCACCTCGACGCGGTGGTCCAGGTTGCGCGGCATCCAGTCGGCGGACCCCAGGAAGATGCGCTCCTGTCCGCCGCCAGCGAAGATCAGAATGCGGGAATGCTCGAGGTAGCGGTCAATGATGCCGCAGACGCGGATGTTCTCCGAAAAGCCTCGCTGGCCGGTGATCAGCGAGCAGTTGCCCCTCAGGGCTATGTCGACCTTCACCCCGGCTTCGGACGCGCGGTACAGCAGATCGACCATGCTCTCGTCGGTGATGTGGTTGATCTTCATGCGTATGTAGGCGGGAAGGCCCTTCTTCGCATTGGCGATCTCGGTGCGTATCAGGCGCGTCAGGGAGTTGCGCAGGTGGTTCGGCGACACGAGCAGCTGGTTGAACTTGACCGGCATGAAGGGGGACGCGATGAAGTCGAACACCTTCTCGACCTCCCGGGTCAGTTCCGGACGCGCGGTGAACAGCAGCACGTCGGTGTAGCTGCGGGCGTTGCCCTCGTGGAAGTTTCCGGTGCCTATCACCGCGTAGCTGCCGGAGGTGGTCTTGATGTAGGTGAGCTTGCTGTGGACCTTGAGACCCTCGACTCCGTAGATCACCTCGATGCCGGCGTCGCGCATCTTGCTGCTCCAGATGATGTTGCTCTCTTCGTCGAAGCGCGCCAGCAGCTCAATCACCACCGTGACGGCCTTGCCGTTGTGGGCGGCTGCGATAAGCGCCTCCACGACCTTGGAGTTCTTCGCCAGGCGGTAGAGAGATATCTTTATCGTCTTGACCTTGGGCGACACGGCGGCCTCCCTGAGCAGCTGCAGATAGGCGTCGAAGGAATGGTAGGGCACGTGGATGAAGCGGTCAGAGGCGGAGATGATCTCGAAAAGCCCGGGAATGCGGCCGTCCTCCCCCGTCATCGAGGCCCGCCAGGCGCCGAGCATGTCGAGAGGCCCGCGCTGCGGGTACTTGAGGTCGCTGCGGCCGCAGTCGGGGAAGGACATGAGGTCGCGGTGGTTGTGGTAGCGGCGGCCTGGCACCACGGTGTCGTAGGGCGAGAGCCTGAGCTTGCGCATGACCCGCCTGAGCAGGTCCGCGGGCATCTCGCTGTCGTACATGACCCTCAGGGGCTCGCCGGTGCGGCGCGACGCAAGGCCCTTCTGCACCTTCTGCATCTTGCTCTCGTTGAAGTCGTTGTCGATCTCCATCTCGGCGTCGCGCGTGAACTTGAAGGAATATGCCTCCCAGCCGTCGAATCCGAGGCCGATGAAGAACTTGTCCATCATCAGGCGGAGTATGTCGTCGAGCGCGATCACGCAGGCGTTGCCGTTGTCGTCGTCGGGAATGCGGTGGTACCTGCCCACACGGCCCGTGGGTATCGGGAGCACGGCGTATGACCAGCTCGTCTTCTCCCCGTCGGTACGCGACAGGCGCACTGCCAGGTAATGCGCGGAATCGGCTATGAGATTGAGGTCGTCGACCTTGTTCATCCAGATGGGAGAGGTGGCGCCGACTATGTTCTCCTCGAAGAAGGTCTCGGCCCAGCGCAACTGGGCGGCGTTGAGACTGGTCTCGTCGACCAGCCTGATTCCGGAGGCGGCGAGTTCGCCGAAAATCGAATCCACTGTGACGGTGAACTCCTCGTCGTACTCGGCGTAGAGCCTGGAGATCTGCTTCAGCGTCTTTTTGGCCACGGCAACCTCCTCGCGCAGGAACTTGTGGTCGTTCTCGGCTATCCTGCTGAGGGTCGCCACGCGCACGCGGAAGAACTCGTCGAGGTTGTTGGAATATATGCCCACGAAGTTGAGCCTTTCAAGCAGGGGCACTTCGGGGCGTCTGGCCTCCTGCAGGACGCGGTGGTTGAAATACATCCAGCTCACATCCCGTTCGATGGTCCTCTTTATCTTCCTGGCAGGCATAGGGAATCAGAATCTTACCATGAATTCCACCACGAACTTGTCCTGCTCCGAGATGTCGGGCACGGCGCCTTCGCGGTAGAAGTATTTCTCGTAGTTGAGCCGTATGTCGCTCACGAAGGGGGTGTCGAGGCTGATGGTCACTCCCCCGGTGATACGCGAGCGGGCGTAGTCGCGGATGACCAGCACTCCGCCGGAATCCTGCACGCCGTTCAGGTAGCGGATTCCGTCACTGTGGTCGTTCATGGAGTCGTAGCGCACGAGCGGGGACACGGACTTGACCGCCCCGCTTCCGTCGCCTATCGGTATCATGTAGCTCAGGAAGCCGTCGAAGGAATAGACGTCGGTGAAGGCGTCCTGAGCGTAGGTCTTGTAGAGGTACTCGGCCTCGGCGTGGAGACGGCCGTTGTCGTAGAAGGCGCCGGCGGCGTACATCATCACGTTGATGTGGTCGGGACGTATCTTCTGGGCGCTGAGCACGACGTTGAAGCCCCTGAAGAGCTCGACCTGGGCCTTGGCGGAGAAGTTGATGTTGTCAGTCCAGAAGTCCTTCTGGTTCGTGAGTCCGCTGCCGTTGAACAGGCCGGCGGCGATCGTCACCGGCATTGCCTGCCCGAAGCTCCAGCTGAGCTGGGCGCCGACGTCGCGCACATTGCCCACCTCCTTGGCGATGAAGGAGCGGTTGGCGAAATACTGCTGGTGGGGCGAACGGTGGGCGTCGATGGTGAAGGGCACGCGCATCTGGCCTATGGTGAAGTGCAGGTTCGGGGTGATGTTGAAGCGCGCGTAGGCGTCGAGCATCTTGAGCACGCCCTCATCGCAAAGGTCGATCTCCGCCTTGTAGCTCACGACGCGCGAAAGGTCGCCGCTGATGCTCACGCGGGCGTTGCGGACCTGGAAGCGGCCCTCCTGCATCTGGGGCTGGTATTCATATTTCCCGCGCACGGTGCCGTGGATCTCCGGGGTGCGGTCGGTTCCGTCGGATGCGAACGACACAGCCGCTGCAACCAGGAAGGCTGCAACGGCTGCGGCATATCTTGACAAATCAGATGTCTTCATGCACTAAGGTAGTCAATTTATTTCAAAAATTCTCATTTGCCAGCAAAATGGTAGCATGCGCGCACGAGGTGCTTGGTGGTGTTCACAAGCTCGGAGGTCTCCTGAATCAGGTTCAGGTAGAGCTGGGCGGTCTTGAAGTTGATTCCCTCCTCCCTCTGCATGCGGTCGATGTGCTTCTTGCGGAGGGCCGACAGGTCGGCGATGGTTCCCTGGAACTCGCGCAGCATGGACTCATAGTCGGAGTAGTCGCTCTGGCTGATCACCTTGCCGGCCGTAGCGAGCATGGACTGCACCTTCTCCATCACGGGGCGGTACTCGTTGACGTAGGTCTTCGAGAAGGGGTCGAAACAGTTGTCGACATGCTCGAGTATGGGTTCGAGCATTCGGCGCATGCCGTACATATACTCCTCGTCGCAGTTCATCGCCAGGTGGAACCAGGTGTTGCGCTCCACGGCTATCTCCATCGGGGAGCGGCGCATGGCCACGAGCTCGACCTTCCTGACCTTCTGCTGGATGTTCTTTATCTCCTTGAGGTTGCGGCTGCAGCGGCGCAGGGAGCGGATGTCCTCGTTCTCGAGGCCTTTGAAAATGGCGTCGTAGTCCTCGGACACGTTGCGTATCACGTCGGTCTGGACTCCGATGAAATGCTGCGAGAGCAGGTTCCACACCTGCTTGGGGTCGCTGTTGCTAAGCATCTGCTGCTCCACGGTGTTGTCGACCGCCTTCTCCTTCTTGTCGAAGCCGCGCTTGCTGTTCCAGAGCAGGAAGAGCACGAGCAGCATGAAGGCCACCATGGCCACGAAGCCGCCGAAGTGCATTATCAGGCAGACGAGGCCGCAGGCCACGAAGGCGATGCCGGCGGTCATGAACCAGCCGCCGATCACGCTCACCACTCCGGTGATGCGAAACACGGCCGTCTCACGGTTCCAGGCCTTGTCGGCGAGGCTCGAACCCATGGCCACCATGAAGGTGACATAGGTCGTGGAGAGGGGCAGGGTCAGCGTGGTGCCCATTATTATGAGGAGGGCGGAGAGCACCAGGTTGACGGAGGCGCGGACCTCGTCGAAGGCGGCGCCCTCGGCCATTATCGCCTCCTTCTTGTTGAAGCGGGAGCCTATCCAGTTCTTGACGCTCGAGGGGACTATCTGCTCCACCACGCCTGTCAGGTTCTGCGAGCTGCGCACGAGGACCCTCGCCACGGGAGAGGAGCCGAACATCTCGTCGCCCTCGCCCTGGCGGCTCAGGTTGACGCTGGTCTTGACCACGTTCTGGGCCTTCTTCGAGGTCGCGAGCGCGATGACCATGATCACTCCGGCGATCAGCAGGTAGAGCATGGGGCTCTGAGCGCTGTCCTGGAGCGAGGTCATCATGTAGCTGTCGGGATTGGTGCCGCCGTGGACCAGGTAGTCCTTCAGGGAGTCCAGCGCCGCGAGGGGCACGCCGATGAAGTTCACGAGGTCGTTGCCGGCGAAGGCCATCGCGAGGGCGAAGGTGCCGGCGAGCACTATGATCTTGAACACGTTGACCTTGAGGAAATAGAGCAGCTCCGAGAGTATCGTGGTCGCGATGAAGGCGACGATCAGGATCATGGTGGTGTTGGCGTCGATCCACTGCCTGAACGTCTCGGAGATGAAGGGTGAATCGCCGAGTCCCTTGATCAGGATGAAGTATGCGAGCGAGGTGAAGGCGATTCCGCCAAAGATTCCAATGGTGTAGCCGAGCTTCTTCTTATAGTTGAAGGAGAAAATCACCCTGGCCAGCCACTGCACCAGCAGACCCGCCACGAAGGCGATGGCCACCGACACGAAGATCGCGATTATCACGGTGAGCGCCTTGTTGCTGTTGAGCAGCATGCCGAGCGTGAGCCCGTCGTCGCCGGCCGTCTTGAGCAGGGCCATCACGAAGGACGCGCCGAGCAGCTCGAACACGAGGGATACGGTGGTGGAGGTGGGCATTCCCATGCTGTTGAACATGTCGAGCACGACCACGTCCGTGACCATCACGGCCAGGAATATCGTCATCACTTCCGTCAGGCTGTAGTAGGAGGGCTGCATGATTCCGTGCCTGGCGATGTCCATCATTCCGGCACTCATCACCGCTCCGATCAAAACTCCGGCAGAAGCCACGATCAACACCGTCCTGAACCTGGCGACCTTGGCGCCTATAGCGGACTGAAGGAAATTGACTGCATCGTTGCTTACACCGACAAACAAGTCGAACACTGCCAGAATGAGCAGGAATCCGACTATCACGTAGAAAATTTCGGTCATAATCTCGGTGAACTAATTCTGCGGCAAAGGTCGCCATATCATATTACAGAAAAGTTAATAATTGTTAAGAAATTGTTAAATCCTGCCCGGAGAAAAGTTTGCAGGTCCGGTAATCCGGGTACGTGATATTTTCCCGAATTGGCTTAAATTTGGCTTCTGGAATTTACTCACTCTACTATGTCCAAGGTTTATTACACTGATTTTCGCTGCCGTCCGGACGAGGGGCCGGCCGACAAGCTCAAGCGCCTGATCAAGGCGGCCGGGATAGGAGACATCGACATGGACGGCAAGTTCGTGGCCATCAAGATGCACTTCGGCGAACTCGGCAACATGACCTTCCTGCGCCCCAACTACGCGCGGGCTGTGGTGGACGTGGTCACGGAGCTGGGAGGCAAGCCCTTCCTGACCGACTGCAACACCCTCTACCCCGGCAGCCGCAAGAACGCCCTCGAGCACCTTTGGTGCGCATGGCAGAACGGCTTCACGCCGCTGACCGTCGGGTGCCCGGTGATCATCGCCGACGGACTCAAGGGCACCGACGACATAGCCGTACCCGTGCAGGGAGGCGAGTACATCAAGGAGGCGAAGATAGGGCACGCCGTCATGGACGCCGACGTCTTCATCTCGCTCACCCACTTCAAGGGGCACGAGATGACGGGATTCGGCGGCACGATCAAGAACATCGGCATGGGCTGCGGCTCCCGCGCCGGCAAGAAGGACCAGCACAGCAACGGCAAACCCGTGATCAGCGAGGACCGCTGCCGCGGATGCCGGCGCTGCATGCGCGAATGTGCCAACAACGGACTCGTCTTCGACGAGGAGAGGAAGAAGATGACGGTCGACTATGCGAACTGCGTGGGCTGCGGCCGCTGCATCGGCGCCTGCAACTTCGACGCCATCGACTTCGCCCAGGACGCGGCAGTGAAGGAGCTCAACTGCCGCATGGCCGAATACACCAAGGCCGTGGTGGACGGAAGGCCGGCCTTCCACATCTCGCTGATCTGCGACGTATCCCCCACCTGCGACTGCCATTCGGGCAACGACACACCTATCATCCCCGACGTGGGCATGTTCGCCTCGTCCGACCCGCTCGCGCTCGACCAGGCCTGCGTGGACGCCTGCCTCAGGCAGACTCCCCTGCCGGGCAGCCAGCTGACCGACGAGATGTCGCGCCCCGGCTTCCACGACAGGCACGACCACTTCGACAACACCAACCCCAACACCGAATACAGGACCTGCCTGGCCCACGCCGAGAAGATCGGCCTCGGCAGCCGGGAATACGAGCTGGTGGAGGTGAGATAAAAAACTGCCCGGAGCCTCGCTCCGGGCAGAATTGTCATATACGCCTGAACCAGAATGTCATCTCGGCTGGTTCTTCTACAAACGAGAAAGACAGCTCATCCTCTGTCAGGGACACGATAGTAACTTCAATGACAGAACCTGCGCTATCCATTATAGGCTTAGTCGACAAAAAGTAGGATAAAATCTCTGCAAGTTATTGATTTTAATATC
>ERZ779889.62-NODE-62-length-131032-cov-6.534773_pt1 | contig 131032 bp, 169 predicted proteins | sample MGYA00511030_ERZ779889 | MGnify/ENA primary metagenome ERZ779889 (study PRJEB29588, sample SAMEA2160616) | human gut metagenome | biome: human gut; feature: human-associated habitat; material: faeces | place: Denmark | collected 2008/2010 ...
ACCGGCCTGCGGCAGCAGGGTGATGCCCAGATACTTCTGGATGTCACAGCTGCAGTGCGCCGCGCGGCTGCTGAGGCTGGAACCGGCGATCTTGCCGGCAGAACGGGCAATGATGTACACTGCGCCGATGAGCAGCACAAAGGGGTCAGCGAGGATGGTCAGATCCAGCTCGGCACCGGACAGCACAAAAAACAGGATGTTGATGGGGGACACCCAGCGGTCCAGACGATCCATCAGCTCCTCCGAGGTGGGGCAGACGTTGCAGAACACGGTGCCGGTCATCATGCACACCAGCAGCAGCGAGAAGCCGCAGCGGGTGCCATTGATCTCAAATTCGGTCATGGAAATGCCTACCGTCAGCAGCACAAAGGCCACCGAGAGGCTCATGCGCTTGGAACGGGAGTGGAAGTAGACCTCCAGCAGGTTCAGCAGATAACCGGCGGCAGCGCCCAGCGCCAGCGAGAGCAGGATCTCCAGCAGCGGCTCCGCAATGACGCTTATCGGGTCGATGCGGCCCTGTTCCAGTGCGTTTGCCACGCCGTAGGAGGCGGAGAACAGCACCAGACCCACAGCGTCATCGATGGCGACCACCATCAGCAGCAGATGGGTCAGCGGGCCGGAAGCCTTGTACTGCTTGACCACCATCAGGGTGGCGGCGGGCGCGGTGGCAGCGGCAATGGAGCCCAGCGTAATGGCCGATGCCAGAGAGATCACATCCGGGTGCAGGAAGTGCAGCAGGATCAGCGCCGCATCCACCAGTGCCGTGGTGATGACAGCCTGCGCGATGCCCACCGCGACGGCCTGTTTGCCCATCCGTTTGAGGGCACTGAGCCGGAACTCGTTGCCGATGACAAAGGCGATAAAGCCCAGTGCCACCTGTGTGAGGATGCCGTAGCCCTCCACCTGAGCCAGACTGCCAAAGCCGAAGCCGAGCCCGCTCAGGCCCAGCCGACCCAGAAAGAAGGGGCCAAGCAGCAGACCGGCCAGCAGATACGAGGTGACGGCCGGCAGGTTGAATACCTTTGCCGCGCGGGACAGCAGCAGGCCCGCGATCAGCGAAAGGGAAAGACAGATAAGCATTTGTTCCATGGGTCGTGCGGGAACCGCGCTGATGGGCAGGCGGTTCCCGTTCCTCCTTTATAAAAGTACAGCAGCTGCATGCGAAAGGGAAAACTGAAAGGGGAACGCACAGCAGCGAAAAAACGCATACTCGACCATTATACTAGCTGTCCAGACAAAAAGCAACCGGAATATGGAGAGCCGGCAAAGAGATCCTGTCGGGCAGACAAAAGAAAAGGCTGTCATGCATTGTGCACGACAGCCTTGGATCGGATCGATCAGTTGAATTTGAAGATCTTGCGCAGCTGGCGGTAGACGCCCAGCGTGAGCTTGTCGCCGCCGGGGAACTTCAGGTCGGTCAGACCGCCCAGATTGTAGCGCACGGCGCGGTAAACGCCGGTGCTCACGTGGTCCTTGAGGTACTGCCACAGCCCGGTGCGCTTGGCCTTTGCCTCGTCGCTGCCGTCCAGCAGCAGGAAGATGTCGCTCACGGCCATCATCACGGACAGATAGTGCACCATGTAGGCATGCAGACGTCTCTGATTCTTCAGTGCGTCCAGATCCTGACAGTCGATCATGTGCCGGGTGACCCGCAGCTGCTGATCCACCCGCTTGACCATGATGCTCTCGTTCACGCTCTGGTCGGCACGGCCGATGAAGTAGCGGTACAGATCCAGATCCATGTAGTACATGCTTTTGACGTAGGGCAGGGGCTGGTAGACAAAGATGTTGTCCACATAGAAGGTGTGCTTGGGCAGCACCATGCCGCACTTGCGCAGCACCTCGGTGCGGTACATCACCGAATGCATCAGGATGTTCTGGTCCGGGCGGAAGTGGCCCACATGGGTCCAGTTGAACAGGCGGTTCTGGGGGAACACATTGGTGTAGCGCACGGTCAGGGTGGTGTTGTCCTCCACATGCTCGTACACATAGTTGCAGATCATCATGTCCGGCGCGGTGCCGCGGGCCACCAGAGTGGTCAGGCGGGCCAGAACCTTTTTCAGGGCGTCAGTGTCCAGCCAGTCGTCGCTGTCCACTACCTTATAGTACAGGCCGGTGGCGTTGCGGATGCCCTGATTGACGCCCTCACCGTGGCCGCCATTTTCCTGATGGATGGCCTTGACGATGGTGGGATATTTGGCGGCGTACTCGTCGCAGATGGCGGGGGTATCGTCCTTCACGGAACCGTCGTCCACAAGGATGATCTCGGCCTGCTCTCCGGCAGAAAGCAGGGTCTCGATGCAATGGCGCATATATGCCGCCGAGTTGTAGCACGGAACGGCAAAGGTGATGAGTTTCTGCTGCATAAGATGATTGCTCCTTTTTCTATCAACAGTCGGCGCACAAAAAACCGCCGGACATGGAGTTATGTGCTCCTATTATATCATTTTCGCGCCTGAAAAGCTATCATTTGCAAAAAAATTACTTTTGACATTTCGTGCTTTTTGCCGAAAAACAAACTCTGTGCCCGCGCAAAAGCCCGGTTTTTATGGTATACTGATAGGGCTTTGAGGACACGGCGCAGAGAACTGCCCATCAGATACAACGGAGGGACCCATGGAAAACCCGCACAGCATCCTGAAAAAAGTTTTTGGCTACGACAGCTTCCGCCCCGGGCAGGAGGAGATCGTCAGCCGCCTGCTTGCCGGGCAGGATGTACTGGCGGTGATGCCCACCGGTGCGGGCAAATCCATCTGCTATCAGGTGCCGGCACTGCTGCTGCCGGGCATCACCATCGTGGTGTCGCCGCTGGTCAGCCTGATGAAGGACCAGGTAGGGGCGCTGGTACAGGCGGGCGTGGCGGCGGCGTTTCTGAACAACAGCCTCACCGACAACCAGAAGGCCCTGATGCTGCACCGCGCCCGGGAGGGCTGGTACAAGATCATCTATGTGGCGCCGGAGCGGCTGGAAATGCCCGGCTTCCAGCGGTTTGCGCAGGAACGGCCCATCAGTATGGTGACGGTGGACGAGGCCCATTGCATCAGCCAGTGGGGACAGGACTTCCGGCCCAGCTACCTGCGCATCAAGGCCTTTGTGGACGGCCTGCCCAGCCGTCCAGTGGTGGGCGCGTTCACAGCCACGGCTACTGCCCATGTGCGGGACGACATCCGGGAACAGCTGGCCTTGCAGAAACCCTATGAGGTGACCACCAGCTTTGACCGTCCGAACCTCTATTTTGAGACCCGGCGGGCCCTGCCCAGCCAGAAGCCGAAGGAGCTGCTGGATCTTGTGCTGAAAGAGGGCAGCAACGCGGGCATCGTCTACTGCAGCACTACCCGGCAGGTGGATGAGACCGCCCGCCTTCTGCAGAGCAGGGGCATCCGGGCTGCGGCCTATCATGCCAAGCTGGATGCGGACACCCGGCGAAAGAATCAGGACGATTTCCTCTACGACCGGGTGCAGGTCATGGTGGCGACCAATGCCTTCGGCATGGGCATCGACAAGCCCAACGTGCGGTTCGTGATCCACTATAATATGCCCAAGGATCTGGAAAGCTATTATCAGGAGGCCGGGCGTGCAGGCCGCGATGGACAGCCCGCCCGGTGCACGCTGCTCTATTCCGGCACCGATGTGCGCACCATCCGGTTCTTCATCGAGAAGGAAATGGAGGCAGACAACGGCCTGCCCGCCGATGTGAAAGCCGAAGCTGCCCGCAAGGCGGAAGAGCGGCTCAAGTATATGACCTTCTATTCCACCACGCAGGACTGCCTGCGGGGATTTCTGCTGCACTATTTCGGCGAAGCGGCACCCAAAAAATGCGGCAACTGCTCCTGCTGTCTGGCCGCAGAGCAGGAAGCCCAGCTGCAGGTGGAGTATTCCCGCCGCCGTGCGGCAGACAATGCAAGACGGCTGAGCGAGAAGCCGCGTCGTACCAGAACGACCGCTGGAGAGCTGAGCGAGTTCGACCAGAAGCTGCTGAACGCGCTGTATGCCCAGCGCAAGCGGCTGGCCGGAAAGCAGAATATCCCGGCCTTTATGGTGTTCAGTGATGCCACCCTGCGGGAGATGGTGGAGAAAAAGCCGCTGAGCACCGACGAACTGCTGAATATCAGCGGTGTGGGCGAGAAGAAAGCCGCCCGCTACGGCAATGCATTCCTGCGCATCATCGAAGATGCCGTAGGCAGCCGGGAATAAAACATAAAATAAGAGCGCCCTGCTTTTCCACACTTGAAACCGAACTTGTGGAAAACAGGACGCTCTTTTTGTTTTGATCATTTTTCCATGGTATGGGTGGCGAATACCTTTTCGTCCTCCCACCACACGGGCTCCCCGGCGGCAAGGGTCTTTTTCACATCCAGCAGACGCTGGTTGCTGCTGCCCCGGAACCGCAGGGAGATATCGTGCTTGGCTTCAACAAATTCGCCGTCCACCAGCACATCCAGCAGGCTCAGCAGCTCGTCGGTGGTTTCACACCGGGCAAGACTTGGCTCTTTGCCGGTCAGCTGTTCCCAGGTGTAGCCGGAATAGCACCACACCGTTTTGTTGGGGTACAAGGCCTTGAAGTTGCGCACAAAGGGCAGCAGCTCCCGCTGATTTTCCGGCTCCATGGGTTCGCCGCCCAGCAGGGAAAGGCCCGCGATATAGTCCGGCTGGCAGGATGCAAACACCTCGTTGCGGGTGGGTTTGTCGAAAGGCTGGCCATAGTCAAAGTCCCACGCCACGGCATTGAAGCAGCCGGGGCAGTGGTGGCGGCAGCCGGACACGAACACGCTGGTGCGCACCCCCGGGCCGTTGGCGATGTCATAGTATTTGATGGTTGCGTAGTTCATAGATAAAACTCCATATAAAAAGCTCCCCCTCTCGGGGGAGCTGTCAATGCGAAGCGTTGACTGAGAGGGTTACAGATGCAGCACGCGGTCCTTGATCTCCTGCGTGCGGCCCTGATTCCAGAACTGGGTGCCGATATAGCCGCAGGTGCGGCGGGCAACGTTCAGCTTGTTCTGGTCGCGGTTGCCGCACTTGGGGCACTCCCACACCAGCTTGCCGTCATCCTCCACGATCTTGATCTCGCCGTCATAGCCGCAGACCTGACAGTAATCCGATTTGGTGTTCAGCTCCGCATACATGATGTTGTCATAGATGAACTGCAGCACACTTATGACGGCTTCCAGATTGTCCTGCATGTTGGGCACTTCCACATAGCTGATGGCACCGCCCGGCGAAAGCTTCTGGAACTCGCTCTCGAACTTCAGCTTGGTGAAGGCGTCGATCGGCTCGGAGACGTGGACGTGGTAGCTGTTGGTGATATAGTTCTTGTCCGTGATGCCGGGCACGATGCCGAACCGCTTTTGCAGGCACTTGGCGAACTTGTAGGTGGTGGATTCCAGCGGGGTGCCGTAGAGGGAGTAGTCCATGTTCTCGGCCTTCTTCCACGCGTTGCACTTGTCGTTCATGTGTTGCATAATCTCAAGAGCAAAAGGTTTTGCTTCATCATCAGTATGGCTCTTACCGGTCATATACTTTACACATTCATACAGACCTGCGTAACCTAAACTGATGGTTGCATATCCGTCAAACAGCAATTTATCAATCTTCTCGCCCTTCTTCAAACGTGCGATTGCACCATGCTGAAAATGAATTGGACTAACATCAGAAGGCGTACCCATCAATCGCTTATACCGAATCTGAAGTGCTCGATGGCACAGTTCAAGACGCTCATCAAAAATTTTCCAAAACTCAGAAATATCCTTCTTAGAGCTACAAGCAACATCTACCAGATTGATGGTGACAACACCGGCATTAAAGCGACCATAATACTTGTGGCCCTTCTCCCAATTCATGGCACCAGAAATATTCTCGGTGGTTCGATCAGGGGTCAGGAAGCTGCGGCATCCCATGCAGGGGTAGCAAGCGCCTTTGTACTCCAACATCTTCTTCTCAGAAATGTAGTCAGGTACGAATCTCTTGGCAGTACATTTAGCTGCCAGTTCAGTCAGATAATAATACTTAGAATTATCTCGAATGTTGTCTTCTTCCAGCACATAAATCAGCTTTGGGAAAGCCGGAGTAATCCATGCACCAGTCTCATTCTTCACGCCTTTAATGCGCTGACGAAGGACTTCTTCAATGATAATTGCAAGGTCATCACGGGTCTGGCCTTCAGGAACTTCATCCAGGTACATAAAAATGGTAATAAAAGGAGCCTGTCCGTTAGTAGTCATCAAAGTAATAACCTGATACTGAATAGTCTGAACGCCTGCAACGATTTCTTTATGTAAACGATTCTCTACAATTCGATTGATAGTCTCCTGATTTGGCATCTTGTCAATCTCATTGTTTTGAATCATGTCGTAGAACTCCTCATGGACTTCACCCGCAATCTTCTTTCGAGAAACATCCACGAAGGGAGCCAGATGAGACAGAGTAATACTCTGACCACCATACTGGTTTGAAGCAACCTGTGCGATGATCTGGGTTGCAATATTGCACGCTGTAGAGAAGCTATGTGGTTTGTCGATTCCTGTACCAGAAATCACAGTGCCGTTTTGCAGCATATCTTCCAGATTGACTAACGAGCAGTTAAACATATGCTGGGCAAAATAGTCGGAATCGTGGAAATGAATTCGGCCATCATAGTGAGCATCTACAATATCTTTCGGGAGAAGCAGATTAAAGCTCAAATCTTTGGAGACTTCGCCAGCCATATAGTCACGCTGTACGCTATTCACAACAGGATTTTTGTTGCTGTTCTCCTGCTTGACCTTCTCATTATCTACATCACAGATGGAAAGAATTTCGCCATATGCTCGCTGCTTCTCACGAATCTCCTGCCGAAGAATACGCCAGTGACTATAAGCGTCAGCCACATCTGAAAGAGGGCTATTTTTCAACTGGTCAATGACCACATCCTGAATCTGCTCTACAGACATCGTATCAGGGATGTCTGCGATGTAGTCTGCAATAGCGTTAGATACGCGAGAATCAACTCCCCCAGTCGTATTCGTCATCGCCTTCTCAATCGCATTTACAATCTTACTTTTGTCAAAAGGAACTTTCGTTCCATCGCGTTTAATCACACATTTCATGCAATCACCTCTTAATCTTCCAACCAACGATTTTCGGCCACATAAAAAACTCCGACCACAGCTACAATCAATGCGATCCAGAATATATAAAACCAAACCACTCGTGTACCAGCTGCAGAAATCATATAATCTCGTGCTTCTTCAATGTTTTTGTTTTTAATGAACTGTGCATTATGTATACTTTTATCGCTCAAATTCGCGTATAATGTACCATCATAACGAACATCTTTGACATAAAACTCGAACTTTACATGAGAACTGACTTGTACAGTAGTCAGGTACTTGCTGGATGGCATTTTGATGTCACCATACTTGAATTCTTTGCCCAGAAACGTAATATTCTTAGAATTGTGTTCTTCTGAACTGTAATAATCCCAAGTCCAGTACGTTTCGACTCTTGTTTTTGTATGGCCTTTGCTATCCGTAGTAGTGACAGTTCGTGTATGCATCGTGTAATGCTTTTCTTCGCAATAGATATACATCCACTGACCGTCGATACGTGGATCGCTTACGGTATCTACTGCTTCTAGTGCGCCTTGGCAAAAAGCATTACCTACGTTGGTTCTCATTCCATAATCGAACATATTTTCGGACTCAATCGAAATTGCTGTATTATATTCTTTTTTCTGCTCAAGTGAATCTCTGGTGATATTTTCAGCGATAACGCTACCAAGTATCAGCATAATGAACACAATACCAACACTGACGATCAATTCACGATAAGTAATTTCGGCATTACCGATTTCCAAAAAGGTTACCGACTGCCGGTGCCGCCTCATTCCCCTCATAGGACAGATACTCATAATTCTGAACCTCATATCCAGTCAGACCCAGCAGAAAGGAGTTCGGAAACTTACGAACGCTCTGCTTATATTCCTTCACGACACGATTGTAATCGCCACGATAGTTTGCAATCAAATTTTCAGTGACGGATAGCTCATTCATAAGCTCCTTGTAGTTGTCGCTAGACTTCAGTTCAGGATATGCTTCCGCAATAGCTGCAATCTGAGTTGTAATCTCTTGAGCGGTCTGGCCGGAAGCGCCACGAGCATTCACAACATCCATCAAAGTCTGATACTCATGTTGGTCGTAAGCCTTGACGGTTTCAACCAGATTTGGAATCAGATCAGCTCTTCGCTTCTCCTGAATCTCAATGCCAGACTTAGCTTCCTGAATCTGCTCTTCATAAGAGATGGCCGTGTTCTTAGGCCCCTGCACCATAAAGGTCATGCCAAGAATGGAAATCAACACGACACAAATAACGATAATAGGTAACTTCCAGTTGTATCTCATTTATGTAAACCTCTTAAAACTTGACATCATCGGCATAGACTTTAGAGTTCAGCATCGAATGGTCAACCTTATTAACTCCTTTGTTATTTGGAGACATAGTATCATTATGAGCGCTCGGAACCACAGCAGTTTCAATACTGCACGTCGGCTCTGCCTTTGCCAGTTTTTCTTTAAATGAATCATCAGGACGATAAACCAAATCATGGCAGACACCGCCGAGATTTGGATCATAAAAATAATCGTTAATGTCCTTCTTTGGCATCGTAGTCAACTTATCAGCGACCTCACTAGGAACTTTCTTTAGCGTATCTACGACACTTTCGGTAACCTTCTGCTGTTCCTCTAAAAGCCGGATTTTATAATCCAAATACCAACGCGCCTTCGTCAAATCTTGAAGCTGAGAATTGCCATCTTTGTGTCCTGCCCTGCTCAAATACTTACCAACATTCCAAAGATAAGCATCCTTGTCTAACTGCCACTCCCGTAGCACTTTGATAGCCTCATAGGGATTGTCTGCACCGCCGTAATAAAACGGGTGCGATGTGTTCTTCTTAATTTCGTCAAGCGTTTCCATCAATAACCTCCTTATTTTTTTCAATAGGCTTATAAACATCTGCCAGTTTCGGATGACGGCCACAGCAACCATGACCCTCTGGGCAGAATGGATACTTCGGATTGGCTTCACAAGAAGGAACCATCCAGTTTGCTACTTCAGGACAAACCCTTGCGACTTCCTGTTTCATCATTCTAAATAACTTCTGGATTTCAGCCTGGGCTCTGGAGCACATCCGCAAATGGCTCATTTCAATCAGCGAACGAGCGTTCATTGTAATGTAAAATTCTGTGAAGCAAGCATTCGGAAGAACCATACGAGCATCTTCGTTTTTAAAGTGATGGTAATCCTTCAAGATTCGATAGTTATTCTTGATATCGGTCATCATCTGGTCAAAAACTTCACCGTCTTCACCAATAAACGGATTATCATAATCGAAGTTGCTCTCACTACAATACCTCTGAGATCTAACTGACAGGCTAATATGTCTGTGACGGCTAATCTGTGCCAAAAGTGCCCTGCTCACGTCACCAACATAGAATGTAAACGAAATGTGTTCGAGCACAGAATAGTGACCACTAGCCTTGCATCCCTTAGCAATCTTATAGTCATCAGTCATTGAAGAATCGTAACAAATGCTTGCTGCTTCCTCTACAATGTCCAGTGGATTCTTCTTCCAAGAAGCATTAACCCGTTGCGTATACGCAATCAAATCAACAGTCATCTTTATTCTCCTCAGTATTCATCTTTCCAGTTTTCAGGAATGTCGTTCTCGCCAATTACGATGCAATTTTTAGGTGCGACATTTAAAGTGTACTTGCCATCCTGAACTTTAATCATTACATTCATGATGGAGACAACTTTATGAATACTCCAAAGAACTCCGCGACCTTTTCGAGTTCTAGCTCTAAGCACCGTATCGCCAACATGAATCTCTCTATTAAGAATATCGGTTACCATTTAATCCTCCTTTACTTTAGAAGTGCAAACTTGAACCAATCTGGGAAGTTGGATACTGAAATCCCATACTTGATAAGGCAAGACAGCAGCCACAACGCAATCATGATTCCGACCGCAATAAGATAATCCTTAAAAATCTTAATGAACGCGATCCACATCTTAATCCTGTCTCTCATTTACCTCACCTCTTTCAATCAACTCATCAACAGTAACCTCTCCACAGAGAACCTGTTTAAGTTGCTCTTCTGACAACTGATATGTAATCGGATCTCCACACTCAGTCGGATATCGAGCCAAGGTTCTGTAATATTCTGCAAGGGCTCGTTCCTTACGACCCTGCTCACGATGGTCAATACCAATCATATCGCCCCACCTCCTTCCTCAAGTTTTTCGCTCTTACCAGTCACGACATAGACGTCATCTTCGAGATCTTCTTTATCAACAAACGATATTTCTCCTAATCGCAGACCGCACTTGTTACTTTCTGGTCTGTTGTCAATTATGTAGAAGTCGCCAGCATCACAAAGAACCTTATACCAGTGTCCTTTCTGTAAAGTGGCTTCTGCCGGACCCCACTCTTTATAGTCCGTTCTGAAGTACATCCTCATTAGGGCTCCTTGTAGGGTTCCATATCACCCTTCCAAATCTGGAAATAAGGATGTGCGTCAATGCCGTAAACCTGACCCTTCATGCCGGTACTGGTGATTTTGTAAGGCTTTCCATCTTCAAGGCTATTGATAAAATCCTGATACTGAGGACTCATCTTAAAGAAATCCTTCTTGCCCTGAATCTTCTTTACCTTAATAGTGACTTCATCACCAATCTTGGGTTCCCATTCCTCTACGGGCATTCCAACCAGAAAGTCTGGGCCACCAGCCTTCTTGATTCGCCGGGCAAGGATTCGTGCTTTGCGCTGTTCTCTGCGCCGGTCTTCTCGATTCATCGAATTACTCATATTCTGTTCCTTTCAGCTTATCAAAGTAGGGACCGCCGTCTCGCTTCTCTAATAAGTTGAGCTCCCCGGCGGAGCCTACAGAATACAAACGAAAATTTTTAAAAATCTCAGCACCTTTGATAGTAGCTAGAGATGTAATTATATACAATATATTGTGTTCTTCTGTGCCATCGGTAAGTTGAACTTCGAGTCGTTCTTTCTTTGAGATGGCTAGTTTTCGGAAGTCTGTCAGATGAAACCACCTTCTTCCAATTTCTTCACAATCTGTTTATTGACATTGATTGGAAGGCGTGGATTTGTTAACTGCGCAGGAGATGCGATGTTAACATAAGAGTATGGAGAAATTTTATCATCCAAATCCTCATATACTGCTGCAAATTCGCCAAAGCCAAAACGATCTCCCGTTATAATATGTTTCCAGATTGCGAACATTCGACTACTTTTATATGGTTCCCACAACATTCGACTACTTTTATATGGTTCCCACCAATACACATCATTCGAATGGCAATTTGCTTTGATAATTCGCATAATCTTTTTGCGAGTTTTCTTTGACATATTTTTCATATAGCATCTTCCTGTTGTACTTTCTTCGAGACGACTATCTCTCTGAAGCCGTTCGTTTATTCCTCCGGTATTTTAAAAATCCTCTCGTCACAACAATAGTTGTCAAAAATGTTTCCGATAACGTCATAACATCTTGACTCAGTATTGTAGCTACCAAGAATAATTCCACGTTCACCCATGCCTTGTCGTGCATAAACATTAAGGCTTGCCGTATCAATGATTGCCATACGGTCAAGATTTATAATTTCTCCGCCTTGCGTTAAAAGTAGCATTTTAAATACCTCACAAATCAGCAAGCTGTGTAGGAGACCAGATATCTGGAATATCCCAATCTTTTTCCGATTTCCCATTATAAATTCCGTAAAAATATCCTTCGGACGGTACATAGACAATTCGTTGCCAGCCATTCATGCCATGTGACACCTTTGGCTCAAAATCACGAGTCAAAATTCTACGTCCACCACTGCTATAAGCAGATGCCTTTGTAGGAACTTCGACACATTTGTTATCCAGAATCCGAAGAATGTGTTTAATAGACTTCTTAGAAAGATTCATGCCAGCCCTTCCCGTTCAGCTTTCCACTGAGCATACTTATCATAAGCAATCTTCTGAGCAAGTTCTCTATTCTCAGCGGTCACATAAATAGTCCACACCATTCCCTTATCGTAAGGAGCCGAATCAAAATAATCAGGTTTCCACTCTTTGTCTTTGATATCTTCAACATCTCTATTGGAATGGATTACGAGCCAGTTTCCATTTTTTTCGTAGTGATAAACCTTCCAGATCCCAATCGGATTTATGATACAATCCTCGTACTCTTCGACATCACCGTCGTAGGCTGCGGCAATTCTTTCTGCTTTTCCTTTATCCTCAGTGATGGTAATAATTCGATAGTCTGAGTATTCGCCTTCGGTCACTGCATAATAAGTCTTCATAACTCCTCCTTAACCGTAACTCACTTCATTCTTATCATCTCGGAATCGTACAAACGTCGGGAATTGCAGAGACTCAAGACCAGTCTTTTTGTCCATCGTGACCTCTTTATATTTACACTCCACAATCTTTCCGATGTATTCATCAGGATTTTCCCACACAGTAGCTCTCGTAGCATCATCAAAACCAGAGCCGACACGAAGCTCGTTGCCCTTGTAGTCAACAACAATAGCGCCCATCGTACCAGCCAGACGGTTCTGACCTTCCTCAATCGCGGTGATTCGCAGGTCAACAGTATAAAAACGCTTAATTTTGAGACATCCGTTGTGACGAGCCCGACGGTAAGGGACGTTCGTGTTCAACATTAAACCTTCCCATCCCATTTCGACCGCATAATCGAGCCACTTAGGAATCACACTCTGGTGAGTGCCCTCATAGACCATCGGCACAATCTCAATATTTTTAAGGTGCTTGTGAGTAATCTCTGCACGAAGGCAATTTAACCATTCACGGCGCATCCGATACGGAACCGTGCATTTATTGCGGTCGAACTCAACAACAGGAATGACATCAAAAATAACGAATTTGATACCCGTCTTGTCCTTACTATCCGAGTTCAATAGGCCAGTGCCATAACGAAAAGCCTCTCCGTCCGACATTCCTTCGGGATTCTTATAGATAAGTTCTCCATCAAATACCCAAGAATCTCGCTTTGAGACGTCTCCATCGTATAGAGCAAGCAGGTCATTTTTTATATGGTCGAGTCCTTTAAATTTCTGTGCCTGCCGAGAGATAAGTTCACCTCTATGCATGGTTCCCCTGTTGCCATTCATCTTCTGGCTAAGGCTGAACCAAGTACCATTCTTTAGCTTAACCTTATCAATCGGATATCCTTGCTGAACCTCCCAGACAGGAATAATCTCTTCGCTGTACACCTTATTGATGGTAGCTGCCTCGACTCCGATCGGCAGGTTCTTAGTGAACAGTCGTTTCAGAAACTCTTCGTACTCAGGATTTTTATGTAAATAATTCTGGATTGTTGCGATTGATGCGTCAGAACCAGTGTTGTGACCTTTACCCATTAGATAAAGACATCCACAACTGTAATGTTCAAAATCTAAATCAGGCTTTGCTGTCACCTTTTTGTTAATTTTTGCGTCAGACAGTCCAGTCACAATTGCCGGATCAAGCAAAAATCTGAAGAAAAACATCAGCTCGTCATCTTCGTCGCCAAAATCCTTTCGTGCATCCAGTAAAATTCGAGTCTTGTCCGTCTTTTTCTTTGCTTTCTGCAATGCCTTAACCATCGCATCAAGCTTACCTATGAGCTCTTTATCTGTCATAAAGCCTCCTTGCGTATCCTGTATTATATAGTTATAGCTAATAAAGAAAGGCTTGTCGTTACGAGCAAGCCATTTCTTTCCCGTATCCTGTATTATATAGCTAAAGAGAGAATTTTAAGCCTCCGGGATGGAGACTTTTTATAACTATATTATACAGGATACTCACATAATTGTCAATGCTTTTCTGCAAATTCTTTCCGTAAAAATTCCTTCAAGAACGTCCGCTTATATGGAACTCTCGAAGTCTTTACAGCCCGATCAAGAGCATGAGTTTCGGCACAAATCACACAATACTTCTTGGCACGAGTGATGGCCGTATAGAGCCATTCTCTCGTCAGCATCAGGTACGCAGAGTTGTCCATACCAACAATCACATACGGAGCCTCACTGCCCTGCAACTTATGACAACTTAAAGCATAAGCAAGTTCAAGCGTTGCCCAAATGTTATTCCCACCAAAGTAATGAGGAATGAAAATCGTTCCCCACTGGTCAAAATCAACCAGAATAAAACTACTCTCAATCTTTCGGATAATGCCACGGTTTCCGTTGAACACCGGACACTTCTCTTCCTTTTTCTTTGTCTTGAGATTGTATGTGTGAAGCTCGTAGTTGTTTTTGTTGATAATAACCTGATCGCCCTCACGCAAAGTATACGCTCTATCCTTGCCATCACCATAGATTGTGACCTTTGCTTCTGCCTGACCACGACTCGGATTCACGATTTCCTGAATAGCATTATTGACTTCATAAGTGCAGATACTACCACGCAGCTTCTGTGGAAGTACAATCTGAATCTTCGCACTATCATTCCCTACCCTATTATATAAGGTACGGTACTGATTGATGATGTGGTCGAATGACTCACTGGCGTCTTTATAGATATCAAGTTCCAAATCACGAAGTTCACCACGAATCTCATTGCCAGCCCAGCCATAAGGAACCAACTGTGTAGCATTACGAACCTTGATACTCTCTGTGATAATTGCAGACTTAGCTGCCTGACGATGGATCTTAGTCAAACGAGCCACAGGAACAACCTTAGATGCAAGCATATCCTTGAAGATGTTACACATACCGATACTCTCAAGCTGACCATCATCGCCAATCATGATGAATCGCTTGCCGGTTTCGATTGCCTGAATCAAGTCATAGAACAACTGAGCTCCAACCATGGAGGTCTCATCCAGAATGATGATGTCCTCATCCAGAGGATTGTCCTTATCGTGAACAAACCCACCGTTCTCGATGTCATATCCAAGGAGACGATGAATCGTCTTTCCATCCTGACCAGTAATCTCCTGCATACGAGCTGCGGCACGACCAGAAAGTGCAGTCTGAGCAAAAGACTTACCACGAAGAACCTTTAGAACACCAGCGACAACGGTACTTTTACCGCATCCACCAAGACCTGTGACGATAGCAATATTGTTAGAGCATACCTTTTTAATAGCATCTCTCTGCTCTTCAGTGTACTCGATACCAAGTTCATTCTCGGCCTCATTGATTGCTGCATCCATATTTCGACCAATCGGCTCAACAGGAGCATCCGCCAGACGCTTGATTTCCTTCGCAATACTATCTTCCAAATTCCACACTCTAGTTAAAGCAAATTCCTGACGGTCATCGCTCCACCAAAGTGTTTCACGTACATCATGCAGATGGAAAAGTGCCCTTTTGATGACTTCTTGATCACCCTCGTTCAAATCAAGTTCCTTAATACAGCTATTGATTGTCTGGTTTGCTGGGATGATAGAGTTGCCTTCTTCGGCACGGGCGGCAAGAAAATGCATGACGTAAGCTTCGATTCTGAATTGCGAATTGTGCTTTAAGCCCATATTCAAAGCAAGAGCGTCAGCTTTTTTCCAGCCGATTCCATACGCATCATCGATCAGAACATAAGGATTCTCTTCAATCTTTCTCACTAGAGTGTCTGCACCATGATATTGACGGACAAGCTTTTCAATAGCACTAGAAGTCAAGCCATACTCAATCAGCTTTGTGTACGCTTCACTGTTATCAATGTTATTTTCAAAAGAGTCAATGATCTTTTGTGCTCGACCTTCCGTAATACCGTTAACAGTACAAAGAGACTTGATGTCGCCATTCTTGATGATTTCATACGGATTCTTGAATGCTTCATAAAGCATCTCAAACTGATGGTCGGTCAAGATAAAACGGAGAAAGCTTTTTTGTTCTTCCGGGTCAGTAATCTCTTGAAACTCATTCATGTAGATAATTTTATATTGATCACCAAACTTTTCATGGTGAACATATTCACCACAGAACGAATAAGTTTTATTCATATCGAGGCTAGGAACGTTGCCTTTTAGCCGGAGGTCACTGTATCGACTCATGACAGGATTCCCCTGCTTAACTTTTACCACCTCGGCGGAGAAAGTGGCGAAGCCGCCGGGCTCCACCTCCCTCCCATCTTTCGGATAAAAGACTCGTTTTATCCTGATGTAGCAACGAATCATATTTTCATTAAATTTCTTATCTGCCACTTTATAACCCTCTTATTATGCACCTAATCTAAATTCTGTCAGTCCTCCGCACATTCTGCAATAAAACCATTTTGTGGTACGCTCGCATTGTTCTGCGCAGTCAAACTTCCACTTCTGAACTTTTCTAACGACGCAACAATTCGTACAATGTATCTTAATTACAGTTTTATCTTTGTACCAATCAATTTTAAACATAGGAAGCTCACAAAGAACCTCTCCGTCAATAGTATATAAAATACCATTCATTACTTTATCTCTCTATCATGCAGCCACTGTTTGTAAGGCTTCATCTTCTCAACAATGTACGAATTTTCTTTTCTCTTGCAAAGGATTGCAAGATCGCTGCCCTTTGAAATTAGACTTGAATATCGTGCATACTGAGATGCCCAACAAATCATTTCAACAATACCACCTGTCGTGTAAACATGTAAGTATGCAAACTGGTTACCACGTTTATCCTTCTTTTTTTGGATGTCTACGATGACACAAATAGCAGTTGCCTCACCGCCATCCTCTACAGTATCAAGCCCAGCATCAATATAGGTACAAGCATCCTTAATGGGATTGCTAGTCAAGAACATTGAAAGGGTTTCAAATTCCCACATGTGCTCGTCTTGCATATACTTTTCAGCAAACGCCTGCATAAAGGCATTCCGCTTCTTGTCTTTTTCCTTCTTTCGGTTCTCTGCATCTGCCTCCCAGCGCACCCTTCTTGCCTTATTATATAAAGCAAGTCTAGTAGACTTATCTTTAATATAATTTGTGTCAATGCCATATTCGTCTTTAAGAACAGAGATTTTGGGAAGGGATGCCATCTCATGGAATCCTTTCTCTTTATACTCATTTTCAAAAACCATATTTGCAAAAGTGATTAAGATTTTTTTCTTATCCTTTGTCGGGATAGCGCCAGCCTTAATCAACTTGACAACATTTGAGGTTCCAATCTTACCACCGTTTGCTCTCTGAACAAAGTCTGCCAGTCCAGAATATGGACGGTCTGCAATCACTCCTGAAGCGACACTCTCACCCATTCCCTTAATGGCTTTCAAACCAAACAGGATTGTGTGCTTTCCCGCATCAGCCTTAAATTCCATATCAGACTTGTTGACACTTGGAGGAAGGACACGAATATGTAGACGGTCGCATTCGTTGATAAACACACCCATTTTGCCAGAATCATCTTCCTTGGTAATCATACACGCAGCCATGAAATACTCAGTATAATGAGTTTTCAGGTAAGCCGTCAGGTAAGAAAGAAGTCCATACGCAACTGCGTGGCCTCTATTAAAGGAATAAGAAGCCTGCTTCAAGATTAGTGCCCACATCTCAGAAATCTGGTAATCATTCCATCCTTTCTTGTGAAGACCATCTCGGAACTGAACTTCCAAGGATGCCATAACATCTTTCTTTTTCTTGCCGATAGCACGACGAGCATTGTCAACCTCAGTTTCAGGGAATCCTGCATAACGAAATACTGCCAGAGCCTGTTCCTGATAAAGAAGAATGTACTGAGTCTTGGCAAAAAGCTGTTTGATGTCAGGATGAAGTAGTTTGATAGTCTCTGGATGAAGCTTATTGGAACAATACGTCGGGAAGCTGTCCTTAGTGCCAGGGCGGTTTGCTGCATTCACAACAATGATATCCTCGGCGTTGTCACATTTTGCTTCAACACACATCTTTCGAGCTTCAGCAGACTCCATCTGAAAAATACCAATTGTGTGTCCAGACTTATAAACTGCGTCGTAGACCGCCTTATCGTTTAGGTCGAGATGGTTGATGTCAACATCCTTCCAAGTTAGACCGGCCATCTTTAATGTGTCATCAATCGTGTCCAAATTTTCAAGACCAAGAAAATCCATCTTGACCAATGATAAGTCGTCCATTGCATTGTGCATTTCAAGCTGACACATCTGATTTCCTTCTCTATCCATACAGAGAGGACAATATTCAATGACAGGCTTAGGTGTAATCAAAGTTCCTGCAGCATGGCGACCCATACTTTTCGGTAACCCTTCAAGCCGCATAACGTACTTAAACCATAGAGGGAACTTATCATACACATTAGAAAGCTGCTCGCTCTTTCCAAGAATGTCCTTCAATAGAACTTCCTTCTCAACTTCTTCTCCGAGATCATCCAATGTTTTCACGGTCGGAATCAACTTAGCAACTTCATTTCGCAATTCATACGGAATCTGCATATAATATGGGCTTTCTGGATCTTCGTTCAGTACCTTTCCAATATCCTTAATGGCAACCTTGGTAGACAGAGAATTAAAAGTTGCGATTGGTGCTACACTCTCTTTTCCAAAAAGCTCTTCTGCAATAGAAACAAGTTCTTTGCGACGACGACGGCTAATATCAAAGTCGAAGTCCGCGAGACTCTTACGACCCTTATTTGCAAAACGAGAGAAGTCAAGATCCCAACGAACAGAATCAATCTGCGTAACGTTTAGCATAAATAGACATAGACAGTTTGCACCAGAACCACGAGAATAGCCACGAGGGATACCTCGTTCATCGGCCACCTTACAAAGCATATACAGCATGATGAAATAGTCGATGTAGTCAACATATTCCAAAACGTCAAGCTCCATCTCAATTCTGTCCCGCCTGGTTTGCTGTTCTTCTTTACTCATCCATCCGAATTTTTCATCAAAAGTAGAATAAACGAGGTAACGCAGGTAATCCAGATGCGAATCAAATTTACCTTCAATTTTTACTTCTGGCATCTGGTTTGGCTGGCCAAGGCCAATATCAATATCGTCAACCATATCTGCAATTTTCACAGACATTGAGCAACCTTCTCGGATGAAGTCTTCATCAAACTGCTTTGAAAGTGTTCTTAGCACATCGTCTTCGGTCTGAAGATAACAGTCAACATAACTTTCTCCAACTTCTCGTCCTTCTCCAATTTCTACAAAAACTGAATGTGCATCAACATCTTCCTTGGAAAGCATATGAGCATCGGTTGTAATGGTATACGGAAGATTGTACTTTTTGATAAAAGCTGCAATTTTGGCATTAGCTTCAGCCTGATCTGGCGTATCATGAGACTGAACTTCCATAAACACGTCATCAAAGATCCATTTCAGTTTGTTCCATAACTGCCATGCCTCAGTCTCGTTCCCATCAACAAGCAATCTACTCATTCGACCAACTTGACAGGCCGTAAGACAGATGATACCTTTACCCCACTCGTTCTGTTCAATGATATTCAAAGAAGTTCGAGGCTTTTTATACATGCCATCAACGCAAGCATTTGAAACAACCTTAAATAGATTTTTTAAACCGGTCTCGTTCTTCGCTAGTAAAACAAGATGGTAACGAGGTTGTTTATAGTCTTTTGTGTCGGCTTTCTCTGCCTGATTATCTACTTCATAGACTTCACAGCCGATGATAGGCTTAATACCTGCTTCCTTGCAAGCCTTAACTTGGTCAACAAAAGAGTGCATTTTTCCGTGGTCTGTAACCGCGATTGCTTTCTGGCCGTTTTCTTTGGCAAAGTTTACAAGTTCCTTGACGGTAAGAATAGAGTCAAGTAACGAACCCTGCGCTGTATGTACATGAAGATTTACAAAATTATCTGACATCTATTCTCCTTCCACCATTAAAACTGGTTGCGTTCCTTCAGACGCTTAATCCAGCGCTTGCGCTTCTCGTTAGCAATCTCATTCGCTTTCGATGTAAACGCCAAGATACAATCCTCGTCATCATCATAGTATGCGTAGATACAGTTCAGCACATCCCCAAATTCTTCTACGAGATTTTCATAAGCCTCGTTAATGCTTACCGGCGTAGGATTCTTCATGTCAATTGCACGATAAAACTTTATTGCAGCTTTCGACAACTCAGAACCTTCCTCACCCATCTGAATGAGAATTTCCTTGCCGTCAATATAATCAAGCACTCGTAAATTTTTATCTTTAATCATTCTGTCTGCTCCTTATCTTCGATTGACACTCTCAGAGTTACAGTCTTACCGTCTTTTGTTGTCCATGTGTATCCACCAAAAGTTCTGTTGTTGAACTGAGCTTCAGAAAGAAGCCAATCACGAACTGCCTCAATAGCTTCATCTGTGACACGAGTTTTATCTTTCCACTCGGTTCCATTCTTTTTAACAGTTCCTGCGTAAATACCAAACATACCACAGCTCACATGATATTCACTCATCACTCTTCACCTTATCTCCAAACTTAATAATATCGTCGAAAAGCATCGCATAGTCATCGGTGTACTTGTTACCATGGAAATGGCCGAAGTACCAGAATGGTTTACAATCGTTGGGATAACATTCGTATATATTATCAAAGAATATTTCAGTTGACTGGTCTACTGTGCTTTGGTCAATACCACCGATAAACAATTCAGTTGGAATGAACCGGAATGGGCAGGTATGCGTGAGCATAACATCAATATCATCGATTTGAGGGTCATGTGTAATATTCCAGATCTTTTTCTTAGTCTTCTCATTCGGCTGTTCATTCGGCCACCAATTATATCCACACTCTAGCCGATAATACTTATCCACAGAATAAGCTCCACCACAAACAAGACAATTCAACATCTCTACGCCAGAAAGAATCCGGTAAACCTCACCATCAATAGCAAAATACTGGTTTGGATACTGTGGGTCATGCCACACTCTTCCGCAAATATCACCACAAACCTTCCTTAGTTTGTAACCATCCTTACGAGACGGGCGGCGCTCGTGGTTGCCATGAATACAAAACAGATTCGCAGGAATATCTGCGGCGATAGTCTTGATACTCCATTCACGAGGATCATCCTTGCCGTAGTAGTTCAAACCGACATCGCCAAGGCAGACAATCCAGTCATTCTTTCCAAGATTGTGTTCATGGCAAAACTTTTCCAATTCTAAAAACCGATTAAAATCACCATGAATATCACCCGTGATGTATACCGCCATCAGTCAAACTCCTTAATTTTAATCTTCCAACCATACATATCTTCGTCTTCTACATAATGTTTTTTACAAAAATCAAGATAACGACAATCATCACACAATCCACATGGATCATCCGTCCGGCGTTTGCATTCTTCAATTAAAGCTTGAATTTCACTCTCAAGCCTTTTACAAGTAGGAGTAGTAATAATCATTGCGCACCTCACTCATAATCTTCTTTGTCAATCACATAAGTTCGTGGATAAAATCTATCGTTTCTATCACCAAAAATATCAACAAACCAGACTTTAACAATCTCAAACTCACGATTACATTCTTTGCTTCTTAGCATTTTAACTGCATCTCTTGCATTTTCAGCGTAGATTTCTCTGTGTAAGTTGTGATATTTCTTGAGTGTGTAATTATATGTGCGATAATCAATTTTGTAATATCTATATCGTCGTTTTTCCATTTTTCATTCAAAATCAAGAACAATCATATCTCCCATACCTTCATAGAAAACATGATCCATCTTAAATTTTTCACTAACCGATCCGTGGTCAGTTTCGAGACAAATCTCCCAATCTGGATGCTGCTCTGCAAATTTATCAAGAATATGAGTCAATTCATCCGGTTCAATAATATGAGCACCATCATTTAAAATCTGATTAAATGCTGTGCCTTCTCGAAGTAGTTCTAAATCTGCAATAGTATGTGCAAGTGATTGATGTGCTTTGTTAAGCAAATTTAATGACAGATCGTAATTATCCACTTTATTCATTGTCAGCCAACTCTCCATTCTTTACTTTTACAGCCTTATCATCCCAATATTCATCAGCTCCAACCTTTCTAGGAGCAGTGCCAAAATGCTCTTTCCACTCAGGAAGACTCTCATTGATTGCATCAAACTGAATGCCCCAATCGAAGCAAGCTTCCATTGCATCATATAAAAGCTTTCCTTCCCGGCAAGTCCAGAGAATCAGACCAGCACCGTGTTTCTGTTCCTGAATTGCTTGATAAATGACATTCCAGTTTGGCTCACCGATATCAGGATAATTATTCTCACAGAGAGTGCCATCAAAGTCGATGGCGATAGCACGTTTCCAATTTCCCATATCAAATCACCTCAAAATCAACAATCTGTGCCTGCGGAGTCACTTTATTTCCATACTGATTTATAGATAACCGGCATACAGCATTGATATATTTCTCTTCCTGACCACCATAGAAGTCATTATTGATCCATCCAATCATCCGGCCATTATCTGCAAAGCACACAAAATCAATGCCTTTTTCTTCGTCGCTGAACCGCCACATATTTCCATTCTTTCCCATCGGCTTGCAACTATCATGAGTAAGAGGAATCTTCTGAATAAGAAACAGTGGTTCAGGAATACCTAGTGCCCATACCTTCTGCATTTCATGCATTTTCTTAATAAGTGCAATACCAAGCTGGTCGTAATCAAATACAAAATCAAATACCGTGGCATTATCCATCACGGTATCCTTTAGCAATTCATCACAATCTGTAATAGCTTTAAAGATATTTTCTTTTTTGATTCTTACGCCAGCTGCATTTTCATGCCCAGAAACGGATTCAAAATCTCCGGTATTTGTTAAAAACTTTTTGAAATCCTCAATCGGAGATCCATCTGGATTTCGCATTGAACCGCCATAAACATCAGGTTCATCAGCAAAATCTCGAAGTAACACACACGGGCGACTATACATTTCTGCCAACTTAATAGCCACCACGCCAGTCAATCGGCTATCCAATACTCCTGTAGAGTCACAAAAAAGAACCTTGCTCTTGTCTGCTCCGTTTCTCTTGATGGCCTCTTGAAGTTCCGGGATTGCTTTGTCCCTCATTTTATTTTGCTGATACTTGCAAGACGAACACTCACGAGCTACATGCTGCGCCAGAGTCTCGTCAATCGTAACACCGGCATTCTTGCCACGAATCGGAGTGTACTGGAAAGTCTGCTCTCCACCGACCATCGCACGGAACATCCGCTTCTTTTGCTCGGATGAGCCAACACGAATCAGTGCGTTCATCATCGGAACGATGTAGAACTGAATATCATTGATGGTCGGGTCACCCTTGATGTTGAAACTATTCGCCTCAACCAGAGCACAAATCATCGGATTTACAATTCGTGCAAGACCTTTTGTGCAAAGGCGCTTTGTCTCATGCGAGTGCATATCCATAACGTCACCGATATTTCCGACTGCCACTAAATCAAGATACCTGTCTGCAACATCAGTCCAATTATCTTCATCAACGGCTTGAAGGAACTTATATACCACGCCAGCACCAGACAGTTCCTTATTAGGATATGTACCATTCTGGTTATTAACGATTACTGCGTAAGGATTCTCTCTGTCGCAGATGTGATGGTCAAGAATCAGAATATCGATGCCCTTATCACGAAGTTCCTTGCACTGCTCAACATCGTTACTACCAGCATCAGGAATAATCAGCAAGGTAGTTTCAGGTGGAATCTCAATTTCTTTAGAGAGTCCATGTTCCTTGCCACTATGATGCAGAACATTGATTTTTCCAAAATAACCAATCGCTTTCAAATACTGAAACATCATCGAAGCACTTGTAAAACCGTCCACATCACAGTCTACAAGGATAGAGATGATAGACTTTTTCCAAAGGTGTTTATTCAACATCATGACAGCATACTCGATATTGTCCAATTCCCACGGAGAATTCAAGCAAGAATCATCCAGATTCATGTAGGTCTTATAATCCTTGACCCCTCTGTTCTCCATAATCGTTCCAATCGGGTCTGATAGGTCGTTCCTACTCCCCTTCCAGAGTTTTACATTCATTTAATTCTCCTAACACAGTTTTCAATCAATGCCTTAAATTTTTCAGGATTATCAGTCGGGGCTTCCTTTTCATCCAGAATCCCTTTATCATCTACTACAGCATACACACTTACGCCATCGACAAATCGATTGGCGAGAACCATAAGCTCACTAAGCTGAACGTCTTTATCAAATATGAAACAAATATCAACGCAAAGACGTGTTAAAATTTCAATTTGATTCTGTGAAACCTTCTTCCCGCCAGTCGCCACACAGTTGTAGACATCCATGTTCCACATCTGCATGACAGACTTTTCGGCTTCACCAACATATACCAGACCTTCATTCTTAATGTATGGCTCTGTCTTATACAGACCATACAGAATACGGTTTCTGGCACACGGCTCAAGATACAGATACTTTAATTCACCTTCAGGCGGCTTACCAAAATATCTTCCCTTTACACCAACCAGAGTGCCAATTTCATCTCTGATTGGAATCGTGATTCTATTTGTCAGCTCGTCAAAGCCAATCTCAAACTCCCGCTGCGTCTCATAAGATATCCCATCGTCAGCAAAAATCTGGTTCACATAAGGTTTGTAATAACCGAGGATAGCTTCTGAGATGGGGACTATCGGACGGTCATCCTCGTGTTCTTCACCTTCATTTTGCATGGCAATGAGCTCTTTTAGAATCAGCATACTTTTAGGAAGGTCTTCCTCGAAGTTGTGATAGTAGTCAAGACCAACCCATTCGCAGATTTGCTTAATAGCTTTTGGAAAAGACAGTTCCAGAAAGAACTGGACGACAGAAATCAAATCATAACTGGTCTTTCCATTGGCAATATCTCGTGTGTAATCTACCGCAGTAAGATTTTCATTCTCGTAAATACAGAGTGCCGTTCTATTGTCACCATCTGGATTTGCGCACTGGTAATAACCAGTCTTGTGACTGATGTGATGACAACCAAGTTCCTCCAGAATCGGCTCAATCTGTTGCTCTTCAAGAATGTAATTTTTCAGATCTGCGATATTTACCATTGTAGTTCCTTACTTTCTGGTGCAGACACCGACCTCTTTCCAGACATTCTGGTTCAAATTCACTTCAAACATGATTTTCTTTTTCTCACCAAAGCGGTTCTTGTCGATGTTTCCAACGTAATACCGCTTATCTGGATTCAGCCGATGGGCACAGTCACCGCCCCACTCAGGATCATGAGAGATGTATTGATACTTCACGAACTTATCTTTTGGAATCTCCTTGAACAGAACCATCGTCCAAGCAACGTGCTTAATCATTTTTGACTCAGCAATGTTGTTTGAGTTCAACTCATCAGGAAGATACTCATGGGCATTTTCAGCCAACTGGATACTACCGTAGATAAAGATCTTTAGATTTTTCGCAATCTCTTCAAGCTCGGTGGCTGTAACCTTGAATGCTGCCCACTCACCAATCGATGCAATGTCGTTCTTTAAAGTATCGTAGAACACATACTTAACTCCCTGAGTGAGAGCTGCCTTCTGGATTTCAAATCGCAGGGATTTGTCACTATAATCGGCGGAGACATCCTTTGCGATAATCAAGCCTTGTGATTCGCTCTCGATCCACTGGCAGACATCAAGTACATTGCGATACTCCTCGCTTTCCTCGTAGACACGAGCGGTGAACTCATCAATGCTTTCTATGTATTCTCCGTCTTCGTTTTGCTTTCGGAAAATGAAGTTTCCATTTGCATCCCGATACATTCCAAGGGTGATTTCTCGCTCATCCTTGTGGAAGCGATGACCATGCAACTCTTGAAACTCAGGATTATTGATGGCAGTGACCAGTAAGCAGTACCGGACAGATTCGAGATCCATCTCATTCAGCAGCAGAAGAGCTTTCTGCTTTTGAACCAATGTGACGTAGGCAACAATTGCCATCATGTATCTAGTCTTACCAGCGTTAGATGGCATACCATTGAACATCACAGTGCCCAGCTTCAATCCTCGGAACAAATCATTCATGATAGGATACTGGAACGGCAAGCCCATATCAGGAACACTCAGACGCTCATTGACCATTGGCAGCAGACCATTATTCAAAATCTCAGCATCATCGTTTGTGATAATAACCGTATTGATCTTGTCGGCCTTGCCACGAATCAATTTGTAAATGTCCTGAGCACCAAACATTTCAAACTGTCGATGCTTCAAGATTCCTTCAATGTTAAATCCGTTTCTCTGATACTCACGAAGTAGCGAATATTTCTTCAGGATATTGAAATATCCCTTGATATCATCGTCATTCGCAAGACTCATGTAGTATTCAATGGTTGACCAGCCCTTCAGCCGCTTATATTGGGACAATCTGGACTCGTCTTCAGCCATAAACGTTAAAACAGACGTTTTATTAAATTCTTGAGTCCGAGTTTCGTAAATAATCAACGCTGCATCGTAGAAAAATTTTGTTGCTTCATCGGCAAAATCGTACTTGCTCTTGACATAATGCCCATACTCGACCAAATAGTCAGGATGCTTGTAAATTGCGCCAACAAATAGAATTTCGTTCGGGATATTTGAAATGAGTTCCACTCATCCACCTCCCTTTATATTTTTTAATATTGAATTTTGTTGTTTGGATACAGTTCATTAAACATATCGAAAACTTTTCTCAGTCCAAGACCTTCTTTGCTGGGCACCCAAATTTTCTTCGGATTCCAGTTTTTCCAAACTCCGTCATACTCAGGTGCAGTAGCATCATATTTTGGATTGTCTACCCATTGACCACCGTTCATACTATACTCGTACTTCTTTGGGTCAAGTTCGGCAAGTGTCAGGAATCTATTATCGTTCTTGTTGTGAGCTCCAAACCCACAAAACGTGCATCCGGTACGATCACACCCAGTACAGCACAATGGCGCATCCGGTTTATCACTCGTAGGAACAATATTGCCATAGACATCCGCAATTTGAATTCCTGACTGTTTGATGAAAGTGAGCACATCCTGCTCAGTCCAAAAACTCATAGGCTGACTTGTTGGAGACTTGCTATCAAAAGCATTACACCCATGTCGAATCCAAGCTTGCTTGCGAACGCGACTTTCATCAGTCAACGTTCCAATAATAGGTTTACGCTTGGTTGCCCTTGCGTACTTCTTCATCGGACCTTTTTTCATAACTGAACAACAGTAATGAGAAATTGCAAACGGAAGTTCTTGTGTTGCTGGCAACCATTTTTCCTTATTGAACATGGATTTTGTTCCAGTCTGCATTTCAGCTCCCGGTTCATTACCAAGTAGAATCGTCCGTCTGTTTCCCTGAAAGACTCCTGTTTCATCGTAAAGCCACGGGTTGCTAAAGACACCTCCCGGACAGTTCGTCCTTAAACCCAGAAGTTCCTGTCTTTTCCTGAGAGTTGTTCTTACTCTCTCTCTCTCTCTCTCTCATGGTGGCTGCGCCGCTATTTCTGATTCGTCTAGCGTAGTAAATCGCTTCTGCCACTTCTTTAGAGATAAGAGGATAACCATATGTAGAGACCACATCACTAAATCCCATCTTGGGATAAACAAAAACCGCATCTGCGTCTCGTGCAAATTTCTGGATTGACGAGTATTCCAAACCAGTATTGCTAAACACAAGTGGGACATCTGGAAACAACTGCTTTGTTAGATGAGCAAGTACAGTAGAATCCTTACCACCAGAGAAGCTAACATACACACCACCGTCGTAATGCATATACCATTCTTGAATGCGGTTTTGAGTGATCCGAATCTTTCGCTCGAGAGGAAGCGCCCGAAGCTCCTTCAATCTTTGAGCATCGTGAACTGTATTATCCATTTACCAACCTCTTTTATATCTCATCGAGAATTGCATTTATATCAATTTCATTCTCGTTTTTACTCTGTTTCGGTGCTGTTTTCATCCGTTTCAGTACCGTTTCAGTCAAATTTTCCTTCGCTTTGTCTTCGCTTTCACTGCGAATCGAAGCTAGTCTTTCTTTTCGTTCGAGATAACTAGGATATTGAGCTAACAAAACAGCCAAGTCATAATTCCATCGCTGGCTCATATCACAGCCCTTTGCTTCTTTCTCGGCAATTATCTTATCTAGTCGGGGTTTCGCTAGAACCCACATATCGTAAAGTTCTAGCGGAGGAATAGAACCTCTATATTTGTAATAATTACCGGAAATTAACTGTGTAAGTTTCGAGTAGAAGCTGCTAGGAACAACCGCCGGGGCATATGTATCTCGAATATGGTCGAAAAGAATCTTTTTTTCTTCCTGTTTGATACGTGCAAGCTCACGATTGTGGTCTTGCTCCCTCTTTTTGGAAAGAAGATCATCGACCTTTTTGTCCGTAGTTTCTTTCACTTTGTCAAAAAATGCCCTCAGCAGGTCATCTGTCCAAGGGCGTTTTTGATTTTTCTTTTCCTCTACAAAACAATCCTTATGGCAAAAGCCAGTCTTGTCGTAGAAGAAAGTGCTACGGTCTCGCTCGATGAAAATGTTCTTCCCGCAAATCTTGCATTTACGGGTAAGTTCCATTAAGCCAGTTCCTTCTCCATGATTGCGGCAACCTTCTTCAGTTCCTCAATATCAGTCATAGAACGGAATGCGGTAGACAGGCCAGCCGCCTTAACAGCCTTCTGCGCGGCACTCTTCTTCACAGGAGAAGCAGAAGCAATCAGGTCGTTCAACTTTGCCTTGATGTCGTCCAGAGAAGGTTCCTTGGATTCGGAGGTATTCTCTGCAGGAACATCATCACTGATATCATTGTCGTCAAGACCAAGCTCACGAGCACGCAGCTTCATTTCCGTCTTGACTGCATCGTTCAGACCATTCTTGATAATGACCTCACGATTCTTTGCGGAACGGTCGAGATATTCCTGATACTCAAGCAGAGTCAGGTCTTCTACAACCTCACCGCCATTATGAACACCGGTACGATCCTTATCAAAATAAGCAAAATTGATAGACTTATCATCGCCGGGATGATACATACGGAACTCGGTGCCGACATTGTACTCTTGACCCTTGAAGCCATCAGGAATCTTGCGGCCAGTAGAAACGCTCACAGAAGAACCATTCACCAGCTTGGTTTCAGTCTCATCCTTCTCACGGCAAATGACGATGTAACTCACACCAGTTGCATTCAGATCCAGAATCAGGGACTGACCCTTAAAGTTCAGCTGCTGATAATCCTTCAACTCCATACCAGCACCCTCGATCTTCACAGACTTCTCGTCGCCGGTCAAACCCTGTGCTGCAGCCTTAACTTTTGCACGTTTCTGCGAGAAATTAGTCAAGCCCTGTTTCGTAGTCAGATTAAGAATAGTTGCGGAGTCAACAACGATAGCATCGGCACGGAAAGGCTTACCGTCAGCGTCAAGCCAAACATTACCATCCTCATCTTCGAAGTCCTCATTATCAGCGACGGTATGAATGAAATCCTGTACCTCTGCGAGAGACTGAGTGTAAACGATACGGAGATTCATCGGATCGAGCCCATTCTCCATCAGTTCCTCACGATAATCGTCGATAGAACCAGACTCAGTATCCAGATACAGAACACGGAACGGACGGCCTTCAGGAGTCTTCATGTAGCAGAACTGCATAGCAAATCGAGACTTACCAGTTCCCTGCTCGCCATACACAAGCATACGAAGCTTCTTACGAATAGCAGATGCATCACAAACAATAGCCATATATGTAAATTCCTCTCTAAATCTTTTCTTTTATTGGTATCCTGTGTTACTTAGTTAAAAGCAAAAAATTTTTAGCCCCAGTTGATATCTTCCTCATCTTCAGGAATTACAGTAGACTTATTAGAACCACCCCACCAAGAAGTGTCGTTCTCAGCAGCCTTGCCGTCAAAGTCCTTCTTAGCCTGAGTGTTGGCAGCAATCTTTGCCCGTGCCTCGGAGATATTGTCCTCAGTGTAAGTGGGCTCTGCATCCTTGTCGCCGGGATTCGGATCAAAGGAATCAGGATTAACACCCTCGATATACAGCTTGCGAACTGCCTGAGTTCCCTGACGCTTCATTTTGTTGGGACCGCCCCAGATATTCTCAGTCTCAACTTCATCAACCTTCTGCTGATTGACGATGGGACCAAAACACTCGAAGCTAGTATAAGGCTTCAGACGCTTACGAATAGAATCGGCCAGAACCTTATTCTGAGCGTTTGCTTTATAGTCAATGAAGAACTCAGCGTCCTCGATGGTGTTGTAATTCACAATCTTGGCATCGACAATTACTTCATCGCCCTCATCGCTCTTGCGGCAACCAGTGTACACAACGGTCTGAGTAAACAGAGCCAGCTCCTCGAAACCCTCTGCATCGAAGTCGATTTCCTTTGAACTCAGAGACACCTGAGTAGGAACAAAGCGAATCTGGTGCTTACCGTTGTAAGTGCTGTACTCGATATTGCCACGGACATACACATTGTCACCGTCATGCAGGTTCTCGGAGATTTCCTTAGCTGCATCGAAGTCGGTCAGAGTCTTGTTATCATTGACGACCTTACCAGACTCATTCGTCTTCTTGGTGACACCGACCTTAACACCAATCATGTCATAGCCTTCCGGTGCAACATAAGTCAGACGATCCTTCCAAGCGACTTCCTTCTTATCCTTCTCGATACCCTTGTCCTTATCGGCACGGCGGAAGAAGTAAACCTTATCACGAGGCATACCAGCCAGATCAACATAAAAAGTGTTTTCGTTAGAGGTCTGAACGCCAAAGCTCAGGACACGGCGCATAGCACCACTCTTAGTCTCCTTCTCGTTGTAGAAGTTACTACGCTGGGTGCCGGTGACCTTACCAGCCATCTCAAAAGAACCACGGGTCTGAGGAAGATTAAAAATTCTATCTGCCATATTAAGTCTCCTTTTATGTAATTTTGTTTTATTGGTAATCACTTATGTTTCCTGTTTCACTGTCTCAAATCAATTTACGCACTATTCATTTTATGTGTTATCCTCCGTCTGGTTTATTGATGGCTTATATTTCATACAGCACCCGCCGTTAGAAATCGTCCTTTAATGGATTATGTATAAACATTGCGCCGAGCACTACTGGGAACCGTTCTGAACACTCAGGGCACAAATCAAAACTCAAAAACGAACCATCAAGTTGGCTACCATAAGAGTATTGATGCTCAAAACTGATTCCCTGCTCGCTACCTATCGGCTTGATTTCACGACCACACCAGTTACATATTTTCTTACATGTGTTCATACGGCATCACCCCATTTTTAATACTCTCTATCACGGAACATCTTAGATTGAGCACGAGTCAGTCTACTGTTCCGACCATACTTAGGTCTGAATGCTGACTGCAGCTTGTTGTTTGCGTATTCGAGGTCACTCTCCAGAATCTTAGCAGCTTCTTCAATGTAATCCCGAATGGCACAATACTGGTCACTATTGATACAGTGCGTCTTTAGATAATCAAGCATATCGACGGCCTGATTTTTCAAAAGAAGCGTATCTTCAAGCTGAGTCTTGCGCTGTTGGAAAAAATTTATATTCAACTGAACATCTCCTCCTTCTTTTCAATAAACCTGCTCCAATCCATCTTGTGATGACACTCTGGACACTTCGGATCAAGCTTCTCTAGTTTCGTCACACAAAACGGACAAAGATATGTGTTCTTTTCCTTTTGGAAGATTGGACTCGCTGGAAGACTCAAGGAACCGGAATCAATTGTTACATTGATAGGAATTTTGCTGTTCATCGTGTCACCTCTTATTTGAATTAGCCTTTTATGAGATTTAGTCTTCTGGGAAATGCTTCTTCGTCACTGCAATACAAAACGGTTCAATTTCCGAAGCAAACTTACAATTCTCTTTTCCATACACCTCACTCCACACAACACAAAATCCGCCGATCCCATCGAAAAGACTACCAAGAGTAGCACTCTCACCAATGAAAGGTTTCATCTTTTGTGCAATCCAATACCATTGAGGCAATGCAATCGAGTTACCAAGTGCTTTATAGCGAGGCGAATCAGCTGGCTTGTGCTTTTTACCATTCTCGTCAACCCACTCGCCAATATCCGTCCAGCCATCCTCGAATCCCTGAAGACGTTCACACTCAACAGGAGTTAAGCGTCGAACAATCCAATTGAGAACACATCCAGTAGTAAATCCTGGCCGCGTACCATTGCAAAGCGTAGTAGCCACTTCGTCGTAGCATTTCGTATTTTCTGCTCTAAATCCAAGTGGGAATCCAGCACATTTCATTTCTTTCTCTTCGACCACAAGATCAGTTGCGTCTTTGTAATCACGAGATTTCATTGTACTGGCTTGTTCGCTTTCCTTGTATTCACCAATACGCTGCATAGCAAAGGCTTTCTTTTCAGCGACAAGCGGCATATTATTACCACCAGTACCCCATTGAGCTGTACAAGCTGGGCTTGTATTACCTTGCTGAGTGTATCGAGCATCCTGACTATGGCTTTCAAATACAACTGTGGAAATATTTTGTTTTTGATTATGTAAAATGGTTTCTTTTTCCAATCCGTTCCCTCCTTAATGCTTTACACAGAACAAAGTCTGATCTTGCAAAGTGGAGAGAGTCGCACTCAATTCATTCTGCACGAGTGCTCCTTTACCCCCCCCTGCGCAGCCAGAACGAATCTTCAAAGTATAGGATCTTTCATCTCCCACCAATGAATCATCTCTTGCAGTGCATCCTTCAGAAGGTCGGGCAATGGTTTTCCACGTCTTGACGCTCTTGTCAAGATCCCCTGACATGCCCGTTTGCTCAAATAATACTTCTCCGGCACGTTGTCCTCTAAGGTCCATGACAAGCGCGAGACGTTTTCTACGCTGGGGAACGCCCCAACCACTAGCGTCGAATAATCTCCACGCCAAGGACCATCCGTTTCCGGCGATTGCTCCAGCTTTTGCCCACTTACCTTCTTTTCCCGAAGGTCGAGGAACTGAAACACTTGGTTCGACAATGCGTGCAAATTCTTCCAAGACACATCTAAAGTCTTCTCCTTTGTTGGAAGAGAAGGCTCCTGGAACGTTTTCCCAGATTGCAAATTTTGGATACTCTCCATTGGTGGCCTCCCTCATCTCCTTTATCACACGAATCATTTCCATAAACAAACCAGACCGTTTACCGGCCAGACCCGCTCGTTTACCGGCAATAGAAAGATCTTGGCTAACAAGGTGAACCACCAGTGATGCACGAGACGGGCTCAATTTTAGAGCCGTCAATCTTGCAAATATCTCCATAATGCTTCACCAAATCACCTCCTTTTAGTATCCTGTATTACATAGCTAAAACCACAAAAATGAGCGAAAAATAATAGACGCATTAACGTCATATTATTCATTCGCTTATAAAACAAAAGTTCTAGCAGATTTGTTCCACATACACCGTGTATTTATTCTTGTCTTGTATGTATAATTGACGTTTATCCTTATAAAAATTTTGTATTATTTCATATGGATGTCTTTTTGCGTAATATTTTTGATTGTATGACCTCGTGCACCATTCCAAGTTATCAGCATTGTTGTTCAATTTATTTTCGTCAATATGATTAACCTCTTTGTATTTATCTGGATTTGGATTATTAACGAATGCCATTGCAACCAATCGATGAACACTTACTGTTTTTTCTTTGCCATCCTTACAAAGATGCACTCGCTTGTATAAACATGTCACGAATTGACTAATTTCTCTTCCGTGGATAAATACAGGTGTTCCATTATTATCTCGAAATCTATCAACCGACCTTACTTTCCCAGTATTTGACACTTCGTATAATCCTGTATAGTCTATTCCGTCATAAATTCCAACGCTTTTCCAAGTCTCTTCTATAAAAATCACCTCCATTTTTTTATTTTAATGGTGCCGGTAGCAGGACTCGAACCCGCGCCTCTGTCTTATCTGGACCAAGGGGTATAGACCCAGTGCTCTAGCCGCTGAGCGATACCGGCATATACCTCAGAATTTAATTCTCACTATCCAAGCTACGTCGCGTTCCAATATGATCACTCTTGGCAACCATGTCGTAACATATAGGTTTCTTTCGGCTCTGAGTAACCGGTGCAGCGTAAGGGGCTGCGTGTGGAGCGACTGACGGGGTATGATCCCGCAACATTCAGATTGGAAATCTGACGCTCAGCCAATTGAGCTACAGTCGCATAAGAACCAACCTAGCAACTGGCATCACTAGGCTGGGATGCTCGGCTTGCAAAGGCACGCTGCACTCTTTCGAGCGAGCCGAGAATAACGTACATGGATAATTTCGTTAGCCCCTTTCGGGGTGGTATCTCGTACAGGCGCGACCGGATCTGATCGCTAAAGATCCTACCCATACGAGATTGGAGCAGCGAAAGGTAATCGAAACCTCATCCTCAGCTTGGAAGGCTGATATACTAACCGTTGTACGACCGCTGCATAATCACCCAGCTTACAAAGCACTACTGCACCATTACTGGCGAGCTGGGAATAATAATGGTCAAAGGAGTTCAATCATGAACAACAACGATTCATGACCGTGGTGCGGATAGTGGGCATCGAACCCACACGCCGAAGCACCAGATCCTAAATCTGGCGTGTCTGCCATTCCACCATATCCGCATAAATTGCGCCAACAGGGGTCGAACCTGTGATGGAGGAGTCAAAGTCCTCTGCCTTACCGCTTGGCGATGGCGCATCATCCACCCGGCTTGCTACGCCACACTGCTCTGTTTCCAGAGAGCCGGGAATAATGTGAATGAAAAATCTACATGCCCTTTCGGGCTGGTCCGAGTGACAGGTCATGATCCTGCGGCCTCATGCTCCCAAAGCACGCGCTCTTCCAACTGAGCTACACCCGGATATCAGTGCTACCGACCCGACTTGAACGGGCACGTCGTTGCCGACAGGAGATTTTAAGTCTCCGGTGTCTGCCATTCCACCACGGTAGCATATCAAAGCTGTCTGTCCAGCAGTCAACCGTCTTTCCGATTTGCCAATATTCTAGCACTTACCCATCTGCAAATGGGTTGGTAGCCCTACTCAGATTTGAACTGAGAATTTTACAAGGTTTGAACTTGTTGCGTATGCCTAATTCCGCCATAGGGCCATATTGCCGGTCTTTCCCGGCTGTCAGCCCCGCGCAGAGCATTTTCGGAGGAAGAAATATCACGATACTTCGTTAATCATTTTAACGAAAATCACGATAAAATGTCTATTTAATTCAGTTCTTCCAACTTCTTCATAAGCTGGTCAACGTCCATATCTTCCAGCTCCTTGTCCTTCTTCTTTGCCACAATCTTCATAATCTTATCGCGCTGCACCTTCTTCTCGGCTGCATCCACACGAGCCTCAGATTCAGCCAGCTTGACAGACACGATATACTTGACCAGCTCAATCTTGTTTGCCAGTTCGGTATCTTCGGCGCTCTTAACAGCCAGCAAGGAGTCTTCGTCTGCGGTCTTCTTCTGACGATTCAGGGTCTTAAAAATCGCATCTAGTGCCTCGACACTCAGATCCCACAGATCTTCAACAGTCATAATACCCTTATAGTTGAAGCGATAGCGATTACGGGTTGCAATTTCAAACAGATTCTTTTCCATAATAATTTCTCCTCTTAAATAACCACTTTCAGAACTCTCTCAGTAGAGCCCTGAACCTTAACAATAAAGGAATCATGCTTCGTCTCAGAGAATCCAACACCAGACAGCTGGTCATCTACCGACTGAACTGCCATCTGAGAACCAAGAGCCTCAAATACTCGCTTATGCTGTAATAGTTCCGCCTTCAGGAATTCATTGTAGAAGCCATTGGGCTTTTCAGTGTTAACACAATCCTTGAGCATGAAGAAGTAGTGACGGTTGCCATTACCAGTCTGTTCATCCCAGTAGTTTGGAGAGTACATCACCACAGACACAGGCACGAACTGATTGGAATTTACACCCCAGATCTCGCGGGTGCTAGTAGAACTGGGCAGCAGCTCCTTGATAGAGAACTTACCATCCTTCAGTGTAACAGTAGCCACCTGAACACTCAGACCACGATGCAAAGGCTTGTTATAGTTGAAGGAATAAATCTGACCATCAAACTCAATCTCTGCACGGAAGCCGGTTTTACCGCCACGATATGAGAAGCAGTGAACAAAGAAGTTGTACTTGCCATCTTTCATATTCTTGATGTCAGGCCAAGTGATATTTTCAACTGCCGCTTTATAGTGCTCAGGATGAATAATGTCAACGTCCAAATTTCCGCCGGTCATGTGATCTCGTTTGTCGCTAAAATAGATCTCAAAGTCGTTCGGCTCAACACAGTGGGCATCAAGGTCATTTTTATCCCACTCGTCCGGCTTATCGTTCCACTGAATAGAGAAACGCAGTACGCCATCAACCTTGCCGCCAGCATTCTTAACGTTATCACGGATCTGGCTGTCGGTCACGTTACCTGTATATGCCCAACCGAAACCGTTTGCCCATTTGAACATAGACGGCGCATTTTTATCCTGCGGCGCAATCAAAGACATCATATTCTTCTCGAAACGATTCTCCATAAACAGTTCCAAACCAGTTACGGTCGGCAGCACGTCCTTAATAAACTTATCAATGCCAATTTTCTCTGCACGGCCAAACTTCTTGGGATTAATCGCAACCGTCTTAGCCATTACCTCAAACGGATTCATAGCGCCAATCACACGAGGAGCTGCATCACGATTGCAGAACAAGATGTTGTTGGCAGTGATATCGTCCAGGGTAGCAAAACGACGACCCAGACTGTTCATGTAGCCAAGTTCTGTGACGGTCTTCTGTGCATCTTCCAGCATCTTTTTGGTGAAAATGGCCTTTGGACGCTTATAATTAGCGGGAGCAACAACCCTCTCAAAGGCAGTCACGGCAGAATCTACATCCATGCCATCACTCAGATTCACCAGCAGAGTACCGATAGCGGTGTTACGGATACGAAGCTGTCCCATATCGCTCCACGCCGGTGCCAGCCAAACATAAGCGGCCTTGTTTTCAGCCGGAGTATTGTCGTATTCGATCTTGTTAATCTTAAATACCTTTACGGCATTTTCAAACTCCTTGCCGCGATACAGGCTATTCTGTGCAATCAGCTCCAAAACAGTATCAACAGCATCCATGGTCAGTTCTTCCAGAGAACGCTTGTATACGTTTGCGGAATCACGCCACTGAGCCATCTTGGTAGCCACGTCATCAGGCCGCACAACGAAACGTTGCGGAATCTTGACTGCGAAATGATCCCAAGTATGCACATCCTTGTGATTTTCATCGTACTCGTAGTTCATCTCGGTGCCGAACATATTGCCAGAACCGATCATATTGCGGCTGACAAAATACGGATTCACAATATTGCGACTTTTCACATAGGCAGCCAGAGCGTCCACAACTGGCTGATACTTAGCGGACTTAGCATCGAAATCCCAAATAGAAACCAGATTACGACCCGCATCAAACGCTACCAGCTTGCCGATATTCTTCACAAAACGGCGGCAGCAGAAACAATCATACTCACGACGCTTACGGAACAGCTCATTCGTACCAGTCGGGAAGCTGTCGAGATACAGATTGTACAGTTCATCCTCGTCTGCATCTGTAATAAACAATGGATTCTCGACCTTCACCATCTCATTGAAGTGATCCTGCAGCAATGCACGAAATTTCTTGAAATCAGACATTATTATCATTCTCCATTCAAGTACTGTTTTTTGTGTCCTGTGTTATATAACTAACGTGTTAAAATCAAGGGGCAGAAGCCCCCTGTTTTTAATTTTTGTGGAAGTATTCGACCCAGCCCTTGTATCCTTGCCGGAAGCTAATATAGGCAACCTTGCTACACTTTCTTCCAATAATATCCGCAAGAGGATATTTACCATTCCCGAAACTAAGTTCTGCAAGATTAAATTCTGGATGAGTTTTACAGTAGTTATAAACCTTGACATACTCACCATTTCTTGTCAGATGTCTTCGGTCTAAAGTCTTTGAATGATATCTTCTTTCGAGAATATCATTCAACCGCGTGAAATAACTATGAATCGTATTTGTAGACATCTTTGAATCACTGTCTGCGCCGATACTATCCTCGGTTTTACGAATGATGTAATCACTATTCATGACATAGAATGCCCTGTACCCTCCCTTATTGGGAGCGTCATACTGTTTCATTTCATAACACTGCTTAATAATATCCATCAATCTTGCGTCAACATCAGTCTTGCCAAGAACGATATGAGATTCAAAATCGACATCGTTAATCGTCAGATTAGAAACTTCTTCAGAAGTAAGGCCAATCCAGTATAGCACGGCAATCACGTTCATACGAATCTGATACGGTTCTTCGTACTTGTTTAAAAAGTCAACAAATTCGTCAACTGATGCAAAATACTTATCCGCGTACATATTGTCTGAACTTACGTCACTCTCTGCAAACTCAGCTAGATCGTACAAGCATGTACGATTTTCGCTCTTGATGTAGCCAGTGATTATTGACTTCACATTTCTAAACGAACGACTTGAATTCACCCAATTGTATTTTGCAAACATCTTCACAAAATCATTTTTTGTGAAATCAAATAGCTCGTACCCGGCCTCGGCCTCACAATCCATAACATGATTAAGCGTTGATATTACAAACTCACCACTTCTATCAGAATACTTTTCGGCAAAATCTTTGATTTTTTCTTCAGTAAGCATAGTGGCACACTCCTTCTTATTATATGTAGTGTACCATTAAACCTTATAAAAAATCAAGCAAATGCGGCAAAATTCTGAAATTCCATAGTATGTTGTACGCCGCTCAGGAATGCTGCGAGCAAAAACGGTTCATCCTTGCATCTTGCCATTGCGATCATATTCATCTGACGATCAGACAAGACACCAAGCTTTTTGATGAACTGTCCTTTATTAAGCGTATCAGTCTCTTCACAGAGAACAATACTGTCAACCTCTAGGAACTTACAGTCTTCCTTTGAGAGTAGGACATGAACCGGAGAACGCTTATATATTCTGGAAGACAACGGATTTCCCTTGATCGTAGGACTGAAAAAATTCCTCTTATTGTTGCTTGTCACAACAAACGGTCGAATACCGCGCTGCTGATGACCTGTCGCATTAGATAGATCAACCAACCAAACCTCTCCGACCTTTGGGTCAATATTGTTGTCCATAGTCATTCTCCTCTATAAATATGTAGCTCCGTTCCATAGCTACATTATACAGGATACAATCGCAGAAGTCAAGAGGTTTTTGAAAATATTTTTAGTGTCCGTACAACTCTGGATTCTCTGATACGAACACGCTGGTATTATCGAAGATCATCTCATACGCTTTCTCTTTGTCGCCCGGCCTAAGCTCTATCCTCCTTACTTCGTAGCATTCTTGTCGCAACTCAACATGACTTTCGTTTCCAAAAAATCCAATACCTTTGACAATCCCATGCGTCTCTACACCAATGTCGTCCATTTCTTTGCAGACCATGTGAACATCCACACCATTGCAAACAAAGCAGATCCACACTCGCTTTTTTCTTATGTACTTCAGAAAACTCTCGACCTGTATAACTTCCAAGACTTTTTTCTCTCTCATCGAAATACCGCCTTCCGCTCACATAAACAACTTTCAAGATATATTATACACACCATTTTGTTTTAGTCAATATATAACACAGCTTTTTGTTGTTGTAAAAGCTTAAAATTTTAGATGATACCATTTACTCAGCATCATCCACAACCAGCTTCGCATCATAATAAAACCTGTGTGCGCCAAATTGTCCAGCAAAGGTTGCTCCGCGCTCGTGCCAACTGCCGGGAGCTGCCGCCGGGGTTACAAACCATTGAATAGGTTTGTCTGAAATCTTAGCGCCGTAATCAAAAACCATAGACACAGCTAGTTCGTTCTCTGCCGTCACCTTCCTATTATATAAGGAACTATAACCATACTTCTTAAAGACCTGCTGGATGGTTAGACCATCAAGTACAGCGGAATCATAAAGACATTGAGCCACAGCCATCTGACCTTCTAGGCTATCAGCACCTGCTTCACAAGCAACGATCTGCTCCGCAAGAGCACGCTCATCATCGGTGAGTTCGCGCTTTCCCTGGCTGAAGTTCACAATCCGCGTCTCAACAACAGTCTCTACAATGACTTCTGGCTCTTTTTCCTCTTGCTGCACAATGCTCACTGCCGGAGGACTACTATTATAAAGGTACGAATTGCTCTGCTTCTGAGCCACCGGGCTGATCTTCGATACCAGATTCCCTGCCAGCAAGCACATGATACACACAATAGCAATACTTTGCTCATGATTTGTTAACAAATTAGAGTTAATAAAAATCACTTCCTTTCAAAAATATTGGTTTTATAAGCTGCGCAAAAATTCATACAGCTCAATTTCACCTTGCAGCCAAACGACATCTCCGCCAGCCTTCAAATACACCGAATAGACCTTATCAGGATGCTCGAAGATGGATTCCACCTTCTTAGCTGTATTCCGATCAATAAGCACACTATTCATAATTACATTACCTTCCTTCTTCAAAACGCATATCCGGCCACCTTATTATGCAACGGCGGTTCAATCTCGAATGCTGTGTCGCTCTCAGCATCATATTTAAACCACCTCGTCAATTCTGGTCTTGGATACAGACCTTCCTCGTATCCTTCAACGACTGCGTAGTTGTAACAATGTTCAAAGATGTCAGTCACGTTTTCTTTAACAACTCGAATAGCCTCTGCTAAATCTGTAAAGAATCCTGCGATCCAACTGTCATCCGGCATCCAGTAGATTCCTTTGGTATTTGACACTGGCGAACTAAATTCCGCATTCTGCTCGTTCTTAAACGAGTCAATCATTGTTACGGTATAAATCATCTTGTACCTCATAGTTTAAGTAACGTTTTACATCATCCTCAAGAAGCATTAGTACAATCTTATCAAATGTTTTATGCGCCTTCTCATATATGGCAAATTTAATGGCAACTGGTTCACTCCATAAGTTCAGGTATTCAAGAGCCTTGTTGTAAGCCCCATTCTCTTTGTTATTTCCACCATGGCTATAATTATAAAAATCATAGCAAAGTTCAAGAAATTCAGAGCTACTCATTTCATTGACATATTTTCGTGCTCGTTTAGTTTTTTCTTTATCGATAACAATCAGCATAATCGTTCTCCTAAATCTTAGTTCTTATCTGTTAAGCAGTTCTTTGATGTAAAGCGTCTCAAAATTTTTCAGATTAGGATACTCGTTTCGAGCCATCTTTTCTGCCTGTTCTTCAACACTCAAAATACTTTCAAAGTCATCATCTATATCAACAACATAGCACATACACTCATGGTCATGCTTATCATTCCAACCTTCAAAAAGAGCAACGAATTTTTTCATGATGTATTTCCTTCTTAAATCTTAGTTTTTATCAGGCTCAGCTAACTGAAGTTCTTCCAACGAAAACGAAAGTCTTCCGCCTCCGCAAAAAGTAGTGAACTCGACAATGGCAGTATCTCCGTCGATTTCATCGATAATGCCTTCGCACCAATCTTCAGCGTAAACTTTATCTCCAACTTTCATAACTACTCACTCCTTAAATCTCAGCTTTTATCAGATGTCTTTCCACCACTCGGAAATATCATCGTCGTTAATTTCTTTCTTTGTTCCGACCTCACGAAAGCATTCGCAGACACTATCCCAAATTGCAATCACAAGATCACTACTTCTTTCAAGAGTATGCCCGAAGTAATCCTTGTAATAAAGGTTAAGCATAAACGATTTGCCATTCATTCCATAAGTTGGAATTGGTTCATCAGCAACTTTAATCCACATATACACTCCTAAATCTTAACTTTTATCAACTCGTTTATTCCAAGCATTTACTGCATCCAAAAGCATATTATTATCTGGCATTCCACAATTAACAAGATTATCATAATACGCTTTTGTTCTCAGTCCACAATAATCACATATGACTTGCGCTCTCAATTTAAAAAGCGTTGCTGGACCACCACAACATGGGCACGATTTCAAATCATACATTTTGACCATCCCTTCCCTGTTCCATTTCCAGCCGCTCACTCTGATCATCAGCAATAGACGCCACTTTCAGTAATCCCATTACAAAAATCCCAAAAGGAACAAGCAGTATAAAGTAAAATGCAATAAACGATATTATCATAATCCACATTATATTAACCTCACATGTCTTTTGGCTTGACCATCTTGTATTGAGGTTGCCTCAAGCATACACCGCACAAAGAGATTATTCAACACAATTATCAAAATTACCAAAATTTTACTAATAATCCTACGTCATCAATAGTTATATCATCGATCTGCACATCCTTTTGTTAAGTATCCACAAGAACCCGGATTTTATTAACCCTTGTCCATTGCATCTTCAAGCTTGCCATTGATAGAATCAATTTCACACATTAGCTTGCAGAACCAATTTCCATCCTTATCAAGTTTGAAACACAAATCCTTGTTGCCGCTCTTATATCCCATATAACATCCAGATCGGCACAAACTTATCACATCAAGTGCATCTTGAATCACTCGTGCTTCATTAAGAGTTAACTCAATCTTCATTATCCATCCTCCAAAGAATTTAGGTTTTATTGTTTTCGTAAAGTTTTAACATAATTTCTAGCGAAATAGAATCCAGACTACCATGTTGAACCAAATTAAGCGCCATGTAAAAATTCCTTCGAATATTAAAGTCCACTACGTCCTTTATCTCACCGCCTTTTTGAGCGTGATACAAAATATTATTTAACTTAAACAGTTCCTGATAACTTAACTTGACAACGACATCACCATCTCTCCCTTTTGGATTTTCATTTCCATTAAAACTCAGAATATTCATATTTGCACCTCTAGTCAAATATCTAAGTCTTTAAAATCAACCGCTTCTGATTCACCATCATATTCAATATCTACATTCGATAAATATGTTTTGTACATCTTTTCACGACATATAGCAGCTTCCATACTCGGATGTCGAATATCATAAAGCAACTGTTTGAGTTCTTCATCCGTCAAATTATACTCTTCTTGCAACATACTTATATCCACACCTCTCGATCAAAACGCAAACGGATTACTATTCACTGCTATTATCAGTGCCACATTGAAAGAAAACATTACAAATGCGGTCATTCTCTATCACCTCAGTCTCTAAATTCAATATCTACAACAATATTCTCAGGCTCTGTCATATACCTTCGTGCCAGCAGTTCTACCATGCGTTCCTTATCCCCAAGATTGCTGTTACGCAAAAGATACGAATAAACTTGTCTTCCTCTGTACAAAAATACAGCCCAAGCACTTCTTTTCAACGGATTTGAAACAAAAGTCATTCCATCGCTTCCTCCAGAGAGGTGGTCACGTCACCAAAATCAAGATCCAGAGCACCAATCATATCATCCAGAGCATCCACAGCATCAGACAGATTCGTGCAAGCATAATCTGCTTTATCATACCGCTCACTCCCCTGCAGATTCTCCGGCATGTAATCACGATACTCTTCTTCTTCCCACTGAATACTCTCGACATCTGATTTTACACTTTCGACCTCTGACACAAGCTCATCCAGCTTCTTACGGATGGAATCAAAACGGTTAATGGTCTGCTTAATAGCTTTTCTACGAGTGCTATTCATTTTCAAATCTCCTTTCAATCTACGATGCCAAGCTTGCAAATGTTTTTCGGATCAGTAATGTAGCCAAATGTCAATGTATTACGAAGATACCCCTTGTACTCAAATCCACGGTCACGAGCCGCCAGACGGCACACATCTCGAATCGCAGATTCTCTCGGCCAAGAGATGCCAGCCATCTGATACTTCCACTGAAGATCTCTCAGCTTCTGCCATGTAATAACCGGTTCTTTCTCATCCTCGAAACACAAACCATTCTTGACTGCGTATTCAAGAGCGTTACACCGCTTATTCTCTTCTGATGTACAAGTGCCCCATTCGTTTTCGAGACGGCGATGCGCTCTATCAAACGGCGCTTGCTTTACTGCGTCAATACCAAACGCTGCGCCAAGCAAACCCAAACCAAGTAACAATCCCATAATTCAAACCTCCATTCATGCTGTTTCTAGCTCTCTTTTAACTAGTTGACGACGTTTCGTTACATTTTTTAACCAATCATTTCCACTGGGAGCTTGTCTATCCACTCTCGTATTGCGACCACTCCCTATCGGACACGCCCGACGATAATCATCAGCAGTCTTACAACCAAGAGATTCAGCTTCGTCCAGTGCTTTTCGCACATAAGCCCATGTACTACCACCTAGATCAGAACACTTTCCAATCACAGCAAGCACAAGTTCATCGCCCATGCGCTCAACATATTCTGCCAAAGCCTTCTTTCCTGCAGCACCGAGTTTCCCGATATTCTCTCGGAAAACATCCTCGATAGGCTTCGTCATTGTCGTCTCATCACAAGACGAAGACGATATCTTATCTTTTTCTTTCTCTTTCTCTTTTTCTAGCTTGGTTTTGCTTGCGTTTGCTTCGTTTTGCTCACGCTTGCTTTCACCGCCAGCTTTTCCAGAAATGCGCTTACCTTCGATGTATTCGGCATCTTTAATCAAATCTCTCTTGATAGCAGGCCACACGTACCGCTCATTTCCGATGAGTTCAGGCTCCGTTCCAGACGATTTATATTTCATCATCGCCAGTACCAAACGCCCCACCTCAGCAGCACTAAGGGGTTCAAAGTAGCTCTCGTAAGTATCCCAGATTTTAATATAAGTATCAGCCATCATACACCTCACATTGCTACAATTGAACAATGAGAATCAACGCCATAGTCGATGTTAGAATAATATTCTCTATCAACGTCTGCATTTAATCCAATGTAATGAAGCGTAATAGCCTGATTACTGTGATTCAGGCTATGTTGCAACCACGCAAGTGCCATCTGGTCATCTTTATGATTCATCATGAATTGATAACCAAAAGTCTTTCGACAACTATGAGTCCCAAGTTTATAAGAAAGCCCTAAATCTTTTTGAGCTTTTCTCATAATCTGTCCGAACGTATCAACATCAATCGGGTCACCTTTCTTCTTTGGATCAGCTTCATATTTTACAACTTTCACTGCATTTGATTTTCCCCCTCCAACTTTCCAGGAAGAAATGCCCCCATTCGTTCTTAATGAATTTTTGCTACTTCCTTTCTGAGATGGAAAAAGCCACGAATGATACGACGGCCTCGTTAGTCGAATATATTCAGCTATAATCTGCATTGTGTTCTGCCCAATTACAACATCGCGATATTTTCCTGTCTTTTTCTCTTTGAATCGAACCTTGACTGTTTCATTAACAACAAGTTTTCCTTCAACCAGGTGCGATACATCTTCAACTCTAAATCGAAGAAGGTCACTCGCACGAAATCCTGTGGCAATACCAAGATTAAACAAGCACCAATCTCTATACTTCTTTTTATTATAGAAGTATTCAGAAATAGCCTGAATGTCTTTTACGTCACGAATCGGTTCAACCTCACCATTTCGTGCCACCGAATATCGAGTGATGTTGTAATTTTTTCCTTTAGAATATTGAGTTGTTTCTTGATTGACATCTTCATCTAAATATTCGTCAATACTTATAAAATTCGATTCATATTCTTCCTGTGCTAATGCTCCCATATACTATATCTCCTTTTAGATTCCGTATTTCAAACAATATTTCCCATATGACAATCCTTCCGCATCAGCTAATCTTGTAATCTCAACAAATGTTGGCTTATGCTTCTTTTTATTTTTACACCTAATAGATGCCTCGTTTCTAATAATTTTACGACATTTATCACAATAAAGTCTGCCACATTTTGGGCCATGCCATGTGACACCACAGCGATTACACGTTATGTCTCCATACACCATCATACCTTATACCTCAAATTCATCAATCATCCACTGATGCTTGTAATAATAGCCTTCACTCTCTTCTGTTACCAGAGCGCTAAAACTATCAATATAGGACTCTTCACTTGCATCTGGATGGCTCTCTTTGCATTCCATATAAGCCAGCTTCATCAATTCATATAGCTTCTTTTCGTCAGAAGAAACCTCAATCACATTTGCCTCTGCATAGAATTCCGTTTCTTCATAACAGTCATGTAAAACATAAATTCTCATAATATGTACCTCAATTCTTTTCAAACAAATCGTTTCGAATTCATTTACTTCTTCTCCTGCTCTTTCATCAGCTGTTTCACAGCCTTCTTAAACATCCGCATAGCATTATCACTTTCCAGGAAAACCTTAGTCTTCGGCTTAGGCATACAGCCATGAGCACGTTTGTATGCCTTCAACATACTCTCCATCTTTGTATAACCAATCTGGTCATAAATCATACGGTAAGTCTTATGATAATGAATTGTATTGTCTCCAATTTTCTTTGCCAGAGGTTCAACAACTGGAACCAGTTTTAATGCTGTCTCACTCTGCTTCTTAGGCTTCTCAGTAACAACTTCTTTAACTTCAACTTCAACCATAGGAGCATCATTTACATTTACTTCAGGAGCTACTTCAATAGTTTTCAAAACCGGACGAAGTTCATTCTGATTCTGGTGCAGCCGCTCAATAGATGCCGCATACATATCTGCAACGACAGAACCCATGACGGATTTCCAAGTAGAATCCTCTTCGATAATATCAATCGTAGAGATTTTCCCACTACGATTCGTTCTCTTAATATACTTTGCACGAGCATCTTCCAAAACGAAACCATAATTACGATTCAGATATTCATAAATCTTGTGAAGCGTTTCCTTATTTGTGTAACCTTTAGTATTTGCAATCACACCAATCTTGCTATACAAATCTTTACGCCAGTCACTCATTTCATCCTGAAACACATTGCGAGGAGTGTAGCTCCTAGCACGAATCGCGTTATCCATCTGCTTGTCCTTAATCTGATGAACACACTGAGATACACTACTGATCACATTCAGTGCTTCGTTGCTAGTGGCGCGAGCTTCCTCAATCTGTTCACTGAGATCCTTACGGGTGGAATCAAGTTCGCTCTGAAGATTCTTCATGCTATCAAATAGAGCGTGAAGTCTTACATCAATGAACTCCTTACTCAGTGCAGCATCCATCTGAGGCGTAGCCAGAACGGTGTCACCACGCATCAAGGATTCCATGATGTCCCAGCAGAAATCCATGAACGCATCTGCTTTGGGCTGACGAGAAAGACGACAGATTTCCATAACGCCACGCAGACTATACACGATATATTCACGTTCCTTCGTGATTCCGCCCTCAACATTCCTCAGTTTGAGGAAAGTTGAAAGAGGGTCAAGACGATCTGTGTTCTTAACATGGATATTTTGAATTGCCTTATTAGGATTGTTATACTCTAGCGCTCTACCAATCTGTTCACGAGTCATGTAATACTGATGCTTACTATCCTCGTACACATCCATACTCAGTGCGCCAAAGGGCTTAGAGACTATTACGGTCATAGGATTGTTAGTAGTCATTTTGTTTTACTCCTTTATATTTGTTAAGAAAAATCTGCGGTCAAATCTTCAGACGACCAGCTCTTATGATCTGTGTACTCATCACTGAGTACATCCATCCAAAGATAATTTTCAATATCACCACTACTTTCGTAATTGATACTGGACAGGCTGATTGTTTCGCCATCATTTCTTTTAAGGTAAATTACAATCTCAGGATATGGTTCTGCAAACCCCTCTGCAACAATCCTCCCGATGGGTGTATCGATTGCAAATCGCTTCTCGTTCATATTATTTTTCCTCCTAAAAGAACTCTTTTATCAAAACTGGTATTTCCAGAACAGTCGTGCGTTGCCGGTAATATCTTGCAAGCAAGAAATGTATTCCCGGAATGAAATCAGACCTTGTATCTTCATAACCCATGCTCGCTTTGCACGAACTGCAATCGCTGGATCGTACTTCACAGCATCGTTAAATGCGCTGTCGGTCATCTTGCGTTCAAAGTAACGAATCTCATTGATGTTCATAATCATTTCTCCTCTGTTTCATTTCAGTTTCTTTTCAAAATCTTCGAGTTCTTCATAATCTTCATCTGTGAGATAATCGTCGATTTCAATATCCAAAAGGATATAGCACTGCGCCTGTAAAGCAACATACGCATCATCTGCACTCATTCCATTTTCAATAAGAACCTGTGCTGCTTCCATGAGTTTATCATTCATAGTTCGTTCCATTTTCTAAAACCTCGATTTTATTTAATTTCAATATTCATTTTGCTAAATAAATATTTAACAGATTCTTCAATCGCATCAATAGACCAAACATTAGGATTACATACACCAAGAATTTTATCGCCAGAAGCATTATCACATGCATCACAAAAATGCCACCAGCTATTATCGCCAGCATCATATTCATAATAAACACCCACATCAATTTCAGGGTGACCATCTACATGATATTTAATCTGATCTTTATCATTAAATGTATCCGGTTTGTGTCCACGTCCATTCCATCCAGAAGGATTCATCTTAGAAAGAAAATCTCTTGCAATTTCATGCGCCGTCATAAACTCACACTCCCTAAAATAAAAGCCTTTTTTGAATCAAAAGGTTTTAGTAGCTCAAACTTGTCGGTTTCTTCATTAAAAATTCCAACCGTCGCACCTTCTTTTAACCAATAAGAAAGTGTATCAAGTGCTTCCTTAATCTCGTCCATCGAGTTATCCCATCCACCATTGGAAACAATCACAACACTCACTCCTTTAATTCTCCATCCTCATAATCAAAAACATGACAACAATCTTCGCAGCCTTTCTTATACAGGTCGGTTTGAATCTTATCATTTACTGCATCTTGCTCAATAACCGTAATTAAATCGTACCACGAAAATGTCTTTCCGTCTTTAGAGTAAAAAATCAGCATACCCGGATAGCATTCTTTGTCTGCCGACCCCGTGGCAATCAACCAACCATTATGAATTTTAATTTTGAAATCATGTTCATTAACGTTAATCATTTGTCTTTCTCCTTTATATTATTATCTTATCTTCACTGAGCGTTTCGGTTTCATACGTTGCATAGACAAGCTCTGTCGGCTTACTGTAACACGTTTTCATCCAGTCAAGCTCTGCATCACGCAACTCTTTTGTGGGATAGATTTCATGCCCTCTATATGTATCGCCGTACATAAAGTGTCTGACAGAGTATTCAAGATGGTAATACATTATCGTTTTTCCAACTTCTCACACACTTTTGCAATGATAGCCAAACCTGTGCGCAGAAAATCTGCATTGTAAGGATTTTGTGCTTGAACATCTAAATGGTACAGCAATTTTTCCAAATCAGAGCTATATCCAACGCCTGCTGTTTTACAAAGGACCTCGGCCATCGCTTGAGTGTCATATTTCATAATAAAACTCTCCTTTTACATCAATTTGTTAGAAATATCAAATGCTTTCCATCTGAAACTAAATTCATCCGTCCAAACCTGTGCTTCGAGTTCGTCACTATCATAATAAGCCAGAACATTAGGAAAATCAGAATACATTGCATAGCATTCTTTCGAATCATCCACGATATATTTCATAGCTTCTTTTTTGTTTTGAAAAAACTCAGGCTCAAAAATTTCACCTTTAGAACCACATTCGATAACACACCACATATAATTTTCTCCTTTCAAAACGTTGGATTATCTGTCGTGAACATATATTGTTTATTTGTCTTATGGCACTCATTCCACATATCCGCAACCTCTTTTGCCCTCTTTTTGCTCTCACAGAGATTTGCAGCCTTAATACCCTTAATGGTTAATTTACTTAATAGATTATCTGCCACAGAAATCCTTATTGGATAGGCATGATATTTTCCGTTCGCTTCAACATCGCAGACTGCCCACATATATTTCATAATCAAACCCTCACGTTCTCATAAACCCACTCGACACCCTTACTATGGAACTCATCCACCCAACGGAACCAATCATCTTGTGTGAAGCTGCCAACGGGAAAGCCTCTCCAATTCTGATCAAGAACTAGTTCTCCACGTTCATTTTCAGTCCATGCGATACCTGTGTTCTCTCTCCAAAGACGTTCAACAAATTTATCGCAATCATCTTTATTCCAACTTAGCTTCTGCATCCACTGTGCATCTAAATATGTATTTTCATATGCTTCCGCAACAACACATGGACAGTTTTTACAGGTTTTTTCTATACAATACCAGCAAGGTCCACCGTTATAACTCATGATTTATACCTCACTAAAATCCGCATTGAAAAGGATCTCATTACCATATTCAGTAAGAATATCCTTGAACCACTTTTCGTTCTTTTTCCACCACGACTCAGCTTGTTGCGGAGTCAACACAGTTCCCTTTTTCTTCGCTGCATCAATAATGTCATCGATACACCAACGAGTTTCAGCAAACCAATACTGATTTACGTCATCATCCTTTTCCTGTTCGTCTTCAATATAGTTAGGACAATAGTTAGTGTAGAAATCCACATCAAAAAGTGTGATAGTCATATCATTGCCGCTTAATTCACGTTCAACGTCAGCTACTTCTTCTCTGAGATACAGCTCAGACATAATACCGTCTTCATGTTCCTGAATCCATTTCTCTGTAATATTGAACTTTTTCGCCAGTTCATCGACCTCAAACACCCATGTGCCATAATTCGTATTTTCAGTACCATGTTTCACCATATAATCAGCAATCTGACGTTCCATCATATTGTCATCCATGATATCTTCCTCCTAAAATTTAACTTTTATCAAAAGCGCCAACTGGTTGTAACAATTCGTTTTGCTTCGCCCTTTTCATAGCTACCATTCTCGATTGCTTCTTCCAGTCCGTTCCCAGCATTATAGGCCATACCATTTTGAATAGGATCATCTCCAAGAAAGCCACCACAAGAATCAATTTCAACCCAATTAGGTTCAGCGCTTTCCTCGACATCATCTTCCACAAAACCATCCTGTTCATAAAGCGTATACCCATACACTTCGCCAGTTAGATAGTTGTCGTATTCTTTAACCTCAAGCTTCATATTCTGTTCTGCAATAGCTTTATTCTGTTCATTAAAATCAGAAAGAACAGTAACAATCCACCCTGCGCAGCTTGAATCAAACATATCATTATAGGGATACATCCGCTCTCCACAACTCATCGTGATTCCACTATGTTCATAAATCCAAAGCGGTAACCAAACCACTTTCTTTTCAAGCAGTTTCATGCAATCACGAATAGAGAACTCTCCTCTCGAATACTGAACAAGGTCATCATAAAACAAGCTCTTCCAACTATATTCTTCCTCGTTCGGAATCCAATCGTCTGATTCAGAATTGTTGGTACAGATTGCCCAATAGTCATTATCGTCATCCAGATCATGATGCTGAATTGCACATGTATCAAACAGCTTTTTGTTTACAAGCGCATCAAGAACTTCCTTATCATCACAATACTTCCAGACGAGATTGTTCCAAAACTCTTCCGGCGTATTAGAATCAATGGCATCACCGAGACGATAGCGACCATAAAAGCAAGCCATAATAGAATCATGATCACAATCACGCGGATTGCATTCCTCGCCGTTATCCGCCCAAATATGTAAACAGTAGTTCACACCATCATTCTCCCATTTTATGGTTTCGTTATCATAACAGTACAGCATATCTAGAATCTCCCTTTTATCAATCTTCTTCATTAAGAAGTTCTTCTCTGCTAATCGTTGTCATTTCTGAATAATCCTCGTTGTTAGGGTTATCCCATACAAAAACATTTACATCGCCTGTTTCGTTATCAACTTCCGTATCAGATATGTTAATCTCTGCCCCATCTGGTCGCTTAAAATAAACGCTTACACCAGGATAATCATGGTCCCAATTTTCACGAATAACTAGCTTTCCGATTGCCGTATCAATTTCAAAAACCTTTTTATCTTTATCCATATTCACTCACCTCTTATGTGCTTGCCTTTTCTTCAAAAGCGTACCAATCAGACCAAATCTTATCGACCTCGCCATTCTTAAAACCATTCTTATAATCGGTAAACTCAACATAATAGTTGCTTGTCCACTCATTCAGGTAGTGTTCATAGATAGCTGCGATTCCACGCTTTGTTTCAACGACAAAACTATCAACCAGAACACCCTCAACGTAAGCACCCGTGTATTGTGCTTTATTCTGATACATCCAACGATTAAGAGCGCCTGCATTAAGATAAAACCGTGTCATAATTCATTCTCCTTTACTCTGCAATCACCATAGCAAGAACCGGCTCACCGGAACCCTTCAATTGAAGTTCCAGAATATCGCCATCATCCACGATTTCACACTTGCTTAGATAATCCTGAAGAAAGAACATCTGACATTCCTGCCAAAAGATTTCTTTCGGATCTTCATTCTCTCCTACGAACACATTCTTGTGATGAAAAGATTCATTCCAAACCCAACCTTCGCCATCAAAACAAGCGTGAACTTCCCTCAGATCCCACATAATCAGTCCTCCCCAAAAATATGACGCTTGTTAAGGTCATCACTGATAATATTCTCAATTTTATTTTTGGTATTATCATCGAGCTTTCCGTAAGGAGCATTATCAAGATAATAGAAGTGAATTTCATCTCCAAGATCCTTGTACATGACACTCACATAAAACCCAGCTGAAATTCCATTCAGTAAAGCATATCCAATACCGTATACTTCTGAATAATTGTTGCCCATTAAATCCCACATAGCTTAAATCCCGTAACGCTTATTTAAGTCTTCAAAAAGAAGGTCTCGAACTTCATTCATATCATCTTCGTCAATTTCATATGGCTTGTAAATCATAATGCAGTAGTCCATAACTAGATACATAACCGAATATCTATACGAGATTCCATCTTCTTTATAACTAAACTCTGCACAGCCAAACTTATGATCTTCTGCATATTCATTTGCAATTAAAACCCACATTTTATCACCTCAAAATTTCCTTGAGCATCTTTACCATACCTTCGTAATCTTTATCATTGGCATCCATCATACGAACTGTCATATCAAAATCAACTGTCTGACAATCACTGAAATCGTATTGTTCAATATCATTACTACAAGTGTCAGGGTAATGTTCTTCGAGCCGGTCTTTCGTACAACAGTCACAGAAGGTTCCAGAATAATAATCACTGGCCGACTCACCTGTTTTCATGTACACATGGATACCATCTGTGACAATCACTTTAGCGAACCGCTTCATATCTTCTGGCGTAAAGGTCTGATCCATAACATCATACGAATAGGCCATATAACAAGTTTTATCAGGCTCATAAATATCCTGTTCCCTATCTGCGCCAAACGCTCTAGCGTATCCACCAGCCCATCCACCACAAAAAACAAGAATTTCTTTTCCTGCTTCGATAGCTGCCATATATTCCTCTTCAGGAATCGCTACAATTCTTCCGTTAGGAAAAATAAAACCTTCAAATTCTCTCATATCAAACACTCCCAACATTCTTAAATCCATAAAGGCTATAACCCTTGTATTTGAAGTACCGCATCGCTTTGTTAATCTGTGTAGAGCTTACTGTCGAATGACTTTTTAGATATGTATTCTTATATTCGCACAGCTTTTTATACTCATCACTTTCACGATGTGCTTTTAACTTTTCGCAATGGTCGTGGCAACCAGGATAACGCTCCGGTGCCACACAGTAACGGCAAGGATCAGTCATATTGCAAGCTCCTTTTCTCTTGTAAACTTAATCACCAACGCATTCACGTTGGCCGCTTCCATCGTTGACTGTTTTGCATCCTCGTGATTGCCAGCTCTAAGGAATGAAACACTTTGATCCATCAGCTTACGTCGATAGGAAGAAAGAGCTGCGAGAATAATATTCTTTTCAGTGTTGGTCATATTCTTTTTCCTCCTGCTCACGTTCCTTGTGAAATTTTCGCACTTCTTCCCAAAAATCAAACGGATCAGAATTGTGATAAACAAGCTCCATGTATTCTTTTCTACTGTTAAAATGGTTTATGTTAGTATCCATTTTTATCACCTCAATCAAAGCTGAACCACTTCATGTTTGACTTTCTCCAGCATCTTTTTCTCTTGTTCTTCAAGACGTTCAACCTCATATAAAACGCTGTGAATACCATAAATAATCAAATCACGATCTCGTTCACGTTCTGCTCTATGTACTGGATTGTTTTTACAAGATCCTTCGCACAAGTTATTTTCTCTTGCAATCAAATTATCAATCGCATACTTCAAAACACGCTTATCTTTTTCAGTCATATTTATCACCTCAATCATTGTAAAATATCTGTTTTAGCAGTTTTTGAAATCCAAATCTCTTACAAAATTCACAATAGGGTCTCGGAAAACAACGCTCTTAATACAAAGAGACTCCAAATCATACTGACCTTTACAATTTCCGTAAAAGATAAGTCCATGACCGATTTCATCAAACCATTTTTGTGCCTTATCAATAGAATAAAAGTGCTGCGCACCATCAACGGATTCAGTAAAAAATGTGTACCCACACTCACCAAATTGAACATACTCCCAACGATTAAGAGTGTTTCCTTCGTAGTCGAATAAATGCTTTACGGCAATAACATATACAGTTTTCATATTTTCATCTCCTATAAAAGCATGATTCTATTTCATTAACACCACAGTAACAGCCCACACTCTTGCGTCAATATCGAATGTGTCGATTTCTTGATTCTTAAACGATTCCGGCATTCCGACATATGAGCCTTCATATATCTTTGTACAATCTTGTGAATATACCACGAATAATGTATTCTGATAAATTGAGCCACAACATTCATAGAGCCGTTTTACTGTGAAAATGTTATTTACGATTTTCATATTTAACACTCCTTTTAATATTTTCATGCTTTCGCATTCTGGTAGCGGTTATGTCTGCCCTAGTACCGCCAATCATCTAGCATAATAACGTATTATTTTAATTTTCCTTTCAAATATAGCTCCTGCTTATAATGCCTATGTTCTTTCATGATTTTGTTTCGTTCTTCTAATGACGGTTTATAATCTTTCCAGTGACTCTTGATGTGATCATCGTTTTTCTTTTTGGATTCTGGATTAACTATAAGCAAAATAGATTTCTTACTCACGTTATATTCTTTCGCCAAATCCATTAAGCTAAATAATCCAGTAGAATATTTTTTTCGGATTTCTTCTTTCATTACAGATGTAATCTTTACTCTTCTATCTTGTTGTTCTGAAAGTTTTATTTTTTCAGATTTATAAGGCATTATGACACCCACTCCTGACTTCTTATATAATCCTTAATAGATGGATTGTATTCATTACGGTCAATGTATTGACACAGGACACGCTGCACATCACGGTTATCACCGTAATCCATCGCTAACGAAATATCTTCACCGTGAGTTCCAACACCCAGGCGTTCATACTTTCTAACTTCAAGATAAAAGTCATGTGCGCTGTAGCGTCTGCCATCTCTGCGGTCAAGAATTGAATCGATAATCATTCCTCACACCTCGATATCATTGATATTAAAAGTTCTTACATCAACCCTCTTTTCAGCTCCATGTGGCTTGTCAGACGGCCTGTACATAAAATACGGAGATGCTGCCGATTCGATGTAGAATATTACACAAGGAAATCGCTCTCCAGAAACAGCCTTTCTCTTTTCAAGAATTGCTTCGTATGCCGTTTTATGAAGCACTTCATATTCATGATTTGGAACGAATTCGTCTCCAAAATGATACTGACTGATACGGTTTACACGATCTGCAAACACTCTGAATCCACTATATTTATCTGCCACTTCAATCGCATCAAAATTTGCACCAGTCATGTCGTTTACAATCTTCAAGATGCGTTCTTTGCTGTACTCAAAAGATCTCGGAGTACGTTTCACGCCAGCCTTAACAGGAACAAACGGCGGTTTATTGAAACTATTCTTATAATCAATTTCACCGGTTCCTTCATCAATTGGTGCAAACATATCAACAAATCCAGTCACAGGCCAATTATAGAGACCGGATTTTATATTGTATTTGTTTCTTTCACATGAAATAACTTCCAAATAATAAGCCTTATCCTCAACGTGAAATGCTGTGCGGATTCTACAATTTCCGACATCTCCAAAGTGAACATCTTGCCCTTTAAAGTGATAATCAAAAGAACCAGCACCTTCAAAATACAGAATCTTCATTTTCTTTTCCTTCCTTAGAAAAATACCAGTTTGTTATCATCGTCGTGTGTTGCATTCCACGCTTTTTCAATAGCTACAGACGATTCTGTTACAAAATCACCAACCGCTTCACCGTTCTTGTAAAGGTTTCCACGATACTTGCAGTCAAGATCACCAAAGTAGACTTTAATCTTGTCGCAATCCTTCAGTTTGTCGCCGTACCAGAAGTCAAATGTAATGCCACTCATTACCCTTCCTCCTTACCCCTCATAAGAAACATCTTCTGCGAAATAATACTTTTCCATATTCACAGCTGCGGTAAAGCGGCTTTGAACATTAAACACACGACAGAAATCAGGCTCGCTACCAAACTTCTTGTTGTAGATACGAGCTTCCTCCGTTGCAATCTGGAAATAATAGTCGATTGCTTTTTCTTTGTCATAAGTCCCAGCCTTATAACGCTTTTTCAGTTTTTTAATAAACGGACTGGTCATCTTGCGATACAGATCACCGTCATTGATTGCACACAACTCAAGCTCTCTGCTTTCATCGGTCTCACGATAAACCATGGACTTTGTACGTTTCATAATCGAATCTCCTTTTCTTGCGTATCCTGTGTTATATATCTATATGGTAAAAATAAAAGTCCTATGACGGACTACCCTTTCTAGCTATAGAATACAGGATACTGTTGCCTTTGTCAAGCACTAAAATGTAGATTTTATTAACGTCACATTTTAGCGCGTTGATACGTTTTATTTCTGCGAACATTTTGTGAACATTAATCAACATTCACTTCATCAGGCCGTGCCCACAGAATATCCTCGATGGTATCATCATAGATGGTTTCTGTACCGTTGCTGTTCATAACCATAGTCACTTTCTGACCATCTGCCGGGGTTTCTTCCATGCTTGCATAAGAATACAGCCATTCCTCGCCGTTCTCATCAATAACATGGATGGTCTTGATTCCATTGCGGAATACTTCGATTTCATCCACGCTACCGGCCAGAACATAACGATTCTCCAGGCGAGTTTTCATAGGCTCTGCTGCATTTGCAGTCATACAGTTTGCCAGAATGGAAACACCAGCCACAACAGTAGCCAGGATGACGGACAGCTTATTCTGAGTAAGTTTCATTTTACACATCTCCTTTTCAATCTTTCAAACCAAATAATTTCATGCCGGCAGATCCCATGTCTGCCGGGTACATGTTTATAACACGATCGTTGTAAAATTCTGCAATCAAGTTACAGCTTTCAAGCGAAGTATATTCTTCGTCGAGAGTTCTTCCGTTATGTTCTGCGGAATTATATTCATCCGCATCATAAAATCCATACATAGCAGCTTCGTAAAATTCTGATGTAGACAGCCCACCATATTCAAAACCAGAAAAAACATTTTTCAGTCCTTCTTGACCAAAGACTGCCGCATAAATGCCGCCTGCATTATCCTCGTAAACCTCAATAGTAGCACGCATTCTTATATTCTCCTTTCTTTTCAGTGACCCCAACGGCACACAACCACGCCATTGATCCAGATAGAAACATCAATTCCCTGCCGATACCACTCGACAGCTTCCCGGTGAATGTTAGTGATAACACCGGTTTCCTCATTCATGAACCACTGACCTTTTTTCATCTTGTATTCTCCTTTACACTCTCATGCACTCATCAAGATAGATCCGTTTACCGAAACACTTGACGTATGCTCTGCCAGACGGTGCATAGATGATTTTCAGATGATGATAACTGTGATACTTTTCATCCTCAATGAGTACGCCAGACTGAGCATAGATATAATCATCAATGCCATACTGAACGCCACCATGAATCTGAAAACCACCGCAACGGCCATAACTGCTATCATAAGCAGTTACAGGATGGCTCTTGCAATATTCTCTTGCGGTCATATCAAGCCCTTCCTAAAACATATCTTTTATTTCTTGATGATATCAACATCATCAAAGCCGTGCCAATTGTAATTAATAATGGCCTTTGCTTCCTCGAAATCACGGCCAAGATTGTGAATCTGCCGTGCATCCTCAATATAGCGATTGTGGTTCTCTGCCGTGGTGATATACCACGTTCCAAGAGCTTCATACATGACATACCTTTTCATGCTTTTTATTCTCCTTTACTCAAAGTTCTTGCAAAGACCCAAACCACCCTTTTCACGGGGCAAACGTCTGAGTGCGTCACGGTGCGGACAGTCGATATTCTCACAATACCGACAGTTCGCGTTTTCTTTCTCTTGCTCTGCAAAGAATTTCTTTGCATCTTTTAGAGATTCAAAATAATGACCCTGATCCCATGTGTAGGAATCAGGGTCAAAATGCCACGCCACAATATAGGGCATGTAATAATTTGCCTTGTTAAACAGTGTTGTGTAGGCGTTGCCGATGTCAAGAATAACCAGATCTTCTTTTTTCATTAGTTTAACCACCCTTTCCATTCTGCCACGCCAATAGCGATGGCACCAACAACGAAAACCCACATCATGGGCGCAATACATCCGGCCTGATAGGCAGAATAACCAAAGAACATGAGAAGCGATTTCATAACAAACATCCTTTCTTATTCAACCCAGCATTTTGCGGTGCTGACGTATTTAACACCGGCTTCTGCCAGGGCTTCCTGATAGATTTTCACTAGCTCTGTATCACCAAACTTTATGGCAATATCGAGAGCCGATTCAATCGCCAAAATTGCCATGGTATCACACTTCTCTAACGGTTTCGACGATATAATCGTCATATTGATTTCCGAACGTAACGTATGCGTCCGGGCTGCACTTAGACAGAGCCTCGATCAGTTCTGCTACGGTCATGCTGGTTGTCTTGTGCTCGATGATATCAAGCAGAGCATAGCCGGCGTGGTTCTCTCCGTTGATTCTGACAAATTTCATAATAAATCTCCTCTTTTATTGTGATTTTAGGCTTGCATATTCTGTATATTATTTGCATAAATATTCATTTTAGGGCATAAAAATAACACCCTATGAGTTTTAGGTCATAAGGTGTTTGTTGACGTGAGTATTCGGTTCTGCTAGAATAGAGACATCATAATTTGAAAGGAAGTCCTTGCTATGGGAAGCAAATGTATAACCATTCACTATCTTGAATCAGAAAAAATTCAATTTATGACGAATGTTTTCGCAAAGGTTGAAGAAGCAAAGTTGAATATTTTTCATGCTTCTCAAAACAATAATATGGATAATGACTTCAAAATCTGTTTAGATTGCCTCTGTGGTTGTTGGGCATTAGGTCGTACTAAAAAGTATTCACAGGTTTTTCTAAATGCGAATTCTTATGATCTATCTGACGCATATCACTACATAACAACAGGCTTTCATTTTGATGGGACAAAAGGAACTGTGCCAGATGATATACGAGAGCTTGCTGCTTTTGTTTTAGAATATGGAGATTACTTTGATTTAATTTTAGAAAAAATCAAAAAAGATGACAAAGATTTCTACAATAAAATCATTTCAGAATCTTAGGTTTTCCGTTTTCATCAATGATGAGATTGCCATAAGTGTATGCTTCTGCACAAGCTTTCAAAACGGCGTTTTTCGTCGTTCCATTTAGCTCTGTTTTTGCTGTGAACGCATCAAAGAGATCAGGTGTAATCTGTACACCAACATTCTTTTTCTTACTCTTATCACGTTCGTATTCCTTGTGATAATCACGCTCTGCCATAATTGCACCGCCTTTTCTTGATGGTGCAATTATATCATTCTGACGAATTGCTGTCAAACTCAAAATTATCACCTTGCTTTCTTTCCAGATTTCACAGGAAACACGTCATTCAAAGGGCGCATATCTCTGTTATCGAAATCACGGGCACAGCATCCAGTGCCGTCCATGTAGTACGACATTCTTTCATCCATGCGGAAGCTATGATTATTCATCAAGACTTCTTTGCCGTAGATCCAGCCGGAAACTGTGATGTATTCACTAGAGCCAAATACAACACACTGAGAACGCTTTTTCTGAGTCGGTTTGCCCGCCTCATTATAGCGGTCATCAAGACGTTTCTTGCTCTTATGATAGCGCAAAGAGCCCTCTGCATTAGCTTGTGACGCTCTGAGAAAAGCTGTTTCGCTCTGCTGCTGTTTTGCCTTTTCCATTACAAGACGCTTTTCTTTCTTACTCTGCTGATAGGCATTCCAGTCATAAAGGGAAACACTTCTTGCGTGGTATGCTTCTTTAATGAAGCTAACAATCTTGCAAGGATGGATAGAAGTCCATCCCATAGACGTTTTGACGTACATAGGCATAAAGCCTGTTTTCATTGCGATAAACGGACGACTGACGAACACAACGCTGTCAAATGTGCCGTAAAGATCAAGCTCTTTGACTTCTGTGCCGTTGTAGATGATAGAGTGCCCAGAAGTGTTCTGACGCACTTTTCCCATCGTATTCTGATAGGATTTCAAGATATTTCACCTCTTTCTTAGAATCCTGTTTCGGCTCATGCCATCATCAGGGGACGGACTTCTACCGCCCGACAGGGACAGACTTTTACCCGGCCTGTCAGCGGTAACTAACTCAAGCGGCAACTTTATTAGAACTTGCCTTAAAAGCCTTGTCTGCTTCCTCAAAAGTCTTGCGTGCTTCCTCAAGTTTGATATTCCAAGAGCTGATAGTGTTCTTGATGGTATCAACAACGGCTTTCTTTTCGTCGTAGACGGTCTGAGCGGACAGCATAGCCTTATTATGCTTCTCTTTGGTGGTATCCTTAATAGTGTTATCGCTTGCGTCTTTCTCACACTGAGCCTTGCACTTATCAAGCTCTTTCTGAGCATCATCAAGGGCATTCTGAGCGTTGGAGAGCTGAGAATTTGCCTTTGCCAAACGTGCCTTACAACGCTTCTCGGCAAGGTTATAATCCCGCTGATAATCCTCAAGGTAGACGGTCTGAGCTGCTACCGCTTCAAGCATAGGCTCAAGAGCCTTGACGAACTTGTTGATAGGAAGGTTGCTAGGGTTATAATCGCCATCCATGTTAGGAAGGTATGCTTCCGCCATAGACAAAATCTTTCCACCCAGATCGGACGCTTCCGCCATCTTGAACGTATCGCCAAAGACGATGGTTGCAAGCTCATTCAGGCACTCATAGAAGTTATCGGTGTAGACCTTAATAATAGCCGCACTTTCTCCCTTGCTCTTGCTTTTGTTAAGATTGCAAGCCGTATTGTAGACGTACTGGACAGCCTTGCCGTATGCGTTGTACTCTTTTTCGTCCATGAGAAGGTACTCAGGCACTTTTTTAGGGTATGCCTTGAGCGTGTTCAGACCGTTCTTGACGGTGTAGGAAATGAGCATCTTGCCATTGCTTGCATAGCCTTTTTTCTCAGAGCTTGCACGGCAAGATTTACGAATAGACAGACAGACGTTAGACAGGTTAGACATAGTATTATCTCCTTTGTTATGTTATAATGTATGTGTGATCGTACTTGCGACAAACTACTGTCTGTCGTTGTGGTACAGTACGCTTTTGATACAAGGTGCATACTGTTGACCATCCTTGCTGATCCTCTTAGGTATAGTTCACCTAGGGACCAATGAAAGACTTTCGTCTAAAACATCTTGTTTGCCAATTTGACGGAATTTCGGCGTTTCACAACGTTCTACTTTAGCGTGTTTTTCAAGGTGCAAATTGTGACTTGTCGCACCGTACCAACAAAGCCCGAAAGTTTTGCCGATATGGTAGACTTCTAATCTTGACTTTTGTTGCATGGTTTTTCTTGTAATTAAACAAGTATTAAACCAAACAGGCTAAAATTAGAAGTCTTGACTTGTCAATGTGCTATTGGGTTTTGGGTTTTACTTTTGGGCTGTTGCCCTTGAGCTTGACTGTATTGTATCACGCTTTAAGCGTTTTGTCAAGCCCTATTTTTTGAACCGCTCAAGCGGTAAAACGTCAAAAATCAGAAACTGGAATTTTCCGGTTTTCCAGAACCATCATGTTTTCCGGTGTTCGGCGTGTTTCGCTTGAACTGGCCTTATTTTAACGCTTAAAGCGTGATTTGTCAATACGCTTTAAGCGTAAATGTTGCACACGCAACAAATGGATTTTTGTGTACCTATTAGAGTCCCGGATGGGTGCGTGCGCATGCGCGATATGGAATAATAATATTATTACAATATAGGCGGAATGGAATAGGTGTAAAGTATTTTTACTTTACTTTATGTTGTCTGTGCAACATTTGATATCATTTTGATATCGAACACTTGAAACTGCAACTAATTTGCAAATTCAATTCCCGGCAAAAATCAGCACTATAAACATACCGGAAAAGTAGGAAAATCCCGGTATGGAAAGTTGCTCTAAATACCACCAAACAGGCGCTTTATCAAACTAAAGTAAATCTCGCTTTTTGCACAAAAGCGGTATTTTCCCAATGGGGACACTTTTCATTTTTTGGACGTTCCAGGCAGCAGGCCGAGCCACCAGTACATCTTTCTCATTCATCCTCAAGAAATAACGTTTTAACGTTATATTTATATCAACAATCCAACCAAATCACCTCATAAACCCTATCCTATTGGCATCTAACACACTTATTCCCCTCCCTTTTAATCTGTCAATAAATAATTTCTTGACACCTCTCCAACCATCTCCTCCCATACCCTAGGCACACTTTCCCCTGCCAAAACTATCCCAAAATGCACCTCTATACCCTCTCTTATATGCACCCACAAATCACTCACTTTCCCTTCTAAAATACCTAAAAATGGCTTAAAATCGCTATTTTTCAATCGGTAGCTCATTCGGTAACTAGCTAAAATTTAACGTATTTGCGTTATATTTTTGCTAGTTTTTCTTTTTATTTGTACCTTTTTACCCCTTATTTTGTTCCTTTTTGAGTCAATAAAGTCTGAAAAAGCTAGGATTCATGCGGATTTTCCCGATGTGTACCATAAATGTACCGAAAATAACCATTCTTCGGAGCATAAAGTACCTATTTGTATCTATCTGTACTCCCCTATCGCTATAAATGGACTGATCAGGTATCTGAGCAGCACCCTCAAAGACTCCAGAGACCTCTAAGGAGCATGATTGTGGCCTCTGGCAGCTTACATAGAACATATAATAGAGCGGGAGCGAGCTTGCGAGCCCTGTTGCGAGCCCTGTCTGGAAAGACTACAGCAGATGATACTCCAAGAAACATACCTTATTATAATAGGCGCTAGAAATATCAGTATCCTGTATTAGATAGCTATTGAATTTTTGGCAATCTCATGGTATAATGAGTGTAGATAGCTATACAATACAGGATACCGTAAAGGAGTTAGTGATTGAATGACTGTGGTGGATATTTATAGCAGTCTTCCAGACAGGGCGTGGAGAGGGATCTCGCGTCTGAGGACGCTCGTAGGTTTACTCAAATTGAATCTATGCCGCTTGCGCGCCATAGCTTCAAGTCGAGTAAACCATTAAGAGATATTTTGTAAGAAGAGTTGTGGGCGATAGAACCTTACAGAATTCAAATTACAACTAATTTTTTAGAAAAGAAAAGTTTGTCCATAACTTTTCCTAATTCTATTCCTTATTTATATGTGAAAGTTATGGACAAACTACTGGTAATATTTGGCAATTTAGATTGGAGGCTTTATGAGGAAGATACATACTGTGACAAAAGAGAACGCGCGAAAGCTTCAAGATGGAGACTCGTTTAAGAATTTCGGGGCGCTCTTCCGAGCCTTAACAAATTCATCTGAAAATGATAAGCCTGTTGGAGGAAATAGTAAGATTCAGTTTCTGGCTGATCTTGATAGGTTTGTTGAATTTAAGAAAGATGGGTACGTCTATACCATTATAAGTATCCGTCCAGATTCAGAAATAAAACCACCACGACCAGCACCTGGGACCAGCAAGTACACACTGATGCTTGAAAATATGATTGCATATCAGCTGATTCAAGAATGCAATATGCACGATGAGGACAAGATTGAACTTTTCTGGAATCCTTATGACATATTTTTCTCTTGCGGTATGACGAATGAAAGCTTTAGAGACTATAGTAGGCAGTTTCACGATATAGACTCTGAGATGGAAATAAAAGCAAAGCTTTTCAAGTACAATGCAAAAGCAGCAATGGAAGGATACGTAAAATCCGCGTTTAAGGCGATGGCTCGAAATAAAGAAATCATATGGAAGGTTGAGCCAGTGGTATTTTTTAGGCGGTCTCCTCGTGAACTTCATTTGCCAACAAAAGAAGAATATACAAGATATTTAAAAATGACCACAAGAATCATTGAAAGCTTTCAAAATGGAAAGAGTCAACAATGCGAGAGTGAACGTGAAATATTTTTCAACGGAAGAAGCGAAGAGTATTACAGAAAATTACGAAAGGAAATATTCAAGGAATTCGGATACGACAATGCTTATCCAATGTATCATATCATCACAGAAACGTCTTCTCTCCATAGAGCAATGAAACGTATCGAAAAAATCTCGCCGTCAGAAGAATACATAAAGGTAAACAATGCTATGTGTGATGGTATCTTCAAGTTAAAAAGTCTTCGTTGCGGTCGTATGATGAGTGAGTTGAATCCAAATTTTGAGAACACAATTTGGGGTGAACAACCAGAATTTTTATACGACATAAAGATTCTTGATGATGATAATTTAATCCGCCATTTTATAGAAGAGACCATGAGAGTAAATATTGATATTTGGGACGACGATGATGTTCCAAATGCAACGTTTGAAACAAATTGTGAAAGAAAGTGTGATGACAATGAATTTTGATAACCCATACTGGATTGATTTAAAGGTGACTTACGAGTGCTACCAAGAATCTGGGCGCTTGCCGGAGTTCCATAAGAAACATGTTTGTACGAAGTGCCGGTACGAGATTCCATGCTTTACGACTTGTGACGAGGTGCGATGCAAGTGCCGAGAGTTTAAGCCTAAGACTGTGCGGAAGGCTGATAAATATTTACATATCAATGATTTCATGAATGACGTGGCTGCATTTGAGGCTACTAGAAATATTTAAGGAGAATTACATAAATGGATGAGAAATATTTACCATTTGGTTTTGGGCCAGAAGAAAAAGTTTCTATTTCAACTATTGCTTTTCAGTATGGTTGGAGCGCCGCACGATTAAACAGCTTTCTTTACAAGTATGATGTGATCTATTTTAGTGACGAGCATAAAACATGGCTTGTAACAGACCAGTATAAAGATAGCGGATACACTGAATCTTCATTGTTTACTAGCAAAACAGGATATTATTCTCAAGAGTATCTTGTCTGGACACAAGAAGGGCAAAAGTTTATTTATCAAATGTTAAAAGATAAGTTAACACTTCTTCCTGAAATTAAAATGCTCGATGAAGAAGATCCGTCTGACGGTTGTTTAACGGCAGAAGAACTCGCTGAAGTTCTCATCCAAAATGAGATTTATATAAACGAGGCATCCATTGGTAGGCTTACTCCAAATAGTAGTAATGTATTTTCAGTTCTACGGCACAAAGGCTATTTAATGAAAAAGAGCAACATGCTGTATAACATTCCTTGTAAGAAATATCAAGATTCTGGGCTATTTAAAGTATTCAAGAAACGAGAACCAATTTATCGATATTATCAAGATGAACCGGTTGGTGACAAGCTTGTGTATGTTACAAAGGTCACTCAAGGAGGTAAGGACTTCTTCATTGAATATTTCAAACATTTGATGAAGAAAGGATGCGCTATTATTTAAGGAGGGCTAAGTGATGCGAGTGCAAATTGGCAAGTACATTATAAAGAACTGTGACGAGAGGAATCTTGTTATTATTGAGCAGCGCCCAGCTGGCAAGAATCCAAAGACTGGTGAGATGGGCACCGGAGTAAAAGAGGTTACGGTCGGCTATTACCCGAACCTTGAATGGGCTTTACATAAGATTAAAGATTTGAATATTTCCGAGAGTGATGCTGACACCGTGGATGTTTTGCTGGCAGAGCTTGAACAGATTGATGAGACGATCCGCCGGGTGGCTGAGGAGGTCAAGTGATGGATAAGTTTATTAACGCGACACACTTGATTCAGACATTGGAAGATGCAAAGCCATTGATTGATAACAGTTCTGTTTCTGCTTTTCAGAAAACTGTATGTAAGATGACTTTGAATGGGGCAATTCAATACATGCAAGAAGAGATGTCCGCTGGCGGTGAGTTCCGTCGAGTGGTTCATGCTCACTGGATTGAGCATTTTGAAGATTTTGGAGAAAGCTTCTTTGTTGAATGCTCGGCTTGTCGTTCTAGCAAAAATATTGATGAATCAAAGTTTTGTCCTGACTGTGGAGCTATCATGGACGAGGAGGTTAAGTGATGCGTACTTACGAGGATGTTGATGCAGAGATCAAGCAGCTTGTGCGTAACATGAATAGCAATAGTCTGACACGCAGCGAGTACGAAGCTGCTGATGATATGCTGGATGAGCTCTATCAGGAGCGTGAACGACTTTGGCTCAAGGCTATGGAAGATGGCGAGAGCTGCTATCTGTAAAAGCCTAATTTTATATTTTTTTCTTTATAGCTATGCAACACAGGATACGTTTTAGAAGAATACGGAGGTGACTGCCGAATGGCAAAGCAGCAAACTTGCCAGAAGTTTGTTTTTAAGATCCATACGAAGCGTCTGGTTAAAGCAAAATGGGATTTAACTCTACCATTAGATGAAGCTAGACGAAATCACGAGATTATCTCGCTGGCTGATAGCACTGTTCTACGATGGATTGATGAGTTGAACGGTGTTACGGACGCAGAGGCCAAGGCACGGAGCATCAAGCGTAGAATCAAGATGCTACGGAATGAACCATCTTGTTTAGAGAACCGCCGGGAGATTCGTAGATTATACACTGAGCTGGACGCAGTTCAGTTCAAGCCGGATTATATGTGTCTGGTGGTTGATAAGAAGAACGACTACCGCCGGGCGTGTTCTCCCAAGGGGTTCAAAATCAATGGAATCACGTATCGCCGTCTGGTTGGAACCACTGGTGGCGTTAAGAATAGTACGATTGTGTTTGTGAGTGACCGTCTTGTTGACGAGATCCGCAAGCGAATCGATAATGGCCGTAATAAAGGAATGGAGTTTATCCCGGCAAAGCTGGAAGCATACAGAGCTCTTGCTTGTTCCGCTTCTATTCCGGTTACTGACCCTGACGGCGTGCTTGTTGTAGATGATTGTTTCACGCATTTTAAAGACCATGTAATCGTTCTGGATGACGGAGTGTTTGGTGAACCTACAATGGTAGAGAACCCTGAGCAGGACTGTGTGCTTTGCGCAAGCGACGGATTTGGACTCATTAGCTACGACCTTGCACAGCAGTGGAGTGAGGACCTGAAGCTTCCATCCACCGCGTCTGGCTTCTGTGTGAGAAATGCGTTCTGCAAAGGTATGTTGTTCCCTTTCCCTTTCCGTGAGTTTGCTAAGAAGGTAGCAAAACAGAATATGGTACGCGATATTTGGGGAAACTACAAGGATGTTAATCGCGTACAGGTGATTCTCACAGGGTCGATGCTCAAGTTATGGGACAGTTACCATAGTTGTGAGGACTACCTTGAGAATTGTCAGGAAAATCACTACCATTTCTCTGTAACAAAGACTTGTGAGTTAGAGCTTGATGAAGAGCGCAACCTGAATTATCAGTTTATCCAAAGCTATCAGTTTACGAACGAAGAGATACATGAGCTCGTGAAGCCAACTTTGGATGAAATCAAGGGCGTCATGGGCGGTGATTGGCGTGATGCGTTGCTATATTTGCGTGGTAGTGGAATGCGTGATGACCCGAATTACATAAACAGTCTGGAAAACGACTATATTAAGGCTCTTATGATTGAGCCTGAATTGATTAACGACCCTTATGTGCAGAATCGGATTCGATACTTTATTAAAAAGCGAATCTCTCAGGCAAAAACGGGTGTTGTAAAGGTACGAGGGAATTTTCAAGTAGCGAGCGGAGACCCATATGCGCTTTGTCAATCTATGTTTAAGATGGAAGTAACCGGACTTTTGAAGGCTGGCGAGATTTATAGTCGCTTCTGGAACGACCGAGATGTTAAGCGGGTAGCCTGCTTCAGAGCACCGATGAGTCAAATGGCAAATATTCGGTGTTTGAATTTGAATTCGAGTGATGATTGCAAAAATTGGTATCGTTATATGAAGACGGTGACTATTTTGAACGCATGGGACAACACATGCGCTGCACTCGACGGGTGCGATTTTGACGCTGATCTGATATTTTCTACCGATAATCGTGTTCTTGTGAGTAAATGGCGAGACGAAACGGTTGCATTGTGTGCTCAAAAGAAGGGTGAGAAGAAAGTACCGACAGAGCAGGATTTTATTGAATCCAATATCAATGGATTTGGTGATGACATTGGTAAGGTAACTAATCGAATCACTACGATGTTTGACGTGCAAAGTAAATTCGAGCCAGAGAGTAGAGAGTATAAAGAACTTACATATCGTATCATAGCGGGACAAAAATTTCAGCAAGACACGATTGATCGTATAAAAGGAATTTCTTGCGTACCTATGCCAAAATATTGGTATGATCCAAAAGCTTGCGTTCCAAGCGAAGATGACAACCCAGATACTATCGAGGATAAAAAATTTTGGGCTCGTATTTGTGCTTATCGAAAGCCGTACTTTATGAGTTATATTTATCCTTCTCAGATGCGAGACTACAAGAAATATGTGGCTGCAGCGCGTAAGCGCATTGAATGGGAGGGCTACGCTGGTCTGGACGAAATCATGCAAAAGGAAGTCAAGAATGAGTATGATGAAGTGGTCATTCAGTATTATCTGTATCGGATGCCTGTCGGAGTGAATTCTTGTACAATGAACCGGCTGTGCTGGATTATCGAGGATGAGATGGAGAAACACATGGCCGAGTTGAAAACTTATCGTGTTTTTGACTATGATACGCTAAAGTCTGGCGAGACCTATAAAAATTCTCAGTATTATGGTATCCGTCCAATCTACAAAGATTACTTAAAATATGCTAGTGGCAATTCTGTCATTGATAACTCCGTAATGAAGAACAAAGAGACTGGCGTAGATCGTACCGAGAAATTGGCGATGTATAACGAGAGTATGCTCCGTCATCTACATGAAAAGTGCTCAGACGATAATGTGCTCTGTGACATCCTTTTAGATATGTGTAAAAAGAACTCGTCCAGCGTATCTATTGTATGGGCCCTCTTCCCTGATGTGATTATCAAGAGACTGTTAGAGAAGAACGAAAACAAGGTGCATACTCTCGTAAAGCAGGATGACGGCGATATTGAGTATTGCGGAGAGCATTATAAGGATGTGGTTGTTGATATTGGTGAGAACGAAAAGGAGGATGCCGATGGTAGTGGTGCTGAATGAGCGTGAGTATGCGGAAGATTTGCTAAAAGAAGATGTGACGTGGAGAACTGCAGGGCACGCTTTACATTACATTGCGAAGCTGTATTTCTCCAAGGGATACCAGAAAGAACAGGTTAAAGAGAAATTGGATGATTTCCTCCTCTCTCACATGGATGGATACAACCGGGTTCTTGACGAGGATTTGATTCAGCAAGCTATCGCTTCTTCTAAAGGAAAGCAACTTGTTGAGCTTGATGGGGTCATTATTACGAAGGCTGAAATCGAGAAGATTCAGGCTCTTGATGGAAAGCCAATGCAACGTTTGATGCTGACACTCTTGTGTCTTGCAAAATATCATGTGGCTATAAATGAAAAAAATAGCTATTGGGTGACAGAAGATACACGAGATATCTTTAGAATGGCAAGTGTTTCTGTAAATGTTAAAAAACAGAATGAGATGATTTGCGAGCTGCGTAATCTTGGATATGTTGGATTTGCCAGCTTGAAAAAAATTGACAATCTGAATATCCATGTTTTGATAGCTGAAGAAAACTCGCCACAGGAGCTTTTCGTGGGTGATTTTGAGAATATCGGTCTTGAATGGAACCAGTATTGTGGCAAGCCATATATCAGGTGCGAATGTTGCGGAAAAAAAGTTGTACGGACTGGCCGAAGACAAAAATATTGTCGTAAGTGCGCAAAAAGCATCAACATTGAGAAAACCGTACAAAATAGAAAAATGTTTGATTTATAAATAACGTGTTTTTGCATTATTTTGACGTAAGTACGTTGTATTTTTACATATTTTCATAAAACTATTACGGGATAGCTGTGGTAGGAAAGAGAGCGTGGACGCATTCTCTCTTCCCTACCTATTTTATTTTGAAAGGGTGTTTTACCTAATGATTGAAATTACTAAGTCCGAAGCGAAGGCCGTGCGAAAGGTCTTCCCTCATGCTTGTATCGTAAAGACTCGTCACAAGCGGTATCTGGAAGAGTCTGCTCGATATCTTGAACTGCTTCCTTTTAATATTGCCGCTGTCGAGATGCTGAAGCAGATGCAGCGTAACGCACGTTACTAATCTTTGAAAGAACGAGGTATAGACTATTGGACTTTGAAATTCAACTTCCAGAAGAGATCACCAACCTGATGAATGGTGGCGGTCTCCCCTCTCCTGAGATGATGAACTTCTACGTTGATGAGAAAGATCGTATCTTCTTTATTGACTTTGAAATTGACCAGTCTCTGATTGAAATTGAGCGTAAGATTCTGCAGTACAACCGTATTGATAAGGATACTCCTGTTGAGCAGCGTAAGCCTATTAAGCTGTTTATTTACAGCTATGGTGGTGAACTGGATGCTATGTTCAGCTTTATTGATGTTGTTGCGCTGAGTAAGACTCCTGTTTGGACGATCAATGCAGGTATTGCAATGAGTGCTGCTCTTGTGATGCTGTTGTCTGGTCAGAAGCGCTTCGCTCTGCCTCACTCTACCGCGCTGATTCACAGTGGCTCTGGCGGTGCGCAGGGTACTTTTGAGCAGTCTAAGATGGCTATGGACTACTACGAGAAGCAGGTTGTGAAGATGCGTGAGTATATTATGGCTCACTCTACTATTGATAAGAAGACCATGACCAAGAATAAGGCTAAGGATTGGTATCTGGATGCTAATGAGCAGGTCAACTTTGGTATCGTAGATAAGATTTGCGATGATGTGGATGAATTCAATTAAGGGAGAGTTGTAATATATGGCTAAGAGAAAGATTCCCACTGAGATTCCTATGGAGAAGATTACTGATCCTGATCAGTATGGTTTTTATGGCATTCAGCTCTGTGAAGAACAGCGAGTTCTTCGTGATGCCATTTGGAATCCCGACATTGATGTGGTGCTGGTGAATGCCTGTGCCGGTTCTGGCAAAACGCTTATTGCAACAGCGACTGCAAACTTGCTTGTTCAGTGTGGTTATTTTGACCATCTTACATATGTCGTCTCTAGCTATGGTGAGAAGCGTCAGGGATATCTTCCCGGAGATTTGGCACAAAAGAGCGAAATCTATTTTGCACCATTCTATCAGGCACTTGTCAAGTGTGGTATTGATCCAAATAAAGTTATCAATGATGACACAATGGTAAATCAAAAGAATGGGACTGGTTATATTGATTGTATGACTCATACATTCCTTCGTGGTATGAATTTAAAAGGTATAATTTTGATCGATGAAAGTCAAAATTTCACTGTCCCTGAGTTGCGTACAACTATTTCTCGTTGTGATGGCAGTAATGGACAAAAAGTAAAACTGATTGTGATTGGTCATGACAAACAGTGCGACCTTGAAGATCCGTCTACTTCTGGTTTTACGAAATGTATTGAACACTATTCAAAGCACGAGCGTGTTGCAATTTGTAATTTGACTATTGATCATCGCGGATGGATCAGCCAGTGGGCTGATTTAATGGAGTGAGAAAAATGTCTTTATCAAACGAAGAATTTCAAGAAAAAGCAAAAGAAAAGAACAAGAAAGTTACTGTTGTAGGTACTTTTTCACGTACAAAAGATAAAATCCTTGTGCGATGTAATCGCTGTGGTAGAGAATATTACGCTCTTGCAGAAAATATCCTTGTCGGGAAAGGTTGCGATATTTGTGCAAGAGGAGATCGGATAGCATCTCGTAAAAACAAATTAAAATATGAAAACGTTAAAACTTTATTTGAAGATCGTGGTTATACGCTGTTAACGAAAGAACCATCGTCAACAAAAAAGATTCATTTTATTTGTCCAAAGCATGGAGAAATGACTATTGGTTGGAATAATTTTTCGCATGGTGCCGGTTGTAGAAAATGTGCAGATGAAGACGTTGCGAAACGGCGTTGCAAAGATTTCAATGTGATATCGGATGCTTTTGCAAAACGCGGATATACTCTTTTATCAAAAAAAGAGGATTACCACAACGCTTCAACGAAACTGCATTATTTATGCCCTAAACATGGTGAACAACAAATCGACTGGAGTAATTTTCGAGCTGGAAAAGGGTGTCCAGAATGTGCAATTCACAAAAGTGATAGTCGAGTTGCTACTGGTTTGAAAGAATACTGCAAAAAGAAGTATCCTGATACAATTACGGAATACAGAGTGGTCAAGAATCCGAAAACTGGCCGTTGGATGCCATATGATATTTATATTCCATCCGAAAAGATTTTTTGTGAAGTTATGGGTGGGCAGCATTATAAATACACTCCATATTTTCATCGGGATGAAAGTCAATTTAAAGAGCTCTGGGTACGTGATGAGATAAAGGAAGATTACGCCTGTTCTCATGGACGCTATATTGAAATTGATCTGCGCAAGGTAAAGACGGTTGAAGACGCCATCAAAAAATTTGAAGGCATACATCATAGTTGGATCAGCCAATGGGCAAGTTTGCTTGATATGAAGTTCCCAGAAATCAATATGGAAAACTATTATGGCAAATATGGCCTTATTTGAATGCTAAATACTTCAATTTTGAAATAAAATATAAGGGAGAATAGAATTATGGTTGCTAAGAAGAGTGTTGTTTTTAAGAACGCTATTATTGATACTGCCGAGGGCACTATCACCGAGATCACCAAGGACGGCGAGAACGTCTTTAATCTGAAGGAAGCTCTGGCAAAGTGGGATGGTATTGAGGGTGTCACCATCAATATTTCCACTTCTGATGAGCTGCTGGGCGACCCGGCTTGATGCCAATGGGTTGCTATAATAAACGGCCAGAAGAAACGAGCGATGACTTCTTTGTAAGAATCGGGAATGCTGTTCTGGCTAGAGAGTTGACTTGGGATGGCGCATCTAAAGTGCTCAATGATGAATTGGGTAAGAATTTTGGTGAGTGCGCATATCGCAAGCGTTTTAAGGCATTCCGTGCGGGTATGCAGTATCAGGAGTCCTTATCTAATAGAGATGTAGGGACCTGCATTCTGTCTATTTCCGACCTACATATTCCATTCCAGAAGCCTATTGAGACTTTTAGTGAGTACGCTGGAAAGATTGATATTCTTCAGGTAAACGGAGATCTGGTAGATGCGCAGGCCATTTCTCGCTTTAATAAAGTGTATCGTAAGAGTCCAATGGAGGAAATTCTGATTGCACGTCAGTATATGATTGACCTGATTGAGATGCTTCAGCCTAAGAAGGTTGTTGTCAATTATGGTAATCATGACTTACGCTTCCAGAATTATCTTGCTAAGAATCTGGACACCGACTTGCTTGAACTGATGCCAAAGACATCTTTAGAGCTTATTTTTGTTGATGGTTTTAACCATTACAACAAGGAGCTTCATACTAAGGTTCATTACGACCCTTTGATTGATGTTTTCAAGGATAGTGGTATTGAGATCGTTTATAACGATACTTGGTTTAGTTTTGTTGGTGAAACAATTTTTGTGCATCCACTTGCTTATTCCAGCGGTATGTTGAAAACGGCAGAAAAGGCATATCGGTATTTCAAGGATAATGATTATTTCTTTGACAATATCGTGATGGCACACACTCATAAAACAGGTCACTATGATATCGGTAATTCTGTAATTTATGAGCAGGGTTGTTGTTGTGAAACGTCAAAAATGGATTACGCAGATGGAAAATTAACCCCATCTCAGCGAGAAGGATTTATTTTGGTCTATCAGGATAAATTCGGAAGGCTGAATGAAGATAAAACACGCATCGTGCGTTTGAATTAAAAGCGGTGACGCCCTACCAATAAGTGGGTAATTAAAAAAGAAGTACGACCGCAAGGTCTGCTTTGGGACATCATTTGTTGTCTCCTTTTCTATGCCCGTAGGCTAGTGTCTACGGGTTATTTGCCAGGGTAGCATAAATGGATAATGCAGCTGACCTGTAATCAGCAGACTGTCGGATCGTACCCGACCTCTGGCATTGGTGTTCCGCAGCCGTAAGTGTGGACCATTAAAGTTTAAAACAAGCATTTTATCAACACGAGAACAATTCAACTAGCTCGGATGGCTTGATGGATGCTTGTTTTATATGGCTCTTTAGCTCAGTCGGTTAGAGCACCTGACTGTTAATCAGGGTGTCGCCAGTTCAACTCTGGCTAGGGCCTCCAAAGATCATACGGCTATTCCCTACACCTTTATATAAAGGTAGCTGTGCAGGAAAGTAGGGTTATTGTGCGGTCTTACTCAAGTGGTTGAAGAGAACGGTCTTGAACACCGTTAGGTCGGTAAACCCGATGCCAGAGTTCGAATCTCTGAGACCGCGCCAGTCCTTCTCCCGGAGGGCTTGTAATTAAAACCGGTTCCCTACCACCGGCTAAAAGGTAGATTTTATTTAGGTTGGTGTGCCGAACGGTGAAGGCAGCGGACTGTAACTCCGTGACATTAGAAACGTTGTAAGTTCGAATCTTACTCAACCTACCAACAAAATGGTCTCCAATTCGCGGTTGGAGATAAGTCCGAAGTCAAACTATGACCAATCTGTGGTGCGCACACGATTGCGAGATAGGTGACACTTAGGCACCATACAACGCAGAGTGGAGCAGTCAGGTAGCTCGTCTGGTTCATACCCAGAAGGTCGGTGGTTCGAATCCACCCTCTGTACCCAGCATCTCCCCTTTTGCAAGCCTGCCGTCAGTTTTCTACTCCCTCTGACGGTAGGTTTATTTTGATTATTATGCCGGTTTGCTGGCAGGGCGAGCTATGTTACAGACATAAATGTCGTGAACATAGCAAGCTCACATAGATGATCAGTCTCTCACTCGCTTACTTACAGTGCGTACCATGTGAGAGACTCTTTTTAAGAACAGAACCTATTAAGCCTCTCAACGATGCGTATCATGATAGGTCTTTTATAGAAGGAAACACTCTCGGCCTCTGTTTTACAAGCACATTAGAGGGTGTATTTGCTGCCGTAGGATGTGCGCACGTTCTACGGCTTTATTTTTGATTTTGATTGGAGGTGTTTGTTTGCCTAGAAAGAAAAAGGTTGTTGAAGATGGCGTTATTCTTGAGGGAACCGAAAACAAAAAGACATTCAAATGCCTGCGTTGTGGTAAAGAATATGATGTCGCTATGGGGCATTTTTACCGAATAACATATTCTCCATTGTTCAAGGCAAATGACGGATACGCTCCCATCTGTAAAGAATGCGTTAATGAAATGTTTGATGATTTTTCAAGACGCTTTGGAAGCGATAGAACTGCTTGTATGCTAATGTGTCATGTTCTGGACGTTCCTTTTTATAATAGTCTTTACGATTCCGTTGTGAGCAATTCTGGAACATGTAGGCCAGGAACTTATAACCGTCTCGTGGTGAACATGAAGAACTTCCAGTTCCAGACGTTTACCAACACTCTTGTGAATGGTGAACTCAATAAAAACGCTCTCGATTTACAGGAAGAGAAGGAACAGAAGTGGTCGAAGGCAGAGATTCAAGCAAAGGATGATTGTATTTCTGTTGTTGGTTACGACCCATTTGATGGTTATAACGAGGGTGACCGTCGCTATTTGTTTAGTGAGCTCATCAAGTATTTTGAGGATGGTATTGAGGATGACCCGTTCAAGTTATCCCAGATTGTTCAAGTCGTGAACAATAATAATCAAATTCGACAAATCGACTTGCAGATTGCCCGCTTAAACCCGATGAACTCGGCTGAAGCAATCAAGAGTCTGAATGACATTAAGGTCAAGCTAGTTTCTAATAACGATAAGATTGCTAAGGAAAATGAGATCTCTGTTAAGAACCGTTCCAATAAGGATGCCGGACGTAATACTCTTACATTCTTGATGAAGGATATGCGTGAAAAGGATATTGCTGGCGCAGAAGCAAACTTCTACGACCAGTTACGGTCTCCGGGCACTCAATGGGCGGCAGATATGAGTGTTAAGGCAATCAAGGAAAACGCTTTCTTTGACGAAAATGACATGCAGGAAATTTTCGATACACAAAGAGAACTGATTGATAAGTTCCAGAAAGAAAGTGATGACGCTAAGGAAAAATACAGGCTGTCTTTGATTGAGAATCAGCGGCTCAAGGAACTGTTGGAAGATGCTGGTATTGACGCAAGCGTAAAAGATACGGATGGTGATGCCGTATGAGAATGAAACAAAGAGCGCCTATCATTACAGCCGTAAAACGTAAGATTTACGAGTGTGATGCGGCAACGATTGCATTCTATCGTCGGAATCCTGTTATTGCTGCCAGAGATTTGTTGGGCATCCAGCTATTCGATGCACAGGCATACATGCTGGAGCAAAGCTGGAATGCAAGTCATGTTCTTTGGGCGTGTAGTCGAAACTTTGGTAAGTCTTTTGTTGGATCAGTCTTCATTCTACTGAAGGCTATTTTATATGAGAATCAGGGTATTTATATTGTATCATCTGTTGGTGATCAGAGTAAGGAAACTTTTAATAAGATAGAAGAAATCGTAACTCGTGTTGGTAAAACAGCAGCATCTATTCGTAGTTTAACAGATATTGCAGAAAAAGAAACTGTTAAATCCCCAACTAACAAAAGCGGATTCAGCCATAATCCAGCCGGGTATGTTGTTGAGTTTTACAATGGCAGTTCCATAAATACGTTGAACTCCAACCCAGATGCCAACCGCTCCCGCAGAGCCACTCTTGTGTTCTTTGATGAGGCGGCGTTTTGTTCAGATGAGTTGATTACTGTTTGTGAAGCTTTTGCAACACAAAATACGGATTTCGTTACCGATACAAATGATTCTTATAACCCAGATACTCAGCCTCGAAAAGTACCTACGCAGCTCGTATACGCTTCGAGTCAAGATACTATGGAGAAGCTTTTTTATAAGTATTACAAAAACTTCGCAAAACGAATGATTGCTGGTGATCGCGATTATTTTGTTTGCGATATGATTTGCGATGTTGCTATTCAAGTTTATATGAATGGCAAGCCATACAAAGCTCTACTTACAAGAGATAAGGTTGATGCAGCTTTAAAATCCGCACACGAGAAAGCAATGCGTGAATATTATAATAAACCTTCTCGCGATGGTGGTGTAAACCAGATTGTTAAGTGGGGTACGGTTCGCCGTAACGAGCGTAAATATCTTCCGCAACTGTATTGGGACAAGCAATACAGGTATGTGATTGCTTTTGACCCTGCTCGTACTATGGATAATTCTATTGTGTCAGTTATGCGTATTTATAACGACCCAGAAAATGGTATGTGCGGCGATATTATTAACTGTGTAAATATGGTAGATTTGGCAAATGCCAAAAAATATAAGATGGATTCTAATCGTCAGATCGATGAGCTCCGTGAATTGATTCTTCATTACAACGGGCAGAATCCAGATTACGAGTACATTGATTCGTTGATGATTGACCAAGGCGCAGGTGGCGGCGGAACTTCTACCTATGCAGATGGTTTGCTAAATAACTGGACAGACAAATCTGGCACAGAACATCGTGGATTTATTGATGCAAATCATGAACTTTACGAAGGATATGATGTACGTTATCCAGATGCGGTTGATAAATTACGTTTGATTAGTCCGCGTAAATTCCGTTCCGTCATGTTTGAAGAGCTTATTGAGTTGATGAATCTTGGTGTTATCCACTTCCCTCTTGAATATAACGGTGGAGATTACGTTCAGGTTGTGGATGGTGTGGATAAAGCAACTGGTCAGGAAATTTTGAAAACACACGAGCTTTCTTTGGATGAGCAAACGGCATGGGTAAACATTGATCTTATGAAAAATGAGATTACAAGTATGCAGAAGACTACAAATCCAGAAAACACTTCTGTAACTTATGCGTTGCCACCGGATCGCGCCAACAAAATGAAGGATGACCGCGCGTACACAATGGTTCTATTAGCTCATCGTCTATATGAGTTACGTCGTAAGGATAAAGTGCGCCAGTCTGCGGTGGAGACAATAACTGCTCCGCCGATTTGTATTTCTAACATTGACTTCTAAGCAGAGGGGGTGAAAATGTGGCAAGAAAGAAAAAGGAAGATTTTGATGTCGTGACTGCTTCACAGACAGATGATGGTACTGTTGTTATTACCTCTTTGAATGAGTTGTCAGAAGAGAGAATGAATAACGTTATCCGAAATGCAGTTGCATCTTATGACCCTGAGAACAAGCAGTACAGTACATATTTGAAAATATCAGCCTCCTCTGAGATACTGACGGTTGACCGAATTGACGAACTCGCACGAGGGCTACAGTCAAACCTGACGAATGTGCAGACGGTTAATGGAATCATCCGTAACTACATCAATAAGGATGACCTGATTGGTATTACCTATGATGCGATTGAGGCGAATGTTAATACGGAGTTCAAATGCAGTTTCGCACAGTTCCCTGAACAGCGTAATAAGACAAAACAGGTAAATTACGCCCGTGAAGTGATTGATGATTTCAACGCACAAATCAACGTGCGAAGTCTGCTGCGTGCTGCCATTCCGATGACTTATGCAGAGGGCACTTATATTACATATCTGCGTCAGAAGGATGAGAACTACATTGTAGACTACTATCCTCTTGGTATTGCTGAGATAAGCGATTACTTATCAAATGGACAGCCTGTTGTGCTTATCAATATGTCTAAGCTGAAATCTGCTTTGAGCAAATCTATGCTGAAGGATAAGAAGAATAAAGCGCTATTCTTTGAAAATCAGGAGACCGAGATTCAAAACAACTATCCAGATGAGGTGTATCAGGCGTTTAAGAATGGTGATACATATGCAAAATTGGATGTTGACCACTGCGGCGTGATTCGTATTGGCAACATGGGGCAGAAATATGGTGTCTCTCCCCTGTTCCGCGCCTTACGTCCGGCATTGATGCTTGAGACTTTTGATACTTCAGACCGTGTAAATGCTAAGGCAAAAGCAAAGAAAATCATCTGGCAACAGCTTGACCCTGAGTTGATGGGACCAAACAAAGATAAAAAGGGCTTCTCTGAACAAGTGACGGCGCACGATAACCTGCTGCGTGCATGGAAACAAAATACCGTACTTGTGACTACTGCGCCTTATGTAAAGGATATCAAGTATGTTGAGCCAAAAGTTGAGATGACAAATATCGAAACTGTTAAACAGTATCGCAACCGAGAGATGGCTGCTTTGGGTATTAGTTTTTTGAATACTGATGGTCAACAGACTGTTTCAACTGCAAAGGTGTCTCTTGACCAGCTGATGAAAAATATCGGTAAGATTGCAGAACAGATTGAAGATGTATTAAAGCGATGGTATCGTATTCGCCTTGAAGATGCAGGTGTAGATCCAATGTACTGCCCTGATGTGAAGGTCTCTACTACTGAAATGATGGGTATGGAGATGAAGAAGGCGATTGCTCAGTTCCTGTTTACCACTTTGAACTGTTCTTACAAGACTGCTTACGAGTATATGGGACTTCATGCCGAGGATGAACTACGCAAGCGTCAGGCTGAAACCGAGGAAGGTTATGACGATGTATTTGTGGCTCGCCAGACCTCTTACACATCGACCGGTAATCCCGGCGGTGGTGGTGACAGTGATAAAAAGACAGGCCGTCCAAAGGGCGAGGAAACTGAAAAACAAATTTATGACCAGCAGAGAAATGAAGATAGTAAGTGAGGTGATGAACGATGAGTAAGGAGTATTTCTATAGTAGAAACATCTGTTGCTCTGAGATTACGGAGCATCCAGACCACTATCTTGCCAAGTTTGTCATCTGTGACTTCTCAGTAAATGGGAATCAGGTTGCTTTAAACCGTGACACCATCGAAAGTTGGATGAGTACACTGGTTGGCAACCCGCTTGTTGGTAAGTTGGTCGTAGCTCCAAAGGGTGAACTGGATTTTTCCGGTCACAATATGAAAGTCGTCACCAGAAAAGACGATGATGGTAATGAATATAAGACTGCCGAATTTGACACTGATGCATTCGGTAGTTTTCAGTCAGTCGGTATCGAGAAAATTGACGATACCGACTTTATTGTTGCCTCTTGTAAGATCTGGAAGCGATATCCAAAGGCTTGTGCGACGATTCTGCGCCGTATTGAGAGTGGCACGTTAAACACCAGTTGGGAAATTGATGTGCTGAAAGCTCATAAGGGAATCGTGGGTGGTCGCATGGCAAAAATCATTGACGATGGTGTGTTTACTGCACATTGCTTGCTTGGCGCAAATGTTGAACCTGCATATAAGTGCTCTAAACTGCTTGAAGTCGCTGAAACCGATTTTGGTCTTGAATTGGCAAATGCCTATATCGAGGATACAAAAGAGATTTCAAATATAGAATCTAATGAAAAGGAGGCAAAAAATTTGGAACTGAATAAGGACAAGGAGACTCAGACCGCACAGGTTGAGAATCCAACCGAGACGGAGCAGGCAGAACAGACCGCTACTGAGTCTACTACCGAGCCAACCACTCCGGTAGAGCCTGATGTTCAGACTTCCGAGGAAGGCGGTGAAACCCCTCCCCAGGCTGAGCCTGAAACCGGCACTGAGCCTACTGGTGAGCTAGAGCCGGAGTCTACCACTGAGACTTCCAGTTTGACAGGTCATGACCTGTACGAGAAGCTGAATGAGGCTGTTGTGAAGTTTAATTCAGATATGTATCTAGCCGAAGTGTTCCCCGAAGATCACACTATCTGGTGTAAGAAATTCGGTCGTTGTATGAACGATTTGGATTACATCATGTTCTCTTACACCGTTGAGGGCAACGAGGTTTCTCTTGGCGAGCCGCAGCGTATCACTCTGACTGTTTCTATTTCTGATGTTAACACTAAGATTGCGGAGCTGAATAACACTATTGCAAGTCTGAACACTGAGCTGCAGAGTGCAAAGGAAGAGGTTGCTTCTCTGGCTCCATATAAGGATCAGGTAGAGAAGGCAGAGGCAGAAAAAGCGGCTGCAGAGCTTGCACAGAAGAAGGAGGATCTGCGTCAGTACGCACTCTCCAGCAAGATGATTACTGAAGCTGAAGTTTCCGAGGGTGGCGATTACGCAAGTCTGATTGAGAATCTGGATGAGACCGGCATCAAGAGTGTGATTGCCGAGCGCTGCGTTGAAGCCGCCAAGAAGACTCCTACTGAAAAAAAGATTGAGACCTCTGAGGTACATAAGTCTGAGAGTATCAAGCTGAATTTGAATGAAACCAAGTATAACACCACTAACGCTAACAAGCGTGATGCATGGCGGGAATATTTGGGTAAGTAATAACATTTAAGAGAAAGGAAAAATATTATGATTCGTGAACTGATGGTAAACGGCGCGAAGAATATTCCCGCTAACTATGCCGCAAAGGTCGATATGGTCACCGGCATGGGTGTCCAGGTAGACCACAAGGCTGGTCAGGTTAAGTTCCCTGACGCAGCTACCGCTGAGGGTATCGAGATGGTTGCCCATGAGTTTATCCCGGAGGGTATCTATGCAAGCCAGACTAATTTTGATGACTATGATAAGATGGCAACCGAGATTAAGGCAAGTGTGCTAGTGAAGCGTGTTCCTCTGTATGCTGGCGAGCTGTACGGCACCGACCAGTACAAGGATGGCGATGCACAGGATACCAATATCGGCAAGCTGCTGGAGGTCAATATTGACGGTAAGTGGCAGGTTGCTACTACTGGTACTTCTCGTTTTGAGTTTGCTGGTGTGATGGACGACAACGGCCACAAGCTGATTATGATCAGTGTGCTGCCCGAGGCAAAGACTGTTGCTTGATTGAGAGAAAAATCTTGAATATGATACGTGAAATTTAAGGCTATCGTCTTTGGACGGTAGCTCTTTTATTTTGCGCGAAGAGAAAGGAAATGAATTATGGCACTGAATATTGAAGTGGCCGAGCTGATGAAGCAGCCTGGTCGTGTTTATGAAGTTGCTGAGAAGACTCAGTACAATCGCGCTATGGATGCCGAGGATAAGGAAATTGCAGAGGTTGTTGGCGCTCATGTTGAGGAGCTGATTGACAAGGGCGATCCCAATAAGGAGATTGCTCAGTTTGTTAACCGCACCGTGACTGATGAGCTGTATGGTGCACCTGACGAGCTTCTGGACTCCATGTTTGAGCGTGGTAATGTTGGTGAGTTTGATGACTACGAGGCAGGTCGTACTGTTAAGAATACTCTGAAGGCTTATGATGCAGCTAAGGGTGGCAATGTGCCGAAGTCTTACCTGCACTACGAGACCATTAAGCCCGTCTGGCGTAATAAGCAGATTGAGGCTGATCTTAGCTTTGTGGAAGTAAGACGTAATGCTTGGAAGAGTGTGGCAACTCTGACCACCTTTATGACTGAGGCTCTGAAGAACCAGATGTTCTATGACATTTTCAGCATGGTTGATGACGCTATCACTGGTGGTGAGCAGAAGATCGATGCACAGGGCAAGGAGCCCACTATGCAGGACATGGACGCTCTGGCTCTGTATCTGAATGAGTACGCCGATGGTGGTAATCCCTTCACTGTCAGCCTGATGAAGTATTGTGCCAAGATGCGTCGTATGACCGGTTACGCTGAGTATCTGTCTGACGCAGCTAAGGACGAGTTCAACCGTTATGGTCTGGTTAAGACTTACGATGGTGTTGCTATCACTGGTATTAGCTCTGCTAAGAAGCTGGGTGATGGTTCCCTGCTGATCCCGGATTAAATTTATGTAAATTTACGTAATATAGTCCAGTCGTGATGTAAGTCACGATAACAAATACACATTGAATTGCTGGAAAACCCTAAAACTACAATTACCAAAACAGAAGGATGAAATATGCCTAGATGGGTGGTTATGAAAGTAGAAAGAAAATTGTAGATGGCGCAAGGTTAAATCCTAAACGCTGAAATAATGGGCAATCAGCAGCCAAGCTCCGAAAAGGAGAAGGTCCAACGACTATCCGCGTGGGAGCGGTTAGGATGCAAGTGTTTGGCATCCGAAGTGGTGTGCCCCAGTTTTACTGGGTGAAGATATAGTCTTCACTCGTATGAGAGTACGAGGTTGCTAGATGCAACAAGAGCGGAGTAGCGTCCGATATAATGTTTATCTAATATTTTGATTTGACCAGATGCTGTGTAGAGTATCTGGCTTTTATTTTGCAAGAAAGGAGGTGGCATGGATGACACCAATGAGAACGACAGAAGACTTCAAAAAAGAAGTGTTTGATGTAAACCCAAATTTTGAAATTTTATCCGAATATAATGGTCTTCGAAAAAAGATTACCAGGAAATGTAAAGTATGCGGGGATGTACGTGAAGTACAGGCAAGAATGTTGCTTGATAATCGTGGGTGTCAAGCATGTGTTGCCTCTAAGCGTGGAGCAGAAAAAAGAAAGTCGCCAATACAATTTTCCACGGAGCTGTTTGAAGTAAATCCTAATATTGAGTTGTTATCTGAATACACAACAAACAATGCGAGAGTGCATTGTCGTTGTAAACTTGATGGGTATGAGTGGAATGGCATACCTCATACATTGCTTGATGGACATGGGTGTCCAGAATGTTATCGACGGATTGCAAACAGACGAACGGAAGATGAATTCTTAAAAGAAATGCGTGAACGATTTCCTACTATTCATGTTCTTTCAAAATATGTCCGTGTTGCTGTGAAAGTGGATTTTGCATGTGATGTTTGCGGTTACCATTGGACCGCAATTCCTGATACGATACTTAATAATAAAAATTCTGGTTGTCCAAAATGTGCTGGGAGAGCACATATTTTAGAGTCTGAAATGATAGAACGACTAAGAACGGTTTCTCCAAGTGTTGAGTATTTGAGCGGATATAAAAATATATTATCTCATGCAAATTTTAAATGTAAGAAATGTGGTTACAAATGGTCAACAGCTGTCAATTCAGTTCTTGGCGGGCATGGATGTCCAAAGTGTTGTTCTTCTCATGGTGAAGAAAAAGTATGCAATTATCTCGATAGTCATGGCATTGATTACATACGAGAATACCGTTTTAAAGATTGTAAAAATGAACGGCAGCTTCCTTTTGATTTCTATATACCATCAAAAAATACTTGCATTGAATACGACGGGCAACAACATTTTATGCCTGTTAGGTTTAGCAAGAGTGTAACCGAATCCGACTCTATTAGTACATATAAAAGTCAGCAAAAGAAAGATTCTTTAAAAACAGAATATTGTAATCGTAATGGAATCAAACTTATCAGAATTCCCTACACAGATTTTGATAATGTAGAAAATATTTTAGATAAACATTTTTCTTAAAAATTTTGGAAACGTATTTATGGTATTGCGGGCAAGATCGGAAGACTTGACATGAAGGGTGAGACTCATACTTACGAGGATCACGACAACAACAACGAAAAGATTCATCTGATGGTCAAGGACTTTACCTTCGGCTATAGCATTGATCATATCGAGCGCGTTGCTAAGATTGTCCTGCAGAAGTAATAAATCCTTAGTTTTACCAAAGGCAAATCTGGGCGGGGACTTTGCGGTCTCCGCTTTTATAGAAAAGGAGACAAATTATGAGTTCCGTGATGGAAAAGAAGTTTATTGACGTTCTGAACTGCGACGATAACGTGGTTACCATTTCGTCACTGAACGGTAAGGGTTATACTTTCGAGCCCGGTAGTGTGGAAGAGCCTTGCGTGATTCCTATTCCGCCAGAGGAGATTATGTATATGAACAGCACTTGTTCTGCGTTCAAGAATGGTGTTCTTCGTTTCCGCCCTGAAGAGCAGAATGAAATCTTTGAGGCTATTGGCGTTAAGGGTGACGACGTTCTGTTCGTTGAGGATATTGATGATGCGATTCTGAATCCTACTGTCGAGAATCTTCAGCGTATGATTGACATCAAGGATGGTGCTCAGTTTGAGCGTATTCGTGGTCGCTTTTATCGTATGACCAATGCTGGTGAAGACCTGTCTACCAAGGTCAAGCGTCTGATTGACGAGCGTTATAAGGAGCTCCGTGCTGGCAAGCGTAACAGTGAGCTGTCTGTTGTGCCTGCGACTAAGCCTGCTGATAATGTTCAGGCAGAGCTTGAAACTACAAAGAATCAAATGGCTGAAATGCAGAAGCAGATGCAGACTATGATGGCACAGATGCAGGCTATGATGGCCGGTACACAGACTGTTGCACCGGATAATTCTGTAGAAAAGACTACTGTTAAACGTGGCCGTAAGAAGGCAGAGACAGAAAAGGCGGAGGTTGTTCCCGCCGAGTAAGATTGGAGGGATAATGTGACCGCATTTTCGGAAATATACGACAAGTTCTATGAGCTGGTCGAAACCGATAGTAATTTCTTTCAGTATTTCGACTTAACCGATAACGAAGTGCGAGATCTTGTACATGACCGTGCAAAAAGTTATTTGATGGAGTCACTTTCTGTGATTACCAGAAACATTGAACCGGAAGAGGATTTTAGTTTCGATGATTACGATTCAGAACTAGAAGAGTTTAATTCAGATCTCACATTCGATGAGATTGATATGTTAGCGCATTTGATGTTGGAACAACATTTTAAGCGTGAGTTTGGAAAATTGAAGGCATTTAGCGCACAGGACCTTCCTACAAGTTTACAGGTATTCTCCCCTGCTAATGAGCGTGCGAGTATTCGTGCTCTTGTGAAAGACATTCACGAGGAGAATATGACGATGTTAGACAACTATATGGCAAAAGACCGCTCGACCCGTAAGCGTAAGACCATCGACTATGATACATACGCTTCCTACTCTGAGTAAGGAGGTATACCGATGGACTTTTATACAAGGGTACGAGCTGTTGGCGGTGCCACAAAGATGTCTAACAAAAAGGATGTCAAAATTGCTTTTGCAAAACGTGACTTCGCTGCACACTTCAAGGATAGTGTTGACTACGAGGATAATACTTTAGTAAATGGTTTGCCTCAGAAACTGGTCGTCAGCCGTAGTAACAGTGTGGCCAAGGAAAAGAAAATCTGGGCTTATCCCGGTGACTCTTTAAATCTTGGTGATATTGTTGACTGCTACAACTGCAAATGGCTGGTAACTGAGATAGAACCAAATGATGAGATTTTTCTTCGTGGAAAAATGGAACTTTGTAACCGTCAGATTCAATGGCAAAATCCGATTACTGGTGAGATAGTCTCTCGCTGGGCAACGCTGAGCAAGCCTTATTACGCAAATAATAAGGAGATTGTTATGACTTCATTAAGTCAACGTGAGTATAAAGTGCAGATGCCTTTTGATGACGAGACTGCACTGATTGACCTTGATAAGCGCTTTATGCTGGAAATTATCAATGGAGAACCGAAAACATATGTTACGACTTCTGTTGACCAGAGTACAGAGCGCTATGAACTGCATGGTAAAACGCAGGGATTCCTTGTATTGAACATCCGGCAGGATCAGTACAACAGTAAGACGGACAATGCCGAGAAGATGATTTGTGATTACTTTGAGCCGAATAAGACAGATGAGCCGGATACTGACTCTCATGTGACTGCTACTATTAAGTATGCAGGTAAGCCGGAGGTTCGCGTTGGTGGTTCTTGGAAGAAATTTACTCCGGTATTTACAAGCATTACTGGTGAGGACGTTGCGGAGGTTGCGAAGTGGAACTTTATTTGCCTTGATGAATTTAAAGATTTCGTTGAGACGAAGACCAATGATGATGGTACTTTTAAAATTCGCATTTTGAATAATGGTATCATGGACGGTGTAACAGTGAGAATCACTTTGTCAAATGCAGATGGTACGGCAAACGCATCTATTGAATGTAAGGTGGTGAGCTTGCTGTGACAACGAGTGAATTGATTACGGACTACAAAAACAAATTGGCTTTGAAGCTGGTCAATACGGACGGACTTGTTGAAGCGATGGGTAATGATGATATTGAAGAGCCTGACGAGGCGATTTATACATACATCTTCCCTTACTTCCATATTCCCGACACGATTGAGGCGGCACACAGCTACATTTGTTTTAAGGTAAACATGACTGATCGTAGCAACATCAACGACTGGTATGAGAACTTTACGCTTACTGTATGGGTTATTGTGAACCAGGCGCTGATGAAAATGAAGGGCCATGGTGGTGCAACACGAGTTGACTATCTGAGTGGTCTTGTGGAAAAAGAACTACACGGCAGTACAATTTTTGGAATCAAACAGCTTAAAATCACATCCAATATCGAGGACAATATGGATTTACACCATCGTGTGCGAATTATGACGTTCAAGACGCAGGACCTGGATGACCTTGTGGGGTGTGGCTGATGGAGCTTCGGGAAATGTACGAGCCAAGCTTGATGCGCGGAAGAGACTTTAAAATCAACGACAAAATTACGATTCACATGCCTTCGGTCGGTGACATCATCGATTATGGTGAGCAAAAGTATTTTCAGTTGGTTTATTTGTTCTGTTCTACATCGAGCGACTATAAAGCACAACTTGACTCTGTTGGAGTTGATTGGCAGAAGATTTCGGACTTTGAAATGTTCCGGCAACTTTTTATAGGCAATAAAGACCAAGATATGTCTATTTTGCTTGGCGATATGGACACTTCTGGGTTTATGATGGCGAAAGATAACATAAGTGGTGAGATCGTATTACACAACAGGTTTACGGACACTCGTATTGACCATGTGGTATATGAAACGATTTCTCAGTACCTATGTGCTGCGAATGGAATTGAAAAGCATTCTGAGTTTGCTGCTGACGAACCGACAAGAATTGCAATGATAGAGGAAGCCAGAGATAACTTGGAGTATCAAAAAATAAAGCGTTATGAACCACACCTTGCGGAGCTTGTGCTCTCGATGGCGTGTTCGTCTGGCTTTAAAGCGGATTACTTCAAGGCTATGGATTACCCTATGAGTGTATTCATGAATCATGTAAGAAAGATTCAGCAAATAAAAAGTTACGACAATACGATGCATGGCGTTTACGCTGGCACCGTGGAATTTGGAAAGATTCCAAAAGCACAACTGGATTGGACGAGCAAGGTTGATTGACCTTGCTCTTTTATTTTATCCAAATAAATTGAAAGGAAGAATATTATGAGCGATTTTAATTTTAATGAGGTCGTTATTGACCGCGTTCATCGCATTCACGAGTATGATCTGAACGGCAAGCGTCTGTGGACCATGAATCAGGTTAAGGATTTCAAGCTGACTCTGGGCGGCGAGACCGTTTACGCTCAGGATGCACAGGGCGTTAACATCATGGCATTCGATAAGAGCAAGACTGCAGAGGCAGATTGGTCTAATGCTCTGATGCATCTGGGTGCCCTGGCAGAGCAGATGGGCTCCAAGAAGGAGGTTGCTTCTTCTACAGCAAAGCAGGTCTTTACTACTGTTGAGTATCTGACTTCTGCTGACGGCAAGAAGCTGACTCTGACTCATACCCCCAAGGCTGCTGTTGTAAATGCCCCCTTTAAGTACATCGATCTGGTCGATGGTCAGGGTAATGCACTAAAGACCTTTGAGCTGGGTGAGACCGCCGAATCTCAGTTCTCTGTTACTGGCACCGAGGTTACTCTGCCTACCGGCGCAGACCTGAAGGCTGGTGACCGCTTTGTTGTGAAGTATCAGTACGAGAGCGAGGAGGGCATTGCTATCAATGATAGTGCCGATAAGTTCTCTACCGAGGGCGAGTTCGTGATTGAGGCATTCTGCTACAATCCCTGCGATAAGGCAAACAAGAAGCTGATGCGTATCATCTTCCCGAATGCCAAGATGGATAGCGCTATCGACATGACCCTGAACAACGAGCTGACTCATCCTGTTAAGATCAGCGCTACTCAGGAATACTGCTCCGAAGACAAGCGCCTGTTCCGCATCGAGACTGCTGCTGCCTAATGGCAAATCTGAATTGGTGCCGTACTTGCGGAAAAGAATATCCGGTTTGCCCGCATTGCGAGCAGGATGCGCGTCTTAATCCTTGGCGAATGATTTGTGACACTGAGCCGCACTTTCTTGTGTGGACTGCCGTAAATCAGTATCGTCAGGGAATTATTTCAAAAGAGACTGCAAAGGCAGACCTGACTACTCTTTTGATGCGCAAGTATAAGAATGTTACGGAAGCCGAGGTAGAAACTTTTATCCCTGCTGTTCGTGATGTTTTCCATGAGATCATGGATGAGCCTGTAATGGCTGAAAATGAATCATCTAGTGATGTAAAGGATGAGACGCCCGTGAAGCCGGTAGTTAAGAGAACATCAAATCGTAAGGGGCGGGCATAACCGCCCCTTTGTTTTTCGTGGTGGTTTTATGGAGAAAAAGAACAGGACAAAGTTTAATGTCAGTAAGAATCCAGTAGATAGAACATACGATGGCGTAGTTTATGATAGTAAGGCAGAAATGTTGTTTTATCGAGATATTGTATTGCCAAGGCTGGCAAGCGGCGAAATTGTAGAGTGTCGTAAGCAAGTTCCCTTCCTTCTGCAGGAAGCGTTCCGCCGGGTCGATAAGGACGGAAAGGACGTAGCGGTGCGGAAGATTGATTATGTGGCGGACTATGAAATTACATATCGAGATGGCAGCAAACAAGTGATTGATACGAAAGGATTCGCTGATAGTGTTGCGCTGATGAAGCGCAAGATGTTCTGGTTCAAGTATCCTGATGTAGATTACCGCTGGATCACATACTCCAAAATTGATGGAGGTTGGGTCGATTACGACGACCTAAAAAAAGCCCGAAAAGAGCGAAAGAAATTAAAGCAAGCACAGACGAAAGGGAGATAAAATGAAGGTTTTAAATTTTCAGGAGCGAAACGAGTTTCTTGATGAAGTAATCAAGGCATGTACTATTGACGGTGATTATCAGCCTGCACTGCTTGATGTGGTGTTTCGGCTAACCGTTCTAAAGTATTTTGCGGATTATGATTATCGTAGTGAGCCGCAGAGTGAGTGGCCGCGTATTGCTTACGAGTCTTTTAATTTCAAGATTGACAAGGCTGGTTGTGATACTTCTGCATTCTGGGATCAGTATGATTCTCTGGAGAAGGCCGTTCACGAGCAGATTGACCGTTCTCATAAGGAATGGCTTGTTCTTGGTCTCTGTGGCAAGCTCAACGAGATTATTGAGAAGCCTGACCATATTTCTGATTTCGTTGACTTTATGGAGAACTATTTGAATGATGTGAAGGGCAACTTGAAAGACTTTGATATTGAAAAGTTTTCTGAAGTGACTTCTGCCCTGCTGGACAATAAGCAGGAGATCTCTGCTGTGCTGGCAAAAGATAAAAAGGAATAAACACTTTTAGAGGTGGGTTGGAGGGAATTTTAATATGGCTACAAGAAGTAAACCGCTGAAGCTATGGGATGCTGAGAAGTTCAAGAACGTAAACCCAGTGTCTTTGAAATACTGGGATAGATATGAGACTGATATGGGCATCCGTGACCTCAGCCCGTCTACTGTTTACAATTATGAATCTGATTTCAAACAGTGGATGATTTATGTTCTGGACAATCAGGGTAATGCCCCTGTGACGGAACTTGAGGAAGAGGATATCGAGGAATTTCTGTTCTACTGTAAGAAGCATGGAAACAACTCTGCTCGTATGAAACGGCGTATGAGTACAATTTCTGCGCTATATCGGTATCTTCGCAAGAAGAAAATTATCAAAGAAAATCCGATGGAGTTCATTGACCGACCGACCAAGGACGTGGCTGTTGTGAAGCAGACATACCTTACACCGGACGAGGTTAAGTTGATGCGAGAGAAGCTGAACGCTATGGTTGAATCTGCGACCACCGTTCACATGAAGGATAATGCGATGACGTTGCGTCTGTACGCACTGTTCTCACTGTCCACGATGGCTCGTGTCAATGCTGTGCGAAATACACTCTGGAAGTCTATCGATTATGAGAACCGCATGGTGCATGACGTTCTGGAAAAGGAAGGCAAAATTGTTGACCTGATGTTCAGCAAGGAAGTTTCTGAGCTTTTGAAAGAGCTGAAAGAATACCGCACTGAACATGGTATCGAGGATGGCGGCTATGTGTTTGTTGGTACGAAAATCAATGGCGCATGGATGCCGATTACATCAAGCACTGCCGGTGACTGGTGCAAGAAGATTGGTGAGATGATTGATGAGCCCACGCTGCACCCGCATGACTTCCGGCATAGTGGTGCTACCCTGCTGAAGAATGCGGGTATGAGTCTGGAAGATGTCTCTTCCCTACTCAACCATGCTGGCACGGATGTGACAAACAAGTATTACATTAAGAAGGATACGACAAAGATTCAGTCTGCAAAGGATCGGTTTGAGATTTGAGGTGGAGTGAATGAAACAGTCATATACAAACTTCGATGACCTATTGAGTGATGTAGCAGATGGTGTGGAGCAGATTATGCAAGACGTAGCTCCGCAAATCGAAACAGTTCTTCAAGCAAGTGCGAAGAAAAATATTCAGTCACAATCAGCCCGTTCTGTCGGAATCGAAGATGCAAATAATATTGTAAGTAGTGTAACTCGTGATGGAAACACTGTTACGATGATTGTGAAAGACATCGCAAAACCGCAACCGTCTTATTTTCTTGGTAGAAAGAATTTTGATTCTCAAAGAGCATCAGATACTTTGTTATATAGGGAATATCATCATGGTAATTCTCCACTTGTTTGGAATGAGAATGGTGGAGCGAATGTTTTATTTGATGAACGTGAGAATGCGGCTGTTGGTGGAACTATGTTTGCGAACTGGATTGAGAATGGTCTTTGGATGGATCTGAGTTATTATCTTCGGTCTGGTGGGCAGAAAGAATATCGCCCTGCACGTCCGTTTATTGCTCCTGCGCAAGTCGAGGCGGCAATGATTGTTAAGACGGCTTTACATGGATTGTAAAAGCCATCTTTTATGAGGATTTATTTGGAATAAAATTCAATGAGAGGAGGGCTGGCTTTAAGGAGCTGGCCGCTTCTCTTTTTTGTTTTGAAAGGAATGTTGAAAATGGAAAAGAGAGGTGACCAACGGTATGGCGGATAATACAAACACCGCAAGTAGTGCTGATACTTCCTCTGTAACGGCCATAAAGGTCAAGGTCGTTCTTGATACTACTACCGAGGAGTTAAAAAATCAATTTAAAGGAGTTCAAAACAGTTTTAAAAAGGCTCCTGTGGAGATTGCTTTTGGTGTAAACGAAGGCGCAACCATCGGCAATGTTAATGCCGCATTGAAGCGAATCATTAAAAAGGTAGAGTCTCCAAAACTCACTTTGAAAATAGATGAATCTAATATTGATGCTGCTGTGCAGAAGGCAGCTAAAAAGGTTCAAGGATCAACAAGCAAGAGTAATGGAGCAATTAAAGTTAATGTTGATGTTGACGAGTCAGAAAAGAAGTTAAAAGAATTCTACTCTCTTGTTGAAAAGGTAAATACGTTAAATAATAAGGCTCTGTCGCTTCCAGACGGAAACGTAAATGAGTTAAAAGAATATAATAAACTCATTGATGAAGCCGGAGCAAGGATGAAGATCCTTATGAACGAGCTTTCCGATAAGATTGAAATTGGCTCAATGAGTCAACTTGAATCGGAAATGAAGGTTCTTGAACAGCGCACCGCAATGGTTGTTGCGAGACTCAAGGATGCAGAGGTTGCTGCTGGTAAAACCGAATTTGGAAACCTTGTTAAAGAAATCGGTGAACTAAATACAAAAATTGAAACAGCAGATTATTCAAAACAGACAAATCAAATTCAGGAGTGGACTCGTCAATTACAAATTGCAGAAGGTCGTCTTACCGAGTTGATGAATACTTATGGTGAGTATATCAATATTGAAGAAGGAAGCGACATTGATAAATTAACTCAAAAAGTTACAGGAAAGGAAAATCTTGCTGTTGCAAAAAAGGCTGATACTGAACAGGTTGCGGCACTCAATGCAAGAATGCAAGAATTTTACGATCTGGTAAAAAAAGTTAATGACCTAAATAATAAAGCAATGATGCTGCCTGAAGGTAGTGTAAGAGAGCTTGAGGAATGTAATCGTCAGCTTGACGAGATGGGCGCTCGTATGACAGAGCTCATGAATGAGCTTAGTGGTAATATCGAGATTGGAGAATTCAGTAAGCTCGATACCATCATGAATGAGTTAAATAATCGTAGTGCGTTGTTTGCTGCTCGACTAGCAGATATTCAAGCAAAATCAGGTCAAAAAGAATTTTATTCACTTGTTAAAGAGATTGGAGAATTAAATAACAAGTTATCTACCGCTGACCCTTCAAAACAAGGTAGTCAAATTGAAGTTTGGCAAAGACGTTTGGCTGAAGCAGAAACAGAATTAACTAACCTTATGAATACTCTTAGAGAGTATATTTCCATAGGTGAAGGTAGCGAGTTAGATAAATTACAGCAAAAGCTTCAGTTTCAATCAGATAATTCTTTTGCAAAGCAACTTGACAATTCAAGAATTGCTATTCAAAACTTTATAAAAGAGTACGCTACATTAAGTATAAAGTTACATAGTGTTGATTCAATCAATCCTGATAACCAAGAGCTTGTTAATTTACGAAACAGTCTTCCAGAAATTGAGCGAAGAGTTCAAAGTTTGTCGTTAGGTTTAAGACAAGCTATCGAGACTGGCGATTTGAGCGGCCTCTATCTTCAGTTTAATACTTTAAGAACTGCAATAGATGCAACAAACATATCATTTGCTAATCTTTCCAGTGAGTCAAAATTGACAGGAAAAGAGCTTGATAATAGACTTCATCTGGATAATTTGATTCGTGAGCTTCAAAAATACAAAGATTCTTTAACAAGTGCATTTAATGGCAGTGAATACGAGCAGGAATACGAGAGAATTCTTGCAATGTTAAAGGACTCTAGTACGTATTTTAAAGCTGGAGAGCAGGCGGTTGAGAACTTTAAAAACGCTTGTTATAAAGCAGGATTAGAAACTGAAACGCTTGGTCAAAAACTGTCTCGTCTGTTCAAGGAGCACTTCCAGACTGCTATCGCTATGGCTGGCGTGGCTATGGTTAAGCAGGGTCTTCGAGAGGTCTACAACAACGTTCTTGAACTGGATACGGCTGTAACCGAGCTCAAAAAAGTCAGCTCGATGACCGGCGATGAGATGAATAGCTATCTTGAGAGGACAGCTACGAATGCTCGTGAACTTGGTGCTAGTATTTCTGATCTCGTTACGAGTACAGCAGACTGGAAGAGACTTGGATATTCTGATGAAGATTCTGAAGAACTTGCTCGTGTCGCTGCGCTCATGGCGAATGTTGGAGACGGTATCGACAATGCAACCACCGCTTCTTCTTATTTGATTTCTACCATGCAAGGCTTTGGTCTGGTTGCCGATGATGCAGAACATCTTCTGGATTGTATGAACCAGATTGCTAATACCGAGCCTGTAAGTATGGAAGACCTCGGAATTATAATGCAGAAAAGTTCTGCTGCGATGTCAGCCGCCGGGAATACATATCAAGAAACACTGGCTATGGCATCTGCACTGAACGGTGTACTTCAGGACAGTGAATCGAGTGGTACCTTCCTGAAAACTTTAAGCATGTATCTTCGTGCTTCGAAAACAGATGCAGAAAATGCCGGTATTGCAACGGACGGCATGGCAAGTTCTGTATCCGAACTCCGCTCCGAGCTGAAGCAACTTGCTGGCGTTGACATTATGAAAAATGACAACACCTTCAAATCTACTTACCAGATTATGAAGGAGCTTTCTGAGGTTTGGAAAGACTTGTCTGATACTACTCAGGCCAATATCACTGAATTGATTTCCGGTAAGCGTGGAGGTCAGGGAACTTCTGCATTATTGAATAATTTTAGCGTTGCAGAAGATGCTATGAAACAGGCTCTTAATTCTAGCGGAAGCGCAATGCGTGAGAATGAGACCTATATGCAGAGCCTGCAAGCGAAGCTTAATCAGCTTGATTCTGCGTTTCAGAAATTTAGTACAGACTTGATGAAGTCTGATATTCCGAAGTTTTTCGTAGATCTTGCAACGGTTTTTGTTGACGGTGCAGATAACGCTGTAAAATTTGCTGGTGCATTACCTACTTTGACAGCTGCCATCTCTGGCGTGTTGTCCGTAATGCAGATGAGCGGAAAGCTCAAGAATGGTGCGGGTAAAGTTAATATGCCCTCTTATATTTGTTGCGTATAAAAATATAGGATGCGGCACCATGTAAAAATAAAATAGCCCCTAGAGTGCTGGGAAACCCTAAGAGCCATATCGCCTATTGTTATATTTATATAATGTAGGAATCGAAAGATAGAAACAAGGATATGGATGCTATATGCTGAGATAAAAGCTCGGTTTTATCGTATTGTCAAAATATGGTAACAATCGAGTGCTAAGTAGCGTTTACAATGGGCGGTCAGCAGCCGACTTCTAATATGAAAGTTTGATATAATACATTTTTCTGTGCAAAACCACATAAAAACTAAGCCGTAGAATGTGCCATGAACACACCCTACGGCCCTCACTTAACGCATTAAGTACGCAATGACGTACAGAGCATAGCCCAACGTCGTAACGAACTCTGCCACGCTAAGGATGGTAGCCCGAATCGTTGCCATATCCATGACCTCCTTCCTAACAATAAGCATTGCAGATCTTTTGGACGGCGCGAGGTCACGTCAGCCAGCTACCATTGGCAAGTCCGCGTACCGTTAGGCTCAATATTGTTGGAGGAGCAGATTCGCAATTAAGAGTTTACTCTTGTTGGAATAATCTGTCAAGTGAGTTTTGCTCAGAAAGATGTATTATATATATCCTATTATAATAGAAGAGGTTCATCGACTAAAAAGGGTCAGTGAGCAACCACTGGAAGGATAGTCAGTTCTGGACGAAAGTTCAGAAGTCCACCTCAGACGTAACCAGACGACTTAAAGAAGTAGGTGGAAACGAGGAGACGCGCTATTCTCTGGCGCGATATAAGTAGGAGAAAATAAAATATTCGTTGACTACATACGATATTCTGGCTATAATAATATTACAATCGCGTATCCAAAATATACGGAGGTGTTTTATTATGGCTAGACCTAAAGGAAGCAAGAACAAAGTAAAAGTTCTTGACGGTATCGATTATGCGGCACAGATTGCTGAAAAGAATACTGCCGCAGAATCTATTGCTCAGGAGATTGCAACTATTGGTGATAATATCGCTACACTGAACGCTCAGCGTAAAGCAAAAGAAGCGGAGTTGAAAAAACTCAATAAAGAGATCGCCAAGCTCGAAAAGAAAAAGGCTGATGCCGACGCAAAGGTCGCAGAAGCTGCCAAGAAAGCTGAGGCGGAAGACGTCCTCAAGAAACTGCTCGCTGAAGGTATGAGCACGGACGAGATTCTGGAAAAGCTGAAGTAAGGTATCATCATAATAAAAAGCCCGACTTCCCTACTACTGGGATGCCGGGCGTTTAATTTGCGTTGCTTTTTACGACATCCTGTGATACACTCTTATAAAAGGAGTGTTGAATCATGGAAGATAACAAAAAGTACATACCTCACGTTGAAATTTCGACATATAACCCTGAACTGCCTAAAAGGCAACCGCCGCAGAACACTTACACATACTCTCCTGGAAGTTCTAATAGAACTCATGGTGGATCGTATATAAGAAATAGGGATAGACACAATGGGAATGGAGGGTCAAATGACGGAAATAATCAAGCTGATAAATAATGTTGAAACGCTATTTAACGTGTTTGTTCCGGGGGCTTTGTGTGTTTGGTTCTACACAAAATTATCCATAAAGAAAATTGAATATCAAGGTTTTCTTGCGCTTAGTATTGCCTTTGGATTCACTATTAAGTATTGTGTCGATTACATAGACCATTTGCTTGGCAGATGGGTAATTATTGGTTTTCCTATCGTTATCGTGTATGTGTTTGTTGGTCTTGTTGGGGCTTCTGTGTTTTATAAAGCTAAGAATTCGATTCCAGTGCGTAAGTGGTTTGGTAAACATCTTGGATATGATACTGGCGATAATATTTGGACAAGACACATCGACTTCCATGGGCAAACCGATGCAAGACTTTACATGGATGATGATTCCTATATTTACGGTACAATCGAGAGTGTAGATAACGATTACATCGTTTTAACTTATCACGCAACGGCATCGGAACCGGTTGGAAAAGAAATGGATGCTGCTGTTGATAATTTAAACGATGATACTGCAATGTGTATCCCAATGTCTCACGTAAAACGATTCGAGTTCATGTACGACAATCTGGATTCCGAAACTGCAAAATACGTTCTGCGTTAAAATGAATACGACCACTACCCTGCTACTTTGTGTAGCAGGGCTTTTCTTTTTATCATCACTCGTATCCACAATTCTTGTACTTGAATTGCTTTCCCGGTTTTTTACTAGCAAATCCCCAAATGGCTAGAATGGAGGTCTTATATGAACAATATTCTTGTTTTGTATCCGAGACCTCAAAAGGTAAAATACGATTATTCAGACTGTAACATAACAGATCATCTTCAAGAGCGAAAGCCTCTTTCAACTCTTGAAGAAATTGAAGCATTTGCGGCTCAACTTCCAGATATCGAAGAAGTCGTTCCGCATTTTGGGATATCATGCCTAAAAAAAGATGGGACAATCGTAATTTACGCTGATTACGGTCCACTACCTAAGAGAGTCGAGTCTTCTGAGTGAGGTTTTCCATCGGGCGTTATCCTCTGTGATAACTAGAACGTCACAGTCTTCACTTACCATTGGGTTATAGTCCGAGAATTCTAGCATTTTTGCGACCGTTCTATTCAGAAACTTGATGTACTCAACAACATCGATTTCGCAAAGTGTATCTCTCGGCGGTACTATGCGAATGAGTCTTTCTGCGACACCCATCACACCGATGACAGCAATGTCTTCGTTTGAAACGTCCTGAATACTATTCTCTCTTGTATCTGTTTTCAAGATGACTTGTTTTCCATTCTCGTAGCCAGCGATAAGAAGCGCAACAGGATTATCTCCTGTTTTAGCTGAGATGTCTTTCTTTACAAACTCGATTTCTTGTTTGATGGTTAGTTTGCGGCGATTGATACTCTTAACAAGCTTGTAAACAGTATCATTAGTCGAAGTTCCATCGTTCAACTTTGCATTTCCAGCAAGAGCTATTGCATGACCATTGTTGGTTCGGAAAACCTTTTGCTCAAAATCAGAATGAGTGGTGTACATGACTTCGTTTGAGTCTCTGTCGGTATATTTAGATTCTCGTCTATAATCGCCAGATACAATAATGCCTTGCTTGGTGGGCATAGCCATAATCAAGCTCATAACATATCACCATTCATATCCACAATCATCACAGTGAAACTGAACTCTAGGCTTACGCGCCAGCAGCCCCCAAACAGCGGCATCGACTAATTTCGCCGTGGTCGATACTTTGTGAATGTTGGGGCTGTGACAGGTTGGGCAACGGGGGGTGTAAACAGGTTTAGCCGCCTCTTCTTCCGCTTTTCTTCTTTCTTCGTCTAATTTTTCCTGAATCTCGGCTTTTATTTGAGAGTCGTAAGCGGTTGCCTCATCTTGATCCTTCTTTACGATATCTGGGTCAAACTTAGAAATATCTTTTGCAGGCATTGGATATTTTAACCAATCTTCTTTTTCTTCATCTTCTGTGTCTTCCCATTCACTCAACAGCCAAAGCTTTCTGAAACAAAAAGCACAGTCATAAAATGTACTTGGCTGGTATTTCTTGCAATACGGGCAATACTTTACATGTTTCTCCATGATTTCATCTCTCCTCGAAATCGATATTTACTTTCTTTTCTAGTGAGAACGGTACTGTAGCACCTAAAATTGACAGCATACTAAACAAGTTCTTCTCTTTATCTGATGCGGTTGATGACTATGCAAAGGAAAATGACATCGCTGGTGGCTCTATCATTAAGTTTATCAGATATCTTGTTGAATGTAAAGGTGGCGTTATTGCAACAGAAGGCGCTATGATTCTGCTTAAAGCAGCGACGGTTGCCCTTAACGTGGCATTTGCTGGATTCATCACGTTGCTTGTAACAAAAGCAGTATCTGCATGGCAAAACTACACTCAGCGTGTAGAGAATGCAATTAAGCAGTCGCAAGAAGCAGTCCAAGCAGCCGATCAGTTGGCTTCTTCATTGAAAGAACTTGAAAATTCTTACGAAGAACTTGGTGATAAGTCTGGATGGAGTTCAGAAGATAGCGACCAAGCCCAAGATATTCAAGAGCAAATCCTTGAGCTTTTAAAAGAACAAAATGGTATCGCCCAAGACCAAATTGATCAAATAGATCTTCAGAATGGAAAATACGAAGACCAGTTAAAACTCATCCGTCAAATTCGATTGGAACAATTACGAGATGAGGAATCTGATTTAATTCAGAATAAAGACAATCAAGGCAAATCTCTTACCAAGACTGCAAAGAAACAGGCAAATGATGTTCATTCCGTAGATTCTTACGATTCTGAAATGGCTCAAGAGTTGGCGGATAAGTTTGGATGGAGCTATGACGCAGATGCTGGCGTTTTAAATTTTAACAATTACGATCAAAATGATCCCGAATCTGTTGCAAAGCACTATGATGAACTCGGTCAGGCCATTGATATCATTACAAAGAAATATAGTGATGCAGAACGTGCGTCTTCTGGCTTGTATGATGCTTTTAAAAATGATCGTGCTGGCATAAAAGACCAAGTGGAAGCATATCGTGACTCTTCTACTGCTATTGATAATAACATTTCCAAGCAGAAAGAGCTTGAAACAATTCTTGCTCTTACCACTACAAACGCTCGTGCTGTAAGAGGAGCTATCGGAACTCTAGCCAACTCTATTCAAGACTTTGATGCAAATAAGCTTGTTGATTTGCTGAATGGCAATGGGCTTGATGGTTTAAACGATGCGCAGTTAGCTGCTATTGATAAAATCAAAGAGTTCATGACCACAAAAGGATTCAACACTGATCAAATTCAGTCTTTCGTTAATATTTTAAGCGAAGTCGGATTTATTGTTCCACAAACAGCAGATGCGGTAGAGCAAGCATCTCAAAAGATAGAGGATATCTCTTCTAAGATTGATGAGATTCAGACTGCTTATAAGAATGCGACCACCGCTATTGAGGAATACAACAAGTACGGTTATCTGAGCGCCGATACTTTACAAACTCTTCTCAATGAAGACTTTGAGTATTTGAGCTGTCTTGAACTTGTTGATGGTCAGCTTCAGGTGAATACTGAGAAGTATCAGAGTATGATTGCTGCTCAGTATCAGTCTGCGGCCATGGCTCTTGTTGAGAAGGCAAATGCAGAGCTTGCAAAGATTGCCCAGGGCGAAAAGAAGGATGCTGTCGAGGATGCAACCAAGGCAACAGAAGACCAAGCAACAGCTTTGACTGAACGGGTCTGTCCTGCCCTTGGTGAGTTTGCAAAAGCATCTATGACAGCCGCTGCAGCACAAGAGTTCTTAGCAAATGGAGATGCAGCATGGTCTGTTGACCCAGAAAGGACTAAGGAAGTCTATGCTGGCCTTGCTTCTGGTTTAGATATTTTGGACGCAACTGTTGACCAAATCATGGGCAATTCGGATAAGTTCCGTCAGCACATGAATGGTTTTGATAAGGAAACCAAGAACCGGAATAAGAATACTGCCAAATCTGTAACTGATGTGGCTTCTGCCTTCGATACCTTAAATAAGGCAATGAAGGAGTATAACCAGTATGGTTATCTGTGTGCTGACACGGCAAAATCTCTGGTTAGTCTGGATGACAAATTTACGGCTTGCTTAACAAAGCAAGGCGATAAGCTCCAAATCAATGTAGAGCAGTTCCGTAAGTTTGTGAAAGAACAACTCAAGGAAGCGAATGCCGCAAAAGATGGCGGAAAATCAGCTGATGAGATGAATAAAATTCTGAATTATCTTGATCAGAATGTAGATACAACAACCATCTCCTTTGAGCAGTTGACTGATGCCATCAAGGGCTACGGCACCGCGATGGATGAAGCCAAGGAAAAGACGAATGCTATAAAATCCGCATTTTCTGACCTTTATGACGTTGGAACAAAGAAGAAGGATAATGACTTTGGCTTCCTGGACGCGGATTCTATTGAAAAGAAGTATCAAGCGATTCGGGACCTGTATGATAAGACTGACTTGTTTACCAATCCGGCATACAAGGACGCTTTGAATCCTGAGACTGGTGAAATCGATTATAATAGCGATGCGTTCAAACAGATGTTTGCTGACCATCTTGCAGAACTTGCGACTACGGCTCGTAAGACTGGCGGTGCCGCTGGAGAATATCTGGCTCAAGGTTTTGAGGATGCTGCCGCTAAGATTTCTCAGAATGTGATGAGCATTCGGGAATACATCGACGGAATCGGTTCTTCCCTGCAATATGCAACTGACCGTATTGACCATTTCCAGAGTGGCTTCTCTGATATTTCTGATATTGTCAAAGAGTATAACACTTATGGCGGTCTGAGCATTGATAATTATCAGAAGCTCATGAGCCTCGATGACAATTATATCAAATGTCTGAGTCTTGAAGGCAATCAGCTAAAATTCAATACCGAAGAGTACAAGAAACTTTTCATTGCCAAATTGAATGCAATGGCTGATGAGTACGATAAGGCTAAAGAGACCCAAGCTCTCGCAGCTCGGCTCCGTGAGTTGGCAGAGGCAGTTGGAAAATCAGCTGATGGCTTTACCATGGCTACGGATTCCGCTAAGAATTTCGAAGACACACTTTCGAACATCAAATCACTTTTATCTGACTTGATTGGTGTCTTTGAGCAGTTCAATACAGACAAGTCCAATGACCTCAAGATTCAGGGTGATGCATGGCTTGAAGTAATTGACAAGCGAATCGACGCACTGAACGAACAGAACGATGCTCAGGAACGTGCCATTGAACTCTCCAAGGCTCAGGATGTACTCGAAAAAGCAAAGGCCAATAAGACGGTGCATGTCTATCATGCTGGTGGCAGTGGCTTTGAATGGGAAGCCGATGAAAGCGCTGTTCGTGATGCACAATCTACGTTGAATGATACGATTCGCAAGAACCGCAAAGAAGACGAGATTGAGCGGCTGAACAAGCTGAAAAAGGCAGTCCAGGAGAACAACGAGCTAATCGGTTCCAGCTTTGAGGATTACGAGAAGAAGAAGAAATATCTCGCAGAATTCGATAAGATGACCTACGATGATATGATTTCTTACAATGAAAATTGGAAAAACTCTATCCTCGGCAACATGAAGTCCACACAGGTCGTCACGAATGTCAATGATATTATCACTAAGATCGAGAAGCTGGTCACAACACTTGAGACGCTGAACAATGTGCTGACCTGGATCACTACACTTGGTAAAAGTACAGATGGCGGCGGACTGACTGGTCTGTTTTCTAATGGCGGTTTACTCAGTAAGGTTGGCAAATTCTTCAATATCGCTTCCGAGGACGGTTTGGGCGCAGCTCTCAATCAAACTGGTGAGTGGTTTTCCGGTAAGCTCAGTGCTGCTCTCGAAGCGAATCCGAACAACCCGATTATCAAGGCATTCTCGAATCTCTGGACTGCCGTTGGTGAAGGGGCAAGTAAGTTCTTTACTGAGACTAGCGGAACCGGACTTGGTGGGATTATTAAAACTGGGATTGAAAAAGCTGGAACTTTAATCAGTGGCTTAGGTGGTTCTAATGGTGTCTTAGGAACAATTGCTACTACTGTAAAAACTGGTATCGGTTCTATTGGAACGGCTCTAACTGGAGGTAGTTCTGCTATCCCAGTCATTGGTCCAATTATTGCAGTCGCTGTAAATAACGCCGTCCAGCAGTTTGGCAAAATCAGCAAAGAAAACACTAAGATCTGGGCAGATCAAAATAGTACGACTGTCGAGAAAATCGTAAGCAGTGTTGGTAATGTTCTTTATCACCTCTCCCCTGTTGAGGGTTGGGATAAGTCGGTTCAATATGCCAAGATGGCCGCTGAAGGCGAAGGTCTGTGGAACAAAATAGAATATGGCGCAAAATCCCTATACTATGCGACTGGCCTTGGCACGATGCTGGACAACATCTGGGGCACCATCAAGAGCATTCTCAAAGTCTTCGGTGTGAAGTTCAAGGATAGCAGCGATGACGTTAGTACCTCCAGTTCTGTTTCTGGTAAAAAGGGTATTGGCAGTTGGAAGATCTGGCCGTGGAACTGGGGCAAGAAAGCAAAAGGCGATAAGAAGATCAAGAAGTCTGCTCCGTACAATGTTGACGAAGAAGGCGACGAAATTATCGTCCGCAAGCCACAGACTGGTCGGATGACCTATCTCGAAAAGGGCGATGGTGTTATCCCTGCAAACGAGACAGAGAATCTGATGACGATCGGTAAGAATCCGCTCAAGTGGCTGACTGAAAATGTCGGTAAGATCCTTGGTGCTTCTGCAGCAAAAGACGTTGTGGAAGGCAAGGTCGATGATGGGGCTGTTACAAAGGCTTCTCAGGTTCTTGCAAGCTCTGTTGTGAATACGTTCTCTTCTGCATGGAATAGTGTGAAGATGAGCACGGAAGACCTGATCGACTCCATGAATGACTCGTTCCAGGGCGGTTCAACAAGCGTTCCAACTGCTGCTGGTACTATCCTTAGCCGCGTCAAGACCCTGTTTGGAAAGACTAGTTTAGGCAAACTGTTGGGCAGTTTTAATTCCGGTGTTTCTGGCAGTATTGCAAAGAGCGCAAAAGAGTATTCTTCTACTTCGGAACTGTTGAGTGGCACAAAGAGTAAAACCATCGACACAATGAACAAGATGCGGTCTACGTTTGAAAAAACGTGGGCTTCTGTGGCGAAAGAGACCGGCGTAAGCAAAGATAAGATTACTTCGATCAGTTCTGAAATGTTCAGCAAGATGGAAACCTTGGTGAATCAGACGTACGATGCGATCGACAGCAACGCCGGTATAAGTTCCGACCAGCTGAATAATATCACAAAGAGCTTGTTCCAGTCGATGCAGAGCATTTACACTTCTGGTTGGAATGCAATTTATGCCACCTCCACCGGAATGTCTCAGGAAACCGCAAATACGCTAAATTCCGCATATAAGTCCTCTTCCGATAGCTGTACCCAGGCGATGGATACCATCCGTAACACGATGGTCGGCAGCTGGGAGCAGTGTGGCGGTGGCGTTCAGAATTTGGCAAATGGTACATATCAGACGCTGAGTAATGCATGGGCAGGTTCCAGTAAAAGCGCAAATGACATGCTCGAAGCTACACGTGCCTGCTTTGATACTAGCTGGGGCGCTGTGGAGCAGGGCGTTAGCAATCTTGCAAACAATCCGAAGGACAGGATCTCGACGGCTTGGGCGGAGATCACTTCTAAGAGCAATGCTACGTTTGGCGCAGAGGGTACACTGAAGACCGATGCAGATAACGCATGGAAGAATGTGGAGCCTGGTACAAACAATCTAGCGGACAACATGAAGTGGGTCATGGATCAGTCTTATACCGCAATAAAAAATGGGTGTTCTGATGCGGTTAACGAAATCAATCGAAAGCTGAACACTACTGCTGATTCGTTTAAGGCTGTGGCGGACGCAACAGATGCTGTCAACAAAAAGGCATCTGATTCGGAAGAGACTGCAAAGAAGACTGGTCACGCATGGTATGAATGGGTGCTGAATCCGGTTGGTACTTTGACCGATACTGTCACAAAGTATAATAAAGAAGACTCCTCGAAGAATGGTGTTTTACAAAATGTTGTTCATACGGTCACGCACCCAATCAGTTCTCTCGTTGATAATGCGAAAACTCTATGGAAAAAAATCACAGGCCATGCTAGTGGTATAAAGTCTGCTTCTAAGAGTCACCTCGCCAATGTCGATGAGCTTGGTCCTGAGCTTTTGGTTCGCAAGCCGCAGTCTGGTCGTTACACTTACCTCGAAACTGGTGATGGTGTGGTGCCTGCTGATATCACATCGAAACTGTTTGAGATGGGTGGCAACCCGAACAAGTGGTTCTCTGAGCAGATGGCCAAGTACGGTTCTCAGGCGATTACTACGAAGAGCACTGGCAACACCAGTTTCTCGACCGGTAATATCGTGATCAACAATCCTGTTGGCAACTCTGAGGATCTGGCCTCTGAAATCAAGAAGAACTTCTCGACTCGGATGGCGCAGGAATGGAATAAGCGCTAAATCGAATATCTACACACAATGCCGATACCACTGGGATGGCCCAGCGGGTCGGCTTTTTATTTTTTCAGGAGGCAGAACATGTCAGAAAAATCAGCACTTGATATCTTGGTTGAAGAAACTGCTTCTGCCGCACGAAAGGCTGTAGACGAGGCAAAATTTGATACATCGACTTATGGCGTCATCACAGAAAAAGCAGGGACCGCATATAAGGTGGCCGCATTTGGTGGCGTGTATCGGTTTACAAGTTCTCATGAATATAGCGTTGGACAAAAAGTTGTTGTGACGGCATTGCAGAAAAACTTTCGAAACATCGTTGTAACGGAGGGTAATACCAATGTTGAACTATTAAATATCAAATCGGTTGTCGGACAGCTCGGCAACGACTTGGAAAAATTATCGGACAAAGCGGATTCCGAACAGAAAGAAGTTCAGTCCCAGATCAATAATACGATTACAACGTACTACCGATACAAAGACCCCAATGAAAAAGGCTCGAATGACCCTTCTGTAAATTGGACAACTGATGAGCAAAAGAAAGCCCATGATGGTGACTTATATCAGAATGTCCGAAGGAATCATTGCTTCCGTTGGGCAGACACCGGCGAAGGTTATGAGTGGGTGCAAATCACAGATTCCGGTCTAATCAATGCGCTCTCCATGGCGATCTATGCTCGTGATACGGCAAACTCGAAAAGTCAGACGTTCACACAAAAACCAACGCCGATGTATAACGTAGGAGACTTTTGGACAGAGGGGCCGTCCGGAGACCTGTATGTCTGCATCAAATCACGCGGCGATACAGAGTCATACAGTAAGAACGATTGGATTTTAGCAACCAAATATACAGATGACACCTTTGCAAAAGAAGTCAATAAGGCTTTGAACACTCAGATCGATGTTGAAACAGGCCACTACAATGAGCTGTCGCAGGGCGTTTCGGATAATAAAGCAGCCATTGGGAATGTAAAAGATTCTGTAGAACAGATTCAAGGAAACGTTGGCTCGTTTACGGCTTCGGATTACAACGAAACAAAGAAACAAGTCGGTACAAACAAAACGAATATCGAAACCTTGCAAACCGACCTCAAGACAGTAAATTCTCAGATTGGTACAAACAAATCAAACATTGAAACGTTGCAGGCCGATTTGAAAACGGCAAACAATCAGGTAAAAACAAACAAAACAAATATCGGTACTTTAACGACCGATTTGAACAATGCCAAGTCAACAGAATCCGACCATTATGGTGAACTGACACAGAGTATTTCGGATACAAATGATTCTGTCACCGCGCTGAATGAAACGGTGGCTGCTATTACATTGAAAAATTTTCTCGCAGAGCTTGGGATGGCCGTAAATGAAGACGGTGCACTTTGCTTTGTTGTGAAATCTTAAATAAACACACGTCGGAGGTGATAAAATGAAACCTATCTTATCTAAAATTGGAGTATTTGATGGCTCGAAGCAGGTCACGTTCCAGTTTGCGGCCTATGCGGACATTGATCTTGTCGCCTTTATCATCTTCGATAAGGCTACTGGTTATAACCCAACTGCCCACAATATGACAGACCAGGGAATATATAAGTTTGGCACGGTGGCTCCTACTGGTTCTGGCCTGGCGCGGAATTTTACGCTCTCTGCAAATCTGATGAAAAACCGGCATGACCCGTATTATATCGTGATCCGGTGTCGTCTGGCAGGGACAAATATGTTCTCTGAATACAGCGACCGCATCTTATTTTACTGCCATTCTGAGCCGTATCTTGCCTCTACGGAACTGACACTGGGTAAGGTGAAGACCATCAATTTCCCCTCTTACTCCTTTGATTTCAGCTATAACTACCCCATTGCGGAGGGTGAAGTCATCAATCGCTACGAATATTACCTATATGACGAAAACAAGGAATTGATCACGCAGTCGAATTGCTTTTATTATCGTGACTCCATGAAGAGTTTTGATGTGAACGGACTGGACAATCATACGACCTATTATGTACGGGCAAAAGCGGAATCGGTGGGCGGTTTCCAGCTGGATACTGGATTTTTGCAGATCTATACGGACTATACAGAAGCCATTGGAGACGCACAAATCACAGCCACCAATGACAAATGGGGCGCACAGATCGATTTGTATGCAAAGTATTATCTGACACAGAGCACCGGTGTGAATGCAGTTCGGTTCAAGCGACGTAAGAAAGGCACGGCACAGTGGATGACGATCTATCAGGAAAGCATTGCGCTGAATCGACTGGCCGTGAAAGTTGCATGGACAAACCAACACATCAACGAATCGGGTGTCGTGAGTACGTCGAATAGTTCTGTTTTGTCGGATTATCTCAGCATTGGACGAATCAACTCATACCATTTTAGATCGACAGATAAACAGTTTGGTCTCCGTGCATATTCCAGCACAAAGTCGTTTCTTGGAGCGACAAAATTCTATAGCAGCGGCAGTGAGTTCCGGGCATCAAGTGAGGCGATCACATGGTTATCCGGTTCTTTTGCTGATAAAGTTGCTTATTACCGATTCGAGGTAATCTCCCCTTCCGGCGCAGCTCTTTCGACCTCTGATTTTAACGACCTTACCGTCTATACATCCGACAATGGTTATGTGACGGTTGGATTTTCGGACCTGTATGCAGCAGGACGGGGCACGGAATATGAGTATGCACTCTCCCCTGTTGCGAATGGAATCGAGCTTGGTTACATCAAGACAACAGTAAAGAGCTCTTTTGACGGCGCAATGCTGACCGATGGAGATAAGACCTATCGAATCGTACTGGAGCCAAAGGTTGAGAGCTTGAATAAGGTTCGTTCCGCCGCAGTGGTTGAGACGATGGGCAATAAGTATCCATTCCTCTTCTATGGCAGTGAAGCGAATTATTACACTGGCAGTTTTAGTGGCGTTGGCATTCGGTTCCAACATACAGATGACAGCTTTGATATCGACGGTGGAAATGCGTTCCGCGATGAATTGAGTGCCTGGCTGACAGATACTAAGGCAAAAGTGCTCAAGATGGAAGATGGCCGCGAATGGCTCATCGGCATCAATGGGAACGTGACTGTCTCCTGCCCAGAGCATGTTGATAAGGGCATGATCGAATTCGAATTTGTGGAGATCGGCAGTATCGAGAGTGAAGCAGATATGTACAACAATGGACTGAGTTCTTATGAACCGGGAGGTAGCGTATGACATATCTTCCGACAGATGAAGACCTCGCTCTGTTAAAGAATCATTCCTCTCACGTATATTGCCGAATCGACTTGCTAAACAAAGATTTTGCGACGATTGATTCTTTGGAAGGTGTTGCGATTGATGGCTCGATTTCCATTGACAGTGAATCTGATGTGCGGCGAACCTTTAATGTGACGATGTATCTGGGGAAGAACAGCAATCTTTCTAACATCACAGAGGAAGAATGGCTGAGTCGAAATGTGCGAGTCTACATCGGTCTGGCAGGAAGATCCAAAGCAAAAATCAGCGATAAATCTCCTGCCCTACTGACCGAACAAGACATCCGATACATCAATGCCGTGACATATTACAACCAGAAGATTCAGAATTTTAAGACTTACGGCTATGCGAAATACGGCAATATCGACAATTTGAACCGCGACAAAATCGATTGGACATCCAGCAATATGCTGCGATACAACGAATTTGTAAAAGAAAACGACATTGAGGCTGGAATTTACTCCACCGTTCTTGGTTCAGACGACCCGATGTACGAGACAGATGGCGAAACCGGGCCTTATATAGCGTTCGCTCTTCTATTGCAAACAAATAACGGATTGATTCCACTATTGAAAGATGATCTTTGGAATTATTTCGGCGCTTTGGTTGCAAAGATAAAAACAATGCCTGGCGGTATGACACCCGACAATATTTTAGCAGCAGACGCGACCGGTATTGATGAGATAATCTACGGACAGAAGGTTCGTGTTAAATGTATGATTGCCGCAGTGGAAGGTATGAAATTGAATGGCGCGACATTGGAAAAAGTTGATGTGAGCGCGATCTCTGGTTGGAGTGAGGCGGAACTGCGCGAGGAATATGGAAAATCCAGCCGCTATGTTGACCATTCGATGCACGATATTCAATCTGCTGTAATCGAAGGGCGGGAACGAGTTACCCGAATTTACGGAAAGGTCTTTGATGAGTATTCAAGAAACGCTTCTGGCAGCTATTTCGACACCTCTTCGATCCATTGGTACAATCAGGGCTGTTTCAGTTTCAGTTCCAATGGGTTCACATATAATTCTACAACGAATACAGTGAGTGCTTCTTGTGTGGACATGGTATCAAGACTGAATGGCGACCTGGCTGGACAGCTGGCAGGACAAGCACATCGAATCGACAAAAAAGCAGATATCAACAAAAGCATTGAAGCGGTAATGAAGGAAAGCGAGTTCTCAAAATACTGCATTGATTATTGGAGCCGTAAAGTTCCACATGATTTGGATTACGACACTGGCACAACGATCTGGCAGATGCTCACAGAACTACGGGACTTGTATTACCCATTTGAAATGTATTTTGATGATGATGTCTTTGTATGCAAGGAGATTCCAAGTGGATTCAATGATCCACCGGTTTTGGATTGCGACTTATTTGCAAGTCTTGTCACATCGGATGGAGAATCAGCCAGCGTAGATTATACTTCTGTACGCAATGTCGTTGAGGTATTTGGTGCGACGATTGACGCAGATTGTTATGCAACACCAGACAATACAAGTTACGATGCTTCGACACATACGCTGTCTCTTACTGTATCGGCTGATTCTGCTGGTTTTCCTGCCGGTACAAGTGGCAGTGGTCCATCTATTACATCGGACAAGAAAATTGCATTCAGATGCCCCGTAACCATTACACAGAAAGGCGCATTAAACATCATCTGGAGCATTACCTACAGCTCTACGTTGGAGGACGGAAGCGTTCAAGCTGGTCAAACGCAAAAGATATCTAAGCTGTTTGCTTCAACCACAGACCCAGATGGAAACGATAACGAACAGGATGCGACCGTTATGCAGGGTAGCAAATATTATGTCATCCAATTTAACGCGACGACATCCTGCTTTTATTTTATCGGGCAGCAGCAATCTCATGCGATGGTAAAGTTAGTTGATACTATCCCGACTGCCGCAGAAATTGCAGCACAGAAAGAGGAAGAAAATTGTGACAATTTGAAATTCATCTGTGTGAATGACCCGAATAATATCGATGACTTGTATAATTCGCAAATGACAGTGGAGAAAATCGGGCGGCGCAATAAAGTGTTGTCGGGCGGAGACTACGAAGGATATACCACCGATGCACGAGCCATGGAAGTGGCAGAGTACGAACTATGGAAACGCGCACGATTGACAGATGGTTTTTCCATTACGATTTTGCTGGTTCCATGGCTTGACGTAAACGAAAAGATCGAATATGCGGCAAAATATCTGAATTCAAGAACACCGGTCGAGTGGATCATTAAAAGTATCAGCATCAATCTGGGAGAAGGAACGATGTCTTTGAGCTTGAGCCGGTATTACCCGTACTATCCCTACATTGTAGGCGAAGGCAATGCACAAAATTCCAAACACACATATTACATGGATTCTCTGATGGACCGGTATTTTCCGAGTCTGACGGCAGAATCTTAACGAGATAAATGAGAGGAGTGAGTAGATGGCACTTTCTTTTAACAAATCCAGACGTATGGCCGCTGCGAATCCTGTAATGACGATGGAGGCTTCTGTGGAGGCTGAGCGTCCGGTCGTTGACTCCAATGATGAAATCGCGACTCTGGAAGCCGACCAGGTGGAATCAGATTTCACACGGAGCGGCAACTATACATGGTTCGATACATTTTCAGACAATGATTATTCTACGGTCGATTCTGGAAAAGATATTACGCTGAATCCGAACCAGATAAATATCACTCAGGAAAACAACAGTCAGGTCATTCCGTTTGAAATGCCGCGTTATTACGATGGCGTAGACCTGATGCAGATGACGATTCAGATCCACTATGTGAACGCAGACAACAATGAGAATTATACTGCGCCTGTGAACGTGTCGTACAGCAATGACAAGATTCGTTTCTACTGGATGGTAAGCAACTATGCAACGGCCAAAGAAGGAACACTGAAGTTTGAAATCATTGCGACAGGTGCAATTACGGTTCCAAACTCTGGCGAATCTAAGAATTATCTGTGGCGCACCCGCCCGAATGACAAGCTGACCGTTTTGAAAGCGCTTTCTGGTTCTGGAATGACAGACCCGACCGGCGATGACTGGTATACCCAGTTCTTAGCTACTATGAGTCAGAAGGTTGGTGAAGCACAGACAGCGGCAGATAAAGCGGCAGCAAGTGCGCAGGAAGCAAAGGCTGTTGTGGATGGCCTGGCTGACACACTAGCAAGCTATTACACCAAGGAAGAAGTCGATGGATTTACAACCATGCTCCGTGGTGAGATTGCTAAGGTTGATGGTCTGGCAAAGTTTGATGTGCAGTATGACGCTAAAACACAGACGATCAAGTTTCTGAATGGAGACAAAGTCATCAAAACCATCACCCTGAATACCGACCCCAGTGCAGATTGGGTGACTGCATACAATAAGACGGTTGAAGCAAAAATCACTGATAAGCTCTCCCCTGTTCAGACAGAACTGGAAAATACAAAAAATGCTCTGGATGACCTGAAGACTGAAGTGGGGGATCTGCCGAACACTTTGCAGAGCAACTATTATAATAAGGAAGCAACGGACAAGCTGCTGGAAGCGAAGGCCGAAAAGACCAGCGTTACGACTGTGGCAAACGACCTGACGGTGGTGAAAAATACAACTTCTGGCTTACAGACCTCTATTGACACCATCAATGGCGACATTTCTGACATTCGAGAGCAGCTAAATAATGTGAAACCCGATCCGAATTCTGGACGTGAGTATGATATCACCTATGAAGACTCCAAACTGAGCCTGTTGGAAAACGGCACAGTGAAAACTCAGGTCATTATTGAAGGCGGTGGCGGCGGTGGCGGAAACTCCAGCGTTATCACCATCGAGCGTCTGGACGGTTCTGCGTTGACTGTTATTGCCGGCGACCCTGCTGTAATCAATTATAGATTCACCTCTGTGGATAATTCTGGCGATGATACAGGTTCTGCTACTGGCGTCTGGTACGTTGGTAACACAAAAGTTGGAACACAGACTGTCATTCAGGGAACGAACAGCTTCGATGTGACTCAGTATCTGCACAGCGGTGATAACACAGTCAAACTGCAAGTCACGGATAGTGTGGGCAGCATCGGTACAAAGAACTGGACGATCAATGTGGTCGAGTTCTATCTGGAAAGCACATTTGACGATACGCTGGTGTACAACGGCGAGGTCACCTTCCGTTACACGCCGTATGGCAATATTTCCAAGACCATCAATTTTACGATCGACGGAACGCCGCTTGGCTCTACTACGACCGCTGTTACTGGCCGACAGATGACGTATGCGATTCCTTCTCAGACCCATGGTGCGCATCTTGTGGAAGTTTCTATGACTGCTGAGATCAATGGCAAACAGGTTACAAGTAACAAGATTGCTAAAGACATCATGTGGGCAACGGAAGGCAACACAACGCCTATTATCAGTTGTGCTACAAAGACGGCAAGTGCAAAACAGTATAGTAATGTAGCAATCAATTACACTGTTTATGACCCTTCCAGTTCTACAACAACTGTAACTCTGGAAGTTGACGGTGTAAAGACTGGTACCCTGACTGTTGGCCGCACAATGCAGACATGGACTTGGAAATCTGCTAACGTCGGTTCTCATGTGCTAAAAATTGTGTGTGGTTCTGTAAGCAAGACAATCAACGTCACCATCGAGGAGCTTGGTATTACCATTGAGCCTGTTAAGACGAATCTGGCATTTGATTTCAACCCTGCTGGCAAGACCAATGCAGATGCAACTCGACTGTGGACGGACGGCAACAATAGCCTGACTGTCAGTGATAATTTCGACTGGTCTAATGGTGGTTATCAGCTGGATGAAGATGGCGATACCTACTTCTGTGTAAAGGCTGGCACGACTGCGACTATCAGTTATAAGCTTTTTGGCAACGACGCGAAGAAACTGGGCAAGAATTTCAAGTTCGTATTCAAGACCACGAATGTCAGAAACTATGACGCTACGGCACTGACCTGCCTGAATGGCGGTATCGGCTTGAATATTCAAGCACAAAAGATCACGCTGACCAGTGAGCAAAACTCGATTGAACTGCCGACCTGTGAAGATGATTTCATGGAGTTCGAGTTCAATATTCTGCCCGATAGTCAGTATAGGGAAATGGTTTTGTGGTTGGATGGTATCCCCTGCCGCGTTGAGCTGTACGATGCAAGCGACAACTTTACACAGACTTCTCCTGTCGGCATTACGATCGGTTCTCCTGATTGTGATGTGCAGGTTTACCGCATGAAATCTTACATGATGAACCTGACAGATGATGAGATCCTAGACAACTTTATTGCCGATGCGAAGAACGCAGAGGAAATGATTGAGCGCTACACCCGCAACGACATTACAGACGTGAGTGGTGAACTGAACCCTGACCTTCTGGCTGAAAAATGCCCAAACTTGCGTGTTATCAAAATCTCTGCTCCGACCTTTACGACCGGCAAGAAGAACGAAGTTCCGAATACGACTATCCAGCACATTTATAAGAATGGCCGCGCTGTGGAAGACAACTGGACTGCTACCGGCTCCCATAAAGGACAGGGCACCAGCTCTAACGCATACGGTGAGTCTGGCCGAAATATTGATATTGATTGCTCTGGTGGCTTTACTTTTGGTGACGACAGCACTGGTAGCAAGTACGCATTTACAGAAAATAGCGTTGGTGAAAAGTATTTTAACATCAAAGTCAACGTTGCCTCTTCTGAGAATGCAAATAATGCTTTGCTGGCAGATGAGTTTAACGAGTTCAACCCGTATATTCGTCAGGCAAAGAAGGATAATCCGAAGGTGCGCGACACCATGGCATTCTATCCCTGTGTTGTGTTTATTCAGGAGACCGATACCGCTAATGCGACTGTCTTTAAGGATGGTCAGTGGCACTTCTATGCTTGCGGCGATTTTGGTAACTCTAAGAAGAATAGCGACACTATGGGCATGGACCCGAACAACCACAAGGAAGTTATCGTTGAGATTGACAACAATACCGATGCGCAGACTCGCTTCCTGAGTGGCGATTTCTCTGAGGAAACTTGGGATGGCGACCACAGCTTTGAATTCCGTTACATCAATAAGGCTTGTACCGAGGAAGAGATTCAGGCTGCAAAAGACGCTTGGATTCGCGTACAGAACTGGGTTGTGAATGCAGACGATGAGGAATTCAAGAAGAATTTTGAGAATTACTTTGTCAAGGATTCCACTCTGTTCCACTATCTGTTTACCGAGCGTCATACCATGGTCGATAACCGCGCAAAGAACGTATTCCCACACACGACAGACCTTGTGCACTGGGATTTCTGCTTTGACTACGATAATGATACTGCTATGGGTAACGATAACGAAGGTGGTCTGACCCTGAGTTACGGCTACGAAGATATGGACACTATCGGCACAAAGAGTGTGTTTAACGCACATGATTCTAAGCTGTGGTGTAAGATCCGTGACCTGTTTGCAGATGACCTCGCAAAGATGTTCCTGAACCGTGAGAGTGCCTTGGCATGGAGTGCTACTCGTATTTTGAAAAAGTTCGAGGATTATCAGGACGTAAAGCCTGAAAAGCTGTGGATTATGGATATGCGCCGCAAATATTTCCGTACTTATGAAGACAATGGCACAACTAGCTATTTGCCTATGATGCACGGCAATAAACGTCACCAGAGACGTCAATTCCAGCGTTATCAGGAAAAATACATGGCATCTAAGTATACGGGTGCTACTTGTACCTCTGACGATATGACCATTCGTGGTTATACTCCGACCAACTGGACAGGTGTGAAACCTGATGGCACTTTCCATATTGTCCCTTATGCTGATACTTATGTCTCTGTGCGGTATGGTTCTAACCCTGTGAAGGTGCGTGGTAAGCGCGGTCAAACTTACGAGATTCAGTGCCCGATTGCGGCCATGAACGATACCGAGGTTTATGTCTACAACGCTTCTATCATCCAGAGTATTGGTGATATTTCTGGCTTCTACCCCGGCTATGTTGATTTCAGCCATGGTGTAAAGCTGACTGACCTGAAGATTGGTTCTGCTATTGCGGGTTACAAGAATACGAACATGACGGACTTTGCAGTCGGAAACAACACTCTGCTGGAGCATCTGAATCTGCAGAACGTGCCGAACCTGAAGAAGTCCATTAGTTTGACCGGCTGTACGAATCTGGAAGAGTTCTATGCTGGCGGCTCTGGTATTACTGGTGTCGCGTTTGCCAAGGGTGGTAAGATTCGAAAAGCTGAACTTCCTGCGATTGCAAGTCTGAGCGCTAAGAACCTAAGTTATCTGACGGAGCTTACCATTGAAGACTATAAGAACATTACCACTCTGACTGCCGAGAACTGCCCGACCATTGATTTGACTGCAATGCTGGGTAAGTGTGTGAATTTGAACCGTGTGCGTCTGACTGGTATTGATTGGCAGTTGGATGATACTTCCCTGCTGGATTGTCTACTGAAGATGACCGGCTTGGATGAGAATGGGTACAATACCGACCACTCCGTCGTGGAAGGTCATGTCCATGTGCCAATTATGCGTGAACGTCAGCTGATTGAATTTACTGCACAGTGGCCTGATTTGGAAATCACTTACAACACTCTGATTCAGCAGTTCAAGTGGACGTTCGTGAATAAAGACGGCACTGTTCTGGATATCCAGTACATTGATAAGGGCGGCAAGGCAGTTGATCCTGTGACGCGCACAAACAATCCTATTCCGGTCCCGACTATGGAAAGCACCATCTCTACGAACTTTACCTTCAGCGGCTGGGATACTGAGTTTACGACTGTCTTCAGCAATCAGACCGTTACCGCAATTTATACCGAATCTGTGCGCAAATACACTGTCCGTTACATGAATCGTGGCGCTGTGCTGCAGGAAACTGTTGCTCCGTATGGTTCTATGGTCCTATACACTGGCGACACTCCGGTCTATACCGCAGAAGAAACTGCATTCAAGTATTACCTGTTCAGCGGATGGGACAAGGGTGGTTATGTTATTGGCGATAAGGACATCAACGCTGTGTATGACGTGTGTGAGTATGTTTCCAACTATTTCGAAGGCAAAGAAATCGGCCAACTTCGTCCGGTTGAGATCTATGCGATGAACAAAGTTGGCGTCGAGCAGACTGTTGTTGAAGCGAAGGATGAAGTCACCATTCAGCTTGGCAATGATTTTACTTACGATGACATCATCGAAAAAGTCTTAATCCGTGAGCCGAAGGTGTTTGATGGAAAAACTTATCTCGATACGGATATCCCACTGTTTGATATAGATCGTGACTTTGTTCTAGCAATCGACTACAAGATGGCTGAAACAAATTCGAATAACACGGTTCTGATGCAATGTTTTGAGCAAAATGGCATGAACGGCATTCGTCTTTGGAATTCGACCGGCGTGAAGATGACGTGGGGCATTGATTCTGCAAATGGCGTAGCAGCTGGCTCTCGTGATATGATTGTCATCCGGCACGTCAAGGGAGACAATGGTTTGTACGTTTATTCGTCCAATATTTATGGCTCCAGTATTTCTTATACGAAGATTGCCCGCAGCCGTATTACAAAGACAAATGCAACATTGGTTTTTGGCTGTGCAAAGGCGGATGATGGTGCTTATGAGCGCTATGCGAAGGGCACGGTTTACTGGTCTAAGCTCTGGTACGCTGACCTTGGAGACGCTGCTTGTCGTGAACTGGCTGCATGGACACATGATGATTTGGTTGTTGAGGTGGCAAGCTTTAAGAACTTCTATCTGAGTGACAATTCCAACAAGCGCTGCTCTATCACCTTCCTGCAAAAGGATACTCTGGGTCAGGATATGCCTCTGAGCACTGCTTCTTCGAATACGGGCGGCTGGGCTAACACATCTCTGCGTGAATATCTGGATTCTCGTCTGGTGAACGCACTTCCGATTGGCTGGAAACAGTTGGTCAAGCAGGTCAAGGTGCCAAGTTCTGCAGGTGGTAAAAGCAAGGAGATCGTGACTTCGGACTGCTACTTCTTCATTCCATCTGCGATTGAAGTGAGCTCTTCTATGATCGATGAGCCGTACATTTACGAAGGTCAAACCATCAGCTACATGACCGGGAACAATTCTCGAATCAAACACAATGCCGATGGTGAACCGACCAAGTATTGGCTGCGTTCTCCGTTTGTTAATTACGATGGCTACTTCTATGCGATTGAGGAGACTGGCGAGCTGTATGGCTTCCATTATCCGTCTGAGTCACTGGGTGTGACAGTCGAGTTCAGTATTTAAGGAGGTGTTGAGAGTGTATTACAAGGTACTTAAAAACGGTCGGGCGATCGATGCTCTTGACCGCCTTCAGTTTGTGAAATACCAGCCGAAACATGGCATTATGGTGAACTGTACAGAAGATGATGCACAGGGCATTATCAGTAGCAACGGCAAGTATATCTGGCATGTAGATGGCTACTATTACATTCCTGTTGATGGTTATGATACTGTGGAGTTACAGGAGATCGACAAATACGAATATGACCAAATCAAAGCCTTGGGTGGGACTTCGCCTGAGGCTATTATTGATGCTTATACTCTGACACTGATTGAAGGAGGGCTGCTATGAGCGAGGAAAAGAAATATAACGAGTTCGTTGAAAGTTTGCATCGACTCTATCATGACCATAAGGTACAGAATTCATTCTTGAAGAAGAAGCTTGATGAAGGGCGGATCTCTCTGGATGAGTATGAGTATGTCGTGAATGGAAAGGAGGTGTAAGCCGTGTATACTTTTTTGATCAATGCAGATAACACTATTACCGCAAGTCTGACTGAGCGTATTATGCAGCGCAGCAAGTTGGTGGATAACCTCCATTTTCTGGCTGATACGATTTATAGTGGTGTAGACATGACTGACTACACTGTTCTGCTGGAGTACAAACTCCCTGTTAGCAAAAGCTATAAAACTGAGATTCTAAAAAAATCTACAGAGCTATACAAAAACAAGTTGGAGTATAAACTGCCATTTGATACGAATTTGACAAGTGAAGCTGGTGATATTGAGTTCTGGCTGACCTTCTCTGATGTTGAGATGACAGCCGAGGGTGAGACGATCCAACATGTGCGCAAGGTTGGCCCCGGTGTGGTACATATTATCCCGATCAGCAATTGGGCAGACATTGTTCCTGATGAAGCTTTGAGTTCGCTTGACCAACGCCTTATCGAGTTGATTGCTCTGAACAAGAGCATGTACGACCAGCTGAATATTAATCTGGATGGCAAGGCCGACAACATCAAGTATCAGAACAACATCTTGCAGCTCACCTCAAATGGTAAAGAGATCGGCAATGCTGTCGAAATCACAGGTGGCAGCTCTGGTACGGATTCTCATACGATGCGGGTGGTTCCGTTCTAAGCCATCCGCTCTCTTAATAAGGAGGCAACGATGGCAAAAGAATATTCAAAACTCGGCTACGGCAATGACGAAGATATTGATGCTGCCATTGCTCTTGGCCTGATTGACGAACGCGACATAATCATTACAAAAGACACTTCTGAGCTGAAGTATGTGCGTGATGATTTATCCGTTCAAACAATTCGCCCGCGAAATTTGATGTTCAATACAGTCTCGGAAGCAAACAAGGCGCTGAACAGTTCAGAAGACTCGTATGCTGGGCAGACCGTGATGATAAAAGACAATAAAGGTAAGTATGCTCCGTGGGTCGTACAGCAAAGTGCGTCCACGGGGCGCTTTTTAGTTGAACCGTTTATTGTGAGCCAGACAAATTTCCAGTGGACGGAATTCTAAAAAGAAGGAGGAACAAATGGCACAAGTAAAATTTTCATATGGCACGAAAGCACGGTATGATGCCCTGTCCCCCAAGGATATGGACACGCTGTACTTTACGACCGATACGTTGCAGTTGTTTAAAGGAACTGCGGAATATACAAAGACATGTAAAATGGTTTCTGCTCTGCCGACGACCGGCCAGATTCAGGGCATTATTTATTTCCGCATGACGGATTATAGTATGCACATCTGGAACGGTGTGGAGTTTGTGCAGCTGAATAAATCGACTGTAACAGAGATCCCGGTGAATGCGACTGATAACGATGTACCTACAACTAAGGCTGTTGCTGATTATGTCAATGCTAAGGTCGCCGCAGTAGAAGGTATCAAGGGTAAGTTCGTTACGGATGTCACTTACAATGCTGGCGTGTTGAGTGTGGCAAAGGGTGATGAGCCTGTTGCTACTACCCTTACCGGTATTGTTCATGAGCCTACTTATGACGCAGAGACTCGCACCATCAAGATGCCCGTGTTTGGTGGCGACACCCTGACGATTGCGCTGGGTAAGGATCTGGTTGTAAAGAACGGTACTTATAACACCAAGGACAAGAACATTGAACTGACACTTACCAGTGGCGACGTCATCAAGATTCCGGTTGGCTCACTGATTGATATTTATATAGGTGTGGCAACCCCGTCCGCTGAGGTGACTGTTTCTGCAGATAATAAGATCAGTGTCGCAGTGCGCGTTTCCGCAAAGGCAAACAATACGCTAACGCTTGAGGAAGATGGCCTGTATGTTTCTGTGCCTGATGCGTACACAAAGACCGAAGTTGATACCAAGGTCAAAACCATTCAGGATGCACTTAATACTCATGCGAAGGACACAACCGTGCATATCACTGCGGCAGAACGTGAAGCATGGAACACAAAAGTGTCGCAGACCGAATTGAAGAATTCTCATGATGATGCTGTTTCTGTGGCCGCTGCGGATGCTACTAAGAAGGCTGACGCTGCTCTCGCTGGGGCTAAGACATATGCAGATGGTCTGAATACTGCAATGGATGGCCGCGTGAAGGTGGTTGAAAAAGCTCTAACTTGGAAACCGATTGATGATACCAGCGCAAGTGCTGAAACATAATAATCTAACACGAATCCCTGCACTCTGTAATGGAGTGTGGGGTTATTTTTATCGAAAAGGAGTTTCTACGATGTCAAAATTATCTCTGCGCGAAATTGCGCAATCTCAGCTCGATTCGACTCCTGTAATTGATGGACAGCTTATTGTTTGCCTTGACACTGGAAACGCCTATCGAGACACTGCTACGGCTCACGTAAAAATCGGAAGCGATTTAGAGGTTGTGAGCGACTTACCATTGGCTCCTCTAGCCGAAAAACTTTATTACTTGAAGCCTGATAAACTGTATGTGTTTTTGGGTGGTAACTGGACACTGCTGAACGATAAAACTATCGATTTAGATGAAGCTATCGCAAAGCTGCCTGCCGAAAGTTCGACCACTTTAAATGATGATGTAGAGATTATCACACAGGACACAGACATTACACAGCCGCATTATTACCGGCGCAAGCTAGTAGTGCTCTGGGAATACATCAAAACAAAGGCGGAGGATTTCTTTGCGGCGAAAAACCACAAGCATGGAAAAGCAGATATCACTGACTTTCCTACCTCGATGCCTGCAAGTGATGTATACCCGTGGGCAAAGGCAACAACAAAGCCGAGCTATACAAAAGCAGAGGTTGGACTGGGCAAGGTAGATAATACTGCGGATGCTGATAAGACTGTTAAACGAGCAACTACTGCCGGGACAGCAGACAGTGCAAATAGTGTGGCATGGGGAAATGTGAAAGATAAGCCGACGACGTTCCCTCCCGAAGCACATGATCACGATGACAGGTATTACACAGAAGCTGAAATAGATGGAAAATTAGAAAAAAAAAGCCCTACAGACCATACGCATGATTTGAGCGAACTTATAAGTGCGTTAAGTGTAGGAAATTCTACCACATTAAACGATACTGTCCAAATTATTACGCAAGGTACGGATACTGACAATCAAAAATACTATCGCCGTCCTTTAAGTGTTCTGTGGAATTATATTAAATCCAAAGCAGACAGTGTATATTCTGCCATTGGGCATAACCATAAGATTCAAAATTTAGAGGAATATACAACGCGAGTTTATGATGCAACGATCGTTCGGCCAGCCGACACAGTATTAGCGAGCCCGCAAGATAAAGATGGTATAGCAACCTTTCGCAAGTTGGACAAGAATGATGTCGGCCTAGAGAATGTCGATAATACGGCGGATGTTAACAAGAATGTTGCGACGGCAAAAAATATCTCTATTAACAATCCTATATTGGCTGTTGGAATAGAAAATAGCGAAATTACTGGCAAAACGAACAGCAATAAAGGTTATACAAACTGTACTGATTTCGTATGGAGTATCAGAAACGCTCTTGATTTCAGATGGTATGAGACACACTGGCAAATTGGAAATATACGCGGCTCATCCAGCAACTCAGTTGGCTTTGGGTTCGCTTATAGTGCAGATGGAAAGTCTTATGCATTAAAGGCGCGAATTGATAACGATGGTAAATATATTGGTAATTTAAGTGGAACAGCAGATACTTCCAAATCTCTAAAGCTCCTTTCTTCTACTCGCCAAACAAGCATGAACTTTAATTTGGCGGATTCAGATTACCTTGGTAAAATCACATATCAAATAGCATCATCCTCTACAACTACAGGTAAACCACCTCGTGATTGCGGTGTGCTAAACATTAGTTGGGATAATTCTGGTTGGGGCGCTCAAGTTGCAGTAGAGGCTAATAACAATCCTCGAATGTATATTCGTGGTGCTATCTCCAGTAATGGCGCTTCCAGTTGGGACTCTACATGGAAAACCGTTGAGTATAAGGAAAATCTTGGTACTGCTGCATACAAAAACGTAAAAAACCTTTCTGCTGTCGGTACCGCAGGATGGACAAACCAATCCACTGGGGACTCTTTGGTTCCAACAATGTCTTTTATGGCTTATTGGAATGGTGCATATAGCGGCACTGCTTCTAACTTGCAATATTGTGACCGTGGTAGATTTGGAACGATCGTGACTAAGAGTAGCGGAGATTATGCTACGGCGGGGCACATCCATCTTAATGGAACAAAAACAGGAGCAATAGATTGGAATACATTTACCACTTATGGTGTTTATAAAATCCAAAATTGTACTATGGATAATGCACGTCATGCTCCCCCCGATGAATACGCTTTCGGTATCTTACAAGTGCTTGATAGCGAAAACAATGGTGGAGAAAAACGAATCATACAAATTTATTGGCCGCACATCACTACAAAAGGCAATCATCTCTGGTATAGAATGCACAATAGTTCAGATATCCACGCTGGCTGGTCTGGGTGGACGCAAATTAAAAAGAAACCAGATACTGCTGGATACGCTGATAGTGCAGCAACTTCCAACGGTGTAAAAGACTACAACGACGGTAATAGAACTATCAAGATTGGTTACGCTGGCGAAGGCTTGAATACCTCAAATTTAACTCATATTGCAGGATATACAGACAACGGCACAAAAATTAAAGACGTTAATAAGGATGTTCTGAAGAGTTGGATTGGATTGGGAAATTACCTACCTTTGGGTGGTGGAACCATAACCGGTCAAATCAAGCGAGGCGTCGGTAGTTCTTGGATCAATGATAGAGATAATGCTATTGTGTATGGAACAAGTAGCGGTACGGAATCTGGATATCATCCTGTTGTCGGACAGAAAACACCATCTGGCGCGTGGACAATCGGCACATATGGCGACGAACGATTGATTTTCGATTATACAAAAGATACAGATAAAAAAGCAGGTACGAACAACGGCACTCAAGTCTATCTCCCCGCCCAAGCTGGCACTATCATTACAAGTTCTACGATTGGCAGTCAATCTGTGAATTATGCAAAATCCGCAGGTTCAGTGGCTTGGGGCAACGTGAGTGGGAAGCCGAGTACGTTTACTCCGTCAAGTCATACGCATTCGTCTATAAATTCAGTTGGTACAAAAAACGCACAAACTGGAAGAAATCAAGCATACGGAAATGTATATAGTTATAATTCAAACGCTTCAGCGCATACCGGAATGCCTACCACTTATGCTTCAACAATTGGATTCGGTCAAGGTGCGGCTGGCACAGTGGAAATTTGCGGCGAATGGACTGGCGGGCGAGGATTATGGGCAAGAGCACTGCGAGATTGTATTGATAATTGGTATAATTGGCAGCGCATCTATACGGAGAATTATCATCCAAGCGCAGACACTGCTGACAATGGTGTTACTGCTTCTGGCAAAACTGGTGCTGGTATTTATTATGTTAGGTTTGGCAATGGCACTCAAATGTGTTGGGGGTTTTATAAAGAATCCGATCATTCTGGCAGTACAAGTTTCCCGGTTGCATTCAATAATTCACAGTATAGTCTTTCGCTGACTATAACTGTATCATCAAATAACGCCCCATATATAACTGGTCGCTCTACAACTGGCTTTTCCTATGCAAGGCATGGCACCTCATATAACGATGTTCAGTGGATCGCGGTCGGTACTTGGAAATGAGTGTTGTTTTATTAGAAAGAAGAGGTGAAAAATTTGGATGAAGAAATTAAAGTTGGATATTTTATCATGAAACCCATTGAAACACAAGAACAATGCGACCAGTATTCTGCGATGGCGACAAGTATAAACGACCATAATAGTACAGCATTACCAGGCGATGTTCTCTGGGCCATTGATGACAAAGAAGACCGCTATGAGATTATTGAATCAGGTACGGTTCCAACCGAAGAAGAAGCTCTCAAACCTCGTAAAGAAGATAAAATTTCTGAATCAAAAACAGCATTGTCTACATATCTAGCTGCGCACCCGATCCAATGGTCAGACGGCAAGTATTACAGTGTTACGACCGAGAAACAGGCATTGCTGACCTCAAATTTAGCGCTGTATCAAATCTCTGCTTCCGCCGGGCAGCCATTCAAACTAACGTGGAATTCGACCGGTGATGAATGTGTACAATGGACTTATGAAGAATTGGCCGCACTTGCTCTGGCAATCGGAACTTATGTAAAGCCATTTGTATCTCGTCAGCAGGAGTTGGAACTTGCCATTAAGAAATGTACGACCCAAGCTGAACTGGACGCCATTGAGATCACATACGATCCTGTATTGACCGCATACTTGGCCGAGGCCGGTAAGGAGGTCGTCTCATGAATGGTATCAGAATAAAATATAAAGAATTCGCAAAGTGTATCGCGCTCTTCCTGATTGGAGGGGCGCTTTATTATTGCATCGAAATTCTTTGGCGTGGACATTCGCACTGGACGATGGCTGTTGTGGGCGGTATCTGCTTTGTGATCATTGGTGGACTGAACAATTACATTCCGTGGGAAATGCCGATGTGGAAACAAGGTCTCGTCGGATCGCTATTTGTAACCGGCATGGAACTGGTAGTAGGCATCCCGTTGAACCTGATGATGGGCTTACATATCTGGGACTACTCTTCCCTACCCTTCAATCTACTGGGCCAAATCTGTCTTCCATTCACTGTGCTGTGGTTCTTTCTTTCGTTGTTGTGCATCTATGTTGACGATTGGCTGCGACACTTGTTATTCCACGAGGACAAACCGCACTATCATTGGTTCACAGTATGTCAGCCAAAGTAAATACACATAAAAACGGAAAGAGCCCCTATGGCAATGGACAAACCATAGAGACTCTCTCCACACAACAAAATAGTAAAAGGAAATGTGCACGCTCGACGAGATTGTGCAATTTCATTTTATCACGTTGTTAGAAAATTGTCAATAAAAAGGAGGAATTATGGCACAGGAAATACTAAAGCCTTTTATCCTCGATGAGACCGGAAAGGAGCTTACCGCAGCAATCCAGACATTTGATACGAACTGTACGAACAATACAGAATCCATCGTGACTGCATTGCAGAAAATTGCCGAGCAACTGGCCGCATTGAATAAAACGCTGACGCCTAAAAATGACACCACTGGCGGTTCTACTGCTGGAGGAGGTGACGTTACAGAATGATTGGATTGTTAAATGCTGGTCCGCACGTTTATACCTTTACCATCGAGCAGTTGTGGACATCAATCCTTGGTGTTTGTGGAGGGATCACAGCAATTGCAGCTGCCGTCGCCGTTATTCTTAACGCAATCAAGAAGGCAAAAGAACCGGACACGAAACAGAATGCAAAGCTGAACGACCATGATAAGCATCTCGAAGATGTAGACCGCAAACTCAAGAATGACAAAGAAGCTCTGGACTTATATCGTTCTAAAATTTTGTCACTGGAAGAACACCAGAAAGAACAGGATGTCTTGCTGGAAGAGCATTCCCGGAAGATGGCCGCAGCAGAACAACACTTGGAAAAGAACGACCACGCTCTCTCTGTTGTGATGCAAGCCTTATTAGCTCTGCTGAGTCACGGTATCGACGGTAATTCTGTAGAACCCATGAAGGAAGCAAAGGCTATTTTGGAGAAATATTTGATCAATGGCTGAGGCTGATTGCCTCGGCTCTTTTTATTATAGGAGGTACTTATTATGATGGAACTTGTAAATGAACTGCTTACTACCCTCGTGAAGCTGGTCGTTACTGCTGGCGGTTCTTATCTGATTGCATACGGTCTGCCCTGGCTGAAGAAAATTGGTCTGTACAAGATGGTCCAGATCGGTGTCATGGCCGCAGAGAAGTTGGCCGAGTCCGGTGTGATCAAGAAGGTCGATAAGAACGCCAAGGCAAAAGAGATCCTCGGTATGTTGGGTATCAAGGTCACTCCTGTGATCGAAGCAATGATTGAAGCTGCCGTCAAGGAGCTGGATACTCAGGAGAACAAAGTTAAGAACGAACTGAAGAAAGACTGAGGTGACTTCTTATGGCAGTAAATACATATTCAATGAAGAAAGATTGGAACAAAAAGGTGTCGGCTCATTTTTCCGTCTATGAGTTTGCCTGTTCTGATAAGAGTGATATGGTACTGGTTGACACCTCATTGATTGAAGTGTTGGAACAGATTCGGGCTCATTTTGGGAAGCCTGTGAAAATCAATTCGGCTTATCGCACTCCTGCATACAATATTTCCATTGGTGGCAGTCCACGCAGTCAACATTGTCTTGGAACCGCAGCAGACATTCGCATCGTTGGGATTGATCCGATTCAGATTGCGCTCTATGCGGCCTCTCTCCCCTTTTATGCTAAGCGTGGCGGTATCGGCTATTACAGTCGTGTCGGCCTGAAAGATGGCTTTGTGCATGTTGATGTCCGATCCTGGTCGTCTCGCTGGATTAGTAAGGTTGGTACTGCTTATGTGAGTGTGAGCAAAATTATGCCTACCATCAAGCAGGGAGCGAAGGACTGTGTGGGCAGAATCAGCTACGCGGTAACTGTACTACAGCGACATCTTGGCATTACAGCGGATGGAAATTTCGGGGCTGGGACAAAAGCAAAACTGATCGAATATCAGAAAGCACATGGTCTGACTGCAGATGGAATCTGTGGGCCTGGTACTTGGGGTTCATTTACTTGATGGACATGCAGCAGTTACACGCAGGAGACAAAATCAAATTAGACGGAACGCTATTTGCAAATAGCCAGATACACTGCGGAATGCGCCGCTCTGGTGAATGGTTTATTTATGATGGGAAACTTGTCAATGGAAGATATCGGGTGACGAATCTTGAAAGTCGTATTGGCAAGTATCCAGTGTCGGTAAATGTGTCGGGTTATGTAGAACCGAGCGATATTAAATTAGTTGACAACGCGAATGGATATTGATATTATTATTCCAAGGAGAAGATGCCATGTCTGTTATTATTCGCGGATGCTATATCGGTGAATGTCAGTTCAAAGTTATAATTCCAATCGTTGAAACAAGCGAATCAAAACTATAAATAGAGAAAAGGAGCTTGCAATATGAATAACGAAAACAAGATTGTTGTGACTAGCTGGACGGGAAAGTCTTGGGAGATGACACCAGAACAAATTGAAGCAGCTTACCGTTATAGAGAACTTCAGTATCGTATTGATAATGCTAAGAATCAGCTCGAATTTAATGCGGACTGGATTAAAGAAAAATACGGCCATTCTATTGATGAGGTTATCGGATACGTTGAAGAGTTCCTTCAGGATAATATTGAATGCAATGTGTCAGAAGATAGCTCGTGGATCAACTACTTCATGGAAATGTTTAATGGAAAGAAAGATAACAATGACTGATTGATTGGTTTACTAGACTACGAATAATAAAAATAGATGGGGTATTGATCCTTAATTGGACCAGTACCCCATTTTTTAGCATTTATTTCTTTTCAGCGTAGCTACAGAAATCGTCAGGTTTAGTATATACAGGCGCTGCATTATCTTGTGTAAAGTGGGCACAACTACACAGATTCCCATGTTTATCCCATGCGTTCCAAAGATCGCAGTCCTTACAACAAATCACTTCTATTTTATTCATTTTATTTCCTCTGTCAGCCATTCTTTCCAGCCGCTTACGGTTTGCGGGCAATTATCCTGTTGAGCCACAATTTCATTCAATGCTGCTGCGAGTTCTTCGTCGCTCATTTCGCGGATGGCCTGTGCTTTGTTATTTTTGCGACCGAATTCGTCTTCACTGTGCTTGTGAAAAATAAATCCGAGCGCGATATCAAGTATCGTTGGGTTGTTCATTGTTTTTGCAAGTCCTCTCATTTTAAATTATTATTCTTCGTTATCTTCTCCAACGTCTTCTGTTCCTTCTAAGATAGCCATTTCAGAAATATCTTCTCCGTCCTTGATTTTATTATTTCTATCAAAGACCTCCTGTTCTCCCATAACTGTATCCATAATAGCTGCAACTTGCTCATGCATTTCGTCTGTAATATGGGTATAGTATTTAAGAGTAACGTCGATCTTACCATGTCCTAAACGTTCCATAACATATCTGGGATTGACTCCCTTACTTGCAAGAATGGTAGCATGGGTGTGACGGAGATAGTGGAATTTAAAATCAAACCCAGCTTCTTTCTTACAAATGCGAGCAAGAGTTTTATCAGAGCTGGTCACATACATTTCGCCGTTTGGTTTAACATTAATAAAATCATCAACGGTAATTAACACAGCTGGCTTTCCATAAAACTCTGGACGACGATCCATGACCTTGTTACTTCCCTTCCAGCCAGCACCAAACAGCTCTTTATTCTCTGCGTATTTATTTTGAAGGGCTTTCAGATAGTCGATCAGTTTTTGATTCATTTTTATACAGCGCAAAGAGTTTGGCGTTTTAGGATAAACAAGACTCCATACTTTATTTTGGAATTGAAGCTGACACCCAACTTGAATAGTTTTATTGTTCCAGTCTATATCGCTGAATCGCAGTGCAAAACACTCTCCCACACGAACGCCAAGATATAAACCAAGTTGGTAAGCTGTGTATAGATTCGTTGATTGGAATCGCTTATCCATCCATTCGATTTGCGGCTGAGTATAATATCTTATCTCCTTGCCATACGCACGATAGTCTTTTGGTGGAGTCACATCGTCCATTGGGTTGGTTTTGATATATTTCTTTTTCTTTGCAAGAGCAAATAACACAAGAAGGAAGTTATAAACACTGCGAACATAGGCTGCACTCAATCCTTGCTCAGAATGGCCAGACATCTTATTTTTTTCTTCTTTAGCCTTATAGTTGATGAATTTTTGAATTCGTTCAGTTGTAATTTGATACAGATAGTTTGAAGCAAATTCAGGTTCTATTTGATTTCGATAAAGCGACTTGTAGCGAACAATGGTTGCATATTTTCTAGTCAGCGGAGCCTCCTCTTCAATGAATTCTTCATATAGTTGTTGCATTGTAATTTTTTGTTCTGCTTCAATATACTCGCCTGTTTTAAGCAGCTCGTTTTCTACAAGAGTCATTGCGGCAGTAGCTTCCTTCTTTGTGGCAAAGCCGCCTTTCTCTTTCTGCATACGCTTACCATTGACAATACCAAGGTCAACTCGATACGACCACTTGTCGCCTCTTTTTCTAACAGTACCCATGTTATCACTCCTTTGCCACTCGGCTCTATTCATTTAACTTGATTCTATCATGGGAGATGTTTGGTGTCAACAGTTTGCCCACAATGGCGAATTTTTCCACACCCGATTTTTCTAGGCCACAAGCCAGTTTTCAAGCTTTTTGTGGGCAAGGTTTGAAAAAGAGGTCAAAACTGGTCAAATCAAAGGTCTTTGCCCACGACTTGCCCACATAACAAAAAAATCTGTTCTCAACCGATAAAAACAGTTAAGAACAGATTTGAACAGATTATCCTATGACCAACAGCAAAACTTGCGTTCTGCAATTGTATTTTTTAGTGCTTTTCTTTAGACCTCGGTGTTGAAGTAGCGCTTCAGCAGGCCCTCGAAGCCACGGCCATGACGAGCTTCGTCCTTCGCCATCTCATGGACGGTGTCGTGGATGGCATCCAGGTTCAGAGCCTTTGCCTTCTTGGCCAGGTCCATCTTGCCAGCGCAGGCACCGCACTCGGCCTCAGCGCGCATCATCAGGTTCTTCTTGGTGCTGTCGGTGACGACCTCACCCAGCAGCTCGGCGAAGCGGGATGCGTGGTCAGCTTCCTCGTAAGCGTAGCGCTTGTAAGCCTCAGCGATCTCCGGGTAGCCCTCGCGCTCTGCGACGCGGGCCATGGCCAGATACATGCCGACCTCGCTGCACTCACCCTCGAAGTTTGCGCGCAGACCGTCCACGATCTCCTGGGGAACACCCTCAGCCTTGCCAATGCCAACGACATGCTCGGTCACATAGGTGTTGCCGGTCTTCTCCACGAATGCAGAAGCGGGAGCCTTGCAGACGGGGCACTGCTCCGGGATGGAGCCTTCAGCGATATAACCACAAACGGTGCAGACATACTTTTTCATAAGATAGACCTCCATAATTTCTCAGTTATTCTTTTGGCCTTCCCTGGTACGGTCGGCCTTGGTTTCTGAGCCTATTATAGCAATGATTCCTAGGTTAGTCAAGGATAATTTTAAGAATTATTCCTATTTAACAGTTTGTTTACACCTGGAGATTGCCGCTGGTGGCAGCGTCAGAACCGTCGGCTGCGTCGAACTCATAATCGTTGCCAGGCAGGATGGCGTTGAGCAGGATGCCGACGATGGCAGCGATGGCCAGACCGGACAGATTGATGGAGACGCTGCCCACCATGAAGGTCAGGCCGCCCACCGAGTTGAAGCCCAGCGCAGACACCAGAATGACAGCAGCAACGATCAGGTTGCGGCTGTTGGTGAAGTCCACCCGGTTCTCGACCACGTTGCGGACGCCGATGGCAGAGATCATGCCGTACAGCACGAAGCTGATGCCGCCGATGATGCCGGTGGGGATGGTGTTGATGACCGCCTCAAACTTGGGGCTGAAGCTCAGGATGATGGCCAGCACCGCAGCGATGCGGATGACCAGCGGGTCGTAGATGCGGCTCAGCGCGAGAACGCCGGTGTTCTCGCCGTAGGTGGTGTTGGCCGGGCCGCCCAGCAGGCCGGCCATGGTGGTTGCCAGACCGTCACCCAGCAGGGTGCGGTTCAGGCCGGGGTCGTTGATATAGTTGTGGCCAACAGTAGCGCTGATGGCGG
>ERZ779889.63-NODE-63-length-129937-cov-13.580927_pt1 | contig 129937 bp, 124 predicted proteins | sample MGYA00511030_ERZ779889 | MGnify/ENA primary metagenome ERZ779889 (study PRJEB29588, sample SAMEA2160616) | human gut metagenome | biome: human gut; feature: human-associated habitat; material: faeces | place: Denmark | collected 2008/2010 ...
CAGAAGAGAATTCCACTGTATAAATGGATGGTAGAATTAAACTTTGCAATTTTCACTTACGCATACGTTTATATTTATAGGTTGCGGTTTTTCTGATCCGGATATACAATTAGTCTTAGAAAATTATTCATTTGTATTTCCGGGTAGTCCCTGCCATTATTTTATTACTTCTAAAGATGGAATTAATGCTGAGTATAAAAGAATAGTAAAGGAAAATCGAAATTTAGAAATAATCACATATGATTCGAAAGATAATCACAGGGAATTACATGATGCATTGGAAGAATTAGTTCCAATGGTGGAAGATGAGAGAACTAGAATAGCTAAAGAAATGGACTGGTAATTATTGATAATTACGGGGATATAAGTGAATTAAAAAGAAACATACGAGTTTGAGAAAAAGAAGAGAATCATTCGGCTTTTTTCATGCCCATTTTTAGTACATAGCCATTCCACACAAAGGAGTGGCTATAAATTTTTCAAGAGAGGAGGTAGACCGAGATGTCAAAATGTAAAGTGATTGCTATTGCCAATCAGAAAGGAGGAACAGGCAAGACTACCACTACGGTCAATTTAGGGATAGGACTTGCAAATCAAGGGAAAAGGGTTCTTCTGGTGGACGCTGATCCACAGGGGGATTTAACAACATCATTAGGGTGGGCAGAAACGGATGATCTTCCTGTCACGTTAGCAACACAGATGGAGAAGATTATCCATGATGCCGTACCTTCCGGAGAAGCTTTATGCGGAGCTTTGCAGGTTATCTATGTTCAGAGATCAGCTGAATGAGGACAGAATCCGGGCAATTAACCGTATGCACAGGGAAATGAAGATTTATTTCCCAGAATATAAGGATGCGCTTGGTAAGGTAGATGGTGCATTCAGTTTGGAATTGTTGAAATCTGCACCATTTCCGGCAGATTTAAAAGCACTTGACGAAAACGGAATAAGACAGATCTGGCACGAAGCTAAGCTTAGAGGACGCGGCTATAGCAGGTCAGGAGAAATCTTAGGGTATGCGAGAGCAAGTGTTGGTATCAGGGATGGAGCGGACGCAGCCAGGATTGCGGTACAATGGTTTGTTAAGAAGGTTATTGAAAGACAGAAAACAGAAGCAAGATAAACAATTTTGCGAGTGAGGATGATGTTTTCTAAAAAAGTGGAACAATATAATTGACGCGACTTGCTTACGACTTTATAATTAAGTCGTAAGCTTAGTCGTAAGCAAATCGTAAGAAGCATTGGAGAAAAAATATGGCAATTCCAATTACTATTGAAAAACTTTTAACGGAAAATGTCGTGGAATGGGCGAGAATAGAGTTTAAGGAAGGCTGGAACCCAGATACTACTTTAAAGACAATCAGTGCATTTGCTAATGATATTGATAACTGGGGCGGTGGATACATTGTTATAGGAGCGAAAGAAAAGGATGGAAAACTTGTTCGTCCAGTAACAGGTATTGCTCCAGATGCAGTAGATAGGATTCAAAAAGATCTGCTTAGATACTGTAAATATCTTAAACCTGTGTACATTCCTCAGAGTGAGCCTGTTTATTTTGATGGGAAATTACTTCTTTTGGTATGGTGTCCTGGTGGATACGAAAGACCGTACGCATGTCCTAAGGCACCAGATACAAAGAACAGCGAAAAGATATACTATATCCGGAAGTTATCCAGTACAATAGAGGCGACTGATACAGATGTAAAAGAGTTAATGTCACTATCTCACAATATTCCGTTTGATGATAGGATAAATCCTAAAGCAGAGATGAAGGACTTAAAATATCCAATTATAAAGAATTATCTGCAAAATGTGGATAGTAGCTTGTTGAATGATATTGACACTATGGATACAGAGCAGTTGGCAAGAAATTTAAGGATAGCAGACGGACCGTCGGAGTATTACAAGCCGCTGAATGTGGGAATTTTATTTTTCAATGATCATCCAGAGTCGTTTTTTCCGTATAGTCAGATAGAGGTGGTTAATATTCCGGATCCAACAGGGCAAGGAATGGAGGAACGTATCTTTACAGGACCGATAGACGATCAGTTACGAAACGCTCTGAATTATATAAAAAACAATGTGATTGCTGAAAAGGTATTTAAGATTAGCGGACAAGCAGAGGCTGTAAGAGTAAAAAATTATAGCTATGAAGCAATCGAAGAGTTTCTTTCTAATGCAATTTATCACAAATCGTACCAGATACATGAGCCTGTCACAGTACGCATAGAGGCTGATAAAATTGAAATAACAAGTTCTCCGGGACCAGACAGGTCGATTTCTGATGAGGATATTAGTAAATATCAGATGAGAACAAGAAGGTATCGGAATAGACGAATAGGTGATTTCTTAAAGGAACTGCATCTTGTGGAAGGTAGAAATACCGGTATTCCAACAGCAATTAAATCAATAAAGGAAAACGGATCACCACTGCCATTACTTCTCACGGATGAAGAACGTTCTTTCTTTTCAGTGATTATTCCGATTCATGAGGCATTTTTGAAAAAGGAAGCTGTCAGTAGCAAAACCGAACCGAAAGATATTGTTGCTGTTCCAAAGCGAAGAACGAAAGACCAGATAAAAACTCTTATATTAAATGAACTGGAACAAGAAAGCATTTCTGCAAATGAGTTATATAAAAGACTGGGATATTCAGGTAATGCTTCAAAGACTTTTAGAAAGTGCATCGAAGAATTGATTACGGAGAACAAAGTACATTATGCATCAGATAATATGCAGGATGGAAATAATGTGCTGGTAAAGGGCTAAGGTAAGAAAAGTTAATATTGTAACCCATTAACGGACGAGGTAAATGTAAAAAAGTTTGCTTCGTCCATTTTTTGTTCCTAGAAAGTGGTCATCTGACCAGTTTTAGGGAATGAATTAGTAAATAAATTGATCAAAAACAGTACATTTAACCCAAATAATCAATGAAAGGATGCGGACAGTGGAATTAGTGCAAAATAAAGATAAATTTATTACCCACCTGTGTTATAATATGGGTGGGCAATAAATCTGAAAGGTTGATGAAAAATGGATAGATCAGTAAGAATCATAAAAGAGTTATGCTCATACGATATAGAATGGCTTGAATTTAAGGAAAATGTCTTTCAGGAGGATGTACTTGGTATATTTATTGGATGAGGTTAGTAATCAATATCATAAAGAAATCTCATCTGATGTTATAAATAAATATCAATTCAAAAAAGTTGATGATATTGTGAATTTTATTTTAGAAGGATAAAGAGAGATAATACAAAAATGGAGGTGAATTATGAGTATTGTGATAGGAGAAACTTTATTGGCATTATCCAATGTATCTATGAATTATGTTAATGGTACAGAAAAACAAGTTAAAGAGAATGCTAAGTTTAGTGATCAATTAGGAACAACGGAAGTTAATAATATAGTAAAAGAAATTTATAATAAATTTGGGATAAATGTAGGAGTTTCAAATAGTAGATTTGAGTGTTTTATTCCTGGAGATGTATTTCATAGAATGAATACAGATAGTGCATTAAAAAATAAAGTGTATGCTATGCTGGCTGATTATTCCAGTTCTGAATTTCAAACGACAATGCAAACCTTGAATCCTCCAGTAAAAAAGTGTACGTTAATTTTTGATGAAAATGGAGATGTTGTTGCTACTTTAGAGCCGGATGTTGAAAAAGAGAGCGTTGGAAGTTCAAAAGAGAAGAGTGTAAGCGCTATTTTAGAAAACAACAGTTATAATGGGATAATTTCAGATGTTTCATATGATGTAACGCCAAATTTTGAACTACAAAGTGTTTTATTGGCACCAACTTTAAAAAGGAAAACTTCTGAATAAAAACTATTGCAAGCTCTTTAATTTGAAATTTTATTTATTTTCTGCAAAAAAAGTCTTTTTCTGGAGAAATTGCAAAATGCGCTTGTGGAATATAAGAAGATTTTTGATGAAAGATGGCAGGGGGAAAAATATAAATGGGAAGCGGTGAAATGGTTTCAGGATCATTGGGACATCAATGCGAATGACTTTGCAGATATGTTTGCTAATAACTGCTGTGATTGGATGCATGGTATTATCCATATGGCCGTTCATCGTTGGTATGATCTGGAAATCGGTTCCTGCAACAGTCGTTACTTCTCTCATTGCCATTGTATTTCGACAGGTTATGATCAGCAGGGATGCAAGTGGTCAGGATACATTTCTGCAGATCCGTTTTGTTGCAAGCGAAACGTTTGTCGCTGTATTGTTTATTTTCAAAAAGAAAGTATATGAACTATATTAGGGGAGAAAGGATGGAAGGGAGCACGTTTTGGAACAGGGGCATAACACATACATGTGATCGATTGGCTGTTTGGATATAGACATCATCGGTGAAATCGTGTATAAAAGAAACAGGGAACATGACTGGAGGCATTGAGATATGAGTGAAAAAACAATTACAGATGGTTTATTTGCATTAAAGGATGAAAACTATCGTAGATTTCATGCCAAACTGATTCCCGATATTCCGATCGATAACATCATTGGCGTCCGGACTCCGGTATTACGGAAGTATGCAAAAGAAGTGGCAAAGCTGCCGGAAACAAATATATTTTTAGAAAGCCTTCCACATATCTATTATGAAGAAAATAATTTGCATGGTGCTTTGTTGTCCTTACTTTATCCAAAAGATATAATAGCTTTTATGGAACAGCTAGAACGTTTTTTGCCGTATGTAGATAACTGGGCAACTTGTGATATGCTTTCGCCGAAGATTTTTAAGAAGCATTTGTCTTATGTTTATGAAAGAGTACAAAAGTGGCTGCAAAGTGATGCGGTCTATACCATTCGGTTTGGTATTGTAACGCTTCTGGGATTTTATCTGGATGATGCATTTGAGCCAGAAATGCTGCAACTGGTTGCAAATGTAAGATCGGAGGAATATTATGTAAATATGGCAGTGGCTTGGTATTTTAGCATGGCATTGGTGAAACAATATGATGCGACGCTTCCCTACATACAAAATAGGGTGTTAGAGCCATGGACACATAATAAGTCCATTCAGAAGGCAATCGAAAGCAGAAGAATTCCACAGGAAACAAAAGCGTATTTAAGAGGCTTGAAAATCAGATAAAGGGATAGGAAACTGCAGCATTGGTACAGACATATACACTAAGAATTAAAAATGGAACGAGGCATGTAAAACAATATCGAATATGGCTATGGTGGAAAAAATATACCTGCATCAAACGGGCAAATGGCAGAGTATATTATGAAAAAAAAGAATGTTCCAGGCGGGAAAAAAATCATATGCAGCGTTTTAGCAGAAGAAAAGGACTCACTTTTGAAGCCGTGCCGACGCAATATACGCGAAGTAACAGTTACCGCAGTCAGTTTTTTGCCTGTCATCCTTCCGCAACTGGGAAATATCGATGTGCATACTGTGGCAAAAAAAAGCCAAAAGATAAAATAACCATTGACCATATTTTCCCGGTTCATTGTATGGAAAAATATCCGGCCGTGCGCAAAAGAGCCGCATTGCTTGGAATTCACGGTTCGAATGATATGAAAAACTTATGTACTGCCTGTATGCGGTGCAATCAGAAAAAAGAAGCGAAAATGGGAATCTGGATTCTGAAAGGCTTTCTTGGAAAACAGCCATGGTACTGGCCGCTTCGGAGAATACTTACGGTGATACTGGTGTTTTTTGTGTTATACCTCGGGCGAAAAATATATATGCCCGTGGTATGGAACTGGATAAATACATTACAAAAATAAAAGCTGGGAAAATGTATAAATACATGCAAACCCGGGAATTATTTTCCAGAGGTGAAAAGCATGAAAAACAGAAAACCAATGCATATCGGAATCATACCGGACGGAAACCGCAGATGGGCAGAGCAGCATAAATTATCCAGAGAAGCCGGTTATGCATACGGACTAAAACCGGGGCTGCTTCTTTTACAGCAGGCAAAAACGTATGGAATTCAGGAAATCACATATTATGGGTTTACCGTTGATAATTGCAGGCGTCCGAAAGAACAGGTGCAGGCCTTTCAGCAGGCGTGTGTGCAGGCGGTGCATGATCTTGCCACAGAGGGGGTGGATCTGCTCGTGATCGGGAATACCGATTCAAAATGTTTTCCAGAAGAATTAAAGAAGTATACAAATCGAACTGCGATAAACGGAGGTGGTATCCGGCTGAATTTTCTTGTAAATTATGGTTGGAAATGGGATCTGTCCAACATAAAAAGCGCGGGTTTTTTGCATTCTTCGGATATTTCGCGAATTGATATGGTGATCCGCTGGGGCGGCATGCGGCGGCTCTCCGGTTTTTTGCCGGTGCAGTCGGTTTACGCAGACTTTTATGTGGAAGAAAAATTGTGGCCCGATTATGAAAAATCGGATTTTTACCGAGCCATGGACTGGTATAAAAAACAGGATGTAACTTACGGAGGATAAAAAGAATATGGCAATTGGAGCATTACAGACAGGATACAATACATTATACGGAAAAGTAGCAGGACTGGGTACACAAAACGGACAAACGCGCGGAAGCAGTTTTCGGGAGCATATAGACGGAACCGAAAAGAAAGCGCCGTATCAGCATCTGGCACAAAACGGTACAATCACGTACAAAGGGGTTACGTTTGTATGTGATACGGACAGAAATCGGATTACACTCGGGGATGTCACCGACCGGAGCAAGTGCCTGAACATCAGCTTAAAAGGTGGCGGGTGCCTGATGGTCAACCGGGATAATCTCAGTGACCTGTCACAGGCAATTACGATGTTCTGCCCGGAGGATATCAACCGTATCATGACAGCAATCGCGGAGGATAAGCGGGCGCAGCAGATGCTTCTGGAAAAGGACGAAATGGAAAGCAGTGTTGGGGAAATCATCACGGAATAAAAGAATGTACTATGATTTAACAAAAGGAAAAATATCAAAAAATCTTATCTTATTTGCACTGCCGATGATGGCGGGCAATCTGATGCAACAGTTTTACAATATTGCGGATACACTGATTGTCGGGCGCGTGGTTGGAAAGAATGCACTCGCGGCGGTGGGGTTCGCCTATACACTTATGACCTTTTTGACCTCGATTTTTCTGGGACTTTCCATGGGGGCAGGAGTCTTATTTTCCATTTATAAAGGGAAAAACGATAAGCATGCGCGCGGGTAGCTGTGGCGCATGCTTTTGTGCTGATCATGGCAGTGATGGTCTTCGTTAACGTGCTGGTGTATGTGTGTATGCATCCTATTCTGTGGTTTCTACGTGTGCCACAGGAAGTCATGGAGGAGATGCAGCAGTCGGTCATGAATTTTGGAATTCTGATGGTGCAGGGGCTTGTAAACAGTTTCGGGGCAACAACGATGGCGGCATTTGCGGCAGCGGTCAAAATTGACACATTTGCATATCTTCCGGTACAGGATTTCGGCAATGCGTATTCCACGTTTGTCGCACAGAATTATGGGGTGAAAGATTACGGACGGATCCAAAAGGGAACGAAGGAAGCCTTTGCGATCAGTATTGTATTCAGTATCATTATTTCCATTCGGTGTGCACGTTTGCAGCATCTCTGATGGAGATTTTTGTGAAGGCACAGGAGACGGCGGTCATCGCGTGTGGTGTGCAGTATCTGCGTATCGAGGGCTCGTTTTACTGTGGAATCGGGTGTCTGTTTCTGCTGTACGGATATTACCGGGCAATCAACAAAGCACAGATGTCAGTGGTACTTACGGTGATCTCTCTGGGGCTGCGTGTTGTGCTGGCCTATATCCTTTCGGTGCCGTTGAAAGCCCCGGGAATCTGGGTGGCAATTGTGAATCACAAAAATTTAAAAGAAATTTAATAAGAAGACAAAAGATTCCGTGCTATAATGAGCCTGTCAGAATGTAAAACGATGGGAGGAAATGAGCATGAGAACGTATGGACGTTTATTGAAAAATATAGCAGCAATAGCACTTCTTCTGGCATTACTTTCCATGCTATTGCCGTTTTGTAAGTTTTCGGCAGGCGGGCAGGAGATGACGCTGTCCGGTCTGGATGTGGTGAAAGCAGGAGGAAGGGCAGGTTATACGTATCTGACAGAAGGCAGAGTGGCAGATACTTTCGTTTTAAAAGCTCCGGTCACGGTTGGTACGGTAAAAAGCAGTCTTTCTTATGTGCAGGGAGTGGGACAGATGCGGCTTCTGGCAGTTTGTGCTATCGCAGCACTGCTCCCGGTGCTGCTTTGTTTTTTGTCGGTGGGAATGTTGTTTCTGGCAGAAGGAAAAAAGACGATGATCCTGCCTACGCTGTTTACCAGTCTGGTGCTGGCAGAACTGTTGGTCGTTTTGGCTGTGTTTCCGGCACTGTATCCGTTTCTGTTGTCAGGGATATATTTCTTTACCCTGCTGCACGGAGTTGCATGGATACTCATACTGACAGGATGGATTACAGGAGGGTACCGTCCACCCGAAAAACAGGGAAATGAGCAGATAAAAAGGGAAAAGAATCCGAAGCGGTCCGGACACGGCTGGCGGCGCAAAAAAGCTCACCGGCGGAGAAAGTCGAAAAAGAAACGCAGCCGGAAAGAGGATTCTTCCACAAAAAAGAAGAATACAGCAGGAAACAAAACATTCGAGTGGAAACATTGTCAGATTTCCTATGACCCTTCGAAACAGACATACCGGATGATCAGTGATTCTCCGGAGAAGATTTTACTGCTGAAAGAAGACAACGTGATAGGAACGTTAGAACAGGGAGAATGCGTACATGTGGAACGCCCGGTGACGCTGCAGATTCAGGGAAAAGAAGAACGTCTGCATTTAAAATAAATGACAGGAAAAGAAAAACTCCGCAGAACCGGAACCCTCAGGGATTTGATTCTGCGGAGCCTTTTATTTTTTCCTGCGGATATGTACCTCCGGAATCGCTACATTGTCATAGTGCACCGGGGCATCTTCACCCGGAGTTTCTTCGTGATCTTCCGGTTTGTGGGTGTGCACTTCCGGAATCGCTACATTGTCGTAGGTCAGATCGTAATTATGCTTTTCAGCTGCCTTTTTCTTTAATTTTTTCCAAAACATTTTCGTTGTCCTCCCAATTACAATATATTGATAAAAAAGGTAATTACAAGGCTGTTGATAAAATCCGCAAATAAACTTCCGATCAGGGGAATCAGGAGATACGCTTTTACGGAAGGTACATAGCGGTCACAGATGGCCTGCATGTTTGCCATGGCATTTGGTGTGGCACCCATACCAAAACCACAGGTTCCGGCAACCAGTACGGCAGCATCGTAATCCCGTCCCATAATGTTAAACTCGATGAAGTAAGTAAATACACAGATCAGTAAGACCTGTGCGGTCAGCAGGATCACAAGCGGAAGTGCCAGGGAAGCAAGTTCCCAGAGTTTTAAGGTGATCATTGCCATACCCAAAAAGAGGGAAAGACAAATACCACCGAGGTCGTTGATCTCACCCATGTGGATCGTTGCTTTGCCAGAGTATTCGGCAATGTTGCGGATCAATGCGGCTGCCAGCATGGCACCGATGTAAACCGGAAAGGTAAGCCCGGTTTTGGTCAGAAAATAGGAAAAAATTGTTCCCAGACCGATCGCAAGGATTAACTGAAATACGGCGGATGCATACATGTTCGTATGACGCTCATGCTTCTTTTCGTCCTCAACCAGCAGACTGTCATCTTCCGTGACTGCCGTGGACAGCAGGTTCTGTTTTTCAATCAGGCGTCTGCCGAGCGGACCGCCGACCAGACTGCCGGCAATCAGACCAAAGGTGGCAGCTGCAGTACAGATCGTGGTGGCTCCCTGAATATTAAAGTCTTCTAATACAGGACCGAATGCTCCGGCTGTACCATGACCGCCGACCATTGGGATGGAGCCGGTACACATACCAATCAGCGGATTTAAGTGCAGGACATGGGACAATCCCACGGCAAGAAGGTTCTGACATATAATCAGTGCAACGACAAGACCGAGGAAAACTGCCATAGCTGTGCCTCCGCTTTTTAACACTTTTAAGTTGGCCTGAAAACCGACCGAGGTAAAGAAAAATACCATGCATACTTCCCGGAGTGTGTCGTCAAAAGAGAATTCCGCAATTCCGGTAACATAACAAAGACAGGTCAAAATTGCAAACAAAAGACCGCCAATGACAGGGGCAGGAATACAGAATTTTTCCAGAAACCCGATGCGGTGTCTTAAAAAGCTGCCAAACAAGAGTACCAGTACAGCAACTGCCAGTGTCTGGTACATATTCAAATGTATTTCCATAGTTGTCCTTCTTTCATATGTTATTTTGTATTGACGCTGATTCCCTGCCCGGCATAATAAGCAGCAGCACCCGGATGGAAGGGAATGGTTACACCGGAGGATGCATCTCTCTCGTCAAAAGAAGCGTCTAAAGATGTGGCATAGGCCAGATCCGGTGCGTGGGAAAACAGAATTTCTGTAAGCTTTTCCACGGTTTTTTCGGAAAGGGCATCGGAGGCAAGCAGTACGGCTTTGACTCCAATGGTTGTCACGTCTTCGTCCTGTCCACTGTAAGTGTTTGCAGGAATGACATATTTGCTGTATTCCTTTGTGGTTGCAAGCAGTTTTTCCAGACAGGTATCGTCGATGGAAAGGAGCCGCAGATCACATTCCTTTGCCAGTTCTTCAATGACTGCGGTGCGGATGCCGGCGGTGCAGAATAAGGCATCAATTTCACCGGAGGCAAGTTTTCCGGCGGCATCTGCATAATCCAGATTCACCATGTGCACCAGTTTCGAAGTCAGACCACTCAGTTTTAAAATTTCGGTAGCGTTTTGTTCGGTTCCGGATTCGCTGGCACCGATGCTGACGGTTTTTCCCTGCAGATCATTTAATGTCCGGATATCAGAATCTGCCCGGACGACGATCTGGCAGGCTTCGGTATAAAGTCCTGCAATGGCACGGTATCCCTGTTGTCTGTTATCAGAAAAACTGCCGGTTCCTTCATGGGCTGCCCGGACCAGATCCGCCTGTGCGATCCCAAGATCAATGTAATTTCCGGACAAAAGCCGTAGATTTGCCGCAGATCCGGCGGTGTTTTTAACTTCAAATTTCAGGTCGGAGGATTCTTTGGATGCCAGACCGGCATAAGCATTTGCAACGGTATAATACATCCCACCGATGTCGGCTGCACCGAAACGGATGGTCTTTGTCTGGTAGCTGCATCCGGTAAGGAGTAGGGCAAGACAAAGAAACAGTCCTATTTTTTGTTTCATAGCTATAAGTCCTTTCTTAAGTTGTTATGCAATAAACATTGCCGTAAAATGTATTTTACACGAAAAGAGTGAAAAAGAAAATATAAAATTCCGCAAGGTGATTGTATCCTAAAATGAAATTTTCCTGAAAGTTAAAATTTTGGTTGACAGACACACTGTAGTGTATTAAACTGTTAATAAATTAAAGAGAAATAAAATCATTGAGCGAAGGTAAGTACAGCAGATGATTCCTTTCAGAGAGCCGGCGGCAGGTGTGAGCCGGCAGGATAGTTTGTCATGGAATGGATTCGTTAGATGCAAGGTGAAAGCGTAAGGCGAGTAGTTGAGCCGTTTCCCCACGTTACAGGGGCATGGATATCGAGACAAAGAGATTTTGTTTTCTGTATCACAAGAGGTTGCGTAATTGGTGGCAGTTATTTCCGGTTCGGGGATGGCTGCCTTTGTTAGTTTTCAGTTACGGAGCGAAGAAGGGTGGCACCACGAGGATAATCGTCCCTGATCCGGCAGCAGTCGGATCAGGGACGTTTTTTATTTGGAAAAAAGGAGCAGTAATATGAAGCGGAGATTACGGGTATACAAAAAGACAGTCAGCATTGTAAATGAAACAGCGATCGGCATGTATGAGAGTCTGGTAGGAAACAAAAAAGGATTTCTTCTGGAAAGTTATGATAAAAATTATGACAGATATACGTTTTTTGGAAAAGAACCGGAAGAGATCATTACTTCCAGCGGGGATGCACTCGTGATCCGGCGGAACAACGGGACGGAAGAAATCCGGCAGGGAAATCCGCTCGAACGTCTGAAAGAATATTACAGCGAGTTTGATATCGTAAAAGAAAACGAAGAGCTGTCTTTTTCCGGAGGACTGGTCGGAAATCTGGGATATGATTTTGTCCGCTATGCGGAAGTACTGCCGGATAACAATCCAGACGAGATTGGAATCGAGACCATCCAGATGATGCTCATGACAAAATTTATCCTGGTGGATCATGTGGCAGAGACACTGACCGCAGTGATTCTTGGAGAAGATTCGGAAGACGGAAAAAAGAAAGCATTAGCAGAAGCAGCAGAACTGATTGAGGAGGCAAGAAAAAATGCCGGACAGATACCGGACAGAAATTTTACACATGACGGTGTGATTGTCAACCAGTCCGATACCTTAGAACAGTATTGCGAAAAAGTCGAAAAAATCAAACAGTATATCCGGGAAGGACATATTTTCCAGACCGTGCTTTCCCAGAGATGGACGATTGAGACAAAACAGACCGGATTTGAGCTGTATAAAGAGCTCCGGGAACTGAATCCATCCCCATATCTGTATTATTTCAATTATGGAGAGTTTGAAGTGATCGGAAGTTCCCCGGAAATGATTGTAAAGCAGCAGGGAAGCAGGGTGTATACCTGTCCGATCGCCGGAACCCGGCGCAGGGGTGTGGATGCCGAGGAGGATGCATTGCTTCGGGATGAATTGCTCCGGGATGAAAAGGAACGCGCCGAACATGTCATGCTGGTGGATCTTGCGAGAAATGACATGGGACGGATCTCAGAATTCGGAACCGTCAAGGTGACACAGTTTATGGAAGTACAGAATTATTCCCATGTAATGCACATCGTATCTATGGTGGAAGGAAAGAAAAAAGGAGAATTTCATCCGCTGGATCTGGTTTCTTCGTTCCTTCCGGCAGGAACGCTTTCTGGAGCACCGAAGATCCGCGCGATGGAGATTATCGATGAACTTGAGAGTGTGCGCAGAGGACTCTACGGAGGCGCAACCGGATACATTGATTTCTCCGGTGATATGGATTTCTGTATTACGATCCGGACAATGATCAAAAAGAAAAACCGTGTATATTTGCAGGCTGGAGCGGGAATAGTTGCAGATTCCGTTCCGGAAAATGAGTATCAGGAGTGCTGCAATAAAGTAATGGCACTGGCCAAGACGCTTATAGAGGAGGAAAATTTATGATTTTGCTGATTGATAACTATGATTCTTTTACTTATAACCTGTATCAGTATATCGGAATTTTTAACTCCGATATCAAAGTTGTCCGAAACGACAAGATTACCATTGAAGAAATTAAGGCGATGGACCCAGAGCGGATCGTGCTTTCACCGGGACCAAAGAATCCGAAGGAAGCAGGCATCTGCATGGATGTTGTCAAAGAATTTACAGAAGAAAAACCGATCCTTGGCATCTGTCTGGGGCATCAGTGTATCGGTGAGGCACTGGGAGGAACCGTTTCCTATGCCAAGGCATTGTTTCATGGAAAGCAGTCGTTGATTGAACATGATGGAAGCAGTGTATTTACCGGGATCAATTCTCCGATCCGTGTGGCAAGATACCATTCCCTGGCAGTGCAGGAAAAGGATCTGCCGGATTGTCTGCGGGTGCTGGCGCGGACCGATGACGGAGAGATTATGGCAATGCGCCATAAAAAATATCCGGTTGTGGGATTACAGTTCCATCCGGAATCCATTTATACCGAGCACGGCAAACGCATCATCGAAAATTTTGTAAATGGAACGTGTTAGATTATCGCAATTTATATTAGGAGAAAAAATATGATACTGGATGAAATTGTAGAAGATAAGAAAAAACGGCTTCCCGGGCACATGGCACGTATTCCGGAAACAGAAATGCGGCGCATGGCAGAGGAAACAAAGACGAGGGAGGCAGACTGTTTTTATAATCATTTAAAGAAACCGGGACTTTCGATTATCGGAGAATTTAAGAAAGCTTCACCGAGTCTCGGAACGATTACCAGCAAGATTGATCTGATGGAGCGCATCAGTGAGTACAATGCATCGGTGGATGCCATTTCGTGTCTGACAGAGGAAGATCATTTTCACGGAAATGTTGCGTATTTAAAAGAAATCCGGGCAAAATCCAGCCTTCCGATTTTGCGGAAAGATTTCATGATCTGTGAGTATCAGTTTTATGAGGCAAAAGTGATCGGTGCAGATGCGGTACTTCTGATTACAGCGATTCTCGATGATGCACAGATGCATGATTTTTATCAGCTGGCAAGAGAACTTGAACTTGATGTGCTGGTTGAGACACATGATGAGGCAGAGGTGGAACGGGCGATGAAGATCAACCCGAGAATCATCGGGGTCAATAACCGTAATCTTAAGGATTTTACGATCTCTTTGGAACATACCAGACGGCTTCGCCCTTATGTGCCGGAAGATAAAGTATTTGTGGCAGAAAGTGGGATTACGGGAGATGAGGACGTGCGGTTCCTGCGAGACTGTGGGGTGGATGCCTTTTTGATCGGGCGTGCGTTTATGGAATCGGAAAATCCGAAAGCACTTGCACAAAAATGGAAGGAGCTGTATCAGGCATGAGACCAGAAGTAAAGATCTGTGGACTGAAAAAGCCTGCAGATGCGCAGTATGTAAATGATGCAGGGGCCGATTACGCAGGATTTGTTTTTTATGAGAAAAGCAGGCGGAATTTAAGCCGGCAACAGGCAGAAGAAATCATGAAAAAAATCAGTCCACGGATAAAAAAGGTTGCCGTAACCGTTTCCCCGGATGCGGCACAGATAAAGACACTGCAGCAGATGAAATTTGACATCATCCAGATGCACGGAAAGCTGTCAGAGGATGTCATAACGGCAGCAGAACTTCCTGTCTGGTATGCCATAAACCTCTCAGATCCGGAAGAGTTTGAGGCAAAAACAAAGAGCTTTTTTGAACTGACGGAAGAACTGCAACAGAAAATTACAGCGATTGTCGTGGATGGTGCAGGCTATGGCGGCGGACAGCGTTTTGACTGGCAGAAGCAACTGAATATTGACCGGCAGGCGGGGATTTTCGCCGGAAGAAAATTTGTCCTGGCAGGAGGGTTACATGCCGAAAATGTTGCCGAAGGAATCCGGTTGTTTGACCCGGATATCGTGGATGTAAGTTCCGGAGTGGAAGAAAAAGATCAAAAAGAAGAAGCATTGATAAAACAATTTGTAACATGTGTCAAAGAGGAAGCAGAAGAAAGGAAAGAAAGATGAATAAGAAAGCATATTATGGACAGTTTGGCGGACAGTATGTGGCAGAGTCGCTGATGAATACCTTACAGGAACTGGATCAGGCATATGAGGAGGCTATTCATGATCCGGAGTTTATGAAGCAGTATCATTATTATCTGAAACAGTATGTCGGCAGAGAGACACCGCTTTACTATGCAGAGCGTCTGTCTGCAAAATACGGTACAAAAATTTACTTAAAGCGTGAAGATTTAAACCATACCGGTGCCCACAAGATCAACAATGTGATCGGTCAGATCCTTCTGGCAAAGCGTATGGGAAAGACAAAGGTAATCGCGGAGACCGGTGCAGGACAGCATGGTGTAGCTACTGCAACGGGAGCAGCACTGTTTGATATGGAATGTACGGTGTACATGGGAAAAGAAGATATCCAGAGACAGAAACTGAATGTGATGCGTATGGAGATGCTTGGTGCAAAAGTGGTATCCGTGGAATCCGGAAGCAATACCTTAAAAGACGCGACAAACGAAGCCATCCGTACCTGGGCCAAAACAGCGGAGGATACGTTCTATATTATCGGATCTGCGGTAGGACCGTATCCGTATCCGAAGATGGTGAAAGAGTTTCAGAGTGTGATCAGCCGGGAGGCAAAGCGTCAGCACATGGAAGCAGAAGGAAAGAATCCGGATGTGGTTATGGCATGTGTGGGCGGCGGTTCCAATTCCATCGGAATGTTTGCCGATTTTATTGATGAGCCGGAGGTGGAACTGATCGGTGTAGAAGCAGCGGGCCTTGGAATTGAGACCGGAAAACATGCCAGCGCCATGGCTTTGGGAGAGCCCGGAGTATTGCATGGCATGCGTTCGTATCTGTTGCAGGATACCGATGGAAATATCCAGCTGGCACACTCCATTTCCGCCGGACTGGATTATCCGGGAGTCGGACCGGAGCATGCATATCTGCGGGATACCGGACGTGCAAAATATGTGGCAATTACGGATGTGGAGGCAATGGATGCGCTGATGGAACTGTGTAAGTTAGAGGGAATTATTCCGGCAATTGAGAGTGCACATGCCGTTGCCTATGCATTTAAAAAGGCAAAAGAAATGACCATGGACCAGAGCATGGTTATCTGTCTGTCCGGTCGCGGAGATAAAGATGTAAACACCATTGCGGATTATCTTGACGGAAAAGGATATCTGAATTAAGGAGGGCATAACAGGGATGAATCGAATTGAGACAGCGCTTCAGGCGTTACAGGAAAAGGAAGAAAAGGCATTTATTACTTATATCACAGCAGGTCTGCCGGATTATGATAAGACAAAGGCGATCATCAAGGCACAGGAAGCGGCAGGAACGGACATTATTGAACTTGGAATTCCGTTTTCCGATCCGGTGGCAGACGGTCCGGTCATTCAGGCAGCTTCCTATGAGGCAATTCTCGGTGGGGCAAATCTGGAGAAAACATTTACCTGTATGAAAGAGCTGCGGACCGATGGTGTGCAGATCCCGGTTGTATTTATGATGTATTACAACACGGTACTGCATTATGGCGTGGAAAAATTTGTAAAAGAGTGCAATGCCTGCGGGGTGGATGGACTGATCATTCCGGATCTGCCGCTGGAAGAGCAGGAAGAACTCCAGACACAGTTACAGAAAGAGGATGGAACCATTCTGATCCAGCTGGTTTCCCCGGTATCCAAAGACCGTGTGCCAAAAATCCTTAAAGATGCACGGGGATTTGTCTACTGTGTGTCTTCGATGGGAGTTACCGGACAGGAAGCAACCTTCCACCGTCAGATTTTAGAATACCTGACAGTGGTAAAGAAAGAGGCAAAAATTCCGGTTATGATGGGATTTGGTATCCGCACGGCGGAGGATGTACGTCCGATGAAAGAGATTATTGACGGAGCCATTGTAGGCTCTCATTTTATCACACTGATGCGGAAGCACGATTTTGATCCGCAGGCTGCAGCAGACTATTGCAGCACATTCAAAAAAGAGTTAAATGAAATGTAACGGAAAAGCGAATAAAACAAGGAGGATATCATAGATGAAAGAGATTCTGGCCAAACTGGTAGAGGGAAAAGATCTGACAAAAGAGGAAGCGATGAAAGCACAGGAGCTGATTCTGACCGGACAGGCAACAGAGGCGCAGATTGCATGTTTTCTGACAGCACTCCGCATGAAAGGGGAAACGCTGGATGAGATTACGGGACTGGCAACCGTATTGCGCAACAAGGCAAATACGATCAGTCCGAAGGTAGAGGATTATGTAGATTTTGTCGGTACCGGCGGAGACTGTACCTATTCGTTTAATATTTCCACAACATCAGCGTTCGTTGTGGCAGCAGCAGGGCTTCCGGTGGCAAAACATGGCAATCGTTCCATTTCTTCTAAAAGTGGTGCCGGAGATGTGTTAGAGGCACTTGGCGTAAATATTTCCGCAGATCCGGCTGTGGTAGAAAAGTGTGTGGAGACGGTCGGGATCGGATTTATGTTTGCACCGCATTTTAATCCTGCCATGAAGTATGTGGGACCGGTCAGAAAACAGCTGGGCATCCGCACGGTGTTTAATATTTTAGGACCGCTTTCGAATCCATCCCGTGCCAGGGCAATGCTTGTAGGGGTGTATTCCCCGGCACTTACGGAAGTGATTGCGGGAACCATGATGAACCTCGGGGTAGAACGGGGAATGGTTGTCAGCGGAGAGGATAACATGGATGAGATCACACTGACCGGCGAGACCACGGTATCTGAAATTAAAGACGGAAAAGTAACCACCTATACAATCACACCGGAACAGTTTGGATTAAAGCGGTGTGAAATCGCAAAACTGCAGGGTGGGGAAGGAGCCGTAAACGCACAGATCACCAGAGATATTCTTTCCGGAAAGGAACAGGGACCAAAGAGGGAGATTGTGCTTTTGAATGCAGGAGCCGCTTTGTATATTGGGAAAAAGGCAGACAGTATTGCAGATGGCATTGCACTTGCAGCAAAGACGATCGATTCGGGAGCAGCAGTCAGAACCCTTGAGGCAATGGTACAGGCAACAAACGCATAAGGGTTTGCCTGATACGGAAAACAAAAAAAGAGGCATTTCATGGCATAAAACATGGAATGCCTCTTTTCTTCGTCTTATTTCACAAAATATTGAAAAAAACTTAGTGATTTTTCCAATTTACAGATACATAAAATTAAAATATAATGAATTACGAAAAAAAGCGAAAATAATATATTTCAGGGAGGAGAGAGGGAATGCAGCAAAGGATTCCATATGATGGAAATGATCTGGGTGCTGTGTACACAAAGAAATATACAGCGTTCCGGCTCTGGGCTCCGACTGCGGATGCAGTAACACTGTGTCTGTATCGGGAAGGAGACGGGGACTGCCTGTCGGATACACTTCCGATGAAACGGGATGTACAGGGAACCTGGACGATTCGGGTAGACGGAGATTTGCGGCATGTTTATTATACATACCGTCTGGAGAGAAGCGGCAAGACCGTGGAGTCACAGGATCCATATTCGGTAGCTGTCGGTGTGAACGGGCAGCGGAGTATGGTGCTGGACCTAAAAGAAACTGATCCGGAGAATTTTAAGGAGGATCATGGACCGGTTTTTTCAAACCGTACGGATCTGGTGATCTGTGAGATTTCTGTTCTGGACAGTACCGCGGATGGCTCTTCCGGGGTAAAATATCCGGGAAAGTATCTGGGACTGGCAGAAAAGGGAACCAAAAACAAAGAGGGAGAAGCTACTGGGCTGGATTATCTGAAATCGCTCGGTATTACGCATGTGCAGATCATGCCAATGTATGATTTTGCAAGTATTGATGAGGCGGCACCAAAGAAGCGGGAGTATAACTGGGGATACGATCCGCTGAATTATAACGTACCGGAGGGATCTTTTTCAACAGATCCGTTCCATGGGGAGGTGCGTATCCGGGAAATGAAAGAAATGATTGCGGCTTTTCACAGGGAGGGTATCGGAGTGATCATGGATGTGGTGTACAATCACACCTATGATCTGGACAGCTGTCTGCAGAAATGTGAGCCGGATTATTATTACCGGATGAACGGAACCAGATATTCCAATGCATCTGCCTGTGGCAATGAAATTGCTTCGGAGCAGCCGATGATGCGCAAATACATCGTAGAATCTGTCTGTTACTGGGCAAGGGAATATCATGTGGATGGGTTCCGGTTTGATCTGATGGGTGTTCTTGATATTGATACCATGAATGAGATCAGCCGCAGGTTAAAAGAAATCAATCCATATATCATTCTGTATGGAGAGGGCTGGACAGGCGGTACTTCAACCATGCCGGAATTTAGGCGTGCCATGAAGAGAAACGCGCGTATGCTGGACGGCATCGGAATGTTTTCGGATGATATCCGGGACATGGTGCGCGGACATGTGTTTTATAACAAAGACTGCGGCTATGTCAGCGGAAAGGAAAAAATGAAAGTTGCGGTGCGTTACTGTGCAACAGGAGGTGTGTGGCATCCACAGGTAGATTATGCAGCTTATACCTATGCAGCCGGCGGCACATGGACGGATACACCGGAGAAAGTGATCAATTATGTTTCCTGTCACGACAATCTGACCTTGTGGGATAAACTGCAGATTTCCAGATCGGATTGTGATGCAGGCGAACGCCTTGCAATGAACCGTCTGGCGGCTGCGATGGTATTTACCGCACAGGGAGTTCCGTTTTTCCTGGGGGGAGAAGAGTTTGCACGAACCAAACCGGCCGGAAAAAATGGTGAGATATCCGAGAACAGTTATAATCTGCCGTATGAAACAAATGTACTGCGCTATGAATGGAGCGATGGACAAAAAGGGCTGCAGCAGTATTACAGGGGACTGATTGCTTTCCGGAAAGCACATAAAGGATTGCGTATGACAGACGCAGAGGAGATCCGCCAGAATATTCTGTTTATGGAAATGACATCCGAACAGACCATCGCGTTTACAATCCGCCAGCCGGAAGAGACACTTCTGGTGGCATACAATGCATCCGGCAGAAAAGAAACACTCCTGCTGCCGGATGACAGGACATGGACGTTATATATTGATGACCTGCATGCAGGAACCCGGCCAATCGGTTCGGTTCATTCGAACATGGAATTGCCGGCGACTGGCTGTGTGGTTCTTGGGATTAATGAGTTGTCTTGTTGATGTAACTGGTTTTGTATTTGGAGTACACAATCTTCTGGCTCCGGTACAGACCAAAGTATCCGGAGAGCATATAGCTGAAAGCGACAGCCAGAAGAAAATACGGCATGCCGTCATAACCGAACAATTCAAAACTGATTAACAGTGAAGTGATCGGACAGTTTGTGACACCACAGAATACGGCAGTCATGCCGACAGCCGTACAAAGTGTCGGGGATATGCCGATCAGCGTTCCAAACAGGCAGCCAAAGGCCGCGCCGGTGAAAAAGGAAGGAACAATTTCTCCGCCTTTGTAACCGGCACCAAGAGTCAGTGCGGTAAAGATCATCTTTAACAGGAAGGCTTCCGGACGGACCGTTCCATCAATGCACATCTGGATGATGCCGATACCGGTACCGTTGTAATTCTGGTTGCCGACAAGCATCGTCAGAATGACAACAATACATCCACCGGCAAAGATGCGGATGTAGGGATTCTGGAACAGTTTGCGGTAAATTTCTTCACTTTTGTGCAGAAGAACACAAAAAACAATACTTACCAGTGCGCAGAGCACGGCAAGGATGGAAATCTGCACGGCAGGAAGAATGCCAAAGTCCGGGATGTGCTCGATGGAAAACCATTGGTTGGAAACACCAAACAGGTAAGCAACTCCGTGTGCGACAAGAGAACTGATCACACATGGAACAAGGGCGGTATAGTACATGACGCCGACACTTACAATTTCCATTGGAAGGATGGCAGCAGCCATCGGGGTACCAAAGAGAGCGGAAAACGCAGCACTCATGCCGCACATGATCATGACATGTTTATCTTTATCGTCAAAACGGAAGAATTTTCCGATTGCGTTTCCGATACTGCCACCCATCTGCAGGGCGGCACCTTCACGGCCGGCAGATCCGCCAAACAGGTGCGTGATCAGTGTGGAAATAAAGATCAAAGGAGCCATGCGCAGGGGCAGCTCGTCATCCGAGTGGATGGCAGAGATGACCAGATTGGTCCCGGTATCTTTTTCGTCCCGCAGCAGATGGTAGGCACCGACAATGATCAGTCCCCCGACAGGGAGCAGATATAAAAGCCACGGATTCTGTCCACGCAGTACGGTGACAAATGTCAGGCAAAAGTAAAATGCCGTGCCGCACAGCCCGACGATACCGCCGACAAGAATTGCAAAAATTACCCATTTGACAGATACCAGTGCACGGTGTGCATTGTGTTTGATTTTATGTTTTATGACATCGTTCATAATTCTTCACCTCGTAATCCCTTTCTTTCATACTAGCATTGAAAAATGCTTTTTACAAGGGGACAAAAAGGTGGTATGATATAATTATAGATTATAGATTGGATCTTAGGAGGAATCACTTATGAGAACAAGTGGCGTACTTATGCCGATATCTTCCCTGCCATCACCGTATGGCATTGGAACTATGGGAAAATCAGCCAGAAAATTTGTAGACTTTCTGGTAAAAGGAGGTCAGACTTACTGGCAGATTCTGCCGATCTGTCCGACCAGTTACGGAGATTCACCGTATCAGTCGTTTTCCAGTTTTGCGGGAAATCCGTACTTTATCGATCTGGACATTCTCTGCAAGGAAAATTTATTAAAGAAAAAGGAATGTGAGTCATTTGACTGGGGCACAAGCGAGGAATACATTGATTATGGAACCATGTATGTATCACGCTATGCATTGCTGCATAAAGCATATGCCCGTTTTGTAAAAAATATGCCGGAAGATTTTTCGTCATTTTGTGAGGCGGAAAAAGACTGGCTGGAAGATTATACGCTGTTTATGGCATTAAAAGATGCAAATGACGGAAAAGCATGGGGGCAGTGGGATGAGAAACTTCGTGTGCGTGACGCAGCGGCATTGGATGAGGCAAGAAAAAAGTACGCAGAAGATATTGAGTTTTATAAGATGCTTCAGTATCTGTTCTTTAAACAGTGGAGAGAGTTAAAGGCATATGCCAATGAAAACGGAATCGAGATTATCGGAGATGTGCCGATCTATGTGGCCGGAGACAGTGCGGATGTATGGGCAAATCCGAAACAGTTTTATCTGGATGAAGATTTAAATCCGATTGAAGTGGCAGGATGTCCTCCGGACGGATTTTCGGCAGATGGACAGCTCTGGGGCAATCCGCTGTTCCGCTGGGATGAAATGAAAAAAGATAACTATGCATGGTGGACCAAACGAATCAAAGCGATGAGCGAGCTGTATGATATTATCCGCATCGATCATTTCCGCGGATTTGATTCTTATTATGCAATCCCGGCAAAAGATAAGACTGCAAAGAACGGAAAATGGAAACAGGGTCCGGGAATGGATCTGTTTAACCAGCTGGAGAAGAAACTTGGCAAGCTTCCGATCATTGTGGAAGATCTTGGATTTTTGACAGATTCCGTCCGCAAACTTTTAAAGGATTCCGGATTCCCGGGCATGAAAGTCATCCAGTTTGCGTTTGACAGCCGTGAGGGAAGTGATTATCTGCCACACACCTATACCAGTCACTGTGTTGTGTATACAGGAACACATGATAATGATACCGTGATGGGATGGATGAAGACGGCACCGAAAGCATCTGTCAAGTTCGCAACCGAGTACCTGAATCTGACCGAGGAGGAAGGATATAACTGGGGTATGATGCGTGCCGCATGGTCATCCGTTGCAGATATGGCGATTGTTCCGATGCAGGATCTGATCGGACTCGGCTCCGAAGCCCGTATCAACATTCCTTCCACACTTGGAGAAAACTGGAAGTGGCGTGCCCTGGAGGGACAGATTACCAAGGATCTGGCAAAGAAACTCTATAAATACATGCAGATGTATGGACGCATCAGTGAAAAAGTGCTTGCTGAGCAGGCAAAGAAAGCAGCAGAGAAAGAAGCTGCAAAGAAGAAGACTTCCGACAAAAAGAAGTCATCTGAGAAATAAATATACAACAGAGTATTTCTGTGAATAAGAATTCTCCCCTTTGCATATAGATTAGATAGATTAATCGAATATGCAAAGAAGGGAGATTTTTTTATGGAGTTTGATTTATATAAAGATATCCAGAAAAGAACGAACGGCGAAATCTACATTGGTGTCGTAGGACCGGTCCGCACCGGAAAGTCAACGTTCATTAAGCGGTTTATGGATCTGTTTGTACTTCCGTACATCGAAGATGAGGAAGAAAAAAAACGGACGCTCGATGAACTGCCTCAGTCAGCCGCCGGGAAAACGATCATGACGACAGAACCGAAATTTATTCCGCAGGAGGCAGCAGAGATCACACTTGCAGATGAGAGCAGTGTCAGTGTGCGTCTGATTGACTGTGTCGGGTTTATGGTAGAGGGAGCAAATGGTCATCTGGAGGGGGACGGATACCGCATGGTACATACGCCGTGGTTCGAGGAGGAAATTCCTTTTTCGGATGCAGCGAGAATTGGAACAGAAAAAGTAATCAAAGACCATGCAACCATTGGTATTGTGGTGACAACGGATGGCAGTATCGGGGAACTTCCGCGGGAAAATTATGTGGAGGCAGAACAAACCGCGGTGGAAAAGCTTAAAGAGATTGGAAAACCGTATGTGATTGTTTTAAATTCCGTGCGCCCATACAGCAGTGAGACACTTGCACTGAAAGAAAGTTTAGAGCAGGAATATCAGGCGGTAGTGGTTCCGGTCAACTGTCAGCAGATGCACCGGGAGGATCTGGTCACAGTTATGAAGGCGATTCTGTTTGAATTTCCGGTTACCCGTGTGGACTTTGCAATTCCAAAGTGGACGGAAATGCTTCCAATGGAACATAAATTAAAGGCAGCCATGATTCAGACGGCATCCAGACTGATGGATGGAATCGGCCGCGTGCGGGATGCAGCGGCTGTGCTTGCCGGGCAGGAATGGGTAAAAAGTGCAAATGAGCAGATGGGAGAAGAAGTTTTTCGTGACATCCAGCTGCAGACGGCAGATCTTTCCAACGGAATCGTGACGATCCGGATGGAGACAACGGAACAGTGCTATTTCTCCTACATCAGTGAGATGACGGGAATGCAGATCGAAGGGGAATATCAGATGATTTCCATGCTGCGTTCCCTCTCCCGGATGAAAAAAGAATACGAGCGTGTGGAAGATGCCATGGCAGCTGTGGAACAGAAGGGGTATGGAGTGGTCATGCCGGGGCTTTCGGATATCCGGATGGAAGATCCGGTGCTGATCCAGCATGCCGGAAAATATGGCGTGAAAATGCGGGCAATTTCCCCGTCCATTCATATGATCAAGGCAGACATTGAGACCGAAATAGCACCGATCGTCGGCAGTGAGGAACAGGCAAATGATCTGATTGCATATATCCGCGAGGGGGAGGAGAGCAAGGAAGGAATCTGGACGACAAATATTTTCGGAAAATCGGTCGGGGAACTGATGGAAGACGGCATCCGCAGCAAGATCCTGCAGATGGATGACGAATGTCAGCTGAAACTGCAGGATACCATGCAGAAAATTGTCAATGACAGCAATGGGGGAATGATCTGCATCATTATTTAAGAGAAATAAAAAAAGTATGAATTTCAGTTGCTCTTGTTTTATTTTATTTTTGATTCTGTTATACTATTAGTTAATGAAATTCTGTATGTAATTGCAAAAAATAAGGAGAACAAATGAGCAACGAATATGAAACTCTCATGCGCTGTGTGCGCAGCGTGAGGACGAAAACAGATTTTGTGCCGAAAGTGGCACTGGTACTGGGGTCCGGTCTGGGTGATTATGCGTCGCAGCTTCGCGTGGAGGCCGCGGTGGATTATCATGAGATCGAGGGATTTCCGGTATCTACGGTGCCGGGCCATACCGGGCGCTTTGTGTTTGGTTATGTCGGGGATGTGCCGGTTGTGTGCATGCAGGGACGTGTGCATTATTATGAAGGATATTCCATGACGGAAGTGGTACGGCCGATCCGGCTGATGAAACTTCTGGGGGCAGAAGTTCTGTTTTTGACAAATGCAGCGGGCGGAATCCAGCTGGGCATGAAGGCGGGGGATCTGATGCTTCTTACCGGGCAGATTGCAAGTTTTGTTCCGTCGCCGCTCATTGGAGAAAATATAGAGGAACTGGGACCGCGGTTTCCGGATATGAGCCGGATTTATGATTATGATTTACAGAAAATCGCAAAAAAATGTGCGGCAGAGACCGGGGCGGATTTAAAAGAGGGAACGTATCTGCAGTTTACCGGGCCGGCCTATGAATCTCCACAGGAGGTGGCAATGGCGCGTACACTCGGAGCGGATGCCGTAGGAATGAGTACGGCATGTGAGGCTGTGGCGGCGAATCATATGGGGATGCGGATTGTGGGAATTTCCTGTATCTCGAATCTGGCATGCGGCATTTCGCCACAGCCATTGTCCCATAAGGAGGTGCAGGAAGCAGCCGATGCGGTGGCTCCGGTATTTCAAAAGCTTGTAACACAGATGATAAAGGAGATTGGAATAACATGCAGGTAATTTTTATACATCACAGCTGTTTTCTGGTGGAAGTGGATGATCTGGTATTGATTTTTGATTATTTTGGCGGGGACCGGGTGAATGGTTTCCACTTTACGGGAAAGATTCCAGATTACGCACCGGATACAAAAATCTATATGTTTGCCAGCCACAAACATCAGGATCATTTTGACATGGATATTCTGCGCTGGAGTGAAAAATATACCAATGTACATTATATTTTATCCAAGGATATCCGCATCAGTCCGCATTTTCTGCAAAAGCATGGAATTGACCCGGGGGTGCGGAAAAAAGTGACGTTTGTCTCCGCAAACAACCATTATGAAGTGGATGATCTAAAGATCCAGACCCTTTTGTCTACCGATGCAGGAGTGGCATTTTATGTGAATGTGCGTGGGGTGAGTATCTTCCATGCAGGAGATTTAAACGACTGGAAGATGGAACATGTGGGAGAACTTATAAACGGCAAACAGGAACGCACTTTCCGGCACGAGATCCGTAAGCTTGCGGACAAGCCGGTCAATTTTGCGTTTGTCCCGATGGATCCGCGGCTGGGACCGTATCAGACACTCGGGATTGATTTTGTGCTGAAAAACACCGATGCAGAATTTGTTTTCCCGATGCATATGTGGCAGGATTATTCTGCAATCAGGGAATACAAAAAACACATTACAAATCTTGGAATGGCAGACCGCGTAATTGAAATTGAAAGGGAGAATCAGGTATTTCCGTTCGGGGAACTCTAACTCTTGAATTTACAGAAAAATTCATATATAATAATTAAGTTAATGGGGTAACAACAGAGAGGAGAAAACTATATGACAGATTTTCTTTTATGTATTGGCAGATATGTGGTCGAGATGGCTGCTTTGGCTTTGATCGGCGGATTAGGGGCATTTATTGGTATCAGACTCCGCAGGCACAAGGATGCGAAGGCTGACACGACGAAAGAATGATTTTGGAGGAACTGGTAATGAAAAAGAGTTATGGCGTAAATGAGCTGCGCCGGATGTATCTTGACTTCTTCGAGAGCAAGGGACATCTTGTCATGAAGAGCTTTTCATTAGTACCACACAATGACAACAGCTTATTACTCATCAATGCGGGAATGGCACCGCTCAAGCCGTATTTTACAGGACAGGAGATTCCGCCACGCAGACGTGTGACTACATGTCAGAAGTGTGTGCGTACCGGAGATATTGAAAATGTAGGAAAGACTGCGCGTCACCTTACATTCTTTGAGATGCTTGGAAACTTCTCTTTTGGGGATTATTTTAAGCATGAAGCGATTGCCTGGTCATGGGAATTCCTGACAAAGGTACTTGGGCTTGAGGAGGATCGTCTTTATCCGTCCATTTATGGAGAAGATGAGGAAGCATATGAGATCTGGACCAAAGAGGTAGGTGTTCCGGGAGAAAAAATCACACGTTTTTACCGTGATCCTGAGACCGGAGAATGTGACAACTTCTGGGAGCATGGTGCCGGTCCATGTGGTCCGTGTTCTGAAATTTACTATGATAGAGGCGAAAAATACGGATGCGGAAGTCCGGATTGTAAAGTAGGCTGTGATTGTGACCGTTTCATGGAAGTATGGAACAACGTGTTTACACAGTTTGAAGGGGACGGCAAGGGCGGTTATACCGAGCTTTCCCAGAAAAATATTGATACCGGTATGGGACTGGAGCGTCTGGCAGTTGTTATGCAGGATGTGGATTCCGTATTTGATATTGATACCATGAAAGCGATCCGCGACAAGATTTGTGAGATGTCCGGAAAGAAGTATGAAGTAGATGCCATGGATGACGTATCCATCCGTCTGATTACGGATCATATCCGTTCTTCCACATTTCTTGTATCCGATGGTGTTATGCCAAGCAATGAAGGAAGAGGCTACGTTCTGCGCCGTCTGATTCGTCGTGCGGCACGTCACGGAAAGATGCTTGGAATTGACGGACTGTTTCTTGCAAAATTATCAGAAACTGTCATCAATGAGAGCAAGGATGGATATCCGGAACTGGAAGAGAAGAAAGAATTTATCTTTAAGGTTCTGACACAGGAAGAAGAGAAATTCAATAAGACCATCGATCAGGGACTTGCCATTTTGTCTGACCTGATGGAGGAGATGAAGAAAAACGGCAAAAAGGAACTTTCCGGTGCCGATACATTCAAACTTTACGATACTTACGGATTCCCGGTAGATCTGACCGAAGAAATCCTTGAAGAAAAGGGCTTTTCCTATAATGAGGACGAGTTTAAGGCCTGTATGGAAGAACAGAGGCAGAAAGCCAGAAGTGCCCGTAAAGTGACAAACTACATGGGTGCGGATGCAACGGTTTACGAGCAGATTGATCCTTCCATCACAACAGAATTTGTCGGATACGAGAATCTGACATATGCTTCTAAAGTTACGGTTATGACGACCGAGACCGAGATCGTGGAAGCACTTTCCGATGGGGATGCAGGAACCATTATCGTAGAGAAGACTCCGTTTTATGCCACGATGGGCGGTCAGCAGGGCGATAAGGGACAGATCCGTACGGCAGACGGCGTATTTCAGGTAGAGGATACGGTTAAGCTTCTGGGCGGTAAATACGGACATATCGGGCATATGGTGTCCGGCATGATCCATACCGGCGAGGAAGTGGAACTGTTGGTAGATGCAGACCTTCGCGCAAAGACCTGTGCAAACCATTCGGCAACCCATTTACTGCAGAAAGCACTCCGAGAAGTGCTGGGTACACATGTCGAGCAGGCGGGTTCTTATCAGGACAGTGAACGTACCAGATTCGATTTCACCCACTTTGCAGCCATGACTCCGGAAGAGTTGCAGAAAGTGGAAGACATGGTCAATGAAAAGATCAACGAGGGCATGGAAGTCCGTACCGATATCATGACCGTTGATGAGGCAAAGAAGACCGGGGCAATGGCTCTGTTTGGCGAAAAGTATGGGGAAAAAGTCCGTGTCGTTTCCATGGGAGAGTTCTCCAGGGAGTTCTGTGGCGGTACACATGTAAAGAATACTGCAGAGATCAAGACATTTAAGATTCTTTCAGAGAGCGGTGTTGCAGCCGGTGTGCGCCGTATCGAAGCACTGACTGGTGACAATGTGATTGCATATTACAAAAAGATGGAAGACGAATTTGAGGCAGCGGCTAAAGTTGTAAAATCTACACCTGCAAACCTTAAGGAACGTCTGGAGCATCTGACCGCAGAGATGAAAGATCTGCAGAGCGAGAACGAGGCATTAAAGAGCAGGGCAGCCAAGGATGCACTTGGTGATGTGATGAATCAGATCGAGGATGTCAAAGGTGTGAAGCTTCTGGCAACCAGCGTATCTGGTGTGGATATGAATGGTCTGCGTGATCTCGGTGACCAGCTGAAGGACAAGATCGGTGAGGGCGTCGTAGTGATCGCATCCGATTGTGACGGAAAGGTAAACCTGATTGCCATGGCAACCGATGCAGCGATGAAGCAGGGGGCACATGCCGGTAATCTGATCAAGGCGATCGCCGGAAACGTCGGCGGTGGCGGTGGCGGACGTCCGAATATGGCACAGGCCGGTGGAAAGAATCCGGCTGGTATTCCGGATGCCATTGCACAGGCGAAGACGGCACTGGAAAACATGTTGAAATAATCTATTACTGATAATGTATAAAAGAATATAATAAAAACGCAAAAAACAGGTAAAAATGCGCAATAAAAATGCAATTTTACCTGTTTTTTGCAAATATTTATAGTATAATAACAGTAAATCCACTGTGAAATTTGTGTATATACAACAAAAGGTGGAAACGACATGAAGAAAGGGAGAGACTTTATGAAGAGAAAGAGGTTATTGTCAGCCATGCTGGCAGGAATCTTTGCTGTGTCCATGCTGGGCGGCTGCGCATCGGCGGTACCTCAGGGTGCAACGGAGACCACGCAGGGCGGTGCACAGGAGACGGACAGGACGAGCGGAACGGTAAAACTGAGAGTGTGGGCAGAGGAATCAACGTATGATGCGTTGAATAAGATGATCGACAGTTTCAAAGAAGAGTATAAGGGGCAGGCAACTTTTGATATCACTCTGGAACAGAATGCGGATTCCGATACGCGTGACAATGTGCTTGGAGATGTGCATAACGCAGCTGATGTGTTTATCCTTGCAGATGACCAGGTGGCTTCTATGGTGGCCGGCGGTGCATTGTATCTGGTTCCGAATGCAGACGAAGTGAAAAAAGCAAATGTGGAGGGCGCAATAGACGCTGCCACAGTTAATGATACGCTTTATGCATATCCCATGACTGCGGACAACGGGTATTTTCTGTACTATAACAAAAAGTACCTGAGCGATTCGGATGTCAAAACCCTTGACGGCATTTTAAAAGTAGCAGAAAAAAATCATAAGAAGTTTACGATGGACTGGTCTTCCGGCTGGTATCTGTATTCGTTTTTCGGAAATACAGGACTGGATTTCGGTGTCAATGATGACAATGTGACAAACCACTGTGAATGGAATTCCACCGAAGGGGATATCAAAGGCGTGGATATTGCGCAGGCGATGCTTGATATCAGTTCCAGTAGTGGATTTGAAAATGCGGTGAATGAAGATTTTATTAAAGGTGCAAAAAAAGGCAGTGTAATTGCAGGGGTAAGCGGTGTATGGAGTGAGACCGAACTGAAAAAGATCTGGGGAAATGATATTGGCGCAGCCAAGCTTCCGACCTATACCGTGGCAGGAAAACAGGTACAGATGGCTTCCTTTACCGGCTATAAGCTGATGGGAGTCAGTGCTTATTCGGCAAATCCACAGTGGGCAGCAAAACTGGCAGACTGGTTGACCAATGAGCAGAACCAGACTGTCCGGTTTGAGATGAACGGACAGGGACCTTCCAATACAAAGGCAGCGGATTCGGATGCGGTTAAGGCTTCTCCATCCATTCAGGCAGTGATTGCACAGTCGGAATTCGGAAAACTGCAGCGTGTCGGAAACAGTTACTGGGATGCAAGCAAGGAATTCGGGAATACGATGGCAGCAGGAAATCCAAACCACGTAAAGTTACAGGAACTGATGGATAATCTGGTCAATGGTATTACAAAATCAGTAGCAGGCTAAGAGGTGGGAGCATATGAATCAGAAAAAGAAATTAAGTACCAAACTTATCATTTTAATTCCGGTATTTATACTTGGAATATTCAGTATCATCTCGAACGTGATGTCTGTTTCCAATATCAGGAACGTTAACCGGAGTGCCGTACAGATTTCGGAAGTATCTTTAAAGAATGTTTCGGGTCTGGCAGAAATCCAGAAACAGACGCAGGACATCCATAATCTGGGTCTGTCCCATATCATAGCGGTGGATCTGGATTCCATGATCCAGCTGGTGGAAAAAATCCGCAGTCAGGAAGATGCATTGGAGAAAGATCTGGAAAGTTACAAGATATACGTGACACCGGATACCAAAAAAGAATACAATGATATCAAAAAAAATTACGAAGAATTAAAGTATGAATGTGCCAATGTTATGGCATTTTCCGCAGCAGGGAAAAGTGAAGATGCCTATGAACTTGCCAATGGAAAAATCAGCAAGTGTGCAGATGCCATTGAGTCGGATATCGAAAGTATCAAGAAAATTGTAAATCAGGATGCAAATGCACAGAGACAGAAACTGACATCTGCATACCATAGTTCAATAGGAACAAGCATAGTGACGATTCTGATTAGTATTGCGGCACTTTTTTCAGCAATGGTGGCAGTGCTTCGGTGGGTAATTTATCCGCTTGCAAATACGAACAGGGAAATGAATGAGATTATTTCCGAAATTGATAACCGGCAGGGTGACCTGACCCGCAGGGTTACCATTACCAACAACAAAGAAGTGGCATCTGTCGGTGGAGGCATCAATGCTTTTATGGCAAAGCTGCAGGAAATTTTCCGGATGATCAGCAGCAATTCCAGGGATCTTGAGGGTGTTGTAAATGAAGTGCGTGAGAGTGTGCAGACTTCCAACGGAAGTGTATCCGATCTGTCCGCACTGACGGAAGAACTTTCTGCAACGATGCAGGATATTTCCGACAATGCTTCACGGATTAATGAAAATACCGAATCGGTTGCCGGTGAAGTCAAGTCAATTGCAGAGAAAACGATTGAAATCAATCAGTATACCAAAGAAATGAAAGAGCATGCAGAGGCAATGGAACATGCTGCGCGTGAAAATATGGATACAACGGGTGCGAAAGTAAATGACATTGTTTCCGTGCTGAGTCAGGCAATTGAGGACAGCAACAGTGTCAATCAGGTAGACAATCTGACAAACGACATCTTAAATATTGCAAGCCAGACAAACCTGCTGGCATTAAACGCATCCATTGAGGCTGCCCGTGCCGGGGATGCAGGAAAAGGATTTGCAGTGGTTGCCTCCGAAATCAGCCAGCTGGCAGCCGCCAGTCAGGAAGCGGCTAACAATATCCAGAGCATCAATGCCATTGTCATAACTGCAGTACATAATCTTGCAGACAATGCAAATGGACTGGTAGAGTACATGAATGAAAAAATCCTGCCGGAATTCCAGAAATTTGTGGAATCCGGTGGCGCATATCATGACAAGGCAACATTTATCGAAGGTGTCATGGCAGATTTCGAGGCAAAGACGGATTCTTTACAGAATTCCATGGATGAGATTGCAAATTCCGTAAATACGATTTCCCATGCGATCGAGGAAGGTGTCAGTGGAGTCGTTTCAGCAGCGGACAGCACACAGGTTCTTGTATCCGATATGGATAAAATTTCCAAGAAGATGGATGAGAACTTTGCGATTGCAGAGGGATTGAAGAAAGAAACTTCCGTGTTTACAAAGCTTTAAGCATGTGGAAGAAAAAAACTATGCAAATTTCGGAAAAACTATTGACAAATCAGGATATTTTGTTAAAATAATCGATAGTGCAATTAAGATTACCTTACAGTTGATGCACAATATCGCAACTGGAGGGAGGTTAGGAAAGAATGTCTAGTGTAATCGTAAAAGAGAATGAGACTTTAGATAGCGCATTACGCCGTTTCAAGAGAAACTGTGCGAAGGCTGGTATCCAGCAGGAGATTCGTAAGAGAGAGCATTACGAGAAGCCAAGCGTAAAGCGTAAGAAGAAATCTGAAGCTGCTAGAAAAAGAAAATACAACTAATGTATTTAACCCCGCGGGATAACTCGCGGGGTGCTTTTTTGCAGAAATGATCAGGATGAGGTGAACCATGAATCAAAATCTGAAAAAAATGATAAGCTATTACAAACCCTACCGGGCAGTTTTTGCGGCAGACATGTTATTTGCGACACTTTCTGCGGCAGTGGCACTGACTATTCCACTGGTTGTGCGGTATGTGACATCGACTCTGATTTATCAGCAGCCCCAGATGATGTTGCGGAAACTTTTTTTGATTGGCATCGGATTGTTTGTGCTTCTGGCATTGGACTGTTACAGCCGGTTTTTTATCGGAAATTATGGACATGTGATGGGGGCAAAGATGGAATATGACATGCGGGCCGAATTGTTTGGGCATCTGCAGAAACTGTCTTTTTCCTTTTATGATGATGCAAAAGTCGGACAGCTGATGAGCCGTGTGACGGCAGATTTATTTGATATTACAGAACTGCTGCACCATGGCCCGGAGAATATTATCCTGTCGGTATTAAAGATAGTGGGAGCGTTTGTGATCCTGCTCAACATTAATGGATGGCTTGCGCTTGCCGCGTTTGCGGTGCTTCCGGTTATGTTTGTATTTGCATTTGCGTTAAATAAGCGGATGCGCCGGGCCTTTCAGCAGAACCGCATTAAAATTGCCGAGATTAATGAACAGATCGAGGATAATCTGTCAGGTATCCGTGTGGTGAAATCGTTTGCCAATGAGGCAATTGAAAACGAAAAATTTCGTCATGGGAATGACGGATTTCTTGCGGCAAAGAAGAACAGTTATCATTACATGGGTAGTTTTCAGGCCGGGGTTGGCGTTTTTACAACACTGATTCAGGTAAATGTCATCCTTGCCGGAGGGGTTCTCATTGCAAAGGGAATGGTCACGGTCAATGATCTGGTTACGTTTTTGCTGTATATTGGGGTATTTACGGATCCAATCCGGACACTGGTGGACTTTACCGAGCAGTTTCAGAATGGCTATACGGGATTTGAACGGTTTCAGGAAATTATGAATATTGAACCGGAAATCCAGGATGCAAACGATGCGGTAGCACTGACCGATGTGAAAGGAACCATTGATTTTGAAAATGTTTCTTTTCAGTACAAAGACAATCAGGAGAAGGTGCTTAACCGGATCAATCTGCATGTGCCTGCAGGGGCATATATGGCACTGGTGGGATCATCCGGTGCCGGAAAGACAACGCTTTGTTCCCTGATTCCGCGATTCTATGATGTAACCGGGGGATGTATCCGTGTGGATGGGAAAGATGTCCGTAAGGTGACGTTAAAGAGCCTGCGTGACCACATCGGAATGGTGCAGCAGGATGTATACCTGTTTGCGGGAACAATTTTTGAAAATATACGATATGGAAAGCCAGATGCGACAAGGGAAGAAGTGATTGCCGCTGCAAAGAATGCCAATGCCCACGAATTTATCATGGCATTTCCCGATGGATATGATACAGATATCGGACAGCGTGGAATCAAACTCTCCGGAGGACAGAAGCAGCGGCTTTCCATAGCCCGTGTCTTTTTGAAAAATCCACCGGTTCTGATCTTTGATGAGGCAACTTCCGCACTGGATAACGAGAGTGAGCGGGTCGTACAGGAATCATTGGAGAAACTGGCAAAGAACCGTACGACATTTGTGATCGCCCACCGTCTGACAACGATCCAGAATGCACAAAAAATTCTGGTTCTGACAGAAGACGGGATTGCGGAATCCGGTTCCCATGAAGAACTGCTGGCACGGGGCGGTGTGTATGAAAAACTTTATCATATGCATTATTAGACCGGCTGTGTCACAACTTGCATTATTATAAAAAAACGAGTAAAATAGAATAGATTTTGAAAAAACAAAAAGGAGTGGATTATCATGACCAAAATAGATATTATCTCCGGATTCTTAGGAGCCGGAAAAACAACTTTTATCAAAAAGATGATTGATGAGGCATTTACCGGGGAAAAGATTGTCCTTATCGAGAATGAATTTGGCGAGGTCGGCATTGACGGTGGTTTTTTAAAGGATGCTGGAATCCAGATTACAGAGATGAATTCCGGATGCATCTGCTGTTCTTTAGTTGGTGATTTCGGAAAGAACTTAAATGAAGTCATCACCAAGTATCATCCGGATCGTATTTTGATTGAGCCATCCGGAGTCGGTAAGCTTTCCGATGTTATGAAGTCCGTGATTGATATTGAAAAAGAGCAGGATGTAAAATTAAACGCACTGGTAACGGTTGTAAACGCGCTTAAGGCGAGCAAGCAGATGAAGGCGTTCGGTGAGTTTTTCAACAACCAGATCGAGTATGCGACAACTGTCATTTTAAGCCGCAGCCAGAATGCAACACCGGAACAGCTGGAGTTTTGTGTCAACAAAATCCAGGAATTGAATCCAAAGGCTGCCATTATTACAACAGACTGGGCAAAATTATCCGGAGAACAGATCCTTAAGGTAATGGAAGGACAGGATAATCTGGAGATGAAGGCTCTTGCCGAGGCACATCATGCAAAGGAAGAGGCAGAACATGAGCATGAGCACCATCATCATGACCATGACCACGAAGAACATGAGCATCACCATGAAGACCATGAGCATGAGCATCACCATGACCATGACCACGAAGATCATGAACATCATCATGACCATGAACATGATGAGAACTGTACCTGTGGCTGCCATGATCATGAGGAGCATGAGCATCACCATGAGCATGATGAAAACTGTACCTGTGGCTGCCATGACCATGAGCACCATCACCATCATCATGCAGATGACGTATTTACCAGCTGGGGCAAGGAGACACCGCACAAATTTGAGCGTGCAAAACTTGAGGAAGTACTTAAGAAGTTTGTCGATTCTGACAATATTCTCCGCTCCAAAGGGATGGTGGAGAGTACCGATGGCACCTGGCTGTACTTTGATATGGTTCCGGGCGAGTATGAGATCCGTGAGGGTGAGCCGGATTACACCGGACGTATCGTGGTAATCGGAACGGAGATTCATGAGGACGAATTACTGAAGACATTTGGTCTTTAAAATGCTGTAAACCCCAAGAAAAATGTAAGGAGAGCAATTATGGCACAGGATATTCCGGTATATTTATTTACAGGATTTATGGACAGCGGAAAAACAACTCTCGTAGAAGAAACGCTGTTTGAGAATAACTTCGGTGATGGTTCGAAAGGAATTATCATCATGTGCGAAGATGGCGAGAAAGAATATGACGAAGCAAAACTGGCAACCATCAACTTCAAGCTGGTAACGGTCGAAGAGGAAGAGGATTTTACGCCTGCAAAACTGCAGGAAATCCAGGACACCTATCAGCCGGAACAAATTTTTATCGAGTACAACGGCACATGGGGGATGGACAAGCTGCTTGAGGCAAAAATGCCGGAGGGCTGGGTGATTGTACAGTCACTGGCAACCGTAGATTCCACGACGTATGATCTGTATATGAATAATATGCGTGCAATGATGCAGGAACAGGTTTTTTCCAGTGATGTGGTTATTTTTAACCGTACAGATGATGATACCGATCGCGGACATCTGCGCCGTACCATTAAGAACATCAACCGGAAAGCACAGATTGTCTATGAGCGCAAGGACGGAACGATTGATGAGCGTCCGGAGGAATTACCGTTTGATATCAATCAGGATGTGATTGAGCTGACCGATGCGGATTATGCTATCTGGTACATGGATGCCATGGAAAATTACAAGAAATACGATCGCAAGAAAGTAAAATTCCTGGCTCTGGTATATAATCCGGATAAACTTAAGAAAGGCGTGTTTGTTCCGGGACGGTTTGCGATGACCTGCTGCATTGAGGATGTGACATTTATCGGTTTCAAATGTAAATATGACAGGGAAGAGGAACTTCCGCACAAGTCATGGATTACAATTACGGCAGAGATTCGTGTCGAATTTGCACGGGAATATAAGGGAAAGGGACCGGTTCTTTACCCGATTTCCATCGAAAAAGCCCAGAAACCGGAAGATGAGCTTGTATATTTTTCGTAAAAAAGTCGTTGCGAAAAGTGAAGAAGTCATATACAATAAAGAGGTGTGCTATACACCTCTTTTTGTATTCAGCAGAAAAAGAGAACAGGGATTAGATTAAATTTATTACATACAGGAGGCAGTTTATGTACCCGATTGTTCGAAAAGAAACATTGGCAGATAACATTATCCTGATGGACATCAAGGCACCGCGTGTGGCCAATGAGTGTCTGCCGGGACAGTTTATCATTGCAAAGACAGATGAAGTAGGAGAGCGTATTCCGCTTACGATCTGTGACTATGACAGAGAGAAGGAGACTGTCACCATCGTGGTACAGACGATTGGCGCAGGAACCGAGCGTATGATGGCCTTAAATGAGGGCGATGCTCTCGAAGATTTCGTTGGACCTTTGGGATGTCCGTCCGAACTCTGTGAGGAGGAGAACCTTGAGGAGACCAGGAAAAAGAAAATTGTATTTATCGCAGGAGGTCTGGGAACCGCACCGGTATACCCACAGGTAAAATGGCTGCATGAGCACGGAATTGATGCAGACGTGATCATGGGTTCCCGTACCAAGGATCTGCTTTTTTATATGGATGAGATGAAGGCAGTAGCTGGAAATGTATATGTATGTACGGATGACGGTACTTACGGATTTCACGGAAATGGCTGTCAGCAGTTACAGGCATTGATCGATGAGGGAAAACATTATGATGTATGTGTCGCAATCGGACCGATGATCATGATGAAATTCGTTACCATCCTTACCAAGAAGCTTGAGATTCCTACCGTTGTATCCATGAACCCGATCATGGTAGACGGAACCGGTATGTGTGGAGCATGCCGTCTGATGGTTGGCGGTGAAGTAAAATTCGCATGTGTTGACGGACCGGAGTTCGACGGACATCTCGTTGACTTTGATCAGGCAATGAAGCGCCAGCAGCAGTATAAGACAGAAGAAGGCAGAGCAAAGCTCGCATATGAAGAGGGCGCTACCCATCACGGTGGATGCGGCCATTGCGGAGGTGACAAGTAATGGAAGGATTAGTCAGAGTACCGGTTCGTGAGCAGGAGCCAAAGGTTCGTGCTACGAATTTTGAGGAAGTATGTTATGGATACAACGAGGAAGAGGCAGTTGCAGAGGCTTCCCGTTGTTTAAATTGTAAAAATGCACAGTGTATGAAAGGATGTCCGGTTTCTATCAATATTCCGGCATTTATCGCACAGGTCAAGGAGCGCAATTTTGAGGAGGCTTATCATATTATCTCCGAGTCTTCCGCACTTCCGGCTGTCTGTGGACGTGTCTGCCCACAGGAGAGCCAGTGTGAAGGTAAATGTATCCGCGGTTTCAAGGGTGATCCGGTTGCCATCGGTAAATTAGAGCGTTTCGTTGCAGACTGGGCACGCGAGCACGGTATCAAGCCAAAGAAAGCAGAGAAGTTAAACGGACACAAAGTAGCAGTGATCGGTTCCGGCCCTGCAGGTCTGACCTGTGCCGGAGATCTGGCAAAGCTTGGCTACGATGTGACCATTTTTGAAGCACTGCATCGTGCCGGTGGTGTGTTAAGCTACGGTATTCCGGAGTTCCGTCTTCCAAAGGACAAGGTTGTAGCAGCCGAGGTAGAAAACGTAAAAGCACTCGGTGTGGATATCGAGACCAACGTTGTCATCGGTAAATCCGTAAAGATCGATGAGCTGATGGAAAAGGAAGGCTTTGAGGCTGTATTTATCGGTTCCGGAGCAGGACTTCCACGTTTCATGGGAATCCCTGGCGAGCAGGCAAACGGAGTATTCTCTGCAAACGAATTCCTGACAAGAAACAACCTCATGAAAGCATTTGAGGAAGGATATGAAACCCCGATTTCCCATGGAAAGAAAGTTGTTGTTGTCGGTGGTGGTAATGTAGCCATGGATGCTGCAAGAACCGCACTCCGTCTCGGCGCAGAGGTACATATTGTATACCGTCGTGGTGAGGAAGAACTTCCGGCACGTAAGGAAGAAGTACATCACGCAAAAGAAGAGGGAATCATTTTTGATCTGTTGCAGAATCCGACGGAAATTCTTGTCGATGAGAATGGCTGGGTAAAGGGTGTGCGCATCATCAAGATGGAACTCGGTGAGCCGGATGCGTCCGGAAGAAGAAGTCCGGTGGAGATTCCTGGTTCTGAGTATGAGATGGATTGTGATACCGTGATCATGTCACTCGGTACCTCTCCAAACCCACTCATTTCTTCCACAACCAAGGGGCTTGAGACAAACCGCCGCAAGTGTATCGTTGCAACAGAAGATACCGGTGCAACAAGCAAAGACGGTGTTTATGCAGGTGGAGATGCCGTAACAGGTGCCGCTACCGTTATCCTTGCAATGGGAGCAGGTAAGGCAGCTGCAAAGGGTATTGATGAGTACCTTTCCGGAAAGAACAATTAGACAATAACGGATAGAACTGATAAAAGTCGAGACGGCTGCCGCGTAATGTGGCAGCCGTTTTTGTATGAAGAAAAATGTCAGATACGAAGAAGCGTTTGACTTTTTCCTCTATGATGTATACAATAATCTGTAGTAAAAAAAGAGGAGAACCCTAGGATGAAGACATTAATAGATCTGATCACCGAGCAGGTGACAAATGCATTTACCGGTCAGGGATATGATGCAAAATACGGGAAAGTTACACTTTCCAATCGTCCGGACCTGTGTGAATACCAGTGTAACGGAGCAATGGCTGCAGCAAAGGAGTACAAGTGTGCACCATTCATGATTTCGGATAAGATTGCGCAGGCGCTGGCAGAAAACGAATTGTTTGAGAGCGTAGAGTCTGTAAAACCGGGATTTATCAATATGAAAGTAAGTCCTGCCTATCTGGCGAAATATGTCAGCGATATGAAAGCAGATGAGGGAAGATTTGGCTGTGACAAAGCGGCACATCCGAAGACCATTATTGTAGATTACGGCGGGGCCAATGTTGCCAAGCCATTGCATGTCGGACATCTGCGCTCTGCTGTCATTGGAGAGAGTATCAAGCGGATCGGCAAATTTATGGGACATCACATGATCGGTGATGTGCATCTGGGAGACTGGGGTCTGCAGATGGGACTGATCATTGTAGAATTAAAAGAGCGTAAGCCGGATCTGGTATACTATGATGAAAGCTATACCGGAGAATATCCGAAAGAGGCGCCGTTTACCATTTCCGAACTGGAGGATATCTATCCGACTGCCAGCAAAAAGAGTAAGGAAGACGAAGCGTTCCGTGAGGCTGCCATGGAGGCAACCAGCCAGCTGCAGGCCGGCAGACGGGGATACCGTGCACTTCTTGCACACATTCTGGATGTTTCCGTGACAGATTTAAAGAAGAACTATGATAACCTCAATGTCTCCTTTGAGCTCTGGAAGGGAGAGTCGGATGCACAGCCGTATATTCCGGATATGGTACAGATGATGAAGGACAAGGGCTTTGCCTACATGAGCGAAGGGGCTCTGGTTGTGGATGTCAAAGAGGATACGGATACAAAAGAGATTCCGCCATGTATCATTTTAAAGTCAGACGGAGCTTCGTTATACAGTACGACAGATCTTGCTACGATTGTGATGCGTATGCAGGATTACAACCCGGATGCCATCATTTACCTGACGGATCAGCGTCAGAGCATGCATTTCGTACAGGTATTCCGCTGTGCAAGAAAGACCGGACTCGTCGGATCGGATGTGGAACTGACCCATATCGGATTCGGTACCATGAACGGAAAAGACGGCAAACCGTTTAAGACAAGAGATGGCGGCGTTATGCGTCTGGAATATCTGCTTGATGAGATCAATGAGGAGATGCTCAAAAAGATTACAGAGAACCAGAAAGAAAAGGAAAACCTCGATATTTCCGAGGAAGAGGCAAAGCAGACTGCAAAAACGGTTGCTCTGGCGGCAGTCAAATACGGAGATCTGTCCAATCAGGCAAGCAAGGACTACTGTTTTGATATTGAGCGTTTTACTTCTTTTGAAGGGAATACAGGACCGTATATTTTATATACGATTGTGCGTATTAAATCCATTTTAAAGAAATACACTGCAAAAAATTCGCTGCCGGATGCACCGATTCTTGGGGCACATTCTGCAAGTGAGAAGAACCTGATGCTTGTATTGTCACGTTTCAATGCCATGATGGAAAATGCATATGAGGAGAAAGCACCGCACAAGATCTGTGCATATATTTATGAACTGGCCAATGCATTCAACGGATTTTATCATGAGACAAAGATTCTTTCCGAGGAAGATTTTAAGGTACAGGCTTCTTATATCGGTCTTTTGGTACTGACCAAAAATATTCTTGAGACCTGTATCGATGTGCTTGGTTTTTCCGCACCGGACCGTATGTAAATCGGATGTTCTAAAATCACATATAAAACATATAAATGAGTCATAGGGATTTGTCCTTATGGCTCATTTTTTATGGAAAGAAACATGGAGGAAGTGACAGAATGGAGATTACAGAATATCTTCCGGTAGATTTTCGAACGCAGATGGAAGCAGAAACGTTGTGCGGGGCAGAAGAAATCCGGCTTCGGGTCGGACAACCGCTGGAAATTTTATATGCGGATGAGAAAGAAAAAGAGATTGGGCTGCTCACGGAAGCACATATGCGGGAGGTACTGAATTATCTGAGTGGATATTCCGTGTATGCACTGGAAGAAGAACTGCGACAGGGGTATTTTACGCTGGAAGGCGGGCACAGGATCGGGGTTTCCGGGCGGGCAAGCTATGAGAAACACGGAACCTCAAGCTGTATGAAGCTGTTAAGCTGTATCAGCGGTTTAAATATCCGTCTGGCTCACGAAAAAAAGGGGTGTGCATCGGTACTGATTCCATGGCTGTATTGCGGAGAGAACGTATATCATACGTTTTTCTTTGCACCGCCGGGGGTCGGAAAAACAACATATTTAAGGGATTGTATCCGGCTGCTTTCGAAAGGAAATCACCTGCGTGCCGGGAAAAAGGTCGGGGTAGTCGATGAACGGTCGGAAATTGCCGCATGTTACCGGGGAATTCCGCAAAACGATCTGGGCCCCCGCACGGATGTGCTGGACAATTGTCCGAAAGAACATGGAATCCATATGCTGCTTCGTTCCATGTCCCCGCAGATCATTGCAGTGGACGAACTGGGACTTCCGGAGGACTTTGCTGCGGTGGCAGACTGTGCCCGGTGCGGGGTATCGATCCTTGGAACCATACATGCCGGCAGTGTCTTAGAGGTTTTGCACCGCCTGCAGATGGGCGGACTGGATCTGATCCGCTCACAGATGCGGCTCATTGGTCTGCAGAGAAAACCGGACGGGCGCCGGATTCTCACCGTATATGAGGGAGGAGGAAATCCATTGTGGCAAGGATTTTCGGAACCGTCCTGATACTGGCAGGGTGTGCCGGATTTTTGTACAAATGGGCAGAGGGGGAAAAAGCCAGACAGCGGATGGCGGGGGAATGGATACGCCTGTTTGTGCGCTGGGGATATGCACTGGAACAGGAACACGTGCGGTTGTACGATTTTTTGTCTTTTTATGAAACGGCAGATGCATCCATGCAGGCATTTCTGGATGAGGTCTGTGTATGTATGCGCAGCCATCAGAATCCAAGCGGACAGAAAATATGGCAGGATTGTCTGCAGAAGCACAAAAGAGAACTGCAGATCGGGCAGGAGGGCTGGGAAATCCTTACGTCTGCCGCGGGAGCATTTTATGGCGAAAGCAGTGCAGAGAATCTGCGATGCAATGAAATCTGCAGAAAACGGATGGAAAAATTTCTGGCAGAGTCACGATTGGAATTTTTTAAAAAACAGCGGGTGTATCTGCCTGTTGGAATGCTGACCGGCGTGGTTATGATCATTCTTCTGGTGTAAAGGCGTAGGAAGGGAACCTTGAGTGTATGAGTGTAACAATTATTTTTAAAATTGCAGCGCTTGGAATTGTTGTGGCAGTACTCAGCCAGATTCTCAAGCATAGTGGAAGGGAGGAACAGGCATTTCTGCTGAGCCTGGCAGGTCTGATAATAGTGTTGTTCTGGATCGTGCCTTGTATCAGTGAACTGTTTACAACGATGGAAACCCTGTTTCGTATGTGATGTCTATGATAAAGATAGGAATGATCGGAATTGCTGCGGTTTTTCTGGCTCTTTTGCTGAAAAAAGAAAAGGGAGAGCTGGCGTTGCTTGTGGGAATTGCAGCATCGGTTTTGATTTTCGGATACACACTGTCAAGAATTTCGTTTATCCTGGATTTTTTACGGGAACTGATGGACACGCTTCCGGTAGATCCGGCACTTTTGAAAGCACTGTTAAAGATGCTTGGAATTACATATGTTGCCGATTTTTCCGCATCGGTCTGCCGGGAAGCGGGATATGGATCTGTCGCAGGACAGATTGAACTGTTTGCAAAATTATCGATCGTTGCTTTGTCCATTCCGGAATTGTGGGTTTTGTTGCAGCTGATCGAACAGATGACCGGGGGGTAGAAATGAAAAAAATTGCTAAAATTTTGTTCTGGTCTGTTTTGTTCGTATGGATGATTTTTTTACAGCCGCAAAATGTGATGGCGGCCGAGGCGGATGAGATCATAAAAGAACTTGATTTTACGGATATCAATACACAGACGCAGGATCTGCCGGAAAAGATGGATTTTGAAAAAATGGTGAATAAACTGGTGACGGAAGGAACAGGCGGACTGGATGCGGGAATGATCTGTGAATATATTGCAGATTTATTTTTTTATGAAATCACGGCTGCAAAGCCCATGTTTTTGCAGATGTTTGCCATAGGACTTTTATTTGCGCTGTACGGAAAAGTGATGATGACGCGACAGGGGTATGTTTCGCAGATGAGCTTTTTTATTGTTTATCTTGGGGTGGTTCTGTTGTTGCTGCAATCATTTGCCCTGATCTCAGAGGTGGTAGATCAGGGGATTGACCGTCTGGTGGCATTTATGACCGCATTTGTGCCTTTGTATGCGGCAACGCTGTTTTGCTCCGGCAATGCGGCATCTGCGGGTTCCTTTTATCAGCTGGCATTCGGACTGATGTATCTGCTGGAACTGGGAATGAAATTTATTTTTCTGCCGGGGGTTCATGTGTTTGTGCTGCTTCTTCTGATGGATAACCTGTTTGAGGAAACAAAACTTGGAAAGATGGCGCAGCTGTTCGAAGACGGAATACGACTGGTCTTAAAAGGCGGGCTGACTGCCGTTATGGGAATCGGTGTTGTACAGTCTCTGATTGTACCTGCAAGAGACAGGCTTTCCACAAACAGTATTTTTAACAGTATATCCGCGGTTCCCGGAGTAGGAAATACCTTCGGTTCCGCAGCAGAGATCCTGCTCGGAAGCGGAATCCTCATAAAAAACAGCATTGGCGCGGCTGCCCTTATCCTTCTTTTTGTAATCGGGATGACACCGCTGCTGAAATCTTTCTGTTTTTCTGTGATGTACCGCCTGACCGCTGCATTTTTGGCACCGGTCGCAGACAGCCGGATTGCGCAGTGTGTGCAGGCCGCTGCCAGGGGATGCGCGCTTTTTTGTACCATACAGCTGGATGCGCTGCTTTTATTTTTTATTACCACATCCATGATCAGTGTTTCCACCAGTTTCATCTATTGAGAAGGGAGGAGAACATGGAAGTTGTACTTACATTTGTGAAAAATTATTTCGTGCTGATGCTGATTTTTTATCTGTTGTCATATCTGACACCAAAGGAAGCCTATCAGAAATATTTTCATTTTTTTGTCAGCGTGCTCGTGATCACCGTGCTGGCACAGCCGCTTTTGGTCTATGTGGGAGGAATGAAAAAAGAAGAGGCAAAGCAGCAGCTGCATGAGATTGTCGAGCAGATGGAAAGCATAGAATATCAGGAGAAGGGAGAGAATATTTTTGAACAGTATCTTGGGAAAGTGGATCAAAAAGAGGAATAAATCGGATTTCGTTGTACTGATTCTGCTTGGGGTGATGGTAATGATCGTTGCGATGCCGACGGGGGCAAAACAAAGCCAGAAAGAAACACAGACGCAGGAACAAAAGGAGCAGCAACTGCAGACGGAAGATTCCTATAAAGAGCAGCTGCAGCAGCAGCTGAAGGAGCTGCTTGAACACATGGACGGGGTGGGAAAAACCCGTGTAATGCTGACATTTTCCGATGAGGGAACCGACCAGCTGGATAAAAATGTGACAAAAGATGGAAACAAAAAGGAAGAGACAACGGTGGTGTACGATACCGGTGATACCAGACAGCCCTATGTGATCTGCAGGCAGATGCCGAAAATTGAAGGGGTTGTGGTTGTGGCACAGGGTGGAGGAAATGCAAAGACCGTTACAGAAATTTCCAACGCGGTAATGTCATTATTTCCGGTGGAAGCGCATAAGGTAGTAGTAGTTAAAATGTCGGTACAGGAGGAATAGACGTGAAAAAAAGAGTGCATAAAAATCAGATTGTTATTACAACGCTGGCGGTGCTGATTGCGGTGGCCGGTTATGTTACTTATGACAAAAAGGGCGCTGATATCAAAGATGCCGAGACGGTAGCTAATATGAATCAGGGTGCCGTAAGTGACCAGGCGGATAAAGATTATGAAACCGGGGAGGATCTGGATATCACAAGCAGCAAGGAAGATCTGGCGAATGCATCGACGGAAGATGTGGAAAATCCGGGAGAGACGGTACTTACCTCTGTGACAAGCGGGGATTCCGACTATGCGGCAAAAGTGAAACTTAACAGGGAACAGGTGCGTTCCAAAAATAAAGAAACCCTGCAGGCAATCATTGACAATGATTCTTTGGATGAGTCCAAAAAGAAAGATGCGGTCAATGAAATGATTACATTGACGGATATTGCGGAGAAAGAGTCCAATGCAGAAATGATGCTGGAGGCAAAAGGGTTTACGGATGTGGTTGTCAGTATGAATGATGACGGCTGTGATGTGGTTCTTAATATGGGGGAGGCAACCGATGCCAAGCGGGCGCAGGTCGAAGATATTGTAAAGCGTAAGACCGGAGTATCCGCAGATAAGATCGTGATCACTCCCATCCAGTAGCACTTGCAAATACATAGTTTTTAGTATAAAATGAGGTACAGTGTGCAATTGGTTTGGAGGATATACTGTGAGTGACTTAAGAAAAGAAATAGAAAAACGGCGTACATTCGCTATCATTTCCCATCCGGATGCAGGTAAGACGACTCTGACGGAGAAGTTCCTGCTTTACGGAGGAGCCATCAATCTTGCCGGTTCCGTAAAAGGAAAGGCAACAGCAAGACATGCGGTGTCTGACTGGATGGAGATCGAGAAGCAGAGAGGTATTTCGGTCACCTCGTCGGTGCTGCAGTTTAACTATGACGGATACTGTATCAATATTCTGGATACCCCGGGACATCAGGATTTCTCGGAGGATACTTACCGTACACTTATGGCGGCGGATTCCGCAGTCATGGTGATTGATGCAAGCAAAGGAGTAGAGGCGCAGACACGTAAGCTGTTTAAGGTATGCGTAATGCGCCATATTCCGATTTTTACATTTATCAATAAGATGGACCGCGATGCAAATGATACGTTTGAGCTTCTTGATGATATTGAAAATGAACTGGGAATCGCAACGTATCCGGTCAACTGGCCGATCGGTTCCGGAAAAGAATTCAAAGGTGTATATGACCGTCATACCAGAAAAGTTATGACATTTGCCGATACATTAAAGGGAACAAAAGAAGGTTCCGAAAAGATTATTGATATCGATGATCCGGCACTGATCGACGAGATTGGTGAGGAGAAAAAATCAATTTTGGATGACGAAATCGAACTTCTTGACGGTGCCAGTGCGGAATTTGATATGGAACTTGTGACAAAGGGAGAACTTTCCCCGGTATTTTTCGGTTCTGCCCTGACCAATTTTGGTGTGGAAACTTTTCTGCAGCATTTCCTGAAGATGACTTATGCGCCAATGGCCCGGAAATCAGACATCGGAATGATTGATCCGTTTCAGGAAGATTTTTCTGCGTTTGTCTTTAAGATTCAGGCAAATATGAATAAAAATCACCGGGACCGTATTGCGTTTATGCGTATCTGTTCCGGTAAGTTTACGGCGGGCATGGAAGTATTCCATGTGCAGGGAAACAAACAGATCAAGCTTTCCCAACCGCAGCAGATGATGGCAGACGAGCGTAAAATGGTAGAAGAAGCATATGCGGGAGATATTATTGGTATCTTTGATCCCGGCATTTTCTCTATCGGGGACACCCTCACGACGGCAAAGGACAAGTTTCAGTTTGAGGGAATCCCGACATTTGCGCCGGAACATTTTGCACGTGTACGTCTGATCGACTCCATGAAGCGCAAGCAGTTTGTAAAAGGAGTAACACAGATTGCACAGGAAGGTGCCATCCAGATTTTCCAGGAATACAAAGGCGGTATGGAGGAAATCATAGTAGGAGTAGTTGGTGTGCTGCAGTTTGATGTACTCCGGTTCCGTCTGGAAAACGAGTATAATGTGGAGATCCGTCTGGAGAATCTTCCATATGAACATATCCGCTGGATCGAGAACAAGGAGGAAGTGGATGTGGACGCGCTGACTGGTACTTCAGATATGAAGAAAGTGATTGATATGAAGGGAAATCCGCTTCTTTTATTTGTCAATGCATGGAGTGTCGGCATGACACTTGACCGAAACGAAGGACTCGTATTATCCGAGTTCAGTAAGAATTAATCAAAGGAGGAAAGATCATGGGAGTTGTAACAATTACAAAAGAAAACTTTGAAGCAGAAGTTGTCGGCGCAAAGGTGCCGGTCGTGATTGATTTCTGGGCATCCTGGTGTGGCCCTTGTCAGATGCAGTCACCGGTTGTGGATGCAGTTGCAGAATCAATGGGAGATCAGGTGAAAGTATGCAAAGTAAATGTGGACGAGCAGCCACAGCTTGCATTAAATTACCAGATTGTGAGTATTCCTACGCTGGTATTCATGAAAGATGGAATGTTTCAGAAGAAGATGGTAGGGTTACAGACGCAGGATGCGATTGAGGATTACCTGAAAACACTTCTTGACGCGTAGTAGGATACAACGTATAATAAAAGGCAGTTGCAGGGCGACTGTCTTTTTTTATTTCCCCATTTAAAATTTTGCATTGACAATACAAACAAAATATACTACTATTAGAACATAGATGCGAACATAGGTTCGATAAGAAGGAGAATATTATGGCAAAGGACGATAAATTAAAAGCATTGGATGCGGCAATCGCACAGATCGAGAGACAGTATGGCAAAGGATCTGTGATGAAGCTGGGGGAAAATTCCGCAAATATGAACGTAGAAACGGTTCCTACAGGATCCCTCAGTCTGGATATTGCATTGGGACTCGGAGGACTTCCGAAAGGACGTATCATTGAGATTTACGGACCGGAGTCCAGTGGTAAGACTACCGTTGCACTGCACTGTGTGGCAGAGGTGCAGAAGCAGGGCGGAATTGCCGGATTCATTGACGCAGAGCATGCGCTTGATCCTGTCTATGCAAAGAACATCGGTGTTGATATTGACAATCTCTATATTTCCCAGCCGGACTGCGGAGAGCAGGCGCTCGAGATCACCGAGACCATGGTGCGTTCCGGAGCCGTCGATATTGTAATTGTCGATTCGGTAGCAGCTCTTGTGCCAAAGGCGGAAATTGACGGAGATATGGGAGATTCCCATGTGGGCCTGCAGGCACGTCTGATGAGTCAGGCGCTTCGTAAGCTGACTGGTGTGATCAGCAAGTCAAACTGTATTGTAATCTTTATCAACCAGCTCCGTGAAAAAGTTGGTGTTATGTTTGGAAATCCGGAGACGACGACCGGTGGCCGTGCACTTAAGTTTTATTCTTCTGTTCGTCTGGACGTGCGCCGTGTAGAACAGCTCAAGCAGGCAGGAGAAGTCATTGGTAACCATACCCGTGTCAAAGTCGTAAAAAACAAAGTAGCACCTCCATTCCGTGAAGCAGAGTTTGATATCATGTTTGGAAAGGGTATTTCCAAAGAGGGAGATATTCTGGATCTGGCAGCAAATGTCGGAATTATCAGCAAATCCGGTGCATGGTATGCTTATGAAGGAGACAAGATCGGACAGGGACGTGAAAATGCAAAGACGTATCTGCGTGAAAATCCGGAATTCTGTAAGATGATTGAAGAAATGGTGCGTGAACATTATTTTGCACAGGAGGATGAGGCTCCGGAAAGCGAAGAGGAGACTCCGGTATCTGCAGATGCGGAAAGCAAGAATGAATAAGATATGGTTACAGTGACAGAGTGTACGACTCTGGGAAAGGGCAGGCTTCGTTTCCATCTGGATAATGGAACGGAGCTTGTTCTTTACCGGGGAGAGGCAAAACAGTTTCGGATGCGGGAAGGAAGCACACTTTCGGATGAAGAGGAACATCAGCTGATTTATGAAGTGGTGGGAAAGCGTGCAAAAAGAAGAACCATGCATCTGCTGGAACAGATGGACCGTACAGAGCAGCAGCTGCGGGAGAAACTGAAACAGGGCGGATATCCGCAGGCGTGTATTGATCTTGCACTTGAATATGTGAAATCTTTTCATTATGTCGATGATTATCGCTATGCATGTACCTATATCAATTATCGTCAGGATCGTATGAGCCGCTATCAGCTGAAAGTAAAACTGTATGGAAAGGGAGTTCCCGGAGAATTGGTCGACCGTGCCCTTGAGGAATGTTATGAGGGGGACGAACAGGACCAGATTATCCGGCTGCTGGAAAAGAAAAAGTTTGATGCACAAAATTCCGACCAAAAAGAATTTACACGTGTTTACCAATATCTGATGCGCAGGGGCTTTCGGAGCAATGATGTGCTGCGTGCTATGAAAAGTAAACAATGAAAGCACGTATTGCTTGACATATTTAAGCAAAAAGGATAAAATTATAATGTTGTAGAAGTATGACATGGAAGACTAATATTTCTTTTTGTTATATGTACAATGAAAACTTAATAAAGGAGGTGCTCCTGTGCCACAAGTAATTATTGCTGTTGTTATCACACTTATAATTACTGCGGTTGCTGTATGGTTTATCTCGACTGAATATCACAAGAAGGTAGCAAATACCAAGATTGGAAATGCAGAAGAGCAGGCCAGAGGCATCATCGACGAGGCTGTGAAAAATGCCGAAGACAAGAAGCGCGAAGCTATGCTTGAGATCAAAGAAGAAACCATTCGTTCCAAGAATGAGATTGACAAGGAGATCAAAGAGCGTAGAAATGAAATTCAGCGTAACGAGCGTCGTATTGTGCAGAAGGAAGAAAATCTGGACAAGAAACTCGAAGCGATTGAAAAGCGTGAGGCAAGTTTCCGTGCCAAAGAAGAAGATTTGAAGAAGCAGAAAGTTGAGATAGCAAAGCTCAACGAACAGCGCGTACAGGAACTGGAAAGAATTTCAGGATTAACCTCTGAACAGGCAAAAGAATACCTCTTAAAGACCGTGGAAGAAGATGTGAAGATTGACACTGCGAAGATGATCAAGGAAATGGAAGCGCAGGCGAAGGAAGAAGTCAACAAGAAGGCAAAGGACTATGTAGTTACTGCAATTCAGAAATGTGCTGCGGATCACGTTGCTGAAACCACAATCTCTGTTGTACAGCTTCCGAATGATGAGATGAAAGGCCGTATCATCGGTAGGGAAGGACGAAATATTCGTACACTTGAAACGATGACAGGAGTAGATCTGATCATTGATGATACGCCGGAAGCAGTTATCCTTTCCAGCTTTGATCCGATTCGAAGAGAAGTTGCAAGAATTGCACTTGAAAAGTTGATCGTGGATGGACGGATTCATCCGGCTCGTATCGAGGAAATGGTTGAAAAAGCGCAAAAAGAAGTAGAGACAATGATTCGTGAAGAAGGCGAGGCTGCTGTATTAGAAGTCGGCATCCACGGCATTCATCCGGAGCTTGTCCGGCTTTTAGGCAAAATGAAGTATCGTACCAGTTATGGACAGAATGCATTGAAACATTCGATTGAGGTCGCACAGCTGACAGGTTTGCTTGCCGCAGAAATCGGTGAGGATGTCCGTATGGCAAAACGTGCGGGATTATTACATGATATTGGTAAGGCTGTAGATCATGATATGGAAGGTTCCCATATCCAGCTGGGTGTGGAACTGTGTAGAAAGTACAAGGAATCACCTCTTGTCATCAATGCAGTGGAAGCACATCACGGTGATGTGGAGCCGGAGAGTCTGATTGCATGTCTGGTGCAGGCAGCCGATACCATCAGCGCTGCACGTCCGGGTGCGAGAAAAGAAACTTTGGAAACATACTCAAACCGCTTACAGCAGCTTGAGGATATTACAAATAGCTATAAGGGTGTAGAAAAATCTTTTGCAGTTCAGGCAGGTAGAGAGGTTCGTATCTTAGTTGTTCCTGAGCAGATCAGCGATGCGGATATGGTTCTTTTAGCCAGAGATATTTCAAAACAGATTGAGACTGAGTTGGAATATCCGGGTCAGATCAAGGTAAATGTGATCAGGGAATCGCGTGTTGTTGACTACGCTAAGTAATTGTGAAAATGAACTTAAAAAGGCTTAAGACCGCGGAAAGCGGGATTAAGCCTTTTTTTATATTATAATGTGCTGTAAAATAAATACATTGGGATTTCACGGAACGTATAGAATAAAAAGGAGGGACCAGTACAGCACGGCTGCACTGGCCAGATTATGAAAAAAATGATCGAAAGGTTTTGGTTCCTTTTGATGATTTCACTATACCGGAAAAGTGTGAAATGGATATGTTACAAATTTGAAGAAACTGTGAACGATGAAAAATATCCGGGGATGATGTCCGGACAGGAAAGAGAGGTTTGAAATATGGTAGAGCATGTAAAACGATTGAAGAGAGAACTGGTATACAAGGGAGCAATTCTGGATATCTACAAAGATACGATGGAACTTCCGGATGGAAACAAAGCAGAGTGGGATTTTGTATCCCATCGTATGGGCGCAGCCGCCATTCTTCCGGTTATGAAGGATGGAAGAATTGTGATGGTGCGTCAGTACCGCAATGCGCTGGAGAGAGAAACACTTGAAATTCCGGCCGGCTGTCGGGACAGTAAGACGGAAGATACGGCGTATTGTGCGGCACGGGAGATGGAAGAGGAAACGGGATACCGCAGCACGAATGTGAAACATTTATTATCCCTGCGTACGACGGTGGCATTTTGTGATGAGGCGGTTGATATTTTTGTAGCTACCGATCTGGAAGTGGGAACCCGGCATCTGGATGAAGCGGAATCCATTGATGTGGAAATTTACACACTGGAAGAGTTGTGCGATATGATCTATGAAGGGAAAATTCAGGATGGAAAAACCATTGCTGCAATTATGGCATATGCGGCAGCAAAAAAAGGTGGAATGGGAAAACATCTGGATTTATAAAAATGGAATAAAGAAAACGGACAGGGCATAGGCTGAAAAGAAAAGAGTTTTAGGAATTTTTATGAAAAAGGAACTGGCGATTGGAATCTGTTTTGGCCTGGCGGGAATTTTATGTACCTGTCTGTTTGGATATGAATATTTTACGACTTATGGATTTTTAAATGCGTATCATATGAAAGCATTTGCGGCATCGGATACCGGGTATTTGCCGCTTCTGGCAAATATTTTATGGGAAAGGGGAAAAGTGTTTGTGATTATTGCAATCCTTTCCCTTACTGCTTTAAAAGCAATTCTGCCATTATTATTGCGCTGCCTGATTTATTTTACCGGCGGGGTATTTTTTGCTGCCTGTGTGATGAATATGGGGATTCTTGGAATTGTTTTTTTTCTGGTATCGTGGCTGCCACATGGAATTTTGTATCTTGCAGCGCTTGCGCTTTTACTGCTGGTAGAACCGCACAGGTTTTATAACCGGAAAAATCCATGGCTGCTGCGGCTGGCATGGGGGATGGGAGTTGCGGTACTGGTACTTCTTGGATGTGTATTGGAGGCATCTGTTGGAATCCGGCTGTTACGTTTTGTTGTAGAAAAATTATAAAAAAATTATAAAAAGATGGAGTGCAAAAGGAACACTTTTTACACTCCATTTTTGTTTTCAGACAAAAACTGTTTATTTTGCGTTCATCTCCGCAATGTCATAGATCAGCTGTTTGGAATCTTCCCATCCGAGACAAGGATCGGTAATGGATTTTCCGTAAATATGATCTCCGATAGACTGATTTCCCTCTTCGATGTAACTTTCAATCATCAGACCCTTTACCAGAGAACGGATATCGGAAGAAAGCTGGCGGTTATGCATCACTTCTTTTGCGATACGGATCTGTTCCTTAAACTTCTTTCCGGAGTTGGAATGGTTGGTATCAATGATGGCTGCCGGATGGATGACATCCATTTTTTCGTACATCTCATGAAGACGGATCAGATCTTCATAGTGATAATTCTGGGTGGTATTGCCGTGCTTGCTGACTGCACCGCGAAGAACCACGTGAGTCAGAGGATTTCCGGTTGTCTCCACCTCGTATCCGCGATAAACGAAATGATGCGGATGCTGTGCCGCGTATACAGAATTGAGCATAACAGAAAAATCACCACTGGTAGGATTTTTCATTCCGGAAGCGACATCAAAACCACTGACCGTCAGACGATGCTGCTGATCTTCTACCGAACGTGCTCCGATGGCAACGTAGGAGAGAAGATCCTCGACATATCCCCAGTTTTCCGGGTAAAGCATTTCATCGGCACAGGTAAGACCGCTTTCTTCGATTGCACGGATGTGCATTTTACGCATGGCGATCAGACCCTCGATCATATCCGGAGCTTTTTCCGGATCTGGCTGGGAAGCAATCCCTTTGTAGCCTTCGCCGGTTGTACGTGGTTTGTTGGTGTAAATACGCGGAACTAAGATGACCTGATCCTTGACATCTTCCTGGATTTTGGTCAGACGGCTCACATAATCACATACAGAATCTTCGTTATCTGCAGAACACGGTCCGATGATTACGAGGACACGTGAATCTTTACCTGTAATTACATCAGAGATCATGAGGTCTCTGTGTTTTTTTAATTCACGAAGCTCCGGGGAAAGCGGATAATCGCGCTTAATGTCTGCCGGAGTCGGTAATTGGTTTAAAAATTCAAAACTCATTTTTTTCTCCTATCTCTTAAGTTCGGATATCACATACCGTGACTATCTTAATGGAAAACGGGAAAAATGTCAAATAACAGGAATCGGTTGTTTCTTTCGGGCTTTTAGAATATAATAACAGAGAATTACAACACAGCAGGAGGTGCAGAGATGGAAAATCTGCTTTGTATAAAAGGAAAGATTATAGGAAAAGGGAAACCGCTTGTGTGTGTGCCGGTCATGGAGTCTTCGAAAGAAGAAATTTTAAGAGAAACCAGAAGGCTGGAAGAAGCACACACGGAAATGATTGAGTGGCGTGTGGATGCGTTTGAAAACGTGGAAAGTCCGAATGCGATCCGCGAAATATTAAACGAAATGAAACATATCATAAAGGAAAGTATTCTGGTGTATACCTTCCGTTCTAAAAATCAGGGAGGGTGCAAAGCACTTTCCGCGGCGGATATTTATGATATTCATCAGGTGGCGGCAGAATCAGATGTCGTGGATTTTATTGATGTGGAATATTTTGAAGCAAAAAATCCGCAGAAAGAAATAGCCATGTTGCGGGAGATGGGAGCATATGTGATTGCTTCCCATCATGATTTTGAACAGACGCCGGACACGGAGGTGATCCGCATGCTGTTGGAACAGATCCGTGAGAGTGGCGCAGATGTCGTGAAACTGGCAGTTATGCCGCAGAATATGTGGGATGTATTGCATTTGCTGGAGGAGACCAACCGCTTTCATGAAAACCATCCGGATCATCCGCTGATTACCATGTCCATGGGTGCAAAAGGGGGGATTTCCCGCGTGGCCGGAGAGTTTTTCGGATCGTGTGTGACATTTGGCGCAGGCGGGCAGGCGAGCGCACCGGGGCAGCTTCCGGTAAAGCAGCTGGAAGAAATACTTCATATTTTACATCAAAGTGTGGATTGACTCTAAATTTGAAGTGTGATATAGTAAAAAGGCACTTGTGAAATAAGAGTGCTATGCAGCCGTAGTATAATGGATAGAACGCAGGACTCCGACTCCTGAGATGCGGGTTCGATTCCCGCCGGGTGCAGTTTATGCTATGTGGCAAGGAAACAACTTACCCATGGAACGACAGGAAAAGCGGTGCGTCATGCACCGCTTTTTTACTGGACGAATAGTATGAGGTGTGGTATCATAAATGGAAAGATGCATTTTTATGGAGGGTTCATATGCAGAATGAAAAATTAAAAAAGTTTACAGACTTTTTTGTGAAATATAGACGATATTTTTGCGCAGCTGTTTTATTTGTGATTCTTGTTGTGATTCTGGTAAAGTGTACCGGTCCGCAGAAAGATCAGAAAGAGACACAAAACGGTACACAGGGAGTGACACAGACTACAGAATATCAGGAAATCGGTAAGCTACAAAAAGATGCAGATGCGGAACTTGTGACACTGATGGAAAATTATTATGCGGCATATGCTGGTGGAGATACGGATTCGCTGGAGATGATTGCACAGCCGCTCAGTGACAATGAAAAGAGTTATATCACGACGTTTTCTGAGTATTATGAGGATTATCAGAACATCACCTGTTATTCCACAAAGGGGGCAACCGATGATTCTTATCTGGTATCTGTATGCTATGATCTGAAATTCAAAGGTGTGGATACTCCGGCACCGGGAATGGATTTCTTCTATGTGGAGAGAGACGGAAAGGGAAATCTGATCATCAATAACATATACTCTGCATACAATTTCAATTTCCTGGATCAGGATCTGGATGCAAATCTGTATTCCCTGATTCTGGCATATGAGAAGAGTGATGAAGTGGTTGCTCTGCAGAAAGAGGTGCAGACAAGCTATAATGAAGCTGTAAAGAGTGATGAAAAACTTGCCAATATGGTGGGTGGAACACTTCGAAATGCCATGGCAAAATGGAGAGAAACGATTGTAAGCAATACCGAAACCCAGACGACAGAGACGGAAAGCCAGACACAGGAAACCCAGACCACAGAGACAAAGAAACAGGAAGAAACTCAAAAGAAAGAAGAAACTCAAAAGACCGAGGAAACCCAGACAACGGAGTCTACGGAAAAGAAGGAAGATATCCAAAAGAGCGATTCCAAGAAATCTACCGGTACGGTCAAGACAAAAGATATCTGTAATGTCAGAAAGAGCCCGAGTACGGATGGTGAGCTCCTCGGAAAAGTGGATATTGGTGTGGAACTGAAGAAACTTGGAACGGAAGGTGACTGGACCAAGGTAAAATTCCAGGGAGAAACCGGATATGTAAAGAGCGAATTTGTAAAGGAAGTGTCTTCCAAGTCAGGTTCCGGCAAGGAAACTGTAAAAACGAAGGATATCTGCAATGTGCGTAAAACCGCCAGTACAGATGGAAAACTTCTTGGGAAAGTGGATGCGGGCGTAAAATTAAAGAAACTTGGCACCAAAGGAGAATGGACGAAGGTGAAGTTCCAGGGAAAAACCGGATACATCAAGAGCGATTTATTAAAAACGGTAAAATAATAAAGACATCATAAAGAAGCGGAGGCTGTGAGGTCTCCGCGATTTTTGTCAGACAGGGAAGAAACGTGGAAGTCAGAATTAATAAATTTTTAAGTGAAGCAGGGGTATGCTCCAGAAGAGAAGCAGATCGCCAGATTGAAGCAGGAAATGTAACCATCGGCGGAAAAACCGCGCGGATGGGGGATCAGGTATCGGATGGACAGGAGGTCTGTTTCTGTGGAAGACCGGTACAAAAAGAAAAAGAAATGATACTGATCGCGCTTAACAAGCCGGCGGGTATTGTCTGCACGGCGGAAAAAAGGGAAAAAAATAATGTGATTGATTTCCTGCATTATCCGAAACGGATCTATCCGGTCGGGCGTCTGGATAAAGAGTCGGAAGGACTTTTGCTGTTGACGAATAACGGTGAGATTGTCAACAAAATTATGCGGTCGGGAAATATGCATGAAAAAGAATATCTTGTTACCGTGAACCGTCCGGTGACGGATGCATTTCTGCATGGTATGGCAAACGGTGTTCCGCTTGTGGAACTTGGCACGACAACGCGCAAATGCAGGGTAGAACGGACAGGAAAAAAACAGTTCCGGATCATTCTGACACAGGGATTAAACCGACAGATCCGACGCATGTGTGAATATTTTGGGTACCGTGTACAGAAACTGGTACGTGTACGGATCATGAATATTGAACTGGGAGATCTCGAATCAGGAAAGTATCGGGATGTTACACCGGAGGAATTTAAAAAGTTAAAACAGTTGATCGCACATTCGAGTAATCAGCCCGTGCGACCAATGGAAAAACCACAAAAATCAAAACGAAAACCACGCAATTCTGCCATACATGGCACGTATACGGTGGTAAATCATCATATAGATAGAGAGAACAAAAATGGAAACAGAAAAGCAACGGATTGAAGAACTGGTAAAACAGTTGAATGCAGCATCAGCTGCGTATTATAACGGACAGGATGAAATCATGCCAAATTATGAGTGGGATGCTTTGTTTGATGAGCTTACCACGCTGGAAGAAAAAACCGGATATATTATAAAGGACAGCCCGACGCAGAATGCCGGATATGAAGAATCCGGAAGCGGACAAAAAGAACCGCATGAGTATCCGGCACTTTCTCTGGCGAAGACCAAACAGGTGGAAGAACTGCAGCAATGGGCGGGAGCTTATCCGATCTGGCTGTCATGGAAACTGGACGGACTTACGCTGGTTCTGACGTATGATAACGGAAATCTTGTAAAAATTCTTACCAGAGGAAATGGAAACCTGGGTACCAACATTACATTTTTAAAGGGTGCGATCGGAGGATTCCCGCAAAAGATTTCGTATCAGGGGCATCTGGTTGTGCGAGGAGAAGCTGCCATATCCTATACAGATTTTGCACAGATCAACGACATGATTGAGGATGACGATGAAAAATATGCAAATCCGCGAAATCTGGCATCCGGAACGCTGAATCTGGAAGATCCGGCAGAAGTAAAAGCCCGGCATGTCAGGTTTCATGCATTTACACTGGTGCATCTGGATGAGCCGATGGTATCGTGGGGAGAGCGGATGCACTTTCTGGAAGAACTGGGATTTGATGTGGTAGACAGGGAAGCGACAACCGCCCAAAAACTTCCGGAAGCCATTGACCGATGGACGAAACTTGTAGAGAGCGGAAAAATGGATATTCCGGTAGATGGTCTGGTGATCTGTTATGATGATACGGATTATGCGGCATCGGGAAGCGTGACCGGGCATCATGCGACACGCGCCGGTTTTGCGTTCAAATGGCAGGATGAGGCCGTGGATACAAAACTAAAATATATCGAATGGTCGTGTGCGGTGTCTACGATTTCCCCGGTTGCCGTGTTTGAACCGGTGCAGATTGAGGGAACAACGGTATCGAGAGCATCTCTATGCAATATCAGCGAGATCGAGCGTCTGGGAATCGGAAAAGAGTGTACACTTTCCGTGATCAAAGCCAATAAGATCATTCCGAAATGTATTGCGGTAAAAGATGCTGTAGGTGCTCCAGAGATTCCATCCCAGTGTCCGGTGTGCCATGCACCGACAAAAGTTTATGTGAGTGAAAACAGTGGCACAAAGACCCTGCATTGTACCAATCCGGACTGTACAGCCAAAAATGTCAAGAAATTTACCCGTTTTGTCAGCAAGTGGGGGATGGATATCGACGGACTTTCCATTCAGACGATGCTCCGTTTTATGAATGCGGGATTTATCCATGAATTTGCGGATATTTTCCGTTTGAAAGAGCATTTCGGGGAGATCAGCCAGATGGAGGGCTTTGGTGAAAAATCTGTGGCAAATATGGAACAGTCCATTGAAAAAAGCCGGCAGGTACATCCGGTGAACTTTATATTTGCCCTGTGCATACCGCTGATCGGTGTGGATGCCGGGAAAAAAATTGTTGCCGCCATTGGTTTTGAAGGCTTTTTGCAACGTCTGCATCAGGGGGACGGGTTTGAGGATATTGAGGGGATCGGAGCGGAACGTTCCCGATCAATTGTAACCTGGTATCAGAATGAAAAAAACCACAGTGGGTTTGAGGATCTGCTTCATGAACTTTCGATAGAACATGTAGAAGTGCAGGATACTTCTTCCGGAAGCTGTGCGGGACTGAGCTTTGTGATCACCGGAGATGTGCATCACTATAAAAACAGGGATGAATTTAAGGCCTATGTAGAAAGCCAGGGCGGAAAAGTGACAGGAAGCGTCTCAAAAAAGACGGCATATCTTGTCAACAATGACGTGGAATCCGCATCATCTAAGAATCGTAAGGCAAAAGAACTGGGAATTCCGATTATTTCCGAAGATACATTTATAGAACAATTTGGTGGGAGGTAGAAAAAGTTATGCCAATCAGAACACAAAGTGATCTGCCTGCAAAGGAGATCCTCGAACAGGAAAATATTTTCGTGATGGATGAGTCCCGTGCGATGCATCAGGATATTCGTCCGATCAATATCGTGATTCTGAACCTGATGCCACTGAAAGAAGAGACGGAATTGCAGATTTTTCGGTCATTGTCAAACACCCCGTTACAGGTAGACGTATCGCTGCTTGCACCGGCATCCCATGCATCCACCCATACTTCAAAGAGCCACCTGAACAAGTTTTATCAGACGTTTCAGGAAATTAAGAACCAGTATTTTGACGGGCTGATCATTACCGGTGCACCGGTGGAACAGATGAAATATGAAGAAGTCGATTACTGGGATGAAGTGTGTGAGATTATGGAGTGGTCCAAAAAGCATGTGACATCCACCCTGCATTTGTGCTGGGGGGCGCAGGCTGCACTTTATTATCATTACGGAATCCAAAAATATGATCTAAAGCAGAAAATGTTCGGGGTATTCCGGCACCATGTAATGAATCGCAAGATTCCGATGGTACGCGGATTTGATGATTATTTTTATGCTCCACATTCCCGGCATACCGAGATCCGGGAGGAAGATATTTTAAAGCATGAAGAACTGACCATTCTGGCAAAATCAAAAGAGGCGGGGGTTTTTCTGGTAATCAATCAGGATGGCAGCCAGATTTTTGTGATGGGACACCCGGAATATGACCGGATGACATTAGACAGTGAATATAAGCGTGACAGGGAGAAGGGACTTGCGATCACGCTTCCGTGTAATTATTATCCGGATGATGATCCAACGCAGCGGCCGATGTTGCAGTGGCGGTCACATGGAAATATCCTTTATGCAAACTGGCTGAATTATTACGTTTACCAGCAGACACCGTATGAGTTTATCAATACCGATGAAATCATTGGGAAATAGGGCAGCCGTTATGGGTTGCAGTTTTTACAAGGGGAATATCCGTCTTTGATCAATTTCTTGCGGAGCCCCTTGTATTTTTTTCGGTTTTTACTGCTCATCTGCTTTACCGAATAACAGTCCGGTTTGTGGAATTTTTTGGTGTTAGTATTTAAAATATAGACCGCGGATGCGTGTTCCTTTGCAGAACTATTATGGGAATTCTGGTTATTTTTTCCACTCAGATGACTGTCACCGGTGGCATAATCTATGGCAACACCTGGCTGTACATTGTAGCAGTAGGTACAAAAACAAATGCCCTTTCCCTGATCCTCCACAGAATAAGCTTCCATCAGGACACCGGAAGCGACCAGGTTACTGCCCTCAAAAACCGGTGTCACGCGGTATAAGACATGGTTATTGGTTTTGTCTATATATCGTGCGGTTTTTTCCTCAAAAGGAAGCATACCTTCATTGTTCATGTAGCGGGTGCCGGTGATCAGGTTCTTTTTATTGGCATTTTCCGCAGTAAGGCAGTAGGCGATGAGGTGGCAGCGGTTATACAGATAGTTGCCGTCCACGACACCGGTGTATTTGACTGTGTGCCAGCCGGATGGCCGGATCTGACCGATTTCCCCGCGCGCTTCGGTCGGCATGGTGTCTTTGCTCACATTGGCATAGGCCACACCGCATCGTCCGAGCTTGTCGAGTTTATGGTAGGATTCAAAAGTGTTGGTGTTTTGCTTTTCCCGGCTGGTGAAATATGGTTTATTTCCATGTACAGCCACAGAAGATTTTCCATTGTATTTTGGAACTTCTTTGATGGAAAAACGGTCTTTTGTGTCCTTTTGGGCAGCCTGTGCAGTCGTGATAAGCGCAGCAGAATCGGAACTTGTATCAGAAATGGGTGGTACAGGTACGAAAGCTACGGAAAAGGCAAGTAAAACAGCAAGCAAAGAAGTCCTGCATTTTGTGAAGTGTAATCGTTTCATGGGATTTCCTCCTTATTCCGTTATGATTTGTTTTCTATAGTATAACATAAAGTAAAGAATTTTTGGAAAAAAGGAAAAAATCCAATAGATTGGAAACGTCAGTTTCGTATATTCTGATGTTGTAAGCGGAACTGTTTCGGTGTCATCTGATAGCGTTTTTTAAAGGTACGGATCAGATGGCTGCAATCGGCAAAGCCTGTTTCTCCCGCAATATAACTTAAATCATGCCCGGTAAATAAAAGGAGATTTTCCACTTTGCTCAGCCGCACAAATTCGATATACTGCTTGCAGCTTTGTCCATAGTATTTACGGAACTGCCGGGCAAAGTAAGAATAACTCATATGATACGTGCGTGCCAGAGATTCAATGTTGATATTTTCCTGGGAATGATCATCGATATACATCAAAACATTCTGCATCGTTTCTTCCTCCACTTCCGGGATCTGATCCGTATCAAAAGAAATTCCCTGTTCCAGCCAGAAACGTAGCAGCTGTACGATCAGCCGGGCGAACTGGGCATAAACACAGGCATCATATCCGTAGCGTTTTTCCTGAACCTCTTTTAAGATATCCGTGAAAAACAGTTCAGCAGGAAAATCGGGCAGGTTGTCCGAATCAAAAACCAGCGGAGGGTTTGTGCTGTTTAAAATCTGGTGAAAGGCAAAGTTTAAATTTGGCAGATAATTCTCGGAAAGTTTTATGCGGTTGAGATTGAATTTACAGCAGATGTAAACATAGGGCTTATCATCGGTATGATAGATGGAGTGCATTGCCTGCGGAGGAAATACAATAAAGGCTCCTTTTTTCAGGAGACAGGTATTGTCATTACAGCTGACTGTTACAGATCCTTCCTGCACATAGACAAGTTCCAGAAAATAGTGCCAGTGGGAGGAAACGGGACCTTCCCAGTATCCGGTGCCACAGCAAAAAGCTTCAATAGGAGAGCGCAGCATATCACTGTATTCAAATAAATTTTCGTTCATATGACCTCCTGGTATTAAGACAAAAATCATAAAAATAGAATAGATTTGTTCTATTTTTATGTGATTGTATTATATCATAATTCAAAAATAATTGATACAATAACGGAAATTTGACAAGAAAGACAGTGGGGGCTTGTGATGAAAGTGAAAAAAGAAACATTGTTTCCAAAGACAAAAATACAGTGGCTGTGGGAAAATATGAAAGGCAGACGTGTATTATATGTGATCGGCATGCTGGGAACTGTTGTCTATAATATATTGCAGCTGACGGTTCCGTATTATTCCGGAAGAATTGTGGATCTGTTTTTAAGCGGGGCAGATGCGCGGGAAAATATGAGAACGAATAGCGGTTTGTTCTATCATCTGCTCATACTGATGATTGCATTTACCGTACTTCGCGGTGTGATTGTCTATGGAGACTGTATGATTTACGAGCATGTGTCACAGACGGTACTGTACCGTGTGCGCAATTTTTTGTATGACAAAATCCAGAGGCAGGATATGACCTTTTACAGCACATATCGTACCGGCGATCTGATGACGCGTGTTACGGGCGATCTGGATGCGGTGCGCCACATGGTTGCATGGGTGATCCGCATGGTGATCGAATCATTTTCCCTGTTTGGTGTGGTGGCAATATACTTCTTTTATATGAACTGGAAAATGGCTCTGAGCCTGTTAATTATTTCGCCGTTTGTGTTTTTTATCATTTATCTGTTCAAAAACAAGGTGGCACCGATGCATGCGAAACTGCGTGAAAAACTGGCACAGATGAACACCTATGCGCAGGAAAATATTTCCGGAAACCGTGTGGTAAAAGCGTTTGCCAGGGAAGCATATGAAATTGAAAAATTTGACCGGGCAAACAAAGATTATGCAGAGACGAACAAAGAAACCAGCATGGTATGGCTGAAATTTTTCCCATATGTGGAAAGCATTGCAAACCTTATGCCGGTAGTGATGCTGGCCGTGGGCGGTGTCTTTTTAATCCGGGGCGAACTGACGATGGGAGATTATGTGGCATTTTCCGGACTGATCTGGGCAATTGCCAACCCGATGCGCCAGATGGGGAATATCATGAATGAATTTCAGCGGTTCTCAGCCGCATCCAAAAAAGTGATGGAGATTTATTATTCCGAGCCAAAGATCAAAGATGCTTTGGATGCAGCTGCGCACACGGATCACTTTAAAGGAAAAATCGAATTCCGGGAGGTATCCTTTCAGTATGAAGATGGGGAACTTCCGGTGCTGCATGATATCTCTTTTACCGTAAAACCGGGGGAGACCATTGCAATCATGGGAGAAACCGGCTGCGGAAAGACTTCCCTGATCAACCTGATCCCGCGGTTTTATGAGCCGACGAAAGGGGAAGTGCGGATTGATGATATACCGGTGCAGAATTTCAGACTGTCCGACCTGCGCAAACAGATCGGACTTGCCACACAGGATGTACTGTTGTATTCCGATACGATCGAGGGCAACATTGCCTACGGAGACAGCAGCATTGATCTCGAAGAAGTGGAAAAATTTGCAAAATATTCTGCGGCATCTGATTTTATCTCAAAGATGCCGGAAGGATATGATACGGTGGTCGGAGAGCGTGGTGTAGGCCTTTCCGGCGGACAGAAACAGCGAATTTCCCTGGCAAGAGCACTGGCGGTGCGGCCTTCGATTCTGATTCTGGACGATACGACCTCTGCGGTGGATATGGAAACGGAAAAACAGATTCAGGAAGCACTGCGGCATCTGGATTTTTCGTGTACGAAGGTAATTATCGCGCAGCGGATTTCCACTACGATGATGGCGGATCAGATTCTGGTGATGCAGCATGGACGGATCACGGAGATGGGAAATCATGAGGAACTTATGGCAAAAAAAGGATATTATTACGAACTGGTACAGCTGCAGACCGGCGAAGACCTGGTATAGGGGGTGAGACAATGGCAAAGAATACATATAAGCAGGATGAAATCTTGGAAGAACCGTTTGATATCCGGCATCTGCTCCGGGCGTCATCCTATATCAAAAAATATCGCAGGGGTATGATCCTTGCGATCGTCCTCAGCGGAATCGGAGGAGCGTTCGGGTACGTGGCACCGATGATTATTCAGCGGGCACTTGATATTGCGGTGCCTGATAAAAATATGAGACTGTTATTTTCCCTGGTGGCGGCGCTGATTGCCATCTATGTGGTCAGCGTGATTTTTACCACGATCCGCAGCCGCATCATGGTGGATGTCAGTCAGAATATTATTTATGATATCCGCAAGGACCTGTTTGAACATCTGCAGGAACTTCCGTTTCAGTATTACGACGACAGACCGCATGGAAAGATTCTGATCCGGGTGGTCAATTATGTCAATTCGGTATCGGATATGTTGTCAAACGGACTGATCAATATCGTGCTGGAAGCATTTAATCTGCTGTTTATTATTATTTTTATGTTTATGGTAGATGTGCAGATGGCACTGGTCGTGTTGTGTGGAGTTCCCGTGCTTGCCGTCTTTATGTTCTGGATCAAAAATAAGCAGAGAAAGGCGTGGCAGGCCGTATCCAACAAGAACTCAAACTTAAATGCGTATCTGCAGGAAAATATTGTAGGTGCCCGGATTACACAGATTTTTGCACGTGAGGATGAAAATGCAAAAATCTTTAACGGACTTTCCAAAGAATGCAGACGGACCTGGAATACCGCTGTGCGCTACTCAAACCTTGTATGGCCGGGCATTGATACCATTTCGGTGTTTGTCCGTGCTGCCATCTTTTTGTTTGGCCTTGTCATTTTCGGGCAGGAAAATAAGTCGCTGGGAACGATCGTGGCGATTTCCAGTTATGCTTCGTATTTCTGGCAGCCGATCATGAACCTTGGAAATATATTCAACAATTTTATCAATAATATCGCTTATCTGGAACGGATCTTTGAAACCATCGATGAGCCGGTTACCGTAAAAGATGCAGAGCATGCGATCAAGATGCCAAAGATCCGGGGGAAAGTTACGTTTGACCATGTGACCTTTGCATATGATGAGACAAAAACGATATTAAAAGACGTATCCTTTACGGTAAATCCCGGGGAGAGTGTTGCACTTGTAGGACCGACCGGGGCCGGAAAGAGTACCATCGTCAATCTGATTTCACGGTTTTATAATGTCAATGGCGGAAAGGTACTGATCGATGATCAGGATATCGCAGATGTGACCATTCATTCTCTCCGTGCGCAGATGGGGATTATGATGCAGGACAGTTTTATTTTTTCGGGAACAATTGCAGATAATATCCGGTACGGAAAATTGGATGCCACACAGGAGGAAATTGAAAAAGCGGGAAAAATTGTCTGTGCCGATCCGTTTATCCGGGAAATGCCGAAAGGATATGAAACACAGGTGCGGGAGCGTGGGTCCATGCTTTCCCAGGGACAGAAACAGCTGATTTCTTTTGCGAGAACACTGCTTTGTGACCCGGCAATTCTGATTTTGGATGAGGCAACTTCCAGCATTGATGTGCAGACGGAAAAAGCATTGCAGACCGGATTAAACCGTATGCTTAAGGGCAGGACATCCTTCATTATTGCGCACCGGCTCTCCACGATCCGTGGCTGTGACAAGATCATGTATATTGATGACGGAGGAATCGCAGAGGCGGGAACGCATGAAGAACTGATGAAAAAGAAAGGCAGATATTACAAACTGTATACGGCACAGAAATCTTTGCACTAAAATAAACGAAAAGAGCCAAAAGTACTAGGAATTATCCCCCTTTTATGTTACCATAATAAGTGCAATTATTATGAACAGAAGGGGGATACTTATATGGCAAAAGAACTAGTTGCGATGTTGCTTGCCGGAGGCCAGGGGTCCAGATTATATGCACTGACACAGAAGCTTGCAAAGCCTGCAGTTCCGTTTGGGGGAAAGTACCGTATCATTGATTTTCCACTGTCGAACTGCGTAAATTCAGGAATTGATACGGTGGGGATTCTGACCCAGTATCAGCCGTTTGTATTAAACGAGTATATTGGAAATGGCCAGCCGTGGGATCTGGATCGTCTTTACGGAGGCGTGCATGTACTTCCACCGTACCAGAAAGCATCGGGGTCTGACTGGTACAAGGGTACGGCAAATGCCATTTATCAGAATATTGCTTTTATTGAGCGCTATGATCCGCAGTATGTGATTATTCTTTCCGGAGACCAGATCTGCAAACAGGATTACAGTGATTTCCTTGAGTTCCACAAGCAGAAAGGGGCAGAATTTTCTGTCGCAGTCATGGAAGTGCCGTGGGAGGATGCTTCCCGTTTCGGGCTGATGGTAGCAGACGAGGATGACAAGATTACCGAGTTCCAGGAGAAGCCAAAGGAACCGAAGTCCAATCTTGCATCCATGGGAATCTACATATTTAACTGGGATATTTTAAAGAAATATCTGATCGAGGATGAGGCTGACCCGACTTCCGAGAATGATTTTGGAAACAATATCATTCCAAATCTTCTGCGTGACGGAAGAAAGATGTATGCCTATCATTTCAACGGATACTGGAAGGATGTAGGAACGATTCCGTCTCTGTGGGAAGCAAACATGGAAGTGCTTGATCCGGAACATAGCGGCATCAACCTGTTTGATGAAAACTGGAAAATTTACAGCAGAAACAGTGGTATGACCGGTCACCGGATCGGAGAGAATGCCGTGCTGGATAACTGTCTGATTACCGATGGATGTAACATCAAGGGTACCGTCAGACATTCCATCCTGTTTTCCGGTGTCACGGTGGAAGAAGGCGCCATTGTAGAAGATGCCGTTGTCATGGGACACTCCACGATCAAGGCGGGTGCGGTTGTCAGACACTGTATCATTGCAGAAAATGCGACCATCGAAGAAGATGCGGTTGTGGGAGCAAAACCAAAAGGGGAAGGAATTGGAGAAGTTGCCACAATTGCAGCGGATGTAACGATCGGAAAAGGAGCAAAAATTGGTCCGAGCGCTATGATTTATGAAGATGTGAAGGAGGGTGAGGAGCAATGTTAAATTCAAAGACAGAGGCATTGGGAATTATTTTCCCGAACAGCTATGATGCAATGGTGCCGGATCTGGTTTCGGAGCGCCTCATGGCATCCATTCCATTTGCCAGCAGATACCGCATGTGCGATTTTATTCTTTCCAGCATGGTACATAGCGGAATTGACAATATTTCCATTATCGTAAGAAAAAATTACCATTCCCTGCTGGATCATCTCGGCGCCGGCCGTGAGTGGGATCTGGTCCGCAAAAACGGAGGCCTGAATATTGTTCCTCCGTTCGCACAGAAACAGGTAAAGGTATTCGAGGGACGCATCGAGGCACTTGAGAGTCTGCGCGGATATCTGTTAAAGCAGCCACAGAAATATGTCATTATGACCGATGCAAATATTGCCATCAATTTTGATTTTAATGAACTTTTAGATGCGCATATCAAGAGTGGTGCGGATGTGACCATGATGTACCGCAAGCAGGAAATTCCGAAGGCATTTATCCGTCAGAGCAGGGACCGTATGGATCTGTACTATGCACTCGGCATGAACGGAGACCGCGTCAGCAAGATTTACATCAACCCGACCGAAGAGGGGGAGATGAATTTCAGCATGAATATTTATGTGGTAGAACGCGAGTTTTTGATCAATATGATAGATGATGCGTATGTACATGGGCATACTTACTTTGTACGTGACCTTTTGGACAAGCAGATTGACCGGCTGGATATCCGCGGGTTCTGCTACGATGGCTATGTGGTCAATATCCATGATACCCAGAGTTATTTTGAAGAAAATATGCGTCTGTTACAGGAAGAAAACTTAAATGCACTGTTTTCTCCAAATCAGATTTACACCAAGATCCGTGACGATAACCCGACCCGTTATATCAACGGTTCCAAAGCAAAGAATGTTATGGTTGCCGATGGCTGTGTGATCGAGGGAGAAGTCGAAAACAGCGTCCTGTTTCGAGGCGTTCACGTCGGAAAAGGCGCAAAAGTGAAAAACTGTGTGCTGATGCAGGATACCGTAGTGGAAGATAATGCAAGCGTGGAATACGTGATTACCGACAAGAATGTACGTGTCACAGAGGGCAAGTCACTGACCGGAAATGAGTCGTATCAGGTATATGTATCCAAGGGGCAGGTTGTATAATTTTATGCTTTCCAAATAATACAGAGTCTGTTATAATAAGCAAAGATAAAATACTGAGGAGGCAATTGTATTATGGCTGATAGCAGAAAAACAGTTCAGATAAAATCAGATCCTGTCGGGGATGTCCGTATCGCAGATGAAGTCGTTGCGATCATTGCAGGACTTGCAGCAACAGAAGTAGATGGCGTCAGTTCCATGGCGGGAAACATCACAAACGAAATTGTCAGCAAGCTCGGCATGAAGAACCTTTCCAAGGGAATCATGATTGAAATTATGGACAACGAAGTAAAGGTTGATGTTGCCATCAACATTGCATATGGTTACAGCATTCCGGAAGTCTCTGCCAAGGTACAGGATAAAGTAAAGGCTGCCATTGAGAATATGACAGGCCTGACAGTCGCTGTTGTCAATGTCCGTATTGCAAGTGTTGATATGGGAACTGACAATTAAATCTTTGTATTCGAAACAGAATATGGTATAATAAAGGATGTCTGAACGAAAGACATCCTTTATTTTTGAGCGAGGAGAGAAGATGACAAGAAGAGAGTTAAGAGAAAATGTATTCAAGATGCTTTTCCGCGTAGAATTTTTTGATGCGGGAGAACTGCCAGAACAGCTGGAATTGTTTGGCGAAGAAGTGGATCATGTAACCGATCAGGACTTTAAGTATATCGCTGAGCGTTATCGCGACATTTACAATCATCTGCCGGAAATCGACGGGGCAATCAACGAAGTCGCAAAAGGCTGGAAGACAACCCGTATGGGCAAAGTAGATCTGGCACTGATCCGTCTGGCGGTATATGAGATCCGTTACGATGATGAGATTCCGTTTAAGGTTGCGGTCAATGAGGCTGTGGAACTGGCAAAACAATACGGAACCAATGATTCACCGGCATTTGTCAATGGAATTCTTGCAAAGTTTGCAGAATGATGAAACATGTATATTCGGTAGGGCAGGTAAATAAATACATTAAAAATATGTTCGCTCAGGACTTTATGCTGCACCATATCAGCATCAAGGGAGAGGTATCTAACTGTAAGTATCACTCCAGCGGGCATATTTATTTTACAATGAAAGATGCAGACGGAACGATAAACGCAGTCATGTTTGCAGGAAGCCGCAGGGAAGGATTAAAATTCCCGATGAAAGAGGGCGACCGCGTGGTTGTGACCGGATCCGTGGAAGTGTATGAAAGAGATGGCAGATACCAGATCTATGCACGGACGATTGAACGGGACGGAGAGGGAAATCTGTATCTGAAATTTGAAGCGTTAAAGCGGGAGCTTGAAGAGATGGGAATGTTTGCGGAGGAATACAAACAGCCCATTCCCACCTATGCAAAAACCGTGGGGATTGTTACGGCAGAGACCGGGGCAGCGATTCAGGATATCCGCAATATTGCAGGGCGCAGGAACCCGTATGTGCAGCTGATTCTCTGCCCGGCCCTGGTGCAGGGAGAGGGTGCGGCAGCATCAATTGTCCATGGAATTCATGCACTTGAACAGATCGGCGTGGATGTAATCATTGTCGGACGGGGCGGTGGATCCATAGAGGATCTGTGGGCATTTAACGAAGAAATGGTGGCACGGGCCATTTTTGACTGCCGGATTCCGGTGATCTCCGCTGTCGGTCATCAGACGGACTTTACGATTGCAGATTATGTCGCAGACCTGCGGGCACCGACTCCGTCTGCAGCAGCGGAGCTGGCGGTGTTTGATTACCGGCAGGCAATGCAGGAACTGCTTGGCATGCGGCAGCAGATGGACAAAGAACTCCAAAGGAAAGTAACCGTGGCAAGAAACCACCTGGAGCACCAGAGGATGCGCCTGCACTATCTCAGCCCTCAGCAGCGGATGAATGAAAACCGGCGAAGAGTGGCAGAGTATGAAGAGAAACTGACCGGACGCATGGAGGAACTGCTGCGTGAGCGCAGACACCGCCTGGCACTTCTGGCAGGCACGCTGGAGAGTTATTCCCCGGTAAAGAAACTCAGTGGCGGGTATGCATTCGTGGAGGATGGGAACCATCAGGCACTGCGGAGCATCCACCAGATCAGGAAAAAAGATACCGTGCAGATCCATTTGCTGGATGGCGCACTGACGGCAGCAGTGACAGAAATTCAGGCAGCCGAAGGAGTAAAAAATGAGTGATGAATTAGAAAAAAAAGAACCGGGACTGGAGGAACGGTTTGCAAAGATCGATTCCATACTTGATGCGATGGAAGACGAAAACGTAACGTTAGACCGTTCGTTTGCCCTATACAAAGAGGGACTGGAACAGATCAAAGCAGCCGGCCAGTCTTTGGATACGATAGAAAAGGCAATGCTTGTACTGAACCAGGATGGAAAATTGGAGGAATTCTGATGGAGATCAGACAGGAAATAAAACGCAGGGCGGCAGACATTGAAGCACGGATCGCACCGTTTCTGCCACAGGAAAAGGGGTTTCAGCAGACCGTGCTCGATGCCATGGAATACAGTGTTTTTGCAGGAGGAAAGCGTCTGCGGCCGATGCTGATGGAAGCATCTTACCAGATGTTTGACGGAACGAATCCGGCAATTGATGATTTTATGGCGGCGATTGAGATGATCCACACCTATTCACTGATCCATGATGATCTTCCGGCTATGGATAACGACGAATACCGGCGTGGGAAAAAGACAACCCACGCGGTATACGGGGAAGCAATGGCAATCCTTGCGGGGGATGCCCTTTTAAATTATGCGTTTGAGACCGTGGCAGCAGCACTGACCAGAAACGAAGGAGACTGGAGAATTGTCAGGGCTTTTTCCGTGCTGGCACAAAAAGCGGGTATATACGGAATGATCGGCGGCCAGGTGGTAGATGTGGAGAGTGAGAAAACCGGACAGACCATCGACCGCAACCGGCTGGACTTTATCTACCGGTTAAAAACCGGAGCGCTGATCGAAGCGTCGCTTATGATCGGAGCCATTTTGGCAGGCGCGGATGAAGTGTCGGTTGCGCGTATGCAGGAAGCCGGAGCAAAGCTGGGACTTGCCTTTCAGATTCAGGATGATATTCTCGATGTCACGGGATCTTTTGAAAAACTCGGTAAGCCGATCGGCAGTGATGCGGAAAATGAGAAGGCAACCTATGTGACATTTGAGGGGTTGGAGCAGGCAAAAAAGGATGTAGAGCGGCTTTCCGGGGAAGCAATAAAGATACTGGATGAATTTGAAGGAGAGCATACGTTTCTGCATGACCTGTTTTTCTATTTGATCAACAGGGATCATTAATTTTTCGAGGGCAACATGGTTTTAGATCGGATAAAAAAAGTAAATGATATCAAACAACTAAACGAGGAAGAACTGGAGGAGCTACAGGAAGAAATCCGTGATTTTCTGGTGGAAAATATTGCAAAAACCGGAGGACATCTGGCATCGAATCTGGGTGTGATTGAACTGACGATGGCGCTTCATCTGTCATTTGACCTGACGAGAGACCGGATTATCTGGGATGTCGGACATCAGTCCTACACGCACAAGATTTTAACCGGGCGTAAGTTGGGGTTTGCCACTTTACGGCAGTATGGCGGGATGAGCGGATTCCCAAAGACGCAGGAAGACCCGGCGGATGCATTCAATACCGGGCACAGCTCCACGTCCATTTCCGCAGGACTTGGCATGGCGCAGGCAAGGGAACTGACCGGTGACAATTATTATGTGGTCTCTGTGATCGGAGACGGGGCACTGACCGGCGGTATGGCATACGAAGCAATGAACAATGCCTCCCGCATGAAAACCAATTTTATTATTGTGTTAAATGATAACCAGATGTCGATCTCCGAAAATGTGGGAGGAATGAACCAGTATCTGAATTCCTTCCGCACCTCGGATGCCTATCTGGATTTAAAAGACGGTGTGACAAATTCACTGAACCGGATTCCAGTTGTGGGAGAACGGATGGTCAAACGGATCCGGAACGCCAAAAGCGGTATCAAACAGCTGTTTGTTCCGGGAATGTTTTTTGAAAATATGGGTATCACCTATTTAGGACCGGTGGATGGCACCAACATAAAAGAAATCCGAAAAGTGCTTGCGGAGGCAAAGCGTGTGCGCGGTCCGGTGCTGGTTCATGTACGCACGATCAAGGGAGAGGGATATCTTCCTGCCGAGCGTCATCCGGCGCGCTTCCATGGAACGGGACCGTTTGACATTGACACCGGTGTTCCGCTGTATCATCAGGAAAAAGCGCATTACACGGATGTGTTTTCCACCGTCATGCGCAAAATGGGGGAGCGGGAGCCGAAGGTGGTTGCGATTACCGCAGCGATGGCAGACGGAACCGGTTTAAAGAGATTTAAAAATCTTTTCCCGGAACGTTTTTTTGATGTGGGAATTGCAGAGGAGCATGCGGTGACGTTTGCGGCCGGTATGGCAAAGGCGGGACTCAAACCGGTATTTGCGGTGTATTCTTCTTTTTTACAGCGTGCCTATGACCAGGTATTACATGATGTGTGTGCACAGAATCTCCCGGTTGTGTTTGCCGTAGACCGTGCAGGATTAGTCGGAAAGGATGGCGCCACGCATCAGGGAATTTTTGACCTGTCGTATCTGTCAAGTATTCCGAACCTGACGGTTATGGCTCCGAAAAACAAATGGGAGCTTTCCGATATGCTCAAGTATGCGATTGCTGCAGAGGAACCGGTGGCGATCCGTTATCCGCGCGGAGAAGCCTGCGATCTCTGGAAAGATCAGCGGGCACCGATTCAAAAAGGCTGTGCGGAAGTACTCGCCGAGGGTACAGAGGTTGCACTTTTTGCAATCGGTTCGATGGTGGAAACCGCCTGGCAGGTAAGAAAAAAACTGGCAGAAAAAGGAATCCCGACAGCGGTGGTAAATGCAAGATTTGCCATGCCACTGGATAAAAACTGCCTGCGGAAACTGGCAGAATCCCATCCGCTTCTTGTGACGATGGAAGAGAACGTGGCAAGCGGGGGATTTGGAGAGCATGTGGCTGCATTTCTGGAGGAGGAAGCACTGCATACAAAGGTCCTCAGGATTGCAATTCCTGACTGCTTTGTGGAACATGGAAGTGTTGGCGAATTAAAAAAAGCACTGGGACTGGATGCAGATTCCGTGACGGAAAAAATATTAGCAGAATTACCGGAGGAATTATGAAAGAACGATTGGATGTACTTCTTGTAAAACGTGGTCTGGCACCATCGCGGGAAAAGGCAAAGACCATGATTATGGAAGGCAATGTATTTGTCAACAATAACCGGGAGGATAAGGCGGGAAGCACTTTTGCAGAGGATGCTCCGATTGAGATCCACGGAAATACATTGAAATATGTCAGCCGCGGCGGTCTGAAACTGGAAAAAGCGATGACACATTTTTCCATTTCCTTAGATGGCATGGTGTGCATGGACATCGGTGCTTCGACGGGCGGGTTTACCGACTGCATGCTGCAAAACGGGGCAAAGAAAGTGTATTCCGTTGATGTGGGATATGGCCAGTTTGCATGGAAACTGCGCCAGGACCCAAGGGTTGTCTGTATGGAAAAAACAAACATCCGCTATGTCACACCGGAAGATATCGATGATGTGCTCGATTTTGCTTCGGTGGATGTCTCATTTATTTCCCTGACCAAAGTGCTCCCGGCGGCATATGCACTGTTAAAGGACGGCGGACAGATGGTATGTCTGATCAAACCACAGTTTGAAGCCGGACGGGAAAAAGTGGGAAAGAAAGGCGTGGTACGTGATAAGGCCGTTCACGAGGAAGTGATCGAGAGGATCATTACCTTTGCACTGGAAAACGGATTTTCGGTACACCATCTGGAATACTCACCGATCAAGGGACCGGAGGGAAATATCGAGTATCTCGTGCATATTGAAAAATCGGATGAAGCAATAAAGGAGGAATCCGTGGATATTCACGCAGTTGTGGAAGCAGCACACGGAGAATTGGATAAGTAGATGCGTAAATTTATGCTGATCACGAACCGGTACAAAGATCGTGATCTGACACTCTCAAAAGAAATTGTCTCGTACATACAACAAAAGGGCGGCAGTGCTGCAATCTGTGTCAGCAATGTGGAGGATGACAACCAGAAAGATTTTGCACTTTCCGAGATTCCGGCAGACACGGAATGTATCCTTGTTCTCGGCGGAGACGGCACGTTAATCCGCGCAGCAACCAAGGTGGAGGCGCTGCAGATTCCGCTGATCGGTGTTAATCTTGGGACACTGGGGTATCTGTGTGAGCTTGAGGAAGCTACCGTATTTCATGCCATCGACTGTCTGATGCAGGATGATTGCATCATGGAAGAGCGGATTGTTCTGACCGGCGAAAAAATTGGCGGAAACGGCGCACATATGGCATTGAATGATGTCGTGATCCACTGGTCTGGGGATCTGTCCATGCTGCTTTTAAATGTGTATGTCAATGGGGAATATCTGACAACTTACCACGCAGATGGCGTGATCGTTGCGACACCGACCGGTTCCACGGGGTATAATCTTTCCACCGGAGGTCCGATCGTGGATCCGAAAGCAAGGGTGCTTCTTCTGACACCGATCAATGCACATGACTTAAACTCCAAAAGCATTGTGTTTGGAGCGGAGGATGTTGTGGAGATTAAGATGGGAAGCAGACGGTTTCAAAAGGATGAGACGGCATGTGTCAGCTTTGACGGGGACACACCGGAGCATCTGCACGTGGGAGACCGTGTGCGGATTGCACAGGCACAAAGTACCATCCGGATCTGCAAAATCAGTAACCAGAGTTTCCTGGAAATACTGAGAAAAAAGATGAGACCGTAGGACGCAAAGGAGGACATATGAAAACAACACGACAGGCAAAGATACTCGAATTGATTCAGAAAAACGATGTGGAAACACAGGAAGAATTGTCCGCATATCTCGAAAAAGAAGGGTTTCAGGTGACCCAGGCAACTGTATCCCGTGATATCCGTGAATTGAAGCTGACAAAGATTGCGACCGACAACGGCAGACAAAAATATGCGGTGATTACGGATGCGGATTCCAATATGATGGAAAAATATGCAAGGGTTCTCAGGGAAGGATTTTTGTCCGTGGATGCAGCGGAAAATATTGTTGTGATCAAAACCGTGTCCGGTATGGCGGGAGCCGTTGCGGCTGCAGTAGATGCCATGCGTATGCAGGAGATTGTCGGCTCACTTGCGGGAGACGACACGATTCTGTGTGTGATCCGTACGTCCGATGACGCGGTGCACATCATGAAAAAGCTTCGGAAAATTGTAGAACAGTAATAAAAATGCTTCGGAAAAGTAGAAGGAGAATGTATGTTACAAAATCTACATGTGAAGAACCTCGCTCTTATTACAGAAACAGAGGTAGAATTTAAAGAAGGACTTAATATTTTAACAGGAGAGACCGGTGCCGGTAAATCCATCATCATCGGTTCGGTTGCACTGGCACTCGGAGAGAAGGTTCCCAAGGAGCTGCTCCGGGATAACGAAGAGACCGCACTTGTGGAGCTGGTCTTTTCGGTTGAAAACCCAAAGGTTCTGGATGCGATCCGGCAACTGGGCATAGAAACAGAGGATGAAACAGTAATATTAAGTCGTAAGATAACTTCCGGAAGGGCAATTGCGCGGATCAACGGAGAGGCAGTGTCTGCCTCGCGGTTAAAAGAGGTGGCATCCCTGCTTATCGACATTCATGGGCAACATGAGCACCAGTCCCTTCTTTCCAGAAAGAAACATCTGGAAATTCTCGATGCCTATGCAAAAGATGCGCTGGGAGAAAAAAAGGAGCGTCTTGCCGCCTGTTATCAGGAATACCGGAAACTGAAAAAAGAATGGGAGTCCTCGTCTTTGGATACCGAGGAGCGCGCCAGAGAGTTGTCGTTTCTTGCGTATGAAGTAAAGGAAATTGAAGAGGCACAGCTTTCCGTCGGGGAGGATACCCGGCTGGAAGAACAGTATCGCAGATTTGCAAACGCAAAAAAGATCATGGATGCCATATCGGCTGCCGGTGCAGCTACCGGGGGAGACGGCGGTACCGGAGAGAATGCATCGGAACTTATCAGCCGTGCCCTGCGGGAAGTCAGTTCGGTTTCGGCATATGAGGAGCGCATTGCGCAGATGGAACAGATGCTTACCGATATTGATAATCTGCTGAGCGATTTCAATCATGAGATTTCTTCTTACCTGTCGGGGGAGGAATTTGATGACGAAGTCTTTTATCAGACCGAAAAGAGGCTTGATGAGATCAATCACCTGAAATCCAAGTATGGAAATACGATGGAAGAGATTCTGCAGTCAGCAGAAGAAAAAACAAAGCGTATTGCCGTATTACAGGATTATGATAAATACTTAAATGATCTTTTAACTTCCATGAACTGGAAGAAAGAAGAATTGGACGGGCTGTGTGCAGAGGTTTCCGGAATCCGGAAGAAAGCGGCAAAGGGATTGACGAAAGCGATTGCACAGGCACTTGAAGATCTGAATTTTTTAGATGTGCAGTTTACGATGGAATTCCGGAAGACGGAGTACAGTGCCGGAGGCTGGGATGAGGCAGAATTTATGATCTCCACCAATCCGGGAGAACCGTTAAAGCCTCTGGGAAAGGTCGCTTCCGGCGGAGAACTTTCCCGTATTGCGCTCGCGGTCAAGACCGTCATGGCGGATACGGATGAGATTCCGACGTTGATCTTTGATGAGATTGACAGTGGAATCAGCGGGCGTACGGCACAGATGGTATCGCAGAAGATGAAACTGCTGGCAAAGACGCACCAGATCATCTGCATCACTCATCTGCCGCAGATTGCTGCCATGGCAGATGCCCATTTCCTGATTGAAAAATCGGTGGAGCATGCGTCCACGGTTTCCCGGATTCATCCGCTGCGGGAAGAGGAAAGTATCGAGGAACTGGCGCGGATGCTTGGCGGCGTGGAGATCACGGATACGGTTTTACAAAACGCACGCGAGATGAAACGTCTGGCAGAAAAATACGAATAGATAAAACCAAAGTCCGCATACTAAAAGTATCCGAGAAGATAGGAGAATCTTTGGCATGCGGTCTTTTTATATGCGTATATTCAAAAATATTATCTGTATTTATGTTCTGGCGCTGTGCTGCTTTGCCTATGCCACCATGATACATGCCATTCCCGATCATGTATACGTGCAGGAGGGGCAGAAACTGGAACTGGACAAAAAAATCCCGGTCACACTGGCAATGTCCACAAAACCGCAATCCGTTATGGCACAGATCGGGGAGCGGACGTTTCAGGCAATGAAGCAGGAACGGGCAGTGGAAACGTGCAGCCAGCTGAAGCAGGGGGAATATACACTGACCTGCTATCTGTTTGGCATCCTTCCTATGAAAGAGGTGCAGGTTTCCGTGGTGAACGGAAAATCTTTATACGTGAGCGGACAGGTGGTGGGCATTTACGGGGCTGCCCAGGGAGTACTGGTGCTGGGATCCGGCCCGGTGGAAACTGTGGACGGAAGCAGCCGGCAGCCGGCAGAACACATTGTATTTCCGGGGGATTATATTACTGCTGTAAATGGAAAAGCGGTCACGAAAAAAGAAGAACTGATGGAGCGGATCAATCAGTACGGGGAACAACCGGTGGTGCTGACCCTGTGGCGTGGAGCCGAGCAGATTCAGGTATCGGTGGAGCCGGTTGAGGCAGCAGAACACAAAGGCTATCGTCTGGGACTCTGGGTGAAAGATGACATGGCAGGGATCGGCACGCTGACCTATTTTGATCAGGACGGAAACTTCGGGGCACTGGGACACGGAATCGGAAACGGACAGACCAAAGACCTGCTCCGTCTGTCAGACGGCCGGCTGTACAAAGCACAGGTGCTCGGTATCAAAAAAGGTGTCCGGGGAACACCGGGAGAGCTGGAGGGAGTTGTCTATTATGGGAAAGACAACCAGATAGGAGAAGTGTCCAGCAATACACAAATCGGTATCTATGGCACGTTGACGAAAAACTTCCGGGAAGAAAAGAAAAACGAAAGTCTGTTGTGTCCGGTCGGTTACAAACAGGAGATTCAGACAAAGGATGCGGTAATTCTGTCGGATGCGTCCGGGGAACTGCAGTCGTATCGCATCGTAATTGATGATCTTGATTATACACCGGGAGATAAAAATAAGGGAATCCGTTTTCATGTGGAGGATGAGAACCTGCTGAAGCTGACCGGCGGAATCGTGCAGGGACTGTCCGGAAGCCCGATCCTGCAGGATGGAAAACTGATCGGTGCCGTGACCCATGTGCTTGTTAACGATCCAACGAAAGGATATGGCATTTTTGTGGAGGAAATGACGGCAAATAAAATAGGACAAAAGACCTAGATGTGAAATTTGCACAAAAAAAGAAACGGTAAAATGCAAAAAAGTTATATTTTATACATGAAAAAGGATTGCAATAGAGAACAAAAAAGGTTATAATAATCATTAATTGATCGAAATTATTCGAAAATAATGAATGTTTAACGTAGTGGGAGTATTACATGGATAAGTTGGTAGGGTTTGCCCGGAAGAAGCGACTGGGCGATCTGCTTGTGGATGCAGGAGTTATTTCGCAGGATCAGCTGGTAAAAGCGTTACAGGTCCAGAAAACAGAAAAACAGGGAGAACGTCTCGGAGTGGTACTGATAGATCTGGGGTTTACAGACGAAAAACAGATCGTAGAGGCACTGAAGGCACAGCTGAAAATACAGAGTGTCGATCTGTCGACCCTGCGCATCCCGGAGGAAATCATCCGGCTTTTGGACGAGGCAGTGCTGCGGAAGTATAATCTGATTCCGTTTAAGTTCAATGAGAAAAATCCCAATCTTTTGTGCGTGGCAATGAGCGATCCGCTGGATATCCGGGCGATGGACGATGTTTCCATCATTACCGGGTGTCAGGTGGAGCGTTTTGCTGCAACCCCGAGTGATATTGCGGCAGCTATCGACCGTTACTATGGAAATGCAGAAGCCCTGCGTGTGGCAGAACAGTATACAAGGGAAAAGCAGGAACAGGCAAAAGCCAGGGCAGCCTTAGAAACCGGGAGTGGAAACGATGAGAACAATGTCCAGCAGGCACCGATTGTCAAACTGTTAGGACAGATCATCGAGCAGGCGGTCCACAGGAGAGCCAGCGATATCCATATTGAGCCGATGGAAAACCAGGTGCGGATCCGGTTCCGTGTGGATGGCGTGCTGCACGAAGCCATGCGGCATGACATCAGCCTGCATGCCGCACTGATCGCAAGAATTAAAATTGTCAGCGGACTTGACATTTCCGAAAAGCGCCGCCCACAGGACGGTCGTGCGACCAGCATTGTGGACCGGCAGGAATACGACATCCGTGTGTCCGTGCTTCCGACCGTCTACGGGGAAAAGGTCGTTATGCGTCTCGCACAGAAAAAAGCACTGACATTGGACAAGCGGGATCTGGGATTCCCGGAGGACGAATTAAAAAAATTTGACCACATCCTAAGCCATCCGAACGGGCTTATTCTCGTCACGGGACCGACCGGAAGCGGTAAGTCCACGACATTATATACTGCATTAAATGAATTAAACGTAGAAGGTGTCAATATCATCACGGTAGAAGATCCGGTTGAGGCGAACTTAAACGGGGTCAACCAGGTACAGGTAAACGAAAAGGCGGGACTTACCTTTTCCTCGGCACTGCGTTCCATCCTGCGTCAGGATCCGGACATCATCATGATCGGGGAGATCCGTGACCAGGAGACCGCAGAGATTGCGGTAAAGGCATCCATCACCGGACATCTGGTGGTCAGCACCTTACATACAAACAGTTCGGCAAATACCATCACCCGTCTGGCAGATATGGGAGTGGAAAACTACCTGATTGCGGATTCCGTGGTCGGAGTAATCGCCCAGCGTCTGGTGCGCCGGGTCTGTCCGGCATGCGGAATTGTCCGGGAGGCAACCGCAGGGGAGAAAAAAATACTCGGCATAAAGGATCCCGCCAGACGGATCAATGTCCGTACACCGGGGCACAAAGAATGTGTCCGCTGCGGCGGAACCGGATACTATGGAAGAATCGGTATTTATGAGATCATGCCGGTCACGGCAGACCTGCGGCAGGCGATCAACCGCGGGGAGAATGCGGATGTGCTTGAGGAGATCGCACTCACACATGGCATGAAAACGCTTCGCATGAGTGCCATTGATTACGCACTGCGCGGAATCACCACCGTCGAGGAAGTGCAGCGTGTGGCATACGATGACGAAGAGGATTAAATAAAACAGGGAAGGGAAGGCAGCAAAACAGATGGAATTGTCAATGTATACGCTTCTTTCGATAGCAAAAGCGCATCATGCGTCCGACTTACATATTACAGTTGGGGTTCGCCCAAAATGCCGTATTAGCGGAACACTTTACGAGATGGATGGTTTTGATAAGCTGACACCTGCGATGACAAAAGAATTGGTGGAATCTATGTTTGGACCGAAACAGAAGGCAACCATGGAGGCCACAGGGGAAGTGGACTTTGCCTACACGGATACGCGTGTGGGACGGTTCCGTGTCAACGCTTTCCACCAGAGAGGTTCCTATGCGGCTGTACTGCGTATCGTGGCAAGCGATATCCCGACACCGGAGGACCTCGGGGTGCCGGAAGCTGTCCTTGGGCTGACAAAGAAAAAGCGTGGGCTTGTCCTTGTCACGGGACCGACCGGAAGCGGTAAATCCACCACACTGGCATCTTTGATCGATGTCATCAATAAAGAACGGAACGAACATATCATTACACTCGAAGATCCGATCGAGTATTTACATAAGCATAACCGGTCCATCGTAAACCAAAGGGAGATAGGGTTGGATACCGATTCTTATGGAAATGCGCTCCGTGCGGCGCTCCGTGAGGATCCGGACATCATCCTTGTGGGGGAGATGCGTGACTTTGATACGATTTCCACTGCCATCACAGCAGCAGAAACCGGACATCTGGTATTCTCCACCCTGCATACCATCGGTGCGGCACCTACCATTGAGCGTATTATCGATGTGTTCCCACCGCACCAGCAGAACCAGATCCGCTCGCAGCTGGCATCGGTTCTTGAGGCGGTAATTTCCCAGCAGCTTCTGCCGACGATCGACGGAAAATCCCGTGTGGCGGCATTTGAAGTCATGCTCGGTACCCCGGCGATCAAAAACCTGATCCGGGAGGATAAGGCACACCAGATTCCATCCATCATGCAGACAAGTAAGAAGATTGGCATGCAGACGATGGATGATTCCTTATTCAGCCTGTATCTGAAACACAAAATTGATGCGGCAAATGCCGTAGAGTATGCACAGGATACAGGAAACATGCAGCAGAAGCTGTTTTAAAAAGGAGTTAAGACATGGCAAGTTATAAATACGAAGTGGTCGGGGCCGATGGAAAACCAAAAACCGGCACCATCGAGGCTATGAACATGGAAGTTGCTTCGGCAGAACTCAAATCCGGTGGCAACACCATCGTTTCCATTGCAAGAGCCAACGCATTTAACAAAGATCTCGAAATCCATATCGGAAAAGCCGTCAGCGTCCGCGAAATGAGCGTATTCTGCCGCCAGTTTGAGAGCGTATTAAATGCCGGTGTGACCGTCGTCGAGGCACTCGACATGCTATCCGAGCAGACCGAGAACAAACCGTTTGCCAACGCAATCGCAGAAGTGCGGGATTCCGTACAGCGTGGGGAGACCCTCGCCGTTGCGATGGCGGAGCACCCGAAGATTTTTCCAAACCTCATGGTGCAGATGGTTGCCGCAGGGGAATCCTCCGGTGGACTGGATAAAGCGTTCAGCCGTGTGGGAAGCCAGTTTGAAAAAGAGGCCCACCTGAAGGGGCTGATCATCAAGTCGGCGATTTATCCGGTCATCCTGATTCTTGTTATTATCGTTGTTGTAGCCATCATGATGATTAAGATTGTGCCTACCTTTACTTCCCAGTTTGACGAAGTCGGCGGAAAACTGCCGGGCATCACGCTTGCAGTCATGGCAGTCAGTGATTTCTTTGTGCACAGCTGGTATTTTATTGTTGCCATCATCGCAGGGATTGCCATATTTATCCATGCGTGGAAAAAGACAGAGAGTGGGGCACATATATTGGGAAAATTTATTCTAAAGGTACCGCTGGTCGGCCCGCTCAGCATCAAGACGGCATCCTCGCGCATGACGCGAACACTGTCCACACTGATGGGCTCCGGTGTCCAGCTGGTGGATGCACTCGGGCTTGTGACCGAGATGATGGGGAATGCCGTGGTTAAGCAGGCATTAAAAGATGCGACCGAAGAGGTCAGCCGTGGAATCCCGCTCTCGAAGCCGCTGGCAGATTCCGGGGTCTTTCCACCGATGGTCTACCATATGATAGAGATCGGGGAGGAAACCGGTAATATGGAAGACATGCTCGACAAAGTCGCAGCATATTATGATGAAGAGGTGGAGTCAGCGACCGAGGCACTGCTTGCCGCAATGGAACCGCTCATCATTATTGTGATGGCAGTTATTGTGGTGCCGATCGTCCTTGCGATCATGATGCCGATGTACAGTCTGTACGACAGCATCGGAGCCTGACCGCAGGCAGAAGAAGGGTTGTTACATGTCTGCCATGAGACATGTGATGATAGATACATAAAAAACATATTTAGTAAAAGGAGAACAAAGGGTATGAAGAAAATTATGGAACTGCTTCAGAACATGAAAGCAAAGAATGAAAAGAAGGATAACAAAGGTTTCTCTCTCGTAGAGTTGATTATCGTTATCGCAATTATGGCAATTTTGGTAGGTATTGTTGGTACACAGGTAATTCCTTATATTGACAAATCAAGAAATGCAAAAGATGTGCAAAAATTAAGTGGTTTATGTACAGATGCAATGACTGCATATTCCTCAAATGCAGCAACACTTGATGCGACATCTGTATATACAATTGAAATTGGTGATTCGGTTGATGTAAAAAAGGGTGGAGCAGCGGATACAGATACAACCTTAAAAGATGCTTTTGAAGAATTAAATGGTATTAAAAAAGTTAGTGACCTTAAATTAGAGTCAAAAGCAGGAAAAGATGTTACAAAGGTTACAATAACTTGTCAAAATACTGGAGACATGATTACAGTTACAACAACTTTGAAAAGTGGCTCAAAAGCTAAGAACTTTAGTCCTATTACCTCTAAATAATTTTTAGGAGAAACAAATGCTAACCCAACTTACGATTTTTCTTTATATTGTTATATTTTTATACGGAATCGTCATCGGCAGTTTCTTAAATGTGCTGATCTTCCGTATCCCGAAAAAAGAGAATATCGTGCAGTCCTCGCACTGTATGAACTGCGGACGTAAGCTGGGCTGGCGGGACATGGTTCCTGTATTTTCCTACATAATTCTTCGGGGCAGATGCCGGCAATGTGGTGCTAGGATTTCCATACAGTACCCATTAATCGAGGCTTTAAATGGTGTGCTGTATGTGGTCGTTTTCATGGCGGGCGGTTTCACGTTCAGCAGTGTACTGTATTGCCTCATGACATCTGCCCTGATTGTCATTGCGGTCATCGATGAGAGAACCTATCAGATACCGGTTTCCCAGAACCTGTTTCTGGGACTGCTCGGTATCCTCATGACCGTGTATGATTTCCGGCATATCCTGTCCCATATCATCGGGGCAGTCATTGTCAGCCTGTTTTTGTATGGCCTGTATTATTTCTCCTCCGGCAAAGCAATCGGTGGGGGAGACATCAAACTCATGGCATATGCAGGCCTGCTCTTAGGCGCAAAAAACATTATTTTTGCATTTATTCTTGCATGCATTCTTGGCTCCGTCATCCATACCATCCGTATGAAAGTAAGCAAGCGAAACAACCTGCTTGCACTCGGCCCGTACCTTTCGGCAGGCATATTCATCGCCGCACTCTGGGGCAGCCGTTTCTGGACCTGGTATCTCGGCATGATGGGCATTTATTAAAACATGGCATGAACTGCTACGTATGGCATAATTAAAAAAAGTAAAGTTTTTCTTATTCCTGTGGCGAATTTTGAACATCCTTCCTATTCGCCATCTAAATTTTACATCACAACATAACGATGGAAAATGTATGAAAGCCAATTAGCACACGTAAAATCTTTCGCCAAAATTCTTACAGCCTCTTCCCGAAGAGAACATGAGCGAGGGATAATTGTCTTTCATACATTTTCCAGCACAACTGCTAGAAAATATAAAGGAGAAAATGAAAATGGTCAAAAGAGTAGTAAGTATTGAGGCCGGTGTATGGTGGACAAAAGTCGCACTGGCCGATTACCGCAAGAAAAATCCGCCGGTACATAAAGCGTTTGCGTTCCGCACCCCGGAACATGCGGTGGAAGATGGCTATATCCGCGATAAAGAAGCGTTTGCATCGGCATTAAAGGCCGAACTAAGCAGACACGATATCCATGAGAAGGAAGTTGTATTTACCCTTTCGTCCTCTAAGGTTGTTACCCGTGAGGTTATGATCCCGTTTGTCAAGGACAATAAGATCATGGGAATTATTGAGGCACAGATCCGTGATTACTTCCCGATGGATGTGAGCAATTACACCATCAGCTACAGCAAGATGGACGTGGAGGAAGAAGACGGAAAGAAGATGCTTAAGCTACTTCTTGTTGCAATTCCGGATAACCTTTTAAACAACTATGTGACCTTTGCCGAGCTGGCAGGGCTTAAGGTGGAGACGTTTGACTATATCGGAAACGGAACGGTACAGCTTTTGTGTGACAGTTTTCTGGAAAATGCCGTGGTCGTGCAGCTGGAAGAACAGGCAACGGTCATCAGTATTCTGGAAAATAAAAAACTGGTCTTTCAGCGTGTGACACCGTATGGCTATGGAGCCACGATCACGATGGTGATCGACCATCCGGTGCTTGGGATTGATGATGAGGAGAAAGCACTTGATTTTCTTTTAGACCACAATGTCATATACAATCGCCCGACCGTTCCGGAGATGGGAAACCAGGAGGAGATGAAGCGTCAGCAGGAGCTGGCAAATGAGGCATATGAAGATCTGGCGGAATCGCTGCGGTATCATCTGCGAATTGCCAATACGGCGGTTGAATATTACCAGAATCAGATCAAACAGGAATTCGTGGGAAATGTCTACCTGGTAGGGGACGGTTCCCGGTTTGCGGGTATGCATAAACTGTTTGCCCAGGAGCTTCCGCTTCCATTGCAGGAAATTGATTTCACTAAGGTAATTGATTTAAAGAGTGAAAAAAATAAAGCGGTTGAAGAAGAGGGGATAACGACAGCGTCCTCCGGACGCAGACCGAAGGCTGCAACGGCTGTTGGCTTTTTGTCCGTCATCGGTGCGGCGGTGCATCCGATTGATGCCAAACCGAAGGACATGCTTGTGGCAGATTCCAAAAAGAATGACCTTCACACGGCTTATGTCATTTTTGTGGGAGCGGTATTAGTCAGTGTATTGTTGATTCTTGGATCGAGTGTGCGTCAGCTGGTGGCATATACGCAGCATCGCAATTTGACGAAACGGATCAATGATCTTTCGTATGTGCAGGAAACCTATGATGATTATGCGCGGGTACAGGCAGAGGAACAGGTATATGAGAAGCTGGATCTTGCCACCGTTACGAAAAATGAGCAGTTGTATCCGCTGATTGAGCAGCTGGAAAATGCGCTGCCAAACGATGTCAAGGTAGAGAGTATTCAGACAGATGCAGACTTAGTCAGTATCAATCTGAAAACAGATAAAGAAATTGCCGTTGGACAGATGCTTTTGAATTTTGCGGATGTGACCCTGCTTCAGGATCTTTCCATTCCATCCATGTCGGAGGAAAAAGACGACGAAAGCGGTGTGAGCACATGGACATACACGTTAAATGGCTATTACACCCAGGCAGATATCGGTGAGGACGGACATCTGATCGAGGAGGCGGTTCCGACATCGGAGGACACAGACACGGATACCAATAACGCAGAGGAAGAGGAGCGGACAAATGAATAAATTAAAAATTTCAGATTCAGATAAGCGGCTGTTGCTCATTTTCTTTGCAATTGTGATTGTAGCATGTTCCTATTTCTTTATTTTTAATAAGGGAATGAGCAAGGCGGCGAAGATCGAGGAGCAGAATACGACCGACCGGGCGAAAGTGCAGCAGATGGAACAGATGGAGGCCGGACTTCCAAAAGTAAAAGAAAATATCCAGACGATGCAGAAAAAGCAAAAGGATATTATTGCGGCTTATCCGGCAGATATGAAAACCGAAAAAGTAATTGAAACTTTGCAGGAGTTCGAGGATAAGAGCAGCAATTTTCATATTACAGATGTGACATTTGCCATGAATATGCCGATTGGGGCAGATAACAGTACAGCCGCTGCAGACGGAAGTGCTGCTGCATCTACGGATACTACGGAAGATACAACGACAACACAGGAAACACAGACCACGGAGGCTGCGGATACACAGAGCACAGAGAGTACTGAAAGCACACCGGAAAACACGACAGGTCCGACCGGAAATGTGGAAGGGTATTATGCATCGATTGGCATCCGCTATGAGGCAAGTTATGAAGGATTAAAGGATATGATTGCCTATGTCAACAAGTTTAAGGATCGTACAACGATTGCCCAGTTTTCCGCCAGCTTCGACAATTCTACGGGAAAATTAACGGGCGATATGACACTCAATATGTATTATCTTGAAAACACCGGAAAAGATTATGTTCCTCCGGTATTTGAGAATATGCCAAAAGGGGTAAACAATATTTTTGGCGGTTCTTCTTCTGGAACCGCAGAGCAATAGAAAAAGCTGACATGGGGAAGGAGGCTTCCGGATGAAAAAACAACAGAATAATGGAGGATTTTCTTTGCTGGAAGTGATTCTTGCCATGGCGATTCTGGCGATTCTTTCCATTCCGCTGTTGTCGTATTTTACGCAGTCGATGAAATACAATGCAATGACGGCAGATAAACAGCATGCGACCAATCTGGCGCAGGAAGTGATGGAGGACTTAAAAAAACAGCCGCAACTGGTGGAGCCTGTGTCAGCCGGGGGATTTACCGTGCCGTATCTGACCGGTTATGTGCAGACGGGATATACCCCTGCAGCTGCGGGAGGAAGTACGACCGCCGGAGAAGTATCTTATTACGGTGCGGCAGATGCGATTGGTCAAAAATATGATGTTGAAGTAAAAGTCAGCACGGATGTGCCGGAAAATACAGCGCTGATGCCTCAAATGGATGGAATTGATGACACAAAAGATGTTGTGGCGGCAGAAGGTGGACAGTTACAGGAAGCACTTACTTATTTTTCCGCAGAAAATGCACAGTATGCAGGTGCAAACAATGTCCCGGCACAGAGTGAAAGTGAAATAGAAAAAAATTTAAAGCGGACGATTTCCATTACGGTGGAACCTACGCATGTGCTTGTCGCATGCAGTTACGCCTGTGAAAATATCGATGGAGTGGACCCGGCAGAAGTCTATACCTGTAATGATTTTGCAGAGGAGGATATGCAGAATATCGAACACATTTATCTGATGTACAATGTCAAGCAGGACAGGGATGCACTTGAAATCCGTTGTGCGGCTGGAGTGGCGGTTCCGAAACTGATCGTTGTCTGTCAGAATATCAGTGAGGTCAACGCAAAGCATCTCTCTTATCAGCTGGTGGTGTCACCGAAAGACGGCTGTAAGATGCCGGCGGTTGCGTCCAATCTTGGCAACAAATCGTACCCGGATGACCCGGCGGCAACAACCAATGCGGGAAACATCTATCAGGATAGCTATTTGCTGAGTGTCGCACCTTTGGTGGAGAGCAAAGAAGGTGTCCGGAAGGTGAATCTGCAGGTTAGTGTATACAAAAAGGGAAAAGGCAACAGCTCCGATAAGGAAACGTATCGGTATATTACGGTGAATTCGGCGAAAGGAGAGTAGCGATGAAAAAGATTTCTTTGAAACGGGATAATCGCGGAGCCTCTCTGCTTGCCGTTTTGATTCTGATGGTGGTTGTGAGTGCGATCGCGGTTGTTATTACAAAAATCACGATTGTCAATATCCAGATGAAAGAAGTGGAGCGCGGTACGAAGAAAAATTTCTACAGTGCAGATGCAGTTATGGATGATCTGCGTACCGGTGCAAGAGAACTTGCAGAAAAATCGCTCGAGAAAGCATATACGGATGTCCTTGAAAATTATCTGACGTATACCGCATCGGGAGCAAATGCACAGGATGTTTTTTCCCGAAAATATATGGAAGATCTGGAGGGACAGTTTGCAAAGGCATCTGTGGGAAAGACAAATACGACAGATGCATCCGGCAATGTCGTGTATACGGTTTCGGATTATAACACCGATACAGTCAAAGGATGTATCAAAGAAACTGCCGAACAGGGATGTTATGTTGTTGCAGCGGATCCGAAGTATGAACTGGATTACGGTGCGGGTACCTTTACATTAAAAGGGGTGCAGGTGAAATATAAGGATGCGCAGGATTATGAGACAAAGATCACAACGGATCTTATTTTTTCTACTCCGCAGATGAATTTTTCCGGACAGGGACAGATCCAGGAGTTTATGAAATATGCTCTGATTGCGGACCGGCAGATTCATGTAAATGCATCGAATGTGCAGGTGGATGGAAGTGTGTACGCCGGAGCGGATGGTATTTTGGCCGACAGCAGCGGAAGCGGAACTTTAAAGGGAAAGTCGATTCTCACACGCGGCGATATCGTGACGGACAGTGGCTCTACGCTTACGGTCGGAAACGGAAATTCTTCGATCTGGGCGGAAAATATAAAGACCTCGGGAAGCGGATCTTCCACGATGGAGATCAACGGAAATACGTATGTGGCAGATGATCTTGAGTTACGTGGAGTTGGAAGTAAGGTGACTTTGAAAGGAAATTATTATGGTTATAATTTCCAGAAAAATTACGGAACTTCCGATACGGTATCTTCGGATGCGGATTTCAGCAGTGCTATGATGGTAAATGGCAGAACGTGTAATTTGAATCTCAAAGATTTAAATTATCTGATGCTGGCGGGACGTACATTTATTTCCCGCAAGACAGATGCAGCAAAAAATCAGGATGTTCTGATGGGAGAATCCATCTCTGCGAGAACCAATCAGCTGGCTTATTATGTGCCGGCAGAGTATGTCAAAAATGGAACGTTTGACAGAAGTGGGTATGCTGCGCATATTGGTATTTCTGACGATACGTTACAAGGGTATCTAAACAGCAGTCAGCCGCTTGTGGCATACTATTTCCCGGAGGGAATGTATTATTACCTGAATTTTAAGACGGAACAGGATGCAAATGATTTCTTTGCAAATTATTACAATAACAATCAGGGAAAGGTAGCACAGTATGCCAATCTCTATCTGGATGAAAATGCTTTGATTATTGACAAGAAAACCATTATGACGTTGAAGGGAGATATTCTTTCGCGTGCTTCTGCTTCGGATGCCCTGAATGTCAAGAAGGTGACGATTCAGCCGGATAACTGGAAAGACGTTAACGGTCTGTTTTGGGATTATTGTTCTAAGTTGGCGGTCCGCTATAAGTCTTTAGAACTGGGACTTACCGATTCCGGGCAGGGTGTGACGCCGGATCAGGTGCGTCTGACAAGTACAGATGCCAGTGGTCATGAAGTGATTGATAAAACGGTCAATCCGCTGTTTGACAAACTGATTGACCGGAAAGCATTCGAACAGGAACTGGAAAAACATAAAACATCGACTACCGAAAGTGTGACCGTTTATTCACCAACCACAGATGTGTATCTGGTGAAAAATACCGGGACCTATGCGCTTCCAAATACGGTTACGCGGGGACTTGTGGTTGCAACCGGGGATGTCAAAGTGTCCGGTGATTTTGAGGGACTGATTATTTCTGGCGGGGTGATTTCGTTTGATTCGAATGCAGGCGCTGCGGGAACCGGTCATATAAAGGGAAATAAACTTCTGGTATCGCAATTGTTCGCGGAAGACCAGAAACGGGATACGCCTTTGTTTTCGCAGTTTTTCCGTGACTGTTCTTCAACGGCGGTATCGAATATTTCCGGAAATCTGGATCTGGATTCGTATCTGAATTACGATAACTGGAAAAAGAATTAAGAGGTGTGCCAATGAAAAAACGAAAACATCTGGGACAAAACGGAATTACATTGGTAGAAATCATTATTGTCATTGCAATTATGGGAATTCTGGCGAGTACATCGGTGATGATGATCGGGCATCTGCATTATGCCAACACGCAGAAGGTGGTAAAGACCCTTGATTCTTCGCTCAGTGCGCTTCAGGTGAAAACGATGAGCAAAACCGGTGATTACTATATGTATGTTTATAAACTGGACAATGGCTATTATATGCGGATTCTTCCGGATAATTTAAGCAGTTTTGATGATACGAAGCTGACGGATGACGGTACGCGGTTGTGTAACAATACCATCAAAATCCGGATGGACAGCAGCACGGGCAATGAGGTGACGGAAAAAGGTGCCGGTGGAAATTATATCAAGATTGCCTACACGAAAACGGCGTGCTTTGATACGGCAAATACGAATGTAAGTGCCATCTATATTGATGGAGTACCGGCATATACGGTAAAGCTGGTAAGTGATACCGGAAAACATTTTATTGAGAAATAACTTTGGAAAGGAGTGGCAGTGTGCGAAAAGATCATAGTGGAATTACGTTTGTGGAGCTGATTATTGCGATTGCAATTTCAACGATTATTTTTGGCGCTGCAATTCTTTTTCTGGGGATGGCGCACAAAAATTATAACCATGCATCCGCACAGATTGATTTACAGTCGGAGTCACAGATTCTGATGGAACAGATTGGTATGTGGGTGATGGAGGGAAACCGGGTGGAAAAGCTTGATCCTTCGGTATCCGGTGTAGAAGGAATCGTCATATATAAGATTCCGGGGACACCTTCGATAACAAATCCGGCAGGTGCCGCAGCCCCGGAGGCTGCAAGCAAGCGGGTGATCTGGATCTCTGCAGGTGGAAAGAAATTATATACAAAGAAAATGGCTGTGGCAGATCCAAAAACCGATACAACGGTGATTTCTGCAGCTACGGATGAGGTGCAGGAAAATCTGATCGGCGAATATGTTACGGCATTTACCAGCACAGTAAATGCTTCCACGGAAAAGGCATCCGTTGCGGTTTCTTTTGATATGCAATATCTGGAACAGAAGTATACGATACAAAATGAATTCAAGCTGAGAAATGTACTCAGGTAAGGAAGGGGCGTTCGTATTGAAGATGGTAAGATGGCATCGGCAGAAAAAAAATAACGGAAACAGGAAAAAGAGAATTGCATCCGCAGTCTGTATGCTGGGGGTGCTTGTTGTCTGTCTTGGGGTTGTCGGGTACCGGAATAAATTAAAGGCGGATGAGAAACTTCCGGTGATGACAAGAGGAGTCGTTGACCAGATAGAGCAGATTCCGGAGTCGAAGCGCAACATTTACGATGCGAATGCCGCAGCGGCAAAGCTTGGAACAAAGGAAAACCCGTTTCTGATTCTTGAAATTGTGCCTTATGAGGAATACGCAGAGTTTGGATACCAGATCAGTGGATGTGAACCGGTAAATGTGGAAGAGATGCGTTATGGGGATGGGGATCTTACAACGGTTACATCCATAACCGGTGCAAAATACGAACAGAAAAAGGCTTATTTTTTCCCGGATGAGCCGGAAGGGGACATTTCAAAATATTCTGGAAATATGCGTGTCTGTGATGATGGCATGAAAGATGCAGAATATACCGGATACTATGAGCGCGTCAAAGATGGGGAAGGAACGTTTGTCCAAAAAATTGTAAAAGGGGAAGACGGAAATGAAAGCTTATCGTTTGTCAGACAGGATCATGGAAATATTATCTGGCATACAGTAAATGATTTCGAAAAATCGGATTATAAAGATCAGACATTTGATGAAAGGACGGATCGTGAACTTACCAATGAGGGCGACCGGATTTATACAAAAAGAAAAAGTACCGGTGATAAATCAAAGGATAATATCAATGTAACAGAGAATTACTATCTATATAAAAACAATGATTATTTTTTAAAGGACAGTATCGGCTGTAAAACACAGGAGGAAGCAGACAATTATTCGGTGATTATTAAAACGATTACACCGGAAGAGCTGAATGCACAGCCGAAATGGGCAGATTATGCGGATCTGTATGTGGTTTCCCCAAAGGTACATTCCGGGGGTGATAATATCAGAGAGATCTGGAGAAAACACAACAGGTACGGAAAGCATTCGTCTGTTTCTTCGTATACGGATGGATTTAATGGATCGAAAGATATCAGCTGGGATGTTGTCAAGAAAATGTATAAGAAGATCAATCAGGAGGAGAACTATGCCCCGATTTTTATGGATTCCGGGGTGTATATAGCTACACAGGGATCTTTAAGTGGGGGAAAATCGGTTACGTTTCATATTCTGGACTGGAATATGAATCCAACCATTTATACTTATACCGATACGGGCTATAACAATAATATGTATAAACTGGCAGTCATGCTGTTTTCCATGGATTCTGAACTGTTTCAGCGGTTGTATCTGGATGGAGAAGATGCCTTGATTCAAAAGAAAGAAATTAATGGAGTTGAGACTGGTGTGTTTACTGCACAGACGGGCGATGCGCAGACATACTGGTCTATGTTTACATTTCTTCCGTCCGATGTGGATGGACGTGTGATCGGCGAGAACTGGTACCATTACTGGACGAAGCAGGATAAATGGGAGAAGTATATGACTGCCGGAAATATTTCTACCAATGAAAATCAGGGATATTTAAATGGCAGACTGTTTGTGTTTAAAGGGGATACAACTTCCACACAGGCATTTGGCACGGGGACGGTTCCGGCATCGGATCCGAATTCTAAGTTTACGGATTTTAAGGAATTTACGGGAAATGATCCCAAAGCGACACCGGCAGATGCAGTCCGTTATATTCTCGGATATAAAACATCAAAGGATCATGTGGATGGAGAACTGCGGATATTGGATATTGAGCCATGCTATGACCGAAAGAACGGGTACTCGCTGAAAAAAAGTTATATCCAGCTTATGATTCCGAATTTTATCGGGGATATTAAGATTACCCATATGACTACGGCAGAGTTTATTGGTTCCACGGAGGATCTAAACAGCAAGTACAACATGATTTATCTTGGGTTGGATCAGGGTGCTTACAATCTGGTAGAAAAGGATGTAACCTATAAAGATGCAGATGGCAATGTGAAATGGATCAAAGAGAATCAGACGGTGTGGAATGATACTTCCATGAATGGAAAAATATATTTCCATACCGGAGATAAAATGACCAGTGCAGAGTATAGCAGGTCAGACGGCATAAGCCGTTCGGTCAAGTTCCTGTGGGCTGGAAGCGGAAATAATGTTATAGAGGATACGACACTCCGTTTCCCGGGAAATGACATTACAAAGATTAAGAAAGCGGAACTGGAGAACTTTTTACATGCCGGTTATCCGGTTGTTGCGGTTGATGACCTCTATCGCCTGTCCGATAAAATAGATGCCGGTTCAAACCTTGCGGATCTGGTCAGGGAGAGTAAGAAGGAAAAGAAAACCATTTACCAGACGTCAGATACCAATGGGCTGATTGCAAAGGTAAAAGAGGTCTGTCCGAAAATTACGTTTACAAAACTGCCAAATGAATATCAGGGAACGACTTCGTCTGAGGGGAAAAATGATACGTCTGTTTCCGTAGATGATAGTCAGGCAAATTATCTGGATGTGGACGGTTTTGGCAGATCAAAACTTGATTTTGGTTTTCAGGTGACGGATGTGCCATCCGCACAGTATCAGTGTAAAGTTTATATTGACCAGAATCAGGATGGTAAATTTGAAGAGGGGCTGGCAGATGTGGATGGCTCCGGGGATGCGGATGATTCGGATGATACAGGGGAAGTTTATTATGAGGGAGATGTTTTTACGGCAGGAGACGGGGAACAGAACATTACACCGGTAAAACTTTCCAAACTGTACTTCGGGCTGATCCAGTGGAAGATTGTTGTATACCGCAAGGATAATCCGGACATTCATTTTACACGTACCGGTTGCTCGGTTGCAAAAAACCAGACCGGACAGAAACGGGAGATTAAGGTGCTTCAGATTATGCCGGATACGCATACTGAAAATAAGGGGTATCTGAATCTGGAAGAAAATACGCTGTTTACGAAATATTATAATGCATTGAATGATTATAAAATTTCCGTGGTAACGACTACGGTTTCTGATTTTCAGAAGAATTATTTCGGGGAGAAATTTGTGTATGATTATTCCAGGGATATTTCAGCCCAAAAAGGAAACGAAAATCCAGCTAAAATGTCGAAAAAACAAAAGGAACTGTATAATACATACAATATGTTTATTCTGGGATTTGGCGATACGTTCCATAAGGTAAATATGTCGAATAAAAACGGTGCGATTGATTTCCTGAAATATTTTATCGCCTCTGGAAAAAGTGTTTTGTTTACGCATGATTTTACTTCTATGCATAATGTGAACAGTGGGGATTTCGGATATTCTGCCAATACATATCTGCGTGATGTCATGGGAATGAACCGGTATAAAGCTGTGAGTGGGAAGCTGACCGAGAGCGAACGAAAGGAACTGCTGGCTTATCAGGCGAAACATAAGTATGATACAATGACCCAGACAACAGTTGGCAGCGACGGTACACTTTCTACAACGGCACTTGGTAATACCCAGGGATTTACTTACTATGCCATGAAACGTCTGGGATGGGAAAAGAAAAATACGGATCAAATAATTCCATACCGGTATATGATCAGAAGTTATAAAAATGATGAATATATCTGTGGCGTGAATAACAATAACGTGAAATTGACAGGATTTAACAATAATAATGACCTGACAACGCGTGCAACGAAGACAAATACGGGACAGATTACGGAATATCCGTTTAAAATTGACGAAACACTTAAAATTGCATCAACGCATGGGCAGTGGTATCAGCTGGACATGGAAGATCCGGAAGTTACGGTCTGGTACTGTCTTTCGGATAATGAGAACGGAGATCCGTGTGCATGGGCGGGTACGGCTTCAAACGGAGATGGAACCGGTGCCACCTATGGGGCTTCCCCGAATGATGCCGCCAATAATTACTATATTTACAGTAAGGGAAATGTTTTTTATTCCGGAGTAGGTCATTCTACGGTAGATGGAGATATGGAGGCAAAACTTTTCATTAATACGATGATTGCCGCATACCGTACCACATATGAGCCACCAATGGTCGAGATCCTGAATGAAGAGGCGGAGCTTTTAAAAGAGGAGTCCGGAAATGGAAGTGATCCGAATCTGGTGTATAAGATGAACTGGATGAAAGAATATGGAAATAACCTTGACGGCACTAAAGAAAAAATTCGCTTCAGCCCGGTCGAACTGAATACCGTCAGAACGAAGCTGACCTGTTCGATCCAATACAAAGATGGAACTTACGTAGATAAAATTTACAAAAAAGACGGAACGTTGATTGAGGGAAAAGCAACGAAGGAGAATCCTAAAAAATATGTGTTTGAAAACCTGAAAAATATGGGTGAGTATTATTTTATTTATGATACGACAGGGGAAAACAAAAAGAAGGAAGGGGATATTGTTTTTGAAATTTATAACAATAAGTCCAAAAATCCGGATGGAACACCAAGAGTGGGAAAAACTACTGTGAAAATGGAATCCCAGAATTTGTTTTTGCTTGATTAGTATGGGGATTTAAGAAAAGACACACAATGTGAGAGAGTATCGCATTGTGTGTCTTTTTTATGATGGTCACAGGTAGAATACGTTTTGCAATTACATATATGCAGTATACGTAAAGTTTTCCTTGCCAGGAAGGTGGGGATATGCTATGGTAAACATATCTTTTTTCAGTGGCAGTTTCTGCCGGAAATCCCATTTGTTTTGTTGTATAAGTGAAAGATGTGAACTTTGATGTGCCTTTGACGGTCAGGGTTTGACAGTCAGATTTTGACGGTCTGAGTTTGACGGCCAGGGTTTAACAGTCTGCAATTTTTGTGCGTTGAAATAAAAGCAAAAACCACATATAATATAAGGAGAACATTTGGAAAAAGAACAAACGAAAAATCAACAGGAGAAGAATCAGAAAAAGTCCCAAAAGCTGCAGTGGCATCCGGCATTCTGTTCAGCCTTGCGCCTGGAACTGCTGGAGGATGCAGAAAATCTGGAATTTACCGATGAGTTCCAGCTTACGGAGAAACCTTTGCAGATTGACTGTACGGTTGTAAAAGTAAAGAAGGACTGCAAAATAAAAAATGAAATCGGGAAGATCTTCCGGAAACACAACATTTTTGAATATAAATCCCCGAAGGATGAGCTGAACATTGATACTTTTTACAAGGCGGTTGCGTATGCGTGCCTGTATAAAGTATTACCAAATCATGTGGATGAGATTCCGGCAGAGGAGATTACCATTACACTGATTCGGGACCGCAAGCCGGTGAAGCTTCTTCAGAAATTAAGTAGTGATGGGTATGAATGCAGGAAAGAAACAGCCGGAATCTATTATGTCAGTGGTGTGATGTTCCCGGTGCAGATCATTGCATCATCGGAACTGGATATGGATTTGCATGTACAGCTCAAGGCACTGACTGACAATTTGGATGAACCGCTGATGTGGAAGTATCTGCAGGAAGTTAGCGTTTTTACAGAGAGGGAAAAGAATCTTGCGGATGTTGTGCTTCAGGTTATTGTAAACAGTAACATGGAGAAAGTGCAAAAATGGAAAGGAAGTGAACAGACAATGTGTGAGGCATTACGTGTTTTAATGGCAGATGAATTGAATGAAGAACGCGTGGAAGGTCAGCGTGAAGGCCAGATTCGTGCATATGCAACTTTGGTAAAGGATGGAATCATTACAGTGGAAGTTGGTGCAGAAAAAGCAGGAATGTCTGTCGATGATTTTACAAGAGAAATGAAACAGGCTGGTTATGTAATCCCTGCGGTATAAAATCATTTTGTAAAGCCATGTAGTATGTATGGGTAAAAACATCTATAATTTCAATTATTCTGCGGATTCTTGAGAAACAGAGTCTTTCTTTTTCCTGGATTTTGCAGAAAGCATTTTATGACCAGAGTAGATAGCCATAATCATGCAGAGAAGAGAACTGCAGGCAAAATATTTGTGAGCTGATTTCATATTTTTATAGCCGGTATAGATAGTTCCGATCATGGTTGCCAATGCACCAAGGAACCAATATTTATGTGCTTTCATTTGAATACCTCCTGTGTTTTTCTATATAATACCTCTTTTTGGAGAGTATGCAAACAGGAAATTTTATTTTATTTGCTCTGAACTGTTTTTCTGATGAGGCAATATTTGTTAGAGGTCGGTGCATTTGCAGAGAGGGAAAAGGATCTTGCGGATGTTGTGTTGCAGGTCATTGTAAACAGTTACATGGAGAAAGTGCAAAAATGGAAAGGAAGTGAAAGGATCATGTGTGAGGCATTACGCGTTTTGATGGCAGATGAATTGAATGAGGAACGTATGGAAGGGCAGCGAGAGGGCAGAATTGAAGGCCAGCGAGAAGGAAGAATCGAAGGGCAGCGAGAGGGCAGAATCGAAGGCCAGCGAGAAGGCCAGATTCGTGCATATGCATCTCTGGTGCAGGATGGGATCATCACCGTGGAAACGGGTGCAGAAAAAACGGGAATGTCTGTCGGAGATTTCACAAAGGAAATGAAGCAGGCAGGTTATGTAATCCCTGCGGTATAAAATTAATTTTGTAAAGCCATGCAGTATTGGATTTTTCCATTGCATGGCTTTTTGTTTTTCCTATTGTTTTTCCAGCTCGGGATGTTTTTTCTTGCAGCGGTCATAAACATATGGTATAGTAATCATATCTTTTTTCAGTGGCAGTTTCTGCCAGAAATCCCATTTGTTTTGTTGTATAAGTGAAAGATGTGAACTTTAATGTGCCTTTGACGGTCGGGTTTTGACAGTCAGGTTTTGACGGTCTGAGTTTGACGGTCAGGGTTTAACAGTCTGCAATTTTTATGCGTTGAAATAAAAGCAAAAACCACATATAATATAAGGAGAACATTTGGAAAAAGAACAAACGAAAAATCAACAGGAGAAGAATCAGAAAAAGTCCCAAAAGCTGCAGTGGCATCCGGCATTCTGTTCAGCCTTGCGCCTGGAACTGCTGGAGGATGCAGAAAATCTGGAATTTACCGATGAGTTCCAGCTTACGGAGAAACCTTTGCAGATTGACTGTACGGTTGTAAAAGTAAAGAAGGACTGCAAAATAAAAAATGAAATCGGGAAGATCTTCCGGAAACACAACATTTTTGAATATAAATCCCCGAAGGATGAGCTGAACATTGATACTTTTTACAAGGCGGTTGCGTATGCGTGCCTGTATAAAGTATTACCAAATCATGTGGATGAGATTCCGGCAGAGGAGATTACCATTACACTGATTCGAGACCGCAAGCCGGTGAAGCTGCTGGGGGAACTGGAAAAATCCGGGTATGGATATAAAAAAGAAGCAGCAGGAATCTACTATGTCAATGGCGCGATGTTCCCGATGCAGATCATAGAGTCATCGGAACTGGATGTGGATATGCATGTACAGCTAAAAGCATTGACGAATCATCTGGAGGAATCGTTGATGCGTCAGTATTTATTGCAGGTGAGTACCTTTGAGGGAAGGGAGAAGAATCTTGCAGATATCGTGCTGCAGGTCATTGTAAACAGTAACATGGAGAAAGTACGGGAATGGAAAGGAAGTGAACAGACAATGTGTGAAGCATTAAGAGTACTGATGAAAGAGGAACTGAAAGAGGAGCGAGTGGCGGGCTTGCGCGAGGGTCGTCTTGAAGGTCAGCGCGAAGGTCAGCGAGAAGGACAGATTCGTGCATATGCATCCCTGGTGCAAGATGGGATCATCCCCGTGGAAATAGGTGCGGAAAAAGCGGGAATGTCTGTCGATGATTTTACAAAAGAAATGAAGCTGGCAGGTTATGTAACCCCTGCGGTATAAAATCAGAACATAAAATGTGTGGTGCCCGTGGTTGCACCACACATTTCATTTTAATTTAAGAAAAGTTTTATATAATAGGAATTGTTCTGGAAATCAGTTCGTGATAGTATAAAAGCTATGCATATGAAAAGGAGTTAAATCATGGGAAAAATATTTAAAAACATGCTCCCATACTGGAAATGGATTCTGGTTATTGTGGCTTTTCTTGTGATGCAGGCATTTTGTGATCTGTCCCTGCCACAGTATACATCAGATATTATCGATGTCGGAATCATGAGCAGCGGAGTGGAGCATATTCTTCCGGAAGAAATGACACAGGAAGATTTTGTGTCAGCACAGCTTTTTATGACCAGCAGGGAAAAGAAAACATTTGCCGCCTGTTATAAGGAGCCGAAAAAAGATGGAAACTATGTGAGAAATTGTGAAGAGGATACGCTTGACGATATGGATGAGTCTCTGTTGGAGCCGATCGTCATGGTATATCAGATGTCCCAGATGAAGGAGTCCGATATTGACGAGAAGGCTCTCACGGGGAAAATGGGAACGGATGGGACGCAGGTAGATATGAAGCAGCTGATGCAGGCACTGGCAGCCGGCCAGGTACCGGATCAGCAGATTCTTGAGATGCGAAAGCAGGTGTCCGGACAGATTGATGCGATCGGATCTTCTACATTGAAATCCATGGGTGTGACCTATGCGATCTCCTGTGATAAAAATGCAGGTGTGGATGTAGATGCCATTCAGAAACATTACTTATGGACCACCGGAGCCAAGATGCTTGGTTTTGCGCTGCTGATGGTTATGGCGGCAGTGGTTGTCGGATATTGTGCTTCCCGTGTGGGAGCATCCATCGGACGAGATCTGCGTGATAAGACATTCCGCAATGTCGTACAGTACTCCAATGCAGAGATGGATCATTTTTCAACGGCATCCCTGATTACGAGAAGTACCAATGATGTACAGCAGATTCAGATGGTGACTGCAGTATTTCTGCGAATGATTCTTTATGCTCCGATCATTGGAATCGGTGGTGTGATTAAGGTTGCACAGACCCATGCAGGAATGGAATGGGCGATCGCGCTTGCGGTGCTTGTTATTCTTGGGTTTGTAATGCTTCTTACCTCCCTTGCCATGCCAAAGTTTAAGATTATGCAGAATCTCGTGGACCGGCTGAATCTGGTTTCGAGAGAGATTCTGACAGGATTAAATGTCATTCGTGCATTTGGACGGGAAAAACGGGAAGAAGAGCGGTTTGATGAGGCCAACCGCAATCTGACAAAGACGCAGTTGTTTACCAACCGTGTTATGACATTTATGATGCCGGGAATGATGATGATCATGTACTGCATCACGCTTCTGATCGTGTGGGTTGCCGCAAAACGGATCGATGGCGGATATATGCAGGTAGGTTCCATGACGGCATTTATTACTTATACAATGATGATCGTTATGGCATTTCTGATGCTGACCATGATGTCTATCATGATGCCGAGAGCCGGTGTGGCTGCAGAGCGTATAGATGAGGTTGTAGGCACAAAAAGTACGATTACAGATCCGAAAGAGCCGGTTGCCATGGAACAGTGTGAGGGTGTGATTGCCTTTCATCATGTAAATTTCCGGTATCCGGGAGCCACGGAAGATGTGCTTTCGGATATTGATTTTGTTGCAGAGCCGGGAAAGACCACTGCAATTATCGGAAGTACCGGATGTGGTAAATCTACGCTGGTCAACCTGCTTCCGCGTTTTTATGATGTGACAGGTGGAGAGATCACGCTTGACGGAACGGATATCCGCAAGTATACATTGCAGGATCTGCGGGAACATATCGGATTTGTACCACAGAAGGGAGTCCTTTTCTCTGGTACAATTGCAAGCAATCTGCGCTTCGGGGCAGAGGATGCGTCAGATGAGCAGATCCGGGAAGCAGCGGAGATTGCGCAGGCAACAGAGTTTATTGACAGCAAACAGGATGGGTATGAGAGTGCGATTGCACAGGGCGGAAGCAATGTTTCCGGCGGACAGAAGCAGCGGCTTGCCATTGCCAGAGCAATTGCAAAAAATCCAAAGATTTATGTGTTTGATGACAGTTTTTCCGCTCTGGATATGAAGACCGATGCGGCACTCCGCAGAGCACTTGAGACAAAGACGGAACATACGACCGTGATCATTGTCGCACAGCGAATCAGTACAATTCTGCATGCGGACCAGATACTGGTACTCGACGATGGAAAGATTGTCGGAAAAGGCACGCATGAGGAATTACTGCACAATTGCGAAGTTTACGAGCAGATTGCCAGAAGTCAGCTGTCTGCCAAAGAACTGGGACTTTCTGAGGAGGTGAAATAAGATGGCAGAACAACGTACAAAAAGACCTCGCGGTCCGATGGGAGGTCCGGGCAGAGGAATGATGCCGGGAGAAAAGCCGAAAGATTTCAAAAACTCCATCGGAAAACTGGTTCGTTATCTCGGAAGATACTGGTATGCGATTGTTGCCGTTATGATTTTTGCAGCGGTGTCTACCGTCTTTTCCGTTGCCGGACCAAAGGTTATGGCACGTGCAACGAATGCATTGGTGGAAGGTCTCGGAAAAAAGATCGCGGGAACCGGATCTATTGATTTTACCTATATTGCCAAAGTGTTATTGTTTACACTTGGCCTGTATATCTGTTCTGCAGTATTCAGTTTTATACAGGGAATGATCATGACAGGAATCACGCAGAAAACCTGTTACCGCATGCGTAAGGAAATTTCAGAGAAAATCAACCGCATGCCAATGAAATATTTCGAGAGCCGCACGTACGGAGAGGTGCTATCCCGCATCACAAATGATGTGGATACACTTGGACAGAGTTTAAATCAGAGTGTGACGCAGATCATTACGAGTGTGGCGACACTGGTCGGAACACTTGTGATGATGATTTCAATTTCCGGAATTATGACATTGATTTCACTTGTGATTCTTCCGGTATCTGCCATCCTGATTTCGTTTATTATCAAACATTCGCAGAAATATTTCCGCCAGCAGCAGGAATATCTGGGACATATCAACGGACAGGTGGAAGAGGTCTATGGCGGACATCTGGTGGTGCAGGCATATAATAAGCAGGAGAGCACCATCAAAAAATTTGAAGATACCAATCAGATTCTGTTTCAATCGGCATGGAAGTCCCAGTTTTTATCCGGACTGATGCAGCCGATCATGCAGTTTGTCGGAAACCTCGGTTATGTCGGAGTGGCAATTTCCGGAGGACTTCTGGCAATCCGCGGAACCATCGGGGTTGGTGAAATTCAGGCATTTATTCAGTATGTCCGGAATTTTACTCAGCCGATCCAGCAGATTGCGCAGGTGGCAAATATGCTGCAGTCGATGGCTGCAGCCTCCGAGCGCGTATTTGAATTTCTGGACGAAGAGGAAGAAGAACTGACGGTTGAACATGCTGTGCATCTCGACCATGTGGATGGTTACGTGGATTTTTCCCATGTAAGTTTCGGATACAATCCGGATCAGATCATTATCAGGGATTTTTCCGCTCATGTAACACCTGGACAGAAAATTGCAATTGTCGGACCAACGGGAGCAGGAAAAACCACAATGGTCAAACTGCTTATGCGTTTCTATGATGTGACAGGCGGAGCCATTCAGGTGGATGGGCATGATATCCGCGACTTTAACCGTCAGGAGCTTCGGGATGCATTTGGTATGGTATTGCAGGATACCTGGCTGTTTAAGGGATCTATCATGGAAAACATCCGGTATGGCCGTTTAGATGCCACGGATGAGGAAGTGATTGAGGCGGCAAAAGCCGCACATGCCCACCATTTTATCCAGACACTTCCGGGTGGCTACCAGATGGAGTTAAACGAGGATGCAAGTAATGTTTCCCAGGGACAGAAACAGCTTCTTACAATTGCACGTGCTATCCTTGCGGATAACCCGATTCTGATTCTGGATGAGGCAACCTCTTCGGTAGATACCCGTACCGAAGTGCGGATTCAGAAGGCATTGGATAATCTGATGCGTGGACGGACCAGCTTTATCATTGCGCATCGACTCTCTACGATAAGAAATGCGGATCTGATTCTGGTGATGAAAGATGGCGATATCATAGAGCAGGGGACACACGAACAGCTTCTGGCACAAAAGGGATTTTATGCAGATCTGTATAATTCCCAGTTCGAAGAGAATGCATAAGACATTGAAATAAATTGGCAGTTGTGATATAGTTTAACTGTATTTATCGACAAATTTTGACAAAATCGGACAGTGCTTTCTGGTATGCTTATTTTTGACTGAATTTGACATTCTAGGAGGCCTACATGGGAAAACTAAATGTCGCAATTGCAGATGATAACGAGGTTATGCGTGACTTATTGGAAGAAATGGTAACCAGTGATGATGAACTGCACCTGATCGGGATGGCAAAGGATGGAGAAGAAGCCTGTCATCTGATCAGGGAAAAAGAACCGGATGTTGTATTATTGGATATTATTATGCCGAAACTGGACGGTCTGGCAGTCCTTGACAGGATCAGGGCAGATCATACACTAAAGAATCGGCCAACATTTCTGATGATCAGTGGGATCAGCAATGAAAAGATTACCGAAGACGCGTTTGAGCGGGGAGCGGATTATTACATTATGAAGCCGTTTGACCGGAATATTGTTTTGGATCGGATCAAGACACTCAACCGTCAAAAAAACAAAGTACGAAAAGAAATTGGCAGACCGGTTGAGATGGAAAAGAAACCGGAAAAGTACTCGTTACAGACACTGGAAGAGGATGTCACAGAGATAATTCATGAGGTTGGTGTTCCGGCACATATCAAGGGATACCAGTATTTGCGGGAGGCAATCATCATGTCTGTGACGAATATGGACATGTTAAATTCTATTACGAAAATTTTATATCCGGGGATTGCAAAGAAATTTGATACGACACCAAGCCGTGTCGAGCGTGCCATCCGTCATGCAATTGAAGTAGCATGGAGCCGTGGCAAGATGGATACGCTGGATGATCTGTTCGGATATACGATCAGCAATGGAAAAGGAAAACCGACCAACTCGGAATTTATCGCTCTTATTACGGACAAAATACGATTACAGATGAAGAGTAAGTAAAGGAGTGTTATGTATGAAGAAGATTCTGTTTGTTTCATCAGAGGCAGTGCCATATGTGAAAACCGGAGGTCTTGCCGATGTTGTCGGATCACTTCCGAAATATTTTGACAAAAAAGAGTATGATGTGCGGGTAGTTATTCCGAAATACGCCTGCATGGATCGCTCATTTCTTCCAAATTTAAAATTTTTGTGCCATTTTTATGTAAATCTGAACTGGCGCAGGCAGTATGTTGGAATTTTCGAGTCGGAATATCATGGTGTTCACTTTTATTTTGTGGACAATGAATTTTATTTTGCAGGAGAATCTCCATACAACAATATCTATGAAGATGTGGAAAAGTTTGCATATTTTTCCAAGGCAGTACTTGCTAGTCTGCCGTATATTGATTTTGCCCCGGATATTATCCATTGCAATGACTGGCAGACAGGACTTATTCCGGTGTTTCTGCATACGGTATTTGGAGATGATAATTTTTATGCGGGAATCAAAACCGTGTTTACGATTCATAACCTGCAGTTTCAGGGACGCTGGCGAATTCAGGAGATTATGGATATTACAGGACTCCCGGCACACATTTTCAATGCATATGAACTGGAATCTTATGGCGAAGCAAACTACTTAAAGGGTGGCGTGGTATATGCGGATTATATTACTACCGTCAGCCCGACGTATGCAAATGAGATTACGACCGTAGAAGGGGGAGAGGGCTTAAGTGGCCTGATGACTGCCCGAAAGGATCGCCTTTATGGTATTTTAAACGGAATTGATTATGAAGAATATAATCCACAGACAGATCCTTATATTTCGGTAAATTATTCGAAAAAAGATGCAGTGAGTGGGAAAAAAGAAAACAAAGTTGCATTACAGAAAGAACTTGGGCTTCCAGTCAGGGAGGATGCTTTCCTGATCGGAATCGTATCGCGTATGACCAGCCAGAAAGGATTTGACCTGATTGGCTGCGTATTGGATGAACTTTTAACCGAAATGGATATACAGCTGGTGGTTCTTGGTTCCGGAGAGAGCCAGTATGAAAATATGTTCCACCATTATCAGAGTAAGTATCCGGACAAGGTAAGCGTACATATCGGATTTACCGAGGAGCGTTCGCACCATATATATGCGGCAAGTGATGTGCTGCTGATGCCTTCCATGTTTGAACCATGCGGGCTGGCACAGATGATTGCCATGCGTTACGGAACACTTCCGATCGTACGTGAAACCGGAGGACTCCGGGATACGGTAGAACCATACAATGAATATGAAAATACAGGATGTGGTTTTTCATTTGCGAATTTTAATGCACAGGAAATGGCAGATATTGTCCGGTATGCGTATCGTGTGGAGCATGAACAAAAGGCCGCATGGAAAGAACTGATCTATCGTGCGATGGATCGCAATTTTTCCTGGAATGTTTCGGCACATGCATATGAGAAGCTATATGATAAACTGGTAGAAATGTAATAGATGTTCCCCGCAGAATTTTTTCTGCGGGGATTTTGTGTCTGGAAATATAATCTATGAAGTGCAGACCGGCTGCGGCATGGTCAGCAGATGGCTGTGCCGGCAGTAATAGTAGGCATGGTCGGACAGAATTTCTTCATCCTGAAGCTGTGAGGCATTCACTTCTTTTACCATTGCGGTGTAATGGTCGAGATTCTGCCTGTCGTTTTCATCGGTGGCAAGAATCAGTACTTCGTGAATACTGCTTGGCAGAATGATCAGATCCTTTTCAAACAAATCGGACAGTTCTTTTAAGATGTCATCGTAGAGGAGAACGGTTGCACCGTTGGTCCGGTACGTATTGGTCAGAACATACAGTGGCGGGGCTGCTTCCGGGAGTGGAGTTTCCGCGACGAGCTGCATTTCTTTGAGAAGACTGCTCATCGGGGTAAGCTGTGGGGGAAGAAGCTGTGGCGTGTTTTTCTTCGCAAGTCGGTAAAGCGTTTCTTTGTCGGTTTTCCAAAGGTTTAAGTGATGATTGTGGATCAGAATATTTGCCTGGTTTTCGGCACTTGCATGGAGCAGACAGTAAAAGATTACGGCCAGATCCTGGTAGCGGAAAAACGGAACCTCTTTTAACAGTTCCTGATTTTTTTCAAAGCTTACAAGACGCATGACGATGTGCTCGCTGGCACGGGAAAAATCGGTAAAGTAGGACGTGTCAAAATTTTCTTCCGGGGCATGCGCCTGATAGGTATGAAGAATATCTTCACAGATTTCTTCAAGGCATACCCCTTCCAGATAGCGATGATAGTATGGCATCAGATAGATCGCAGGTGACACGTTTTTCTTCGGATGGAGAAGTACCAGACCATCGTAATGTGTTCCGTTATTTTTGGTAAAGGAACGAATGTCTAAAGTGACACCTGTCTCGATACGCAGAGAAAGCTGTGTACGGATCGTTGTTAAAAATTCCTGATAGTTCATATGTAATTGAAAACAAATGTATATATGGGAAATTTCGGAATGACCGTTTCCGAAGATGAAAAATCCACGGTGTTAACCAGACACCGTGGATTTACTTTAGCATGTTTTGACTGAAATTGCAATCATTTTTCTCGGTTTTTTAATAAGAGAGAAGTTCCTGCCACAGCTTTGTGTACTTGGCGGAATCATCATCACTTAATGCTTTATAGATTTCACATCTTTTTATCGTGTCACTGGAAGGATTGATAGCTTCGTTATTTTTTACGTCAGCGTCCTGATTTTCTACCACAGATGTAATCGGAGAGGCATACTGCACATATTCGAAATTCTTTTCTGCGATATCATCCTTGCACAGGAAATTTAAGAATTTTAAAGCGTTGGTCTGGTTAGTGCAGGACTTTGGAATGAACCAGGAATCGATCCAGAGGTTTGATCCCTCTGTTGGAACTGAATAATCCAGATTGTCGTTCTCTGCCATGGCCAGTGCAGCCTCGCCGGAGTAGCACAGTGCGATGGAGGCTTCTTCTCCGATCATGGCATCGGCTGTCTCGTCTACATAGTAGGCATATACGATTTTATCATCTTTTTGCTTTTTTAATATGTCGAGGGCTTCCCGCAGATGATTTTCATCGGTATCGTTTAAGGAATACCCTTTGGAGATCAGTGCAGGGGCAAACGTATCACGGACGGAATTTTCCATGATGATTTCATCCTCATAGGTAGGATCCCACAGGCAGTTCCAGCTTGATACGGTTTTGGCATCAATGGTTGTTTTGTTGTAGAGAAGGCCAAGAGTCCCGTAAAAATATGGAACGGAATAAGTGTGATTCTTGTCATAGGAAGCAGACATATCAAGGATCGTTGGATCCAGATTTTTGTAGTTGTCCATGGCATCGTAATCTTCTTCGAGAACTTCGCCCTCGTTGATCAGACGCTCAACCATATATTCGGAAGAGCAGATTACATCATAGTTGATGGAACCGGCTTTGTATTTGGTATACATTTCTTCCGGACTTTCATATTCTTCGTATTTGACGGTGATACCGGTTTCTTTTTCAAACTGTTTGACTACGGACTCATCGATATATTTTCCGTAATTTAAAACGGTTAAGGTCTGTCCGCTTTTTTTCGCAGAGGAAGATCCCCCACAGGCAGTGAGTGCACTGACTGCCAGAGCAGAAATTAAGAGGGCAGAGAAAATTCTTTTTTTCATAATAGGACTCCTTTCGGCTGGAATAAAATTCCAATGGAAAATTTATTTGGCTGCAACACGCTTCTTCCCCGGATAAACATTTCCGGCAAGAAGAATGAGCAGAACGGCAAAGAACAGAATCGTGGAAAGTGCATACAATTCCGGTTTGATTCCTTTGCGAAGTTCTGTGTAGAGCATGGTGGAGAGGGTATTGACCCCGGCTCCTTTGGTAAAATAGGTGATGGAAAAATCATCCAGTGACATGGTGACTGCCATCATAAATCCGGAGAACACACCGGGACGGATTTCCGGCCAGGTGACTTTGTAAAATGCATACAGCGGCGTTGCTCCGAGATCAAGTGCCGCCTCATAGGTGCTGCGGTTTGTCTGTTTCATTTTCGGAAGCACATTTAAAATAACATAAGGAATACTAAAAGTAATGTGCGCCAGAAGAACCGTCACAAATCCGAGGTCGATAAATTTCACAAACAAAAGCATCATGGAGATACCGGTTACGATATCCGCATTCAGAAGCGGAATATTGGTCGCGCCGAGATAAATGGTCTGGTGCCGTTTTTTCATGGCGGCTATGCCGAGCGCGGCAAGTGTTCCGATCAGTGTGGAAATAATTGCGGACAGGAAAGTGACCTGCAAAGTTGTGACAAATGCAGTCATAATCTTTTCGTCCTGAAAACAGCCGGTATACCACCGGAGCGTGAAGCCACCCCATTTTACCTTGGAACGGGAATCGTTGAAAGACAAAGCAATCAACACAATAATCGGAAGGTAAAGGAAGGCAAAAATCAGGACCATATAGATCCGGGATGCACATTTTTTTAACATATGGATGTTCCCTCCCCTTCTTTATCAAATATATTTACAATAGTCATACTTGCAATCACAAAAATCATAAGAACAAAGGAAAGACCGCTTCCGGCATTCCATTGCATACCCTGCATAAAATCCTGTTCGATCACATTTCCGATTAAAAGAACATGACCACCGCCTAATACCTGCGAGATTGCAAACGAGGTAAGTGACGGGACAAATACCATGACGATTCCGCTGATGATTCCGGATACGGTAAGCGGAAGGATAATCTTTAAAAAGATGGTTACATTTCCGGCACCCAGATCACGGGCCGCCTCAATCCAGTCTTTACGGATTCGTGTCATGGAGTTGTAGATTGGCAGCAGCATAAATGGCAGGAAGTCGTATACCATGCCAAGGACAACTGCTGTTGGTGTATTTATGATATTGATGCGGGAAAGCCCGAAACCTGTGAGAATGGAGTTGATTACACCATTTTTGGAAAGCAGAAGTTTCCATGCCAGGATACGGAGCATAAAGTTCATCCACATCGGAAGCATAAAGATAAAAACAACCAGTCCCTGATTTTTGATTTTCATATTATTTAAAATCATTGCCAGCGGATAGGAAAGAACCAGGCACACGATGGTGCATATAATTCCAAGTCTCAGGGAAAGTCCCATGGCTTTGCGGTTGGTTTCATCTGCTATCGCTGTGATATAGGATAACGTAAAACTGCCATCGCCGTTTGTAAATGCATAGTAAAGAATCATGATAAGCGGCAGGAGGATAAAACCAATGATCCATATGAGGTATGGACCGGCAAGAAATTGCTGTTTGAATTTACGCATCGATCTCCACCGCCTTTTCATCGGAAGATTCCGGCTTATGCATAATCTGGATATTGAACGGGATTACTTTGATGCCGACTTTGGTGCCGACCGGAACAAATCTGGTGGTGTGAACCAGCCATTCATAGCCGCCGGCCATGACATCAAGTTCATAGTGAACGCCTTTAAAAATCAGGGAGGTTACTTCGCCCTGCAGCGTTCCCTCCGAAGGATCGACCAGTTCTACATCTTCCGGACGGATGACAACGTCGACCGGCTTGTTATTGCCGAATCCCTTGTCGACACATGCCCAACGGGCACCGAGAATCTCTACAAGTTCATCTTTTATCATGGTTCCGTCAATGATATTGCTGTGTCCGATAAAATCGGCAACAAATGCGTTTTCCGGTTCGTTGTAAATGTTTTCCGGAGTACCGATCTGTTGGATATATCCCTGATTCATGACAACGATGGTATCGGACATGGTCAGAGCCTCTTCCTGGTCATGGGTGACGTATACAAAAGTAATTCCCAGTTCTTCCTTCAGACGGATGAGCTCATACTGCATGTTCTGACGCAGTTTTAAATCAAGTGCACCGAGAGGTTCATCTAAAAGAAGGACTTTTGGCTCGTTTACAATCGCACGGGCGATGGCGATACGCTGCTGCTGACCACCGGAGAGAGAATCGACCGAACGGTTTTCAAAGCCTTCCAGATTGACCAGTTTTAAGGCATATTTGATTTTATCCTGAATATATGCTTTGCTTTTCTTACTTATTTTAAGGCCGAATGCAATGTTTTCGGCAATGGACATATGCGGGAAAAGAGAATACTTCTGAAAAACGGTATTCAGTTTCCGTTCATTGGCTGCAAGAGCTGTGATATCCTGTCCGTCAAACAGAATCTGTCCCTTGTCAGGGCTTTCAAAGCCTCCAAGCAGACGCAGGGTTGTAGTTTTTCCGCATCCGGACGGACCTAAAAGGGTCAGAAATTCATTCTCCCGGATATACAGATTTAAATCATCCAACACAAGATTGGAATCGTAGGATTTGGAAATTCCAATAAAATCAATTAAATGTTTACTCATACGTTTGTCCTCTTAAAAATTTGGTGGGGTAGTAACCCAGATGATGACGGCATCTTTCGAACCGGTGTTTTCCAGATAATGCTTTTTTCCTGCTTTAAAATAGAAAGATTCCCCGGCATGTACCGTCTGGTTTTGTCCGGCATAGTGGATACGGACGTTTCCTGTGATTACATAACCGAAATCCTCCCCCTCATGGGGCTGATAAACTTCTGACCGTCCACCGGCGTGTAAAGTCAGACGAACCGGTTCCATCTGGTTTTTCTGTGCATTGGGAACGACCCATTCAATACAGCAGTGTTTTTCTTCGTCGGTTTTTTCAAAATAATCTTCCTGTTTGAAAACAATCTGTTCCGGCTCTTCATCTGTAAAAAATTCTGCTGGTGTCGTACCAAGGCACTGGATGATATCCAGAAGAGTTCCGATGGACGGAGAGTTCTGGTTTCGTTCCAACTGTGAGATAAAGCCCTTGGTCAGCTCGGCACGGTCCGCCAGCTCCTGTTGCGTCAGTCCGTACTGGATGCGCAGTTCTTTCATGCGGTGTCCAATGTCCATGGCATGCCTCCCGTAAATTTATGAAACATGATTGTTAGTTGATTTTTTGTTTACTGATTATAAACTCAACAATTTCTATTCTACAGAATCCATGTGAAAAGTCAATCTTTTTTTAATATAAATTTTATGAAAAAACAGTTGATTTTCTGAATCGGTTTTGGTATTATATACAAGTACGTTTTGCCAATATGGCTCAGTTGGTAGAGCAACGCATTCGTAATGCGTGGGTCAGGGGTTCGAGTCCCCTTATTGGCTTCGTTTCAGACACGTTTTGTATCGGGTATCCGATGGAAGACGTGTCTTTTTTACTTTAAAAAGTGCTTGTTTCTTAGGCATGAAATTGGTATAATGGGCGCAGACAAAGAAAATAAGAATAAAGGTTGAGGTAAAAAATGGACAAGAACAAAAAGACGTTTCAGGTACCGACATTACTGGCCTTTGCAGCAATTGTTGCAATTATGGTGATTGTAGGGGTGAGAGTCCTTAACGTTCCGGTAGTTCCTATGTGTCTGCTTGTTATCATTGAGGCAGTTATTGCAGTGATGCTGCATCATGCGGAACTCTGGGTGCATGGACTTCTTATTCTGGCAGAACTTTGTGCCGGTGTTGCCGGGAAAAAAACAGTATTAATTATTTTATGTGCAGTTGTTTACATTGCAGCGACGTTTGCACTGCAGATGTTAGATAAAGGAGAAACACACAATGGACAGTAGTGACAGTAGTTATTACAGCAGGCAACAGCTGGATGAGCTGTTTTTACAGATGATCGCCTTTTTTTCCGGAGATCCGAAACGGATTCAGCATTTCATGAAAGTGCATAGTTTCGCAAGAATCATCGGAACAAAAGAAGGGCTTGACGAGACATCCCTTTTTATATTGGAAGCAGCCGCTTATACCCATGACATTGGAATCCGTCCGGCAGAAGAAAAGTATGGACGGTGTGACGGAAAGCTGCAGGAGCAGGAAGGACCGATTGTGGCACAGAGAATGCTTTCCGATGTGGGAATTGAAAATTATCTGATCGACCGTATCTGCTATCTGATCGGACATCATCATACATATGATAATATCGAAGGACTGGATTATCAGATTCTGGTGGAGGCAGATTTTCTGGTCAATTTATATGAAGATGACGTCAATCGTCACGGAATTGAACAGGCATATCAGCAAATTTTCCGGACGCAGACCGGAAAAGAAATTTTTAATCAGATGTATACAGATGAAAGATGAATAAAAAAAATTATCAGAAAATAATGGAAGATCTGATCCGTGAAAACTGTACGGCAGGGGAGGCTCCAAGCCTCCTTTTGCACAGCTGTTGTGCACCGTGCAGTTCTTATTGTATTGCATGTCTTGCAGAACATTTCCATGTAACGGTATTTTATTACAATCCCAATATTTATCCGCCGGAAGAATATCATATGCGGGCAAAGGAGCAGGAACGTTTTATTGCTGAGTTTCCTACAAAATATCCGGTTTCTTTTGTGGAAGGTGCATACGATACACAGCGGTTTTATGATATGGCAAAGGGCATGGAAGAGATCCCGGAAGGGGGAGAGCGCTGTTTTGCCTGTTACCGGCTGCGGCTTTCCGAGGCTGCGTCCTATGCAAAAGCGCACGGATTTGATTTCTTTACGACAACATTATCCATCAGTCCGCTGAAAAATGCGGAAAAGTTAAATCAGATCGGAGCAGAACTGGCAGATACCTTTGATGTCCGTTATCTGTTTTCGAATTTTAAAAAGAAGGAAGGCTATAAAAAGTCGACCGAAATTTCTAAGGAGTATCACATGTACCGGCAGTACTACTGTGGGTGTGTGTATTCCAAGCGTGACCGCGACCGTGAAATCGTACTGCGCAGACAGCAGGAAGAACAGATTTTATAAAAAACAAAGAATTTAAGAAAGAGAGGAATTTAGATATGGCACAGTTATGGGGCGGAAGATTTACGAAGGAGACAGACCAGCTGGTTTACAATTTTAATGCATCCATTTCGTTTGATCAGAAATTTTACAAGCAGGATATTGAGGGTTCCATTGCACATGTGCGTATGCTTGGAAAGCAGGGCATTCTGACACAGGAAGAGATGCAGACGATTGTTTCCTGTTTACAGGAAATTCTTGCGGATGTGGAGAGCGGAAAGCTTGCCATCACTTCGGAATATGAGGATATTCACAGTTTTGTGGAAGCAAACCTTATTGACCGTCTGGGAGATACCGGAAAGAAACTGCATACCGGACGAAGCAGAAATGATCAGGTGGCACTGGACATGCGTCTGTATACCCGGCAGCAGGTTCTTGAGACGGATGAACTGCTGGAACAGCTGCTGCAGGTACTGCTTCGCATTATGAAAGAAAATACGCAGACGATTATGCCAGGATTTACCCATTTGCAGAAAGCGCAGCCGATCACACTCGCACATCATATGGGGGCGTACTTTGAAATGTTTAAGCGTGACCGTTCCCGTATGCATGATATTTACGAGCGCATGAATTACTGCCCGCTCGGTTCCGGCGCACTGGCAGGAACAACCTATCCGCTTGACCGCGAATATACTGCAGAGCTTCTTGGCTTTTACGGACCGACCTTAAACAGTATGGACGGTGTTTCCGACCGCGATTACCTGATCGAATATCTGTCTGCCATGGCAACCATTATGATGCATTTAAGCCGCTTCTCCGAGGAAATCATCATCTGGAATTCCAACGAATACAAATTTGTAGAGATTGATGATGCATACAGTACCGGAAGCAGTATCATGCCACAGAAGAAAAATCCGGATATTGCAGAACTTGTCCGAGGCAAGACCGGGCGTGTGTATGGCGCGCTCATGTCGCTTCTGACCACGATGAAGGGGATTCCGCTTGCTTACAATAAAGACATGCAGGAAGACAAGGAACTTTCCTTTGATGCCATCGACACAACGAAAGGCTGTATTGTGTTATTCACGGGCATGCTTGATACCATGAAATTCAATAAGGATGTTATGAGAAAGAGTGCCGCACACGGCTTTACCAACGCGACGGATGCTGCCGATTATCTTGTAAATCACGGGGTTCCGTTCCGCGATGCGCATGGAATTATCGGACGTATTGTTTTGTACTGTCTGGACAAACAGATGCCGATTGACGATATGAGTCTGGAAGAATTAAAACAGTTTTCTCCGGTATTTGAGGAGGATGTCTATGATGCAATCTCCATGGAAACCTGTGTCAATAAGCGTCTGACGATCGGTGCACCAGGGGAAGAGGCGATGAAGAAAGTGATCGCAATCGAAGAGGCATATCTGGAGAAAAAATGAGACAAAAGGAGCACATCGCATGCAGAGTCGCTTGTCGATGCGATGTATGTAATTGCGGTACATCTCTGATATATTGCATGAAATACCGCTTAGTCGGTATTTTAGATTGTGCAAGTCCTACATATATTTGAGGAATATTTTATTTATTTAGGACAATTTGTTCCTTGTAATTTTACCTGGTTTCAAGTAATATATTTCCTATAAAGACACATGTTCGTGCAACACGGACAAAAAACAAAAATGTTTTTCTGTAAAAGACAGGTGTCCGCGTATAAAGAAAAGAACAGAGGAGATTGGAAAAATGAGTGAGAAGTTAAAAGTTGGTATCCTTGGCGGAACAGGTATGGTAGGACAGAGATTTATCTCTTTGCTGGAGAATCATCCATGGTTTGAGGTTACCACGATTGCAGCAAGCCCAAGAAGTGCAGGAAAGACTTATGAGCAGGCAGTAGGAGATCGTTGGAAAATGGATACTCCAATGCCGGAAGCTGTAAAGAATATTGTAGTAATGAATGTAAATGAGGTAGAGCAGGTAGCTTCTCAGGTCGACTTTGTATTTTCTGCTGTAGACATGACCAAAGAAGAGATCAAAAAGATCGAGGAAGATTACGCAAAGACAGAGACACCGGTTGTTTCCAACAACAGTGCCCACCGCTGGACACCGGATGTGCCGATGGTAGTTCCAGAAATCAATCCACAGCACATGGAAGTTATCAAGTATCAGAAAGAGCGTCTTGGTACAAAGCGCGGTTTCGTAGCAGTAAAGCCAAACTGCTCCATCCAGAGTTATGCGCCGGTTCTGACTGCATGGAAAGAGTTTGAGCCGTATGAAGTAGTTGCCACTACCTATCAGGCTATTTCCGGAGCAGGAAAGACGTTCAAGGACTGGCCAGAGATGCTTGGAAACATTATTCCATACATCGGTGGTGAGGAAGAAAAGTCTGAGAAAGAGCCTCTGCGTATCTGGGGGCATGTAGATGATGAGAAGAAGCAGATTGTTCCTGCAACTTCACCAGTCATTACCTGCCAGTGTATCCGTGTGCCGGTATTAAACGGACATACAGCAGCTGTATTTGTTAAATTCAAGAAGAAACCTACCAAAGAGCAGCTGATCGAAGCACTGAAGAATTACAGTGGTGTGCCACAGGAGCTGAAGCTCCCAAGTGCACCGGAACATTTCATCCAGTACTTAGAAGAGGACGACCGTCCGCAGGTCAGCCTGGATGTAAACTTTGAGCATGGCATGGGAATCTCTGTCGGACGTCTGAGAGAGGATACCGTATATGACTGGAAATTCGTTGGATTATCCCACAATACCGTTCGTGGTGCAGCCGGTGGTGCAGTTTTATGTGCAGAGCTGTTAAAGGCACAGGGATATATCACAAAGAAATAAGTATTAAATTGAAATACGGATTTTTGGAGAGAAGTGCAAAAACTGCACTTCTTTCTTTTTGCCGAAAACCTTGTGAGAGATATTAATCAGTGATATAATTTCTTTTAGCAGAAGGAATTTTGTACGGAGGAATCGGGATGAACGCAAAAAAAACAGATCTCAAAGAACTGGAAGGCTGGTATGAAAAATCAGGAAACCAGCTGATGCTTTTGTATGGCGGAATGGACTGCCGGAAAGAACAGCTGATCAAAGAATTCTGTGTGGGGAAAAAGTATTTTTATTATCGATGCAGACAGCTTTCCGCACAGGAACAGATGCGGAAAATGGGAGAAGAAATTCAAAATGCTTTTCAGATGAAGCTGAGCAGATATTCCTATGATGAATTTTTTAACCGGGTAAAAAGCGGAGATGCATCAAAACTGGTGATTGTGATTGATGAGGCACAGTATGCAATTAAAAGAGATCCGGAATTTGTCAAAAGTATTTTAAAACTGAAGATGAAAAGGCTTTATCCGGGACCGGTAATGATCATTCTGGCGTCTTCTTCCATTGTATGGGCCACGCAGGATGCAAAAGATGCGTTCGGGGATGGATTCCGTCGTATTGATGTACTGCATAAAGTGGAAGATCTGAATTTCCTGGAAGTTGTCCGGACATTTCCGGCACTTTCGGTCAGCGACTGTATCCGTATTTATGGATCGATCGGTGGGGTGCCGGGATATATGGAAGCCTGGAATCCGGAAATTTCATACAGGGAGAATATTTACCGGCTTGTGCTGACGGAGGGCGGATATCTGTTTCATATGGCAGAACAGAAAATTTCGGCAGAACTGCGTGAACTTTCCGTCTATAACACAATTTTATCTGCAATTGCACAGGGATATAATAAACTGAATGACCTGTATTTGAAAACCGGATATTCCCGTGCAAAGATCAGTGTTTATATGAAAAATCTCAGCCATTTTGATATTGTAGAGAAAGTGCAGTCATTTCAGACCGGCGGCTGGGAAAATACTAAGAAAGGGGTATACCAGATCAAAGATACATTTATTAATTTCTGGTTTAAATTTGTATTTCCCCACATGTCGGATCTTTATCTGCTGAAACCGTATGAATTTTACGACCGTTACATTGCACCGGAACTTGGCACGTATCTGAAACGTTATTTCCGGAATGTCTGCATGGAGTATATGATGCTTTTGAATCAGATGGGACGCATGCCGTTTCCAGTTCATAAGATCGGAACCTGGGTTGGAAAGACAGGAAACATTGATATTATTGCCCAGAGCACAGACCGCAGAAATATTGTGGGACTTTGTAACTGGGATCAGCCACAGCTGACATCGCAGATGTGCGAGGAACTGTATCAGAACATGGAAAAGGCAAAAATCCGTTCGGAGCATATTTTTTTATTCTCTGCAACGCGGTTTGAACCGATGCTGGCGGAGCATGCCAAAACGGATGACCGGTTTGAGCTGATTGATATGAACGAATTATAGAAAAAGTTTGCCAATAGGGGATAGAAGATGGGAAAGTCACTGATCATAACGGAGAAACCGTCGGTTGCCCAGGAATTTGCAAAAGTTCTCGGGGTAAGCGGGGGCCGCAGAGATGGCTATCTGGAAAACCAGAAATATGTGATCACCTGGTGCGTGGGACATCTGGTAGCCATGGTATATCCGGAAAGTTATGATATAAAATACAAAAAGTGGAAACTGGAAGATCTGCCATTTCTTCCAAAAGAATATAAATATGATGTGATCAAAGATGTCAGCCGGCAGTATGATGTGGTTCACGGAATGTTGATGCGCGAGGATATCGACCGTGTCTACTGGGCAGGAGATGCCGGAAAAGAAGGACAGACGATTGAGGAAAATATCCGCAATTTCGGCGGTGTGCGAGACGGCATGGAGGAACTCCGGGTCTGGATTGATTCCCAGACAGAGGAAGAGATCCAACGGGGAATCCGGGAAGCAAAACCGATGTCTTCCTATGAAAATCTCGGAAAATCCGGTATTATGCGTACCATTGAAGATTATGCCATGGGCATTAATTTTTCCCGTGTAATGTCGGTAAAATATGGAGGATTGTTAAACAATGCGGCGGGAACACGTTCTTATACCGCTATTGCGGTCGGGCGCGTGATGACCTGTGTGCTTGGGATGGTCGTGATCCGTGAGCGCGAGATCCGCAATTTTAAGGAGACACCGTTTTACCGTGTTGTCGGAAATTTTACAGATGCACATGTTCAGGGCGAGTGGAAAGCCGTCGAGGGATCAGGGTACTTTGCATCGCCGCTTTTGTATAAGGAAAACGGATTTCGGGAAAAGAAGGATGCACTGGCATTGATTGACCGCGTGCAGGGACATTCTGCGATTGTGGAATCCATCGAAAAAAATATTTCCAGAAAACGGGCACCGTTACTGTTTAATCTGGCAGAGCTGCAGGCAGAATGTGCAAAACGATTCAAGATCAGCCCGGATGAGACCTTGCAGGTGGCGCAGGATCTGTATGAACGGAAACTGACAACGTATCCGCGTACCGATGCGCGTGTGCTTTCCACTCCGGTGGCAAAGGAAATTCATAAAAATATCAGCCGTCTGCGGGGATATGAGCCGACTTCGGATTTTGTGGAGCAGATTCTCGACAGAAAGCTGTATGGAAATATTGCAGGAACGCAGTATACCGATGATGCTAAAGTGACAGACCACTATGCGATCATTCCGACCGGTCAGCTCACGGAGCTTGGGAAACTGAATGCTCTGCAGAAATCGGTATTTGATCTGATCGTGCGGAGATTTCTCAGTGTGTTTTATCCGGCGGCAGAATATCAGAATGTAAAAATGACGGCTGTTGTGGATGTGGGGGAAAATAAGGAACGTTTTTATGCGTCCGCACGTGTATTAAAGATACCCGGTTATTTGGAAATTGCAGGAATTCCAAAGAAAGAGGAAGAAGATTCGGATCCGAAGGAACTGCTACATCTGGCAGATCAGCTGAAAAAGGGCGATGAGATTTCCGTGGATGGATATGAGGTGAAAGAGGGAAAAACTTCACCGCCGAAGCGGTACACCTCCGGTTCCATGGTGCTTGCCATGGAAAATGCAGGACAGCTGATTGAGGATGAGGAGCTTCGGGAACAGATCAAAGGTTCGGGAATCGGTACCTCGGCCACCCGTGCGGAAATTATCAAGAAACTGGTCCGCATCCATTATCTCAATCTGAATAAACGGACGCAGGTGCTCACACCGGAAAATCTCGGGGAGATGGTATTTGAAGTGGTGAGCATGACCGTCCCGGCACTTTTGAACCCGAAGATGACAGCTTCCTGGGAAAAGGGACTTGATGGAATTACACAGGGAACCGTGGATTTCTGGGATTACCGGACGAAACTGGAAGATTTCATCCGGACCGAAACGGAAAAGATGATCGGACAGGATCTGCGGGAACCGCTTGCGGAACGTATCAGTAATTTTGCCGGGAAACATGCAAGAGGTGCCGGTGCGAGAAGAAAGATCGGTGTCAGATGCCCGGCATGCGGTGGAGAACTTGTAACCACGCCATTTGGCTATGGATGTGTAAATTATAAGAATGATAAATCAGGATGTAATTTTAATATTGGCGAAATTGCAGGTGTTCAGCTGAGTGAGGAACAGGTAAAAGAACTTATCGAACAGGGGCATACCCAGACCATTCGCGGGTTTAAATCCAAGGCAGGCAAACGGTTTGATGCAAAACTTAAGGTAGATAAAGATGAAAACGGAAAAGTTAATATTGCATTTGATTTTTCAGACGTAGAGCCGGAAATCATTCCGGAGGTAAAGTGCCCGGTATGTGGCGGACAGATTAAAAAGACATCTTTCGGCTATGGATGTGTAAACTTTTCACCGGACGATGAGAACAGCTGCCGGTTTTCCATTGGAACGATCGCCGGAAAAACCCTGCCGGTTACTGCGGTAAAGCAGCTCCTGACGGATGGTCACACAGATACCCTGCGCGGTTTTAAATCAAAAACCGGTAAAAAATTTGACGCCTGCCTGAAACTGGAGAAATCCGAAGAGGGAAAGACGAATATCGTATTTGATTTTGACAGCGTGGAACAGAAAGTGATCCGCGATGTGAAGTGTCCACTCTGCGGGGGTGAGATCATTGCAACCTCTTTTGGTTATGGATGTGCCAACTATAAGCCGGGCGATGAAAACAGCTGCAGGTTTTCCATTGGGAAGATGGCAGAGAAATCTTTTACGGAAGCACAGGTCCGGCAGCTTTTAAACGATGGCATTACGGAAACCATGCGTGGGTTTAAGTCAAAAACAGGGAAGAAATTTGATGCGCGCGTAGCTCTCGCAAAAGATGAAAACGGGAAAGTAACCGGGCTGAAATTTGATTTTGACAATGTAGAGCCAAAGAAAGTCAAAGATGTGAAGTGCCCGAAGTGTGGTGGGGATATTGTAGTGGCACCGTTTGGATTTATGTGTGCCAATCATAAAAAAGATGATAAGGAAAGCTGCAGCTTTATGATTGGAAGTATCGCAAGTGTCCGGCTGAAAGAAGCGCAGGTGAAAGAGCTTCTGACGAAAAAGAAGACAGAGGTAATTTCGGGATTTGTGGCAAAGACCGGTATGAAATTTGATGCGCCGCTGAAACTGACGGAAGAAGGGGAGATCGCATTTGATTTTCCAGAGAAACCGAAACCGGAAGAGACAACCGTGCCGTGCCCGAAATGCGGCAAAATGCTGATGAAGACGCAGTGGAGGTATGAATGTGCGTGCGGATTTAAGATCTGGCATACCGTTGCTAAGGTGGAACTTTCCGAAGAAGTGATGAAAGAACTGCTGACGACCGGAAAGACGAAGCAGAAGATTGCCGGATTTACCTCAAAGGCAGGCAATACATTTGACACCTGCCTGAAATATGAAAATGATCAGATTTCGTTTGATTTTGATAATCCGGGGGAGGCACCGCCGGAGAAAACAGCAGCCGCAGAGGAAACGACGGCTTTGAAGGAAACGGAAGAGTCTGGAAGAAAAACGATCAGTAATCATGAAAATTAAAATGTAAGGAGATTAAAAAATGGAAAACGCAAAAATTAAAAACATGTATGATTTATCACAGTCTATCGCGGGAGAGTATCTTTCACAGTTTACATATCCGTGGGAAGCATTAAAAGGAATCAGCGATTTTATCAAAAAGCTCGGTCCGACACTCGATCCGGAAATTTATGAGAAACGTGGAGAAAATATCTGGGTGGCAAAGAGTGCAACCGTTGCGCCTACGGCATGTCTGAACGGACCGCTGATTATTGATGAAGATGCCGAGATCCGTCACTGTGCATTTATCCGCGGAAGCGCAATCATTGGAAAAGGATCGGTTGTCGGAAATTCCACGGAGATCAAAAATGATATCATTTTTAACACGGTACAGGTACCACATTACAATTACGTCGGGGATTCCATTCTCGGTTACAAGTCCCATATGGGAGCCGGTTCAATTACCTCCAATGTAAAATCGGATAAAACACTTGTGGTTGTAAAGGACAGCAGAGATTGCGGTGAAGAAATTGAAACAGGACTTAAGAAATTTGGAGCTATGCTCGGAGATCACGTAGAGGTAGGATGCAACTCCGTTTTAAATCCGGGTACGGTTATCTGCCCGAATTGTAATGTCTATCCGCTTTCTTCTGTCCGCGGAGTGATTCCGGCAAACCATATCTACAAGGATGCAGACCATATTGTGGCAAAAAAAGAAAAATAGTAGTTGTATCTAAAAAAGTGCGAATTTGCACTAGACTTTAGGAAAAAAATATGCAAAAATATTAGCGGTATGTCGAATGATAACGAGTTTATCTACAATTAACATGCGAAAGGAGTCTTAAGATGATTTACACAAAGGAAGTTGAAAACATGTGTCCTGTAGCAAAGGGCGCAAAGCATGAGCCAGCTCCTATCCCGGAAGAGGGAAAGTGGGTTCATTCCAAGAAAATTGAGGACATTTCAGGATTTACACACGGTGTCGGCTGGTGTGCACCACAGCAGGGTGCCTGCAAGCTTTCTCTTAACGTAAAGAACGGTATCATTGAGGAAGCATTAGTTGAGACAATCGGTTGCTCTGGTATGACTCATTCAGCTGCTATGGCTGCAGAAGTTTTACAGGGTAAGACAATTCTGGAAGCTTTAAATACAGACTTAGTTTGTGATGCTATCAACACAGCTATGAGAGAGCTTTTCTTACAGATCGTATATGGACGTACACAGTCTGCATTCTCTGATGACGGACTTGCTGTAGGTGCTGGTCTGGAAGATTTAGGAAAGGGACTTCGTTCTCAGGTTGGTACTATGTATGCAACAAAGGAGAAGGGTGTTCGTTACCTTGAGATGGCTGAAGGATATGTTACAGGTATCGCTCTTGACGAGAATAACGAGGTAATTGGTTACCAGTTCGTTTCTCTTGGAAAGATGACTGACTTCATTAAGAAGGGTGATGATCCTAACACAGCTTGGGAGAAAGCCAAGGGTCAGTATGGCCGTGTGGACGATGCAGTTAAGATTATCGATCCACGTCAGGAATAATTGGAAAGGAGAACGATATAATGGCATCATTATTTGAAGGATATGAAAGAAGAATTGACCAGATTAACGCTGTTTTAAACAGCTATGGTATCAGCTCTATCGAAGAAGCTGAAAAGATTACAAAGGACGCTGGACTGAACGTTTACGATCAGGTTAAGAAGATTCAGCCAATTTGTTTCGAGAACGCTTGCTGGGCTTACACTGTAGGTGCTGCAATCGCAATCAAGAAGGGATGCAAGAGAGCTGCTGATGCTGCTGCAGCAATCGGTGAAGGACTTCAGGCATTCTGTATTCCTGGATCTGTTGCAGATCATCGTAAAGTAGGTTTAGGACATGGTAACCTTGGTAAGATGCTCCTTGAGGAGGAGACAGAGTGCTTCTGTTTCTTAGCTGGACATGAGTCATTTGCAGCTGCTGAGGGTGCAATCGGTATCGCTGAGAAGGCAAACAAGGTTCGTCAGAAACCTCTTCGTGTTATCTTAAACGGTCTTGGAAAAGATGCAGCACAGATCATTTCCCGTATCAACGGATTTACATTCGTAGAGACAAAGTATGATTACAAGGCTGCAAAGCTTAACATCGTATATGAGAAAGCATACTCTAACGGACTTCGCGCAACTGTAAAATGTTACGGTGCTGATGATGTTCAGGAAGGTGTTGCAATCATGCATCATGAGAACGTAGGTGTTTCCATCACTGGTAACTCTACAAACCCAACACGTTTCCAGCATCCGGTTGCAGGTACATACAAGAAGGAATGTATCGAGCAGGGTAAGAAGTACTTCTCCGTAGCATCCGGCGGTGGTACAGGACGTACACTTCACCCAGATAACATGGCAGCAGGTCCTGCTTCTTATGGTATGACAGATACTATGGGACGTATGCACTCTGATGCACAGTTTGCTGGATCTTCTTCTGTACCGGCTCACGTTGAGATGATGGGTCTGATCGGAATGGGTAACAACCCAATGGTTGGTGCTACTGTTGCTGTTGCAGTATCTGTTGAGGAAGCTGCAAAGGCTGGTAAGTTCTAAATAGAAAGCTTGATTTTATAGGCTTTTTGGAGAGTCTTTGGAGAAATCCGAAGGCTCTCTTTTTTTATGCCTACCAAGTCTACGTGATAATCCTAGGTAAAAGTCTACGAGAAGTCTACAAAATCTTTTCTTGTAGACTTCAGATTCGTGTAGACATTGTAGACTTTAAGTGTTATTATGTAGTCGTACATATTACTTTTATTGAAAGGAGAGCAATATGGGCGAATTATTTATGAAACCTAGAACACTGAAATCTGGTAAAACTGTATATGAGTATGCATTTGAAATTGCATCCGTAGATGGTAAGCGTAAAAGAAAAACCAAGTCTGGGTTTGCTACAAAAAGAGAAGCTAGAGAAGCTGGCAAAATAGCACAGCAAGCATATGAACATGTTGGACAAGTCGTTGAACCTTCAGATATGTCATATGCTGACTTCCTAGATATGTGGTTAGAAAAAGAATGTAAACTCACTTGTAAATCTTCCACACTTGTAGGATATGAAAAAAAGATTAGATTATATATCAAACCTGAAATTGGCTCATATAAGCTAAAAACTATCACCAAAGATACTCTACAAGACTTCATCACCAAAATGTACGATGAAGGCTACTCAATCAATACAGTAAACTCAGTTAAAGGATTATTAACAAAATCATTTACTTATGCTTTGGACAGGCATTATATCATATCAACTCCTGCAATAAATTTAGTAGTTCCAACAAAGAAACAACCAAAGAAAGCAACGAGAAGTAAGAAACATGTATATATTCCTCAAGAAGTCATGCAAAAAATATTTGAAAGATTCCCAGAAGGTTCGTCGGCTTATATCCCTATTATGATTGGTTATCATACAGGATTACGCTTGGGAGAGATATATGGACTTGTATGGGAAGATATTGATTTTGAGAATAAAACACTCTCAGTTAATAGACAAGTTCAATGGGAAGCTGGCGAAACAAGATCGGAAGAAGAGAAAAAGAAAACTAATGGCACATCTAAATCTAATGGATGTTGGTATTTCTCTAAGCCTAAATATAATTCTTTTAGAACGATAGAACTTGATGAAGTAATATTAAAAGCTTTGAAAAAAGAACACGATAAGCAGCTAAAAGCAAGAGAATATTTTGATAAATACTATAATCGTTATTATAGTGAAAATGAAATGACATATGCTAAAACTGATGATATATTGCCAATGAATAAAATATCTCAAGAAAAGTCACCTTATGAAGTTGATTTTATTTGTAGACGAGAAGATGGCTCATATATTAGTGCAAGAACAACACAACATACGTCCTCTATAATTCATAAACAGCTACATTTTCCTCAGTACGATACAGGTAGAAATTCATCTACTTGTCCCTAAATTATTATTACATCTTATTACAACATCTGTCCGTTCCATTTCCGACTATTCTCTGTGTCATATTCAACTTGAATCCGTGAAAGAGTAATCATTGTGGCTTAATTCTTTATAGGCATCTTCCTGAGTCTCATACAAGCGTTTTAAAGGCAATTGAGTACCACACCCATCAGTGAAGCGTATAATCACCAAATTCCCATTGATACGAATTATCTTACATTCCCGAACAGTTCTATTGTTTTCTATAATCCATGCAGTATCACCTTGTTTCATATTATCACCTCTGCTATATTATGACATTATACAATGATGGGAATGGGAAAGTAGTTATTATAGTGAATGATTGTAAAGGTTTTGGTAAAACAGTTACGTAGGTTGTCAGAGTGTCAGATGGTAAAGAATTACTTACAGAAGGATCTTGTAGACCTTGTGATAATTTAGACGATGCTATTGATGCTGCTAGTGAAATGGAATGGATTGGAGAATGAAATGAATGGAATAGATAAAGAAACATACATAGGTATTGTAAAATTTACATTAGAATCAATGGTTGATCTTGCAAAGTCTGATAAGAATTATAATCTTGTGGTAGATACAATTCACTATTATGAGACAACTATTAAACCGAAATGCAAATTAGCCAGGATGAGTTTTTAGAATTGTGTAAGGAAGCTGGAATTAAATAGATTGGAGAGATAATATTGAATAAATGGCAAAAGGTATATTGCGATACTTATTATGAAGGGAATTTTCCTCAGATCAAAGAGGGAATATACGATATGGGACTTCTTAGCGGAATCAAAAATAGGATTGCAGTAGAATATCCCGACTTTAATGGAATAAATGGTTTTGTTCCAGCTCATACAAAAATATTAACTGTAACAGAAAATGAATGTAATATCCCTAATGGAAAAATATCAGTTGCGGTATTGGTTAGCGATTTAAAATTGTGGATGTCAAGAGGGTATAAAATTTATACACAATGAAACCAAGTTTTCATTTATAAAAGGAGTTGATAGAATGAATAAATTCAATAGTTATAGAAATATCGTATTTACATTATCTACGGGCTTGATTTTTGGAGCATGGGAAATTTTAAGTAAATTTATTAATTGCGATAATACTTTTTTTGTTGTAATAATTGGTTCTATTTCTTCGTATAGCTTTTACAAAATAGTATTAAAGCTTGTAGAGCGATGTGCGATTAAATTTAATTTTGTTAAAAGATTTGTATTTGGTAGAAGTTATTTAGATGGTATTTGGGTTGGCGCATATATTGGAATAACTAATCAGCCAAGATACTTTGTAGAATATTTTGAACAAGATTTTAATAGCCTAATTATTAGAAGTAAATGCTATTATGAAGACAAAAAATATAAAGGAGAATGGAAATCTACAAATGCCTCTATAGATGAAGATAAGGGGGAATTATATTATACATATGAAACAACAATGCAAGATAATGGTTTTAAAAACATTGGTTTTGCAATTTTTACATTTGATAGAAAAGATAAAATGTCACCTCCTAATAAACTGTTTGGATTTTCATCTGATATTGATAGTGCAACTATGAATCGAGCAGTAGAAGAGAAAGTAGAAAAAGGAACTAATTTAACAGATCAAGAATTGCTAGAAAAAGCAATGGAAGTTTATGAAAGGAACAAATATACAATTTTAAGATGAAATTATGGAAGATGAATTATTATATAGATACTATTATTATTTGTGCAATTGCGAGAGTATAATTACAAATTTGATTTTAAATATAATAAAAGAAAATACGAATGAAAACGATTCTGTATATTTAGCCGGACTGAAAAATAATATTAAATCAAAAGAATCTTTTGAAAATAAATGTAATAGAAACGACAGGATATTTCCTAAAATTTTTTATATATACGATATTTTAAGGTATACAATAATTTTACCAGTAGAATTTTTTTATAATAAATATGTATTAATTTTGAATAGTTTTAAAAATAAAGGAATAGAAATTTTTCGTGTAAAAAACACATGGATTCATTTTGACAAAGACATTCCATATAGAGGAATAAATGTTCTGTTGTACTATAAAAATAGTATTGTGTTTGAAGTTCAATTTCATACATTAGAAAGCTATAATGCAAATATGTCTACTCATAATTTGTATGAAGAACTATTAAAATGTTACGATCCTAAAAGGGTACAAGATATAAAATACAGATTATATAAATATGTCGGAAGCATCAAAACACCGCATGGAGTTTATAATATAAGCGAATATAAAAATGAAAAAGAACTACTGGATCGCATTATAGAATACTCAAAAAATTTGTTATAAAATCTAAGTTTCGTTTTGTTTTAAAAGGATGTGATAACATAAAAGAAGATAAAAACACTGGATACTTGAATATATGTTATATCATAAGAATGAGTTTATTGATGTTGTATCAGAAGAATTTGTTCTTGCATATATAGATAAATTCAATCCAAAGATAATAGAATGGTATCCATATGGAGCACCGAAAGTACCTGAAATTGGAAAATTGCTTGCAGAATTATATAAAGAGAACAAAGTAAGTAGATATAGACATTATTGCGAAATTTGGCAAGACGGATATCCAAGATGGTTTTATGTTTACTTTAGAAGATAATAAATTAACTTTCCTTTTGATGATGGGAGGTAGAAAAATGGAAAATAAAAATTTAGATAGCTATGGATATTTATTAAATTGCCCAGATGAAATGCTTGGTAATGTGAATAAAACAATGAATGATAAGCGAGCCATTATAAATTGGAATAATTTTAATGTAGTTAAACAGAAAAAGAAAATAATGTAAGGAGGTGCATGAAGTGAAAACGAAATATTGCGTGAGAAATTAAAAAATCTTTCATCACAACAATTAAAATTAATCAATGATTATTGTGATAATAATATGTTCAAATTGAAAAAAATAAGTTGTGATGCTTTTTTTAGATACGGTATTCCACAATATGAACATTGCTTCTAATTTTAATATAGAAGACAAGAGTGAGTTCGATTTTAGTACCGATGAAAAAGTTGATAATTTTATTGATTCTTTACCGAAGATACAAAAAAATATTTTGCTGATGCGGATGGAGAATGTTCCTGCTGATAATATAAAACAAAAATTGAATATATCAGACAAAGAATATAGTAGTGCTATGAAGTCGATTAAGAGCTATGAAGTCGATTAAGATAAATAAAGGACTTTCAGTATTTTCAAAGAATAAAAATGATGGGAATTATGATGTGGAGGTAAATAATATGGAAGACAGAATTATTGAAATTAGCGAATCTGAAAATTACAGGACGGACAAGTATAGTATGTGTAAGAGATAGTATTCTTGGCAGACCAATTCACGATTATGACATTACAACTTCTGCCACACCAGATGAAATGATGAAAGTATTCAAGGACAAGAGAATTATTGAAACCGGTTTGCAACATGGAACTATTACCATTGTAATTGACTGTGAGGGATATGAATGTACCACTTACAGAATTGACGGTAATTACTCGGATAGTCGTAGACCTGATAGCGTAACATTTACACGAAGTCTTAAAGAAGATCTAAAGCGTAGAGATTTTACAATCAATGCGATGGCATACAATGATGAAGTTGGTCTTGTAGATCCGTTTAATGGCATGCATCATATATAAACCAAATTATATTGATGCTTGAAATTCCATATGGAACGTGTTATAGTAAAACAAAAGAGGAACAATTGCCCACAAGTGGTTGTCCTCATAAACAATGGTTAGAAAAATCCACCCTAGTTACTCGGTCAAAGTTTTGGGGTGGTTTTTCTATGCTTAGATCATTATCTGATAAACGTAAATACGAATGTCAGCAATGCAAGAATGAACATACCAAAAGCCATAAGATCTTTGAAATCAAATTTCTTGTTCATCAGCACCACCCCCATCCTATGTAAAATAAAATAGAGGTCAGCCACCCTGCAACACAATTGTTCCATAGTTTGTATTTTATCATATCTATGTAAGTATTGCAATCAGGGTAAAATGTTTTGGAGTGTATATTTTAGTATCAAAAGAAACGTTCACAGGAATAGTATTAAAACTTGTTGACAACAATAATAGGACATATAATAACAGTATTAAATCTAACGAACGACAAAAACGATACTGTAAGGAGCGGTGAGTATGTGTATATATGGTTATTGCAGAATCAGTACAAAGCAGCAAAGTATTGAAAGACAGATTAGAAACATTAGGGCTGAATATAATACGGCGGTTATTGTAACGGATGAGCGCGTTATAATAAGGACAAAGTTAGAGAAACCCAGTAAAATCAAGGGGTTAGCACTAATTTAGTCCTTATTTTTATACCATTTTAGCGGTAAAGATAGGGCAGCGCTGCAATATTAAACCGAAAATCCAAGTCAGTATCACAGATGTCCACAATCAGTCTGAGAGTGAATCTGTGCGCTTAGATTAGGTACAATTTTATATCAAAAACATTTAGTGAGGACTAAATTAGCACTTGAGATGGAATACTCCATCAGCTGGTTTGGTCCTCTTTTTATTTGAGAGGAGTGGTCGAATGGGCAAGGTGTTAATTTGGTTCGTAATCATTATTAGTACAGTGGTTCTCTACTGTCTTATGAAACGCTTAAAACAACAGTCAGAGAGAAAGTGGAGGTGCGATAATGGCAGAAGA